>LNFM01001020.1_pt1 | contig 221978 bp, 186 predicted proteins | sample 596031 | NCBI WGS metagenome assembly LNFM01 (sample SAMN04254537, study PRJNA301005) | activated carbon metagenome | isolation source: dual media filters at the Ann Arbor, Michigan drinking water treatment plant | place: USA: Ann Arbor | reverse complement strand
GCGCAGCGGAGGACGGCGGCGCGCGGCTTTCTTGCCTCGCGAGGAAGCGGCCCGTCAGGGCCGCGGGGAAGAAAGCTGCGCGACGGCGTTGCGGAGAGGGCGCGGCTCCGGCCAGATTGCCAGCGAGAAGGCCGTGGGCGTGGTGATGCGCGAGAGACTGCCGACTGCCACGCGGCAAGCCCAGCACGCCCACTGCTCCAACGTCCCGCCAATGACGGTACTCAATGACAAGCTCTGGCCGAAAGCTGACCGGCGGCTTAGAAGATAAGAGTTTGAAGAAGCGGACCTTCGTGGCTGCTTGATCCGCAGATCCAAGCTATAACCGCTTTCCATGTCGACAATGTCGGGGACCCAACACTAGGGCTCATTTGCTGGAGTTGGATGGAAAGAAGACCGGCATCTCATGCCGAAGTTTGGCGGCGAGCTCATGATCTGGGAAGCGGTCGACAGCCGTTTTCCAAATCGCCAAAGCCTCGATCTTCTCGCCCCTGTTCCAGTGAGCGCCGCCGAGATTGAACATCGCCAGATCGTAGTCAGGATCTAGCGCGAGGGCCTTCTCATAGGCGTCGATGGCCTGCGCGGACTGACCAAGATCGCCGTGGGCCGCGCCGAGCTGAAACCAGCTCATGGCATCGGGCTCCCGAGCAGCCGATACTCGTCCTCCGAGAGACGTCGCGTCCTCTTCTGGTCGGCGGCTTTACGAATGCCATGCGCCGGGTTGGTACTGATGATGCCGGCCTCCCGTGCATAGGTCATCAGCGCACCCAGAAAGCCAACCGTGCGGCGACCTGTCCCCATGCCGCCACGGACGATGGCGCGCCCGCGCCTGCGCGTCTTTACGTCCGCCCTCGTCTTGCCGGACGCAATGTCGCGCATGAATTGTGTCACGTCTGCGCCGGTAAGGTCCTTCACGCGCCTCGTGCCGAGCAGCGGGATGATGTGTCGCTTGACCCGCCCTTCGTCGGTGTAGATCGTCGAGGCCTTCTTTGGCCGTTGCTTCTTGCCAAGGATCAGGCCCGCCTTGGCATCGGCCAGATAGCGCTCGCAGAGCTCTTTGACCGTGATCGCGCGGTGGTCGAGCTCGCGCTGCTCCGCCGGATTGTCGCCTTGCGCAATCCGGCCCAGGAGCACGCGAGCTTCCCGCCTCGCCGTCTCGGGCGTCCACACGCCATGAGTGCCGATCGTGAAGCGGCGGGTGCGCCCCTTGGCGCGGTACTGCACCAGGTAACTGCGCCGGCCCGAGGTGAACACCCGCATGCCGAACCCGGGCAGTTCGTCATCCCAGATGAAGTAGTCCGCGGCCTGCGGCGTTGCCTGATCGACGGTGCGCTTGCTGAGCTTTCCCACGTCCTGTGCTCCTGGTCCAAGTTGGGACCCGTGGCTCCACTTACGGAAGCACCACGGAAGCACCCGGGCCGAAACTTCGACGTGCAGACGGATACACGATGCGTTAGGCGGTGCCAGAAAATCTCAATCTACGTAGTGGCTTAGGGGGTTCTAGCGTAGAGAGAGAAAGACTGGCGAAGACCGCCCCAACACGCTCCGAAGGCAGAGGTCGAAGGTTCGAATCCTTTCGGGTCCGCCAGCCTTATCCCGGGCGTTGCGATGCGTCGCTGGCCTCGGCGAAATAGCTGTCACGCAGGCAGTAGCGGCTCAGCCGGCCCCCGGGGGCGGCACGCATCGCCTGGCGCCCTGCGTCCACTCCGGTTCATCACCTCGCTGCTGATCCTTACCTTGGCGGAACTGGCCGCGGTGATCACGCACGCTGCGCCCCCCCTTCGCCGCCCAGCCTGCAAGCCGCGGTCTCGCGCCATCAAGCCATCGCGAACACTGCAAAGGCGGCAGTGCCTAATGTGATAGATCTATGACACAAACCGTATGACAGAATGTGGCAAATGGACCAGCACCTATTATGTCTTACTATATATTCAGCCAAACAGTTTACACAAAGATTAAAGAAGACGTTGTTTTTTATTTATCGGAAGACAAAACTGCCTTACAAATTGGCCTGATTTTGGGCGCCATTACAATATTTTTGATATCTGCACACATCATTGCCGATCAATTTTCCAACTCAAGCCATCAAATTGCGGTCATGGCAGCGAAAATCCACTATAATATTGACATCGGGCGAGAAAATTCGTTTTCCGAAAGATTTAATCATGGAGTGTTGTTCGCTTCCGCTCTTCTTTTGCTTGGCGTAAGCTTGGAGTCGAGATCTTGCTTTTCGTTCTTCTTGAGCACGTTCGTCGGTTTTGCATGGCTTGACGATTCTTCCAGCTACCATGAGCGTATGGGCGGCTTCCTCGCCGAAATATTGGTCCTTCCCTCCGCGTTCGGGTTGCAGCCTGAGAATATCGGTGAGCTTCTTGGCTGGGGACTGGCGGCTATTGTCCTGCTTCCCTTGGCGATATGGTCTTACTTGCGCCGACGTCCAGGAGATGACGTGGTCCTGCGTCTCATGGCCTTTCCCCTGCTGGCGCTGATCGTCTGCGCTGTCGCCTTCGACGCCATTCACGTCGCCGTGCAATCACCTGCGGCGGAGCGGCTGTTTCTCGTGCTGGAGGACGGCGGCGAAATGCTCGCGTCGGTGGCGATCGCGACAGTCTCCGTGGCCGTTCTGCGGAATGTCCGGAGGATCTACGGCCCGGCTGCACCTAGCTCCACTGGATGAAGCGCTGCCCCCAGGAGGCGGCTGCGATCCGTGTGCTTGACCCCCCTCCCCCCATCGGCATGATGTCCGCAACGAAAAAAGCCGAGGAACCGCCATGACCACGCGCCGCGCCCTTCTGGCTGCCGCCGCAGCCGTGCCTGCCCTGCGCGCACGGCCCGCCCGAGCCGCCTGGCCGGACCGGCCGGTGCGGGTGATCGTGCCCTTCGCCGCCGGCGGCAATGCGGACACCATCGCCCGGCTGCTGCAACCGCGGCTGCAGGAAAAGCTCGGCCAGCCGGTGGTGGTCGAGAACCGGCCGGGCGCCGGCGGCAGCGTCGGCGCGCAGGCGGTGGCGCGCGCCCAGCCGGATGGCTACACGCTGCTGATCGGCTCCAACGGCCCGCTCAGCGTCAATCCGGTGGTGCAGGCCCGCCTGCCCTATGACGTGGCGCGCGATTTCGCGCCGGTCGGCATGGCGATGCAGGTGCCGCATTGCCTGGTGGTGCAGCCTTCCTCGGCTTATCGCAGCGTCGCCGATGTGGTCGCAGCCTCCCGCGCGCAGCCGGATGCGCTGGGCGTCGGCACGGCGGGCGTGGCGAGCGCCACGCATCTGTCGCTCGAGGCCTTCATCGCCGCCAGCGGCGCCAGGCTGCTGCATGTGCCGTACCGAGGGGGCGGCGCGGCGGTGCCCGATTTCCTGGCCGGCAACATCCCGCTGCTGTTCACCGAATTCTCCACCGCGCTGCCACTGCACCGCGCCGGCCAGGCGCGCATCGTGGCCGTTGCCGCCACCGCGCGGCTGGCGGCGCTGCCGGATGTGCCCACCATGGCGGAACAGGGCGTCGCGAACTTCACCGCCGGGTCCTATGTCGGCCTGCTCGCGACCGGTGGATCGCCGGCGGAGGCGTTGCGCAAGCTCGGCGATGCCATGGCGGCGATCGTGCAGGAACCGGATTTCCAGGCGCGGATGACGGGCATGGGCGGCGAAACCGCGGCCGGCACGCTGGCTACGCCCGCCGGCTTCGCGCGCTACATCGCGGAGGATCTGGAACGCTCCCGCATTGCCGCCCAGGCCGCCGGTATCCGCGCAGAATGATGCACGCCTTGCCGGCTGGCGCCACCGATTGCCACTGCCACATCTTCGGCCCCGCCGCGCGCTTCCCCTATGCGGAGCCGCGATCCTATACGCCGGAGGATGAAACGCTGGAGGACTACCTGGCGCTGCTCGACCGGCTCGGCCTGGATCGCGGCGTCATCGTGCAGCCCTCCGCCTATGACCGCGACAATGCCTGCACGCTGGATGCGCTGCGACGCGCGCCGGACCGCTTGCGCGGCGTGGCCGTGGTGGGGGCGGAGGCGACGCCCGAAACGCTGCGCGCCATGCATCGGAGCGGCATCCGCGCGCTGCGTGCCAATGAATACCGCCGCGACGGCGCCAGCGCCTATCATGGCGGGGTGCGGCTGGCGGAGATCGAACCCCTGATGCCGGTGATGGCCGAGCTCGGCTGGCACCTGCAATTGTGGATCGATGCGCGCCACCTGCCGGAGCTGGAACCGCGCCTGGCAAAGCTGCCCGTGCCGATCGTGATCGACCATATGGGCCGCATGCACCACAGCCATGGCGTGGCCGACCCCGGCTTCCAGGCGCTGCGGCGCGGCGTGGCGGAGGGGCGCTACCATGCCAAGGTTTCCGGCACCTATCGCCTCGGCGCGCTGGGTCCGGACTACGCGGAGGCGAAGCCCTTCCATGATGCGCTGGTCGCGGCCAATCCGGATGCGCTGGTCTGGGGCACGGATTGGCCGCATCCGCGCCCGGATGGCGGCCGCCCGGATGCAGCGCGGCTGTTGCAGGTGTTCCTGGACTGGACGCCGGATGCGGCGCTGCGCCGGCGCATCCTGGTGGACACCCCGGCGCGGCTCTACGATTTTCCTTCCGCCTGAGCCGGGGCGCGCCGCGCGGCTTCCCGCTTCAGCGCCGCGCAAACGTCCTGCAGCGCCGCGACCAGGCTATCCCGCCGCCGCGCCACCTCGGCCTCCGTGGTGCCGAGGCCAATGGCCAGGCGCGGATGTTCGGGCAGCGGCGGCAGGGGCATGGCCAGCACATTCTGGCCCGGCACCACGGCGCCGCCGCTTTCCACCCAGCCGCCCGCCCGCGCCTGGCGCAAGCTTTCCATTACCGTGGCGATATCCACGCGGCGCGCGGCCTCCGGCTCCTCCGCATTGGCGCGGCGCAGGATACGCTGGGCCTCCGCATCCGTCTTCAACATCAGCAACGCCTTGCCCACCGCGGCGCGGCCGATGGCGCGCGTCATGCCGGCGCGCATATGCAGCCCGGCGGCGGGGCGGCGCAGGGTCAGGATGTAACGCACCCGCGCGCCGGCCTGCATGCCGATCAGCACCGTCACGTCATGCCGGGTGCGCAGCTTCTCCATCCGCCGCAACAGGCTGCTCTCGCCGATCAGCCGGTCCTGCAGCCAGCCGCCGAGCAGCATGACGCGCAGCGTCGGGCGATAGGCGCGGCTGGCCGCATCCTGTTCCAGGTAGCCGAGGCGGGCGAGATCGGCGAGCAGGATGGAGGTGCTGGATTGCGGATAGCCGAGATCGCGCGCCACCTCCGCCACCGTCGCCGCGCGGTGGGTGCCGGCGAACAGCTCCAGCACCTCCAGCGTCCGCTGCGCGGATTTCACGAAGCCCTCGCGCGGCACGGCGGCCCTCCGTCAACATCACATATGCGATGCACCACGCGGCGCCCGCTGCGTCTAGACTGCGGCAAAACCGGATGGAGGAAATCGGATGCCAATGCTGCACCGCCGCGCCCTGCTGGGCGCCACCGCTGGCCTGCTGGCCGCCCCCCTGGTCAGCCCACGCCTGGCCCACGCCGCATGGCCGGACCGGCCAATCCGGCTGATGATCCCCTATGGCGGCGGCGGGCAGACCGATGTGGTGGCGCGCATCGTGGCGGACGCCATGTCCCGCAACCTCGGCCAGGCGATCACGCCGGACAACCGGCCGGGTGCTGCCGGCGTGGTCGCGGCGGATGCCGTGGTACGATCCCCGGCCGATGGCTACACGATTCTCGTCGGCACGCGGAACACCCAGGCGATCAACGAGGCGCTGCGCCCCAACCTGCCCTTCGCCCATGCGCGGGACCTGGTGACCATCGGGCTGTATGCCACCACGCCGAACATCCTGCTGGTCCATTCCAGCGTGCCGGCGCGTAACCTGGCGGAGTTCATCGCCCATGCCCGCGCCAATCCGGGCCGGCTGAACTATGCCTCATCCGGCATCGGGGCCACCACGCATCTGTCGATGGAATTGCTGAGCGAGAAGGCGGGGATCGAGCTGGTGCATGTGCCCTACCGGCAGAGCACCCAGGGCATGACGGACCTGCTCGGCGGCCGCGTGCAGGCCCGGCTGGTCGGGCTGCCGGAGGCGGAGCCGGTGCGGGCGGAAGCCGCGATCCGCGCGCTGGGCGTCACCACCCCGCGGCGATCGCCGAACTGGCCGGATGTGCCGGCGATCGGCGAGGTGGTGGAGGGGTATGAGGCGGTGAACCTGTTCGGCCTGATGGCCCATGCCCAGACGCCGCCGGAGATCGTGCTGCGCCTGAACCGCTCGCTGAACGAGGCGCTGGCCTCGCGGGAGTTGCAGGACGCCTTCGCCCGCGTCGGCGCCGACCCGGCCCCGGCCAATACGCCCGAACAGGCGGAGGATCGCGCCTTGGCGCAGGCCAATCTCTGGGTGCCGATGATCCGCCGCCTGAACCTGTCAGCGCAATGAGTGACGCCGTCGCCGCCGCCATGCCGGAACTGCGCGGCTGGATCGGCCGGTCGCGCGTGGTGGCGGAGGAGATCACCCTGCCCGCCGTGCGCCGCATCGCCGGCATGCTGGACCTGGACCCGGACAGCTTCGGCCCGGGCAGCGCGCTGCCGCCGCATTGGTTCAGCCTGTTCTTCGCCGATGTCGCGCGGCAGAGCGAGATCGGGCCGGATGGCCACCCCCGCCGCGGCGCCTTCCTGCCACCCATCCCCCTGCCCCGCCGCATGGGCGCCGGCCGCCGCACGCGCATCCACGGCGCGCTGCAGGTGGGCGACGCCGCGACCAAGACCATCGAGGTGGCGGCGATCGAGCCGAAGCAGGCGCGCACCGGCCAGATCGTCGTGCTGACCATGCGGCAGACCATTGCCGCACGCGGCACGGTGCTGGCAGTGGACGAGTTCGACGCGGTGTACCGCGAAGCCGTGCCATCCGGTGCCAAAAGCGCCAGCACGCCGCCCATACCGGCGCCCGAGGGCGCGGCCTGGTCGGATGCCATGCTGCTCGATCCCGTGCTGGTTTTCCGGTACTCCGCCGTCACCTGGAACAGCCATCGCATCCATTACGACGCGGATTACGCGCGCGATGCGGAGGGCTATCCCGCCACCGTGCAGAATGGCGGGCTGACCATGCACCTGATCGTCGATGCGGCGCTGAAGCGCGCGCCGGGACGGTTGCTGGGCTTCACCGCGCGGCTGCGGCGACCGCTTTTCGTGGGCCAGACCGTGACGCTGGCCGGCGCGGCGCCGCGGGACGGCAAGATGGCCGCCTGGGCGGCGGCGCCCGACGGCACGCTGGCGGCCGAGATGGAACTGGAATTCGGCGCATGAGCGGTGGCCCGCTGGAGGGCGTTCGGGTGGTGGACCTCACCTCCGTCGTCGTGGGCCCGATCTGCTCCCGCACCCTGGCGGACCAGGGGGCGGAGGTCATCAAGGTGGAGGCGCCGGGCGGCGGCGACCTGCTGCGGACCATGGCGCAGGGCAGCCGCAACCCCGGCATGTCCGGCAAGTTCATCCAGTTCAATCGCAACAAGCGGTCCTTCTGCGTGGACATCAAGCATCCGGAGGGCCAGGCGGCGCTGCTGGCGCTGATCCGCACGGCGGATGTCTTCGTCAGCAATATCCGCCCCAATGCGCTGGACCGCGCCGGGCTGGGGTGGGAGGCGTTGCGCGTCCTCAACCCGCGGCTGGTGCATTGCTCCATCCTCGCCTTCGGTCGAGGCGGCCCCTATTTCAACCGCCCGGCCTATGACCCGATCATCCAGAGCCTGTCCGGTGTCGCCGGCACCTTCCACCGCGCCAATGGCGAGCCGCGCTTCGTGCCGATGGTGATGACGGACCACATCACCGGGCTGATCGCCGCGCAATGCATCGGCTTCGCCCTGTTCCGCCGCGAACGCAGCGGGGTGGGGGAGGCGATCGAGGTGCCGATGTTCGAGAACATGGCCTCCTTCGTCATGAGCGAACACCTCGGCGCCGGCACCTTCGACCCGCCGGTGGGGCCGCTCGGCGATGGGCGGCTGCTGAGCCCGGATTACCGCCCAGTGCCGACGCAGGATGGCTACATCACGGTCGGGCCCAACACCAACGCCCAGGCCTTCGCCTTCTTCGACGCGATCGGCCGGCCCGAGCTGAAGACCGATGCGCGCTTCCTGAACGCCGCCGCGCGCACGGCGAATGCCGCCGCATATCTCGCGATCCGTGCCGCCGCGATGCGCCAGAAAACCACGGCGGAATGGCTGGTGATCCTCGGCGCGGCGGATGTGCCGGCGGCCGCCTATAACCGCCTGGAGGATCTGCTGGAGGATCCGCACCTCGCCGCCACAGGCTTCTTCGCGCCGGAGGATCACCCGAGCGAAGGCCGCATCCGCCGCACCGCCACGCCCAACCGCTTCAGCGGCGGCATGCGGCAGGATGCGCTGCCAGCGCCGCGCCTCGGCGAAAGCTCCCGCGCGGTGTTGCGGGAGCTCGGCGTGGCGGAGGAAGCGATCGACCGCATGATCGCCGCCGGCATCGTCACCACCACGGAGGACAAGCCATGACCGACCATCCCGCGCGCTGGCGGTCCCTGCTGTTCGTGCCCGTGCTGGCGGAGCGCTTCGTCGCCAAGGCGCATACGCGGCAGGCCGACGTGATCATTCTCGACCTTGAGGACTCCATCCTGCCCGCGCGCAAGGCGGAAGCGCGCGCGGCGCTGGCGGGTGCGGCGTCGCAGGTGGGCCAGGCGGGGGCCACCGTCTGCGTCCGCATCAACCGGCCGCTGGAGCTGGCAGTGCCGGATATCGAGGCCGCGATCGCCGCTGGCGCCACCGCGCTGATGCTGCCCAAGGTGATGGGCGCGGAGCATGTGCGCCTGCTGGCCGAGCTCGCCGCCACCGCCGAGGCCCGGCATGGCCGCGCGCCCACGCGGTTCCTGGCGATTGTCGAGACGGCGGAAGCGCTGCCCCGCCTGCCGGAGATCGCCCGCGCCGATCCGCGCGTGGTGGCGCTCGGCGTGGGCGGGGAGGATCTGGCAACGGAGATGGAGGCCGCACCCTCCGCCGACAGCCTGTATCTGCCGGCGATGCTCGCGCTGCTGGCGGCCCGCGCGGCAGGGATCACGCCGCTCGGCTCGCTCGGCGCCTTCGCATCCTTCGATGATCCGGAGGGTTATCGTACCGCGCTGCGCCGGTCCCGCGCGCTCGGCTTCGGCTGCGCCGCCTGCATCCACCCGGCGCAGGTGCCGATCATCAACGAGATCTACGGGCCGAGCCCGGAGGCCGTGGACCGCGCGCTCCGCTTGATCTCGACCTTCGAGCAGGCCGTCGAGGAAGGCCAGGGCGCCGTGGCCTTCGAGGGCGCGATGATCGACCTGCCGGTGGTGGACCGCGCGCGCCGGCTGCTGGTCCGCGCGCGCTGATCAGACGCGCGACAGCCGTCGCAGCACCGCGAAGCCCAGCAGCGTGACCAGCGCGACATGGCCGAAGGCCAGGCTCCAGGAGGACAGCGCCTCCGGCCCCGCCCAATCCAGCGCCACGCCGACACCGATCGGCCCGACAAAGCCGCCGGCATAGCCGCACATGCTGTGCAGGCCCATGGTGGCGCCCCGCAAGCCCGGCTCTGCCGCCTGTACCGTGCCGGCCGTGAGCGACGAGCTGTCGAGGTAGATCGCCGCGTTCCAGGCCAGCACGCAGGCCACGGCGAAAGGCGCGGAGACCAGCGCGGAGAAGCCGGTGAGCAGCGACAGCAGTGCCGCCGCGCCCATCGCCGCGGCAACCACGCGGCCGCGGCCGAAGCGCTGCGAGGTCTCGTTGCCAAGAATGGAGATGGCGATGCCGACCAGCCCGGCGATGGTGAACAGCACATTCGGCCCCGGCAGCCAGCCCGGCGCACCCTGCCGGGCGATGACCAGTGCCAGGAAGGTCACAGCCCAGGCACGCAGCGCGGCAAGTTCCCAGGTGTGCACGGTGTAGCCGGTGATCCATGCCATGGCGGCCCGGTTGCGCAGGACCGGCCGGAAATCCAGCAGCGCACCCGGCCGCCGGTCGGGGCGTGCATCCGGCAGCACCGCGGCGCCGATGCCGCAGGCCGCCAGCGCGGCAATGCCACCGAACAGGAAGGCCGCCTGCGGCCCCGCCAGCGCATCCAGCGTGCCTGCGACGAGGAAGGAGGCCGCGCCCGCTATACCCACGCCCGCGGCGTGCCAGGACACCGCCCGCGACTGCGCCGCGCCTTCAAGCCTGTCCGCCAGCGCCTTCAGCCCTGGCATGTAGCAACCCGCCCAGCCGATGCCGGCCAGCCCCCGCAGCGCCAGGCCGGACCAGAACCCCTCCGCCAGCCAAGCGAAGCCGAGATGCGAGACCGCGGTCAGCACGGTGCCCAGCAGGTAGATGCGCCGCGCCGGCAGCCTGTCCGTCAGCGCGACCAGCACCGGCACGGCTGCGACATAGGCGGCGAAGAAGGCACCGATCAGCCAGCCGGCCTCGGTGGCGGAAAGCTGCCAGGCCGCGAGGTAGCCCGGCAGCAGCGCGGGCAGGGTGAAGGCGCCGATCTGTGCCAGCACCTGCGCGACGACGATGGCCGCGACGAAGCGGGACGCCTGCACGCCGCCCTGCGGCGGGCGTTAAACCACCATCGCCATCTGCTGCGGGTCGAACTGCATCCAGACCCGCTCACCCACATCATGGATCTGCAAGGGCGGTGCCGTGGCGCGCAGCCGCAGGTCGGTGCCGTCGGCGGTCACCACGTAATCCCAGGTCTCGCCGAGGAAGGTGCGCTGGGACACGACACCCTCCATCACCGGTGCCCCGCCGCCAGGTGGCGTGCGGTGCAGGCCGATGCTCTGCGGCCGGACGGAGACCAGGATGTCGCCGCCCGCCGCGGTATCCGCCCCCGGCACCTGGCCGGCCCGCATCGCGATGCCGCCGAAGCCAATCTCACCGTTGCGCAGTTGCGCCGGCAAAAGGTTGGTGCGGCCGATGAAGCCGGCGACGAAGCGTGTGCGCGGGCGGGTGTAGAGCATGTGCGGCGCATCCACCTGCTCGATCCGCCCGGCATTCATCACCGCGATGCGGTCCGATGTCGCCATCGCTTCCGCCTGATCATGCGTGACATAGACGGTGGTGATGCGGAATTCATCATGCAGGCGGCGGATCTCGAAGCGCATCTCCTCACGCAAATTGGCGTCGAGGTTGGACAGCGGCTCATCCAGCAGCAGGACTGCCGGCTTTACCACGATGGCGCGCGCCAGCGCCACGCGCTGCTGCTGGCCGCCCGAAAGTTCCGCCGGGTAGCGCTGGGCCAGATGGCCCATCTGCACGACCTCCAGGATATCCGCCACGCGCTTGCGGACCTCCTCCGCCGGCAGCTTCCGCAGCTTCAGGCCGAAGCCGACATTCTCGGCGACGGTCATGTTCGGCCAGATCGCGTAGCTCTGGAAGATCATCGACATGCCGCGCTTTTCCGGCGGCAGCACCGCGCCGGGGGCGGAGATCACCTGCCCGTCGAGCGAGATGCTGCCGCCATTCGGATCGATGAAGCCCGCGATCATCCGCAGCGTGGTGGTCTTGCCGCAGCCGGAGGGGCCGAGCAGGGAGACGAACTCGCCCTCCTGCAAGGTCAGGTCGATGGAATCCACCACCCGCAGCGTACCGTAGGCCTTGGTCAGCCCCTGGATCTGGAGACGCGACATCCTCAGTTTCTCCGCAGCATGAAGTCACGCCCGACCAGCTTCATGCCGATCCCGACGAAGACCATCGTCACCACCAGCAGAAGTCCGCCGAAGGCCGCAAGCACCTCGAAATTGCCGGCCTCGCTGAGGTCGTACAGCAGCACGGACATGGTTCGCGTGCGCGGCCCGACCAGGAAGATCGCCGCCGACAATTCGCGCGAGGCGACGATGAACACGATAAGCCAGCCGCCCAGCAGCGACTTCCGCACCAGCGGTGCCGTCACCATCCAGATGGCGTGCAGCCGCCCGCTGCCCAGGATGCGCGCCGCCTCCTCCATCTCCGGATGCACGGCCCGGATGGCGGAGGAGGAGTTGGCATAGGCAATGGGCAGGAAGCGCGCCGCGAAGGCCAGGATGATGATCGCCGCCGTGCCGTACAGCGCGAAGGGCGGGGATGCGTAGGCGGCGTAGAAACCGATCGCCATGACGATGCCCGGAATGACGAAAGGCGCCATCGCCATGAAGCCCAGTGCCTCGCCGAAGGGCACCAGCTTGCGGTTGACGATATAGGCGATCAGCAGGGCGAGAACCACGGCGATGGAGGCGGCCGAGGCCGAGAACCAGATCGTGTTCCAGATCGAGGTCATCGCCATGTCGTGTTCGAAGATCAGCAGGCGGTAATTCGCCAGCGTCAGATTGTCCCACGCCAGGCCGCGCCCCCACGCCTTGGCGAAGCTCGCCTGCAGCAGCACGAACAGCGGCGCGATCACGGCCATCAGCCCGACCACGGCGCACCAGGCGAAGGCCACCCAGCGCCAGGGGCCGAGCTTGATCGGCCGCCGCTCGCCGCCCTTGCCAGTCTGCGAGACATACCCCTTGCGCGCCAGCATCAGCCTCTGCACCACGATCATTCCGGCCGTGATCAGCAGCAGCGGCATGGCATAGGCCGCCGCCACTTCCACCCGCACCGGATATTCGAAGAACTGCCAGAGCTGTGTCGTCACCACGTTGATTCGGGCAGGGATGCCGATGATGGCCGGCGTGCCGAAGAGTGCGATGGCTTCCAGGAAGACGATGATGAAGCCCGCCATGATCGCCGGCCAGACGAGCGGAATCGAGACCTTCCGCATCGCCGTCCAGGTCCCGGCGCCAAGGATATTGGCGGCGTCCTCCATCTCCGAGGAGACGAGATCCAGCGCCGACTTCACGAAGATGAAGACGAGTGGGAAAGAGTTCAGCGCAATGACCAGCGCCATACCGTTGAATGTGTAGATGTTGAACAGCGGATCCTCGAGCCCGGTGATCGCGCGCCAGGCAAGGTTGAGGAAGCCGCTATTCGGCCCCGCCAGCAGAATCCAACCCACCGCGGACAGATAGGGCGGCAGGATGAAGGCGCCCAGCACCACCGCCCAGGTCAGCCCCTTGAACGGCATGTCGGTGCGGGAGACGGCCCAGGCCATCGGCACCGCCATCACCACCGCCATGGTGGCCGAGAGCAGGCCGAGCAGCAGCGAATTGACCAGCGCATCCACGTAGCGCGATCGGCCATAGGCCGAGACGTAGTTCATCAGCGTGAATTCGCCGGTGCCGCGCGTCTCGAAGCTGACCACCAGCAGCTTGCCGAGCGGGAAGGCGACCAGGAACAGCAGGATCGCGATCAGCGCGACCCACAGCAGCATCACCGGCTCGAATCGTGCGAACCGGCCGCTGCGCCGGGGCTGTATCGCCCCGGCCTGCGCATGCGGAATTGCGGGGGCTTCGCTCATCGATCAAACGCCGAAAGTGTCACGCCACAGCTCCCTCACCTCGGTCATCTCATTGGCCACCTGGGTGGGGGTCGGCGTGATGGTCTTGATCTCATCCAGCGGGCGGGAACCCTCCGGCGGCGGCACCTCCGGCCGCAGCGACTCAGCGCGGTATTCACGCACCGCCCGCGAATAGGCAGGGCCACAGACGAATTCCATGAACAGCTTCGCGGCATTCGGCTTCGGCGCATTGGCGATGGCGGCGCTCGGCGCCGGCACCAGCAGCGTGCCGTCGCTCGGGTAGACAAGCGCGAGCGGGTTGCCACGCGAGATGCTGAACAGCGTGGCGGCGGAGGGAACGCCGACGCCGACCACACGCTCCCCGGCATTCAGCGTCGTCACCGGGTCACCGGCCGAACGGCCGATCTGCGGCTTGTTGCGTTCGAACTCGCGGAAGAAGCCCTCGCCATACATGGCCTTCATCATGATGGCCCAGTTGCCGATGGCACCGCTGAACCCGGGATGACCGACCGCCATCTTGTCCCGCCACTTCGGATCCGTGAGCTCGCGCCAGCTTTTCGGGGCATCCGCCTCGCTCAACTGGTCGGTGCGGCGTGCGAGCATGTAGAGCGCGAGATAGGTGATCTGGAAATGCCCATCCGAATCCGCCGCGTCGCGCGCCGCCTTGACCATGCCGGCAGCATTCTCCGGCCGGTAGGCCATCAGCCGCCTCTCGCCCTTCAGGAAGGTGAAGTGGCTGTAGTCGGTCGAGCTGAATACGTCGCATTGCGCGACGCGCGCGCGGGCATCCTGTGACAAGCGCTGGAACGCGACCTGCGACGTGGTGCGGACCACGTTGCAGCGCACGCCGGGATAGCGTTCGGTGAAGGCACGGCCGATGGCTTCGGACGGCTCGGCCTGGAGCTGGCCCGTGTACCAGGTGAGCTCCCCTTCCCGCTGCGCCGCCTCATAGAGCTGCCTCTCATGCGCCGGCATATCCTGTGCCGCGGCGCGGCGCGTGGGCAGGATGGCGGCCGCCGCAAGGGCTGTGGTGGTGCCGAGCAGGCCCCGCTTGGTGATACCGGTCATGATGTCGCTCCCTTGGATTGTCTTGCGGCGTCAGACGCCGAATGTGTCGCGCCAGGCTTCCCGCACTTCCGGCACGCCCTTCTCCTGTTCCTCCAGGCTTGGCGCCAGAAGGGTGATGTCGGCCAGCGGGCGTCCGCCTTCGGGCGGGGGAACATCCGGGCGCAGCGGCTCGTTGAAGGTCTTCCGCACCGTTTCGGACAGCCCCTTGCCGGCCTGGAATTCCATGAACAGCTTCGCGGCGTTGGGGTGTGGTGCATTGGCAATGATCGCGGAGGGTGAGATCGCGGCCAAAACGCCCTCCGTCGGATAGATCAGCTTCAGCGGATTGCCCCGCGAGATGGCCAGCTGCGTGGTGCCCACCGGAACGCACAGGCCGACGGAGCGCTCACCGGCGTTCAGCGTGGTCACCGGGTCCTGGCTCGACCGCCCGATCTGCGGGTTGTTGCGCTCCAGCCGCGTGAAGTAGTCCCAGCCATACATCTTGCGCATCTGCACGGCCCAGACGCCGATGGCGCCGCTGAAGCCTGGGTGACCGACCGCAAGCTTGTCCTTCCATTTCGGATCCAGCGCGTCCTGCCAGCTTTTCGGCGCCTCCGCCTCGCTGACCAGGCGCGTGTTGTGCGTCATCAGGAACAGGCCGAGGAAGCTGGTGTGGAAGTAGTTGTCCGGATCCGCATTCTGGATTGCCGGCAGCAGGCCCGCGGCGTTCTCCGGCTTGTACTGCATCAGCCGCCCCTCGCGCTTCAGCTGCACGAAGTGGCCGGAATTGGTCGAGCTGAACACGTCGCATTGCGCGACGCCGGCGCGCGCATCCTGCGACAGCCGCTGGAACGCGACCTGGGACGTGCTGCGCACCACGTTGCAGCGCACGCCGGGATAGCGCTCGTTGAAGGCGCGGCCGATGGCTTCGGACGTTTCGGCATTGTACTGGCCGGAATACCAGGTGATCTCGCCTTCGCGCTGAGCCGCCTCGTAAAGCTGGCGCTCATGCGATGGCAGGTCCTGCGCCGCGGCGCGAAAGGCGGCACCGCCGCCAAGGGCGATGCCCGTGCTGAGGGAAAGGATCTGGCGCTTGGTGAAGCCGCTCATTGTTGTTTCCTCCCGAGGATCGGCACATGCTTGGTGCCGGTTGATCAAGCTCCGTTGAACGTGGGTGGTCGCTTCGCCATGAAGGCGGCACGCCCTTCGGCGTAGTCGGCGCTGTCGAAGCAGGCACGGTACAGCGCCTCGAACCGGGACTGGTCGATCTGAGACGGCTCCCCGGCGATCTGGTCGATCCCTTCCTTCGAGGCACGGATCGAAAGCGGTGCGTTGCGCGCGATGCCGGCCGCCATCTCCCGCACCACGGACTCAAGCTGGTCCACCGGCACCACGCGATTCACCAGGCCGGCGCGCAGCGCCTCCTGCGCATCGAGGAAGCGGCCGGTGAACATGATCTCCTTTGCCATAGCCGGGCCGACCAGCGAGACCAGGCGGCGCAGGCTGTGCCAGGCATAGGCGACGCCGAGTTTGGCGGCGGGAATGCCGAAGCGGCCGTCATCCGCCGTGATGCGGATATCGGCGACCATCGCGGTGGCGCAGCCGCCGCCGATGCAGAAACCGTTGATCATCGCGATCAGTGGCTTCTCCAGCCCCTCCAGCGCCTTTCGCGCGGCGGAGGAAACCGCGGAGTACTTTGCCTCCGCCTCCGCGCTATCGCGCAGCTTCTCGAACTGGCTGATATCGGCACCGGATGCGAAGGCCTTGCCGCCGGCACCGTGCATGACGACGACGCGCACCGCCGGGTCTTCCGCGAAACGCTTTGCCGCAGCGGCCACCGCCTCCCACATCTCCAGCGAGATGGCGTTACGCTTTTCCGGCTGGTTGAAGGTGAGCCAGCCGATGCCGTCCTCGATCCGCGCCAGGATCTTGGGCGTGCTGAGGGTCAGGTTCATGCCATCCATGGGGCGCTCCTATTGCACCACGCGCGCGGCGCGCAGCCTGGCGATGGCATCGGGGGAATGGCCGAGCTCGGCTAGAACCGCATCGGTATGCGCACCGGAATCCGGCGTGGCGCTGCGGATATCCCAGTTGAGATCGGACATGTTGATCGGATTGCGCACCAGCTTCTGGTCGCCGAGGCGCGGATGGGACACGGGCTTTGCCATCTGCAGGTGCTGCACCTGCGGATCGCCGAAGGTCTGGTCGATGGTGTTGATCGGCCCGCAGGGAATGCCGGCGGGATCCAGGATCTCGATCCAGTGCAGGCTTGGCTTGGTGCGTGTGATTTCGGCGATGGCGTCGTTGATCGCGGCCCGGTCGGCGGAGCGGCCATCGCGCGTGTCCCAGCCCTGCCGCGTCTTCCATTCCGGCCGCTCCAGCGCATCGCAGAAGCGTTCCCACATGCGGGGGGAGGATGCGGCGAGCGCGATGGGCCGGTCGGCGGTGGGATAGACGCCGGTGGGGATGGAGGTCGGGTGGTCGTTGCCCGCCTGCCCCGCGACCTGGTTCGCCAGCAGCCAGCGGCTGGCCTGGAAATCGAGCATGAAGACCATCGATTCCAGCAGGCTGGTGTGCACCCAGCGGCCGCGCCCCGTCTTGGTGCGATCGAACAGCGCCATCATCACCGCCAGCGCCAGCAGGTTACCGGCGGTGAGGTCCGCGATGGGGATGCCGACGCGGACAAGCCCGGCGCCCGGCACGCCGGTGATGGACATCAGCCCGCCCATGCCCTGTGCAATCTGGTCCACACCAGCGCGATGCCCATACGGCCCGTCCTGTCCGAAGCCGGAGATCGAGCCATAGATGATGCGCGGGTTGACCTTGCTGACGCTGGCATAGTCCACGCCCAGGCGGAACTTCACCGCGGCACGCATATTCTCCACCACCACATCAGCGGTCTTCGCCAGCTCGAAGAAGATCGCCTTGCCCTGTTCCGTCTTCAGGTCGATCTGCATGGCCCGCTTGTTGCGGTGCAGGTTCTGGTAGTCGAAGCCGTCCTGGTCACCGGTGATGTCGCCGGCATCTGCGGAAGGCGGCGCGATGCGAATGACCTCCGCCCCCCAATCCGCCAAATGGCGCACGCAGGTGGGGCCGGCACGGGCCACAGTCAAGTCGATGACGCGCAGGCCCGAAAGGGGCATTGCGACGGGGGCGGGCGAGGCATCGTTCATGCGCAGCGCAGCCTTGGCGGATGCGTGCAGCACCGCCTGGCGGTGATGACCATCTACGTCCTCCCGAACGTGGTGTTTTTCTCTCTGCAATCACCTTGTCAGGCCATGAAGGAACTGTAAACACTTTATCCCATGGCAGATGCACCAGCGCTTCCCTTGCTGCCCGCGGCGCTCGCGAAGGCCCAGCGGAATGCTGCACTGCACCGTGCAGCCATCCCGCCGAGGAAGCCGGCCAGACGCGCGCGGCAGCCGCAGGCGCTGGGCGTCGACGTGGCAAGGCGGATCCAGGCGCTGATCCTGGACGGCACGCTGAACGCTGGCGAAAGGTTGAACGAGGTGGCGCTGGCCCGCAGCCTCGGCGTCAGCCGCGGCCCGGTGCGGGAGGCGGCGCGCGCGCTGGAGAAGACGGGCCTCGTCACCGTCATCATGAACCGCGGCGCCTTCGTCCGCACGCTGAGCCTCGATGAGGCGATGGACATCTATGAGATCAACGCCGCGCTGTTCGGCCTCGCCGCCGCGCGCGCCGCCCAGTCGCTGGTACCGGCACAGGCACTGGTGCTGCGGATGATGGTGGATGCAATGGATGGCGCAATTGCGCGCCAGAGCCGCGACGATTTCTTCCAGATCAATTCCGAATTCCACGCCTTCATTCTGGCCTGCGGCCGAAACCGGGAAGCAGCGGCCCTTTACCGGCAATTGACGCATAAATTGATGCTGCTGCGCCGCCGGTCCTTCGAACGGCCGGGCCATATGCAGACGGCAAATCGCGAGCATCGCGGGCTGATGGATGCGATCCTGCGCGGTGACGCGACGCAGGCGCGAAACCTGGCCGAAGCCCATGCCCAGCGCGGCCGCGCACGCTTCCTGCACGCCATCGGACACGCCGCACAAGACGGCGCCATCACGGAGGAAAGACCATGACCCTGCTCGAGAGAATCGGCGTCGATGTCGGCCGCCGCCTGAAGCTGGAGGATGCCATCGCCTGGGCCGGCGCGCACAAGGTGCGCCATATCGACATCCAGCTCGATACTGGCGCCAACGCCGTCAATACGTTCGATGCAGCGCGCGCCAAGGGCATCCGCGCCTTGCTGGAGAAGCATGAGGTGCATCTCGGCCTGCACACGCTTTCCGCCGTCAATGTCGCGGAGTACTCGCCTTTCCTGTCGGAGGCGGTGGACGCCTATATGCGCGCCTATATCGAGGCAATGCCGTTGCTCGGCGCCGGCTCCATCGTCGTGCATGCCGGCTACCACTTCACCGCGGATGTGGAGATGCGGATGCAGGCGGGGCTCGACCGCCTGAAGCGCATGGTGGAGCACGCTGAGAAACACAAGGCGCTGCTGCTGCTGGAGAACCTGAACAAGGAGCCGGCGGATGCGGAGGTGCACTACCTGGCGCACACGATGGAGGAATGGGCCTACTACTACGACGCCATCGACAGCCCCGCCTTCGCGCTGAGCTTCACCGCCAACCACGCGCATCTGATGCCCGATGGCGTGGAGGGCTTTCTGGCGCGCATTCCGATGCATCGTGTGGTGGAAGTCCGGCTTGCCGATTGCTGGCGCAACGGGCATGAGCAGCACCTGGTCCCGGGCGAGGGCGATTTCGATTTCGGCGACATGTTCCGCCGCATCGAGGCGATGGGCTTCGAGGGCCACTACATGAACGCCTTCGGCACGCTGGAGGATATGGACCAGGCGCGCCACCGCCAGGTGGAAGCCGCCCGCGCCGCCGGCGTCGCGGCATGACCCGCATCCGCGCCATCACCGCCACCGTCGAGCGGCTCGCGCCCGTCGAGGCCGCCAAGGGCTATGCCGGCCTCGACACCCCCGCCTTCGTCCGCTGCCGCGTGGAGACGGAGGATGGCCTGGTCGGCACCGGCGTCACCGGCCGTTTCCTGGCGGAGGAGGTGGTGGCGCTGCTGGCGCGGATGGAGGACCCGTTGAAGGGCCAGGATGCGCGGCCGATCGAGGCGATCCGCGCCAAGCTGACCAGCCGCTTCAACCCGCGGACGGCGACGGGCGTATTCGTCTCGGCGCTGTCGGCGCTCGACATGGCGTTGTGGGATCTGCGTGCGCGGGCGCTGGGGGAGCCGCTGTGGCGGCTGCTCGGCGGCGCGCGGCAGGCGGTGCCCTGCTACGCCACGGTCGGGTTGCCGGGTTATGCGGAGGCGGAGCTGGCGGCGGTCTGCAAGCGCAGCATCGAAGCCGGCTTCGTTGGGGTGAAAATGCTGGTCGCCGCCGGCGGGCGCGGCGTGGCGGAGGATGCGCGGCGGGTGCGGGCGGTGCGGGATGCCATCGGGCCGACGGCGCTGCTGATGCTGGACGCCAATTGCGGCATGGATGTCGCCACCGCCCGCCGCCTGGCGCTGATGGTGGAAGACTGCGACATCGCCTGGTTCGAGGAACCGGTGCTCGGCAATGACCTGGAAATGCTGTGCGCTCTGCGCCGCGCCATCCGTATCCCCATCGGCGCCGGGCAGATGGTGCAGTCGCTGGCCTGGTTCCGGGAGGCGCTGACCCGCGGCGCGGTGGACTGGCTGCAACCGAACGCGGCCTTCTGCGGTGGCATCACCGCGGCGCTGCGAATCCTGTCGTTGGCGGAGGCGCATGGCACGCCGGTGGCGCATGCCGGCGGCTGGGACATCGCCAATGCGGCGCTGATGGCAGGCCACGCGCAGGGTGGGTTGCTGGAGATGCACGGCGCGCAACTCGCCTTGCGGCAGCGCCTGTCGGAGGATCTGGTGGCGGAAGCCGGCATCATGCACCTCCCCGAACGGCCCGGAATTGGTTTCGCCTTCCGCGAGGCTTAACTGGCCGAAGCGTCGTCCTCGGGGTAGCTTCGCCACACAAGGAGCTTCCCCATGACCCAGATCACACGCCGCACCGCCCTCGCCACCACGCTCGCCCTGGCCGCCCATTCGGCCATGGCGCAGGACCGCTACCCGAGCCGCCCGGTGACGGTGACGGTCCCATGGGCCGCCGGCGGCACCACGGACATCCTCGCGCGCGTACTGGCGGAGCCGCTGCGGCGCGCCACCGGCCAGCCCTTCGTGGTGGAGAACCGCTCCGGCGCCTCCGGCAATATCGGCTCCAACGTCGTGGCACGGGCGCGGCCGGATGGCTATGCGCTGCTGTTCGGGTCGATGAGCACGCATGCGATGAACGATGCGCTGTTCAACAACATGCCCTTCCACGGCGTGAATGACTTCACGCCCGTCGCGCTGCTCGCCTTCGTGTTGAACACGATGGTGATCCACCCCTCCGTGCCGGCCAATACCGTTCCGGAATTCATCGCCTACTGCAAGGCGAACCCGGGCAAGATCGCCTACGCCTCAGCCGGTCTCGGCTCCACCAACCATCTCTGCGCGGCGATGTTCGCGCGCATGGCCGGGGTGGAGATGGTGCACGTGCCCTATCGCGGCGGTGCGCCGGCGGTGCAGGACACGGTCGCGGGCCAGACGCAGCTTTTCTTCAGCGCCGGCACGCAGACCCTGTCCCATGTGCGCGACGGTCGCCTGAAGCTGCTCGGCGTCACGGAAGGCCGCCGCTCCACCCTTCTGCCGGAAGTACCGACGGTGGGGGAGACGGTGCCGGGCTATGAGATGGCCGTCTGGTACGGCGTGCTCGGCCCGAAGGGCATGCCGCAGGACCTGGTGGCAACGCTCAACGCCGAGATCAACAAGGCGCTGCTGCTGCCGGAGGTGAAGGACCGCATGGCCGCGATCGGCGTGGAGGTGGTGAACCAGACCCCTGCCGAATTCGGCACCACGCTGCGCGCCGATGCGGAGAAGTGGGGCGGGGTGATCCGCGACCTCGGCATCGGCATGACGGATGCCTGAGCTGGACGCGGCCGGCCTCGCAGCCTTCACGGCGGCGGCGCGGGCTGCGCGGCCGCTGGCGCTGCTGCAGGCGGCGGATGCGGTGGGGCGGCGGGTCTTGGGCCACCGCCTGTGTACCGCCATGCGCTTCGATGCGGCGGCGATGACGGTGCGCCGCCTGTACAGCTCCGACCCCGCGGCCTACCCCATTGGCGGCGCCAAGCCGAAGCGGGACACGGAATGGGGCCGGCATGTTCTGCTGCGGCGGGAGGTATTCGTGGGTGAGGGCGCGGCTTCCATCACCGAATACTTCGACGATCACGCGCTGATCCTCGGCCTCGGCCTGCGCAGCATCGTCAACGTGCCTGTGCTGCACGCCGGCGCCTGCCTCGGCACGGTAAATTTCCTCTGGGCGGAGGAGCGCGTGGCGCCGGAGCGCCGCGCCATGGCGGAACTGCTCGGCCTGCTGGTGGCGCCGGATTGGGTTGCGGTTTAACCTGCGACCCGATTGCAGGAGGAAGCAGGTTTCATGGGCAACCGCATCGCCATCATCGGCGCCGGCGCCGTCGGCTGCTACGCCGGCGCCTACATGGTCCAGGCCGGGGAGGATGTGACCTTCGTCGATTGGTGGCCGGAGAATGTCGAGGCGATCCGCGCGGGGCTGCGCATCAGCCACCTGAAGGACGTGCCGGAATTTAGCGTGCAGGGCCGCGCGCTGCACCTGACCGAATTGCAGCAGGTCTCCCGCGAGAAGCCCTTCGACATCGCCTTCATCTGCGTGAAGTCCTACGATACCGCCTGGGCGACGCAGATGGTGGCGCAGTATCTCTCGCCGAACGGCTTCTGCGTCAGCCTGCAGAACTGCATGAACGAGGCGACCATCGCCGGCATCGTCGGCTGGGGCCGCACGCTGGGCGCGGTGGCCAGTTCCATCACGGTGGAACTCGCGGCGCCAGGCCATGTGAAGCGCGCCTCGGGCAAGGGTGGTGCCGCGCACACCGTGTACCGGGTGGGGGAGGTGCATGGCCGCATCACCGACCGGGCGCGCGAAGTGGCACGGCTGACCGCGCTGTCCGACAGCACGCTGGTCACGCCGAATCTGTGGGGCGAACGCTGGACCAAGCTGGTGGCCAACGTCATGCAGAACGGCATGTCCGCCGCCACCGGCCTGATCAGCCGCGAGATCCTGCTGGATGACCGCCTGCGCCACTTCACCGCCCGGCTGGGCAGCGAGGCGATCCGCACCGGCCAGGCGCTCGGCTATGCGCTGGAGGAGGTGCTGCACATCGACCCCGAGATCATCGCCCGCGCCGGCGAGGGCGATGTTGCGGCGCTGTCCGAATACGACGAGCACCGCCACCGCCCCTCCATGGGCCAGGACATGATGAAGGGCCGCCGCACGGAGATCGAGGCGATGAACGGCTACATCGTGCAGCAGGCCGAACCGCTCGGGCTGCCCACACCGGCCAATGCGGCCCTGACGGCGCTGGTGCAGCGGGTGGAGCGCGGCGAGATCGCGGCCGATCCGCGCCACATCCAGGAATTGCGGCTGAACTGAGGCAACCAGCCGGCGCCCCGTGCGTTTTCGACCACGCCGAAATCCCTGAAGGAGGACAGCATGTATGTGAACGATCTTCAGCGCCGTGTCGTCTCCGCCACCCGCGGCGCCGCCACGCGGGCGGCGCTGCGCGCCCTGTGGCATCGGCAGCAGCCGCAGATGCCAGGCTCCGCGGAGGACTGCCTGCGGCTGGCGCAGGACCCGCAGCGGCGGCTGGAACCGCTGCGCCGCCAGCAGGGCACCCAGCAACTGCGGGTCTGAGCTACCAGGCCACGGCGACGCCACCGCCGCCGCGCGGATCGGCGCCGCCACTCGGCCTTCCGTCACGCAGCAGGACGGCGTGGGCGCGGCTCATCCCCGGGTCGTAGGACAGCGGCGAGTGCCGCACCTCATGGCCCATCGCGCGCAGGTCCTGCACCACGTCGTCCTGTACCCGTGCCTCGCAGAACACCGGCCCGCCCTCGCAGTGGATGCGCGGGAAGGACACCGCCTCCACCGCGCCCATGCCGAAATCGATCGCGTTGACGATGGTGGTCAGCACGGCGGAGATGATGACGCTGCCGCCCGGCGCGCCGACGATCATCCAGGGCGCGCCATCCTTCGTCACGATGGTCGGCACCATACCCGTGGTCCGCGCCTTGCCCGGCGCCATGCTGTTCGGGCGGCCGGGTCGCATGTCGAACAGCTTCATCGCATTGTTCCAGTTGAAGCCCAGCCCCGGCGTCACCACCCCCGCCCCGGTGCCGAGCGTGTGGGTCAGCGAGACGCAATTCCCCGCCGCATCCCAGGCCGAGACATGGGTGGTGCAGGAAGGCGGCGCGGCCACGCGCCCGCCGGGCAGCCAGCCGCCCCGGATGCGCGCGGCCCAATCGGCGGCACGCGACTTCGAGATCATCTCCGCCACCGGCACATCGACGAAATCCGGGTCGGCCAGCCAATTCTCACGGTCCTCATGCGCCGCGCCCATGGCGCGGGCGACGAGGTCCAGGTGCCGCGCGCTGCCGGGCTGCACGCCGCCGAGGTCGAACTGCTCCAGGATGTTCAGCATCTCGATCAGCACGGCGCCGGAACCGGGCGGCGGATTCGAGGCGATGCCGTAGCCGCGATAGCTGCCGATCACCGGCGGCACCTCCCGCACCTCGTAGCCAGTCAGATCCTCCGCCGTGACGAAGGCGCCGTTTCGTGCGAAATCCTCGGCGATGCGGGCCGCCGTTGCGCCGCGATAGAAATCCGCCGCGCCGTGCCGCGCCAGGCGTTCCAGGCTGTCCGCCATTTCCGCCTGGCGCAGCGTGTCGCCCACCTTGTGCAGCGCGCCCTGGGCATCGAGGTACAGCGCCGCGCAGGCCGGCGTTGTGGAGACGCGGCGCAGGCCACTCGGCAGGCCGGGCTGCGGCGTGCGGGCCAGGAAATCGTGGTGGAACGGCGCCACCACCACACCCTCCCGCGCCATGCGGATGGCGGGCGCGATCAGATCGGCCCAATCCTGGCTGCACAGCGTCTCATGGAAGCGCGCGAGGCCGGCGACGGTGCCGGGCGTCATGATCGCCTGGTAGCCGAGCTCAGCCCTGAAATCCTCGAACAGCGCATAGCCGGAGATTTCCGATCGCCCCTGGCTGTCGCCCGCCCACATCTCCGGCGTCACTTTCGCGCCGGCGCGCGCATGAAAGTCGATCATGCCATGGCGGCCGCTGCGCGCATCGAGGAATTGCAGCGTGCCCATGCCGCCGAGGCCGCACATGAAGGGATCCTGCACCATCTGGCAAAAGGCCGTTGCCAGCGCGGCATCGAAGGCATTGCCGCCGCGCCGCAGCACCGCCGCACCTGCATCCGCCGCGCGCGGTTGCGGGCAGACCACCAGGCCCTTGATGCCGTTCATGCCGCGTCTCCTTCCTGCGCGTGCAGCCTGCACCGTGGCGGCAGACTTTGACAGTCCTGCCGCGCACTGGTTTCATCAGGACAATTCGACGCGAAGGACGCAGCCCATGCCGACCAGCCGCCGAACCCTGCTTGCCGCCGCCGCCGCGCTACCCCTCGCCGCACCCGCCACCTTGCGGGCGCAGGGCCGCTATCCGGACCGGCCGGTGCGCGTCGTCGTGCCCTTCGCACCAGGCGGCATCATCGATGTCGTCGGCCGCCTGGTGAACGAACCACTGGCGCGCGAACTCGGCCAGCCCTTCGTCATCGAGAACCAGCCCGGCGCCGGGTCCACCATCGGCGCGCGCACCGTCGCCCGCGCGCGGCCGAATGGCTACACGCTGCTGCTGAACGGCGCGGCGCAATCCGTGATTCCGGCGCTGTACAAGGAAGCCGGCTTCGACAGCGTAGCGGATTTCATCCCAGTCGGGCTGGTCGGCGACCAGACCTTCCTCGCCTGCGTGCATCCCTCCGTCCCGGTGCAGGACGTGCCGACGCTGCTGTCCTGGCTGCGGGAGAAGCGTGGCCAGGCCACCTTCGCCACCACCGGCATCGGCGCGGCCTCCCACCTCGCGGGGGAATTGCTGAAGAGCCTGGCGGGCGTGGATTTCACCGTGGTGACCTATCGCGGCACGCCCGCGGCCGTCACGGATTTCATCGCCGGGCGCATCGACATGATGATCGACAGCCAGACGCTGCTCGCGCCCTTCGTCGCGGATGGCAAGGCGCGCGCCGTGGCCGTCACCACCACACGCCGGTCGAAGATCCTGCCGGAGCTGCCGACCTTCGACGAGGCCGGCGTCACGGGCTATCGCGCCTCCTCCTTCCAGGCGCTGTACGCGCCGACCGGCACGCCGGCGCCGATCGTGGAGACCTTGTCCACGGCGCTGCTGAAGGTGCTGGCGGACCCGGCGGTCCAGCAATCCTTCACCGCCCGCGGGGTGGACCCGATGCCGGGCGACAGCGCCGCGGCGCGCAGCTTCCTGGCGGCGGAATCGGCCAAGTGGCTGCCGATCCTGGAACGCACCGGCGCGACGGCCGGCTGAGCCCGCATGGAAAACCTGGTCCTGGTCGAGCCGTTCCGCGCCGTCTTCTACGCGCCCTACTATGTCGCGCTGGAACGCGGCTGCTTCACCGACCGGGGCATCCGGATGCAACTGGAGACCGCCGGCACGCCCGATGCGGCGGCGGGGCGGCTGCTGGATGGCAGCGCGGACCTGGCCTGGAGCGGCCCGATGCGGCCGATGCTGGAACGCAGCCGCGATGCCGCCAGCCCGCTGCGTAGCTTCGGCGCGGCGGTGATGCGCGACCCCTTCCTGCTGCTCGGCATGGGCGCGCGGCCCGGCTTCCGGCTGGCGGACCTCGCCACGCTGCGCGTCGCCATCCCGTCCGAGGTGCCGACGCCCTGGTGGTGCCTGATGCATGATCTGCGCCTGGCGGGCGTCGATCCCACCACCTGCCCCGGCCATGTCCGCATGCCGATGCCGGAGGGTGCGGCAGCGCTGCGCGAAGGGCGCGTCGATGCGGTGATGCTGTTCGAGCCCTTCGCGGCGGCGCTGGAGGATGTGGGCGCCACGGTCTGGTACGCGGCAGCCGATCGAGGCGCCACCGCCTATTCCGCGCTCTATGCCGTGACGCCACGGATCGCCGAGAAGCACGCGACCTTCGAGGCGGTAGTGCGCGGCCTGGGCGAGGCATTGGACTGGATCCGCGACGCCACCCCGGCCCGGATCGCCACCGTGCTGGCGCCACGCTTCACCGACACCCCGTCGGACCACCTGCTGCGCGCCGTCGCGCGCTACCAGCGGCTCGGCCTCTGGGCCAACACCACGCATCTGCCGCGGGCCGCGCTGGATGGGCTGGCGGCGGCCATGGTGTCCTCCGGCGCCATGACCCACCATCCGGGCTACGAAAGCTGCATCGAGGCCTCGCTGGACCTGGTCGGCCCTGGCTGAACCCGCGCCCGCGGGGGGTCTGCCCCTCCCTCCGCGTGGCTTCACATTTCCCGCCCGGTTGGAAATGATGCGCGCAGGAACCGGGCAGGGGCAGGATGCAACGCAGCCAGAGAATGAACCTGCTGCTGGTCGTGCTCGGCGCCATGTTCATGCAGCAGACCTTCGCGGCGCTGGGTCGCAACCTGCCCTCCATCATCGCCCCGGCCATCCTGGATGACCTGCGGCTGGATGCGGCCTGGCTCGGGGTTTATGTCGGGCTGGGAGCACTGGCCTCGCTGGGCTTCCAGCTCGGCTGCGGCAGCTTCATCATCCGGCATGGCGCCCTGCGGATCAGCCAGGTGGCGCTGCTGATGCTGGCGGTGGGGCTGGTGCTGGCCTGCGCCGGGCCGCTCGGCTTCTTTGCCCTGTCAGCCGTGATCGGCGCGGGCGGCGCGGCGGTCTCCACGCCGGCCAGTTCGCATCTGCTCGGGCGCTATTCGCCGCCGCGCCATGCGCCGCTGGTGTTTTCCATCAAGCAGACGGCGGTGCCGGCGGGGCTGCTGCTGGGCGGGCTGCTCGGGCCACTGCTGACCGGCTGGTGGGGCTGGCGCGGGGCGCTGCTGGCCTCGGCCGTCGCCTGCGTGGTGCTGGCGGTGCTGTTGCAGCCCTTGCGGGCGGAATTCGACGCGGACCGCGTGCCGGGGCGCCGGTTCCGGCTGTCGGATTTCCACACCACCCTGGCGGTGGTGATGCGCGACCGCGACCTGTTCAACCTGTCGCTGGCCTGCTTCGTCTTCAACGGGGTCCAGACCGTCTTCATGGCCTATTTCGTGGTCTACCTGACTGCGCTCGGCCACCCGCTGGCGGTCGCCGGCTTCGTCTTCTCGATCGCCACGCTCATCGCCGTACCCGGGCGCATCCTGTGGGGCTGGATCGGCAGCGGCATGGCGGCGCCGCGGGTGGTGATGGGGGCGCTGGCCATCGGCATGGCGGCCAGCGCCGTGCTGGCGGGGCTGTCCGGGCCAGGCTGGCCGCTGCCGCTGCTCGGCGTGGTCGGGGTGGGCCTCAGCCTGACGGCCCTGTCCTGGAACGGCGTGCTGCTGGCGGAGGCGGCGCGGCTGGCGCCGGAGGGGATGCGCGGGGCTGCGACCGGCGGCGTGCTGTCCTTCGGCCAGTTGGGCGCGCTTCTGATGCCGCTTATCTTCGCCGCGGTGCTCGGTCTGACCGGGCGCTACGATTACGGCTTCATGCTCTGCGCGCTGCCCGCGCTGCTGGCCGGGCTGGCGCTGCTGCGGCCGCCCCGCGCGCCCCCGGCGTAGCCGCCCCGCCCGGCGGCATAGCCGGCCAGCGCCAGCAGCAGCCCCTCCGCCGCGAAGGCCAGGGCGGCGGTGGCTGCCGCCCCCTGCAGCACGAGAAGCTGGTTCTGGTTCTGCAACCCGAGCACGATGGGCGTGCCGAGCGTCGCCGCCCCGGCCAACGCTCCCACCGCGGCGGTCGCCACCGCCAGCACCAGCGCCACGCGCAGCCCGTCCAGCACCAGCGGCCAGGCGAGCGGCAGCTCCACCTCCCGCAACGCCCCGGCGGGGGTGTAGCCGAGTGCGAGCGCGGCCAGCCGCGCCTCCGGCGGCACCGCCTCCAGCGCGGCGACGGTGGCGCGCAGCACGGGCATGATGCCATACAGCAGCAGCGCCAGGATGGTCGGCCCCCAGCCGAAGCCCATCGCCGGCACGGCGAGGGCCACCGCCACCACCGGCGGCACGGCCTGCGCCGCGGCGGCGAAGGCATCCGCCGCCGGGCGCAGCGCCCGGCCGGATGGACGCGTCACCAGCACGCCGAGCGCCAGGCCCAGCAACGCCGCCGGCACCACCCCGGCCAGCGCCAGCCCGGCATGGCCGGCGGCCAGCCCCAGCAGGCGGCCGGGCGGGAAGCCACCGAACCAGCCCGGCAGCAGCGCCACCAGCGCCAGCACGGCGGCCAGCAGCAGCGCCATCATCGGCCGCGCGCCAGCACGGCCTCCAGCCGCAGCGATCCATCGCCGAGCGCCAGCACGTCGCGGCCGGATTCGGCCATGCGGGACAGGGCATCGGCCAGGGTGGCGCCTTCGGCCAAGGCGGGCGCATCGGCGGGGGCGGGCCGGGCATCCCGCGCGACCTCCGCCGGCAGCAGGGACAGGCGGCGCAGGCCGGGCTGGCCGCCGCCGAGCAGGGCCCGGGCGAAATCAGGCGCATCGGGCGCCACCAGCGCGGCGGGCGCGCCATCCGCCACCACCGCCCCGTCGCGCAGCACCACCACCTGGCTGGCAAGCTCCAGCGCCTCCTCCGGGTCATGCGTCACCAGCAGGATGGTTTTTCCTGTCTCGGCATGGATGCGGCGCAGTTCGGCGCGCAGGTCGCGGCGGGTGATGGGGTCTACCGCGCCAAAGGGCTCATCCATCAGCAGGATGTCCGGGTCCGCCGCCAGGGCGCGGGCGAGGCCGACGCGCTGCGCCTGGCCGCCGGAGAGCGCGCCGGGCAGGCGCTGCGCCAGGCCGGGGTCCAGCTGCACCAGTTCCAGCAGCGCTGCCACGCGCGCTGCGATCCGTGCGGAATCCCAGCCCAGCAAGCGCGGCACGGTGCCGATATTCGCCGCGACGCTGCGATGCGGGAACAGCCCGGTGGATTGCATGACATAGCCGATGGACCGCCGCAGCCGCGCCGGCTCCTGCCCCGCCACATCGGCGCCGCGCACCAGGACGCGGCCGGCGCTCGGCTCCACCAGCCGGTTCACCAGTTTCATCAGCGTGGATTTGCCGGAGCCGGAGGGGCCGACCAGGGCGCACAGCACGCCCTCCGCCACCTCAAGATCCACCGTGGACAGCGCCTCGGTCGTGCCGAAGCGGACGGAGATATTCTCGAATTGGATCATGCGCTGCCCCCCAGCCGGTGTTCCAGCACGCGGATCAGCGCATCCGCCGCCAGCGCCAGCGCCATGATCGGCAGGGCGCCGAGCAGCATCAGGTCGGTGGCGAATTGCGACAGCCCCTCGAAGACCAGCGCGCCGAGGCCTCCGGCCCCTACCAATCCTCCAAGCGTCACCAGCCCGATCGCCTGCACCACCGCCACGCGCAGGCCACCGGCGAAGACCGGCAGCGCCAAGGGCAGCCGCACCTCCCGCGTGATGCCGCCCTCCGTCATGCCCATGGCGCGGGCAGCGGCCACCGCGGCGGGATCGGCGGCGGTCAGCCCGCCGAGCACGGAGCGCCACAGCGGCAGCGCCAGGTAGCCGGCGGTGGCCAGCACGGCGGGCGCCGGGCCGATGGCGCCAAGGCCCAGGCCGCGCAGGGCGGGCAGCAGCGCCAGCAGCCCGGCCAGCAACGGGATCAGCGCCGCGAACAGCGCAATCGCCGGTACCACCTGCACGGCACCGAGCGCAGCGCCCACCGGCCCCGCCGCACCCGGCCGCCGGAATCCGGCCCAGGCCAGCGGCACCGCCAGCAGCAGCGCCAGCGCCAGCGCCGCGCCGGCCAGAGCCAGGTGGCGCAGCAGGGCGGTGTGCACCGCGGCCTGCCGCGCACGGTATTCCACGACCAGGGACAGCGCCTCGAAGGTTCCGGCCCGCCAGAGCAACGCCAGGGCAACCAGCGCGATGGCGGCCAGCGCGGCCCGGCCCAGGCCACCCAGCGCCGCGCCGCGCGCCACCACCAGCGCGACGCCGGCCACCAGCCCCAGCCAGAACCCGCCACCGAGGCCGGCGCGAGCCGCCGGAGCCAGCCCTTCCAGGGCCAGGGCGGCGGCCCAACCCGTGGCGGCCAGCAGCACCGCCACGCCGCACAGCGCGGAGGACGCGCCGATCCAGACTGGCAGGCGCCGCGGCACGGCCAGCGTAAGCAGCGCCAGGGCCAAGGGCGCGGCCCAGCCTATCGCATGAAATCCGCCCGTGGCGCTACCCGGCAGCAGCCGGTTCGGCGCGATACTCAGCCAGGGCAGCAGCAGGGCGGCCAGCACGCACAGCACCAGCACCGCGCGCCCTGCCTCACCCGCGCGCATCGGCCGCGGTTCAGCCGAGCGTGGCGAAATGCGCCCGCGCCACCGCCGCCGCCGCCTGGCCTTCCACCGCCACACGGGCGTTGAGGCGTTGCAACGTCTCCAGCGTCAACGAGGCGAAGACAGGTGCCAGCGCGGCGCGGATGCCCGGATGCGCCTCCAGCACCGCCTGGCGGACCACCGGCGCCGGCTCATAGACGATCTGCGCGCCCTTGCTGTCCTGCATCACCACCAGGCTGAGGGCGGAGATGGCGCCATCCGTGCCATAGACCATGGCGGCATTTACGCCGGAGATGGCCTGGGCCGCGGCGCGCATGGTCACGGCCGTGTCGCCACCCGGCAGCACCACGATGCGGTCGCGCGGGAAGCTGAAGCCGTAGGTGCGCTCGAAGCTGCCCAGCGCCGCCGGGCTCTCCACGAATTCCGCCGAGGCCGCGAGGCGCAGCTTGCCGGCCTCCGCCGCGCGACCGAAATCCTCCATGGTCGAGAGGTTCTCGGCGCGGGCCACGTCGCCACGCACGGCAATGGCCCAGGTGTTGTTGGCCGGCGCGCGGGCCAGCCAGACCAGGTTATTGGCCTCCCGGTCCAGCCGCGCCACCGTCTCATAGGCGCTGTCGCCCTGCCGCCAGGCCGGCGCCTCCGGCTGCTGGAAGAAGAAGGCGCCGTTGCCGGTGTATTCGGGGTAGAGGTCGATCTCGCCCGCCACCAGTGCGGTGCGGACGATGCGCGTCGGGCCAAGCGACAGCCGCGCCTCGGTCGGGATATTGGCGCGCTCCAGCGCCACCAGGATCAGGTTGCCGAGCAGCGCACCCTCCGTGTCGATCTTGGAGGAGACCACCACCGGCCGGCCCGCCTGCCCCCGCGCCAGATGCGGGGCCGCGAGGACCAGGGGGAGCGCGGCGAGGAGCCGCCGCCGGATGATGCCTGCCATGATACCTGTCCTGTCCCGGTTGAGTGCCAAGGGATTTGCCAGCAGCACAGCGTGCCACCTGCCAGCCGGTTCCTTCCCGCATTGGTTGCAGGTGGCCGGCCCCGAGCAGATGGGGTCGCCCGGCCACCTGACCAGTCGGGATCAGCCCAGCGCCGTATCCTCCAGCGTGATGCCGGAGAAGAAGTTCAGCGCGCCCGGCATCGCCTTGAAGCCGGTGATCTCCTTCTTCATGGCATAGCCCTGGCTGCGCCAGGCGAGGCCGACCAGCGGCGCTTCCTCCATCGCCACGCGCTGCGCCTCCCGGTAAATCTCGCGCCGCTTCGCCATGTCGAACTCCGCGCGGCCAGCCCGCATCAGCTCCTCCAGCTTCGGGATGCGCAGGCCGGCGCTGCGGATATAGGAAGGCGAGAGCGAGCCATCGATCAGGCTGTTCAGCCCGTCCGCGTCGTTGTTGTCGGTGGCCGTGCCCATCACCGCGATGTCGAACTGGCCGCGGTTGCCGAGGTTCACCCGCGTCGCCCAATCCGGCAGGCGCAGCTCCGCCTGGATGCCGACGGCGGCCAGGTGCTGCTGCACCACCTCCGCCGTGTCCTTGTGCATGCCGTATTGCGCGGTGGACAGCAGGCTGGTGCTGAAGCCGTTGGCCAGCCCGGCTTCCCGCAGCAGGGCCTTGGCCTTGTCCGGGTCATAGGCCTGGCCCCTGGACAGCGCCTCATCGAAGAAGTCGCTGCCCGGGGCGATGGGCAGGCCCTCCAGCGGGCTGCCGCGGCCGAAGAAGGCGACCTTGACGATGTCGTCGCGCTTGATCGCGTGGCCGATCGCGCGCCTGACCCGCGCATCACCCAGATGCGGGCGGGATGCATTGAAGTTCAGGTACATGAAGGGGCCGTTGGTGGCGTCCAGCCGCAGCCGCTCATCCGCCTCGATCGCCGCCATGGCCTGCCAGGGCACATATTCGATCAGGTCCACATCGCCGGCACGGATGGCGGAGACGCGCAGATTCTCATCCGCATAGGCGATCATGCGGATGCCGGCGAGCTTCGGCTGGCCCGGCTTGTAGTAGCGGTCGAAGGCGGTCAGGTCGATCGAGGTGCCGCGTTCCTGCGCCCGGATGGTGAAGGGCCCGGCGCCGATCGGCAGCACGCCGGCGCCGGTCGGGCTGCGCGGATTGACGATCATCATGTGGTAGGACGCCATCCAGTTGGGCAGGGTGGCGATCGGCGCCTTCGTGACGATGCGCAGCGTGCGCGCATCCGGCGTCTCGATGCTCGCGATCTGCTGCATCTCCGCCCGGTAATGCGCGGTGGAGCGTTCGCTGGCGATCTGCTCGATGTTCCACTTCACATCGGCGGCGGTGATCTTCTCGCCGTTGTGGAACAGCGCGTTGTCGCGCAGCGTGAAGCTCCAGGTGGTCGGGTTCTCGTTGCGCCAGGATTCCGCGATCTCGCCACGCAGCGCGCCGTCGGGGGCGTAGGACAGCAGGCCGCGATGGATCAGCAGCTTCACCGTGGCCGCCGCCGTGCCGGTATTGGCCCAGGGCAGCAGGCTGGGGGGGAAGGAGGACAGGCCGAAGCGCAGGGTGCCGCCCTGGGTTCCGCCCTGGGCCTGGGCGGCACCGCCTGGCAGGAAGGGCAAAGCGGCTGCGGCGGCGATCAGGCCGCGACGGGTGAAGCGCATGGTGAAGTCTCCCTTTTGTTGTTGGCGTCAGTCTGCTCCGTAGATCTCTCGCGCCGCCGCCGGCGTGATGCTGCCTTCGGCCAGGTCGCGTTGCAGCGCGGCGGGGTCACGTTCCGCCGGTGGGCCGTAGCCGCCACCGCCGGGGGTGATGATCTCCACCCAGTCGCCTGCCTGCAACAGGCCATTTCCCAGCACGAAGGGCGCGATACCCGGGCCATAGACGAAGCGCCCGCGCCCGCCAGGCTGGCCGCCCTGCAGGCCCCAGGGGGCGGAGGCGAAGCGGGACCCATCCATCCGCAGGCGGCATTCGGCTTCCGCGCGATAGACGCGGCGCAGCCCCATGCCCCCGCGCTGCCGCCCGGCGCCGCCGGAGCCTTCCACCAGCTCGTAGCGCATCAGCGTCAGCGGGTACTCGATCTCCAGCGCCTCGACCGGCAGGTTGGAGGTGTTGGTCGTGTGCACATGCACCCCATCCAGCCCGTCCTTCGCCGCGCGGGCGCCGAAGCCGCCGCCGATGGTCTCCAGATAGACCCAGGGTTCGCCGGTGACAGGCTGGCGCCCGACGAAGGAGGCGACGAAACAGGCGCCGTTATGCGCCGCCGTCACCCTCCCCGGCACCGCCTGGGCGAGCGCGCCATGAATCAGGTCCACCACGCGCTGGCAGGTGGACAACCGCGCATTCACCGCCGCCGGCAGCACGCAGTTCAGCACGCTACCCTCCCGCGCCGTGACCCGCAGCGGCCGCGCCAGCCCGGCATTGGGCAGCAGCGTCGGGTCCACCACCGTCTTCACCGCGTAGTAGACGGTGGCGAGCAGCGCGGTGAGGGTCATGTTGATGCCGGCGCGCACCTGGTCCGGCCCATCGAAATCCAGCGACATGGTGTCGCCCGCGATGGTCAGCGTCAGGGTCAGCGGCAATTCGCCGTCGATCTCGGGGCTGTCATGGACATCGGCGAAGGTCCAGGTGCCGTCGGGAATCGCGGCGATGCCGGCGCGCATCTTGCGCTCGGCGTAATCCTGCAACGCCTCGCCCGCCGCCAGCACCGTCTCCGTGCCGTATTTCGCGCATAGCGCCTGCATGCGGGACACACCGAGCCGGTTCGCGGCCATCTGCGCGCGCAGGTCGGACAGGCGTTCGCGCGGTACCTGGCAGTTCAGCAGGATGAGTTCCTGCACGTCGTTCTGCAATTCGCCGGCGCGATACAGCCGGATCGGCGGGATACGCAGGCCTTCCTGGAAGATGTGGGCATGGCCGCGATCGGCGAAATCCGAGTGATGCGCCAGGTTCACGGCCCAGGAGATGATGCGGCCATCGACGAAGATCGGCTCGGCCAGCACGATATCCGGCAGATGGGTGCCGCCGCCCTCATAGGCATCGTTGCCGACGAAGACGTCGCCGGGCTGCATCTTCTCCATCGGGTGGCGCTTGAGGATATGCGCGATGATGCCGATGAAGCTGCCCAAATGGATTGGGATGTGTTCCGCCTGGCACAGGGTGTTGCCGGCGATATCGAACAGCGCGGTGGAACAGTCTCGCCTTTCCTTGATGTTGGTGGAATAGGAGGCGCGGACCAGCGCCTCCCCCATCTCCTCGACGATGGAGGACAGGGCGGAGCCGATGACCTCGACGGTAATCGGGTCCGGGCGCGTGTTGCTCATGCCGCCGCCTCCAGGATCAGGTTCTCGTATTCATCCACGCGGGCGTCCTGGCCCGGCAGGATGACGGTGGTGGCATCCATCTGCTCGATGATGGCGGGGCCGGCGATGCGGTTGCCGGGGGCGAGGCGATCCCGCGCATAGACCGGCACGGCGACGACGCCCTGGGCTTCCGGCAGCCAAATTTCCCTAGTTGCCTCCAGCGCCGCAGCGGCATCCGGACCTTGCAGCGGACGCGGCCGCAATTCCGCCTTGCGGACCACGCCGGTCGCCTCCAACCGGAAGGTAACGAGCTGCACCGCCTCCCCTTCCGCGATGAAGCCGTACATCTGGCGATGCGCGGCGGCGAAGCCCTCGGCCAGATGCGCCAGCGTTGCCTCGGTGAAGGGGCCGTCCGGCAGCGCCACGGGCAGTTCGTAATTCTGGCCGCTATAGCGCATATCCACGCTGCGGCGGATCATGCGCTTGTCGGGCGCGATGTGTTCCTGCTCGAACCAGCGCTGCGCGGTGGCGGTGAGGGTGGCGAAGGCGTCCTCCATCGGCGCCAGCGCGTCCTGATCCAGCGCGGTCAGCCGCGTGGCGGAGAAATCGGCGCGCAGATCGGTCAGCAGCAGGCCCATGGCACACAGGATGCCGGGGTTGCGCGGTACCAGCACGCGGCGGATGTCCAGCTCCTTCGCCAGCCGCGCCGCGTGCAAAGGCCCGGCGCCGCCGAAAGCGATCAGCGTATAGTCGCGCGGATCATGCCCGCGCTGCACGGAGATGACGCGGATCGCCTTCGCCATGTTGGCGGTCACGACCGAGAGGATGCCCTGCGCCGTCTCCATCACCCCCATGCCGAGCTGCGCCGCCAGCCGCTCCACCGCCGCCAGCGACAGGTCGCGGCGGATCGGCATGCGGCCGCCCAGCAGATGCGTCGGGTGCAGCGTGCCGAGCACGACATTCGCATCCGTCACCGCCGCCTCCGGATTGCCGCGGTCGTAGCAGACCGGCCCGGGGTCGGCGCCGCAGCTGCGCGGCCCGACCTTCAGCAGCCCGCCGGAATCGACGAAGGCGATGGAGCCGCCGCCGGCGCCGACCGTATGGATATCCAGCATCGGCGCCTTGATCGGGTAGCCATGCACGATGGCCTCCCCCGTCATCCGCGCGGTGCCGCCCTGCAACAGCGCCACATCCGTGCTGGTGCCGCCCATATCGAAGGTGATGAGGTCCGGGAAGCCGGAAAGCCGGCCGATGGCTTGCGCGCCGACGACGCCGGTGGAGGGGCCGGACAGCACCATCCGCACCGGCATCTCCGCCGCCGCCTCAAACCCGATGACGCCGCCATTGGATTGCGTGAGATGCGGCGTGGCGGTGACGCCGAGCGCCGCCAGCCGTTCCGCCAGGCGCTTGATGTAGCCGCGCATCACCGGCCCGAGATAGCTGTTCACCACGGCGGTGGACAGGCGCTCGAACTCCCGGAATTCGGGGGCGATCTCGTGGCTTGTCGTGAGGAAGATGCCGGGCAGTTCTTCCGCGATGATGCGCTTCGCCGTCGCCTCATGCGCCGGGTGCACGAAGCTGTAGAGGAAGCAGATGGCGATGGCCTGCACGCCCGCCGCCTTCAGCGCGCGCGCAGCGTCCCGTACCGCCTGTTCGTCCAGCGCCGTCTCCACGCTGCCATCATGGCGGATGCGTTCCGGCACCTGCAGGCGCAACTCGCGCGCCACCAGCACCGGCGGCTTGTCCACCTGCAAATCGTAGAGGTCCGGGCGTTTCTGCCGCCCGATCTCCAGCAGATCGCGAAAGCCATCCGTGGTGACAAGCCCGGTGCGGACACCCCGATGCTGGATCAGCGCATTGGTCGCCACCGTGGTGCCGTGGCCGAAATAGGCGATGTCGGCCTGCGCCTGGCCGATTTCCGCCATACCCTCCGCCACGCCGCCGGCGATGCCGCGGGAGGGATCATCCGGGGTGGAGGACACCTTCCAGACCGCGATGCGGCCGGTATCTTCCTCGAACAGGCAGACATCCGTGAAGGTGCCGCCCGAATCCACGCCGACGCGCCAGCCCACGATCGCGGTCTCCGTTCCAGCCTGCGCGGCAATCTCGCGCCGAATTTCGGTCCTGTGCAATCCCGCCGCGGCTACTCCGCGAAGTGGCAGGCGGCCGCCTGTTTCGGCCAATCGGCCCGCAGCGCCGGGTCCTGCTCCGCGCATAGCGGCTGCGCCTTCGGGCAGCGTGTGCGGAAGCGGCAGCCGGAGGGCAGGTTGGTGGGGCTCGGCGGCTCGCCTTCCAGGGAAAAGGTATCGGTGACGCGCGCGCCGCCGATCTTCGGAATCGCGGCCAGCAGCGACTGCGTATAGGGATGCCGCGGCGTGGCGAAGACCTGCGCCGTCTCGCCGATCTCCACGATGCGGCCGAGATACATCACCGCCACCCGGTCGCAGATCAGCCGCACGACGGACAGGTCGTGGCTGACGAACAGGTAGGTCAGCCCGAACTGTTCCTGCAGTGACAGGAACAGCTTCAGGATAGTGGCCTGCACGGAGACATCGAGCCCCGAGGTCGGCTCATCCAGGATGACGACGGAGGGCTTCAGCGTGAGGATGCGCGCCAGCCCGACGCGGCGCTGCTGCCCGCCGCTGATCTCATGCGGGTACAGGTCGAGATGCGTTTCCGGCAGCCCCACCGCGGCCAGGATTTCCCGCACCCGCGCCTCGCGCTCCGCTTCGCCCAGTTCCGTATGCACGATCAGCGGTTCGTGCAGCGAGGCGCGAATAGTCCAGCGCGGGTCCAGCGAGGCGCCCGGGTCCTGGTAGCAGTATTGCAGGTGCTGGCGGAACTTGCGGCTCTGATGCGGCTTCAGCGGCGCGATGTCCTGGTCCTGGAACATGATCCGGCCCTGGGTCGCGGTATGGATCCCCATCAGCGTCTTGCCGAGGGTGGATTTGCCACATCCCGACTCGCCGACGATGCCGAGGATCTCGCCCGGCTGTACGCTGAAGGACACGTCATCCAGCGCCCGCAGCCAGCCGACGCGGCGCTTCCACAAATTCCGCACGGGGAAGTATTTGCGGAGGTTCTCGACCTCGAGGATGGGCGCGCTCACGCCGCGAACTCCGTCAGCCGGTGGTGGCAGCGCACCGTATGGCCGGGGCCGGCCAGCTCCGGCGCCGGGCGCTGCTGGCAGATGCCCGTCGCGCGTTCGCAGCGCGGGTTGAAGCGGCAGCCGGGTGGCGGATCGATCAGGCGTGGGATCTCCCCGGGAATGCCGCGCAGCCCGGTCTCGGCGCTGGGCAGGCTGTCCAGCAGCTTGCGGGTGTAGGGGTGGCTGGGCCGGTTGAAGAACTCGCCGACCGGCGCTTCCTCCACCTCCTGCCCCGCATACATCACAGTGATGCGGTCGCAGATCTCATAGGCCGCGCCGAGGTCATGCGTGGTGAACAGCACGGCTACGTTGCGGTCCCGCGCCAGTCCCTTCAGCAGCTTCAGGATCTGCGCCTGCACCGTCACGTCCAGCGCCGTGGTCGGCTCGTCCGCGATCACCAGCTTCGGCTCCGGCAGCAGCGCCATGGCAATCATGAGTCGCTGGCGCTGGCCGCCGGAGACCTCATGCGGGTACTTCCGCAACAGCGCCTCCGGGTTCGGCAGCTGCACCAGGCGCAGCCATTCCACCACCCGCGCCAGATCGGCCTCCCGCCGCGCCCGCGCATTGCCCTTGAAGGAGGGGTCGCGCAGCAGCGGGGATTTCCAGTGCATCAGGTCCGCAATCTGCGTGCCGATGGTGAAGACCGGGTTGAAGGCGGTGGAGGGATCCTGCGGGATATAGGCGATCTCCCGCCCGCGCACTTCCCGCGCCAGCGCCGCTTCCGGCACGGTCAGCAGATCCCGCCCGCCGAACAGCACCTGGCCTCCCTGAATCCGCGCCGAGTTCTGCGGCAGGATGCCGAGGATGGCGCGTGCCAGCGTGGTCTTGCCGCAGCCGGATTCACCGACCAGCCCGCGGATTTCACCAGGGCGGATGGCACAGCTCACCCCATCCAGCACCTTCGCCAGCCCGGCATCGGAAGCGAAGGCCACGCGTAGGTCGCGCACCTCAATCAGGTCACTTTCCACTGGAAGCCCGCCGCAGCCGAGGGTCGAGCACGTCGCGCAGCCCATCGCCCAACAGGTTGAAGCCCATCACCACGATGAAGATGGCAAGGCCCGGGAAGGCCGCATACCACCAGGCCATCGGCAGGAATTCGCGCGATTCCGCAATGGTGCGGCCCCATTCGGGCGTCGGCGGCGGCGGGCCTAGCCCAAGGAAGCCCAGCGTCGCGGCGGTGAGGATGGTGCCGCCCATGCCGATGGTGGTGCGGACGATGATGGAGGAGGAGATGGAGGGCAGGATATGCAGCACCATCACCCGCCAGGGCGAACAGCCAAGCGCGATCGCGGCCTCCACGAAAGTTTCGTTCTTGCAGGATCGCGTCTCGGCATAGACCAGCCGCGCCCAGAACGGCCAGTAGGTGACGGACAGCGCCAGGATGACATTCTCGATCGATGGCCCCAGCGTCTGCGCAATGGCGATTGCCAGCACGATCTGCGGTACGGCGAGGAACACGTCCGACCCGCGCATCAGCAGGTCGCTGCCCAGGCCCTCGTAATAGCCGGCGATCAACCCGACCGGCACGCCGATCAGCACCGCGACGAGGATGGCGACGACCGCGATGGTGATGGTGATGCGCGCGCCATACAGCAGCCGCGAATAGATGTCGGCGCCCATGCGGTCCGTGCCCAGCCAGTTGTCGGCATTGGGCGGGCTGAGCCGGATCTCGGTGTGGAATTCCGTGACGTCACCCGGATGGGTGGACAGCCACGGCGCCAGGATTGCGGCGAGCACCACGAGCAGGATCAGCGCCAGGCCGAGCATCGAGGACCGGTCCTCGGCCAGCTTCTTGAAAACCTGCTTCATCAGCGGGTTTCCCGCGGGTCGATGAGCCCCTGCATGATATCGACCAGCAGGTTGACCACGATGAACATGGTGCCCGCGATCAGCGTGAAGCCCATCACCGCATTGTAATCCGAGTTAAGGATGGAGTTCACCGCGAACATGCCAAGGCCCGGCCAGTCGAACACGGCCTCCACCACCACCGCCCCGGCCAGCAGGATGCCGAAGATCAGGCCGATCTGCGTGACGGTCCCGATCAGCGCGTTGCGCAGAACATACTTCCAGACGATCTGGCTGCGCGGGTAGCCCATCGCCGTCTCATACAACACGTAATTGCTCTCCAGCGCGTTCAGAACGCCGGCACGCGTGAAGCGCACGATGGTCGCGGCCGCGGGCAGCGCCAGGGTGGCGACCGGCAGGATCAGGTGGTGCAGCGCGTCCACCAGGGTCTCCATGTCCCATCTGATCAGGGAATCGATGACATAGAAGCCGGTGATCGGCTCCGGCCCCCAGCCCCCGACACGGCCGGTCAACGGCGTGACGCCGAGCTGCATGGAAAAGAACAGCTGCAACAGGATGGCGAACCAGAAGCTGGCGATGGCAAGGCCCGCGATGGTGACGAAGCGCAGCGCGTGGTCCACCCAGGAATTGCGCCGCAGCGCGCTGATCACGCCGAGCGGAACGCCGATCAGCGCCGCCACCACCACGGTCACCAGCGTCAGCTCCAGCGTGGCCGGCAAGCGGCTCAGCAGGTCCTCCGACACCGGGCGCCCGGTATAGATGCTGCGGCCCATATCGCCGCTCAGGATGGACTGCACATACCGCAGGAACTGGATGTGCAGCGGCTGGTCCAGCCCCAGCCGCGCCCGCATTTCCGCGACGGTGGCGGCGGAGGCGTTCTCCCCGGCGGCGAAGGCCGCCGGGTCCGCCGGGATGACGTGCGAGATGAAGAAGACGATCGCCAGAAGGCCGAGCAATGTCGGCACGAACCAGATTACGCGGTTGACGACGAGGACGAGAATCTTCACGGGGCCGAAGCCCCGCCAGGCCGTGCCATGCTCACGCGATGCTGAGCCAACGCATCTCCTGCCCATCCCCGATCGGACAGAACCGCACGCCGCTGACATTCTTGCGGAAGGGGCCATACCACTTGGTGTTGTGGATGAAGATCGCCGCCGCATCCTCGGACGAAATGCGCGCTACCTGCTCATACAGCGGCGCGCGCTTCGCCTGCTCCGGCGTCGCCAATGCCTCCGCCAGCAGGCGATCGACCTCCGGGTTCGAGTAGTAGGAGGCGTTGCCGCCGCGATGGCGTTCGGTAGCCAGGATCTCCCCGGCCCAATTATGCGGGTCCGCGTAGTAGGTGGAGCGCCACAGGAACAGCAGGTCGTACATCTGCTCCGGGTCACGCATCTTGTTGGAGACAACCGGCCAGGGTTCGTTCAGCAGGCGGCTCTGGATGCCGGCGCGGGTCAGGCCGTTCTGCAGCAGGGACGCCGCCTGGATGGACTGTTCATAGCCGATCATGCCGGCGACCACGATCTCCCGCATCGGGGCCTGCACGCGGGCCAGATGCCACTTCGCCTTGTCGATGTCGTAGGTATAGCCGGCCAGGTCCTTCGGCGCGCCCCACATCGGGTTCGGCACCACCCCAGTGTTCCGCACCACGGACCCGCCGAGGATGTTGTTGATCCAGCCATCATAGTCGAAGGCGTGGCAGAGTGCCTTGCGGAAGTTCACGTCGTTCATCGGCGCGCGCTGATTGTGGATGCAGGCGTAGAACAACCGCGTTGATTCGGCTTCCAGTACGTTCAGATTGCCGTCGCCCTGCAGCCGCGTGATCTGGTCCTGCGGCATGTAGGGGTCGGTACCCTGGAAGTCGCCGCGGATCAGGCCGAGCACGCGGCTGTTGACCTCCGCCACATAGCGAAAATCGATCTCGGCGATGCCGGCAGGGCCGAGGAAGTGGTTTTCGAAGCGCTGCGCCAGGAAGCCGCGTGCGGGGTCGAAACGGCGGATGATGTAGGAGCCGGAGCCGGCATCGTTGCGGCTGATGAAGGCCTCACCCCAATCGCCATTGCGCTCGTTGCGCTTCAGCAGGGCGCTGTTCACCACATAGATGTCGTGGGTGGTGGCGGCGAAGATGGCGGATGGCGTGGTCAGGTTGAACTGCACCGTGTGGCGGTCCAGCGCCTTGGTGCTGCCCGGCGCGACAAGCGGTGCAAAAAGCGGGAAAGCGCCCTTCTTCACCGCCAGGATGCGCTCCATGGAATAGACCACATCCTCCGCCGTCAGCGGGGCGCCGTCATGGAAGGTGACGCCCTCGCGCAGCTTGAAGGTATAGGTCTTGCCGTCTTCGGAGGTGGTGTAGGATTCAGCGAGCCACGGCTCCAGCTTCGGCGGGTTGTCCACCCAGCGCATCAGCCCGTCGTAGCAGTTCAGCCGGTAGGCGACCCGGCCGACATCGAAGGTGGCGTGCGGGTCCATCGTGTCATAGGCGCTGCCGTTGGCGAAGACGATGCGTCCGCCGCCGCCGCGCTGCGCCTCCGCGATGCGGGGAAGGCCGGCCACACCCACCGCGGCGCCGGCGGCCAGCAGGGTCCGACGACGGACCCCAGCCGAAAGGCTGCTCATGTCGCGCTTTTCCATGGTCGCGTCCCTGTCTGCGTTCCTGAAGGTTGCACCGCGAAAAATGCCGGCGTCAAGGCGCCTCGCGCTTCCGCGATCCCCCCGGTTGCCGAAGGATGGGCGCCCGGATAGCGTCGTCGCAAGCAGCTTCGGAAGGACAGGACATATGCCGAGCGACCGGAAACTCGCCTTGGTCACCGGCGGGGCCCGCGGCATCGGCCGAGGCTGCGTGCATGCCCTTGCGGAGCGCGGCTATGACATCGTCATCGTCGATCTGCTGCGGGCCGAAATGGAGCGCACCCAGGCGGAGGTGGAGGCCATGGGCCGCCAGGTGATGATCGCGGAAGCGGATGTCGCCGATCACGCCCGAGCAAGGGAGATCGCAGCCGAGGTCCGCACCCGCTTCGGCCGGATCGATGTGCTGGTGAACAATGCCGGCCGCGGCAACCCGACCGGCATCCTGGAGATCACCGAGGACGCCTTCGACCGCACGATCGCGGTGAACCTGAAATCCTGCTTCAACTACATCCAGGCGCTGGTGCCGCTGATGCAGGAAGGCGGCGGCGGGCGCATCGTCTCCATGTCCTCGCTGAACGCGCACACGGGCGGCGTGACCAGCGCCGTCTCCAAATTCTCCTATGCCGCGGCCAAGGCCGGCATCATCGGCATGACAAAGGCGCTGGCCAAGGAGCTCGGCCCCGAGATCGCCATCAACTGCGTCTGCCCCGGCGTGATCGAGACTGAGGTCGGCAACAGCCTGACCAAGGCGCGCGGGCCGGAGCTGGCGAAGAAGATCATGCTCGGCCGGCTCGGCACGCCGGCGGATGTGGCGCAGCTCGTCGCTTTCCTGGCAACGGCGGAGCCCTTCTTCATCACCGGCCAGGCCATCACCATCGATGGCTTCCAATGGGAGATCTGACCTCCGTGCGCTACCGGCTCGGCGTCGATATCGGCGGCACTTTTGCCGACTTTTGCGTGCTGAACGAGGCGACCGGGGAGGTCTCGACGCTGAAGGTGCTGTCCACGCCGGCGACGCCGGGGCAGGAAGTGATCGACGGCCTGCGAGGGGTGCAATCGCGTTTCGGCATCGCGCCCGCCGATCTGACCTGGTTCACGCATGGCACCACGGTAGGCGTGAATGCCGTGATCCAGCGCAAGGGCATCCGCCTCGCCTTGTTCGTGACGCGCAATTTCCGGGACGTGCTGGAACTGGCACGGCTGAAGACGCCCAATCCCTACGACCTTCTCTCCCGCCGCCCACCGCCGCTGGTGCCGCGCGAACGCGTCATCGAGATCGACGGCCGACTGAATGCAGATGGGAGCGAGGCGGAGCCGCTGGACGAGGCCTCCGTCATCGCGGCACTGGAACAGGCAGAGGCGCGGGGGGCGGAGGGCGTCGTGCTCGCCCTGCTGCACAGCTACCGTAACCCGGCGCAGGAACATGCGGCGCAGGCGCTGCTGCGGAAACTGCGGCCGGACATGCCGGTCTATTGCTCCGCCGATATCTGGCCGATCATCCGCGAATACGAACGCAGCGTCACCGCCGTGGTGCATGGCCATGTGCAGCCGCGCGTCGCCTTCTACCTCGCCTCCCTGCAACGCGCTCTGCTGGAAGCAGGCGTGGTGGCGGAGCCGATGGTGACGAAATCCAATGGCGGCGTCATGCGCGCCGAGCTTGGCAAGACGCGCTGCGTGGAGATGCTGCTGTCCGGCACCGCCGCCGGCGCGATCGGCGCAGCCTTCGTGGCGCAAGCGGCCGGCGTGCCGCGCGCGATGAGCCTGGATATCGGCGGCACCAGCGCCGATGTCGCCGTCATCGTGGATGGCGCGCCGAGCTACGGCACTGGCGAGCGCGTCGGCGATTTCCCGGTCTATATCCCGACCGTCGCCGTCACCTCGATCGGCGAGGGTGGCGGCTCCATTGCCGCGGTGGATGCGCTGGGGTTGTTGACGGTGGGGCCGGAAAGCGCCGGCTCCACCCCCGGCCCGGCCTGCTACGGCCGCGGCGGCACGCGCGCCACCATTACGGATGCGATGTGCGTGCTCGGCTTCATCGGCCATGGCGCGCTGGGCTATGACAGCGTGCGCGTCCGCGCCGACCTGGCCGCGCAGGCGGTGGATGCGGTGGCGCAAGCGCTCGGCCGCAGCCGGCAGGAAACGGCGGAGGCGATCGTGCAGGTCGCGGTCAGCGGCATGTACCGGGAGGTCAGCAAGCTCGCCGCGCGCCAGGGCGTCGATCCGCGCGACTTCTGCCTGATGCCCTTCGGCGGCGCCGGCCCGATGCTCGGCGCGCTGCTGGCCCGCGAATTGGGGATGCGGGAAGTGCTGATCCCGCTGACGCCCGGCGTGCTGTCCGCACTCGGCGGGCTCATTGCCGATATCCGCAGCGACTTCATCGAGACGGTCTATGCCGATCTCGACGCGGCCACCCTGCCAGGCCTCAGCGCCGCCTTCGCGCGGCTGCGGACGGAGGCAACGCGCTGGATCCGCGAGGACCAGCGGTTTGCTGGCGAGGTCACCTACAAACCCTCGGCGGAGATGCGCTACCGCGGGCAATCCTTCGAGATCGAGGTGCCGCTGGACGCCGCCTGGATCGAGGCCGGCAATCTGGCTGCGATGGAGGAGGCCTTTCACCAGGCGCATGAGAAGCTGTACGGCCACGCCGATCGTGGCGCGCCCATGCAGGCGATCGCGCTGCGCATGGTCGTCGCCGGCACCGTCCCCGCGCCGCGCTTTCCCGAGCAGGACCGCGTGACCGGCACCCCGGAAATCCTGCGCGAGGTGGAGGTCTGGCTGGATGGCCGCGCGCAATCCGCGCCGCTCTATCTCCGCAGCGCGCTGCGCCACGGCCATCGCTTCTCCGGCCCCTGCATCGTGCTGCAGGACGACACCACAAGCTGCATCCCGCCCGGCATGACCGGCGAGGTGGACCGCTTCGGCAATCTGCGCCTGACGGCCGGCTGAGGAGACGCGCCATGTCGATCGACCCGGTCACGCTGCAGATCTTCGGCAACCACGCGCAGGCGGCGGCGGAGGCGATGGCCTTCACCCTGTTCCGCACCGCCCATTCCACCTTCGTGAAGGAGACGGAGGATTTCACCACCGGCCTCTGCACGCCGGAGGGGCTGACTTTTGCGAGTCCGCGCGAACTTGGCGCCACCTGGTTCATCGGCCTGGAATACGGGCCGGTGATCCGGGCGCTTTCGGATTATCGCGAAGGCGATGTCGGCATGACGAACGACCCCTATAGCGGCTTTGTCTGCACCCATTCGCCGGACATCCATCTGTGGAAGCCGATCTTCTGGGATGGCGAGCTGGTCTGCTTCGCCGTGGGGCACATCCACAACACCGATGTCGGCGGCGCCGTCCCCGCATCCCTGTCGCGCGCGCTGACGGAGGTGCACCAGGAAGGCATCCGCTTCCCGCCGGTGAAGCTGGTGGCGGAGGGGGTGCTGGACCAGCGGCTGCTCGACATCATGCTGCTGAATGTTCGCGCGCCGACGCAGAACTGGGGCGATCTCAAGGCCCAGCTCGCCGCCATGACAACCGGCGAGCGCAAGGTGCACGAAATGATCCGTCGCTTCGGCCTGGCGACCTTCCGGGCTGGGATGGAGGGGTTGCTGGACCTGGCGGACCGCCAGGCGCGGCGCGTGCTGGCCGGCATCCCGGATGGCGACTACGAATTTCACGACTACCTGGACGAGGATTCGCCCGGCGGCCTGCCTTGCCGGTTGCAGCTCAACATGCGCATCCGGGGCGAAACGGCGGAGCTGGATTTCACGGGGTCCGACCCGCAGCTCACCGCCTCGCTCAACATGCCGACCGGCGGATCGGCGCGGCATATCCTGCTGATGGTGGGCTGGAACTACGTGCTCTACACGCTGGACCCGACGATGCTGCTGAATGGCGGGCTGGTGCGGCCGGCGACCTGCATCGTGCCGGAGGGCACGGTGCTGAACCCGGTCTTCCCGGCCGCCGTCGGCATGCGATCCATGACCTGCATGCGACTGCAGGGCGTGCTGATGGGCGCCTTCCAGCGCGCAGTGCCGGACCGCCTGCCGGCCGGCCCCGCCAGCGGCGGGCCAATGATGAACGTCAACACCACGGACAACCGCACCGGCCGCCGCGTAATGGCGGCGATCGACCCGATCACCGGCGGCGGCGGCGGCGCGCCGGATGGCGATGGCAATGATGGCTCCGGCGGCAATAGCGGCTTTCTCAAGAACACGCCGGTGGAGATCAACGAGGCGGAGGTTCCCATCCGCATCCTGCGCTATGGGCTGGAGCCGGATTCCGGCGGTGCCGGCAAGCATCGCGGCGGCATGGCGACGGTGCTGGAGTTCCGCGTGCACGCGCCGGGCACGGTGGTGACAGCCCGCAACCGCGACAGGTCCCGCTTCCGGTCCTGGGGTGTCCAAGGCGGGTTGCCCGGCGCGGCGTCCCAGTTCTGGCGCAACCCGGGCACGGCACGGGCGGAGAACCTCGGCAATACGGATGTGGTGACGCTGGACCCGGGCGATGTCATCCGCATCGTCTGCTCCGGTGCTTCCGGCTGGGGGCCGGCCTGGGAAAGGCCTGTGGCGGCGGTGGAGGCCGATCTGGCCGCCGGCAAGGTCTCCGCCGAGGCCGCCGCGCGCGACTACGGCGTGGTGGCGGGTGATGCGGCAGAAACGCAGCGCCTGCGCGCAGCCCTGGCCGCCGCGCCACGCAGCGACTTCGATCCGGGGCCGGAGCGCGAAGCCTATGAACAGGTCTGGACCGATGCTAATTACGCGGCCCTGACCGCCATCCTGGCCGGCCTGCCGATTCACTGGCGCCACTACGCCAAGCGCCAGATCTTTTCGCGAGTTGACGTTGCAGTGGAACGCCGCGGAGATGGCAGCGAGGTACGGGCCGCCTTCACCGCGCTGCGGGCCGATTTCCCGCAGATCGCCGGCTGACCGACCGCCTCGACATTCCCCTCACCCATAAACGGGAGAGGGGGCTTCGACCTGAAAGCCTGCAAGGACATCAGGGCAGCGGGTGTTCATCGAGGCAGGGCTGGTAGGACGGCTCCACCTCGATCCCCGCCGCGCCGAGGAAGCGCACCACGCCGCAATAGAAGGCGATGATCACCAGCAGGTCCGTCAGGCTCGCCACATCCAGATGCGCCTGCACCTCGGCGAAGCTGGCGTCGCTCAGCGTATCCGCGCCCTGCGCCATTTCGCGCGCGGCGCGCAGCACGGCGCGCGCGGCGGGCTCCAGCGCGGAGGTGCCGCCCTCGCTCTCCACCGCAATCGCTGCGATCTCGGCATCCGTCACGCCGAAGTCGCGGCCGATGGCGACATGGTGCGACCATTCGTATGGGCTGCGCGCCACCCACCCCACTTGCAGGATCGCCAGCTCCCGCAGCCGCGCATCCAGCACGCTTTCGTGGCGGATATGTTGCGCCAGGCCGAGGAAGGCGCGCGTCATGCCCGGGCTGTTCACCATGGCGCGGTACAGGTTGATCGGCCGCACCAGCAGCGCCTGGTCTTCCGGCGCCAGGTCTACGGCGTCGCGATAGGGCAGTCTCGCCATGCTGGCCTCCTCCGTTTTCCGGGAGAGCAGACCAGCCAGGGCGGTGCCGCGCAAGTCGGTCAGGCGGCGTCGAAGACCACCGGGAAATGCACCGGGAAGGGCGTGCCGCCGCCATCCACCGGGCCCGCGCGGCGCAAGCCTGGCCGGCGCAGCAGCGGCTTCAGAAGCTGCGGAATGACCGCCTGGTTGATGTGGGCGCCGAAGCAGGTGTGCATGCCATAGCCCCACAGGATGTAGGCTTCTGGCCCGCGCGCGGCGCGGAACGCCTCGGGCTGGGCGTGCGCGATCGGGTCGAACATGGCGGAGAGGTTGGCCGCCAGCACCATGGCGCCCGCCGGCACGCGCTGCGCCCGCAAGGTGCCGCGCGCGATCACCGTCTCCCGCACCGCGCGGCGATAGATGAAGGGGTTCACCGGGTCGAAGCGCAGCGCCTCCCACAGCAGCGCGGCCAGCGCGGCATCGTCATCCGCGCGGGCGGCGGCCTGGGCGGCGGCCAATGCCTCTGGCCGGTCCAGCAGCGTGTCCAGCGCCTTCACGCTCGCCTTGGACAAGGTGGGCACCAGACCGATCAGCAGGCCGATGAGGTTGTTGCGGATGCCGAGGTCATCCATCCCCGGCACGCCCGCCGCCTGCAAGGCAAGGCAGCGATCCAGCACCTGGTCCGATCCGGCCGGCTGCGCCTTGCGCGCGGCGATGGTGGCATCGAGGTAGCCGCGGCAGGCGCTGGCGGAGTCCATCGCCGCGCGTGTCACCGCCTCCTCCCCCGCCAGATCGACGAAGAGGTACCAGAACATCCGTGTGGTCCACTCGGCCATCACGGGGCCGGAGGGGCCGGGCGTGCCGAAGTAGTGGCCGAGCAATCCGGTCAGCACCGGCAGCGTCAGCGTGGCGGGAACGTCGAGACGGCCGCCGGAGGCCGCGACGATCGTCTCCGCCTGCTGCGCCACATGGGGGATGACGATCTCCGGCACGTCGCTGCGCCGCACCGCCAGCCGCATGTTGGAAACGTCGCGCGTATAGGCGGGGCTGTCCTGCATGCCGAGGAAGAAGTTCTCGCCAGCGGTGATGGCACGCATCTTGGGCTCGTACACCACAGCGAAGTCGCTCTCGCGCTCCAGCACCTCCGTCACATCGGCGTGGCGCGTGACGATGACGGTGCCGGTGTTCTCATAGGCGGCGATCAGCTTGCGCTTCAGCGCCAGGTTGGGCCGCGCCGTGCGCAGCAGCGCGAAGACCAGGCGCTGGTTCTCCGTGGCGCCCAGCATGGCCGCGATGCGCTGGCCGCGCCCCTCCGCGCCGCCGCCATAGGCCCGCGCACCCCGTACCGCCAGCCTGCCCGCCGCCCCCAGCGCCGCCCCCGCCATGCCAAGCCGCACGCCGGCCGCGCTGGCGGCATTGCCCAGGAAGCCGCTCATGTCGGGTCCACGATGCCAGCGGCGATCATCCGCAGCGCCGTCATGCTCGGGGTGAAGAAGTACTCGCCGCCGCGCGTCTCCACGAATTGCGGCAGGCGGTCGCAGATGAAGGGCGGCTTGTCGCCCGCCGGGTCCGCGGCGATGACGAATTTCGCATCCGGGCCATGGTTGCCGATGATCGGGCAGGTGTCGTTGCCGGTGTTGAAATCCAGCCCGTACTGCATCCATTGCTGCTGGATGAATTCGAACTGTCGGAACAGGTTCGCGCAGGTGGCCAGCAGGACGATGCCGTGTTCCTGACCGTCCGTCGTCGCCCCAGGCTCCGCCTGGCCATAGGGCAGGCCGCGGCGCAGGATGCGGCGGCGGTTGTTGAGGACGGAGCCATTCAGCTGCTTCGGGTCGTTGGTCGCCAGCAGCGGGTCCATCATGTCCCGCGTGTTGGACCGGCGCAGATGCGATCCGAAGGGGCACTTCGCGCCATGCGGGTCGCTGCGGAAGGTGAAGTCCACCATCTGCCGCGCCATGGCCGCCAGCGTTGCCTGGTCCTCCCGCTTTACGGCCTCCGCGCGGCGGGCCTGGAAGGCGCGCCATTCGGGATAGGTGCCGGCGGCCATCAGCGGCACGCCATCGGACCAGCGACCGGCGATCTTGGCCTTCAGCGTCTCGCAGGCTTCGTCCTGCGGCACCTGCATCACGGCGGCGAATTTCACCGCCATGCGGTCCATCGCGTCACGCCAGGCCGCCACGTTCTGGTGCAGCTTCCGGTAGGCCACGAAGGTGCCGTTGCGGCTGAAGGGCAGCGGCATGCCGGCGCCCGGGATCTCCTGCGATTCATCCGGATGGCCCAGCAGGAATTCCCCGGTGGCGAGCGGCGCCCAGCTCTGGTCCGGCAACAGCTTGCCCTGGCCGATGACGGCGCCCGCCATGCGCGCCGGCGAATACTGCCCGTCGAACACCGCATCGCCGATGGCGTCGATGAAGCCGAAATGCTCCCTTGGGCTGGGCACCGGGCTGCCATCCGGCCCGGGCTCCATCAGCGCCGACAGATCCTGCCAGCGTTCATCCGGGCCGCGATGACCGGATAGCAGCGTGACCCCGCCTTCCGTTGCGCGCACCAGCGCCTCGATCTCCGCCGTCACCTCATCCAGCCGCGCCACCGGCGTGCCATCCGCGTTCATCTGCGCGTTCAGCGTGACCAGCACATGCACCCGCCGGCGCGGGTCGTCCTGCCACAGCCAGACCGGGTCCCAGGCCTCCTCGATATGCTTCGGGAAGTTGTCGCACAGGATGTCGGCGCGGGCCGGCATGCCGTCGATGAACTCATCCGGCATGCCGCGCAGCGTGCGGATCGGCACGCCCAGCGCCAGCAGCCCCCAGAAGGTGAAGGAGACGTTCACCGCGACCTGCGGCCGCCGCTGAAACACCGTGCCCGGCGGCGGCGCCTTGTCCTTGGAGGAGGGCCAGCGCAGCGCCGTGGTCACGAAGGGCCGCACCATGTCCAGCAATTTGCGCCCGGCCCGCGCATCCGCGACGTTCAGCAGCAGGCAGCGCCCCTTGGGGAAGCCCATCTTGCCATAGGCGGTCAGGACATTGCCCTGGATATCCGCCAGGTCGAGCTGTGTGGCCATGGTCATCGCCTCCTCAGCATCGTACCACGCCACGGGGCTGGGTGGGCGCGGCCACATCCTCGGGCTTGTGGGTCACCAGGAATTCGCCGAATGCGGCGTGCAGCGCCTCGGGGCTCATGCCCTGCGTGTCCGTCGCGAAGCGGGTGAAGTGCTGCTGCAGGTACAGCGCCTTCAACACCGAGGGCAGGTCCGATCGCGGCGCCATCGGGAAGGGCTGGGCGCCGGCGGCCATCACCCGGGAATAGGCGAACCACAGCGCCAGCGGCAGCGCCACCAGCCCGGCGAGTGCCAGCCACAGCCAGTCATCCTCGAACAGCGCGAGGACCAGGCCCAGCACCAGCGCCCCGGCCGAGACGATCGCGGGCAGCAGCAGCTTCTTCAGCGGCAGCGGCGAAAGCGGCGGCGCGCCCTGCCAGTAGTCGTTGAACGGCATGGTGGTCTCGACCTGGCAGGCACGGATCAGCCGCACGAAGCCCGCGGCGTCCGTGGCGCGGTCATGGCCCTCCGTATGCACCAGGATGTCGCGCAGCTCCGGCTCCATCACGGACCACAGATGCGTCAGGTAGTCCGCCAGCGCGGCATCGCTGCCATCCGGCGCGTCGAAATCCGCGACGAAGATCAGGTACGCGCAGGGCAGGCGGTCCACCGGATCCGTCACGCTCGGCTGCGGTGCCAGTTTCAACGCCACCTTGATCGGGTCGCGCTGGCCGCGGCCGTTGAAGGCGACGTCGTCGAGAATGGCGAAGCGCGCGAAATGCGTGCGGTCGCTGCGCGCGAAGGGGCTGTTGATTCCGATCTTCTCGGTCGCCGGGGTCTGCAAGGCCGTCGGCAGCGCCACCAGCGCCCCGCGCAGCGCCTGGGCGTGGGAGGTGACGGTCGCATCGGTGCGCGGATCGGCGCAGAGATCGCCACGCACCGGGATCAGCACGGTCAGGAAATAGCGGCCACCATCGAAATTGGGCATGGGTCGGGCTCCTGCTCAGGTCGGCGGCCGGCGGATCAGCGCCTCGCGGTTCAGGTCGGCATTCTGGGTGTCGTTGCTCGCCACCGGCGCATAACCGTGGGAGGGAAGGTCGTTCTGCACGGCGATGAAGGCGCGGCGATAGGCCACGGCAAACTCCGCCGGTGTCATCGCGGCATGCCGCATGCGCAGATCATCCAGCGCCGACCAGACGCGCAGCGCCGCCTTGATGTCCCGCTGCGCCGCGCCGGGTGTGGCGTTGTAGTAATAGGCGCAATCCACCTGGTTGGCGCGGATGTAGTTCTTGAAGGGCGTGATCGGGATGGAGCCCGGGTACTTCGTGCTGGAATACCAGAACAGGTCCAGCCCGTTCGGGATGCCGTCGCTGAAGGCGTCGATGTACTGGTCCCAGGTGCCGTTGAAGTTGCTGACGAACAGCATGTAGTCGTTCTCGATATCCGGCTTGCCCTGGCCGAGATCCGGCCACTGGTCGCGACGGATCATCACCCAGCGGGCGAAGTGGATGATGGACAGGCCCAGCAGCCCGCCCAATTGCTGCGGCTGGGTGCGCGCCACCATGAACAGCAGCCGGTTGATCCAGGTCTTCCACGGCCGCATCGGGGTGACGACGTTCATCCCATAGGCCTTGCCCGCGACATTCGACATCGGCCACCCCCCTTCCGCGCCACGACCTGCGCCGCATGAGCCGGGCCACGCTATCGCGCCACGCGGTCGTTGCAAGACAAAACACTTCCCGCCGAGGTTGTACGAAACGGTTAGAAACATTGCTTCGCGGCGGCGGCGGCCGATGCGTCTTCGGAAGCAACCCGCCCTCTGACCTCGCGTTGGCCGGACGCTCCCCGAATCAAGGAAAAAACATGGCAAGGGCAGATGGAGGCCGCTTCCCGCCGCGCAGCCCCGGAAACACCCGCCTGTCACGTCGCGGATTGCTCTCCGGCCTCATCGCCGGCGCCGCACTGGCGCCGATGGGACTGCGTGCCGAAACCGAGGCGCCCGACACACGAAATTTCAGCCCGACGCTGTTCGACAGCTTTTTCCTCGGCGGCTTCGAATGCTCCACGCATCGGCGCGGGGATGGCCGGCGCCTGGATGTGATCGCCGCCACCCGGCACGACACGCTGGCGCTGCAGGATTACCGCCAGCTGCGCGAACACGGAATCTCCGCGATCCGCGATGGCGTGCGCTGGCACCTGATCGAGCAGCAGCCCGGACATTACGACTGGTCCTCCTTCCTGCCGATGCTGCGGGCGGGGGAACAGGCCGGCGTGCAGATCACCTGGGACCTGATGCATTTCGGCTGGCCGGATCACCTCGATGTCTTCTCCGGCGCCTTCGTCGATCATTTCGCCCGCTACGCTGGCGCCTTTGCCCGGCTGCACCTGGCGGAAACCGGGCGCGCGCCGATGCTCTGCCCGATCAACGAGATCTCCTTCCTCAGCCATGGCGGCGGCGAGATGGGCTGGCTCAATCCCGGAACCCGGGGCCGCGGCGCGGAGATGCGGCGCAACCTGGTGCGCGCCTCCATCGCCGCCGCCGATGCCATCCGCTGCGCCGCGCCGGGGGCGACCGTGATGGCGATCGAGCCGCTGGTGCATATCGCGGCCGGCACCGGGCAGGATCCGGGGCGGATTGCCGCGCTGAACGCGGAACAGCATCTGGCGCTCGACATGCTGGATGGGCAGGTCGAGCCGGGCCTCGGCGGCGGCGCGGACTGCTTCGACGTGGTTGGCATGAACTACTACTGGAATCATCAATGGGTGCATCGCGGCGGCCGCATTGGCGCCGGCGACCCGCGCTACCGCCCGCTCGCCAGGCTGATGCAGGATTACGGGGAGCGGTATGGGCGCCCCATCTTCATCTCCGAGACCGGGATCGAGGGGCCGGAACGCCCGGAATGGCTGCGCTACATCGGCCGCGCGATGCGCGATGCGGTGCGGGCCGGGGTGAAGCTGGAAGGCATCTGCATCTACCCGATCATGAGCCACCCCGGCTGGGATGACGACCGCTACGCCGCCAATGGCCTGCTGGAGATGAACCCGCATGACGGCACACGACGCCCCGTCTATCAGCCGCTGGCGGCGGAGCTGGCGCGGCAGCAGCGCCTGTTCGAGGCCGTCTTCGCGGCGGCCTGAAGCAGTCCGGCTTCACGTGAACAGCGCGGCCACCGCCGGGTCGTGGAAACGCTGCACCTCGATCGCGTAGCCGGCCGGGTCCTCGAAGAAGAAATGCTCGATCTGCGGGCCCCGCTGCACCGGCCCCAGCTTCGGAACGCCGGCCGCCGCCAGCTTCACGTGCCATGCGGCCACATCCGGCACCACCAGCGTCAGCAGTGCGGCGCTGCGCGGCTGGTGGCGCAGATGGCCCTTGTTGCCGTCCACGATACCGAAGAAGCAGTTCGGGGCCACGCGGTAGATGCGCGCCGTGCCCTGGTCCAGAACCAGCTCGAACCCCAGCGTCTGCTCATAGAACGGGATCACCGCGGACAAATCCGGGTAGTAGAAGAACGTAATCGAAGTGCTCGGCGTCATGCGATGGTCCCTCAAGCGATCAGCGCGGCATTCAGCGCGCCCTGGGCTGGTGCATAGGCGGCGGCGAAATGGTTCACGCCGGGCAGCACGAAGGCCTCCGCGCCGGTCGCCGCCGCCATCGCCTCCGACTGCCGGATGAATTCCGGGCTCTCCGCCGTGCCCCAGGCCAGGCGCAGCTTCCCGCGGAGGCGCGCCGCGTGGCGCAGCGGGCTCAGCGCCGCCGCCTCCGCCGCATCCAGCGCCACATAGGCACGGCGGGCGGAAAGCAGCACGGGTTCCAGGTCGTAGACGCCGGAGACCAGCGTGACACTCGCAAAATCCTGCTCCATCGCCAGCACCGCCGCCAGATGCGCGCCGGAGGAATGGCCGGACAGATGCACCGGCCCGCGCGGCCGCAGCCAGGCGACGCAGGCGCGCAGTTCCGCCACCACATCCGGCAGGCGCCGCGCCGGCAGCAGGCTGAAATCCGGCACCGCCACGGCGAACCCGGCCGCCGACAGCGCCGGCGCCAGGAAGCCCGAATCGTCGCGCGATTGCGCGCGCCAGGCGCCGCCATGGATGTGCAGGTGGATGCCGCGCGTCGCGCCCTGTGCCGGGTACAGATCCAGCAGATGCGGGCCGTAGGACAGCGTCTCCGGCTTCAACAGCACCCGCGCCGCTGCCGTATCGGCCCGATAGCGCGTCAGCCACTCGGTGATATCCGGCGCCCAGGCCCGCTGGTCATAGGCCGCATCCAGCGCCGCCTGGTCGTAATCCAGCCAGACTTTTTCGTGAATCATCGCGTACTCCCGATCAGCATTGCGCTTGCCACGGAAGCCCGCCAGTCGGAAGCCGGCTTTACCTGCGCCCCGATCCGCGCCACGGATAAGCGAAGGGAATCAAGGGAGCGATCGGTCCATGCCGACCAATGCGATGCGGGTTGCGGTAATGCCGGGCGATGGCATCGGCGTGGAAGTCACGGACGCCACGACCTACGTGCTGGAGAAGCTGGTGCGCCGCCACGGCCTCGGCCTGTCCACCGAAACCCTCGCCGCCGGCGCCTTCACCTACCGCGACACCGGCACCGCGATGTCGGAGGAGGTGTTCCGCCAGGCGGAGGCGGCGGACGCGGTCCTGCTCGGCGCCATGGGCTGGCCCGGCATCCGCTACCCGGACGGCACGGAGATCGCCCCGCAGCTCGACCTGCGCTTCCGCCTCGGCCTCTATGCCGGGGTGCGCCCGATCCGCGCCATTCCCGGCGTGCCGCTGGCGCTGCGCGACCCGCGTGCCGAGAAGATCGACATGGTGATCCTGCGTGAAAGCACGGAGGGCCTGTTCTGGGCGCGTGGCCGCGGCGAGATGATCGAGGACCGTGAGGCGCGGGACACCATGGTGATCACCCGCGCCACCACCGAGCGCCTGTCCCGCTTCGCCTTCCGCCTGGCGGAACGCCGCGCGGAGCGGCTGCGGCGGCCGCAGAAGGTCACGCTGGTGGACAAGGCCAACGTCTTCCTCAGCATGGCCTTCATGCGCCGGGTGTTCGAGGAGGTGGCGGCAGAATTCCCGCATGTCCCTTCCGGCAACCACTACATCGACGCGATGGCGCTGGACCTGGTGCGCCGGCCCTGGGATTTCGACGTGCTGCCGATGGAGAACATGTTCGGCGACATCATCTCGGACCTCGGCGCCGGGCTGATCGGCGGCATGGGCTATGCGCCATCCGCCGATATCGGCGACACCCATGCGGTGTTCCAGCCGAGCCACGGCACCGGGCCGGACATCGCCGGCCAGGGCGTCGCCAACCCCACCGCCATGCTGCTCTCGGCCGCGCTGATGCTGGACTGGCTCGGCACCCGCGGCGCCGGCCAGGCCTGGTCCGATGCGGCGACGGAGCTGGAGGCGGCGGTGGACGCCGCCTTCGCCGCCGGGCTCCGCACCGCCGAATTCGGCGGATCGGGCACCCGGGACGTGGCGGAGGCGGTGGCTGCGCAGATCGGGGCGTAGAGCATTTTCAAGTCAGGCGAACCGCCCGACGACTCGGACAATGCGGCAACGACGCTAAAGCGCCCCCAGCACCGCGAAGGGCGCCCATTCCGCCGGATGGGTGCCGCCGCCGATCTGCTTCTGCGCGAGCTGCGCCTTGCGCAGCGCCACGGCCGGCGCATCGCCGTTCTGCATCGCCTCCAGCGTCAGCACGCCAACCCGGGCGGCGGCGATGTCGTCCACATACCAATGCGTCACCATCAGGGACCGCGCGCCGGCGAAGAAGAAGGCGCGCGCCAGCGTGGACAGGCTTTCCCCCGCCGCGATTCCGCCGCCCGAATTGCAGGCCGACAGCAGCACCAGGTTGGCATCCAGCTGCAGGTCGAGAATGGTGCCGGAGGTGATCAGCGCCTGCGCCGCATCCGGCCCGGCGGCGGCGGTGGAGGCGATGATGGCGGGCTCCGTCAGGCAGGCCAGGTCGCTCGGCAGCACGCCATGGGTGGCGAAATGCACGGTGCGGTAGGACCGCAGGTCGGCCCGGCGCACCGCCTCCGCCGTGAAGGCCGCGCCGGTGCGGCTGGCCGTGGGCGGTGAACGGGTGACAAGGGCGGCGGCCTGCAACTCCACCTCCGCCCCGCGCAGCGCCTCCAGCGAGGCAAGCCCCTGGCCGCATTCCGGCGCCGCCGGGAAGCTGCGCGCGGCGAAATTGACCGGCACCGGCCGCGGTGCGCCAAAGCCGATCCAGGGCTGCGGCGCCTGCGATGGCGCGACGCGGCGCAGCGCCACCAGGCTGGCCGGTGCCGGCAGGTGGGAAATCGGCAGCCGGTCCAGCAGGAACGCCGCGCCGACATGGCTGCGCGGCTGCGGCGGCGGCGCGGTGACCAGCAGGCCGTAGGGCAGCGACAGCATCGGCCCCTCCGCCACCGCCACCAGCGCCGTGGCGCGGCCCAGCGGCGCCGCCACGCCGGCAAACAGCGCCTGGTGCAGCGCATGCGCCGCGGCGGCGTCGAAGGCCTGGCGGCCGGAACCGTCCTCCACCCCCGCCCGCACCCGTGCCACCAGCGCCGCGACCTGCGCGCCATCGGCCCCCAGCGGCGCCGCGGTGATGGCGCCATCGAGCAGCACGAAACTCCAGCCGCGGCCCTGTGGCGGGATGGTGCTCAGCACCAGCGCCTCCCCCGGCCGCAGCGCCGCCAGCACCTCCTCCGCGCTCGCCACGGATTGCACGAGCTGCGCGAAGCCCGGGGCGGCGGCCTGCACGGTGGCATCCGCCTGCGCCGCTTCCGCCGCGCCCTGCGCGATGCGGCGGTCGAATGCGGCCAGATCGGCGGCCGGCGCGCCTTCCGCCACCGCGGCATCGCGCGCGCGGTACAACTGGACCAGCGCGCGTTCCGCGTCGTCCTTGGCACGCAGCGCCGCCGCCACCGCGGGGTCGCGTGCCCCGGCCGTCAGCCGTGCCGCGGCGCTCGCGATCTGCGTGGTGGTGACGCTGCCCTGGGCGAGTTGCGCGGCCTCGAAGGCTGCACCCGTGTCGCCCTGGGCGATGAAGGCATCGAGGCAGGGCGCGATGCGCTCCGCCGTCGTACCCTCCCGCAATGCGCGCAGCACCCGCATCGCCTCCTCGCACAATGCGGCGGTGGGCATGCCATCCTGCCGCTGCGCCGCCCGCAGCAGCAGCGTCTCCGCATAGGGGCGGGAGCGTGGGACGCCGCGGGCGAAGCGGGCCGCGGCGCGGGCGAAGCTGGCATCCGCGCTGGCCAGGAGGCCGATGCCCGCCGCCGCCGCGCCATCCGTCCGCGCCAGCCGCGCGGCGATCAGATCGGCGCCCTCCGACCCCTGGGAGGCGCGGGCGAGGGATTGCGCGAGATCGGCCTCGGCGGCCGATTCCACGTAGCGGCCCTGCCGGCGCAGCACCGCCGCGCGGTTGCGCCGTGCCTCCACCAGCCCGACGAGGGCGCGCGACGCGATCGGGTCCACTGCGAGGCCGCCCAGGTTGAAGCCCGGCCCGCTGGCGACCGGCGCCAGGCGCCCGCTGCGCAATTCCGGCGGCACCAGCGCGGTGTACAGCGCGGCGCCCCGTTCCAGCCGGTCCAGCGCCGGCGCGTAATCGCCGCGATTGGCCGCGTGCAGCCCCTGGTAATGCGCCAGCATGGCCGGCGCCATCGGATCGGCGGCGCGCGGCGCCAGCGCGGCGGCACGGGCCAGCAGCGCCTCCGCCTCCGGATAGCGGCCCTGGTTGGAGAGCTGCAGCGCCAGCAACACCAGCGGCGGGAAGCGGCCGGAGGGATCGGCGCCCGGCACCCGTTCCTGCAAGGCGAGCGCGGCGCGATAGGCGGTCTCGGCGGCGACGAAGCGTTCCGCCTGGTTGGCGTCCCGGCCCACCGCCATCAGCTGTTCGAAGCGGCCGAGTTCGCCGGTGGCAAAGGCCTCCCGCGCCAGGCGCGCCGCCAGCTGGTCGATGGCGTCGGATTGCGGCGGCGCCGCCTCCGCGCTCAACCGGCCGGACAGCACCCCGATGGCGCGCTCGGCCGCCGGCAGGGCGGGCAGCACGCCATCCGCCTGCCAGACCCGGCCGCCGCTTTCCGCGGCCATGGCGAAGGCCGGCCAGCCGCCGACGCGCCGGCGACATTCCAGCAGCGCCGCCGGCTGCCCGCCCAGCACCCGCGTGGCGCGCGGCGCGGCGCAATCGAGCTGGGAGCCCAGGGCGGCGGACAGGCTGGTGGCGCCGGCCATCGCATCCGGCGCCGCGACGCTGCGGATGCGGGCACTCGGCGCGGTCCAGTCGCCGCAGAACACGTCCCCGCCGGTGCCGCTGCGGGCCAGCCGGCAGGCATCCCCGGCCGGGGTCTGGCCAAGATCCAGCATCACCCCGCTATCCGCCAAGGTGGCGACCTGGGCGGAGGGTGGCGGCAGGGTGCAGCCCGCCAGCGTGGGGCCAGCCAGGGCGAGCAGCAGGAACAGCGGGGCCTTGCGCATCAGAAATCGCCTCCGCGGATGTTGGGCGGCGCCAGGTCTTCGGCCTCGGCGCGATCGCGGGCGAAGCTGCTGGTGACATGGGGGGCGGAGGGCCGGGTCTGCGCCACCGCCGCGGCCAGTGCCGCCGGGTCCAGGCTTTCGATCAAGGGCGCGGGATTGTTCGCGACGGTGACGGCGCCTGCCGGCAGCGTCACGACCTCGGAACCCGGCGCAGGCGGCACCACCGGGATTTCGGGTGGACCTTCCGGCCCGTCCGGGATTTCCGGCACGCCGGGAATCTCAGGATCGCCCGGTCCTTCCGGGCCTTCCCCTGGCGGCACCGGCGGCACCGCGCCGCACAGCGGCACGCCGATCGGGCAGCCATTGAACAGGAAGGCGGTCGGCTCCGGCGGATCAGGAAGTGGGGTGCCGGCGGCGCTGCTGCGCCGTCCCTCGGCCGCGGCCGGCCCGCCGGCGATGCTGGCGATGCGGCCGGCCAGCGCCGTGCCGGTGCCGCCGGAGATCTCCAGCGCCAGGGCGTCCAGGGTCCCGCTGGCGCTGCCGCCGCCGCCCAGTTGCAGCAGCACGGGGGTGGCGCTGGAATCCAGCGGGACGAAGGTGATGCTGGGGGCGGCCACGCGCAGCAGGCGGCCGGTGGCGATGCCGCCGAGGCTTGCCGTCTCCACCGCCTCCACGCCGATCTCGCCCAGGGCGGAGATCAGCCCGTCCACGGCCACGCGGTCACCACGCAGCAGCAGGTCACCGTCGCGCGCGATGGCGGAGAAGCCGTTCACCGTCAGCAGGCCGGTGGCCTCGAGGGTGGTCACGGACCCGGTGGCGGTGCCGTCGATCAGCAGATCGCCCGCCTGGGTGATGGCGAGGGTGCCGCCGGCCTCCAGCCGGCGCCCGGCCGGCAGTTCCAGCAGGGGCGAGGTGTTGTTCAGCCGGAAGTCGCCGGTGCCGCCATCGAAGGCCGCGATGGCCGCCAGCCGGTTCGCCCCTTCCAGCGTGGCGCCCGCCGTCGCACGGCCGGCCAGGGCTGCGGCGATGATGCCGGTGCCGGGTGACTGGGTCAGGGCGCCCGTCACCTCCAGCGCCACGATCTGCCCGGCGGCATCCAGGTCACCGGACAGCAGCAGGTTGCCCGCATTGCTGAAGCTCAGCCCGCCGCCGAGGCTGGAGGACCCAAGCGCCGCGACTTCATTCTCGCCGTCCAGCGCCACCGCACCGGTCGCCTCCAGCACCAGCAGGGGCGTGGCCACGCGGCCGGTGCCGAGCGCCTCGATGGTGTCGCCGGCCAGGGTGACCGCAGTGCTGGCCGTCAAGACCCCGCCCAGAACCATCCCTTCGGCCCGCAGCGCGATGTCCGCGGCGGTGACGCTTCCGTCCACCACCAGATCGCCATTCTGAGTCACGGCCACTTCGCCAGCCGCGATGAGGCTGCTGCTCGCCGGCAGCGTCAGCGACGGCGACGTATTGTTCAGCGCGAAATCGCCGGCCCCGGCGTCGAAGCCCTCGAGCACGGTCAGCTGGTTCGCCCCCGCCAGCGCAGCACCAGCCGTGGCGCGGCCGGAGAGCGTCTCGGCGATGATGCCGGTGCCGGACGACTGGGTGAGCGTGCCGGTCACGTCCAGCGCGACAGCCTGCCCGGCCGCATCCAGGTCGCCGGCCAGCAGCAGGTCGCCCGAATTGCTGAAGCGCAGCCCGCCGCCGAGGCTGGACGACCCCAGCGCCGCCACCACGTTCGCGCCTTCCAGCGTCACCACGCCATCCGCATCCAGCACCAGCAGTGGGGTCAGGATGCGGCCGGTGCCGGTGGCCTCGATGTCGAAGGCGGTGAGCGTCACGGCGTTGCTCGCCTGCAGCAGCCCGGCGAGGTCGATGTCGCTGGCCTGCAGCGTGATATCCGCGGCCGTCACCGTGCCGTCCACCGCCAGGACGCCGTCATTGGTCACCGCCACCTCGCCGGCCGCGACGATGCTGGTGCCCGCCGACACGGTCAGCAGCGGGTTGGCGTTGTTCAGGACGAAATCGCCGGTCCCCGCGTTGAAGCCGTTGATCTCCGCGATCTGGTTCGCTCCACCCAGCGTCGCGCCGCCGGTCGCACTGCCGCTCAGCCCGGCAACCAGCAGCCCCGAGCCAGCCGATTGCGTCACCGCGCCCACCACATCCAGCGTCAGGCCGGAGCCGAAGGTCTGCACCAGCCCATCCAGCAACAGGTCGCCGCTGTTGCGGAAGGCGATCTCGCCCGCCGCCGTGACCGCGCCCAGCGTGGCGACGGTGTTCACGCCCGACAGGGTGATGGGCCCGCCCGCATCCAGCTCCAGCCGCGCCGCGCCGATCCGCCCGTCGCCTTCGGCCGCAATCTCCTCCCCCGCCGTCAGCGCGGCGGTCCCGCCGGTCTGCAGCAGCCCATCCAGCAGCAGGGCGCCATCGGTGCCCAGCGCGAAACCGGCAGTGGCGGTGAAGTCGCCGAGGGTGCCGATCGCGTTGCCGCCATTGGTCAGCGTCACCTGCCCGGCGACTGTGCCGGTCAGCCGCGCCACGTCGAGATCGGCGCCGGCAAGCTGCGTCACAGCGCCGAGGCTGCGCAGATCCAGCGTGCCGTCCAGCGCCAGCGGGCCACCGAAGCGCAGGCTGGTCGCCGTGGTTTCGGTCACGCCGCGGAAGGTGGTTGCGCCCAACCGCAGCGTCGTCGCATCAATTGCCGCGAAGCCGTCCGGCGTCAGGTTCAGGCTGCCGGCCTCCGGCGCTGGGAACAGCACCGCCATGTCGCCCGGCAGCGCCGGCGCCACTTCCACCAGCCCGCCACGGATGAAGGTGCCGGGATCCACGGACAGGTCGCCGACCCGCAGCGACACGCGCCCCGCCCCCGCATCCAGGCCGCTGACGGCCAGGGCACAGAAGGGCTCGCAGCCCGTATCCACGAAGCTCAGCGCGGCTTCGGTTCGCAGCCCGATATTGGCCGCGGTGATGCTGCGTCCCGCCAGAAGGATCGGCGTGGTGCCGTTGTCCAGCACGAAGTCGCCGGGGACGGTGATGCTGCCGAGGCCGCCGGTGATGGCGTTGCGAAGCCCCGTCAGATCCCCGCCGCGGTCCAGGATGGCGTCCCCGCCCGAAGCCAGGCCGAGGCTCTGCCCGACCAGCCGCCCGCCGGTCTGCTCAATGCCGCCCGTGCCGGCGCCGAGGAACAGGCTGTTGAGACCGCCCGCATCGCCCAGCGTGCCGGACAGGAACAGCCCGCCATTCAAATCGCTGGCCTCGGTATCCCGATTGTAGCCGGCCGCCACCTCCACGTCCGCACTGCCCCCGGCGCGCACGGTGCTGCTGGAGGCCAAGACGACGTTGCCGCTGGCGCGCATCGTCACGCCCTGCGAGCCACTGACAGTGCCGAAGACCACCAGCTGGCCGCCTTGCACATCGATGATGACGGCGCCGGGCTCCGCCGAGATCGTGCCCGCGACTTCGAGCGAGGTGAAGTTGCGCAGGCGCACGCTGTCGTTGAAGGCGCCGCCAACCAGTTGCTGCACCACGCCGATCTCGTTTTCGCCGCCGAGGGCGATGCCGCCCGGCGTCGTCGCATCCAACGTGCCGAGCAGCAGGCGCGAAGAATCGGCTTGGCTGATCCGGCCCGCGCGGGAGCGCAATGTGAAGGTGTCACCTACGCGGATGTCTTGGGACAGAAGGATCCCGCCCCCGCCCGTGCCCTGTGCCGTCAGGCTGAAGTTGCCGCCGACATCGCTTCCACCGAGACCGCCGATGAGATTGCCTGCCAGCGGATCGTCCGGGGTCAAGGCCAGCGAGGCATCGCCCGGCGTGATGACGCGGAGCTGCTCGCTGGTGAAGATCCGCCCGCCGCTCTGGTTGATGCCACCGGCTCCGGCGGTCATGGTCAGGTTCAGCGCCGCGATGGTCCCGCCATCCTGGAGGATGCCGCCGGCGCCGGCCGTCAGTTCGACATCATTCGGGCTGCCATCGCTGAAGAAGCCCGCGAGGGTGCCGGACAGGCGCAGCGCGCCTGCCGCCGCCGCATCGGGTGCCCCGGTCGCGAAATCGAAGCCGGCGATCAGGCGCAGCCCATCGCCCTCCACCCGCCCGCCTTCCGGCACGATGATGTCGCCGCTTGCGCGCAGCGTTGTGGCGAAGGGACCGATCGAGGCGATGACCTCGCCATCCACCGTCAGGTCGCCGCCTTCGACATCGATGCGCAGCGTCGAGGCCCGCACGGTTTCCCCGGTCGGGATGGTCAGGGCCGCCGTGTTGCGGAACAGCAGGGTGTCGGCGAAGATTTCGCCGAGGCTGCCGATGGCATTGTCGCCCTGCAGATCCATCAGGTCGAAGCTGCCGGGAATGGAATCGGCGCCGCTGTCCAGCACGCCGCCCACGAAGCGGCCGGCGCCGGCCTGCACGATGTTGTTGCCGATGAAGTCGGGCGTCTGGAGGTTGATGCGGCCGGTCGCCGGCACCTGCGTCAGCGCGTTGATGGCGATCTGCGACCCCGACAGCACCAGCAGCAGCGCCGGGTCCGGGTCCTGCAGGATCAGCGGCGCATTGATGGTCAGGTCGCGGCCGGCGATCAGTTGCAGCCCGCCCAGCGCCTTGGTCAGTGCGACCTCCACCGTCAGGTCCAGCGTGGCCTCCAGCCGCAGATTGCCGGAGAAGCCGCCGACCACGCCGGTGGCGAGGAAGGAATCATTGCCCTCCCCGCCGCTCAGCACCCCGTCATCCAGCAGCGCCGGGTCGACATTCACCCGCGGATCGTCATCGGCGACGATGGTCAGGAAGATCGGGTCGAGCAGGATGCTGCCCGCAGCACCCTGCGGCGCCGAGACGTCGATGCCGCCGGTGATGGCAAGCCGCCGCTGGCCGGATACCTCGACGAAGCCGCCATCGCCGCCCTGCGGCCCGCCACGCGCGGAGATCGCGCCGGCATGGATGGTGGTCTCGGTCGAATTGACCAGCACCTCGCCGCCCTGGCCGCGTTCCGTCGCATCGGCGCGAAGGGTGGCGCCGGAGGCGATGGTGGTGCGACGCGCCATGCCCGGCGCGACCCGGCCGCGCCGATCCGTGCCCAGCGTCACGCGCCCGCCACCGGCCCGGCCGGAAGCCGCGACGCGCGCGGTGCCGGTGACGGCGATGCGATCCGCCTGCGCCGAGACGCTGCCGCCGATGCCGCCGGGCTCCGGCGCATTGGCGGTGACCTCGCCCTCGATCCGCACGGACCCGCCGGTACCACGCACCAGCACGCGGCCGGCCGGCACGCCGCCGGTGCCATCGGCCGCGATGCGGCCACCGGCGCGCACCAGATCCTGCACGATGCCGTCGGCGGCCTGCGCCGTCAGCAATACGGTGCCGCCGGGCGCGTCGATCAGGCCGGTATTGCTGACCAGTGCCTCGCCGTTCGCGGGCGCCCGGCGCACCGGGCCGGTCACCTCCAGCGACAGCAAGCCGTCGCCATGCAGGTCGATCGCATGCGTCTCCGCCCCGCCCAGCACCACGCGGCCCATGCGGGCGCTGATGGTGCCGCGATTGGCCACCTGGGGGGCCACCAGCGCGGCGAGGCCGGCCTCGCGCACCGAGATGCTGCCCTGGTTCTCCACCCGCGCGCCGGGCTGGCCGGGGCGGTCGAAGGTCAGCCGGGGGCCGCCGGCCATGAAGGCCTGGTTGCTGATATCGGCGGTCGAGATGATGACCGATTGCGCCTGCACCTGCGCGCCCTGCGTCACCAGCACGCCGGACTGGTTGACCAGCGCGATCTGCCCATTCGCCGTCATCCGCCCGGCGATGACGGAAGGATCCGGCCCGGTCACGCGGTTCAGCGTGATGGAGGCGGCGGATGGCTGCTGGAACTGCACCGTGTGGTCGCGGCCGATATTGAAGCTGCGCCAGTCCACCACCGCGCGGTCGGAGGATTGCCGCACGCTGGTCAGCGCCGGGTTCTGCGCGATGCGGGCGCTGCCGGCGACCACCTGGCCGCCCTGCGGCCGCGCATCGGGCGCGATCTGCGCCAGGGCGCCACCGCCGCCGAGGATGGGCACCAGCGCCGTCCCGCAAAGCAGGGCGCTGCGCCAGTTCCGGGTGCGGGCTACGGCCATGGCGGGATCCCTTCAGAAACGGGCCAGGACGCGCCAGAACAGCGCATCCGCCTTGACCTCTGCGGCGCCCGGGTTGGGCCGGCGGGTCAGCCGGCGCACGCCTTCCAATTGCAGTTCGACCACGTCATTCACCGGCATCCGCACGCCGACGCCGGTGGAGCGCAGCCGGCGGTCCGGGTCCTCATCCTGGTTCTCCCAGGTCCGGCCCTGGTCGTAGAAGGCGTAGAAGGTGGGCAGCAGGCGCAAGGGCGTGCCCCAGGCTTCCGTCTCCACGCTGGTGGAAAGCTGCACCTCGACCGAGGCACCCAGTGCACGGTCGCCCGTCACCTCCCCCGCGTAGAAGCCGCGGCCGAGCCGGGCGCCGCCGAGGTAGAACTTCTCGGACAGCGGCAGGATATCGTCCGACCACTGCCCGGCCAGCGTGCCCACCAGCGCGACATCGGCGCCGGCCCAGGGCTGGAACAGCGCCTGGCGTCGGCTGACCTCGAAGGCCAGCTTGGTGAAATCGACCTGCGCGCCAAGCCGTGCGGCATCCACATTGCCCGTGCGTTCCGCGCCCAGCGCCTCCAGCCCGCGCGACAGGCGCAGGGTGGCGCTGTTGGCGGCGGGAAAGCTATCCCCCAGCAGCAGGTCGAACCGCGCCCATTCGGCGCCGATCCGCAGCACCCGCAGCGAATCCCGGCTGAGCCGGGTGGCGCGGCCATTGGCGCCGTCGATCTCGATCTCGCTCTCGATCAGGTCGAACTGGCCGGTCAGCAGCAGGGATTCCGAGCGGCGGCGGATCAGCGGGTAGGACAGCGCGAGGCCTGCCGTCGTCGTTTCGCCTTCGTAGCCGATGCCGCGCAGGGCGCCGGAGGGGGTGGCACGGCCCTGCCCGGCATAGGCCCGCGCCCGCAGGCCGGAACCGCCCAGGAAGAACTCCGTCGCGGCCTGGCCGAAGATCTGCGTGGACCCGGCGGCACCGAACAGGATCACCTCCGTCCGCTCGCCATACTCGGTGAAGGAATTGAACTGGACCGAAGCCAGGCCCTGTTCCGGCCCGGTCAGCCGGTAGGCGCGGTTATCCGCGGTGACGTAGCCCGTCACGGGCCGGCGGCTGACCTGCGCCACCAGCGTCAGCGCGCCGGGCGCGGTGCCGGCCGGGCGCAGCACGCTGCGGATGCCGACGCCCGGGATGTCCTGTGCCAGCAGCAGCGCGCGTTCCAGGCTCGCCACATCCAGCGCCGGGCGCAGGATCAGCCGGTTCAGGAAGCGCAGCACCTGGGTGCCGGCGGGGCCGATATCGCCTTCCAGCAGCACCTCCGTCACATGGCCCTCCGCCACCACCAGGCGGAGGTTGCCCTGGGCATCGAGCACCGCATCGACCGCGGTGAAGACGTAGCCCTCCTCCCGGTACAGGGAGACGAGGGCAGCGCGCGCCGCCTCCACCGCCGCCAGCGGCACGGCGGGGCCGGTCAGCCCCGCGGTCAGCGGCGCCAGGCGCGCGGCGGGCAGGACCGTGGCGCCCTGGATGGCGACGCCGTTGATCGCGAGCGTGCCGGCAGGCGCGGCGGCAGGGGCCACGGCGTCCGCACCCAGGCCCGGCCCGACGGGCGGCGCGGCAGGGGGTGCGAGACGGGGAATGGGCGAGCCCTGCGGCGGCGGGACGGGCGCCTGCGCCTGGACGGCGCCGCCCAGGCAAAGACAGATCAGGATGGCAAGGCCAGGAAGGACAGGGAGGCGGGCGTGTCGTGCTGTACCGGTCATGCCGCCCCGCTTCGTGCCGCTACTGGCGCATCAATCGTTAACTGCTAGGCGACTCGAACGTGATTGCGAAGTGCCAAACTCGTGATTGGGTTTCCTTTTGTTTCGTACAGACCGACTCGGCCGGTGTCGCATCGTGATCTGAACGGTGGCTCCACCCCAGCGTTGGCTCGAAATCCCTGCAACGGTGCCGGGTGCAACAGGGGAAGTCATGTTGAACGATGGGCCGGTGGAGCGGGAACTGGTGTTGCTCGGCGGTGGTCACGCGCATCTTGGCGTCCTGCGCCATCTGGCCCGCCATCCAGCGCCCGTCGGCACCCGGGTGACGCTGGTGGCGCGCGAGGCGGAGGCCCTTTATTCCGGCATGTTGCCCGGCCTGATCGCCGGCCGCTTCGCCCCGCGCGACTGCATGCTGGACCTGCCACGGCTGGCGCGCGCCGCTGGGGTGCGCTTCCTGCGGGCGGAGGCAACGGGGCTGGACCTGGCCGCCGGGCGGATCATTTGCGCCGGGGATCGGCCGCCGCTGCGCTTCGACCTGCTGTCGCTGAACACCGGCGCGGCGCCGGCGCTGGCACCCGGCGCCGCCGAGCATGCGCTGCTGCTGCGACCCTTCGACCGCTTCCTCGCCGGCTGGGACCGCCTGCTCGATCGCGCCGCACGACGACCGCTGCGGCTGCTGGTGGTGGGCGCCGGCGCCGCGGGGCTGGAGGTGGCGCTGGCGTTGCGCCACCGGCTGGGCGCGGCGGCGCGCATCGGGCTGGTCGGGCGCGGCGCGGCGCCCCTGCCCGGCATGGCGCCGGCGGCCGGTCGCGCCGCCTCGGCCGCGCTTACCGCGCGACAGGTGGCCTGGCATGGCCATGCGGATGTGGTGCGCGTCGCACCCGATGCGCTGTGGCTGGCCGATGGCCGCGCCCTTTCCTGCGACGCGGCCATCTGGGCCACCGGCGCCGCGCCGCCAGGCTGGGCGGAGGGCTGCGGCTTGGCGCGCTGCCCGCAGGGTTTCGTCGCGGTGGATGCGGCGCTGCGCAGCCTGTCGCATCCGCATGTCTTCGCGGCCGGCGACATCGCCAGCGTGCTGCCGCATCCACGCCCACGCGCCGGCGTCTTCGCCGTGCGGCAGGGCGCGCCGCTGGCGGCCAATCTGCATCGCGTGCTGGCAGGGCGGGCGCCCCGCGCCTTCCGGCCGCAGCGGCGCTACCTGGCGCTCGTCTCCACCGGCGAATCCGCGATCACGACCTGGGGCCGCTGGGCGGCTACCGGAAGCTGGGCGCTGCGGCTGAAGGATGCGATCGATCGCCGCTGGATCGGCATTCCGGACCGGATGCCGGCGATGCCTCGGTCGGCGAGATCCGCGCCGGAGGCGATGCGCTGCGGCGGCTGCGGCGCCAAGCTGGCCGCGCCGGTGCTGGCGCGGGTGCTGGCGGCGCTGCCGCAGGCGTCGGTTTCGCCGGATATCGTGGCGGGGCTGGAGGCGCCGGACGATGCCGCGCTGCTGCGCCTGCCCGGCACGCCCGGCCGGCTGCTGGTGCAGACGGTGGACATGTTCCGCGCCCCCGTCGCCGACCCCTTCCTGTTCGGCCGCATCGCCGCCACCCACGCGCTGGGCGACATCGCCGCGATGGCAGCCGAACCGCGCGCCGCGCTCGCCATCGCCGCCCTGCCCCCGGCGGCGGAGGCGGTGCAGGAAGCCGACCTGCTGGCCATGCTGCGCGGCGGGCAGATGGTGCTGGAGGAAGCCGGCGCCCGCCTCGTCGGCGGCCACACGGCGGAGGCAGCGGAGGCGATGCTCGGCTTCGCCATCACCGGCGAGGTTGCGGCGGATGCGCCCCTGCGCCGCGGCGGGCTGCGGCCCGGGCATGTGCTGCTGCTGACCAAGCCGCTCGGCACCGGCACGCTGCTCGCCGCCGCCATGGCCGGGGCGGCGCGGGCCGATCGGGTGGAGGCAGCGCTGCGGCAGATGCAGGAAAGCCCGTTTCCCGCAGCCCGCCTGCTGTCCGCCCATGGCGCCACGGCCTGCGCAGATGTCACCGGCTTCGGGCTGCTCGGCCATCTGCTGGAAATGCTGCGTGCCTCCGGCGTCGCGGGGCGGCTGGATCCGGATGCGGTGCCGGCGCTGGAGGGGGCGGAGGCGATGCTGGCCGCCGGCCATCTCAGCACGCTCGACCCGGGCAACCGCGCGGCCGCCCTGCCCCATCTGATCGGTACCACGCCACGCCTGGCCCTGCTGCTGGACCCGCAGACGGCTGGCGGGCTGCTGGCGGGCGTGCCGGCGGCGCGGGCCGGGGCCTGCCTCAACGCGTTGCGGGCGGCCGGCTGCACCGCCGCGGCCATCGGCGTGACTGAAGATGGCCCCCCGCAGATTACGCTGGAACCCGGACGCATGGACGGAGTTTCATCCGCATGAGGCATTCCGCAACCGGGACCGTGCTGTACGCGCAGGAGGGCCGTTTTCGCCTGTTGACGGCGGAGGGGCGCGGAATGCTGTTCATCCTGGCACATGATTCCGCCGTGCAATCGCAGGACCTGCCGGGCTTCGTGAACCGCAAGGTCCGCGTCAGCCACAGCGCCGCGCCCGGCCTGCGCGCGCAGATCGCCCATGAGATGCAGGAGACCGCGGCATGACGAAGCCCCCCGCCCGTCGCATCGCACGCATCGCCAAGGACTGGTCGGTGCCACGGCAGATTGCCGGCGCGCCGCATCGCGGCAAGGCGGCGGAGAGCGAATCCTCCCGCACCTTGCGCCCGCGGCTGGAACAGGCGGACAAGGTCGGCACCTCCATCTGCCCGTATTGCGCGGTTGGCTGCGCGCAGCTGATCTATGCCAAGGACAACCGCCCGATCCACATCGAGGGCGATCCGCGCAGCCCGATCAACCAGGGTACGCTCTGCCCCAAGGGCGCGGCCACCATGTCGCTACTGACCAGCCCGGCGCGGCTGGACCATTGCCTGCATCGCGAACCCGGCGGCACCGCCTGGCGCCGCGTGACGCTCGACTGGGCGATGCAGCGCATCGCGGAACTGACCAGGCAGACGCGGGACGAGGGCATCGTCGGCCGCCTGCCGGATGGCACGCGGCTGAACCAGACGCTGAACATCGGCTCGCTCGGCGGCGCCACGCTGGACAACGAAGAAAACTACCTGATGAAGAAGCTGTTCTCGGGGGGCCTCGGCATGGCCTTCGTCGAGAACCAGGCGAGGGTCTGACACTCCTCCTCGGTGCCCAGTCTGGGTGCCACCTTCGGCCGGGGCGCGGCGACGCTGCCCCAATGGGACCTGGCGCGCGCGGATTGCGTGCTGATCATGGGCTCCAACATGGCCGAGAACCACCCGATCGCCTTCCGCTTCGCCATGCAGGCCAAGCAGAAGGGCGCGACGATCATCCACGCCGATCCGCGCTTCACGCGCACCAGTGCGATGGCGGATATCTACGCGCCGCTGCGTGCGGGCAGCGACATCGCCTTCCTCGGCGGCATCATCCGGCATGTGCTGGAGAACGACCTGTGGTTCCGTGACTTCGCGCTGCCCTACACCAACCTCTCGACCATCATCGACGAGGAGTATGAGGGGCCAGAGGAACTGGCCGGCAGGTTCTCCGGCTGGTCGGAGGAGATGAAGCGCTACAGCCCGAAGACCTGGCAGTATGAGGGGCTGATGGTCCCGTCCTCGCTCGCCGAGAGCTTCATCGAGGCGGAGGGCTTTGCCGAGGCGACGCAGCGGCTGCATGACGGCCCGACGCCGAAGGACCCGACGCTGCAGCATCCGCGCTGCGTCTACCAGATCCTGAAGCGCCACTTTGCCCGTTACACGCCGGAGATGGTGGAGCAGGTGACGGGCTGCCCGCGCGAGACCTTCCTGCAGGTGGCCGACGCCATGGCCCGCAACAGCGGGCGGGACCGCACCGGCACCATCTGCTACGCCGTGGGCTGGACGCATCACAGCACCGGCGTGCAGATCATCCGCGCCGCCGCCATCCTGCAAGGGCTGCTTGGCAATGTCGGCCGTCCGGGCGGCGGCGTGCTGGCGCTGCGCGGCCATACCAGCATCCAGGGCAGCACGGATATCCCGACGCTGTACGACATGCTGCCGGGCTACATGCCGCAGCCGCATGCGATGAAGCCGCATGGCAGCTTCGCCGACTACCTGCAATCCGAGACCAGCCCGACCGGCTGGTGGAACAATTTCCCGAAATACGCGACCAGCCTGATGCGCGCCTGGTATGGCGATGCGGGCACGAAGGAGAACGGCTTCGGCTTCGACTTCCTGCAGCGCATGACAGGCGACCATTCCCAATTGCCGATGACGGTAGCGATGCGCGACGGCATTCTGAAGGGGCTGTTCGTCATGGGTCAGAACCCGGTGGTCGGCGGCAGCAACAGCCGCCTGGTGCAGCGCGGCCTGGCGAAGCTGGACTGGCTGGTGGTGCGCGACTTCGCCGAGACGGAAACCGCGAATTTCTGGCGCGACGGCCACATCATCCGCGACGGGGAGATGAAGCCGGAGGAGATCGGTACCGAGGTCTTCCTGATGCCGGCATCCCTTTCGGGCGAGAAGGCCGGCAGCTTCACCAACACGCACCGTCTGATCCAGTGGCACGACAAGGTGGTGGATGCGCCGGGCGAGAGCCGTTCCGAATTGTGGTTCACCTACCATCTCGGCCGCCTGCTGAAGGAGGCCTATGCCACCAGCACGCGGGAGGAGGACCGGTCGATCCAGGCACTGACCTGGGACTACCCGGTGGACACCGAGGGCGAGCCGGATGCGGAAGCGGTGCTGCGGGAAATCAACGGCTATAGCTGGCCGGAGAAGACGCAGCTCAGCGGCTTTGCCGATCTGAAGGATGATGGTTCCACCGCCTGCGGCTGCTGGATCTATTCCGGGGTCTTTCCGGAGCCGGGGAAGAACCTTTCGCGCGCGCGCAAGCCGGATGGGCCGGATGGGCCGGGCACGCATCTCGGCTGGGGCTTTGCCTGGCCGGACAACCGCCGCACGCTGAACAACCGCGCCTCCGCAGACCCCGCGGGACAGCCCTGGTCGGCGCGGAAGCGGCTGGTGTGGTGGGATGAGGATTCGGGCAAATGGGACAGCCCGGACAAGGTGGATTTCCCGCCCGACAAGCGCCCCGACTTCGAGCCGGACTGGGACAGCAAGCCGGCCGGCATCAAGGCGCATCGCGGCGACCAGCCCTTCATCATGCTGCCCGACGGTGTCATCGGCCTGTTCGTGCCGAGCGGCCTGAAGGACGGCCCGCTGCCCGCCCATTACGAGCCGATCGAGAGCCCGGTGCACAACGCGCTTTACGCGCAGGATGCGAACCCCGCGGCGAAGCGGTGGGAGCATGGCGACAACCCGCTGCATGAGACGGATGACGCGCGCTACCCGCATGTGCTGACCACATACCGGCTGACCGAACACCATGCCGGCGGCACGCCGACGCGCAGCGTGGCGACGACGGCGGAGCTGATGCCGCAGGGCTTCTGCGAAATCCCGACCGAACTCGCCTTGGCACTCGGCATCCGCAACACCGAATGGGTGGTGCTGTCCACGGCGCGGGGGGAGGTGGAGACGCGCGCCTTGGTGACGGACCGGCTGCGGCCCTTCCGGCTCGGCAACCGCCTGGTCTGGCAGCTCGGCATGCCCTGGCATTTCGGCTGGGAGGGTTTTGCGACCGGCGACATCGCCAATGTGCTGACCGCGGTGGTCGGCGACGTGAACACCGCGATGCATGAGAACAAGGCGCTGACCTGCGCGCTGCGACCCGGCCGCCTGCGGCGCGGCGGAGGAGTTTGAGCATGGATGGCGGATTGGCGCATCGGCGCGTTCTGGACCACACGGATCTCGACCCGCAGAAGCCGATCCCGCAGGAATCGGAGATCACCGCCGGCTGCGTGATCGAGCCCGGCCGGAGCTACGGCTTTTTCACGGACACCACGCTGTGCATCGGCTGCAAGGCCTGCGAGGTGGCCTGCAAGGAATGGAACGGACTTCCCTCCGAAACCGGCCCGATGACCGGCCACAGCTACGACAATACCGGGGAGCTGAACGCCACCACCTGGCGGCACGTGACCTTCAAGGAGAAGATCGCGGACGCCACCGCGATGCCGCCCTACCAGTCCAACTGGCTGATGATGTCCGATGTCTGCAAGCATTGCAGCCCGGCGCCGTGCCTGGAGGCCTGCCCCACCGGCGCCCTGTTCCGCACGGAATTCGACACCGTCGTGGTGCAGCAGGATATCTGCAATGGCTGCGGCTATTGCGTGCCGGCCTGCCCCTTCGGCGTGGTGGAATTGGCGAAAGAGGACGGCAAGGCACATAAATGCACGCTGTGCTACGACCGACTGAAGGGCGGGCTGGAACCTGCCTGCGCGAAATCCTGCCCGACCGACAGCATCCAGTTCGGCGAGCTCGGCGACCTGATCGCGCGTGCCGAAATGCGGGTGGAACAACTGCATGAACAGGGCCAGGCGAAGGCGTATCTGTACGGCACGCCGGATGCACCCGGCACGGGGCCCGGGCTGCACCACCTCAACGCCTTCTTCCTGCTGACCGAGCAGCCGGAGACCTACAACCTGCCGCCCCGCCCGAAGCGCCCGGGCCGCAACGCGGCGCCTTCCTTCCTGACGGGCCTCGCCACCATGGCGGGGCTGGCGGTGGCGGCGGTGATGATCGGAGTGGGACGGCGATGAAGGACTGGAACGGAGAGACCTACCACGGCCGGCCGGTCACCAAGGCCAGCAGCTTCGATTGGAAGGTTTCCGCTTATACCTTTATCCTCGGCATTGCGGGATCCGCGCAGATCGTCGCCGGCGTGGCCAATCGGGACAGCGGCGTGGCGCGGCAGGCGCGGTGGCTGGCGCTCGGCGGGTCGATCCTCGGGCCGCTGATCCTGATCCGCCATCTGAAGACGCCCTCCCGCTGGTACAACATGATGCGCATCGCGCGGCCGACCTCGCCGATGTCGATGGGGTCCTGGCTGCTGGCGGCTTTTGGTGGCCTGTCGGCGCTCAGCGTGGTGGGCGATCTTTTCGGCCGCCGCTGGCCCTTCGCGCGCCGCGTGGCGGACACCGCCCAGGGGCCCGCGGCGATGGCGGGCGCGGGGATGAGCGTCTACACCGCGTCCCTGCTGTCCTCCACCAGCACGCCGCTCTGGGCCGCGGCGCCGGCCCCGCTCGCCGCGCAATTCGGCAGCGCCGCCATGGCCGGCGCGGCCTCCGTCCTCGCGCTTCTGCAACGGCGTGACGGCCAGGACGACGTGGCACGGCGCCTGGAACGCCTCGCGATGCTGGCAGGCGGCGTGGAGGCGGTTTCCGCCCAGGCCGCCAAGGCGCAATGGGCGCGCGCCGGGATCGCGCCGGCGCAAAAGCCCGCGGCGATGATTGAGGGCGGTGGCACCATCGCCGGCTTCCTGCTGCCCTTCGCCGCCCGGGCGCTCGGCCGTGCCGTCGGCGGCCGTGCCGCGACGCTGATGCCGGAGACCGCCTCGATCGCCATGCTGCTCGGCAGCGCCACCATGCGGCATGGTGTGCTGCTGGCCGGCAATGAAAGCGCGAAGCGGCCGCAGGATGTGTTCCGGACAACGCAGCGATGAGCACCGAAGCCGAAGCCCGCGGCAAGGCCCTGGCCGCCCTCGAACGGCTGATCGCCGTGGCGCCGCCAGCCACGGTGGAGGAAGCGATGCAGGCGCTGCGTTGCGTGGTTGCGCTGCGCGATCTGCAGGTGGCGGAACGGCGCAGGCAGGGCGAGGGCACGCCACCGGATGCGCGGCTGACCTGCACCAACGCGGTGCTGAGCCTGACCTGGTCCGGCGCCGTCCCGATCATGGGGTTCCGTCGCGAAAGGCTCGAACAAGCGCGCGCAGCGCTGCAATCCTGCGAGGCAACGGCATGACCGAAACGCAGCCCGGCGATATTCGCCCGCCGAAGAAGATCGCCATTGCGGCGCGGCAGAAGGGCAAGACCAAGGCCAGCTTGGATGCACCCGTGCTGCTGATGCTGGCCCTGCTCGCCGGCGCCTATGTCGCCTTCGGCGGGTTGTTCGCGATGACGGCGCTGGCCGGCACGAGCGAGGTGGTGCCGCATGGCCCGGCACAGGTCCTGGCCGGCGTGGTCTTCGCGCTCGGCCTGATCCTGGTGCTGCTGGGCGGGGCGGAGCTGTTCACGGGCAATACGCTGCTGGTGGTGGCCTGGGCGGAAGGTCGCGCAGGTTTCGCGCCGATCCTCTGGGCGCTGCTGCTGGCCTATGTCGCGAATTTCGTCGGGTCGGTCGGCATTGCCTGGCTGGCCTATCAAGCCGGCTTGCAGGAAGCGGGCGATGGCGGTGTCGGCGCCGCGGCCTTGTCCACCGCGACGAGCAAGGTGCAACTCGAATTCTGGCCGGCGCTGGCCAGCGGCATCCTGGCCAACATGCTGGTCTGCCTGGCGGTGTGGCTGGCCTTCGGGGCGCGCAGCGCGGCGGACAAGGTGCTGGTCATCATCCCGCCGATCGCCGCCTTCGTCGCCATGGGCTTCGAGCATTCGGTCGCCAATATGTCGCTGATCCCCTTCGGCTGGTTGGTGCAGGGATCCGTGGGGCCGATCGGCCTGGGCAGCTTCCTTGGCAACCTGGTGCCGGTCACCATCGGCAATATCATCGGCGGCGCGAGCATCGGCCTCGCCTACTGGTTCGCCTATCTGCGGCCGCAGGAGGATGAGGGGTGATGGCGGAGGCGGATGGGAATCGAACCCACCATCCGGGGTTAGCGGACCGACGGTTTTGAAGACCGCGGGGGCCACCAGGCCTCCAGTCGCCTCCGCCGGTTCAAGCGCCCGGCGGATGCATCGGTTCCGTGACGATGTGGCGGCGATCGCCATCGCGCCGTGTCAGCCCCTCGGCATCCAGCCGCTCCAGCAGCGGCACGGCGAAGCGGCGAGAGATGCCGAGCAGGCGGCCGCACTCGCCAACGAGAAAACCTTCCGTGGTGTCTGCGAAGCTCTGGCGCAGCGCCTGCCGCGCGGTGGCCAGCGCGCTGCGATGAAACAGCACCTCCCGCTTCTGCACGGCATCCGGCGCGCGGATCAGCTGGCCGCGCCGCAGCAGCAGCGCCACGGCCTGCGCACGCTGGCGTTGCCCGCCGATCACCGTCACCGCATCGGGCGGTGCCAGGCCGCCGCTGCGGAATGCTTCCTCCACCGCCTCCAGCAATGCCCGCGCCGCCGGTGGCAACAGCGCCAGCGGGTCCAGTCCGCGTCGCGTGAACCGCCCGGCGGCAAGGTGCAGCTTGTCAGCCGCGACCAGCCGCGCCAGCAGCGCCTCCACCGGCGCGGCCCGTGGCAGCGCGGCGCGCAACGTGGACAGGGAAGGGCCGGGCGCCGTGGGGTCCTGGCGCTGCGCCTGTTCCACCGCCGCCACTGCCGCGGCTTCCAGCTTGGCATGAACCTCCCGGTGCAGCAGCAGGTCGCCGGTCAGGCGCACCGCCTCCGGCAGGTCCAGCGCCGCCGGCAGCAGGCCCGCGACACGCGCCAGCGCGGCACCGGTCGCGCCCTGGGGTCCGGCTGCCTGCAACCGCAGCGCCGCAGCGGCGACAGGCGTGGCAGCGTGCATCGCGCGCAGCAACGGCGCGTCGCGAAAAGAACGGCGCGGCGCCGTCGGGTCCAGCACCACGCCGCCGCCGATGGTGCGCGGTGGCGACGCGGTGCGCAGCACGAAACGCTCCCGCGCCGGCACCGCCAGCGGCGCTTCCAGACGCAACTGCGCGACGGTGGTGGCGCCGGGCGCCAGCAACGCATCCTCCAGCAGATGCAGTCGGGCGCCCGTCTCCGCCGTGCCCACCAGCAGCCGCAGCACGTCGCCGCGCAGGACCGCAGCCGGGGCGGAGGCCAGCAGCGCCACCTGCACATCCAGCCGTCGCGATTCCGCCAGCAGCCCCGGCGTGGCGAGCGCGCTGCCCGGCGGCACCTCCGCCGGCGTCACGCCGCGCAGCGCCAGCGCGGTGCGCCGGCCGGGCTGCGCCAGCGCCACCGGCTGGCCATGCAGCTGCACGCCGCGCAGCCGGCTGCGCTGGCCGCCGGGCCAGATCTCCACCTCATCCTCCACCGCCAGCGGCGCGCGGCGCAGCGCGCCCGTTACCACCGTGCCGGCGCCAGGGCGGGAGAAGGCGCGGTCCACCGGCAGCCAGGCCCCCATCGCCGTGGCTTCGGGTGGCCGCGCCAGTCGCGCAAGCTGCGCCTTCAATTCCGGAATGCCCGCGCCCGTGACGGCGGAGGTCAGCACCACCGGCCAATCGCCCAACCCCAGCCGCGCCAGCAGGGCGCTTGCCCCGGCCGCGGCGTCATCGCCGGACGTCAGGTCGCAGCGGGTGATGGCGACCGCGCCGCGCGACAGGCCCAACAGCGCCGCCACCTCCGCATGTTCCACCGTCTGCGCCCGCACGCCTTCCCGCGCATCGATGCAGAGCAGCGCCGCCTGAATCGCCGTCGCGCCGGCCACCATGGTGCGCAGGAAGCGCTCATGCCCCGGCACATCCACCAGGTCGATCTCGGCATCATCGTGCTGCAAACGCGCAAAGCCGAGCGCGATCGAAATGCCGCGCGCCTTCTCCTCCGGCAGCCGGTCCGTCTCGATGCCGGTCAGGGCGCGCACCAGCGCGGTCTTGCCGTGATCGACATGGCCGAGCACGCCGAGCAGCACGCTTCTCATGCCGCCGCCCGCAGCGCGGCGGCCAGGTCGGGCAGCTCCGCATCCGCCACCGTCCGCAGATCCAGCAGCAGTCGGCCGCCGGCGATGCGCCCCATCACCGCGGGCCGGCCGAGCCGCAATCGTTTCGCCAGCGCCTCCGCCGGGCCATGCAGCGCGAGCAGGCGGGTGGGCAGTTCCGTCGCGGGCAGCGATCCGCCGCCCACCAGCGATGTGCCCGGCGTGATTTCCGCAAGATTCTCCGGCAGCAGGGCCAGCAGCCGCGCGGCGCGGGCGCCGATTTCCTCCGCCGTGGCGGCCAGCATGTCCAGCGCGGGCACTGCGCGGCGCAGCGTTTCCGGGTCGCGATACAGGCGCAGCGTCGCTTCCAGCGCCGCCAGCGTCAGCTTGTCGCAGCGCAGCGCCCGCATCAGCGGGTGGCTCGCGAGCCGCGCCAGCACGTCAGCCCGGCCGAGCAGCAGCCCGGCCTGCGGCCCGCCCAGCAGCTTGTCACCGCTCGCCACCACCAGGTCAAAACCCTGCGCCACCGCCAGGCCCATGGTGGGCTCCGCCGGCAGGCCGAAGCCGGACAGGTCCACCAGCGCGCCGCTGCCGAGATCGACCACGGACAGCAGCCCGCGTTCCGTCGCCAGCGCCACCAGCGCCCGTGGTTCCACAATCGCCGTGAAGCCGATTTGAGAAAAATTGCTCTGGTGCACGCGCAGCAGCAGGCGGGTCTCGGGGCCGATGGCGGCGGCGTAGTCGGCCAGGCGCGTTCGGTTGGTGGCGCCCACCTCCACCAGTCGCGCGCCACCCTGGCGGATCACGTCCGGAATCCGGAAGCCACCGCCGATCTCCACCAGCTCGCCGCGCGACACCACCGCCTCCCCACCCGCTGCCAGGGCGGACAGCGCCAGCAGCATGGCGGCGGCGCCGTTGTTCACCACCAGCGCGGCCTGGGCCCCGGTCAGTTCCGACAGCAGGGCGGCACAGGCGGCGTGGCGGTGGCCGCGGCGGCCGGTCTCCAGATCCAGTTCGAGGTTGCAATAGCCCGCGGCCTCGGCCGCCACCGCATCCCGCGCCGCCTGTGGCAGGGGCGCGCGGCCGAGATTGGTGTGCAGCACCACGCCGGTCGCGTTGATGACGCGCCGCAGGCCCGGCTGGGTCGCTGCCGCCAATGCCGCCTCAGCCGCCGCAAAGGCCTGCGTCGCCACGAAGTGTCCACCCTGGCCACGCAGCGCCGCCAGATGCGCCCGCAGCGCATCCGCCACGGCGGCACGCGGGTACAGCGCGCTGAGCGCCCGTGCCTCCGGCCGGTCGAGTAGCCGGTGCAAAGCGGGGATTGTGCGCGGGTTGGTGGCATCCATTCCGGCCATGACGAACGAACCCCCTCGCGGGTTCCCGCAACCATCGGGCGCGGCGCGGCTTTATCCGGCCATGGCAGACAGTGACCCCGGCGCCTGGATCGGCGTCATCGCGAACTGGGTGGCGGCAGGGCTGGAGCTGGCGGGCATCCTGGCCCTGCTGGCCGGCGTCGCCATTACCAGCTTCCTGTTCCTGCGCGCCGGGCTGCGCGGGGGCGCGCCGTGCTGGGCGGAGGCCTTCATCCCCTATCGCGCCAATCTCGGCCGGGCGATCCTGCTCGGCCTCGAACTGCTGGTGGCGGCGGATATCGTCCACACCGTCGCGGCGCCGATGACCCTGGAGAAGGTCGCCACGCTGGGCCTGATCGTGCTGATCCGGACCGTGCTCAGCCTGTCGCTGGAGGTGGAGATCGAAGGCCGCTGGCCCTGGCGGCGGCATGATCCGGAATCGGGGCCGGCGCCGGAGGACCGTGCGGTGGAGCCCCGGTCGAAATCCGCGTCCCCGCGGCAATAGCCAGGCGCCCGCGTTCCGCCCGCCACCACAGCCCGAAGGCCAGGCTGAGGCCGGCCAGGACCGCCGCATCCAGCCAGATCGCGGGCTGTGCCAGGGGCGCATCCGGCCGCACCACCCACCACAGATGCGCGGCGAACTGCACCAGCAGCAGCCAGCACACCGCCACCATGCGCCAGCGCCCATAGTCCGGCGGCGCGGCCAGGGCGATGGCCAGCAGCACGGCCGGCAGCGCCACCCCCAGTTGCAGCCAGCCCCAGTCATCCAGCCGCCGGAGGTACCAGGCGGACTCCTCCGGCAGGTCGGCCATCCACACCACGATGAACTGGGTGAACCACAGCCACAGCACGGCGAGCCCCAGCGTCAGCAGCGCCCGTTCCAGCCCGGGCAGGCCCGTGGAATCCGGATGGGTGCGGGCGGCCAGGATGGCCGCCGCCAGCGCCGCGGCCAGCCCGGCCACCCACATCGAGAAGCCCTGCAGGCTGGCATACCAGGTCGTGTCGCGGGACAGCACCCAGTCGAACCCCGCCAGGGTCGTCGTCGGCAGCAGCAGCACCAGCGCGAGCACGGCGAGCCGCGGATGCGGCCCCGGCCGCGCCAGGCGCCAGCCGAGCAGCGCCCAGACCACCAGGCAGGCCACGCCGCGCAGCTGGAAGAACCACGGCTGCATGAGGGCCGCGCGCGGGCTGTCCGAGGGCAGCGCGGGGTCCGTCGCCCAGGGGTAGAGATGCTCCGGCACCAGCAGCACCGGCAGCGCCATCAGCGCCAGCAGCGGCAGGCTGCGGGCGGCGGCCTCCAGCGGCAGCCGCACCGGGGCCAGCCAGTCCTCCCGCAGCAGATGGCCCAGCGCCAGCACGCCGACGGCGCCGACGCCGATATGCGACCAGAGCACGAAGCCGGTGAGCCACGCCTCCGCCAGTGCCGGTCCGCCGAACGCCACCACCGCCAGCGCGGCCATGCCGAGGCCGAGACCCGCCGCGATCCTCATGGTGCCCCCCTGGGTTCCAGCCGCTCCACGAAGCGGGCGATGGCCCAGCGATCGGCGGGCGACAGGCGGTCGGCGAAGGGGTGCGCGCGGGCGTGGTTCTCCGCGATCACCGCCATGCTGCGCGCCGCCTCCGCCGGCAATGGGGGCGGTGCGGGGAAGCCCTGCGCCACCGCGCCGCCATCGCCGGCACCGGCCGGGCCGTGGCAGATGGCGCAGAAGATGGCGTAGCGGTCGGCGCCGCGCGCCAGCAGCGCCTCCGTCACCGGCGGGCCGGGCGGAGCCAGCGCCTGGCGCCAGGCCGCATCGCCCTGCGCCACGGCGCCCGTCGGCGGCGGCGCAGGGGGGGCAACGGGTGTGCTGGCCGGCCAACCATCGCAGGCGGCCAGAAGCAGCAGGGGGAGCAGCCGGGGGAGCAGCCGGGCGATCATAGGGGCAGCTCTGCCAGGCTCAGCGGCTTCTGTCCGCGCAGCAGATACGTCGCCTCCCGCGTATCGAGCCCAGGATCGCCCTCGAACAGGCACAGGAAGAAGCGGTCCTCGCTGGCGCGGCCGAAGCCGGGCGCGTCGAAGACGGGGTGGCTCAGCCGCGGCAGGCGGTTCAGTGCCAGCATGCCGATCAGCGCGCCCACCGCGGCCCAGAGGATGCCGACGATGGTGGTGGCCGGCAGGAAGGCGGGCAGCGCATGCAGCGGCCGGCCGCCAACATTCAGCGGGTAGTCATGCACGCTGAGCCAGTATTGCGTGGCATAGGCCAGCGCCGCGCCGAACAGCCCGGCGCCGATCGCGATCCAGGCCACGCGCTGGCCGGTCGCGCCCAGCAGCTTCGCGGCATCCGGAACCGGGAAGGGCGCATAGGCATCCATGCGCCGCCACCCCGCATCCCGCGCCGCGCGCAGCGCCGCCACCAGCGCGTCCGGGTTGTCGAATTCGGCGATGACACCTCGGGTCATGGCACGTCCGCCTCGCTTTCCTCGTGCCGCGTCTCGAACATGGACACCACCGGCACGAAGCGGGCGAAGCCCAGCATCAGGATCGCGAAAAGGCCGACGCTGCCGAGCAGCAGGGTCCATTCCGGCGCGGTCGGCGCATAGAGCGGCGCGGTATTCGGCAGATGATCCCGCAGCAGCCCGCCGGCGACGAGAGAGAAGCGATCGAGCCACACGCCCGCCGCGGCACCCAGCCCGATCGGCACCGCCCAGCGCGCCTGCAGCCGGGCCCGCTTCAGCCACAGCAATTGCGGCAGGCCCACGACCAGCGCGGCGCCGCCCCAGTACAGCGCGGCATAGGCGCCGAAGGCGCGCGCGGCCATGGCCTGGCGCGTCGTGGAATCCTCGAGCAGCCCGACCAGCAGCGCCTCGGCATAGACATAGCCACACAGCAACGCCGCCGCGGCGGTCAGCTTGCCGAGCAGGTGCATGTCCTCGTCATCGATGTAGTGGGTCAGCCCCAGCCCGCCGCGGAGCAGCGCCGCCAGCGCCAGCACCACGCCGAGGCCGGAGGGGATGCCGGTGGTCACCACATGCAGCGGCAGCCGCGCCTGGTGCCATTCGGGCACCAGGGTGGTGGCGAATTCCAGCGCCACGATGGTCTGCGCGGAGACCAGCATCGGCAGCACCAGCGCCGCCACCAGCCGGTAGGCCGCCTGGTGCCGCGCCCAGTGCCGCACCGATCCACGCCAGCCCAGCGCGAACAGGCCGTAGATCTGCGCCTGCACCCTGCGTCCCTTCGCCACCGCGCGGTCGCGCATGGTGGCGAGGTCCGGGATCAGGCCGGTGTACCAGAACAGGCTGGTGACGATGACGTGGGACATGATGCCCCAGAAATCCCACACCAGCGTGCTGCGGAAGTTCGGCCAGACCTGGTAGGTCGCGGGATACGGGAAGGTCCAGTAGAACAGCCAGGGCCGGCCGAGATGCAGGATGGGGTAGATTGCCGCCGCCGCCACCGCCGCCAGCGCCGCGGCTTCGGCAAAGCGGTTCACGGAGGTCCGCAGCCCGTGCCGCCGCAGCACCAGGATCACGGCGAACAGGCTGGCCGCATTGGCGATGCCGATCCACCAGATATAGTTGATCAGGTCGAAGCCCCAGACGAAGGGGATGTTGGTGCCCCACAGCGCCGTGCCCCGCAGCAGCAGCGCCACCACCGCATAGGCCAGCAGCAGCGTCAGCAGCCCGGCGCCCGCCACGCTCGCCGCGAAGCGCCAGCCGAAGCCGCCCCGCAGCGGCTGGTCCGAGACCGGGCGGGTGGAGAAGCCCGCGCTGCTCATGTCACCAGCCGCGCCAGGTAGGTGGTGCGCGGTCGCACATCGAGATTGGCGAGCAGCGCGTAGCTCCGGCCTTCCGCCTTGGCGCGGGAGACATCGCTGTCCGGGTCGTTGATGTCGCCGAAATGGATGGCGCGGGTCGGGCATGCATTCTGGCAGGCTGTGGTGACCTCGCCGTCGCGTAGCGCGCGTCCCTCCTGCCGTGCGGTATCCTGCGCGCCCTTGATGCGGTGCTGGCAGTAGGTGCATTTCTCGATCACGCCGCGCGGCCGCACCGGCACAGCCGGGTTGTGCACCGGCACCGCCCCGGCTTGGCGCGCATAGCCGGCCCAGTTGAAGCGCCGCACCTTGTAGGGGCAGTTGTTGGAACAGGTGCGCGTGCCGATGCAGCGCGGATAGACCATCAGGTTCAGCCCCTCATGGTCATGCACCGTGGCGTTCACCGGGCAGACCACCTCGCAGGGCGCCTTCTCGCAATGCATGCAGGGCACCGGCTGGAAATCCACCTGTGGTGCCTCCGCCGTGCCGCTCGCCACGCGATCCACGCGCAGCCAGTGCATGGCGCGGCCGCGCGCCGCTTCCTCTGGCCCCACCACCGGCGTGTTGTTCTCCGCCTGGCAGGCGACGACGCAGGCGTTGCAGCCGATGCAGGTATCGAGGTCGATCGCCATGCCCCAGGCATGGCCGGTGTATTGCCAGTCGGGATACAGCGAGCGCGGCGGCGGCAGCGGTGGCACCGCCTCCCCGGGCGCCAGGCGGCGCACCCGCGGCGCCTCGCCGGCCAGGCTGAAATCCGCACCGCGTTCGCCCCAGGCCGCGGCGCCCGTGGCGCGCAGCGCGAGATCCCCGGCCAGCCAGGGCGTCTCGGCCGGGCGCAGGCGATAGGCATCCATCCCGACACCCGCCGGCACGCCACCCGCCGCGCGCCGCCCGCCGCCGAGCGGCAGCGTCACCACCCCCGGCGCCTGGCCGGGCGTGACCAGCACCGGCGCGCGCAGCACGCGGTCACCCAGGCGCAGCTCCACCTCCGCGCCTTCCGCCACGCCGGCGGCCCGCGCATCGGCCGGCGCCATCAATACGGCATTGCCCCAGGCGAGGCTGCCGAGCTGGCGCGGCAATTCCTGCAACCAGGCCTCCGTGGCGAAGCGGCCATCCCAGAGATGCGGGTCCGGCACGAAGATCGCGATGGGCGTGGTGGACGGGGGCGTGGGCGGCGGCAGCGCGAAATCATCCCGTAGCGCCGGAACGCGGGCGGTTGCGGCGCTGTCCTGAACCAGGCCCGCTTCCAGCACGCTGCGCCAGCGTTGCTCGAAACCTGCCTCGCCCCATGCGGCGCGCCAGGTCTCCCGCACCAGCGCCTGGCCGTCCCCGCCCTGGCCCGCGAGCGTTGCCAAGAATTCCTCGACCGAGACCGCGCCCTCGACCAGCGGCCGCGTCACCGGCTGGCGCAAAGCGGCGGTGCCGTCGAAGGCCAGGCTGTCGCCCCAGCTTTCCAGCGGGTGACGCAGCGGCATGTGCCAGCCCGAGGCCAGCGCCGTCTCATCCACATGCTGCCCGGCATGCAGGCTGTGCGGCACGCGGCGCAGCAGGCCGGCGACATCGAGATCGGCCGGGGCGTCGAAGACCGGGTTGGCGTCCAGCACCAGCAGATGCGTGACGGCATCGCCCTCCGCCACCAGCTCCGCCAGCGTGCCAGCCGCCGCCTCCGTCGGATCCGGGACATAGGGCACGGCGGCGCCGAGCGCCGCGTTGATGGCATGTGCCAGCGCATGCACCGCCACGCCCTGCCCACGCCCGGCCAATACGCAGGCATCCGCGCCGGCGGCGCGCAGGCTGGCGGCGAGCGACGCGGCCTCGGGATGCGTGGCACCCGCCGCCGCGGTCACGCCGAGTTCCGCGGCGATGGCGCGCGCCAGCGCCTCGATCTCCCAGGGCGGCAGCACCAGCAGGCGGTCGGCCTTGCTGCTGGTGACGCTCGGCGTGGATTCCGCGACGATCAGCGCCGGCAGCGCGCCGGCGGCACGCCCCGCGGCGCGCGCCTGCGCCCAGCCGCGCGCCTGGGCGAGCTGCGCTGGGCCCGGGCCCAGCGGGTCGGCGCCCAGCGCCAGGATGCTGCGGGCGCGGGACAGGTCCGGGCGCGGCACCAGCGCCTGCCCGAAAGCTAGGCGCGCGCCCTCGGCGGCACCCGCATCGGCCAGCGGCGCATGCACATGCCAGCGCGCCCCGGGCCAGGCGGCCAGCACCGCCGCGATCAGCCGCCGCTGGGTAGGGGAGGAGACGGGGCCGGTGAGGATCCGCAGGCCCTGGCCGCCCTGCGCCGCCAGCGCCGCACGCTGTTCCGACAGCCAGGCCGCGAACCGCGCCGTCTCCCGCACCACCTGGCCGCGCTGCCGCAGCCGGCGCGACCGCGCCGGGTCATGCAGGCCGAGCACGGCCGATTCCAGGAATACGTCGGTGGCGCCCAGGCTGCCGGGATGGCGCGGATTGCCCTCGATCTTGATGGCGTGGCCGTTCACCACGCGGGCCAGCACGCCACGGCCGATGCCGTCCAGGTCCAGCACCGTCGCATAGCTCTGCGCCGGCCCGCCGAGGCCGCGCGCCGGGGCGTAGAGCGGGCTGCCGAACTCCGATGGCGCCCAGTCGCAGCCCGCCGCCGTGGCCAGCGCCAGCGACGCGCCGGCGGCCCGCAACACGCTGCGGCGATCCGGATCGGGCGCTGGAAGGGCGTCGGGTGGCGTCATTCGGGCGGTGGCTCCGCGGGGCAGGGATTGCTTCGGCTACGCCCCAGCCCCGCGATGGTTCCCACCCGATGCAACCGGATCGGGCCATTCCACGTTGGCGCGGCATGTCCCGCACCCCATGCCGCGTCGCGCTGCCCCTGCTCGCCAGCCTCGCGCTGGGTGCCTGCGGGGAGGATGCGGTGCCGGCGGAGTTGCGCGTGGCCGGCGGCGATGCGGCGCGCGGGCGGGTCGCCATCATGGAACATGGCTGCGGCGCCTGCCACGTGATCCCGGGCATCGAGGGTGCCGTCGCCTGGGTCGGCCCGCCGCTGATGGAATGGGCGCGGCGCAGCTATGTCGGCGGCCGCCTGCCGAATGCGCCGCAGAACCTGGTGGCCTTCCTGCTGAACCCGCAATCGGTTTCGCCCGGCTCCGCCATGCCGGCGCTGCCGTTGCAGGATGGCGAGGCGCTGGACATCGCCGCCTACCTCTACACGCTGGGCGAGGCGCCCTATGTGCCGCCCGGCCAGCCCCTGGCGCCGGGCGAGGCCGGCACGCAGCCGGAGCCGCGCATTCGACCGAGGCTGGATCGGCCAGAGGGGTAACCCAGAGGGGTAACCCAGAGGGGTAACTCACGCGTGGAGATCCGATTTATCGGAACCTGCGGCCAGCGAAGCTGACCGAGCGTCCAAGCGGGCGCTGCGCCATGTGGCGCGCAGCCATGCCGGCGATCAAGGCGGTTGGAGCTCTGGCTCCAACCGGTCACGATCAGCGGGATCTGGTCTCAGTAGCCCACGCCGCAGGCCGGCAACGCCAGCGACGGCGCCGCCTGCAACAGCACCGCCAGCAGCGAATAGCCCGCGACGGCGGCGGCGAACCAGGCGGTGAAGCGCGGCTCGGCCTGCCCTCCCTCCGTTACCGGCGAACCGAGCGTCCGGATGGTGCCGCGCAGGATCAGCAGCAGCGGCACCACGATGACCAGCGTCGCCAGCCCGATCATCGCCGGCACCCAGGGCAGGCCGAACAGATGCGCATCCTCGTAGCCGCGTTCGCAGGCGAAGGCGTTGATGGCGTAGATGAAGGTGAAATGCAGCGCCCACAGCGCCAGCCCGCCGGCACTGGCCACCACGGCGAAGGCGGATTGCGGCGCCCGGCGCAGGGTGTCCCCGGTCATGGCAGAAGCCTCGGGAAACCATGCACCAGGGCCAGGCCGACGCTGCCCTGGCCTACGGTGTACAGCCAGAACAGCCGGGTGTTGTCGATCGTCAGCCGGCGCTGACCACCCAGCTTGCCGGCCAGCGACCGCGCCAGGGTGTAGCTGCCCATCAGCAGCGCGATCGCGACATGCGCCGCCTGCCAGACAAACATCCCCCAGGCGCTGGCGCCATAGGCATGCAGCGTCGGCCGGATCGGCCCCTGCCACAGCGCCCAGCCATCCGCGGCCAACCCGCCGGCCAGCAGCCCGAGCCCGGCCAGCAGCGCGATCCGGTGCGTCCAGCCACGGCCGTCATGCAGCGTGGCGGAGGCTGCGATCAGCGACAGCGCCGCGCCGCCATAAAGCGCGAAGGCCGCCAGGCCCCAGCCCAGCACCGGCAGCCCCTGCCCCGGCGGCGGCCACATCGCATCGCCATTCACCAGCCACAGGAACAGGTAGCTGCCGAGCAGGCAGGCATAGGCGGTGCCGCTGACCAGCATGGTGCAGACCATGGCCCACCAGGATGCGGTCATCGGCCCGGTGGCATGCGTCGGCAGCACGATGCCGCCACCGATATCCGCCTTGTCCGGCCCCACCGGGCCGAAATCGGTGCCGTTCCAGACCCAGGTGATGAAGGCAATCAGCGCGATCAGCCCGGCGGCCGCCGCGGGGATCACGAAGGACCCGGCGAGCGACAGGAACATGATGGCCGTGCCGAAGGCCGCGACCACATGCGACCAGCTCGGCCCGGTGACGAAAGCGATGTATTGCGGCGTCGCCTCGGCCGGGCTGGTGATCAGCGATTCGCGCCGCCTGGTCGCGGCGAAGGGCAGGTAGTGGCCGCCCGCTTCGATCTGGCCCTTCAGCTCCGGGTCATGCCACAGCGGGTAGCGGTCCCGCACCAGAGGCAGGCTTCGCATGCCGTAATTGGGGCCGGCGACCCATTCCAGCGTGCCGGCATTCCAGACGTTCTCCTGCCGGTCCTGGCGGCCGAAGCGGAAGTTCATCACGAAATCGACCAGCACCACCGCGGCACCGGCCGCTCCACAGCTCCAGCCCGAAGCCGGAGGGGAAGGTGTAGATGCGCCGCGGCATGCCCATGAAGCCGCTGATATGCATCGGGAAGAAGGTCAGGTTGGTGCCGATGAACATCAGCCAGAAGGCGGTCTTGCCCAGCCGCTCCGACAATTGGCGGCCGACCGCGGGCGCCCAGTAGTACAGCCCCGCGAATAGCGGGAAGACCATGCCGCCGATCAGCACGTAATGCAGATGCGCCACGATGAAATAGGTGTCGTGCGCCTGCCAGTCGAAGGGCGTGACGGAGACCATCACCCCGGTCAGCCCGCCCAGCGTGAAGATGAACAGGAAGCCCAGGATGAACAGCGACGGCGTGGTGAACTGGATTCGCCGGCGGGCGCTCGCGAAGGTCGCGATCCAGGCGAAGACCTGGAGGCCGGATGGGATGGACACGGCAAAGCCCGCGGCGGCGAAGAAGGACAGCGACAGCGGCGGAATGCCCGTGGTGTACATGTGGTGCACCCACAGCCCGAAGCTGAGGAAGCCGGTGCCGACCAGGGCGGCGGCCACCATGGAATGCCCGACCAGCCGCGCCCCCGCCATCGCCGGCACAATCATCGACGCCATGGCGGCCGCCGGCAGGAAGATGACGTAGACCTCCGGATGGCCGAAGAACCAGAAAAGATGCTGCCACAGCATCGGGTCTCCGCCACGCTCCGGCAGGAAGAAGGGCCAGTTGAAGGCGCGTTCCAGCTCCAGCAGCGTGCTGGCGATGATCACCGCCGGGAAGGCGAAGATCACCATCACGGCGAAGACCAGGATGCCCCAGGCATAGATCGGCATGCGACCCAGCGTCATGCCCGGGGCGCGGCAGCGCAGGATGCCGACAATCAGCTCGATGGCGCCGGCGATGGCGCTGATCTCGATGAAGCCGATGCCCAGCAGGTACATGTCGGTGTTGATGCCGGGCGAATAGGCCTTGCTGGTCAGCGGCGGATACATGAACCAGCCGCCATCGGGCGCGATGCCAAAGAAGATGCTGCAATAGAAGCACAGCCCGCCGATCAGGTAGATCATGAAGGCATAGGCGCCGAGCCGCGGAAAGGGCAGCTCCCGCGACCCGATCATGGAGGGCAGCAGCGTGATCGCCACCGCCTCCACCGCCGGCACGGCGAACAGGAACATCATCACCGTGCCATGCATGGTGAAAAGCTGGTTGTAGGTGCCGGGGTCCACCAGCGTGAGGCCCGGAAAGGCGAGCTGCGCGCGGATGATCAGCGCCAGCAACCCGGCCAGCACGAAGAACAGCAGCGCGGTGGCGACGAAAAGCGGCCCGACCAGGCCGTTATTGACCTCTGACAGAACCCGCCATCCCTTCGGCTGGCGCCAGACATCCTGCAGCAGAGCCAGCTCCCCCTCCGGCCGCGGCAACGGGTTGGGCAGCGCGGGCTTGGGGGGTTGGGTGTCCATCAGCGCAGCGACTCCATCCAGGCGGCCACGGCGAGCAGGTCATCACCCGGCAGCGAACGGCCGAAGGCGGGCATGTTGTTGCCCGGTTTGATGTCTTGCGCACCGGCGACCCAGCCGGCCAGCGTGGCGCGATGGTTGTCCAGCGCCCCCGCGGCCAGCGACAGGCGGGACCCGACACGGGACAGATCCGGCCCGAGGCGGGACTGCCATTCCGTGCCGCGCACCGCGTGGCAGGCGCCGCAGCCGGCCTCGCCGAACACCTGCATGCCGCGTGCCTGTTCCGGCGTGGCGGGTGGCGGGATCGGTTCGCGCTGGCGGGCCAGCCATTCCTCGAATTCCGCCGGTTCCTGCGCCACCGCCCAGAAGGCCATCAGCGTATGCTGCACGCCGCAGAATTCGGTGCATTGCCCGCGCATCACGCCCGCACGGTCCGCTCGCATGCGCTGGCGGTTCACGCGGCCCGGAATCATGTCCATCTTGCCGTGCAGGTTCGGGATCCACAGGCTGTGGATGACGTCGCCCGAGGACAGCAGCAGCTCCACCTCCCGCCCCACCGGAATGTGGAGTTCATTCGCGGTGACGGCGCCCTCCCCCTCATCCGGGTAGCGCACCTCCCACCAGTATTGCCGGGCGATTACCTCGATCCGCAGCGGGTTGTCGCTCATCGGCAGCACCACGGCGCGGGAGACGCCGAGGCTGTAGACCAGCAGTGCCATCAGCGTGACGGTGGGAAAGATGATGCCGCCGCCGACCACGAAGCGGCGATTGCCGAAGGCGTTGCGGATGCGAGCCGGCGCGATCACCGCGAAGATTAGCAGGCCCATCACCAGCACGAAGATGGCGGTACCGCCGATGAACAGCACCCAGGTCAGCACCGCGATGCTGGCGGCGTGGTCGCCCATCGGGTCGAGCGGCGTCTGCACGCCGCTGCAGGCACCCAGCAGCAGGCCGGCGATCGCCAGGATCGGTGCAGCCCGGCGGCGTCCCGGCGTTTCGGTCATGCGGCACCCCTCGTCCTTCGCCCGGCAACGCCCTGTGCCCGCGACGGTTCCGTGCTTATCAGCGATGGCAGGTTGAGCAATTCGCCAGCGGCGGAACCTCCACGCCAAGCTGGGCGTGGCTCGCCGCCACCAGCGCGGCCGATTGCGGCGTGGCGTCCTGGTGGCAATCCAGGCACCAGCCCATGGACTGCGTTTCCACCTTCACCGTGCGCGGCATGGTCTCGACCGGGCCGTGGCACTGCGCGCAGGTCAGGCCGGCACCGATATGGGCGGCGTGGTGGAAGCGCACATGCTCCGGCAGCCGGTGCACGCTGGCCCAGGTGACCGGCGTGCCGAGGGCCAGCGCCGTCTCCAGCGGGGCGAATTGCGCGGTCACGTTCCAGACCTGGCTGTGGCAGCCCAGGCAGGTCTCCGCCGTCGGCATGCCGGCGCCCGCGGCATGTTCCACCGTGGCATGGCAGTAGCGACAATCCAGCCCGACGCGGCCGGAATGGATGGCGTGGCTGAACGGAATGGGCTGCGCCGCCGGCGTACCGACGCCCCAGGCGCCGTCGGACCGGCTGAGCGCGAAGGCCACGACCAGGACCAGCACCAGCACGGCCCCGCCGATGATGCCGAAGGCGCGCAGCCGGCTATCGGCGCGGGGGGAGAAAAGCTGGCTCATGAGCCGCGGGCGACCTTGGCGATGGCGTCCCGCAGGCTGCCGGCGGCGGCGGAGAAATCCGCCCAGGGATCGGCTGGCATGCGTCGGTCCTGCAACAATTTGGCCACCGTCCACCCGGCGGGGTCCAGCCCCGGCTTGACGGCTGACCAGGGCACCGGGCAGGCCACCGGCGCACCGGGGCGGGCGCGGGGTGACCAGCTTGCTATCGCGGTGGAGAGCCGATCGTTCCGCAGATAATCGAGAAAGATGCGGCCCTTGCGCGCCTTTTTCGCCAGGGTGGTGGTGTAGCGCTTCGGCTCGTCACGTTCGAGCAGCGCGCAGACCAGGCGGGCGAAGCCCTTGGCCTCCGGCCAGCCTGGCCCGCCGGCGTGCTTCGGCGGCGCCAGCGGCACCACCACATGCAGCCCCTTGCCGCCGGTGACACGGGCGAAGGGGGTGAGGCCCAGCGCCTTCAGGCGATCCCGCAATTCCAATGCGCCGTCCAGCACGCGGTCGAAGGGGATGCCCTCATCCGGGTCGAGGTCGAAGACCAGGCGATCCGGCACCGCGGGCGCATCGGCCCTGGCGCCCCAGGGGTGCAACTCCACTGCCGAGACCTGCGCCAGCGCGGCCAGCCCCGCCGCGTCGTCGATCCGCATATAGGGCCTGGCCTGCCCCTCCACCTGCACGGCACCGATCAGCGGGGACTGGCCCTGCATGGCGTGGCGCTGGAAAAACAACCCGCCCGCGATGCCATCCGGCGCCCGCAGCAGCGAAAGCGGACGCCCGCCGACATGTTCCAGGATGCGATCGGCGAAACGCGCATAATAGGCGGCTAGGTCGGCCTTGGTCAGGGCCGGTCCTTTGTCGGTTGCCGGCCACAGCACGCGGTCCGGATTGCTCATGCCGAGCGGCGGCTTGGCGCGTGGCTTTGGCGTGGGTGCGGGTTCAGGTTCAGGTTCAGGCGGCGGCGTCACCTGCTTCGCCGGCTTGTCCTCCCGCAGCCCCTGGAAGCTGGCATGGCGCAGCAGGCCTTCCTCGGTCCAGCCGCCATAGGCGACCTCCGCCACCAGCTCCGGCTCGACCCAGACCACGTCGCTGGTCTTCGCGGGCGTGCCGAGGAACGGCTTGCCGCGCCGTTCCAGCTTCGCCAGGCGCTGCATCAGTTTGGACGAAGTCGCCGCCGAAAAGCCGGTGCCGACGCGGCCAAGATAGGCCAGCTTGCCGTCCCGCCACGCGCCCACCAGCAGCGCGCCCAGTCCGCGTACCCCGCGGCTGAAGCCGCCGATGACGAATTCGTCGCGGCCGCGGCATTTCGCCTTGGTCCAGCTCTCGCCGCGGCCGGAGGCATAGGGCGCGTCACGCCGCTTGGAGACGATGCCCTCCATCTCCAGCCGGCAGGCGGAGGCCAGCACGGCATCGCCCGGCGCCGGGAAATGCTCCAGGTAGCGCAGCACCGCGGCCTTCCCTGGCAGCAGTTTCCGCAACGCCGCCTTGCGCGCCTCCAGCGGTTCCCCGCGCAGGTCGCGCGCGCCGTCATGCAGCAGGTCAAAGGCGAAGAAGACCAAGGGGGCCGTGTTGGTGCCTGCGAGATAGCCCTGGAGTGTCGGGAAACTTGGCTGGCCCTCCGCATCCAGCGCGGCGGCTTCGCCATCGATCAGCGTATCCGGTAGCGCGGCGGCGGCCTCGGCAATGGCGGGGAAGCGGTCGGTCCAGTCCAGGCCGGTGCGGGTCCGCAGCGTGACCTTGCCGCCCTGGATGCGAAGTTGCAGACGGTAGCCATCGATCTTCAGCTCATGCAGCCAACCCGCGCCATTTGGGGCGGCGGCAACGAGGCGGCAGAGCTGCGGTTCGACGAAACGCGGGATTGTCTCGGCCTCGGGCACCGGCTGCTTCGCTTCCTTCGCGGCGGGAGTCTTGGCCGCCTTCGCGGCGGGCGCTTTGGCCGCCTTCGCGGCGGGCGCTTTGGCCGCCTTCGCGGCGGGCGGTTTGGCCGCCTTCGCGGCGGGCTTGGCCACTTTCGGCACATCGCCCTCGGCAATCTGCGCCAGCGTGCGGCCGCTGGCGATGGAGGTCGTGGCCTGCAGCACGGCATCGCCCTCGCCGGGCCGCGCCATGCTGTCCTTCTCCTTGATCAGCAACCAGTTGTTGCGCGGCTCCGGCTTGGCGCCGCTGCGCGGCTTCATCCGCACCAGCACGAAACCGCCCTTCAGGCGTTCGCCGACGAGCACGAACTTCAACTCGCCCTTGGCCAGGTCACGATCGACATTGTCCGGGTCGAGCGGTGCCCACACGCCGCGGTCGAACAGCTGCACCGTGCCGCCGCCGTAATCCGGCTTCGGGATGGTGCCCTCGAAGCTCCCGTAATCGAGCGGATGATCCTCGACCTCCACCGCCAGGCGCTTATCCGCCGGGTCGAGGGACGGGCCGCGGGTGACGGCCCAGCTTTTCAACACGCCGCCCCATTCCAGGCGCAGATCGTAATGCAAGCGTCGCGCATCATGCCGCTGCACAACAAAGGCCAGCCGGTCCCCCGCGACGCCGGGCGCGCCCTGCGGTTCGCGGGTCCGCGCGAAATTGCGCTTGGCGCGGTAGGGGTGGAGGCTGTCGCCGGCCTGCGCCATCAGCGCGACGCGGCACGCTTGCGCGGCGGCGCCTTCTTCGGCGGCGTCTTGGCAGGCGGCTTCGCAGCCGCGGTCTTCTTCGCGGGCGCCTTCTTCGGGGGCGGCTTCGCCTCCGCCGCGACCTTCGCCGGTGCCGCCTTGGACGGACCCTCAAGGCTGCGGCGCAGCGCCTCCATCAGGTCGATCACGTTGTCCTCGCGCGGCGGCGCGGCCTTGGTGCCGCCACCATCGCCGTCGCGCTTGCTCTCGATCAGGGCGCGCAGCGCGTCCTCGTAGCGGTCCTTGAATTCGGAAGGATCGAAGGGGCCGGCCTTCTGCGCGATGATGCGCTCGGCAATCTCGATCATCCCGGCATCCGCCTTGCGGTTCGGAATATCCTCGAAATAATCTTCCGACTCGCGCACCTCGTCATGCGTGCGCAGCGTGGTCAGCAGCATGCCGGTACCGCGCGGCTCGATCGCCACGATCCGCTCCCGCGTTCCCATCACCACGCGGGCCAGCGCCACCTTGCCGGCTTGTTCCATGGCCGTGCGGATCACCATGAAGGCATCGATGCCGGCCTTGCCGTCCGGCACCAGGTAGTAGGGATCGTTCCAGAAGATCCGGTCGATCTCGCTCGCATCCACGAAGCGCTCGATGTCGATGGTGCGGGTGGATTCCAGGCGGACGGATTTGATCTCCTCATCCGTCAGCAGGATGTACTCGTCCTTCTCGATCTCGAAGCCGCGCACGAGATCCTTGCGTTCCACCTCCTCCCCATCCGCATCGAAGACCTTGGTGCGGATGCGGTTGCCGGTTTCCGGATTGATCAGGTGGAAGCGCACGTCGTTCGCGCTGGTCGTCGCCGGAAACAGGGAAACGGGACAGGACACCAGCGACAGGCGCAGATGCCCGCCCCATGTCGCACGCGCTGCCATGCCGCGTCTCCCTGCCCTGCCCTCAGGCTGCCTTCAGGGCTTCCTTGTGGATCGACTTGACCGCCACTTCCGTCAGCAGCTTGTCGGCGGCCTTCTCCTCCTCCAGGGTCGCCTTCAGCAGTTCCGCGATCTCGGTCTGCTTCTGCGCCTCGGCCCAGGCGAGCAGCGTGCCGTAGCGCGCCATCTCATAATGCTCGACCGCCTGGCCGGAGGCGATGAGGCCTGCGTCGCGCACCGCGCTCGGCTCCGGCGCTTCCTCGAGCAGTTCCTCGGCTTCCTGGATCAGGCCCTGGATCGCCTCGCAGGTCACGCCCTGGGCGCGCTTGCCGAGAAGCTGGAACACCTGCTGCAGGCGCTCCACCTGACCCTCGGTCTGGTCCTTGTGATCCTTGAAGGCCTGCTTCAGTTCCTCGCTCTGCGCCGCGCGCGCCATCTTCGGCAGCGCCTTCAGAAGCTGGCGCTCGGCGTAGTAAACGTCCTTGAGCGTCAACAGGAACAAATCGTCCATCGTCTTCATGGCCATGGTGGCGTCTCCGCTTCCCGGCCGCGCATCGCCGCGCCGGCCGCGGCAATGAAACGCGGCGCCGGGCGGGAGTTTCTGATTGGCTCCGAAGAATCCCGGGCCGGCCTCGCAAGGAACTGCCGGGACGCAGACCGGTTGCTGTCGTTACCACGCCAGCCGAGGCCCCGCCATGCCCGAAGACCCGAAGAACCTGCAACCGCCGCAGCACCAGGACCGCCAGCCGGGCCTGGAGACGGAAATGACGCCCCGCCCGCGATCCGCGATGGAGAACTGGCGCACCGCAGGTAAGCTGGAAGGCCGCACCGCGCTGATCAGCGGCGGCGATTCCGGCATCGGTCGCGCGGTCGCCATCGGCTTCGCCAAGGAAGGCGCCGATGTGGTGATCCTGCACAAGGAGGAACCGCAGGACGCCGAGGACACCCGCGCCCATGTCGAGGCCGCCGGCCGCCGCTGCCAGGTGATCGCCGGCGATATCGGCGACGCCGCCTTCTGCCGCGATGCCGTGGCGCGGGCCACAAAATTCCTCGGCGGCCGCATCGACATCCTGGTGAACAACGCGGCCGAACAGCACCCCTGCAAGGATTTCGCCGAGATCCCGGAAGCGCAGGTGGAACGCACCTTCCGCACCAACATCCTCGGCATGATGTGGCTGACCAAGGCGGCACTGCCGCACATGCCGAAGGGTGGGTCGATCATCAACACCACCTCCATCACCGCCTATCAGGGCAGCCCGGAGCTGATCGACTACGCCTCCACCAAGGGCGCCATCGTCGGCTTCACCCGCAGCCTGGCGAAGGCCATCTGGAAGGACCGGCAGATCCGCGTGAATGCCGTGGCGCCCGGGCCGATCTGGACCCCCTTGATCCCGGCCTCCTTCGACGAGGACCGCACGGCGCAGCATGGCGCCAGCACCACCATCGGCCGCGCCGGCCAGCCGGATGAGGTGGCGCCCGCCTTCCTGTTCCTCGCCGCCGAGCAGGACAGTTCCTATTTCACCGGCCAGGTCCTGCACCCGAATGGCGGCACGGTGGTGAATGCCTGAACCGGAGAATCCCATGACCAAGTCCGAAAAACCTGCGCCTGGCGCCAAGCCTGAGCGCCAGCCCATCGCGGAAGGCGACAGCGGCACCGGCATCCCGGCCGGCACCGCGCGCTCCGGCACCGACAACCGCCCCGATATCGGCGACGAGGTTTCGGGCAAGCGGCACATGGACCAGGTCAACAAGGATAAGAAGACCGAGGATCTGGCGCCGGAAGCCAAGGGCGGTGCCGGTGCGGGCCGCCGCTGGGCCGGCGATTCCTGAGGCGTCAGCGGCAGGCGCGCCAGGGCCCCATGTCGAAGTGGAAGTGGTCCCGGTGCGCCGCGTTGTAGTCCGGGCCGAGGACGGCGCGGAACCAGTCGCAGGCGCCGTCGCGCACCGCGCGCAGGAAGGCTGCCTCGCCGCCTGAGCCGTCCCAGTGCCGCAGCAGCGTCACCTGCCGCCCATCGCGCAGGGTGAAGCCGGCGATGTCGATGGCATTGGCGGTGGCGTGTTGGCTGCGACGGCCGCTGCTCGCGTGGTTCACGTTGCGGCAGTTCTGCGTGCCGAGGTGGCGTACGCTGGCGACCTCGCTACCCAGGTGCTGGCGCGCCGCCGGCTGCATCACCTGCGTCTCGAACAACGCCCAGGCGGCGGCGACGCGGCAGGTGGTGACCGGTCCCGCCGGCACCACCGGCGTACTGGTGGGCAGGCGCACGGCGTTCTGGATTTCGCAGCCAAACTCGGAGGGCCGGTCCGCCACCCGCTGCACCGGCCGCCCCGTCGTCGCCAATGCCGCAAGGCAGGCTTCCGGCTGCACCGCCAGGCGGCGCAGCTTCACGCCCGTCATCCAGTTCGGGGCTGCGGTCAGATCCAGCGGCGCGCGCGGGTCCCATTCCGGCGGCAGGTAGCGCAGCGCGTACCAGCCCGCACCACCGAGCACCCCCAGCAGCAGCAATATCAGCACGAACTTTCGCATGACGCCCATGTGGGGGTGGCGCCGAAGTGACGCCAGCGCCGCCCGGCCGGCAATCTGGATCTGAATGTATTCCGCGACCGCGCCACCGGGGGCACAGCGATGCTGATGGCAGCGCGCGGTTCTCCACGCGGGTCGCCTGTTCGACTCGGCGTGCGGTGCAGGCGGCGCCGCCAGACCGCAGCGGAACAGCGCTTGCCCCGCTTCCGGCAGCGACCGCGTCGCCTGGGCGGGGCACGCCTGAAACGCAAAACGCGCGCCCGGCATCGTGCCGGACGCGCATCCCTGAAAGTTCGAACCAGCCCCGCGAGGGACAGGCTGCCGGATCAGGCCTTTTCGCGGCGCGCGCGGAAAACCAGGCCGAGGCCCAGCAGCGCAGTGCCGAACAGCGCGAGCGAGGCCGGTTCCGGCACCGCGATGAGGGTGGCGGAAAAGGTCACATTGTTGACGAGGCCGCTCTGCGTGCTGATCACGAGGAGGCCGCGGGTGTCGTCGAAGCCGGTCAGTGACGCGATGCCGGAACCGGTGATCGACAGCGGGCCCAAGCCGCCGCCGCCGCCCGTCACCGTCGCGCCCGCGTTCAGGATGAAGGTGCCGACCAGGCCGTTGTTCGTGATGGTGAAGACCAGGCCATCGGTCACCTTCGGCGCGTAGGTGATGTTGCCGATCGCGACGCAGTTGGAGCAGGTGCCGAGGCCGGCAAAGCTGCCACCGGCGATGTCAAGGCGCTGCGGGCCGGAGAAGGTGATCTGGGTGGTGGTGACCTTGTTGATGCCGCCGATTGAAAGGTTGCTGCCCGGCATGATCGGGCCGGCCAGAACCGGGGAGACCATGAGGGCGAGGGCGGCGACGGCGCCCAGGAATACCTTCTTCAAAATCTGATCCTTCATCTCAAACTGTCTGCCGGCGTGCCCGGTGGCCTACCCCTTCCTAGCAAAGAGTGTGCCAAGTCAACTTTCTAGGTTCTTCAGTGTCTTGAATGAAACTTTAGTGGTTCTGTCAGGCATCTGTAATCGGCGCCGACAGAGGTCGCGCGCCCGGCGGCGGCGCAACGGCAACCAGCCCCTGCCGCTGCGCCGCGCGCATCACCCGGCTGGCCCGTGCAATGTTCAGGACCAAAGCATCCTTCGGGACAAGTTCCGCCACCGCCATCATCGGCCGCGCCATGCGGCAGCGGAGCGCTGACAGCGTCTGCGTGGCGCGCGACCGCGGACCATCCCCGCCACTGCGCCGTCCCGCCAAGCAGCCACGGCAACCAGTGCGGATCGCCCCGCAACCTGGCGCACCTGCCACGCCATGCCGGAAGGCCTGCACGCGAAGGTCAGCGCGTCATTGTCTACAGTCCCGGCGACCGCACGCGTACCGCGGCGACGGCGGCCAGGTTGCTGGCGTCTGGGAGCTGCACCCGCCGCTGCTGAGCCATGAGATGGGCTTCATCACGCGGCTGGCGATGCGTCTGTTGTTCATCGGCCACCCAGGCGGTGCGATACCCCTGGCCGACCTGTCTGGCGCGCAGGCGGGACCCCGGGGGACGACGTTTCCTGCTGACCGATCTCGACCGCACCTCGCCTGGGCGCAACACGCCTGAACGCGAAACGCGCGCCCGGCACAATGCCGGACGCGCGTCCCGAAGGTATCAGTACCAGCCCCGCAAGGGGCCGGCTGTTGGATCAGACCTTCGTGCGGCGCGCGCGGCGCACGAGGCCGAGGCCCAGCAGCGCGGAGCCGAACAGCGCGAGCGAGGCCGGCTCCGGCACCGCGACCACGGTGGCGGAGAAGGTCACGTCGGTGACGAGGCCAGCCTGCGTGCTGAACACGATGACGCCGCGCGTGTCGTCGAAGTCGGTCATCGTCGCCGTGCCGGAGCCGGTGATCGTCAGCGGGCCCAGGGAGCCGCCGCCGCCCGTCACCGTCGCGCCGGAGTCCAGGATGAAGGTGGCGACCAGGCCGTTGTTCGTGATCGTGAACAGCAGGCCGTCATCCACCGTCGGCGCATAGGTGATGTCGCCGATGTCGACGCAGGCGGTGCAGCTGGTAAGGCCGGCAAAGCTGCCACCGGCGATGTCCAGGCGCTGCGGGCCACCGAAGGTGATCTCCGTAGCAGTGACCATGTTGATGCCGCCGATGGACAGGTTGCTGCCTGCCGCGATCGGGCCGGCCAGAACCGGGGAGGCCATGAGAGCGAGGGCGGCGACGGCGCCGAGGAGTGCCTTCTTCATAATCTGATCCTTCATTCGAAGCGGCCGCCAGCAATCCCAGTGGCCTGACCCTTCATAAGCAACCTGCGTGCCACGGACTTTCTTGTTGTTTTTCAATAACTTGATTGGCATTTCGGTAGTTCTGTCGGCGGCCTGTAAGTGGTACCGACAGAGCTCACGAACCTGTTGAACGCGCCGCCGCAACGGTGGCCAGGCCCTGCTGCTGCGCCGCCAGCACGGCGCGCATCACCCGGCTGGCCTGGGCCACGTCGAAGGCCGCGGCATCCTCTGGAACCAGCTCGACAACCGCCAGCGCCGGCCGGGCCGTGCCGCCACGCAATGCCGACAGCGCCTGCGCGGCGCGCGACCGCAGACCATCCCCCGCCGCTGCGCCGTCCCGCCAGGCGGCCACGGCGACCAATGCCGATCGGCCGGCAACCTGACGCACCCGCCAAGCCATGCCGGGCGCCTGCACGCCGAAGGTCAGCGCGTCGTCGTCCGCCGCCCCGGCGGCCGCACGACGTGCCGCGGCGACAGCGGCCCAGTTGGTATCCGCCGCGAACTGCACCAGCCGCGCCGTGGCGACGAACCCCTCGCAGCGCAGCACTGACGCATCTGCCACACAGCCATCCGGTGGCGTCAGCACCACGCTTTCCACCTGCGGCAACGCCACGCCCGAATCCAGCCTGGCAGCCGCCAATGGCCCCGTCGCCGCCAGGCCCACGGCCAGCGCCGCAACCGCCGCGCCCCGCGCCGGTGCGACGCGCTGCGGCCGCAGCGGCGCCAGCGGGTCCTGCACCACCGGCGGCACCGCGTGGTCCTGCCGGAAGGGCAGGCCCGCCACCACCAGCAGCAGCAGCACCACGGAGAAGAACACCCAGCCATAGATCAGGTGGTCCGCCGCCGCCGCCTCCGCACTGCCGAGATGGTGGCCGAGCAGCACGATGCCCAGCGCGCGGATGCCATTGGCCAGCACCGGCACGCCGACGGCCAGCAGCATCACCATCAGCCGTCGCCCGGGGCTGCGGAACATCACCAGCGCGTACAGCGCCCCGAAGGCAATCGCCGCGATCAGGAAGCGCAACCCGGCACAGGCCTCGGCCACCAGGAAGGTCCCGGCCGGAATCTCGATCACCAGCCCATCGGCGTAATGCGGGATCTCGAAGAAGCGAAGCCCCACGAGGATCATCTGCAGGGTCACGTCCTGCAGGAACGGCGTTGCGAATTCGCCGAACGGCACGAGGAAGATCAGGTAGGCCAGCGGGGCGGCCATCGCCAGTGCGATGCGCCAGCCCAGCGTCGCCAGCACCAGGATCCAGACCAGCCCGATCAGGACAAGCTGCCGCCCCTCCATGATGCCGAGCCGCTCCGCCACCAGCCAGGCCACCGCGCCGCCCAGCGCCGGCAGCGCCAGCAGCAGCGAGGGTTCGGGCCGCAGCACCTGCAGGCGATCCCGCCTGACCCAGGCCAGCCAGATCGCGATCGGCAGCACCAGCCAGCAATGGTTGTAGGTGGCGGAACGGTCCCAGGTGGCGACAGCCGCCGCAATCTCCGCCTGGAACAGCAGGCCGAGTGCCAGAAGGCCGAGACCGAGCCCCGCGAGCGGCAGGCCCCAACTGTCCCGCAGGCCGGTTGCGGAACGCACGGGCAGGATCACGTTCATGCTGTCATCTTCTCCCGCACCGGCAGCACCGCATCGAGGCGGCGCAGCGTGGCGTTCCAGTCATGCGCTTCCGTCACCGCCGCCCGCGCCCGGGCGCCGAGGCCCGGGTGGCGGCCGTCGAGCACCTCGCGTACCGCCTGCGCCATGGCCTCAGCGCCCTCGGCCACCAGGATGTCGCGGCCGGGCAGGGCGCGCACGCCCTCGAAGGCCTCGGGGCTGGCCACCACGGGCCGCGCGAGCGCCATCGCCTCCAGCACCTTGTTCTGGATGCCGCGCGCGATCCGCAGCGGCGCCACGGCCACCTCCGCATGCGCGATCCACGGCTGGATGCGCGGCACCGCGCCGGCCACATGCACGCCCGGCCGCGCGGCCAGGGCCCGGACGGCGGGTGCGGGATTGGCGCCGACGATGTGGAAGGCGACCCCCGGCAGATCGGCCAGGCGCGGCATCACCTGTTCCGCGAACCAGCAGACCGCCTCGATGTTCGGGCGGTAGTCCATGGTGCCGGTGAAGACGATGGCGCGCTCGCCCGGCGCATAGGGGCTCGGCGTGGGCAGGGCCGGGTCGAAGGCGGTGAGGTCCACCCCATTGTCCACATGGTCCACCCGCGCCGCCGCTTCCGGCGCCATGGAGCGGAACTGTGCGGCCTCGGCGGCGGAGACGAACAGCGTGCGATCGAAGGCGGCAGCGGCGCGGCGTTCGAAGGCCAGCAGGGTGCGCGCCTCCCGCGCCCAGACCTGGCGCATCGGCGGCCGGGCATCCGCGGCATAGGCGCGCCACTTCTCGGAATCGACGTCGACCATGTCCAGCACGCGGCGCATGTCGGGGTGCCGGGCGCCCATCACATAGGGCGCCATGGCGGAGGAATAGACGAAGCAGGCGTCGTGGGTGCCGGCCGCGAGATGCGCCTGGACCCAGTCCCACAGCCCCTGCTCATGAAACCAGCCGAGGCTCAGCGGCAGGCCGGGCCGGCAACGCAGCAGCGCGCGCAGCGCCGCCTGGCGCCGCCCGCCGGTCGGGCGTGCCACCACGCTGGCGCAGCGCGCCTGCAATACCGGCAGATGCCGCAGATCGGCCGGGTCATCGACCAGGCAGCCGAGATCCACGTCCCAGTCTTCCGCCAGCCGGTCCAGCATGTGCCAGGCGCGGATCTTGTCGCCCTTGTCGGGCGGGAAGGGGATGCGGTGGCACAGGAACAGCAGGCGCGGCTTCATCACCCGAGACCTCGCACGATCTGCGGCCCGATCAGGTTGGCCACCTGCAGGGGCAGGCGGCGCCAGGCGGCGATCATCAGCTTGAACTTCGGATTGGCCGGGTTGTTTTCCGCCAGCTTCGCGCCCTGGCGAAGCTGGTAGCAGTAGTGCAGCGGCTGCGCCTCGAACCCCCAGTTGCGCTTGAAGTCGAAGGCCCCGGTGCCGGCCTTGCTGCGGCCGAAGTCGAACATCCGCGCGCCACGTTCGGCACCGGCGCGGCGCATCACTTCCCAGTACAGGAAGTCGTTGGCTGCAAGCCCGCGTGCCTCCGGCGTGCCGCCGCCGTAATAGGGCAGGACCTCGTCCCGGAAATGGAAATTCAGCACGGCGGCCACCGGCCGATCCTCGTGCAGCACCGTCGTCACATCGTGCGCACCGGGGAACGCCTCTCCCAACAACCGAAAATACTTCGCGGAGAATACGGGCGTGCCGAGCGCGTGGACCATCCGGGCATAGACATGGTGCAGCGCGCGCGTGTCGTGGTTCGAGACGCTGGTCAGGCCGTTGGAGATACCCTTGCGCACCATGGCGCGCTGCTTGCGCGGGATCGCCTTCATGTCGGCATCGGCATCGCCTGTGATGGCGCGCCGGAAGGTGTGGTGCAGCGCGGGGCGTTCGGCCCAGCCTTCATCCGGTGCATCGCGGCGTCGGAATTCGAGGCTCGGCACGCCGGTGCGCCGCATCAGGTCCATCGCATGGGATTCAAGCGCCGCGGCGGCTTGCGGCGTGGCGGCAACGGGGCCGCCATAGACGCAGAAGGGCGTCGAGATCAGCGCATCGCCGAACAGCAGCGTCTTCATCCGCGCCAGTGGCAGCACGCCGACGATGGCACCGTCCTGTTCCGCATAGGCGTAGTGGGTGCGATGGCCAAAGGCACGCTCGATCACCTGCCGCCAGGGCGACAGGTGAAAGAACGTCGCTTCCGGCGTGCGGCGGACAAAGTCATCCCAGGCGGCGCAGGCGCCGTCCTCCAATTCGCGGACCCGCACCATGCTCACCCCGCCATCGCGCGAAGTCTGGCGGGCATTGCCGGCTCCGCCAGCTCCTGCGCGAAGACATCGGACATGCTGCCCCAGGCGAAGTCGCGCAGCAGCCGGTCCAGCCGCGCGGCCATGCTCGGCAGCCCGGTGTAATGGCGGAAGCGGGACAACGCCTTCGCCTGGAAGACACGTGGCTGCTCCGGGTCCAACTCCCACGGGTGGAAGTAGAAGATGCCCGGCCGCGCCTCCATCCGGTTCACGCGCTGCAACCCGGCACGGAACAGCTGGTACGGCACCAGCCGGAACCAGCCGCCGCCGGAACAAGGCAGCGACCGGTTGAAGGCGCGCACCGTTGTCATCGGCAATTCCAGCACGCCGTCCGGATGCGGATGGTGCGGCCCGCGCGGCGCGTCGGGCGCGCCATACAGGTCGTGCTTCACCGGAAAGACGGAGGACGAATAGCGATAACCTTCCTCGGCCAGGATCTGATGCGCCCAGGGCGTATGCGGCCCGATCGAGAAGGTCGGCGCGCGATAGCCTTGCACGGCCACCCCGCCGGTATCCTCCAGCAGCATCCGCGCCTGGCGGATATCGGCGCGGAACGCCTCGGCGCCGATCGCGTCCACCCGCTCATGGCCGTGGCCGTGGCTGGCGAGTTCGTGCCCGGCATCGACGATGCGGCGCACAAGCGTGGGATAACGCTGCGCCACCCAGCCGAGCGTGAAGAAGGTGGCGCGCACGCCAGCTTCCGCGAAGCGTTCCAGCACCTGTTCGGTATTCGCCTCGACCCGGCAGGACAGATGGTCCCATTCGTCGCGCGGGATCGCCTCGGCGAAGGCCTGTACCTGGAACCAGTCCTCGACATCCACGCTCATCGCGTTGCGGATGCGCGGCCCCTCCGCCGGGGCATTGCGGTTCTGGAAATTCACCGGTGCGTCCTCCGCCCACCGCCGAACAGGTCGGCCATCTGCTGGAATACCCGTTCGCGGCGCGCGGTGAGATTCTCCAGCGCCTCGATGCGGTGCTCGATATCGCGCAACATGACGCCGGCATCGGGCGCCGGCATGCCGAACAGCTGCGGTGCCATGCCGCCGCCGAGGTCTTCCTCCAGCTCGATCGCCGTGGCTTCCACCAGCGGCGCGGTCAGCACCGTGGCGCGTTCCAGCGCGGCGCCGAGCAGGACGCGGGAGCACAGGCGGTTGATGCGGCGCGGAATGCCCTCGCTGTGCCGGTGCACCACGTCAAGCGCCCCATCCTCCCACCGTGGATGGTCCAGCCAGCCGACCGCGCGCATGCGGTGCTCGACATAGGCGTGGGTTTCCTCGCGGGACAGCGCGCCCAGGTGATAGCAGGCCAGCACGCGCTGGCGCAGCTGGTCGAGGTCCGGGCTGGCCAGCGTGCGGCGCAGCTGCGGCTGGCCGAGCAGGATCGTCTGCATCGGCGCCTGGCCACCTTCCGTCACGTTGGACAGCATCCGCAATTCTTCCAACGCAGCCGGTGCCAGGCCCTGTGCCTCGTCCACGATGAGCAGGTAGCGGCGGTCGCCATTTCGCAGCGCGGTGGAGATTCCGCGTAGCACGGCCGCCTTGTTGCCCTCCGGCTCCGCACCGAAGGCATCGGCCACCAGCCGCAGCAGGTCATCCCCCGCCACCTGGGTGGTGGAGACGCGGGCCACGGCAAAGCCGGTCGGGTCGAGCTGGCTGCACAGCCGCTCCACCAGCGTGGTCTTGCCGGCGCCGACCTCCCCCGTCACCACCACGAAGCCCTCGCGCTGCGCCAGCCCGTAGAGCAGGTGCGCATAGGCGCGTGCGTGGACGGTGCTTTCGTAGAACAGCTTGGCATCCGGCGTCATCTGGAAGGGATGCGCACGGAAACCATAGATCTCGCCTAGCATCGCGGGCTCCTAGAAGGTTTGGCGCAAGCCGATGAGGATGAAGTTCTGCGTCGAAGCGCCGTTGTCGCCCGAAGCGTCGTTGCGGCGGCTGGCCAGCTGAAGCGTGGCGGTCGTATTCTCCCGCAGCTGATGCACGAAGGTGAGGCTTGCGCTCATGATCGTGCCGTCGCCGCGCAATCCGCTGCTGCTGCGGCCATACTGCAGGAAGCCGACCGCATTGGTCCGCGGCGTCAATGAATGCGACCAGGTGAAGCCGGCCGAGGTGCCGCGCTGCTCGAAGCTGCTGCCGCCTTCGGCCACGGACACCGGCGTCCGCTCCTCGCGCGTCAGGGTCAGGGCGAAGGTATCCCGCGGCCAGGTCTGCACGATGGCGGCGGAGGCCGTCTTGATCCGCGCCAGATTGTTCTGGCTGCCGAGGAAGGACCCGCTGAAGGGCCGCACCACCGGCAGGCCGGTCGACAGGTCGACCGGGTTGCCGAACTGGTCGAGCGAGGTGGTGGAAAGCAGGTCCGCCGCCTGCAGCGCGCCAGTGCTCAACGTCTCCGCGTAGCGACCCGAGATGCGCGTCCTGCCGCCGACGGCGACCGAACCATCGAAGGACAGCGAGTTGAAGCCGTTGCGCCGGCCGTAGCGCACGGTCACCTGACTGGTCTCGGAGAAGTCGAACCGGGTGCCGATCGCCCAGATCGGCTCGCTGATGTCGATGCCGGGCGTACCACCGAAGCGCTGCTGCTCATACCCGCCCATCGCCAGCACGGAGATGCCGCGCAGGATGGCGTAGCGCGCCTCGACCGAGCCGAGCCGGCGATAGGCACCATCCAGCACGCCATCGCCATCATAGGCCGTGGCCTGCAGGCGACCTTCAAGCGCCAGCCGGCCGAAATCGGGACCGGTCCGGACCACCGCATAGCCCTCATGCGCGGTGAAGGACTGGGCCGCCGTGCCGCCCTGCACACCAGGCCGGAACTGGCCCGGCTGCAACGCCAGCACCGGGTCGTCGCCGCTCTGGTCGACCCACTGGTAGGCGTAGCCCACCTGCATCGTCGCCGTGTCACCGAAGCGATGCACGATATAGGGCGAGATCTGGAAGCTGGTGGTCTGCAGCCGGTCCCGGTCGTCGGTGACGACGCCGCTTTCCGGCGCGAAGCCGCCATTGACGCTCTGGATCGAGGACTGGCCCCGCATGTCCAGGAACAGCGTGCCGGGCAGGATGCTGACCAGCGCCTGGCCGTTGAAGTTCTGGTCGAAGCGGTCCTGGTCGGTGTTGTCCGCGTGAAAGCGCGCGGTCGGCGTGTAGTTCAGCACGCCCTGCAGCCGCGCCGTATCGGCAGAGACCAGCACGCCGGGCGTGATCGTGGTGAAGACATCGCCGCTCTTGCGGTTGCCTCTGCTGGTCAGGTTGTCCGTCGCCACCCCCTGGACCGTCAGGCTGGGCACGATGGTCCACGCCCGGGCTGGCCCGGGCGCTGCGGGCAGCGGGCCGGTGGTGGGGAAGCCGAACTGGTCGATGCGGATCGGCGGCGCGGTCGGTTCCACCACCTCCACCCCCCGCAGGGCCGCGCCTTCGGCCTCCGCGGCAGCGCGGACCGATGGCAGCGAGCCCGGCCCGGTGGATCCCGGCAGGGGCGGGCTGGCCGCCAGCGCCGGCATCGCGGCCATCCCCAGGGCGAGAACCGCCCCGCGCAGGTGCAGATCAGCCATCGGCTGAGGCCGTCGAATTGCCAAAACTGTCATCGCTGCTCATCCGGCTCTGGTTCAGCACCAGTTGCAGCACGGGACAGGCTTCGAGAACATCCAGGGCAGCTTCCACCGCGTCGCGTGGCGTGGTCTCGGCGCGCACCACCAGCAGCACCTGGCCGACCATGGCGGCCATGGTCGGCGCATCGCTGGAGGACAGCGCGGCGGGCATGTCCAGCACCACGACATGCCGCGGAAGGGCCACAGCCACCGCCCGCAGCGCGGCCGCGAGTGCCGCCCCGCTCGGTGCCGCCTGGCCCGGCGCCCGCAGCCCATGCGGCAGCACCGAAAGGCCGGTGATAGCCGTCGTCCGCAGCAGGAGCGAGACCGTCCTCGCCGGGTCCTGCGCCAGCGCCCGCAGACCTGGCGCATCCGCCAGGTCCAGGCGCTGCGTGACCTCGCCATCGACATCGACCAGCAGAACCGGGTGGCCGGTGCCCGCGGCGAGGCTGGCGGCGAGGTTCATCGCCATGAAGCTCTTGCCCTCCTCCGGCCTGGCGCTGGTGATCATCACCAGTTGCCGGCAGGTGGTGGCGTTGCGCGCCGCATCGGGCGTCGGCATGGCGCGCAGGACCTGGGTCTGGATCAGCGCCATTTCCTCCGCGAGACGGCTGCGCGCCTCCGCCTCTGGCTCGAAGGCCAGCCCGGCGGCACGCAGCGCCTCCATCCCGATTGCCGGCGGTGGCGCCACTGGCACCTCGGCGAAGGCCTCCGCATTGCGGGGCGCTTCACGTCGGGGCGGATGGCCGGGCAACCCGGACGGAGCAAGCGTGTCCGGCGCCAGGGTATCCGGCGTCAGGGTGTCCACGCCCCGCAGCGGCCCCATCGCGGCCACCGCGCGCTCAGCGAGGTGGGTGCGCGGTGCGCTCAATCCGGTCATGCCAGCAGCATCCTTGCAATGATGCGGGGCGCATCCGCGAGCACGGCGCCGAAGGCGACGAACAGCATGGCAAGTCCGCCGGCGAAGCCGATGCCGGAAATCACCGCCCCACGCCGCGGCGGCGCGGAGACGGCGCCCAGCACCGGCAGGCCGATGCGGCGCAGGTCGGCCAGCGTGTAGAAGCTGCGGTCGAACTGCATCAGCAGCAGCACCAGGCCGACACCGGCGCCGAGCCCGGCAACCAGCACGCCGGCCGAAAGCAGGAAGCGGTTGGGCGAGACAGGCTGCGCCGGCACCGTCGGCGGATCCACCACCTCGAGCTGCACGCGGTCCGAACTGTCCCGCGCGGCGCCGGCCAGCTGCAGCGATTCACGGCGTGCCAGCAGCTCATCGTAGTTGCGGCGCAGGACGTTGTAGTCGCGGTCCAGGTTCAGGAACTGCGCCTGGACCTGCGGCGCGCTGCGGGCGATCTCGTCCAGCCGCTCAACCTCCGCGATGCCCTCACGCTCCTGCCGTTCCAGCGAGGCGATTTCGGATTCCGCGTCGACCAGCCTCAGGCTGAGCATCTCCAGCACCTGGTTCTGCGGCTGCGCGACCGACGCACGTGCGCCGCCCCCGCCACCGCCGCCGCTCGCGCGGGCGGCATTCACCGCACCGATCGCGGCACGCACATCGGGGTGCGAGTCCGTGTAGCGCTGGCGAAGCTCGGCCAGCTGGCGCTGCGCCTCCACCAGGCGCGGATTGCCGCCACCCGTGCTCACGACAGGCGCCGGCGCCGCGGCCTGCTCCTGCAGTTGCTGCTGCGTCAGGTCGCGGCGCCTGCGGGTATCGGTCAGCTCGCCCTGCACCTGCGCCAGGCGGGCTCGCGCCGCCTCGAGGCGGGAGGACCCGCCCAGCGCGTCGGAGGGGAGGATATCAAGGTAGCGCGCCCGGAACTCGGCACGACGATTCTCCGCCTGGCGGAGCTGCACCTCATAGGATGCGGTCTGCTCGGCCACGAAGTTGCGCGCATTGTCCATCTGCTGGCGGTCGGTGACCATCGCCGCTTCCATGAACAGGTTCAGCGCGGTGGCCACCACGTCATGCGCCAGCCGCGGGTCGCGGTCCTGAAACTCGATGGTGAACAGGTTGCGGGTCTGCGTCCGGATGCGGATGTCCCGCGCCAACCGGCTCAGCATCTGCTCCCGCCCGATCGGGTCCTGGACCTGCTCATTCAGCCGCGTGCGGGCGATGATCTTCTCCAGGTTCGGGCGCGACAGCAACGTGCGCTGCAGGGTCTCGACCTGGCTTGCCGGCGAGCTGTCGATCGCGATGCCGCGCAGCAGCAGGCCAAGGATCGCATCCGCGTCGGCATAGACCCGGGTGGTGGCGACATACTGGTTCGGCATCATCGTGACCCCGGCCCAGCCGCCGAGGCACACCACCCAGGCCAGCGCCAAGGCGCGCCAGCGATGCCGGGCGCCGGCGGCCAATGCCCGGCGGAGCAGCCCGTGCAGGTCCATGATCAGAACCAGCCCTGCGGGATGACCAGCGTGTCGCCCGGCTGCATGGCAACATCCTGGGAGATGTCGCCGCCACGCAGCAGGTCATCCAGCCGCACCGGGATCACCTGTGGGGCGGCGCCACTGGGCGGGCGGCGGATGATCTCGGCACGATTGCCGGCGGCATAGCGCGTCAGCCCGCGGGCATTGATCATCACGTCGAGGACACTCAGCCCCTCGCGGTAGGGCAGCGCCAGCGGCTGCGTGGCTTCGCCAATCACCCGGATCTGGCGGCTCGGCTGGCCGATGAAGGACTGCACCATGACGGTGACATTCGGCTCCCGCACATATTCGGCGAGGGCTTCCTCCAGAGCGGCTGCCAGCTCGGTGGGGGTGCGGCCGGCGGCCTCGACATCCGGCACCAGCGGAAGGGAGATGCGTCCGTCGGGGCGCACCGGCAGCGCCGCGGCGCTGAGTTCGGGCGCGCGATAGACGAAGATGGTCAGCGTATCGCCCGCACCGATGACATAGGCGCTGGCGGCGGAGGATTCCGCGGTGGCGGCGGGCAGCGCGGGGGGTGCGCCGGCACAGCCGGCAAGCCCGGCACCAAGCCCGATGACGAGGGCAGACCAAGCCGGGATGCCTGCAACGCGGAAGCTCTTCATGCCGATGGCCTCTGGCTGGAGAAAAGCGGGCCGTGGGAGGACCGGGAAGGTCCCGGACCGGCGTCGCCTCTGGTGGCAGGAGCGATACAAAACTGAGCCGGCCGGCGCTATCTAGAATTTAGTTCTGGGAATTAACGCTTAAAGCAAATCCTACTTATTCGGTTGACTCGAATGCAAATACGGGTGCTTTTCGCCGCAAAACGCTTAGTCACAGCGTAGTTTCGTGCCAATTTTGCGAAAACTATCTCATTTACAATATTTTGTGATTATTATTCGGATCGTCTTTGTCCGGCAATGTCGCATTATGCGGGCAGAAGAGGGCGACACCCATGACAAATTTGTTTGGCCATAGCGTACGATCGGAGGTCCTCGCATTATGCCTGGGCGAGACCGGCGCCGTGTTTCTTTGTGTGTTGGCTCTGCTGGTTGCCGGCGGTCCCTTCGGCCCGGCGGAGGGGCTCGCCGCGGCCATGGTGTTGGCGGCGATTACCGCGACAACCGTGCTGCTGGTGGCCGGCGCCGTTGGGTTCTATGAGCCCTCCACCCTGGCTGGCCTGCGTGCCACCCTGGTCTCCGCCCTGGTCGGCATCACCATCCTCCTGCTGCTGTCGGTCCTGGTGCTGCAGTTCACGGAAGGTGACGGGGTCAGCGCGGTGCAACGGCATGCGCTGATCTCGGTGATGCTTGGCACGGCCATCGCCATCCTGCTCACCCGGCTGGGCTTCCTGCTGCTGCGCCCGCCGCTTCGCCGCCTGGCGCTGGTCGGCGCGGAGAAACCCGGCGCGGATCGCGGCTACGCGCCCTTCGAGGTGACGCTGGCGCTGCCGGTGGCGGATGCGTTGTCCCAGGCCATCACGCGCGGCCGGCTGCGCGCCTGGCGCGTCTGGGCCGTGATCGCACCGGCCCGCGCGCCGCTGCCTGCCGAGACGCAGGCGAATTGCGCGGCTGCCGGCGTACATGTCTTCACGGCGGCCGAGTTCAGCGAGCACGGTCTGAACCGGCTCGACCTGGAAAGCCTTCCGGAAGGCTGGTTGGCCAGCGCGAAGGCCGCGCATACCAGCCGGGCGGAAGCCGCCCTGCGCCGGGGCTTCGACATCTTTTTCGCCGGCGCGCTGCTGCTGCTCACCCTGCCGCTGCTGCTGCTCACCATGTTGGCCATCCGCCTCGACAGCAAAGGGCCGATCTTCTACCGGCAGGAGCGTGTCGGGCTGAACAACCGCCCCTTCATGCTGTTCAAGTTCCGCAGCATGGTGACGGATGCCGAGGCGGGCGGCGTCGCGCGCTGGGCGATCCGGGGCGATCCGCGCGTGACGCGCGTGGGCCGCATCATGCGGCTGACGCGCATCGACGAGATCCCGCAGGCCCTCAACGTGCTGCGCGGCGACATGTCCGTGGTCGGGCCGCGCCCGGAACGGCCGACCTTTGTGGCGCAGCTCGGTGAGATCATTCCGCACTACCACGATCGCGCTATCGTGAAGCCGGGCATCACCGGCTGGGCGCAGGTCAACTACCCCTACGGCGCATCGGTCGAGGATGCGCGGATGAAGCTGGCCTACGACCTGTACTACGTGCGCCGCCGCAGCCTGCTGCTGGATCTGCTGATCCTGCTGTCGACGGTGCGCGTGGTCCTGTTCCAGGAAGGCGCCCGCTGATGCAACGCGCCGCGCAGCAGCTGGGGTTGCCGCGATGGAAGCGGTGAACGCCGCGGCCACGCCGTGGCTGCACGTCGCTGCGGCCATCCTGTGCCTCGGCTGGGCGGCGCTGATCCTGGCTTGCGGCCGGCTGCGCGCCACCCTGCCGCTGGCGCTGGCCTGCCTGGCCGCTGCGGCCTGGGCGACGGCCGTGGCCCTGCAGCCCACCACGCCACTGGACGGCCTGCCCGGTGCGCTGGAGGTCCTGCGCAGCGCCCTGTGGCTCGCCCTGCTGCTGCTGCTAACTCGCCGTCATGGCGGCCCCACCGCGGCGCCGCAGGTCTGGCGCTTCGCGGTGGTTGGCGGGGTGGTCACGCTGCTGTCGCTCGGCGCCTTGCTGCCCGCCACGCCAGAGCTGCCAACCCTCGGCTCCCCGGGATTGATGGCCCGGCTCGGCCTGGCCCTGCTGGTGCTGCTCGTGGCCGAGAATCTGTACCGCAACGCGGATCGTGCGGCGCGCTGGCACGTGATCCTGCCCTGCCTGGTCCTTGGCGGCCTGTCCGCCTTCGATGTGGTGCTGCATGCGGATGCGGCGCTGCACCGCTTCTACGCCCCGGCGCTGCTGGATGCGCGGGCGGTGCTGACGGCGTTGTCGATGCCGCTGCTGGTGCTTGCCGCGCTGCGCGACCGGCGTTGGCGCCGCAATTTGCCGGTCTCGCGCCAGGTGGTGTTCCACGGCGCGACGCTGGTGATTGCCGGAACGTTCCTGACGGGTGTCGGCGCGGTGGGCGAAGGGCTTCGGCATTTCGGCGCCGATTGGGGTGGTGCGGCGCAGGTCAGCCTGTTCGCTGGTGCGGTGCTGGCCATTGCGGTCGGGGCCTCCTCCGCCTCCATGCGCTCCCACATCCGGCGGCGCGTGGTCGACCATTTCTTTGCGGCCCGTTTCGATTATCGCGCCGAATGGCTGCGCTGCGTCGCCACGCTGTCCGCCCAGCATGCGGAAGCCGAACAGCGCGCCATCATCGCCATCGCCGATCCGGTGGACAGCCCGGCCGGCCTTCTGCTGCTGCGTGACGCGCCACAGGCCCCGCTGCGCTGGGCCGGGTCCTGGAACCTGCCGGTGCATGACATCGTGCTGCCGCCGGACCACGCCCTGGTCGCCGCGCTGCAGGACGGCACGCACATCGTCACCGCGGTACCGCGCGACCTGGCCACCGGGCTCGCACCGCTGTGGCTCGCCGTTCCGCTGCGGCATCACCGGGACGGGCTGCTCGGCCTCGTGCTGCTGGCGCCGCCGCGCGCCCGCTTCAACCTGGACGCCGAGGCGTTCGACCTGCTGCGGGCCGTCGGCCGCGAGGTGGCGATGTTCCTGTCCGAGCGCCGCGCCGCCGAACGGCTGCACGACCAGCGCGCGCTGGCCGACCATGCCCGCCGCTTCGCCTTCGTGGCGCATGACGTGAAGAACGTCGCCAGCCAGCTCACCCTGGTTCTCGCCAATGCCGAGCACAACATCGCCGACCCGGATTTCCAGCAGGACATGCTGCTGACGGTCGGCGCCTCCGCGCAGCGCATCAACGCGCTGATCGCCCGGCTGCGGGAGCCGGAGGCGGAACAGCCGCCGGCGCTCATCGCCCCGTTGGAGACCGTCCGAACCGTCCTGCGCGAAGTCGCGCATCCGGTCGAAGTCGCGGCGGATGAGGGTGATCCCTGCTGCGTCGCCATTGCGCCCGAGGACTTTGCCGCCGCCCTGCGCCACCTTCTGGACAACGCCATTGAAGCGTCTCCCCAGGCCGTGCCGGTCCGCATCGCGCTGCGGCGGGAGGCTGGCTTCGTGCTGCTCGACATCACCGATCGTGGAGCCGGCATGACCCCCGAATTCGTCCGCGACCATCTGTTCCGTCCTCTGGTGTCCGGCCGCGCCGATGGCAACGGCGTCGGTGCCTGGCAGGCACGCGATCTGTTGCGCGCCGCTGGCGGTGACCTGCTGGCAATCAGCACGCCGGGCGCCGGCACCACCATGCGTTTGACCCTGCCCTGCCAACCTGCAGCCAGGCCTTCGCAACTTCAGGAGATCGCGGCATGAGCAAGCCGAAGCTGCTGATTGTGGAGGATGATCCCGGCCTCTGCGCCCAGTACCGCTGGGCCTTCCCGGCGTGGCGCGTCGTCATCGCCAATGACCGGCGCCAGGCGGAGGCGACGGCCAGGCGCGAACAGCCCGCCGCCGTGCTGCTGGACCTCGGCCTGCCGCCGGATGCGGAAGGCGTGGCGGAGGGTTTCGCGACGCTGGCCGCGCTGCGCGCCCTGGCGCCCGGTCTGCCCATCATCGTCGCCAGCGGCCAGGGGCAGCGGGAGACGATGCTGCGCGCGGTCGGCCTCGGTGCCTATGATTTCTGCGAGAAGCCGGTCGATCTCGACGTGCTGCGGACCATCCTCGATCGCGCGCTGCATGTGCGGGCGCTGGAGGAAGAGAATCAGCGCCTGGCCGCCGCGCCGCGCCCCAGCCCGATCGCGGACATCATCACCGCCGATGAGTCCATGTTGAAGCTGTGCCGCAGCATCGAGCGCCTGGCCACCGTCTCCGTGCCCGTGCTGCTGCTGGGCGAAAGCGGCACCGGCAAGGAAGCGCTGGCGCGCGCCCTGCACCAGCTGGGTCCGCGTTCACCCAAGCCCTTCATCGCGCTGAACTGCGCCGCGATCCCGGAAGCGCTGTTGGAAAGCGAGCTGTTCGGCCATGAGCGTGGCGCCTTCACCGGCGCGGTACGCCAGGTGACCGGGCAGATCGAGGCGGCGCATGGCGGCACGCTGTTCCTGGACGAGATCGGTGACCTGCCGATGTCGTTGCAGGCCAAGCTGCTGCGTTTCCTGCAGGACCAGATGATCGAGCGCATCGGCGGCCGCACCAAGATCCGCGTCGATGTGCGCGTCGTCTCCGCCACCAACCAGCCGCTGGAGGAACAGGCCGAGACCGGCGGCTTCCGGCAGGACCTGCTGTACAGGCTGAATGCGCTGACGCTGCGCGTGCCACCCTTGCGGGAGCGTGGCGGCGATGCCCTGCTGCTGGCCCGCTGGTTCCTGGCCCGCCACGGGCAGGAAGCGCAGCGCCGCCTGCGCGGCTTCGACGATACGGCGCTGGCCGCCATCGCCGCCCATCCCTGGCCCGGCAATGTGCGCGAGCTCGGCAACCGCATCCAGCGCGCCGCGCTGATGTCCGAGGGCCCGCTGATCAGCGCCGCCGATCTGGAACTGGCGGATGCGGCCCCGGCCTCGGAGCCGGCCAGCGAGGACCTGGACCTGCGCGCCGCCCGCGCGCGGGCGGAGCGGGAGATGATCGGGCGGGCCCTGGCGCGCTGCAATGGCAGCCTGTCCGCCGCCGCGCGCCTGCTCGGGATCAGTCGCCCGACACTTTACGACCTGCTCGAGACGCATGGGCTTTCGCCGCAGCGCGCTGACGCGAATCCCTCCTGACGGAGACCGAATGATGGCCCGCAACCTGTACAGCCTGCCCGCCTTCACCCTCGCCGCCCTGCTGGCGACGGCGGCGCCCGCTTTCGCCAATCCCGCCGCGGACCGCGCCCGCGCGGCCGATGCGCGCGGTGAACTGCGCGCCGCGCAGATCGAATGGCGCAACGCGGTGCGAGCCAGCCCGGAGGATGGCGCGATCCGCATCGGCCTGGCGGAAGCCAGCCTGCGGCTCGGCGATTTCGACACGGCGACGCGGGAGACGCGGACGACGCTGGAGCGCGGCCATGACCCGGAGGGCAGCACCACCGCGCTGCTGCTGCGGATCTATCTCATGCAGGGCCGTGCCCGCGAATTGCTGGCGGATTTCCCGCAGACTGAAACCCCTGCCCCGGCCGCCGGCCAGATCGCCGCGGCGCGGGCCATGGCGCATCTGCTGCTGCGCGACCTGCCGGCGGCGCGCGACGCCGTGACGACGGCGGAGCGGCTGGCGCCGAATGCCGCGCAGCCCGGCCTCGCGGCCGCGGCGCTGGCCCTGGCCGAAGGCGATCGCGCCGCCGCGGAAGCGCGGCTGGACCAGGTCCTGGCAGCCCATCCCCAGGAGGATGAGGCCTGGCTCCGCAAGGGCGCGCTGCAACTCGAGCGTGGCGATCGCGCCGCAGCCATCGAGAGCTTCGGCCGCGTCGTCGCCCGCACGCCTACCGATGTGCAGGCGCGGCTGCGCCGGGCGGAGGCGCTGCTGCGCGACAACCGGCCGGCGGAGGCGGCGCAGGATCTGGATGCCGCGCTGGCGGTCACGCCGAACAACCCCACTGCCATCTATCTGCGCGCCATGCAGTTCGGCGCCCAGCGAGACTGGCAGCAGGCCGATGCCGCGCTGCAGCGGATCAGCGCCCAGCTCGGCAACTTCCCGGACGGCTTCCTGCTGCTCGCCCTGGCCAAGGGCGGCCTGGGCCAGCAGGCCCAGGCGGAAGACGCGGCGCGTCGCCACGTGGCCCGTTGGCCGGATGATCCGCGCGGCGCCCGGCTGCTCGCCGGCATGGCGATGAATGCCGGGCGGCATGCGGAAGCCGCCCAGGTGCTGACGCGCGCGACGCAGAACCGGCCGCGTGATGCGGCGCTGTACGATGCGCTCGGCCGCGCGCAGAGCGCCGCCGGGCGCCCGGACCTGGCCGTGCAGGCGCTGGAGGAAGCGGCGCGGATCGCGCCGGAGGATGCGGCGCTGCTGACCCGCCTGGGCATCGCCCGCATGGCCGCCGGTGACCCCAGCGGCGCGCAGGGCGCGGTGCAGCGATCGCTCGACCTCGGCCCGGCGCAGCCCGGGGCGCGGGAGATGCTCGCCGCCGCGGCGCTCGCGCGCGGTGACCTGGAGGCTGCGGCGGCGGAGCTCGCCCAGCTCGACGCGGCGGCCCGCCAGGGTGAGATGGGCGGCGTGCTGGATGGTACGCTGCGGCTGCTGCGGCTGGACGCCGCCGGCGCGCGCAGCGCCTTCCAGGGCGTGGTCGAGCGCTTTCCTGCCAGCGTTCCCGGTCGGCTCGGCCTGGCGCGCGTGATGATGCTGCAGGATGAAGGGGCGGCGGCGGTGCCGCTGCTGGGCGCGGTGCTGCGTGAGCAGCCCGCCAATGCCGAAGCCGCGGCACGCCTGGCCGCACTGGCCCAGGGCGAAGCGGGTGAAAACGCCCGTGCCGAAGTGGCGGAGGCCGCCCAGGCGGCGCTGGCCGCGGCGCAGCGGGCCAATCCGGCCAATGCGCAACTCGCGTTGAACCATGCGGGCCTGCTGGTGCGTCGCGGCAATGCCGCCGGCGCGCTGGCGGTGCTGGACACGCAGCCACTGCGCAACCAGCGCGGCACCGCGCTGCCACTGGCGCGCGCCGAGCTGCATGCCACGCTGGAACAATTCGATGCCGCCGAGACCGCGGCGCGCGAGGCGATGGCCGAGGATCCGTCCTCCGTCCCGGCCCGCCGGCGGATGGCCTCGCTGCTGATGCGCAAGGGCGACGCGCGCGGTGCGGAGGTGCTGCTGCGCCAGGGCCTGCGCGAGGCGCCGGGCGATGAAGGACTGCATCAGGCGCTGCTCAGCGTGCTGCGTGAAGGGCCTGGCGGCGTGGCGGCGGCGATGGCCGAGGCGGATCGGCTTGCCCGCGCGCCAAACGCCCCGCCCGCCGCCCGCGCCCTGCCTGGCGACCTGCTGATGAGCCAGCAGCGCCATGCGGAGGCTGCGGAAGCTTATGCCGCGGCGCAGGCCCGTGCTCCGGCATCCCTGCTCGTGCTGCGGCAGGCCGCGGCGCTGCTCGCCGCCGGCCGCGTCCCGGATGCGTCGGGCGTGCTGGAGGCCTGGGTCACGGCCAACCCGGAGGACTTGGCGGCGCTCAATAACCTGTCGCAGTTCGACCTGATGGCCCGACGCTTTCCGCAGGCGGAGGCGCGCTTGCGTCGCGTGGTGGCCGCGGCTCCGGAGAACGCCGTCGCGTTGAACAACCTGGCCTGGGTGCTGGGCGAGCAGGGCGAGGCGCACCTGGCCGAGGCGCGCGGCTTCGCCGAGCGCGCCTACTATCTGGCCCCCAGCCCGAACATCGCCGACACGCTCGGCTGGATCCTGGCCCGCAGCGGCGAACCGCAGATGGCCGTGGCGCTGCTGCGCCAGGCGGTCCGTGCCGGGCAGGGGCCGTCCGCCGGCTACCACCTGGCCTATGCGCTGCATCAGGCCGGTGACGGCGCCGGCGCACGGCGTGCGCTGGAGCCGGTGCTGGCCTCGACCGCCACTTTCCCGGAGCGCGAGGCGGCCGAGCGCCTGCGCACCACCCTTTCGAACTGAGACGAGTGATGTGGCGCAAGGCCCCAGGAGCACAAGGCTGATGCCTCCGGACCAGACCCTCATGCTGCCGGAGACGCGGCCGCAGATGGCCGGAGCCGTGCAGCCGGAAGCCGTGCTGCGGCTGCTGACCTTCAGCACGCTGTACCCGAATGCGGTGCAGCCCAACCACGGCGTCTTCGTGGAGAACCGCCTGCGCCATCTGGTCGCCAGTGGCGCGGCCAGCAGCACCGTCCTGGCACCCGTGCCGTACTTCCCCTTCGCAGGTGCCGCGCGGCTGGGTGGTGCCCGGATGCAGGGCTGGGCGCGGTATGCCGGCATCCCGGTGCGGGAGGAGCGGCACGGGCTCACGGTGCATCACCCGCGCTTCGCCGCGCTGCCGGGCATCGGCATGCTGACCGGACCCGCCACGCTGTATGCCAGTGCCCGCCGCGCGCTGGCCCGGCTGCTGGCGGACGGCCATCGCTTCGATGCGATCGATGCGCATTATGTCTATCCGGACGGGGTCGCGGCGGTCTGGCTGGGGCGCGAATTCGGGCTGCCGGTGGTGATCACCGCGCGCGGCTCCGACATCTCCCAACTGCCGAACCACGCCGTGCCACGCCGGCTGATCCAGCACGCGATACGGCGCGCGGATGCGTTGATCTCCGTCAGCGTCGGGCTGAAGGACGGGCTGGTGGCGCTGGGCGCGCCCGCGGGCAAGGTGACGGTGCTGCGCAACGGCGTCGATCTCGACGCCTTCCAGCCGACCGGTGACAGGCTCGAGACCCGCGCCGCACTCGGCCTGGGCAGCGGCCCGTTGCTGCTTTCGGTCGGGCATCTGATTCCGCGCAAGGGACACGATCTGATCCTGCGCGCCCTGCCGCTGCTGCCCGGGCATGCGCTGATGGTGCTGGGTGACGGGCCGGAGCGCGGCGCGCTTCTGGCGCTGGCCGGACAGCTCGGCGTGGCGGACCGCGTGCATCTGTTGGGCAGCCGGCCGCATGCGGAGTTGCCGCGCTTCTACAGCGCGGCGGACGCGCTGGTTCTCGCCTCCTCGCGTGAGGGCTGGGCCAATGTGCTGCTGGAGTCGATGGCCTGCGGCACCCCGGTGGTGGCCAGCCCCGCCTGGGGCAGCCGCGAGGCGGTGCGCAGCCCGGCCGCCGGCCTGGTGATGGAGGAGACCACGCCGGAGGCGATCGCCACCAGCCTGCGCCGCCTGCTGGCCGCGCGCCCGGACCGTGCGGCCACGCGCGCCTATGCGGAAGGCTTCGGCTGGGAAGACACGACGCTTGGCCAGCTTTCGGTGTTCCGGAAGGTGCGCGCATGCGCCTGAACACCGTTGCTCGCATTGCCGGGACTGCAGCTCGATGATCCGCAACCTGGTCTTCATGGCGGTGCTGTTCCCGATGCTCGCCACGGCCTTGGCGCAGCCATTCGTGGGCGTCCTGCTGTGGTCCTGGATCTCCTTCATGAATCCGCATCGCGAGATCTGGGGGACGGCCGCCAATCTGCCCTGGGGCGTGATGGTGCTGGGTGCGACGCTGATCGGATGCGTATTGGCGCGGGAGCCGCGCCAGCTGCCCGTGAATGGCGTGACCGTGCTGCTGGTTCTGATGCTGGCGATGTTCACGCTGACGACGTTCACCGGCCTCGGCACGCCGGCCGATGCCTGGACCAAGTGGGACCGGGCCATGCGGGTCATCGTGGTGCTGATGCTGACAGCCGCGATGCTGTCCGACCGGCGCCGGCTGGACGCGCTGATCTGGCTGATGGTGATCGCCATCGGCTATTACGGCGTGCGCGGCGGCGTCTTCACGATCGTCACCGGCGGCAGCTACCGGGTCTGGGGCCCGGAGCAATCGATGATCGCCGACAACAACCACATCGGCGCCGCGATGCTGGTGGCCCTGCCGCTGATGAACTACCTGCGCCTGCAGGCCGGTCACCGGCTGGTGCGCATCGGGCTGGCTGTTGCGATGGTGCTGACGGTGTTCGCCATCATCGGCACCTATTCGCGTGGCGCCTTGCTCGGCATCGCGGCGGTCATCGTGGTGATGTGGCTGCGGTCCCGCCACAAGCTGCTGGGCGGCATCATCATGGCCGCTGTGCTCGCGCTCGCCATCAATTTCATGCCGGCACAATGGACGGACCGCATGAACACCATCGGCACCTACGAGGAGGATCAGTCCGCGACGACCCGGCTGCGACTGTGGGAGGTCTCGTTGCGGCTGGCGCTGGACCGGCCGCTGGTCGGCTCGGGCTTCCGGGGGCCTTACACGCAATCCGCGGTCGATACCGTGATGCCGGGTGGCCCGGCCAGGGCGGTCCACAGCATCTGGTTCGAGGTGATGGGCGAGCACGGCTTCATCGGGTTCTTCCTGTGGCTGAGCCTGACGCTGGCCGGCGCCTGGTATTCCTGGCGGTTGATCCGGCTGGCGCGCGCGCATCCGCAACTTGCCTGGGCGGGCGATCTTGGACGGATGCTGCAGGTCTCCATCGTCGCCTATTGCGCGGCGGGCACGTTCCTGTCGCTTGCCTACTGGGACTACTACTGGACCCTTCTGGTGATCGGGCCCGCCGCGCTTGCGATCGCACAGCGCAGCCTGTCGCAGCAGACCGACGCGGAAGCCGCGGGCTTCGGCTGGCGTGCCGGCGCCGCCGCGCCGCGTCCCGCCGTCGCCGCGGGCTGGAGCCGGCAAGGACGCGCCAGCACATGAACGTCACGCCAGCGACAAGGAGTGCCGCATGCAGAGCCTCTATTTTCTCGCCATGCTTCTGGGCGTCGCCTGGCTCTGCGCCTGGAGCATACTGCCGCCAGCCTACCGCAAGCGTGGCTGGTGGCCGTTCGACATGCGCAGCGACGCGATGGACGGCGCAGACGCCACTCAGCCGGACGATCATGCGCATGGCAAGACGCCCCTCCGTCGCGAAACGACGGCCGCTGCTACGCAGCCACCTGTCACCACGGGTCGGCCCGCGGAGTCCTGGCGGCTTCGCCGTGCGCAAGGCGCGGGTTTCCGTCGCCAGCGCTGAAGCGGTGAGCGCAGGGCACTTGGCGCGCCGCGAGATGGCCTGCACAGCAAGGGAGTTGTTCGCATGACCGATCGGAACGAGCCGCGGGCTCCCTCGCAGGGGCAGGCATCTTCCAGCCCGCGGCCTCTGCTCGGACGCCGGGAAATCGGGCTGCTGGGCGCTGGCTTTCTGGCGGGCTGTGCCGTGGCGGGACCTGGTGTCGTGCGGGCCAATACGGCCGGCCGCGGCGGCGTGGTGCTGGCGGATCCCCTTCCCTGCCTCGCGCAGTCCGACGACCTGGCAGGGCTGCTGCTGCAGGGCAGTCGCCGGACATCCGGCAGCGAGGTGCTGACGTTCGGCCTGCCGTTCCGCGCGGGACAGATGCCGCGTGGCGCGACGCTCGCGGCGCGCGCGGCGGGGCGCGCCTCGCGGGTCCAGCTCGACGTGGTCACGCGGCATCCTGATGGCACGGCGCGCTTCGCGGTGGTCAGCCTCGAAGCCTCCGGCCTGCGCGCCAATGCACGACAGGGTTTCGTGCTGTCGCGTGCAACCGCGCCGGCAGAGGGCGCGCTCGATCTGGCGACCGCGCTGGCGGGGCGCCAGGCCGAAGTCGAGGTGACGCCGCGCTCGGGCGGCGGCCAGCCTTGGCGGCTGGATCTGCTGGAGCGGGTGCGTGCCGCGCCGCCCGGCGCATCCTGGCAATCCGGACCGCTGGCCGTGCAGCGGCGCATCAGCGCCGCCGTGCCGCCCGAGGCGGTTGGCGGCGCCACCTCCATGCGCCTGGTCGCCGATGTTGCGGCACGGGCGGACGGCACGCTCTGGGTCGATATCTGGTTCCGCAATGACATCGCGATGCAGCCGGGCGGCGGCACGGCCGCCTATTCGGCGCGGCTTGTGCTGGATGGTCGGGAGGCGCTGCAGGCCAGGATGCCTGCGCATCACCAGTATCGCAGCTGGGGCCGGTTGCTGGGTGCGTTGCCCGGGGGCCAGCCGGCACCGACGCAACCCCCGGTGCGCCACGATCCCGTCTACCTGGCCGATACCGGGGCCATCGCCCATTACGATCTGACCGCTGGCGTCGATGAGGCGATGCTGGCCTCGATGGCACAGCAGATGGCGCGGCCGGATTGGCATGCGGCCTTCGATGCGCGCGGCATCATGCAATACATGCCAACGGGCGGCGGGCGGATGGATCTGGGTCCCACCACCGGCTACCAGGCCGCCTGGCTGATCAGCGGCGATCCACGTGCAGCCGATTACTGCATCGGCCAGGCCGAGGCGGCCGGCACCATTCCCTGGCATTTCTGGGATCCGAATGGCGGCGCGGACCGGCGCGGCGGCTGGCTGGACGCCCAGCATTGGCCGCGGCTGTGGACGGATGGGCGCGGCCGTCGTCCACCGGGCGGGCTGGCGCAGCAGATCAGCGAGGATACTGGCTGGAAGATCGACACGACCCACCAGCCCGACCTGTGCTTCGTGCCGTATCTGGTCACCGGGCGTCGTGCCTTCGCGGATGAGGTCATGGCACAGGGCGCCTGGAACGTGCTCGGCATCTGGCCCGCAGTCCGGAATCCCCCGGGCATGCGCAACAATCAGGAAGGCTTCCTTGTCGTCCATAAGCGGCAGGTCCGCGGATCCGCCTGGTCGATCCGCCAGCTGGACGAGGCCGCATGGACCGCGCCGGATGGCGACGCCAACCAAGCCTATCTGCGCCATGCCGCGGACCGGAACTGGTCATGGCTTCGGGAGCAGATCCCGGCCTGGACGGAGTTGCAGGGCGAATTGCATGGCTGGCTGCTCCCCTACGAACTCGGCGGTGGCGGGGTGGAACTGCTGCCTTGGCAGCAGGACTACTTCGCCTCTGCCGCGGCAGCGGCGACACGGCAGGGCAATGCCGATGCGCGCGTCTTCCTGACCTGGATGGCCAACTTCCTGGTCGGCCGTTTCAACGCGGCCGATCGCGGCTTCGCGCGCCATGACGGCGCGGCCTTCATCCTCATCGTGAGCCAGCCCGGCGGCGAGCGCGGGGTGATCCGGCCTTTCCGAAGCTGGACCGAGGTCGGGCAGGCGACGCGGGCGCGCAACCGGTCGAATGGTGATGGCTGGGCCATGAGCCAGGGTGAATACGCCCGGCTGGCCATGCAGTCCCTGGCGCAGCTTGCCGACATCCTGGACCACGATGGCGCGCGGCGTGCCTATGACTGGCTGGCCGACGCCGGCGCGCCGTTCACGGATCCGATGAGCTTTGCGCGCCAGCCGACCCTGAACATCGCCCCCCGTGGCGCGCCACGGGTGCCGAGCCGCGTCCGGCCCTGCGTGCCCGCCTGATGAAAACGCGCATCCGATCCTGCGGCGTCTTGCCCGCGCCCATTCGGGCGACGCCCGCGCCCAACCGGGCGACGCCGTCTGTTGCTTTCTCCTTCCACCCCCATGGCGCACGGCGGCTGCCAAGCGCGCCGGCCCGGAGTTGATTCGATGGCTCGATACCTGGTCACCGGTGGCTGCGGCTTCATCGGCTCCCATCTCTGCGAAGCTCTGATCGCCCGCGGCGACCAGGTTCGCGTGCTCGACGATCTGTCGAGCGGCCATCGCGACAATCTGGCGCCGGGTGCCGAACTGGTGGTCGGGGATATCGCGGATCTGGGCGCGATGACGCGCGCGCTGCGGGGGATGGACGGCTGCTTCCATCTGGCGGCCATCGCCTCCGTGGAGCGGGGCGTGCAGGATCCGCTCGGCACGCACAGGGTCAACCTCACCGGCACCATCACGGTGTTCGAGGCCGCCCGTGCCGCGCCGGCTGCGGACGGGGCGAACAACCCCCTGCCGGTCGTCTATGCGTCCTCAGCCGCAGTCTATGGCGATCCGGCCCGCCTGCCGCTGACCGAAGACGCGCCGACCCGGCCACTTTCGGCCTATGGCGCCGACAAGCTGGGCTGCGAGCAGCATGCGCGGGTGGCTGGTGCGGTGCATGGCGTGCCGACCCTCGGCCTGCGCTTCTTCAACGTCTTCGGCCCGCGGCAGGATCCGCGCTCACCCTATTCCGGGGTCATCTCGATCTTCTGCGAGCGGCTGGTCCGCAACGAGCCTGTGGGCATCTATGGCGATGGCGGCCAGACGCGCGACTTCGTGGCGGTGGGCGACGTGGTGGCCGCCCTGCTGGCGGGAATGCGCGAAGCGAGCACGGCCGCGCCGGTGCTGAATGTCTGCACCGGCCGCATGACCACGGTGCGGCAGCTTGCCGAGTTGATCGGCAGCGTCTGCGGGGTGGAACCAACGTTGCGGCACATGCCGGCGCGCAGCGGCGAGATCCGCGATTCGCTGGGCGCGCCGGATCGGATGCGCGCGCTGCTGGGTGTGCGGAATCAGGTGGCGCTCCGCCAGGGGCTGGAGAGCGTGGTGGCCTGGCTGCGCGCGGGCCGGCCGGGTCTCGCACCGGTGACCGAGATGCCCGAGGCTGTCAGCCCGTGATGACGCTGACGACAAGCCAGAGCAGACCCCAGAGCAGCGCGGAGAGGATGCCGATCAGCAGCACGGCGGCCGGCCAGGCCAGCCTTCGCGGTTCACGGCCCTCAGCCACGAGAACCCGCGCTCAAGCAGGACTGTTTTGCGGTCGGATTGCAATGACTCCCGCGCATGGAATGGAGACTGCCTCCTGTCGCTTCATTTCACGGATCGGTGAATTTCGTTTCCTAACTCAAATCTTCGCGCGAATGCGCGCTGTGCAGCCGAAAAGCAGCATGATCGCATGGCCGCCGTCGCCGGCTCATGGCACTCCGGGGTCGCTGGGCGCCATGATTTCACGCCGCCTTGAACTGCTGCGCCAGGAGTTTCCAGAATGTGTGGCGTAGTCGGCCTGTTCCATCCCGTGGATCCCACGGCGCCCAGCACGGCGCTTCTGCGGCGCATGACGGACGCCGTGCGGCATCGCGGACCCGATGGCGAAGGCGTGCATAGCGAGCCGCATTTGGGGCTCGGCCACCGTCGCCTGTCCATCGTCGACTTGGCCGGTGGCGCCCAGCCGATGTCGATCGCCGGTGGGGCGGTGACCATCGTCTTCAACGGCGAAATCTATAACCACGAGGCGCTGCGCCAGCAGTTGCGCGCCGCTGGCCACGTCTTCCACAGCCGCTCCGATACCGAAGCCATCCTGCATGGCTGGCGGGAATGGGGCCTCGGCGTGCTGGACCGCCTCAAGGGCATGTTCGCCTTCGCCCTGTGGGATCGGGAGCGCGGCGAATTGCTGCTGGCACGTGACCGGCTTGGCGAGAAGCCGATGCACTACGCGACGCTGCCCGATGGCGGCCTGGCCTTCGGGTCCGAGCTGGCGGCGTTGCTGGCGGCACCGGGTGTCTCGGCGCGCCTCGATCCCGCGGCGGTCGAGGATTACCTGGCCTTCGGCTACGTGCCGGACCCGGCTACCATCTACGCCGGCATTCGCCGCCTGCCCGCCGGGCATTTCCTGTTCCTGCGGCGCGGCGAGACGGTTCCGCCGGTGCCGCGCCGGTACTGGCAGCCGCCGACCGCCTCCGTCGCCGCGCCCGCGGAAGCGGCGGCGGAACTGGCCGCACGGCTGGATGCGGCTGTCCGGGCACAGATGATGGCCGATGTTCCGCTCGGCGCCTTCCTGTCCGGCGGCGTCGATTCCGCCTCGATCGTCGCCTTTGCCGCAGCCGCGGCGCGGGAGGGCAAGGGCGGCGCGCTGGCGACCTTCACCATCGGCTTCACCGGCCCGAATGACGAGCGGCCCGCGGCGGCCACGGTCGCCGCGCGACATGGCACCCGACACCGTGCCGAGATCGACGAGGCCGATTATCTATCCGCCGCGCGCGAGGTGGCGGCGCTGTTCGGCGAGCCCTTCGGCGACCACTCGGCCGTGCCCACCCTCGCCGTCTGCCGCCTGGCGCGACAGGATGTGACGGTGGCCCTGTCCGGCGATGGTGGCGATGAAGTGCTGGCCGGCTACCGCCGCTATCGCTGGCACATGCTGGCCGAGACGGCGCGCGCCTGCCTGCCGGCCCCGGTGCGCCGCAAGGTGCTGGGAACGCTTGCCCGCGCCTATCCGAAGCTGGATCGCGCCCCGCGCTGGCTGCGGGCGAAGAACACGCTGACGGAAATCTCGCTCGACAGCGCCGTCGGCTACTACCGCACGGTCTGCAAGATCGCCGATGAGCGGCGGCGCGGCCTGTTCTCGCCGGGCTGGCGCGCGGCGCTCGATGGGCATGACCCGATGGCACGGATCGGCGCGCTGATGGAGGAGTGCGATCCGAGCGATCCCCTGTTGGCGGCACAATACGCGGATCTGCACACCTACCTGCCCGGCGACATCCTGGTGAAGACCGACCGCACCAGCATGGCGGCCTCGCTGGAATTGCGGCCGCCGATCCTGGACCATGAGCTGGTCGAGTGGGGAATGTCGTTGCCGGCATCCCTGAAGCTGCGCGGCGGCGTCGGCAAGCATGTCCTGCGGCAGGCCATGGCACCGCACCTGCCGCAGGAGCTGCTGTGGGGCCGCAAGCAGGGCTTCGCGCAGGCCATCGGCAGCCAGTTCCGCCAGGGCGCGCCTGAGCTGCGCCGGCGCCTGCTCGGCGGCGCCATGCTCGACAGCGGCATCTTCGACCCCGCCGCCGTCGCGCGGCTGGTGGAGGAACATGCGTCCGGCGGTTCGGATCATTCCCAGGCGCTGTGGCAGTTGCTGGTGTTCGAGGGCTTCCTGGCTGCGCAGGATGCCGGCACGGCGCGGGCGTTGCCCGACCTCGCGGGGGCCTGATGCAGCCGCCAGCCTCAGTACCCGCGGCGGTGAACCCGGTCCCGCCGGCCGAAGACCCGACGGCTGCGGCCAATACCCGCCGCCTCGTCGTAACCGGCGCCGCCTTCATGATCGTCGGTCGCCTGGCCGTGCGCTGCATCAGCGTGATCAGCACGCTGATCCTGGCCCGACTGCTGGTGCCCGAGGATTTCGGCATCGTCGCCCTTGCCGCCGCCATCTTCGCGGTCGTCGACCTGATCAGCACGACGAATTTCGCCCTGGTGGTGGTTCGCCGCGCCACGATCGACCGCAGCTTCTACGATACCGCCTGGACCATGAACCTGCTGCGCTGCCTGCTGCTCGGCGGCCTTGTCGCGCTGACGGCGGAATGGCAGGCGGGGCTGATGCGGGAGCCGCGGCTGACGCCGGTGCTGATGCTGATCGCGCTCAACGTCGCCATGGACGGGCTGGCCAGCATCGGCCTGGCGCGCCTGCAGCGGGAGATGCGGTTCGACCTGCTTTTCCGCCAGCAGGTCGTCGTCAAGATCGCGGCCTTCGTCGTCACGGTCGTGCTCGCCTTCTTCTGGCGCAGCTACTGGGCGCTGGTGCTCGGCCACATCCTGGCGAAGGTCATCGCCATTCCCTACGGCTATTGGCTGGCGCCGCACCGGCCCCGCTTTTCGCTGAAGCATTGGCGCGAGCTGCTGTCCTTCTCCAAATGGTCGCTGCTGATGAACGCCTGTGCCGTGGCCGACGGTCAGGGACCTAACCTGGTGCTGGGCCGCATGCTCGGGATGCAGTCGGTCGGCATGTACAACATCGCCTACCAGGTCGCAGCCACGCCGGTGACCGAGATCGCGGTGCCGGTGCGTGGGCCGATCTATGCCGGCTATGCGCGCAGCATGCATGACAAGGCGCAGCTGGGCCGCGAGTTCCTCAACGGCTTCGGCTTCCTTTTCACCGTGCTGCTGCCCTTGTCGGTCGGCATCGCGCTGGTGGCGCCGGAGATCGAGCGCATCGCGCTGGGGCCGCGTTGGGCAGGCGTCGCGCCGCTGATGACGCTCTGTGCCCTGTATGCGCTGGTCGATGCCATGGCGCATTTCAACTTCAACATGTTCACCGTGCTGGACCGGCTGCGCCGCTTCGTCGTGACCTATTCCATCATCGTCCTGGTGCGGGTGCCGGCCGTGGTGCTGGGCGCCATGTGGGCCGGGGCGGAAGGCGCACTGGCGGCGATGCTGGCGACGGGCGTGGTGAATGCCGCGATCTGGCATCACCAGGTGGGGCGCCTGCTTGGGCACGGGCTGGGCGATGCGCTCGCACAGATCTGGCGCGGCATCCTGGCTGCCGCGGCCATGGCCGCGGCGGTGCTGGCGCTGCGGGGCGTTCTGCCCCCGGGCGCCGGCGACCTGCTGAATGCCTTGCGCGATCTTTCCATCCTGGCTCCAGCCGGAGCGGTCGTGCATGTCGCGACGCAACTGCTTCTTTGGCAGCTTTGCGGACGGCCGGCAGGACCGGAACGGCGCCTGTTGAACCTCGCAGGCCGGCTGCTGACGCGGCTGCGTCCGCGACGCCTCGCACTCAGCCGCTGATACCAACGACACAGTTTCATCTTCACCTGCCCGGAGAGCATCATGTTCTACAAGTATCGCCGCAAGCTCTGGTACTGGCGCTTCAACCGCGCGATCAGCGGCATCCTGGATACGCCGCCGCTGGTGCTGCAGGATGCGCCCTGGACCTTCGTCAGCATGGTGTCGCCGCGGGACGTGCCGATGTACGTGCTGAGCATGAAGGCCTTCTACCGCCGCGTCGGCAAGGGCCGCGCCATTGCCATCATCGACCGTGACACGCCGCAGGATTCGCTGGAGACGATGCGCCGCCACATCCAGGGCATCGAGTTCAAGGTTCTCGAGGACATCGAAACCGGTCCCTGCCAGCGCGGCGGCACCTGGGAACGTATCCTGCACATCCTCGATCTCGCCGAGGACCGCTACATCGTGCAGATCGATGCCGATGTGCTGGCGGTGGCCGATGATGTGAGCGAGGTGGTGGCCTGCATGGAGGCCAACCAGGCCTTCACGATGGCCGACCGGCATGTCCTGCATTCGATGCGCGATGCAGCCGAGCTCGCCCGCGGCATCCAGGGTAACTACATCGGCGAGGTCTCGGAGCGGCTGTTCGACCAGTATCCCGGCCATGAGACACTTCGCTATGTGCGCGGCTCCTCCGGCCTTGCGGGATTCGCACGCGGCGGCTTCCCGCGCAGCGAGATGGAGCGCTTCCACCGCGAGATGGAGAAGCTCGTTGGCGAAACGCGCTGGAAGGAATGGGGCACCGAACAATGCGCCTCCAACTTCGCGGTGGCCAATTCGCCCGGCGCCGTCGTGCTGCCCTATCCCGCCTATGCCAGCTACGCCGGCACCACGCCGCATCCGGATACCAAGTGCTTCCACTTCATCGGGACGTGGCGGTTCGACAATGGCGTCTTCGCCGGGCACGGCCAGCGCGAGATCGCCGCGTTGATGCGTGACGTGCCGACGCTGAAGGCGGCCTGACATGAACGGTCGCGCCCCGATGGATGAAATCCGACCCACTCACGCCGAGGCGCGACCTTGGGACGCGACTGCTTCTTCGCACGGCTTGAACACCGAAGGGTGCCGACATGCTTGACTTCATCCGCGCCCTCTCGCCCGGCAGCGCCATCACCTATGGCCTCTGGCGCGTCTCAGGCCGAAAGCGCAACGTCCAGGTACGCACACGGCTGGGGCCACTGATCGAGCTGCGCCCGACCCTGTTCGGGAACCGTCGCAACAATGATTTCGGCGTCGCCTATGAAATATTCGTCCTGAATCTCTATGGCGATGAGCTGGGCTTCGATGCGGCCAAGGTGCGGCGCGTTGTCGATCTCGGGGCGAATGTCGGGTTCTCCGCTCTCTATTGGCTGGCGCGATTCCCATCCTGCCAGTTGGACGCCTACGAACCGCACCCCGGGCATGCCGGGCAGGCAGCGCGCAACATCGCCCTGAATGGCGCGTCGCATCGCGTCAAGCTCAACCAGGCCGGAGCCGGCGCGAAGGCGCGCGGCGCGAACCTTTCGGACCGCGGCTCCGGTTCCACGATCGGCGATGGCGGCGAGATTGATATCGCCATCGTCGACGTGTTCCCCGACCTCCTCAGTGCGCCCATCGATATCCTGAAGATGGACATCGAGGGTGGCGAGTACGAGCTGATGGAGGATCCGCGTTTCGAGCAGGTCAACGCCCGCGCCATCTTCATGGAATGGCACCAGCGCGGCGACAAGGGACTTGCCTGGTGCCGCGAGCGCCTGCAGGCGCTCGGCTACCGCGTGGTCACGGCGACGGATGACGGCGAGTGCGGCATGATCACGGCCATGCGCTGAAGCGTTGGGACCGCGGGCGTCGCCCGCGGTGCACGCTTCAGGCACCGCTCTGCCGCGACCCGGGCCCGTCACTACGCCGGGCGTATCGCGCGGTAGGCCCGCAAAGCCAGTCCCCAGGGTGACCAGCGCGGTACCAGGTCCGCCCACCAGAGGGTTTCCTCGCGGTCGGACAGGCTCCGCTTGTAGCGCTGGTCACCGGCGAGGAAATCGTAGGTCTCCATGCCCTGCTGCAGGGCCGCATCGATTGCCATCGCGTGGCAGGTCATGCCGGGCTTCGCCTGCGGCACCAAGGGCGGCGCCAGGCCACTCTGGTAGGCCAGAACGCGGCCCCCGCAGCGGAAATTGTAGAGATATCCGACATCCACGCCGCCAGCGCTGACCTGCAACAGATCCAGCTGCTGCCGCGCCAGCGCCCGCAGCACGAGAGCATGGTGGAAGCGGCGGGAGAAATCCTGCAGGAAGGCGCCGTCCTGCCCGCGCTTTCGCCAACTCGTCTGGTGCAACTCGATCAAGGCATCCAGGAAGGCCGTTGCCGCAGCCGGCGTCTCGGCGCGGCACAGATGCAGCGCGCCCTGCATCCGGGTGTAGGTCAGCGCGGAGCGCCGGATCTGCTGCCGCGTATTGGCGCTGCGGAGCGCCAGCCAGTCATCTCCTGCGCGGCGGATGAGGCCCAGATCCAGCACGGGAACAGGGCGGGACTGCAGGCGGCGCGGAACGCCGCCGGCCGCCTCGATCACGGCTGCCGGCACGCCGCTCAGGCGCAACCCGCGCGTCGCGCTGACCCTCCATGCCGCCTGCAGGATTTCGCTGACCAGGCCTTCGCTGCCCGTGGCCAGCAGCGGTCCGTTGTGCTCGATGAAGGGCGCGTCGAGTTGCGGCTCGCCACTCTCGGCCAGGCACAGACGCCCATGCCGTCTGTTGAACAGGGCAAGGCCCAGGGTCTGCCCCCCATGGGAAGCCCGTAGCAGAACGGGGTCCGGGTACCGCTCGGCCGCAAGACAGCCAATCCAGGTCCAGCTTTGGAAAAACGACGGGGCGGCACGAAGCTCCAAGGCCTGCCACTCCTCGCCCAGGGCCGCCAGATCCTGGACGGGGCAGATATCGACCTTCATTTTCAATTATTGGCATCCCAGCCCTGCGGGGTACGGCCCATTGTCGGGTGCGGTGCGCGGTTGGCGCAAGGTCGTTGCGCCGCTACCCCGGCCGGGCGCCGTCCGGCTCGCAGAATGGGCGGTCCGAGTTGTAGGCTTCGCGCCGGTATTTCGCAGCGTAGTTGGCGCGCCGAAGCGGGCGGTGCAGCAGGATCTGGCCGAGCCGGCGCCAGCCGCCGAGCGGCTGCAACGGCGGCGCGCCGGCACCGGCATTCCGCAGCAGCCGAACCTCGACCCGGCCTGTCGCCGCATCGCCCAGCACGCGGAATCCGGGCGCTGCCAGGGTCAGGTCGTAGTCGCCACGCTCCACGGGCAGCGGCAGAGCGGCGGCGGTCCAGATCGGTGCGTCGGGTCGTTGCCAATATGCCGCGACCAGGGACCGCAACGCCCAGAGGCTGCTGCCACGACCTGAATAGTTCTCCAACAGGTCGGGATCTGGGGATTCGTAGCCCTGCGTGACCGTACCCGCCGCCAGGGCGCCTCGCCCGATGAAGTGCGACCAGGTTGCATCCAGCGCACGCCGGGCGAGCCCAGGTGGGATGGCCGGCTCGGGCAGCGCCGCGGCCAGCACCAGCGGGGCTGCCACCGACATGCGGTAGCACGCGCTGCGACCGAAAATGGGAAAGCCGTGCGGCGCGAAGAAATGGCTGTAGCCCGGCGCGAATTCGGCGAGTGCCGCGGCGGCGCGGCCCTGGTCCGAGACGGGGTCGATCTCTGCCGCGAAGGCCAGCAGGTAGTGCATCTGCCAGGCGTTGTAGTGGTCGACCGCGCCGTGCAGGCCGTCCGAGAACCAGCCGTCGCCGATCGCGTAGCGGAAGAACTCCGCCTGGTGTTGCCGCGTCAGCGGGTTCGGTGGCCGGCCCCAGGATTCCAGCACAAGGCCGACCATCATGGGGCAGAGATGCCAATTGCCGCCGTAGATCCGGCGTCCCGCGATTCCGCCGAGCCAGGCCAGCAGCGCCGCCTGCGCCTCCGGCGGCAGCGACGCCTGCAGCCGGTCCTGGAGCATCCAGGCAACCAGGGCGATGTCGACAGCCTCGATGATGCGCTGGTCGAGGTCGCCGATATCCCCCCAGTATTCCGGCCCGCTCGGGTCGGTACCGGCGGTGAGGCCAGCAGCAAGATGGGCGAAGGCATCGAAGGATTCGCCATCAGGCAGCGGGATCTCGTCGCCACGGTGACGCACCCAGGCCGCGAGCAGCGGCGCCGCGCGGGCAAAGCCCTCGAGCCCCTCGACCCTCAGGCCACGTGTGCCGGGCACGCCGGGGTAGAGCACCAGGGCAGAAAGCGGGCTGCGATAGGCGCGGATGCCGGCGGCAAGATAACCGACGATGGCATCATAGCCCGCATTCGGCAGCCCGGGTTTGTCGCCCCATGCGGCCTTCAGCGCAGGATCGAGCGCCAGCAGGGTCGGGGCCGGCCGCACCCGTTGGAACCACCCATCGACCCGGCCCACCACCGTGCCGAGCCATCGCCATCCGGCCAGGCCCAGTGCTGCGACGCTGATGATCAGCGCGAGGACCGTGCCGCCGAGCAGCAGCGGGGCCAGAACCGCCGCCGCCAGGGCCGCGAGCAGCGATCTCCAATGCAGCCGGGTCGCGGCTAGCAGGCGCGCGGCATGTGTCATCAGACTGGCAAGCGGCGCGTCATGCGTGGATCACTCCGTCAGGCCGTGGCATCCGTGGGTGATGCCGTAGCCGATGCCGAAAAGAAAGACTGCGGCGCGCGGGATCGGCGACTGAAATGGCCACCCGCGGTTGTCGCCTGGACGCTGGCGACCCTTGGCCTGTAGCCTCGATGCGTCACAGACCGGAGCCATTCTCCTGACCCCGCACGCCGCCTCTCGTGCCGCAATCGTCCTGTTGCTCGCGGTGGTCGCCGCACTCGCCCCGGCATCGACCGCAGCGCAGCCGGAGCATCCGTCGGGGCGAATCCTGCGTGTCGGTCCCGGCGCGCCATTTCCGATGCCGAGCGCGGCCGCGGCTGCGGCGCGGGAAGGAGACCGCGTGGTCATCGCACCCGGCCGCTACCGCGACTGCGCCGTATGGCGCGTCCCGCGCGTGACGATCGAGGCTGCGCCGGGCGGCGAGGTCGAGATCCATGGTCCCATCTGCGCCGGCAAGGCGCTGTTCGTGGCCAGCGCGCCCGGCCTGGTGGTGCAGGGCCTTACCTTCCGCGGCGCCCGGGCGGCGGAGGGCAATGGTGCGGGAATACGCGCCGAGGGCGGCGATCTCACGGTGCGCGACAGCCGTTTCATCGACAATGAGAACGGCATCCTGACCCACCGCGATCCGACCGCGACGCTGGTGATCGAGGACAGCGCCTTCCACGGCAACGGCGCGCTGCGCGATGGCCGGGACTGCGCGCATGGGCTCTATGCCGGGCAATGGGCGCGGGTCGTCATCCTGCGCTCGGAATTCCGGAATACGCGCGCCTGCCATCACGTGAAATCGCGCGCCCTGCGCACGGAAATCCTGCAGAGCCTCATCGAGGATGGCCCGGACGGGCAATCCAGCTACCTGATCGACATTCCCAGCGGTGGCGATCTGGTCCTGCGGGAAAACCGGCTGTTCAAGGGCCCGCGGACGGGCAACCCGGTCGGCGCGGTGGTCATCGGATCGGAGCGCACCCTCAACCCGACGCGGGAGTTGCTGATCGAGCAGAACACCTTCGAGAACCGGATGCAGGGTGCCACCGCCTTCGTCGTGAACCGGGGCGAGGTGCCGGCCATGCTGCGGGACAACCGCCTGTCCGGCTTGACGGTCACGCTGCTCGGGCCAGGCAGGCTGCACTGAGGTTCAGCTGTAGAGGTGCGCGCGTTCTTCTTCCCGCACCCCGTCATGGGCTGCGATATCCCGCTCGATACGCTTGCGCGCCACCCAGTCGAAATAGGTGTCGATGCCGCGCCAACCGCGCTCAAGCGCCGCGTGGCGCGCGCGGTACAGATCGACCACATGCTTGGGCATGGCGCCGATGCCCTGCTCGAACAGCAGCGGATAGAGCATGTTCGCCTGCTGCCGCCGCACCGCGTAGCGCATCTTGCGATTGCGATAGATCCGCCAGTCGCCGGGACGCCAGGGCGAGAGCTGCTGGAAGGCGAAGCCGCCGCGCTCGGTCGCGGTGATGCGCTCCTCATGCCGCGGCCCGGTGGTATCCAGATCGTGCTTGACGAGCGTCGTCACCAGCCCGTCCTCGCCGAAGATGCCGAATGGCAGCCGGATGTTGCGATTCCGGAATTTGGCCAGGCAGCTGCCGCGCAAGGCGTACAGGTTGCCCGCCATTTCGTGGCTCCGCGTCAGCTTGTCGCGAAAGGCGTTGCGGCTGCGGCCGCTGACCGGCAGGCCGGCGCAGCCATTGGCCTCCGGCACGGCCTCGAACCGCTCCAGGAAGCCCGCGATCGAGCCCGGCGCCACGATCATGTCGCCATCCGTGAAGACATGCAGCGCCGCATCGCGCGGCGCGATCTCATGCGTGTAGGTGTTCCACGCATTGGCCTTGTCGCCGCGGCGGATCACCACGGGCACCAGCGTGAAGCCGCGGGGCTGATGGGCACGCACCCGCGCCTCCGTATCGTCGGTGCAGCCGTTGATCAGGACATGCACGGTCAGCGACGCCTCCTGCGCACAGGCGGCCAGTGCATCGAGGCAAGCGGTGATCTGCGCTGACTCGTTGTAGGCAAAGACAGCGACGGAAACGGCGGGTGGCATCTGCAGTGCTCCGGCGATTGGTGGAACTGCGCTGGACCAGCGGCCCGCGCGTGGATTCAGGCGCGCAGGCGAACGCCGCTGCCGTGGATACAAGTTACCGTGCTCAACGCCCCCAGGCTGCCGCCGTCATCACGGCCAATTGAAGGGCAAGCCCGGTTCCGGGCCGGATGGCGCTGTGCAGCACGCCCATAACACCCTTTTGCAGTGCAGGGACAACGACGATCGATCAAACTTGCAGGGCATGCTTCCCCGAACAATACATTGCCCCGCAGGCCGGACGCCACGCACGAGATTGAGACGATGCGCATGGGCGGCGTCCAGCGGTTCACGTCATGTCCCTCGGCCAGCCTCTCCCCTCAGAGACCGTTTGAGAACACCGGACGGGTCGGCTCCGCGGCGCTTTTCCGTCCCCGGCGCGTTGCCGGACTTGCCGATGCAACCAGCATCGGCCGCATCCGGCGCCTTCCGGGGACGAAAAATCACCAGCGGATCCTCAGCCGCCGGCATTCTCAAACGGTCTCTAAGTCTCTCTCGCCGCGCCATGCCACTGATCTGGCCCGGGCCCGCTGTTGTCGCTGAACTTTACAGCGCCCTGCGGTCGGGTGCCGGATAGTCCTTAAAATATTGACATTGCTTCTATAATTCGACGGCAAGCAGTTTGCATAGCTTCGCATTGAATCTGTGTTGAACGTCATACTCGGAGCTTCGCTTGTGAAGCCGTGCAGGTATGACCTTCGCCTCCTGGGGACGACGACAGCGATGCGCCTTCACCTGCGGCTATGTCAGAGCATCACGAACGCCATGGCCGCCGTGCTCCGCGGCGGAAGCCATGCAGGCATCGGCGCATGAGCCAGGTTGAAGCGGACTTCGACCAGCCGCGTGAGGCTGCGCCTCCACGTCCGGGCCGCGTGCTGCATGTGCTGAAATACTACCGGCCCGCCTTCACCGGCGAAGGCGTGTTCCTGGAACGCTCCAGCGCGGTGATGCAGGAAATCCTGCCCAATGTGGGGCATGACCTGCTGGTGACGCACACGCCGCGCCCGCCCGAGGATCCGGCAGCCTGCTCCACCCTCGGCCGCATCATCTACCTGGCGGACCGCCCGCTCGGCACCGTGCGGCGCGAGATGCGCATGGTGGCCTGGTTCATCGCCAACCTGCACCGCTATGACACGGTGCATGTCCGCACCCATGCCGACTGGTATTTTCTCACCTACCTGCTGACCCGGCTGGCGCGGCGCCGGCTGGTGATCTCCGCCACTTTGGATGACAGCCTGCCGGTATTGACCCGGCAGTATCGCGTCAGCCTGCGCAAATGGGCCGCGCGCGGATTCCGCCTGTTCGACGGCTTCATCAGCATCAGCCCGAAGCTGGATGCGGAAACCCGCACGGTCGCCGAGGCCACCCGTTGCCACCTGATCCCCTGCGGCGTCAGCATCCCGGCGGTGCCGCCGGATGGACGCGCCCGGCTGCGGGCCGAGCTCGGCATCGGGGCGGAGGAACTGGTGCTGCTGTTCGTCGGCGGCCTCGGCGCGCGCAAGGACCCGCTGTTCCTGGTGCGGGCCCTGCCGCGCATCCTGGCGGCGCGGCCGGATGTGCGGCTGCTGCTGGTCGGCCCGGTGCTGGAGGATACGCATCTCTGGGCGATCCATGATGAATTGGCACGCTCAGGGCTGGCGGGCCGCGTCATCCTGGCCGGCGAGCAGCGCAACCCCCACCCCTATTTCGTGGCCGCCGACGTGCTGGTCTTCGCCTCCCACCTCGAAGGCTTCGGCACGGTGGTGCCGGAGGCCATGGCGCATGGCCTGCCTGTCGTGGTGCGCCACCTGCCGGGCGTGAATGACAGCTTCGTGCTGGATGACGAGACCGGCTTCCTGTTCACGGATGAGGATGGCTACGTCGCTGCCGTGACCCGCCTCGCGACCGACGCCGCCTTACGCGCACGGATCGGGGCGGAGGGTCGCAAGCTGGCACGGGCGCGCTTCGGCATGCGCGGCGTCGCGCATCGGTACCTGTCCGTCTACGGCTTCCCCGCGCCGCCGCTGCTGCCGGAGGAAACCGGGCTTGGCGCCACGGCATCGGTCCTCGACCACCGCTTCCATCAGCCCGTGCCGGCCCCGCCGGAGGCGCAGCCGCTGCTGATCACGATGGTCGATGCGGAGGAAGCCTTCGACTGGTCCGCCCCGTTCCGCCGCGACGCGCCGGATGTCACCTCCATGGCGGCGCAGGCGCTGGCGCATCGGGTATTCGAGCGGCATGGCGTGGTGCCGCTTTACCTGGTGGACTACCCGGTGGCGACGCAGGATGCGGGACGCGCGCCGTTGCGCGAGTTTCTTGCCTCCGGCGCCTGCGAGATCGGCGCACAGATGCACCCCTGGGTGACGCCACCCTTCAACGAGGAGGTGAACGAGCGCAACAGCTATGCCGGCAACCTGCCGGTGGATCTGGAACTCGCCAAGGCGCGCTGCCTGACGGACACGCTGGCGGAGACTTTCGGCACGGCGCCGCGGATCTATCGGACCGGGCGTTTCGGCGCCGGGCCGCGCACCGCGGATATCCTGAAGTCGCTGGGCTACCTGGCCGATAGCAGCGTCACCCCGCATTGGCCGCCCGATGGCGTGGCGGGCGGGGCCGCCGGCAACTGGGCCTTCTCGGCGCGGCCCTACTGGGCGGACCGCGAGCGCACGCTGGTGGAAATTCCCGTCTCTGCCGCCCTGGTCGGGCGGCTGGCCGGTACGCGGGCGGAACGCCTGGCGCCATGCCTGCTGGGCCCGACCGGGCAGCGCCTGCGCATGGGTGGCGCGCTGGCCCGGCTCGGCCTGCTGGAGCGTATCCGATTGAGCCCCGAAGGGATGACGCTGGAGGAGGCGAAGCGGCTGACCCGGCACATGCTGGCGCATGGCCACCGTGTCTTCGTGCTGACCTACCACTCCCCGTCGCTGGCCCCCGGCAACACGCCATATGTGCGCGACGCGGCGCAGCTCGAACGCTTCCTGGGCTGGCTCGACGCCTTCTACGCCTTCTTCAGGGAAGAAGCCGGCGGGCGCTTCGGCAGTTGGCAGGAGGTCCGCGGCCAGCACCCGGCGCCGCCACGCCCGGCCATTCTGGCTGCGGCATGAACACGCTGCAGAACGCGCTCGGGCCGCTGCTGCTGCCGCCTCTGTCACTTGCCGTGCTAGCGCTGCTGGCGGGGCTGCTCGCGGCGCGGTGGGCGGCGCCCGGGCGCCGCCATGCCGGGCTGGCCGCGGCCTTGGCCAGCCTCGGCGTATTGCTGCTGGCGACGCCACTGGTCTCCGGCCTGCTGATCCATTCGCTGGAGCCCGAACCCGCGGACCGTACCGGCGCATTGCCGGGTGCCATCATCATCCTCGGCGGCGACATGGCGCAGGGGCGCCAGGGCGCGGAGGTCGGGTTGCTGACGCTGGAGCGGCTGCGCGCCGGTGCCGCGTTGCATCGTGCCAGCGGCCTGCCGATCCTGGTGACCGGCGGGCCTTTTTCCGCCGGTCAGCCCCCACTGGCGCGGTTGATGGCGCAGAGCCTGCAGGCGGATTTCGGCGTGGCGCCACGCTGGGTCGAAGCCCGGGCCGCCGATACGCGGGAGAATGCCGGCTTTGCCGCCGCGTTGCTGCGGGAGGATGGGGTCTCCGCCGCCTGGCTGGTGACGCAAGGCTGGCACATGCCGCGCGCCCAGGGCGCCTTCGCGCGGCTGGATTTCCGGGTCCTGCCGGCGCCGGTACGGCTCAGCCTTGCGCCGCAACTGGCGCCGGCCGCCCTGCTGCCACGTGCCGACCACCTGACCGACAGCTGGTTTGCGTTGCATGAATGGGCCGGCCGCGCCTTCTACGCGGTGCGCGACGGAGGAGCATCATGACCGATCCTGTCGGTGACCCTTACACCGCCCTTGCGCCATCACGTGATCAGGCCGCAGATCGTTGTTTTGACTTCGACAAGTCCGTGGCAGGGCGCTTGCATCGGCGTGGCGTTACCCGGCTTTCCGACAACCGCGCCGGCACCGCCCTGGCTCAGGCGTCGGCACGGCCCCTGTCCACCGAGAACGAGCACAGCCATGGACTCTCACCCGCATCAATCGCCCTGCGCCCGCTGCAAGGCTCCGTCTTGACCCTGACTGCGACGGAGACGAGTAGCCGGCACGGCCCGGGTCAGGGTGCGGCCCGGAGAACGCCACTGCGGCTGCATCCCGTGACCAACGGGCGCCTGCCGGACTGGTGCGACCGCTTCCTTGCCCCGGTCGAGGCCGGCGATATCTTTGCCACCCGCCTGTGGTACGACACCACGCTGGCGCACGCCCTGCCGCCCGGCAGCACGCCGCTGCTCGGTCGCTGCGCGGAGGATGCGGCGCTGCTGCCGCTGCAGCGCGGCGCGCATGGCGGGCTGCGCAGCCTGACCACCCCCTATACCCTCGCCTGGAGACCCCTGCCCGCGCAGCGCGCCAGCCGTGACACGCTGATCGCCTGCGGGGCCAGCCTCGGCGCCGCGCTGCGCTTCCGCGCCCCGGCCCGGCTCGAGGCGCTGGCCGAGGATGCGCCCGGGCTCGAGGATTGGCTGCAGGGCCTGGGCGAGGCCGGCATCGCCGTGCAGCGCTACCGGCACTTCGGCAATTGGCACGAGGCGCTGGTGTCCGGCGCCGGCTGGTCCGGCTACATGGCCGCCCGCCCGCCCGCGCTGCGCACCACCGTCCGCCGCAAGCTGGACCGTGCCCGGCGCGATTTCCGCTTCGAGATGCTGCGCGAGCCTGGCCCGGCGCTGGAAGCCGCGATCGCCGGCTATCTGGATGTGCACGCCGGAAGCTGGAAGCCTGCCGAGCCTTTCCCCGCCTTCGACCCGGCCCTGATGCGCGGCGCCGCGGCCGTCGGCGCGCTGCGCCTCGCGCTGCTGCGCGATACCGCAGGCAAGGCCGTCGCGGCGCAATACTGGCTGGTCTCCGGCGGCACGGCCTGGCTGCTGAAACTTGCGCATGTGGAGGCCAGCCGTGCCGCATCCCCCGGCACCGCGCTGACCGCCATGATGATCCGCCATCTGATCGAGGAGGAAGCCGTGCAGCATCTGGATTTCGGGCGCGGCGACGACGCGTACAAAAGCCTGTGGGTGGCGGCGCGACGGCAGCGGATCGGCTTGGTGCTGGCGCATCCCGGCCATCCGCTCGGCCTGCTGGCCATCGCGCGCCGGCAGATCGCGGGATGGATCGGACGATGAGGATTCTCTACAGCCACCGCATCCGGTCCCGCGACGGGCAGGGTGTGCACCTGGATGCCATGGTCGCCGCGCTCCGTGCCGCCGGGCATGTGGTGCAGGTCACCGGCCCCGCCGGCTACGACAAGGCCGAGCTTGGCGGCGAAAGCGCGGGCCTTGCCCGGCTGCGCCGCCTGCTGCCGGCAGGCGCGCAGGCCCTTGCGGAGATCGCCTATGCGGTGCCCGCCACCTGGCGCCTGTATCGCGCGGCGGCGGCCTTCAAGCCGGACGTGATCTATGAACGCGCCAACCTGTATCACGTGGCCGGCCGCATCGTGGCGCGGGCCCGTGGTGTGCCGCTGCTGCTGGAGGTGAATGCGCCACTCGCCGAGGAACGCGCCCGCTTTGGCGGCCTCGGCCTGCCGCGCCTGTCCGCCTGGATCGAGCGCTTCGCTTGGCGTGGCGCGCAGCGCGTGCTGCCGGTGACGGAGGTGCTGGCCGGACGCGTCGCCGCTGCCGGCGTGCCGCAAGGCCGCATCACCGTGGTGCCGAACGGCATCGACCTGGCCGATTTCCCCGAACCCACGCCACGGCCCGCGGCGGATGCCGCCTCACGCCCCGCGGCGGATGCCGCCTCACGCCCCGCGGCGGATGCCGCCTCACGCCCCGCGGCGGATGCCGCCTCGCACCGCGCAGGCGATCCGCTGGTGCTCGGCTTTGTCGGCTTCGTGCGGGACTGGCACGGGCTGGACAAGGCGCTGCACGGCATCGCCGCCTGGCGTGGCGACCGCCCGCTGTCGCTGGTAGTGGTCGGCGATGGCCCGGCCCGGCCGGGCCTGGAAAAACTGGCGGCGGAGCTCGGCATCGCCGATCGCGTGCGCTTCACCGGCCTGGCGGCGCGGGACACCGTGCCGGCCCTGGTGGCGGGCTTCGATATCGCCCTGCAGCCGGCCGCGGTGCCCTATGCCTCGCCGCTCAAGGTCTTCGAATACATGGCCGCCGCCCGCGCCATCGTCGCCCCCGACCAGCCGAACCTGCGGGAAGTGCTGCAGGATAACGAGACGGCGCTGCTGTTCGACCCGGCGGCGCCCGGCGGCTTCTGGGCTGCCGTGTCCCGCCTGGCCCAGGACGCGGCGCTGCGGCAGCGGCTGGGCGAGGCGGCGCGGGCGCAGATCCTGTCGCGTGACCTGACCTGGGCCGGCAATGCCCGGCGCGTGGTGGCGATTGCGGAGGCCGAGCGGGCGGCGATGCGGCCGCGCAGCGCCACCGGCGAAATCACCCGGGGGTCGCTGGCATGAGGATCCCCGCCTTTTCCCAGGCCAGGCTGACCGACCAGGTCACGGATGCCACGGCGCGCAGCAAGACCCATGTGGATGAGCAATCGGGTCGCCCCCGCACGCCCCTGGTGATGCATGTCTTCCCGAGCTTCGCGGTGGGCGGCGCGCAGGTGCGCTTCGCCGCGCTGGCCAATCGCTTCCGGTCGCGCTGGCGGCATGTGGTGGTTCCGCTGGACGGCAACGGCGCCTGCGCTGCGCGGATCGGGCCCCAGGTGCCGCTCACCCTGCTCGATCCGCCGGCCAATCGTGGCGGCGGCCCGGCCGGGCTGGCGCGCAAGCTGTGGGACATCCAGGCGCTGCTGCGGCGGCTGCGGCCGGATGTGCTGGTGACCGGCAATTGGGGCAGCATGGATTGGGCCATCGCCCGCCACGCCGTGCCCGGGCTGCGCCACATCCATATCGAGGACGGCTTCGGGCCGGAGGAGGCGGAGCGCCAGTTCCGCCGCCGCGTCCTCGCCCGGCGCTGGGCGCTGCGCGGCAGCACGGTGGTCTTGCCGTCGCTGACCCTGCTGCGGCTGGCCCAGCAGGAATGGCGGCTGCCCGAGGCGCAACTGCGCTATATCCCGAACGGGCTGGACCTCAACCGCTTCCGGCCGGACGGGCCGGTGGCCTGCCCGGTTCCCGGCTGGGGCGCCGATGGGCCGGCTGGGCCGCTGATCGGCCCCCTGATCGGCACCGTCGCGGCGCTGCGGCCGGAAAAGGCGCTGGACCGGCTGCTGCGCGCCTGTGCCCTGCTGGCACGCCGCCGGACCGCCTTCCACCTGGTGATCATCGGCGACGGGCCGGACCGTGCACGGCTGCAGTCGCTGACGGCGTCGCTCGGGCTGGAGTCCCGGGTGACCTTCGCCGGCCACGTGCCCGACCCGGCCGCCGCATACCGGTCTTTCGACGTCTTCGCCCTGACCTCGGACACCGAGCAGATGCCCTTCTCGGTGCTGGAGGCGATGGGCACCGGCCTGGCCGTGGCCTCCACCGATGTGGGCGATGTCGCGGCGATGGTGGCGACGCAGAACCGGCCTTTCGTCACGCCGCGCGACGATGCCGACTTCGCCATCGCGCTGGCGACGCTGCTGGAAGAACCGGCGCGGCGGCGCAACATCGGCGCCGCCAACCGTTCCCGCGCCGTGCTGGATTTCGGCGAGGAGATGATGTTCCAGACCTATGCCGGGCTGATCGAGGGCTGACAGGCGTCAGCGCCGCCGGATTCCGCCCGGGTCAGGCGTCCGTCCGGCACCCCGCGGACTTCCCCCCCGACCCATCGGAGGCGAGACCCGGCCCAGGCCGGGCGCAGGTCGGGCGCAGGTCGGGACGGCTGCGTTGCGTGGCACCAGCCCGTGCGATTCCTTGTTGAGGGCAGCTCCAGCGCCAGAAATGCCGCGCTGACGCGGCTGAAAGCCAGCCGCCACAGGCGTAGCGCTGGCTGCTGCTTCACGCTGGAATGGGCGGAACAGCCGTGACAGCCATCACCTCGCCACATTAGCGGTCAAAATGCGGCAGGAGCGGCCAGTCGTAACCATTACTGTGCCAGACCATGCTGAAACCGGCCACCGAGCCGCAACGCGAGGAGTTTTTTATTTCGTGTTCGTTATGGTTACGAACATAACCTTACACAAACTTCCCATCAACTCTTCTGGAGCAGGGTAAACAGATTTACGGCTAACGTTAGTCTACTCAAGTTTTCATAAAATTAATCATACTTCGCGCAGATATGATGCAACCTCCTGGTGTGGATGCGTCGGGTTCTATCGGCGCCGAGGGAGTACTTCATGTCTGATTCAACCCACGGTATCGTCCTCCAGAACGCGGGCAGCGGCTCGCTTGACGGAGGAATCGCCACCTTCGGACAGGTGTTTTTGCAGGGCGAGGTCCCTGCGGGTGCGGCACTCATCGCGCAAGGCGGCGGAATTTCCCTGCCGGTCCAGATGGACGTGAAGACCCGGTATGAGGACGGGTCGGTCAAGATGGCCGTACTGGCCGTGCAGCGTCCCGATCTCGCCGCGGGCGAGTCACTGGAGCTCACCTTTGCCACCGAACCTGCAAAGCCGGGCGGACCCACGGTCAACCTGAATGCCGCGCTGAACGAGCATTCGTTCCTGGTCGAGATGAAGATCGCCGGCGGATCGACCATCAAGGTCGACGTCATGGACGTCCTGCGTGATGCACTGGCCGACGGCAGCGCCAGCTTCTGGCAAAGCGGGCCGCTGGCAACCCAGGCCCGCGTCTCCGTCGACCTGCCGGGCGCTCAGCGCATGGTCTTCGACGTCACCGCCTTCGAGGGCGGTGGCATGACGGTCGAGGCGCAGTTCAACAACGACAAGGCCATGGGCGCCAGTGGCGGCCGGGTGCAGTACGATCTCACGGTGACCATGGATGGCGCCAAGGTCGCGACGGAAACCGTCAGCCAGGGCCAGTACCAGAACTGGCACCGCAGCTTTTCCTCGAACGATCATGACGGCGGACAGGGGCTGGGCAGCCCGTCCGAGGGTTGGCTGAACATCCGCCATGACGTCGAATATCTCTCGAAGACCGGCGCCATCGCCGCCTATGACACCAGCCTCGGCATCAGCGACACCCTGATCAACAGCTGGGCCGCAGCGCAATCGCAGGCCGGTTGGTCCGCGCCCTTGGCGGCCAACGGCATCACGCAATACATGCCGATGACAGGCGGTCGCGGCGATATCGGCATCACCACCGCCAGCAACACCGCCTGGCTGCTGACCGGCGATCCCTATGCCGCCGGTTACGCGATGGGCCAGGCCGAAGGCGCGAGTGCCATTCCGTGGCATTTCTGGAATGCCGGGAAGGACACGTGGATCAACTCTGCCGATTTTCCGAAGCTCTGGACCGACGGACGCGGCGGCACCGGCACGGTCGGCGACGCGAACGCCACCGGCCTGACGCAGCAGGTGCCCAACGATACGGGTTGGACGCCGGACCGCGCGCACCAGCCGAGCCTCTCCTACGTCCCCTACCTGCTGACCGGCGAACGCTGGATTCTCGACAACCTGCAGGCCCAGGCCAACTTCACCGTCATCAGCCTGTGGCCCGCGGTGCGCACGGAGGACGGCGCCTTCATCGCGCCCCAGCAACAGGCACGCAGCGTCGCCTGGAGCATCCGTGAGGTCCAGAACGCCGCCTGGTCCAGCCCGGATGGCAGCCCGGAGCAGGCCTATCTGCAGGGTGTCGCCGACGCGAACTGGAAGTGGCTGGTCGAGCAGATTCCGGCCTGGACCGCACTGCAGGGCGAAGCCCATGGGTGGGTCCCCAATGTGGGTGGTGCCGGGATCGACATGTCGCCTTGGCAGCAGGACTACATCGCCTCGACCGCCATCGCTGCCGCCAGCCGCGGCAACGAGGATGCGATGACCTTCCTCGAGTGGCAGATGAACTTCCTCATCGGCCGCTTCCAGGCAGCCGGTGAGGGCTTCGCGCTGCGTGACGGCGCCGCCTATATCATTGCGGTCGGCGATGGCAGCAACGTCTACAAAAGCTGGGCCGACATCGGCGCTGCCACGGCCGCGCGGGGTTGGTCGAACGGTACGGATAGCTGGGCGCACTCCAACGGTGACTATGCGCGCCTGGCACTGATGACCCTGGCCGGAATCTATGAGCTGACCGGCTCGCGGGAGGCCTATGACGCCTACAAGGCCCTGCTGGCACAGAACCCACCCAATATCTCGGAAAGCACCTTTGCGGGCAATCCGAACCATGCGGTGACGATACCGGAGCTGTATGACAGCTGGGCCGGCACCGGCGGCACGCCAATTGTCCCGCCCACGCTGCCGCAGGTGCCGAGCCAGCCCGCGCAACCCATCACCCCCGTGCCACCCAGCACGCCCACGCCGCCGGTCGCCGTTCCCGTGCCCCCGCCAGTCGCCGCCCCCTCCCCGGTGGGCGACAGCCTGACGCTTCCGCAGCCAACGCAGGGGGGACGCTTCGACCTGGGCGCCGGCAACAACAACACGTTGAACCTGTCGTCTGCCGGCGCGAACAAGCTCACCGTCCTGAATGCCAAGACCATCACTGGCGGCAATGCGAGTGATGACGTCACGCTCGCCACCACGATCACCAATGGTCGCATCGACCTTGGCGCCGGCAGCGACAAGTTGACCCTGTCTTCCTCCGGCGCCAACAAGCTGGTCGTGCTGAACACCGAGACCATCATCGGTGGCGCCGGCAATGATGATGTCACCCTCGGCACCACCTTCGCCGGCGGCACGATCGACCTGGGCGGGGGGCAGGACAGGCTGGTCCTGGCCAACGGCTCCAACAGGATCACCGTCGCCAATACCGAGACCATCATCAGCGGTACCGGGCACGACGACGTCACCTTGGCCGCCGCCGTCACCAACGCGACGATCGACCTCGGCGGCGGCAGCGACAAGCTGACCCTGTCCTCGGCCGGCGCCAACAAGCTGGTCGTGCTGAACACCGAGACCATCACCGGCGGTACGGCCAGTGACGACGTCTCGGCGGCGGCAGCGACAAGCTGACCCTGTCCTCGGCCGGCGCCAACAAGCTGGTCGTGCTGAACACCGAGACCATCACCGGCGACACGGCCGATGATGATGTCACCCTCGGCACCGTCATCACCAATGGGCGCATCGACCTCGGCGGCGGCAGCGACAAGCTGACCCTGTCCTCGACCGGTTCCAACAAGCTGGTCGTGCTCAATGTGGAGACCATCCTGGGCGGCGCCCGGAATGACGACGTCACCCTCGGTGCGCCGATCACCAACGGGCGCATCGACCTTGGCGGCGGCAGCGACAAGCTGACCTTGTCCTCCTCCGGCGCCAACAAGCTGGTCGTGCTGAACACCGCGAGCATCACCGGCGGCACCGCCGATGATGATGTCACCCTCGGCAGCATCGTGAACAATGCCCTGGTCGATCTGGCCGGGGGTCAGGACAGGCTGGTCCTGGCCAACGGCTCCAACAGGATCACCGTCGCCAATACCGAGACCATTATCGGCGGCACCGGCAATGACGACGTCATCCTCGGCACCGCCGTCGCCGATGGTCGCATCGACCTCGGCGGCGGCAGCGACAAGCTGACCCTGTCCTCGGCCGGCGCCAACAAGCTGGTCGTGCTGAACACCGAGAGCCTCATCGGCGGCACGGCCAATGACGATGTCACCCTCGGCACCGCCATCACCAATGGGCGCATCGACCTTGGCGGCGGCAGCGACCAGCTGACCCTGTCCTCGGCCGGCGCCAACAGGCTGGTCGTGCTGAACACCGCGACGATTGCCGGCGGCTCAGCCGATGACGATGTCACCCTCGGCACCGTCATCAGCAATGGCCGCATCGACCTCGGCGGCGGCAGCGACAGGCTCATCCTGTCCTCCGCCGGCGCCAACAAGCTGGCTATCCTGAATGTGGAGACCATCCTGGGCGGTGGCGGCAATGATGACATCACCCTCGGTGCCGCCATCACCAACGGGCGCATCGACCTCGGCGGCGGCAGCGACAGGCTGACGCTCTCCTCCTCCGGCGCCAACAAGCTGGCCGTTCTCAATACCGAGATCATCACCGGAGGAAGCGCCAATGATGATGTGGCGCTGAGAACCAACGTGAACGGCGCCCTGGTCGATCTGGCCGGGGGTCAGGACAGGCTGGTCCTGGCAGACGGCTCCAACAGGCTCACCGTCGCCAATACCGAGACCATCATCGGTGGTTCCGGCAATGACCACATCACGCTGTCCACTGCCATCACCAATGGTCGCATCGACCTTGGCGGCGGCAGCGACAGGCTGACCCTGTCCTCCGCCGGCGTCAACAAGCTGGTCGTGCTGAACACCGAGAGCGTCATCGGCGGCAACGCCAACGACGACATCACCTTCGGCACCACCATCAATGGCGGCATCGTCAACCTCGGCGCCGGCAGCGACAGCATCACCTTGTCCTCGGCCGGCGCCAACAAGCTGACCGTGCTGAACACCGAGAGTATCACGGGCGGCAGCGCGATCGATCACATCATCTTCGGCACCACGATCACGAACGGGCGCGTCGACCTCGGGGCCGGGCATGACACCGTCATCCTGTCCTCGGTCGGCGCCAATAAGCTGACGGTCACCAACGTCGAATCCGTGATCGGAGGCAACCACAGCGACCATGTCACCGTGCTGGGATCCGGCGCCGCCCATGTGGCGAGTGGCGCCGGTAACGATGTCCTGATCGGAGGTGGCGGCAACGACACCCTGATCGGCGGCAGCGGTACCGACACGATGACCGGAGGGGCCGGCGCCGATCATTTCATCTTCAACCGGACGGGCGATTCGATCCTGTCTGCTCCGGACCGCGTCACGGATTTCGGCGCAGGCTCGGACAAACTGGTGTTTGACGACCTGTTGAAGGGAAGCTTCGTCTACCGGGGTGATGCGGGCTTCACCGGCAAGGGGAACACCGAGGCGAGGTTTGCCGACTCCTCGCAGCAACTGATCCTGGATGTGAATGGCGACGGTCGGGCGGATATGGCGATCATTCTGGATAACGTCGTGGCGTCCACGCTAGGCGCCTCCGACTTCATCTGGAGCTAACCCGAAGCGAATGCGTACCGATCCTGAGCAGGATCGGTACGCGACGGAATTGTGGGCGGCCGGCCTTCTTACTGCACCTGTTTCGGGGCGCAGCCTGAGCAAGCCCGGCTGACGGTGCCCTCCGGACACCGTACCCGGCACGGTCCACCGAGAACCGGCGCATGGCCGCTGGCCTCCAAATCAAAGCAAGCTCCTCGAGTGGTGTTCACACCGAGTTGAGCGATACATAATTTCAGTGGCGCCGACATAATCGGAAGTACGATTGTGCCGCCGGCGCCTGTTTCACCCAAGAACGGAGACAATCCGCAGGTCTTGCGTCGAATCTTGCTGACCGCGCCACCTGCCGCTGTTCTTTACGTGAGTATTTTCCGGTCCTGCCACAAGGAGGTAAACAGCTGTAGTCGGATGCAAGCGCGGGAACGCTGCTGACTCGTCCGAATAACGGAGAGGCATCAGCGGGTGCGAACCGGCTAGGTCGGTGAGACATCCCGCGGATGCGCCCAGGCGGCTTTGGCCGCCCTGTCACTATGCGGCCCGCCGCACTGTCCAAGGACACAAGAGATGCACGGCATGGCAAAGTCTTCACCCGCCGCTTCGCGCACCATCGCCATCGAAGGCCAGGGCTTGCCCGGTCTCGATACGGTCGGCACCGAGATGATGGCTGCCGCAACGCCGGGTAATCGCTCCCCCACCTCCGCCGATGCCAGCGTCGGCGGCCGCATCAAGGAATTGCGGCGTGCCGCTGGCCGCACGCAGAAGGAGATCGCCGATATCGTCGGCGTGACCGGGGCACAGTTCCATCGCTACGAAACGGGTGCCACGCGCATCGCGACGAGCCGGCTGCTCGGCATCGCGGCAGCACTCGGCGTGCGGGCCGAGGCGCTGGTCGGCACCGCCTCTCCTCGTGCCGAGCCGATGGTGGACTTCTCCGAAGGCGCGACCGATGAGCTCGTGGAGCTGGTCCAGGTGTTCTCGACGATCAGCGATCCGAGGCGCCGCAGCGCCCTGATGGCGTTTGCCCGCGCCGTGGCCCGCGGCCAGCCGCTGCAGTCAACTGGCGGCTCGATTGAATAGCCGTCACCCCGATTGGTTCGGCGGCAGAGCTCAGTAGAACGCATACCACTTCGCGGTGATCGTAGGCGATCACCGCCTCATTGACCTACGACGGCATCCGCCAGCCGGGGTTCGCGCCGCCTGGCGCGGCGTGGTCGGGCGCTCCAGGCCGCAGGCTCCGCTCGTCGGGGTCCGGTATCAGCCCTGCTGACCGAGCGCCGAGACCACTTTCCGTATCAGCTCCGGCAGCGACTTGGCGCCGATCTTCGTCATGATGGCGGCACGATGGTTTTCCACCGTGCGCTGGTTCAGCCGCAGTTCCGCCGCGATGATCTTGCTTGGGGAGCCGGCGATGACGTGGTCGAGGATCTGGCGCTGACGTAGTGTCAGCCGATCCAGCCGCGCCGCCACCTCCGCCTTCATCGCCGCCTCCCCCGCCGCATGTGCGATGCGCGCATTGGCCCCGGCGATGTTCCGCAGAAGATCGGAGCGCACGATCGGCTTCTCGATGAAATTGATCGCGCCCGCCGTCATCGCGCGCACCGCCATGCGGACATCGCCATGGCCGGTCACCATGATGGCGGGCAGGCGCTGGGCATGTGGGCGCAGCGCCGCCAGCAGCGCCACGCCATCCATGCCCGGCATCACCGCATCCACCAGCACGCAGCCACGGCGCCCTGGATGGTCCGCCTGCAGAAACGCTTCCGCGCTCGGGAAGCTCTCGACCGAAAATCCATGGGCCGCCAGCCACTCCGCGGTATCCCGCCTCAGCGTCGCGTCGTCATCCACGATGAAGACTTGGCCTCCCACTCCGGGCGCCGGCACCGCCTCCGCCGGCAGGCTGGCCGCCGGCATCGGCCCCGACACTGGGCGTGGCATTTCCGCCTCGTCCTCATCCATGCTGCTGGCGGAGGCAACCGCATCGGCACGCGCCGGTTCCAACGCCTCCATCGTCGCCGTGCGGCGCGCGAGAAGACGCCGCACCCGGGACAGGAGATCGTCGGCCCGGATCGGCTTCGGTGCATGCTCGACATCGAGCAGCCCAATCTCCTGCCGGGTCCGGGCGGAGGTATCGCCCGTCAGGATGATCGCCGCCGGCGGCGCCGCAAGCACCTGGCGCAGCTGCAGCGTCAATTCGACGCCGTTGAAATTCCCCGGCAGGTTGTAGTCGGTGATGACAAGCGCTGGCGGATGTTCGACGGCAAGCGCAATGGCGCGCGACCCTTCGAAGGCGACCAACACGCTGTAGCCCTGTTCCTGCAGCAGCATGCGCAGCGCATCGGCCACCGCCTGGTCATCCTCGATCACCAGGATGCGCGCGGCCTCGCGGGGTGGTGGCAGGTCCTGCGCTGGCAGTGCACCACCCTGTGCCAGGGGCAGGTCGATGTGGAAGCAGGACCCCGCATTCTCACGCGACCGCACGCCGATCGGGTGCCCCAGGAGATTGCAGAGGCGCCGCGCAATGGCGAGCCCGAGGCCAAGCCCCTGGCTGCGTGCCCGCGCGGTGTTGTCGATCTGGTGGTATTCCTCGAAGACCGCCTGCATCTGCGCCTGCGGGATGCCGATGCCGGTGTCCCATACCTCGATCCGGAGATGCCCGCCGACCCTGCGGCATCCCAGCAGGATGCGCCCTTGCCGCGTGTATTTCAGCGCATTGGAAAGCAGGTTGCGCAGGATCTGTCGCAGCAGCCGCGCATCGCTCAGCACCACCGCATCACTCGGCACCAGGCGCCAGTCGAGCCCCGCGTCCCGCGCCGCATCCGCGAATTCCCGTTCGAGGCTGGCCAGCAGCGCGCCCACGTGAACCGGTGCGATGTCCGCATGGACGCGGCCCACCTCCATCCGATTGATGTCCAGCAGCGCGTCCAGGATGCCGGACATGGCATCGATGGTTTCATCCAGCCGCCCGATCAGACGCAGCAGCGCCGGATCCGACGCCTTGGCCGCCAGCAGGCCGTGCAGCATGCTCATGCTCTGCAGGGGTTGCCGCAGATCGTGGCTGGCCGCCGCCAGGAAACGCGACTTTTCTCGATCCGCTCGCTCGGCGACCGCCTTCGCCAGTTCCAGCCGGCCAGCGAGGCGCGTCTGCTCCGTCAGATCCTCGATGGTCAGCACGCTGCGCGGCGGGTCCGAGTTCAGGCGCCGGGCGACCACCCGCAGCAGCTGGGTCTCCCCCTCCGGCTGGACAACTTCCAGGATCGAATCCTCCGCCTCGCCCGGCAGGCCGCTCTCGGAGGTCAGAAAGGCATCCAGCCGCGGAGCCGCAAGAAGGGCTGCCTCCAGGCGCTCCGGCGTCAGGCCCAGCACGCCACGAAAGCCTGGGTTTGCGTCAATGACCTGGCGCTGTGCATCCAGCACCGCAACCGGCAGGTGGATCGCCTGCAGCAGGTCTTCCGACAGGCGCCGCCGGGCGCCCGCAGCCCAGGCCACCAACGCGCCCCCGAGTGCCACTGGCGGAAGTTCCTGGTCGACCTGCTGCCTATCCGGCCTGGGGTTCGTTCTGGGAGCATCCGGCAACAGCGTCGTCATCACCCAGCCGCCGCGGTGGCGCACGGCCTGCGTCCCGCCCCCGGCACGCGCCGGGTCGTCCGAGAGCAGTATGGCGAGGCCCCGCGTGCCTTCCGTCTCCGCCAGGCTCAACAGCAGCGCCTCCAGCGCGCCTCCGGGCGCCTCGGGCAGGGCGCAGAGCCGGCGGTCGCGCAATTCCATGGCCGTCCCGTCCGGCACCAGCAGGACCGCATCCGCCAGCACCGGCGCGCCATCCGAGGCCAGCTGAACCGGCATGGCTATCCGCCCCTCGAGCGCCGCCTTGAGGATCTTGTCCGCCTCGCCGGAGGCAACCACCGCCACCAGGGCCAGACCCGTCTGCCTTGGCAAATCGCCGAGCAGAGCCAGGCAGGCTTCCAGCCCTCCCACCGCGTCGACGACCACCACTGCAATGGCCCGTTCACCGGGTTGCAGGCGCGCCGCATCGACATCGCCGCAACCGGCACCGGGCATTCAAGGGATCCTGGGTTTGAGACGGAGTACGGCCAACATAGAGCCAGCGTCCAAAATTCAAACCGGCCTAAATCACGGCCCTTGTTCAAATAAATGAGCGGACTCTGCAGGATATGGAACATCCGCCAAAGTCTGTACTGAGCGCAGGCGTCAGCCACGCTCCATGCAAGAGTGTAAACGTTACGCGTTAGCTTTGCAGAGCCGTGCTTGAAACTGCGACCGCGACCCAGCGGCAGATTGCCTGGCGCCTGGCGGTGTCTCGGCCCCACCAGCAGCGCGACATCAGACCGCGGAGGATACCGCCCGGGCCGCCGCAGCATCGTCTGCCTGGGAGGCGAACCACGCGATCGTCGGCCGCAGCCCTTGCTCGAGCGCCACCTGCGGCTTCCACCCAAGAAGATCCTGCGCACGCCCGATATCCGGGCAGCGTCGCCGGGGATCATCAACCGGAAGCGGACGAAAACTGATGCCGGAGCGCGATCCGGTCATCGCCAGCACCAGTTCGGCAATCTGGAGGATCGTCTGCTCCTGCGGGTTGCCGAGGTTGACCGGCCCGCCGGGATTGGATTGCGCGCCCATCAGCGCCATCAGCCCGCGGATGAGGTCCGACACATAGCAGAAGGACCGCGTCTGGGTGCCGTCGCCATAGATGGTCAGCGCGCCGCCAGCCAGCGCCTGGCAAATCAAATTGGAGACGATGCGGCCGTCATCGGCGCGCATGCGCGGACCATAGGTGTTGAAGATGCGCGCCACACGCGCATCCGCCTGGCCGTGCCGCAGGTAGTCGAAGCACAGCGATTCGGCCGCGCGCTTGCCTTCGTCGTAGCAGGCGCGGGGGCCGGTGATGCTGACATGGCCGCGGTAATCCTCCCGCTGCGGATGCTGCTCCGGGTCACCATAGACCTCGCTGGTCGAGGCCTGCAGGTACCGTGCGCCGCACCGCGCCGCGAGGGCGAGCAGGTGCTGCGTGCCGACGACGTTGGTCAGCATCGTGTGCACCGGGTCCGCCTGATACAGAGGCGGAGATGCGGGGCAGGCCAGGTTGTAGACCTCCTCCACCATCAGGCTCTCCGGCAGCGGGTCGGAGACATCGTGGTGGATGAAGCGGAATTGCGGGTTCTGCAGGGCCAGATTCGCCTCCAGCCCGGTCTGCAGATTGTCCAGGCCGATGACATGATGGCCCTGGGCCAGCAGCGCGGCGCAGAGGTGGGAGCCGAGGAAGCCGGCCCCGCCCGCCACCAGCACCCGCTTTCGCCGGCCTGGAGCCGGCCCGCCACCCTCATCCTGCCGCCAGCGCGTTGCGTCTGCCCTCTGCATGCGCTCAACCCCCTGCCGCAACGGATTGCGGCGCCACAGCCTGCCGCAGGGCCGCGACCAGCTCGCCGGCGCGGGCGAGCCCGGTATGCTGCCGCCGCACGATGTCGCGCGCCCGTCGCGCCATCGCCTGGTGCGGGATGTCGCTGGGAGATTCCAGCAGCGCCACCACATCCTCTGTCGTCCGGGCAATGGCGACGCCGCCGGGCAGCAGCGCCTCCAGCCCGTCCCATGCATCGCTGACGATGGGCGTGCCGATGGCCGCCGCCTCGAACAGCCGCACGCTGGGCGACCAGCCGGCGGCGATCATGTCGGCGCGCGTCACGTTCAGCGTGAAGCGCTGCGCGCTGTAGAAATCCGGGTGCTCCGCCGGCGGCAGATGGGCGATGCGCGCCACATTCTCCGGCCAGGCGATGTCCTCGGGATACTGTGGGCCGGCCACCACGAAGCGGCGATGCGGCAGGCGCCGTGCCGGCTCCAGCAGCAGCCGGCCCAGCGTCGGCTGCCGGTCCGCGCTGTAGGTGCCGAGATAGCCGAGGTCCCAGCGTATCGCCGCGCCTGTGTTCCTGTACTGCTCCGGCTCCACCGAGCAGTACAGGGGCGCGGCCCGCTGCGCGCGGTAGCGCTGCTTCAGCCGCTCCAGCGTCGGCCCGCCGGTGAAGGAATAGTAGGTCACCAACTGCGGAATCTGGCGCGGCGCGATGTAGTCCGCCTCGCCCTGCGCCAGCCGCGCCAGGGTCACCGGCGTATCGATGTCGTAGAAGCTGACACGGCCGGGTGCGATGGCCTGCACCGCATCGATCACCGCCACGCCCTCCGGAACGTAGGACCCGACGATCACGGCATCCGCCGCCGCGATGGCCCCGGCATGGCGTGCGCGCAATGCCTCGATGCTGTCGTAGAATTTCAGGCTGCAGAAATCGGGCGCGCCGAGGTCGCGGTTCGCGGCGTACCAGGGCTGCTCCCGTTCCAGGAACAGCACCCGATGGCCCAGCGCGTGCAGCCCGCGCAGCAGCGCGCGGAACGTCGTCGCATGGCCGTTGCCCCAGGAGGAGGACAAGGACAGGCCGAGCACCACCAGGTCCAGCGGCTGCGCCCTCATGCCGCGCTCCTCGCCGCCTTGTCCGCCGCCAGACGCCGCAGCAGCGTATCGACCACGACGGCCCGGCTTTCGTAGGTGTGCTCGGCCAGCACGCGCCGCAGCGCCGCCTGCCCGATCTCCCCGGCCCGCGCGCGCGTCAGCCCCGCCACATGCTCCGCCACGTCGCGGCCATCCCGTGCCACCAGGATTTCCTCGCCCGGCTTCAGGAAAAGGTCGATGCCTGGCCAGTCATCGGTGATGAGGCAGGCCCCCGCGCCGGCGGCTTCGAAGACGCGGGTGGGTGGGGAAAAGCCGGTCGCCGCCATGCTGGCGCGGTTGATGTTCAGCACCGCCATCGGCGTGACGTTGAAGGCGTTGTGGTCGCGAGTCGGCACGTGGCCGATATCGCGCACATTCGGCGGCAGGCGCCGGTCGCCCCAGCCGGAGCCGCCGAGCAGGAAGTCACGCTGCGGCAACGCCTCGGCAGCGGCCAGGAAGAAGTCCTTGACCCGCGCCTCGCGATCCGGCAGGCGGTTGCCGAGGAAGCCCAGCGCCGCTTCGAACTTCGCATCCGGCGCGACCGGGTGATGCATGCTCGGATCCAGCGCGTTGTAGATCGGCACGCAGTCCGAGGCGCCCAGCGCGCGATAGGCCTCCACCACCGCATCGCCGCCGCCATAGGTCAGCACCAGGTCGAGCCGGCCCAGCGCGGCGTGGCTCGGATGGTCGGGCGCCGCATGCAGCTCGGCCAGCGTCGCCGGCGCATCCACGTCCCAGAAGATGCGGATGGCCTGCGGGGCCGCGGCCTCCACCAGCCCGGCCAGCAGCGCATCATCGCCGTAGCCCACGCCGCTGGCCTTCACCACGACATCCGCCTGCCGCGCCTCCGCCGCCGCGCGGGCCAGCGCATCCGGCGTCGCGTCATAGACCACCACGCGGCACCATTCCGGCGGGTCGATGTCGCGGTTCTGCTGCCGGCCGAAGGCATCCGGTTCATAGAAGGTGATGTCGTGGCCATGCGCCGCCAGCGCACGCAGCAGCCCACGGTAATAGGTCGCGGCACCGTTCCAGTAGGAGGACAGCAGGCTGGATCCGTAGAATGCGATCTTCATGCCGCCAGCTCCGTTCCCGCCATGCCGAGCCGCCGCAGGATGTCCATCAGCTCCGCGACGCGGTGGCGGCAGGTGTGGCGCGCCTGGATCGTCTCCAGCCCGGCGCTGGCCAGGGACCGCGCGCAGTCGCGGTCGTTCAGGACTTGGCGCAGCCGCGCCTGCATCTGCGCGCCGTCGCGCGCCTGGAGGTAGTCCATGCCGGCGCGGAACAGCCCCTCCGCATCCTCCCACGGCGCGCAGATCAGCGGGATGCCGCAGGCCAGCGCCTCGAAAACGCGGATGGTGGGGATGCCCGGCAGTGCTTCGACATAGGGGCGGCGCGGAATATGCAGCGTCACGCGATGCCGCGCGAAGACGGAGGGTGCAGCCGCATTGGCGATCCAGCCCCGATAGTCGAGCCCGGCCTCGCGCAGCGCGGCCAGCGCGGCCTCCGGATAGCGCACACCATGCACCGCGCCGGTCAAACCGAGCGCCTTGGCGGGCTCCATCAGGAACTGGTACAATTCCTCGGTCCGCTCGCCGTCACCCCAATTGCCAATCCAGACCAGATCCGCCGACTTCGCCGCCGTCATCGGCCGGAACAGCGAATCATCCGCCGCCTCGTGCCAGGTGAACACCCGCGCGCCCCAGCCCAGCTGCAGGTAGCGCTGCCGCAGCGTCTCGCCGAAGGCCAGGATGCCGTCGTAATCCTGCAGCAGCATGCCGGCGATGGCGTCGCGGTCCGACACCGCGCGGTGATGCGTATCGTGGAACAGCAGGCGGAAGCCGCCCCCCCGGCGCCGCAGAAGGCCAAGCTGCTCCACCAGCGCCGGGTCGGTCCATTCATGCACGATGACCACATCGGCCCCGGCCGTCGCCCGCTCATGGTCGAAGCCCTGGTCGTAGGTCTCGTGGTCCAGGTCCGGGAATGTGCGGGCGAAGGCCTCCAGCGCCTGTGGCCCTCCCTCCCGCAGCAGGTTCTGCCGGCTCCAGCCATCCGCCGGCTCCAGCGCCAGGGCGGTGTGGCCGCGCGCCACAAGGTCCCGCATCACGCCCCGGAGGAAATGGGCATTGCCGTGGTTCCAGTCCGAAACCAGCGAGTGCGTATAGAAGACGAAGCGCATGGCTAATCCACGAGGGATGATGAGGAAGCCGTTGTTGATGATGCATAAGCGGCCAGCAGCGCCGAGAGTTGCCGATCGCAGGTGTAACGCTCCGCCCGCGCCCGCGCCGCATCGCCGAGTGCCGCCCGCAGGGAAGAATCCTGCATCAGCGTATCGATCGCCCCGGCGAACCCCGCAGCATCCCGCGCGAATTGCGCCGCGCCGTCCCAGATCTCGCGGTAGGTCGGAATATCGGCCAGCAGCAGCGGCGCGCCTGCCTGCGCGGCCTCCAACGCCGCCAGCCCAAACGGCTCGTATTGCGAGGGTGAGGCAAAGATGGCGCAGCGGCGCATCAGCCCGCGCAGCCGGTCGTGCGGCAGCGGACCCAGCGCCTGCGCGTGGCGGAAGCGGAAGGCCTGCCCATTGGCGCCCTGGCAGTCCCCCGCCGCCAGCACGGGTGCGGTGGTGCGTGCCGCGGCGGCATCCAGCAGCGCCGCGCCCTTCCCCTCATCCCACCAGCGCCCGGCCGCCAGCACGAAGGCCTCACGCGCCAAACTGGGCGCCTCCGCAGGCTCCACGGCATTGGGCACCACCTGCACCGGGCGGATCAGCGCATAGGCCGCCCGCAGCGCCGCGGCGTGGGATTGGCTCGGCGCCACCACGGCATCCGCCCGCGCGAGGCCGCGCGCATTCAGCGCCCGCTGCCAGGCCCACGCCGCGGGAAGCGGCGTGTCGCGCATCGTGGCCCACCAGGTGACCACGCAGGAATGGGAGACCACCACCACGGGAAGCCGCCCAGCGAGACCCGCCGCCTGGGTCGGCAGGTTCAGGTGCAGCAGGTCGCAATCCGCCGCCAGATCCTGCACCTGCCGCGGCACCGCCGCCAGCGCCGCCGGGTCCTGCACCAGCCAGTCCAGCGGCGCATCCAGCAGATGCAGCTGCGTATCGCGCAGCGCCGCCACCTCCGCCCGCTGGCCGTCGCGCGGCGGCGGGCCGAGGCATGCCAGCAGCACCTGGATGCCCGCGCGGTTCAACGTCCGGCACAGATCCACGCCGTACCGCCACACGCCGCCGACGGCATCCACCGTCATCAGCAGGCGGCGCAGCGTCATGCGATCAGCCTTGCCTTCTCCCGCGGCGCTGCGTGCCGCACGGCGAGCCAGCGATGCAGCTCCGCCAGCCCCTGCCGCCAGCCGATCTGCGCGGACCAGCCACAGGCCTGCAACAGCTTGTCGGTGTTGGCGACGAAATAGGTCTGGTCGCCCTGTCGCGTGGTTCCGTGGCGCAGATCGACCTCCCGCCCGGTCAGCCGGCCGATCTCCCGCAACACCATCCGCAGGCTGACGCAGTTGGCGGGCCCGCCGCCCAGGTTGAAAGCCTGTCCCGACAGCGCGTCGATATCGGCCAGCACCATCCGGTAGGCCGCCACCGCATCCCGCACATGCAGGATATCGCGCACCTGCTTGCCATCGCCATAGATGGTGATGGGCTCGCCGCGCAGCGCGCGGATCAGGAAATGCGCCACCCAGCCCTGGTCCTCCGTGCCGAACTGGCGCGGGCCGTAGATGCAGGACATGCGCAGCACCGCCGTCGGCAGGCCATAGGACTTCGCGTAGTCCAGCACATACTGGTCCGCCACGCCCTTGGAGCAGCCATAGGGGGTGCAGAAATCCAGCGGGCGATCCTCCGCGATGCCCTGCGCCGCGATGGCATTGTCCGCCGGTACGTAACGGTCCTCATGCTCGATCATCGCGAGGTCGTCGAGGTTACCGTAGACCTTGTTGGTGGAGGCGAAGATCACCGGCGTGCGCCGGCCGGATTGGCGCACCGCCTCCAGCAGGTTCAGCGTGCCCCGCGCATTCACCTCGAAATCCGCCATCGGCGATTCGAGACTGGTGGTGACCGCCGTCTGTGCCGCCAGATGAAAGATCGCGCCGGCATCGCGCAGCACCTCGCGCACCAGCGGCGCGTCGCGCAGATCGGTCGCCTGCCAGGTCACGCGGTCGCCATGGGCCTGCTTCAACCAGGCGAGGTTCTCCTCCACGCCCGGGCGGCTTAGATTGTCCAGCAGCACCACGTCGCGGCCTTCACACAGGAAGCTTTCGGCCAGATTGCAGCCGATGAAGCCGGCGCCGCCCGCGACGACGATCGGCCGCGTCGCTGGTTGCAGCGCAGGCGCGCCCAGCCGCAGCGTCTCGGCCAGGCCCTTCGGCCCGCCCTGCGCCAGCAGCCGCGCCAGCAGCTTCGGCCGGCCATCCGCATCAACCGCACCCATGTGGTAGTGCCGCTGGTCGAAGCGCAGGCCTTCCTGCACGCTGATGGTGTCGGGAATATCCTGCCAGCCGTACCAGTACAGTCGCTCCGCCGGTGCGGCCAAGGCATCGAGGAAGCTGCGCGCCTGCTCGCCCTCATCATGCCGCCAGGTGGCGTAGCCGGCTTCCGTCAGCCAGAAGCGCATGGCCGGGTTGTAGGGCGCCACAATCTCCCGCGCGCGTTGCAGCAGCGAGGCCCAGCCATCCCAGCTGCCGAACTCGCTGTCCCAGGTGCCGGGGAAGCCGTGCAGGCCGAGCACGTCGATCTGCGCCAGAACGCCGCGCTCGCCCATCAGCTTCAGCCAATGCGCGTCGAAGGGGCACGGACCACCGAGCACCGTGGTGAAGCCGCGCTGCTTTGACCAGTAGGCGGCGGCGCCCACCATCTCGCAGAACAGCTGCCAGTCCGGGTCCTCGCGCCAATCCCAGTCGAGCAGGTTGTTCGGCTCGTTCCACAATTCCACGGCGCGGAAGTGCCGGCCGTAGCGGGTCAGGCAATGATCGACGAAATCCGCATAATCCTGCAGCCGGTGCGGCGCGCCCGCGGCGGTGCCGGTGCGCGACAGGGATGGCGGGGTGTAGTGGATGCAGGGCAGCAGCTCGAACCTTGCCGCCAGCTTTGGCAGTAGCCAGTCATACCAGGCGGGCCCCTCCGCGGTGTGATATTCGGCCCAGGACAGATGCGTGCGGAGATGTGTGGCGCCGGCTGCGGCCATGGCCTCGATCGCCTGCTCGGTGCGGGCATATTCCCCGGGCCGGAACCATTCGGCGAAGCCGAAGGCGGGCGGGTTGGTCATGCGACGAGCCCTCGCATCTCCAGATGCCGCCGCATCTCCGCATTGCGGTCCACCACCTTCTGCGCCGCGACCCAATCCGCCAGCTCCCGCAGCGAATCCTGCAGGGCCTCGCGCGGCTCGAAGCCCAACAGGCTGCGGGCGCGGCCGATATCGGCGAAGCAGTTGCGGATGTCGCCGATCCGCGCCTTGTGCATGATCTCGGGCTCCAGCTCCCGGCCCATGGCGCGCGCCACCATCCGCGCCACTTCCGTGATCGTGTAGGCCTGGCCGCTGCCGATATTGATGGTGGTGTCCTGCAGTTGCGGCGTTTCCAGCGTCAGGCGGAAGGCCCGCGCCACATCGCGCACATGCACGAAGTCCCGCCGCTGCTCGCCATCCTCGAAGATCGTCGGCGCCTCGCCACTGGCAACGCGGGAGGAGAAATTCGCCAGCACGCCGGTATAGGGATTGGAAAGCGCCTGCCCCGGCCCGAACACGTTGAACAGCCGCAGCGCCACCGCCTCCCGCCGGTAGGCGCGGCCGAAGATCAGCACCGCCTGCTCCTGAAAGTATTTTGTTAACGCATAGATCGAAGCGAGATCGACCGGCTTGCATTCATCCGTCGCCACGGGCGTCAGCGCCTCGCCCTTTGGCGTGACAAGGCCCCAGCGGCCCTCAGCAATTTGCTGCGGGCTGCGGCGCGCATCATCCACGGCGCGGCCATCCGGCGTGCGGTAGCGGCCCTCGCCATAGACACTCATGGAGGATGCGACGACGATGCGCCGCACCGGGCGGTCGATCATCGCCTGCAACAGCACGGCGGTGCCGACATCGTTGGTGCTGACGTAGCGCTCGATCTCATACATGCTCTGGCCGACGCCGACCTCGGCCGCCAGATGCACCACGCCCTCCACACCCTCCAACGCGGCGGCCACGGCGACAGGGTCGCGCACATCGCCGCGACGCAGCTCCACCCCTTGCATGTCCACCGGCTGGTCGGCGCCGTGCACCTGGTCGATCAGCGAATCCAGCACGCGCACCCGGTGGCCCCTTGCCACCAATTCGCGGCAGACCTCCCGCCCGATGAAGCCGGCGCCGCCGGTGACGAGATAGAGGGTCAATGTCGCGGCCTCCCTGCTGCTTCCGTCAGCGCGCGTAGATCCGGTCCAGCGCGGCGGCGGTGTCGATGAAGCGCAACGCGGTGGGATCGAAGCGGTTCTGTTGCGCCAGTTGTGTCGCCCATTGCACGGCCATGCGGCCGCCCCAGGCATCGGGCGGCGTAGCCAGGGTCTCACGCGCCGTGCCACGGAACCGCTCGGCGGCGAAGTCGTAGAAGGACCCATCCACATTATGCAGCGCCGCGCCGCCTTGCGTGCCGTGGAAGGCGGCCGAGATCACCGCATCCCGCCCCGCATGCAGCCACCAGGAACAGGCCAGCCGCACCACCGTGCCATCCGCCAGCACCAGCGTGGCCAGCGCCAGGTCCTCGACCTCCGCCGCATCACGCGGCAGTGGCGCGCCCTTGGCGAAAAGCTGCGCCGAGACCTGCGCCACCTCGGGAAAATCCAGCACCCACAGCGCCAGATCCACCAGATGCACGCCGAGATCCATCACGCAGCCGCCGCCCGATAGCGCCCTGTCCTTGAACCACGGCTTGTCCGGCCCGTAGGCGTTGTGGAACACCAGATCCACCGCCTGCACGCGCCCCAACTCGCCGCCCTGCACCAGCGCCCGGATCCGCTGCATCGCCACCGTCGCGCGATAGGACAGGTCGAGGCCCAGCAGCCGGTCCGCCTGCTGCGCCGCCTGCACCACGCCCCGCACCTCCGCCGCATCGCGCCCGAGCGGCTTCTGGCAGAACACCGCGACGCCCTGGCGCAATGCCTGCACGGATTGCGCCGCGTGCTGCGCGCTGGGCGTCGCGATCACCACACCATCCAGGCGCAGCGCCAGCAGCGCCTCCAGCCCCGCGACGCGGCGCGCGGCCGGGGCGGCCTGCTGCGCGGCCTGCGCCATCTCCTCCACCGGATCGGCGAAGGCGATGATCTCCGCCACATCCGCCGCCGCGATCGCCTCCATCCGATGCCGGCCGATCCAGCCGGTGCCGAGGAAACCGAGCCTTGGCCTCATGGCTCGACCAGCGCCTTCATGAAGCCATCCGGCCGGTCGCGCGTCATGTCCAGCGCATCGCCCAGGGCCGAAAGCGGAAAGCGATGCGTGTAGAGCGGGGAAGGGTCCAGCCGGCCGCTTTCCACCGCCGCCACCGCCTCCCGCATCCCGCGCATGTATTCGGCCGGGTCGCGCTCATGCGCATTCACCACGTCCAGCCCGCGCCAGTTCCACAGCTGCATATTGACCTGGCGGGGCCCGTCCTGGTGGTAGCCCGCGATTACCAGCCGCCCGCGCACCCGCGTCAATTCCGCCGCCAGGTCCAGCGGCCATTGCTGGCCCACCGCCTCGATCACGCGATGGCAGAATTCGCCGCCGGTCAGCGCCTTCACCCGTTCGATGATCGCCCAGTGATCCTCCATCGGGATCACCTCCGCCGCCCCCATGCGCCGCGCCATGTCGAGCGAGGTGGGGCGGCGGGAGATGGCGATGACATGCGCGCCGGCCTCGCTCGCCAGCCGCGTCAGGATGGCGCCGAGGAAGCCGATGCCGATGATGGCGACAGGCTGCCCGGCCTCGATGCCGGCGCGGCGGAAGATGTTCATGGCGCAGCCCAGCGGCTCGCCCGGAAAAGGCTGCCCGGCCAGGCTGTCCGGCAGCCGCACCACCTGGGTGGCGGGGCCGGTGTCGAAGGCGGCGTAGCTGCGCTGGAACAGCGTGGCGACGCGGTCGCCCACGGCCAGGCCCTGCACCTCCGCTCCCACGGCATCGATGACGCCCCAAGCCTCATGCCCCAGCGCGCCCGGCTCGGTCGGAAAGCGCATCCACTCCGGCCCCGCCCAGGGCGTGAGGTTGGAGGCGCAGACGCCGCATCCCTCGATCCGGACCCGAACTTCCGCCACCCTCGGATCGGCCGGTTGAACCTGGACCAGTTCGATCCGGCCCGGTGCGGTGAGGATGGCGGCCGGTGCTGGGGCGGCCGGTGCTGGGGCAGCCGGTGCTTGGGCAGGTGGCAAGTGCAGGTCCTCAGGCGTCGCGCACCGCGCGTGTCAGCGACGATCGTGGTGTCGGGCGCCGCGAAAACGGGTCCGAGCCACGAAAGTTGCAACGCGATCTTCACCACTTCCGCCGCAGGATGTTCACGCGGCGAAGGCGATCACACCTTGGAAGCAGCGGCCGCAGCCACTATTTTCATCAGGTCCTTCTCCCACTCGGGTCGCCGGAGCGTCCCGCTACACGGAATCCGGCCTCGACATCTGCATGACGAAATCCGAACACGCCGATGGTCCGCACGCCGGGACCGCGCCCTCGCGCCTCAAGGTTGCGGCCCGCCTGCGGCGGACCAGCGCCGCGATGCAGGGGCTTCTGGTGGAGTTGCGGCGGCCATCCCGCCTGCCGCCGCTGCCGGTGGCACCGCCGCGGCTGCAGCCCGGCAGCATGCGCGTGGCGTCCTACAACATCCATAAATGCGTCGGCACGGATCGCCGCTTCGACCCGGCCCGCACCGCCGCCGTCATCGCCGAACTCGGCGCCGACCTGGTCGCGGTGCAGGAAGCCGATCGTCGATTCGGCCGCCGCGTCGGCCTGATGGACCCCGCGACGCTGGAGCGCGAGACGGGGCTGGCGCCGCTGCCGGTCTCCGACCTGCCGGATGGCCATGGCTGGCACGGCAACGCCATCCTGGTGCGCCCGGGCACGCCGGCCCGCATCCGCCGCCTGGCGCTGCCGGGGGCGGAACCGCGTGGCGCCCTGGTGGCGGAGCTGGACCTGCCCGGCGGGCGGCTGCGCGTGGTGGCCGCGCATCTCGGCCTGCTGCGCCGCTGCCGCACCCGCCAGGCCACCGCCATCCTGCGCGCCCTGGCGGAGGATGCGGAAGGGGAGGCGCCGCTGCCCACCCTGTTGCTCGGCGACCTGAATGAATGGCGGCCCGGCGCCAAATCCTCCCTGCGCGCCTTCGAGCCGTTCTTCGGCCCCCTGGTGCACGGCCCGGCCAGCTTCCCGACCCGGCTGCCGGTCCTGGCATTGGACCGCATCCTGGGCTGGCCGCGCGGCGTGGTCAGCGATGTGGCCGTGCATGACAGCGCCCTGGCGCGCGTCGCCTCGGACCACCTGCCGCTGACCGCCGCGGTGCGGCTCGGCGCCACGTCCGAACTGAGCGAGGCCGCCTGAGACCGACACCTCCGCATCGTTGCAACTACGACGCCACTTCGCCGTTCGCTTGAGGCTGGCGCCGCCGATCGCCAGATGACCGTGGCAGGCGGATGAGGAGCGTCATGCAACAGATTTCGGCCAGCCCGCCAGCGCCCGTGACGGCCACCACGTCGCAGGAGACGGCGCTCGACCGGGCGGTGCGGCAGGTTCTCGGCAGGCTGGGCCATGCCCATGGCGGCGCGGCGCTGGTGCCCGAGGGGCTGGACGCCTTCGACATCCGCGTCGCCACCGCCCGCGCCGCCGGCCGCAGCCTCGATCTGCAATACTACATGTGGCACGCCGATGTGACCGGGAAGCTGCTGGCCGGGGAGGTCCTGGCCGCCGCCGACCGGGGCGTGCGCGTCCGCCTGCTGCTGGACGACGCCTATGCGCTGGGGCGGGAGCGTGTGCTGTCCGCGCTGGATTCGCACCCCGGCATCGCGGTGAAGCTGTTCAACGGCACGCGCTGGCGGATGTTCGGCCGCGCCGGCTTCCTGCTGGAAATGCTGTTCGGCGGCTGGCACCTGAACCGGCGCATGCACAACAAGGCCTGGATCGCCGATGGCAAGGTGGCGATCGCCGGCGGCCGGAACCTGGGCGACGAGTATTTCGGCGCCAACTCCGACGAGTTCAATTTCCGCGACCTGGACCTGGTCCTGGCCGGCGACGCCGCTTCCGGCACCAACCGGGTGTTCGAGCGCTACTGGCGCAGCAACCTGGCCCGCCCCGCCGCCCTGGTCTGCCCGCCCAGCGACAAGCGCGGCCTGCCCGCCCTGCGCCAGGCGCTGGCCGAGGCCGCGGCGGCGCCCCTGGCCACCCGCTACCTGCAGCATCTGGGCGCCTTCGATGGCGTCGAGACCTCATTGGCCCGCGGCCTGGTCGCCCTGGCACCCGGCGCGGTGCAGGTGGTGGCGGACCCGCCGGAGAAGGCCCGCCGTGGCCTGGCGGCGCGCCGGCTGGCGCGGGCCGCCGGCGGCATCGCGCCGGAAATCGCGGATGCGTTGCGCCGCGCGAAGCGGCAGGCCCTGCTGATCTCGCCCTATTTCGTGCCGGGCGAGGCCGGCCTCGCGCTGCTTCTGGGCCTGGTCGCGCGGGGGGTGCGGGTATCCGTGGTGACCAATTCCCTCGCCGCCACCGATGTGGTGGCCGTGCATGGCGGCTACGCCAGGTACCGCAAGCCGCTGCTGCGCGCCGGCGTGCCGATCTTCGAGTTGAAGCCGAGCGGCGAGGATGAGGATACCTCCGTCTTCGGCTCCCGCGGCGCCAGCCTGCATACCAAGGCGTTTGTGGTGGATGACGGGCCGGTCTTTGTCGGCTCCTTCAACCTCGACCCGCGCTCCGCCGCGCTGAACACGGAAATGGGCGCCTTCGTGGACCACCCGACCCTGGCCCGCGAATTGCGCGCGGAGCATGACCGGCTGGCGGACCCGGCGCGCAGCTGGCGGCTGGGGCTGGAGGCGGGGCGGCTGACCTGGACCGGCAACGGCCCGGATGGCCGGCTGCGGGTTCTGCGGCGGGAACCCGATGCCTCCCTGCGCCGCCGGGTTCTGGCGCGGGTGCTGCGCTGGCTGCCGATCGAGTCACAACTCTGATTTGCGCCGCAATGCCATGGCCAGGATGTGGCCCGGCGTCGGCTGCCACTGCATCACCCGCCAGCGCGCCGTGCCGCCCGGAGCGAAGGCCAGGCATGGCGGGTCCAGCGTGAAGCCGAAACTGTCCAGCCCGGCGGCGATCCCTTCCCCCGTCGCCTTCACATAGGCCTCCTTCAGCGTCCAGATCCGCAGGAAGGTTTTGTGCCTGCCCGCAGGCGGGGTGGCGGCCAGCAGCGCGGCCTCGGCGGGGGCGAAGTAGCGTTCGGCGAGGCCGGGCCCGGCCTCCCGCCGGGATAGATCCTCCACATCCAGGCCGATATCATCCTCCGCCGCCAGGGCGCAGGCGACCAGGCTGCGTGTGTGGGACAGGCTGAAGCGCAGCCCGGGCAGGTTGTGGGCCGGGTCCAGCTCCGGCTTGCCCTGCGCGCCGCGGATGAAGCGAAAGGCCGGCGCGGGAAGGCCGCCGGCCTTGGCCATCATGGCGCGCACCAGGGCGTGGGCGGCGATATAGGCACGGCGATCCGCCTCGAAGCGGAAGCGCGCGGCGGTGGCCTGTTCCGCCGCATCCAGCGTGGCGTGCCAGGCGGCGAGGGTCGGCGCATCGGCGGCATCGGGATGCAGCCAGCGCAGGCGCACCGCACCACGGGTCAGGCGGGCCATGGCACCGGGTCACGCTCCACCAGGCCCCGGCCGCGCCCGGCGGCAAGCAGCGCGGCGCGCAGGGACGCGGCATAGGACCGCGCGCAGGCCAGGCGGAAGGCGGCACCATGTCGCCAGAGCAGCAACGGAATCTGCGCGCCCAGCGTCGCCGCCGCGGCGCCGTGCGGGAAGGCACGCGGGTGCAGGTCCAGCGCCAGGATGGTCGCCAGCGCCTCCCGCGCCAGCGGGCCGGCCAATTCGAGAACGGCGCGGGAGCCATCCACGGGCGTGCGCTGCGCCTCCGCCACCGGCAGCACAGCGCCGGGCGCGTGCAGGCACAGCCAGGTGCCGGGCGCCGTCCAGATGACCGTGGCGCCCGCCACCTCCACCCAGCCGGGACGCTGCGGCAGGCCGGGCAGGATGTCCGCGGGACCATGCAGCGCGGTGGCGCCGATGGCGGTGAAGCCGCGCAGTTCCAGCATGGTTTCCTCAGGCACGGGTCCGGGTGCCTTCCGGGTCGATGAAGACGGGCGCCACCACCTCCGCCTCCCCGTCATGCCCGCGCAGGGCATCATAAACCCGGATGCGCGTGCCGATCCGCGCCGGGCCGCCGGACAGCAGGGCAAGCCCGATCTGCGCCTGCAGATGCGGCGACCAGCAGCTTGCGGTGACATGGCCAAGATCATTCGCCGTCGTCGCCGCCGCGCCGATCTCCAGCAGATGCGCGCCGGTCCGCAGCCCTTCCCCGCGCAGGCCCACCAGTACCGGCCGCGCCGGCGCCACCAGCGCCGGCCGCTGCGCCAGGACGCGGCCGATGAAGTGCTTGGTCGTCGAGAGCATGCGCCCGAGGCCGAGATCGCCCGCCGTGGTCTGGCCGTTCATCTCGCCGCCGCCGGCATGGCCCTTCTCGATCCGCAGCACGCCCAGCGCCTCCGTCCCATAGGGTTCGGCACCGGCCGCGAGCAGCCGATCGGCCAGCGCCTCCGCATCATCCGGCGGCACGCCAATCTCGAAGGCGAGCTCCCCGGAAAAGGACAGGCGGTAAAGCCGGCCGCGCAGCCCGCCGGCGAAAACCGCCTCCCTACACGCCATGTGCGGCAGGGCGGCGTTGGAGACATCGGCCCGCGTGACCTGCGCCAGCACCTCCCGCGCCCGTGGCCCGGCCAGCGCGATCTGCGCCCAGGCCTCGGTGACGGACAGGATGGTGACCTCCAGCCCCGGCCGCAGCACCTGGTGCACATACTCCAGATGCTGCATCACCCGCGCCGCATTGGCCGTGGTGGTGGTGACGAAGAACCGGTCTTCCGCGAGCCGCGCACAGGTGCCGTCATCCAGGACAAAGCCGTCCTCGCGCAGCATGAGGCCGTAGCGGATTCGGCCCGGCTTCAGCGTGGCGATATTGTTGGCATAGACGAAATCCAGCAGCGCCGCCGCGCCCGGCCCCACCACCTCGATTTTTCCGAGTGTCGAGACATCGCAGAATCCGGCGGCCTTGCGGATATGCAGCACCTCCCGATCCACGCTGTCCCGCCAGCCGGCCTCGCCGGGGCGGGCGTACCATTCGGGGCGCAGCCAGGCGCCGGTGGTGACGAAGCTGGCGCCGTGGCGGGCGGACCAGGCGTGCAGCGGGGTCAGGCGGGTCGGGCGGTAATCCGCACCGGTCTGCGCGCCGGCCAGGGCACCGATGGCCACGGGCGTGTAGGGCGGGCGGAACATCGTCGTGCCGGTCTCGGCGATGCCGCGGCCCGTCGCCTCCGCCAGGATGGCGAGGCCCACGACATTCGCGGTGCGGCCCTGGTCGGTGGCCATGCCGAGGGTGGTGTAGCGCTTGGCGTGCTCGACGCTGCGAAACCCCTCCCGCGCCGCCAGCGCGATGTCGTCGGCGGTGACGTCGTGCTGGAAGTCCACGAAGGCCTTGCGGCCGGGCACATGATACAGCGCGCGCAGCCCGGCCGGTTCGTCCTCGGCCCGCGGCAGCGCCAGGGGTTGGCCCTCATGCCCCGCGTCCCGCGCCGCCTGCAACCCGGCGGCGGCCCCATCGGCGAGGCAGGCGGCCAGGGTGAAGCGCCCGGAAGCGGCGCCGGCCACCGCCATGCCGGGCGGCGGTGGGCCGGGCAGGAAGGCGGCCAGCGACTCATCCCATTGCGGGCGGCCGCCCTGGTGGCTGGCCAGGTGCAGCGTCGGGTTCCAGCCACCCGCCACGGCCAGCAGATCGGCCGCGATGCGTTCGCCATTGTCCAGCAGCACGGAGGCCAGGCCGAGCCGCCCGCCGGTGCCCACCACCCGCGCACCGGCCACCACACGCAGGCCGGGGCGCGCAGGCGCAGCGCGCGGATCCACCACCGTCACCTCCGCCCCCGCATCGCGCAACGCAATGGCGGTGCGCCAGCCATCATCGCCGGCGGTGAACACCACCGCGCGGCGCCCGGGCAGTACGGCGTAGCGGTGCAGGTAGCCGCGGGCCGCGGCGGCGGACATCACGCCCGGCCGGTCATTGCCCGGGAAGGCGATGGGCCGTTCCACCGCGCCGGCCGCCAGCACCACGCGCTTCGCCACGATCGTCCAGGCCCGCTGGCGTGGCTGGCCCGGCGCGGGTTCGGCCAGATGATCCGACACGCGCTGCACCGCGCCATAGGTGCCGTGGTCGAAGGCGCCGAAGATGGTGGTGCGCGGCAGCAGCATCACATCCGCCAGGCTCGCCAGTTCCGCCAGCACCTGCGCCGCCCAGGCCTCGCCCGGCGCGCCATCGAGCTCCGGCGCATCCGCCAGCAGCCGGCCGCCGAGCCGGAAATCCTCATCCGCCAGCACCACCCGCGCCCCGGTGCGGGCGGCGGCCAGCGCGGCGGCGAGGCCCGTGGGGCCGGCGCCCACCACCAGCACGTCGCAATGCGCATGCATGCGTTCGTAGCTGTCCGGGTCCGGCGCGGCCGCGGCGCGACCCAGGCCGGCAGCGCGGCGGATCAGCGGTTCATACACCTTCTCCCAGAAGGCGGCCGGCCACATGAAGGTCTTGTAGTAGAAGCCGGCCGAGAGGATCGGGCCGAACAACCCGTTCAGCGCCATCACGTCGAAGCGCAGGCTGGGCCAGCGATTCTGGCTGCGCGCGGACAGGCCCTCGAACAATTCGGCGGTGGTGGCGCGGGTGTTGGGTTCCTGGCGCGCGCCCTCGCGCAGTTCCACCAGCGCGTTCGGCTCCTCGCTGCCCAGGCCCCAGATGCCGCGCGGCCGGTGATACTTGAAGGACCGGCCAACCAGCGTCACGCCATTGGCCAGCAATGCGGAGGCCAGCGTATCGCCGGCATGACCCGTGTAGCGCTTGCCATCGAAGGTGAAGCGTAGCGGCTGCGCGCGGTCGATCAATCCGCCCGTCGCAAGCCGCGTCATGGCCGGCACGCCTCGGCGCTCGCCACCGCATGGGTGCGGGTATCGCGCATCACGCGCAGCCATTGGCGACAGCCGTGAATGTGCTGCCACAGCTCCGCATGCAGCCCGGCGGGGTTGTCGCGCAGATGCAGATATTCGTGCCAATCCTCCATCGGCGCATCGGCGGCCGGGCGCGGCGGGGGCGCGCTGCCGATCGTCGAAAATTCGGCGGCGTCGCGCTCGCCGCAGAAGGGGCAGGGAATGCGCATCAGTGCAGGTTCGCCTGGGCGCCGGCGCCCTTCTCATCGATCACATGGCCGCTCGCAAAACGGTCCAGCCGGAACGCCGCGTTCAGCGCATGTGGCTGCCCCGTCGCGATGGTATGCGCGAAGCACCAGCCGGAAGCCGGCGTCGCCTTGAACCCGCCATAGCACCAGCCGCAATTGAGAAAGAGGCCTTCGATCGGCGTACGGTCGATGATCGGCGAGCCATCCATCGACATGTCCATGATGCCGCCCCATTGCCGCAGATAGCGCAGCCGCGACATCGCCGGGAAAAGCTGCACCGCGCATTCCATCACGTCCTGCACCACCGGCAGGTTGCCGCGCTGGGCGTAGGAGTTGTAGCCGTCGATATCGCCGCCGAAGACCAGCCCGCCCTTGTCCGACTGGCTGACATAGAGATGGCCCGCGCCATAGGTGATGACCGTGTCGATCATCGGCTTCACCGCCTCCGAGACGAAGGCCTGCAGCACATGGCTTTCGATCGGCAGGCGCAGCCCCGCCATCGCCGCGACGCGGGATGTGTTGCCCGCCACCGCCAGCCCGACCCGCCTCGCGCCGATGAAGCCGCGCGTCGTCTCCACCCCCAGCACGCGGCCGGCCTGCACGCGGATGCCGGTGACCTCCGTGTTCTGCAACAGGTCCACGCCCCGTGAATCGGCGGCGCGGGCATAGCCCCAGGCGACGGCATCATGCCGCACCGTGCCGCCGCGCCGTTGCAGCAGCCCACCCTTCACCGGGAAGCGCACGCTGTCCAGGTTCAGCCCCGGCACCATGGCGCGCACCTGCGCCGCATCCAGCAACTCCGCATCCACCCCCGCCAGGCGCATCGCATTGCCGCGCCGCGCATAGGCATCCCGCTGGCTGTCGGAGTGGCACAAATTCAGCACGCCGCGCTGGCTGACCATGGCGTTGTAGTTGATGTCCTGCTCCAGCCCTTCCCACAGCTTCATGGAATGCTCGTAGAAGGGCGTATTGCCGGGCAGCAGGTAGTTCGATCGGATGATGGTGGTGTTCCGCCCCACATTGCCGGAACCCAGATACCCCTTCTCCACCACCGCCACATCGGTGATGCCGTGCAGCTTCGCCAGGTAATGCGCGGTGGCCAGCCCATGCCCGCCGCCGCCGATGATCAGCGTGTCATAGGCCGGCTTCGGCGCCGGATCGCGCCAGGCGGGGGTCCAGGACCGGTTTCCGGTCAGGGCGTGGCGCAGCAGGGCCAGGGCGGAATAGCGCATGGCCACAGCATGGCAGGCGGTGGCGGTCTGACTAGCCTCAGAACGACACGGATTGGTCGTTCCGCGCCTATTCTCCCTCCGCCAGCAGCGCCGCATCGCCGCCCGCGGCGGCGGTGTTCACCGTGACCACCCGCTCCACCATGAAGCGCGGAAGGTAGTGCGGCCCGCCCGCCTTCGGGCCGGTTCCGGACAGGCCCTGCCCGCCAAAGGGCTGGCTGCCGACCACGGCGCCAACCATGTTGCGGTTCACATAGACATTCCCCGCCGGCACCGCTTCCGCCACCCGCACGGCGAAACCCGCCCGCCGGCTCTGCACGCCGAGCGTCAGCCCGTAGCCGGTGCCGCCGAGCGCCCGCAGCAGCGCCGCTTCCTGCGCGCCGCGCCAGCGCACCACATGCAGCACGGGGCCGAACACCTCCTGCGTCAGATCCTCCACCCGGCGCAGCTCGACGATGCGCGGCGCGAGGATGTTGCCGGGCTCGGCGGCGGGATGGCGAAACACTTCCCGCGCCCCCTCCGGCAGTTTCGCCATCCAGGCTTCGATGCGCGCCTTGGCCTCCGCGTCGATCAACGGCCCGACATGCGTCGCCGGGTCGCGCGGATCGCCCAGCTTCAATTCGCGCGCCGCGCCGGCGATCATTGCCAGCATGCGGTCCGCCGCTTCCTCCTGCACGCACAGCAACCGCAGCGCCGAACAGCGCTGGCCGGCGGACCTGAAAGCGCTGGTCAGCACGTCATCCGTCACCTGTTCCGGCAGCGCCGTCGCATCCACCACCATGGCGTTCAGCCCGCCCGTCTCCGCAATCAGCGGGATGATCGGCCCATCCTTCGCCGCGATCGCGCGATTGATGGCGCGGGCGGTGGCCGTGCTGCCGGTGAAGGCGATGCCCGCCACCGCCGGATGCGCCACCAGCGCCGCACCCGCCTCCGGGCCGCCAGGCACCACCACCAGCACGCCTTCCGGCAGCCCCGCCTGGCGCAGCGCCTGGGCGGCCAGCCCCGCGATGCGCGGCGTCTGCGGCGCCGGTTTCGCCACCACGGCATTGCCCGCGACCAGTGCCGCCGCCACCTGGCCGAGGAAGATCGCCAGCGGAAAGTTCCAGGGCGAGATGGCCAGGAAGACGCCGCGGCCGGACAGGCTCAGCACATTGCTTTCGCCGACCGGGCTGGGCAACGCCGCGGGCGTGGCGATGCGCTCCGCCTCATCGGCGTAGAAGCGGCAGAAATCCACGGCCTCGCGCAGTTCGGACAGCGCGTCATCCAGTGTGCGAAACCCTTCCTCCTGGATCGCCGCGATGAATCTTGCTGAATCCGCTTCCAGCGCATCCGCCGTGCGGCGCAGCACCGCGGCGCGTTGCGCGACGGGCGTGGCGTTCCAGGCGGGGAAGGCGGCCTGCGCCCGCGCCATGGCGGCGGCAGGGTCCAGCGCCGGCACCTCCGGCATCGGCGGCGCCGCATCCCGCGCGGCAACCAGCGCGGCCAGCGCGCGGCGGTCGCCGAATTCCACGCCGCGGCTGTTGGGCCGGGTGCCGAACAGGCCCAGCGGGCGCTTCACCCGCGGATGCCGCGGCGGGCCTTCCGCCAGCGCGACGGAGGGATGCCGCAGCAGCCGCTCCAGCGGCACCGAATCATCCGCCACCGCCGCGACGAAGCCGCCATTCGCGCCATTCTCCAGCAGGCGCCGCACCAGATAGGCCAGCAGATCCTCATGCACGCCGACCGGCGCATAGATCCGCAACGCCGCATCCGGCCGCTTCTCCGCCAGCTTTGCATACAGCGCGCCGCCCATGCCGTGCAGCCGCTGGAATTCGAAGCGGTCCGGGCCGACCCCCTTGGCCGCCGCCAGTGCCAGCGCCTCCGCGATGCTCGCCGCGTTGTGGGTGGCGAGTTGCGGAAAAATGCGGCCCTGCTTGGCCACATCAAGCAGCGCGGCCGCATGGGTCAGCCAGGCAAGGTCCGTCGCTGCCTTGCGCGTCCAGACCGGGAAGTCATCGAGCCCGCGTTCCTGCGCGCGCTTGACCTCGGCATCCCAATAGGCGCCCTTCACCAGCCGCACCATCAGCCGCCGCCCGGTTGCCGCGGACCGATCCGCGAGCCACCCCACCACGGCGCCCGCCCGCTTCTGGTAGGCCTGCACCGCGAGGCCCAGCCCCTCCCACCCCGCCAGCGATGGCTCCGTCAGCAACCGATCAAAAACCTCCAGCGATAGCTCCAGCCGGTCGGCTTCCTCGGCATCCAGGGTCAGGTTGAGGTCTTGGGCGCGGGCCGCCTGCGCCAGCTCGATCAGATCCGGCACCAGCTCCGCCATCACCCGGTCGCGTGACACCGCCTCATACCGCGGATGGATGGCCGAGAGTTTCACGGACAGGCCCGGCCGGCCCGGCAGGCTGCCCTGCGCCGCGCGCCCGATCGCCGCGCAGGCCGCGTGATAGGCGCCCAGATATTTGCGCGCGTCGGCCGCGCTGCGCGCACCCTCCCCCAGCATGTCATACGAATATCGCGTGCCCTTGGCCGACCGGCCGAGCGCATCCGCGATGCTCTCGCCCAGCACGAATTGCCCGCCCATCAGCCGCACCGCCTGCCGCGCCGCCTGGCGCACCGCCGGCACGCCGAGCCGCCTTGCCATCGGCGCCAGCACGCCCCCCGGCGTCTCCCCGCGGCCAACCAGCCGCGCCCCCATCGCCAGCGCCCAGCCGGAAGCGGCACTGGCAAATCCCTCCGCATGGTGGCGCCAATCGCCCTCCGCCAGCTTCTCCGCGATCAGCGCATCGGCCGTCGCGTCATCCGGCACGCGCAGCAGCGCCTCCGCCAGCGCCATCAGCGCCAGGCCCTCGCGGGTGGAGAGCGGCCAGCCGCGCAGGATTTCCTCCACCGCCAGTGGGCCGCCGCCATCGCGGGCGGCCTGCGCCAGGGCCAGCGCCAGGGGCGCGGCGTCCGACCGGGGGGTGGGGGCGGCGGCAAGCAGCGCGGCGCGCGCGGCTTCCTCGGAGGGGGCATAGGGGGCGTTGAACATCGCGCGCAGCATGCCGCGCCGCCGGCCGTGGATACAGCGGGATTTTCGGCGGTATAACCGCCGGATCAACGGCGGAATGCCCCATGGACGACGAAATCGACCGCATCGACCGCCGCCTGCTGGCGCTGCTGCAACGGGATGGCCGGGCGACGGTGGCCGAACTCGCCACCCGAATCGGCCTGTCCCCCTCCGCCGCCTCCGAGCGTCTGCGGCGCCCGGCTGGATGCGGCGCGGATCGGCCTCGGCCTGCTGGTCTTCGTCGAGATCAGCCTGGACCACACCACGCCCGACGCCTTCGACCGCTTCGCCACCGCGGTGAAGCGGGTGCCGGAGGTGCTGGAATGCCACATGGTCGCCGGCGGCTTCGACTACCTGGTGAAGGCGCGGGTGCGCGACATGGCGGCCTATCGCCGTTTCCTCGGCGACGTGCTGCTCAGCCTGCCCGGCGTGAAAGCCAGCCACACCTACGCGGTGATCGAGGAAGTGATCGCGGAGGCGCCACTCCCCGTGTGAAACCGCGTTCCGGTCGCAGCAGGGAAAACGGAGGCAGGGGCATGTCCGAGACACAGGCGGTGGGGCGGTTCGCGGAGGTGCGGATGCTGGCGCAGGGATGGTGGCTGTTCCTGCTGCGCGGCGTCGTGGGCATCCTGTTCGGGCTGGTGGCCTTGCTGCTGCCGGGGATCGGGCTGGCGCTGATCCTCGGCTTCCTGGCCGCCTTCCTGGCGATCGATGGCGTATCCTCCATCATCCAGGCGTTGCGCGGCGGGGCGGGGCGGTCGAAGACCTGGCTCTGGATCGATGGCATTGCCTCGGTCGCCGCCGCGGCGGTGCTGCTGCTGCTGCCGGGGGTGTCCGCCGTTCTGCTGGTGGTCATGGTCGGCGCCTGGTCGCTGGTGGTGGGCGCGATGCGCCTGGTGCTGGCCTTCCGCTCCGGCAGCATCATGCTCGGCCTGCTGGGCGCGCTGGCGGTGCTGGTGGGGGCCTGGATGATCGTCTCGCCCGGCCTGGGGTTGCTGGCGCTGGTCTGGGTGGTGGCGGCGCAGGCGATCATCGCCGGCGCGCTGTTCCTGGCGCTTGGCTGGCGGCTGCGGCGGGTCGCCAACGACCCGCACGCCAGCGACGTTCAGCTTCCCGGCTGACGCCGTAGCCGCCGCCACAGTGCAGACCACTTCACCTGGCTCAACAGCAGGAAGGCCATGAAGGCCATCAGTCCCAGGGTCAGCGGGCTGGCCACCGCCTCCTCCACCAGGAAGCCGAGGTCATCGCCCACGGATATCACCGCGCGCCGCCAGGATACGTCGATGAGCGGCCCCAGGATCATGCCCAGGATCACCGGCCCCACCTGGAAGCCGTACATCTTCAGCAGATAGCCGAAGATGCCGAAGCCCAGCATGAAATACACATCCACCACGCTGTTCTGGATGGAATAGGTGCCGACCACGGACAGCACCAGGATCAGCGGAATCAGCACGGCGGGCGGGCATTCCACCAGCTTCGCGAAGGTGCGGATGCCCGTCAGGCCGAAGACCAGCAGGAAGATGTTGGCCAGCGCCAGATTGCCGACCGTGAACCAGAACAGATGCGGCGTCTCGATCATCAGCATCGGGCCGGGCTTCAGCCCATGGATGAACAGCGCGCCGAGGATCACCGCCGTCACCGCATCGCCTGGAATGCCCAGCGTCAGCATCGGCACATAGGCGCCGCCCACCGCCGCGTTGTTTGCCGATTCCGGCGCGATCAGCCCCTCATAGGCGCCCTCGCCGAAGGGACGGGACGGGTTCTTCACCGTGCGCTTCGCCTGGTCATAGGCCATCAGCGCCGCGATATCGCCGCCCGTGCCCGGCAGCGCACCGATCACCACGCCGATCAGGGAACTCCGCAGCGACAGCGGCAGGTATTTCCGCACCAGGTGCCAGGGCGGGATGATGCGGGACACATCCTGCTTCACCGGCTTCACGCGCAGATTGTGCAACTGAACCAGCGCCTCCGACACGCCGAAGAAGCCGATCATGGCGGCGACATAGGGGATGCCGGCCATCAACTGCACGGTGCCGAGGGTGAAGCGCCCCTCCGCCGTCATCGGGTCCAGCCCCACCATGCCGAGCGCGATGCCGAGCGCCCCGGCGAACAGCCCCTTGGCGAGCGATTCGCCGGACAGCGTGCCCACCAGCAACAGCCCCATCACCGCCAGCAGCAGGTAGTCCCGTGGCGCGAACAGCAGCGCGAATTCGGAAATCACGGGCGCGGCGACGGCCAGCGCGATCACGCCGATGAAGCCGCCGAGCACGGACATCACCGTGGACAGCCCGATCGCCACCCCGGCCTCCCCCCGCCGGGCCAGCGGATAGCCATCGATCGCGGAGGCAATCGCCGCCGGCGCGCCCGGGATGTTCAGCAGGATGGCGGAGCGGGACCCGCCATAGACACCGCCGGTGAAGACGCCCGCGATCAGCGCCAGCGCCGCATTCACCTCCCAGGCGAAGGTGAAGGAGATCAGGATGGACGCCGCCATGGTGACGGACAGGCCGGGAATGGCGCCGATATAAATGCCCGCCAGCGTGCCCGCCGCCGTCAGCATCAGCAGCGACGGATCCAGCCAGGACAGCAGGAAGAAGCCCATCTGCTCCGTCACAGCAGCCACCCCGGTGGCAGCACGCTTCGCAACAGCCAGCCCTGCGGCAGCACCACGGTGAAGACCATGCGAAACACAACATGCACGATGACGACGGAGGCCAGCGCCACCAGCAGCGCGAAGCCCACCCCGCCGCGGCGCAGATACAGGATCAGCGCAGACAGGAAGGCGAAGGTGGCGATGTGGAAGCCGACCGGCTCCAGCAGCGCCATGTAGATGCCAATCATCAGCACGGACAGCGCCACGTCGCGCGGCGCGATGCGCGTGGCGAAGCCGGCCTCCGTCGGCACCAGCCTCCGCGCGCGCAGGATGATGACGAGGGCCGACAGCGCCATGACCACGCCAGCCGCCAGCGGCGTGATGCCGGGCGCGCTCACTTCCGCAAAACCGCGCAGGCGCTGGCCCTCCGCCATCACCGCCAGGCTCATCAGCAACAGCACATAGCCGAACAGGGTCTCGCCCGGCTCCCGCCGCCGGCGCTGGTCATGCATCAAACAGATCCTCGGAGGCGGGTACGCGGCCCCTTCGGCGGGGCCGCGTGGTGGTCGGTCAGGACGGGCGCGGGATGTTCAGCGTCGCCGGGCTGGTGCGCGCGGCGCCGGCCTCCTGCAGGATCCAGGCCGTGACGGATTGCCAGCGGGCGAGGAAGGCCTCGGCCTCGGCGCCCGAGGTGTTCATCACCACGTTGCCGTTGCCGGTCATCAACTGGGTGAATTGCGGGTTCGCCGTGCCGGTGCGGAAGGCGGAGACCAGCTTCTCCCGCGCCGCGTCCGGAATGTCCTTCTTCGCCCAGACGCCGTAGAAGGACCCCCAGGGCATCAGCCGCGCCAGTTCCGGGAAATCCGCCGTCGCGGGCGGCACGTTGGGCAGGCTCGGCAGCGGCGCCTCATTGAACACGGCCAGCGCCTTCACGCGGCCGGCGCGCACATGCTCCGCCACCGCGCCGGAGCCCACCGTCATCCAATCCGCATGCCCGCCCTGCAACGCCGTCAGCCCGGGGCCTTCGCCATCGAAGGGGATCGAGATGTGGCGGAAGGCGCCGGTGGAGGCGATCATGGTGGAGACGACATGCGCCTGGCCGCCCGGCCCGGTGCTCGCCATGCGGATGCGGCCCGGGTTGCGCTTCATGTCATCGACAAGCTCCTTCAGGGTGTTCCAGGGCTTGTCCTTGTTGGCCACGATCACCGGCACGCTGCGCGCCAGCAGGCAGATCGGCGTGAAATCCGTGTAGTCGAGCTGGGAGATGTTCAGCACCTTGTACAGCAGCGGATTCTCCGCCCCGTACAGCAGCGTGTAGCCATCGGATGGCAGGCCGTGCACGTAGGTCAGGCCGATCGCGCCGGTGCCGCCGGTACGGTTCTGCAGCACGATCTTCTGGCCGAGTGCCGCTTCCACATGCGGCGTCACCGCGCGCCCCGTCACGTCCGTGGCGCCGCCGGCGCCCCACTGGATCACGCCGAGCAGGTCGCGCGACGGAAAGGCCTGGGCGCGGGCCGTGGTGGCGCCCAGCAGCGGCGCGGCCGCAAGCCCGCCGAGCAACATCCTGCGATGCATCATGGTTCTTTTCCCCCCCTTTGGTGGCGTCTTCGTTTCCGGGACGCAGGCTGGCACGGCTGGCCGCGTCTTTCCAGACGGGACGCCGCGCCTCCGCCCGCACCGTAGTGGAATTGCATTCCAGAATGGAACCCCCTAACGCTGTCCCCAATCGGGTGGGAACAAGGCATGCACCAGGCTCTGGGCGAGGTGCGGGAGGAGTACGACCTCATCGTGCTCGGCGCGGGCGGCGCCGGCATGGCCGCGGCGGTCTTCGCGGCGCTGGATGGGCTGCGCGTGCTGCTGGTGGAGCGCACGGAGTTCCTGGGCGGCACCACCGCCCTGTCCGCCGCCACGACCTGGATTCCCAACACGCTGCACGCCGGCGAAGGCGACAGCCCGGCCCAGGCTGCGGAATTCCTCGACCACGCCGTGGGCAACCATGCCAGCCGGGCGCTGCGCCAGGCCTTCCTGGAGGCCGGCCCCCAGGCCATCGCGCGGCTGGAGGCGGAGACACAGGTGAAATTCCGCGCCCGCCCGCTGCACCCGGACTACATCCAGGAAGTGCCCGGCGCGACGCTGCGCGGAAGGGCGCTGGAGCCGCTGCCCTTCGATGGCCGCAAGCTCGGCGCGCTGTTCCCGCTGCTGCGGCCGCCGATTCCGGAATTCACCATCCTGGGCGGGATGATGGTGGACCGCGACGATATCGGGCACCTGCTCGGCCTGCGGAAGTCCTGGCGCTCCGCCCGCCACGCGCTCGGCCTGCTGGCGCGCCACGCAGGCGACCGGCTGCGGCACAGGCGGGGCACGCGGCTGGTGATGGGCAATGCGCTGGTCGGGCGGCTGCTGCATGAACTGGCGCGGCTTGGCGTGGACATGCTGACGGAGACGCAAACGGAAGCCCTGCTGCGCGAGGGCAACCGCGTCACCGGCCTCACCCTGCACCAGCACGCCACCAGGCGGCAGGTGCGGACGCGTCGCGGCGTGGTGCTGGCCACCGGCGGCTTCGGCCGGCACCCGACGCGGCGCGCGGAGATGCTGCACGCGCCGACGCCCGAATACAGCCCCACCGCCCCCGGCCATACCGGGGAGATGCACGATCTGGCCCTGGCCATCGGCGCCCGCTACGGCGAGGGCGGGCTGGACAACGCGTTCTGGGCCCCCGTCTCCACCCGCATCCGCGCCGATGGCAGCACCGCAATCTTCCCGCATTTCGTGCTGGACCGCGGCAAGCCCGGCACGGTTGCCGTCAACGCCGCCGGCCGTCGCTTCGTGAACGAGGCGACCAGCTACCATCTGTTCGCCCGCGCCATGTTCGCCAGCCACGCGACGGTGCCCACCATCCCCTGCTTCCTGATCGCGGATGCGGATGCGCTGCGGAAATACGGCCTCGGCATGGTGCGCCCCGGCGGGCGCGGCCTGGAGCCTTACCTTGCCGATGGCTACCTGACCGAAGCGCCGACGCTGGCGGCGCTGGCGGCGAAGCTCGGCGTGGATGCGGAAGGGCTTGCGCAAACCGTGGCCGCCATGAACCGCTACGCCGAAACCGGGGAGGACCCGGAGTTCGGCCGCGGCAGCACCGCCTATCACCGTGCCAATGGCGATGCCGCGCAGCAGCCCAACCCCAATCTCGGCCCGATCAGCACGCCGCCCTTCTACGCGGTGCGCCTGCTACCCGGCGATATCGGCGCGGCGACCGGGCTGGTGACGGATATCCACGCGCAGGTGCTGGACGAGGCCAACCAGCCGATCGGCGGGCTCTATGCCGTGGGCAACGACATGCATTCCATCATGGGCGGCGCCTATCCCGGGCCGGGCATCACCATCGGGCCCGGGATCACCTTCGGCTTCCTTGCGGCGCGCCATGCGGCGCAAGGCCGTTAGGCGTGCAGCAGGAAGTCCACCATCATGGCGCGGCCGGCGGCGAACATGCCGATGCCGGTCTGCGTGCCGCAGCCCAGCGCGCGGGCGGCGGTGAGCAGGGGCGTGACCTCCGGGCTGGTGATCACCTCGCCCACGAACATCGCCGGCGTCAGGCGCCCCGCCTGCACCGGCAGCGCATCGCCCGGCTTCATGCCGGCGGGCGTGGCATTGGCGATCAGCGCATAGCCGGTGGGGTCATCACTGCCCGCCACCAGCTTCGCGGCACTCCGCCCGGCGAGGCGCGCCAGCAGCCGGTCCCGCCGCACCGCATCCGCGTCATGGATCGCGAGTTCCGACACGCCCGCTTCCAGCAGCGCCAGCGCGATGGCGGTGCCGGCGCCGCCCGCACCCACCATCAGCGCGCGCTTGCCCTCCGGCACGCAGCCGGCCTGGCGGATACCGCCGACAAAGGCCGCGCCATCCGTCATGTCGCCATGCCAGGTGCCATCCGCGTTGCGGCGCATGATGTTCACCGATTGCAGAAACCCGGCGCGATCCGTGGTGCTGGCGCAATGGGCGAAGGCGCTGAATTTGTGCGGCACCGTCACGACGATGCCATCCAGGTTGCCCGCCAGCGACACGCCACGCACGAAGTCATCCAGCGCCGCCACCGGGACCTGCGCCGGCACCAGCACGGCATTGTGCCCGCGTGCCGCGAATTCCCGCGTGATGCCGCCGGGCGACTGCACCTGCGCGATCGGGTCGCCGATGATGATGAAAAGCCGCGTGGCGCCGCTGAGGGCTTCGAGCATGTTGGTTTCCTCCTGCCCGCGCAGCTAGCCACGATGCGCGCCGCATGACCACCGTGCTCGCCCGGTCCCTGCGGCTGCTGGAGGCGCTGGCGCGGGCGCCGGAGGGGCTGCAGCTGGCGGTGCTGGCGGACCGGCTCGCCATGCCCCGCAGCGCCGCCCACCGCCTGCTGACGGAGCTTTCGCGCCAGGGCTATGTGCGCCAGGGCCAGGATGGCGGGCCCTACGCGCTGAGCCTGAAGCTGGTGAGCCTCGGCCTGACCTTCCTCGCGCAATCCGGCATCGCCGACATCGCCCAGCCAGTGCTGGACCGCCTGGCCTCGGAGACCGGGGAGCTGGTGCGCCTCGGCGTCATCCGCGACGGCAAGCTGGTCTGGGTGGCCAAGGCGCAGGGCGCCCGGTCTGGCCTGCGCTACGACCCGGACAATGGCGCGGAGGCGCATCTGGCCTCCACCGCCAATGGCCAGGCCTGGCTGGCCACCCTGCCGGAGGATGCGGCGCTGGCCCTGGTCGCCGCGCAGGGTTTCGGCGAGGCCACGCAGCTCGGCCCACAGGCGCCGCGCGACGTGCCGGCCCTGCTGGCGCGGCTGGATGCGGCGCGGCTGCAGGGTTTTGCCTGCGTCACCGAGAGCAGCGCGCCGGGCACGGCCGCCCTCGCCGCCGTGGTGCGCGCGCCGCAGGGCCAGGCGATCGGCGTGGTCAGCATCGCCGGGCCGGCCTCCCGCCTCGATGCCGCGCGCATGGCGGCACTGGCGCCGGCACTGCTGGCGGCGGCCGCCGACATGTCCCAGGCGAGCCAGGCCTCGCCGCTGCTGCGCGGTGCGCCATGACACACGAAGGCGATGTGCTGGTGGTGGGCTCCGGCGCCGGCGGGCTGGCCACCGCGGTGACGGCGGCCTTCCACGGGCTGCGCGTGGTGGTGGCGGAAAAGGCAGCGGTGTTCGGCGGCACCACCGCCTGGTCCGGCGGCTGGATGTGGGTACCGCGCAACCCGCTCGCCGTGGCCGCCGGCATCGTCGAGGATGTGGACGCACCCCGCAATTATCTGCGGCACGAGCTGGGCAACCAGTTCGACGCGGCGAAGGTGGAGGCGTTTCTGCAGGCAGCGCCGCGCATGGTGGAGTTCTTCGCAGCCAACACCGCGATGCAGTTCATTGCCGGCAATGCCATTCCGGATTTCCACGGCGACACGCCCGGCGCGGCGACGGGCGGGCGTTCCGTCTGCGCCGCGCCCTTCGATGGCCGGGCGCTGGGGCCGCTGGTCCACCGGCTGCTGCCGCCGCTGGCGGAGCTCAGCCTGGCCGGCATGGGCATCGCATCCGGCGAGGATCTGCGGCGCTTCATGACGGCGACACGTTCGCCGCGATCCGCCCTGCATGCGGCGCGGCGCCTGGCGCGGCATGGCTGGGATCGGCTGCGGCATGGGCGTGGGATGCACCTGGTGAACGGCAATGCGCTGGCGGCGCGGCTGCTGAAATCCGCGGATGACCTCGGCGTGGAATTGTGGGATTCGGCGGCCGCCGAAAGCCTGCTGGTGCAGGATGGCGCGGTGCGCGGCGCGGTACTGCGGCGTGGCGGCGCGGCCGTGCGGGTCATGGCACGGCACGGCGTGGTGCTGGCCTGTGGCGGCTTTCCGCATGAGGCGGGCCGCATCCGCGCGATGTTCCCGCATGCCCCGGACGGCGCGCATTTCTCCGCCGCGCCGCGCGGCAATACCGGCGACGGGCTGCGGCTGGGGGAGGAGGCGGGCGGCGCCGTGGTGCGGGATTTCCCGGATGCCGGTGCCTGGGCCCCAGTCTCCCGCGTGCCGCGGGCCGATGGCACGCAGGGCCACTTTCCGCATCTGGTGGAACGCGGCAAGCCGGGCGTCATCGCCGTCACCGCGCGCGGCCTGCGCTTCACCAACGAGGCCCGCGCCTATCACGACATGATGCGCGGGTTGTTCGCTGCGGTGCAGCCGCCGGAGGAAGTCTGTTGCTGGCTGGTCTGCGACCACCACTTCCTGCGCCGCTACGGCCTCGGCTTCGTCAAGCCGGCACCGCTGCCGATCGGCCCGCATCTGCGCTCCGGCTATCTGCGGCGCGGCGCGACCCTGGCCGAACTTGCCGCCGCCTGCGGCATCGATGGCGCCGCGCTGTCCGCCACCGTCGCGCGCTACAACGGCCCGGCGCAGAACGGCGAGGACCCGGAATTCGGTCGTGGTTCCACCCCCTATGAACGCATGCAGGGCGATGCCGGGCGCTGCAACGCGCCGATCGAGCGCGCGCCCTTCTACGCCGTGAAGATCGTGCCCGGCAGCCTCGGCACCTTCGCCGGGCTGCGGACGGATGCGGCGGCGCGGGTGCTGGATGCGGCGGGCGCGCCGATTCCGGGCCTCACCGCCGTGGGCAACGACATGGCGAGCATGATGGGCGGGCACTATCCCTCCGGCGGCATCACCCTCGGCCCCGCCATGACCTTCGGCTGGATCGCCGGCCGCCGCCTTGCGGGGGTCGAGGCGTGATGTGCGTCACGGACCTCAATCGCCGGCGCGCGCATCCGCGCGCTTGGTTACGCGCCATTTGGCGCGGCGGCCGTTCGGCCGCTCATCCGCCTTCGGCGTGGGCAGGTCGCAAGGACAGGGATGCAACATGACCCATCGCCTCGGCCTCGCGCAGCTCACGCTGATGGAGACACCGCCGCCGGAGCTGATCTCCATCGCCGCGGAAGCCGGCGCCGACTGCGTCGGCATCCGCATGATCCCGGTGCTGCCCGGCACGCCCTTCTACCCGCTGATGACGGACGCGCCGCTGATGCGGGAAACGCTGCGGCGAATGGCGGATACCGGCATGCAGGTCTTCGACATCGAGATTGTCCGCATCGAGCCGGAAACGGACATCGCCAGCTTCACCCCCTTCTTCGAAGCCGGCGCGCGGCTCGGCGCCAAGGCCATTCTGGTCGCGGCCTATGACCCGGAACCGGCGCGGCTCGCCGACAGCTACGCCCGCTTCTGCGACGCCGCCGCGCCCTATGGCCTGACCGCCGACCTGGAATTCATGCCCTGGACCGCGGTGCCGGATGTGCGCGCGGCGGTGGCGCTGCTGGCGCAGGTGGAACGGCCCAATGCGGGCATCCTGGTGGACCCGATCCATTTTGACCGCAGCGGCAGCACGCTGGCCGACCTCGCCACCATTCGCCCGGAGTGGCTGCACTACTGGCAACTCTGCGACGCCCCCGCCGCGCAGCCCCGCGACCTTCAAGACATGCTGCACCAGGCGCGCGCTGAAAGGCTGCGGCCAGGCCAGGGTGGGCTGGACCTGGCCGCGCTGATCCGCGCCATGCCCGCGCATCTGCCGATCAGCCTGGAAGTGCCGGAGGCGACGCTGGCGCAGCGCGTTCCGGCACGGCAGCGCGGCGTCTCGATGGTGCGGGAAGCGCGGGCCTACCTGTCACACCACGCTGCGCAACCACTTTAGGCTGCGCGCGATCTGCGGTTCCTCCTCCTCGCCATAGGCGGGGGCGAGGTAGTCGATCTCCAGCGCCAGCAGCCCCGTGTAGTTCGCGGCGCGCAGATGGCCGAGCACCGCCACGATATCCACAAGCCCCGCATCCAGCGGTACGCTCGGCCAGAAGGCGAAGCTGCGCGGATCGCCGCGCTGGGTGGTGATGTTCTTCACATGCGTCGCACGGGTGTAGGGCGCGAGCTTCGCGGCCACCGCCACCGGCTCCTCGAACATCCGCAGGTTGTTTGCGGTGTCGAGGCAGACGCCGAGGCCCGGGCTGTCCACCGCCTGCATGATCTCCACCATCTCATCCGCCAGCAGGTCGATGTGGTTCTCCACCGCCAGCACCACGCCCTGCCGCGCCGCCGCATCCGCCAGGGGTCGCAGCATCGGCACGAGCTTCGCCTTGTGCTGCGCCCAATCCGCCGGGCGCGTGCGGCGGCTGCCGGCGCAGATCCGCATCACCGTGGCGCCAACGCGCCTGGCGATGCCGATATGGCGCAGCAGGTCCTCGGCGGCGGATTCGTCGGTGCCGGATCGCAGCCCATCCGGATGCCCCCAGGCCCAGACCGGCTCCATCCCGAGTTCGGCCACGCGATCCGCCAGGCGTCCGAGCGTCGCGTCATCCTCCGGGATATAAACGGCCTCCAGCGAAACGCCTTCCACGCCATGGCCCTGCGCGATGTCGAGAAAGTCGAAGACGTCGATGCGGCGGCCGGGGTCGCGTTGCAGCCCCTCATACCAATCGCCGAAGAAGCGGTGATAGCAGTAGCTGTCGATGCCGATGCGCATGTCGCGTTTCTCCCGTCAGGCGGCGATCTCGACCAGCACCGGCACATGGTCCGAGGCCTGGGTCCAGCCGCGGGCCTCCTTCAGCACGGTGTGGCTGACCAGCCCGGGGGCGAGGTCGGGCGAGACCCAGACATGGTCCAGCCGCCGCCCGCGATCCGCCGCGCGCCAATCGGCCGCGCGATAGGACCACCAGGTGTAGAGTTTCTGGTCCGCCGGCACGAAATGGCGCAGCGCGTCGTGCCAGTCGCCGGCCTTCATCATGGCGGTCAGCGCCTCGGTCTCCACCGGCGTGTGGGAGACGATTTTCAGAAGCTGCTTGTGCGACCAGACGTCGTGTTCCAGCGGCGCGATATTCAGGTCGCCCACCAGCACCGCCCGCTTGAAGCCCCCGGCCGCGGCACGGGAGGCGGACCAGGCCGTGGCCTCGGCGACGAAATCCAGCTTGTGGGCGAATTTCACGTTCAGGTCACGGTCGGGAATGTCGCCGCCGGCGGGGATGTAGAAGTCGTGCAATTCCACCGGCCCACCCGGCGCGTCGAGCTCCACCGCGATGTGGCGGCAATCCCCCTTGGCGCACCAATCGGGGTCCACGCCGTCGCGGCGGGTGAAGGGGATCCGCGAGAGAATGGCGACGCCGTTGTAGCCCTTCATGCCGCGCACCGCGCGGTGCTCGAAGCCCAGCGCGGCGATGCCCTCATGCGGAAAGAATTCGTCGGGGCATTTCGTCTCCTGCAGGCAGATCACGTCAGGCCGCAGCGCGGTGACGAGATCGGCCAGCAGCGGCAGGCGCAGCCGGACGGAATTGATGTTCCAGGTGACGATGCGGAGGGTCATGCGGCCTGCGGGATGGCGGTGAATGGTGGTGGCAAATCCCCCACCCCGCCAGCCTTCGGCGTTGCGGCAGCGCCGCAACCCCCCGCTTCGCGGGAGAGGGAGAAGTAGAGATTAAACGATCTTGACGGTGACCGTGCCGACGCCCTCGACCATGCCTTCCAGCAGGTCGCCCTTGTTCACGGCGGCCACGCCTTCCGGCGTGCCGGTCATGATCAGGTCGCCCGGTTCCAGCCGCACCAGGCCGGACAGGTTGGCGATCACTTCCGGCACGGACCAGATCAGCTTCGACAGGTCGGAGGTCTGGGTGACCTTGCCGTTCACCGTCAGCTCGATCTTGCCCTTGGAGGGGTCGAAGTCGCCGGCCGGCACCAGCAGGCCCATCGGCGCCGACTTGTCGAAACCCTTGCCCATGTCCCAGGGGCGGCCGGTCTTCTTCGCCTCGTTCTGCAGATCGCGGCGAGTCATGTCCAGGCCGCAGCAATAGCCCCAGACATGCTTCAGCGCGTCCGCCTGGCTGATATCCACGCCACCGGTGCCGATCGCGACCACCAGCTCCATCTCATGGTGCAGCGACTTGCTGGCGGGGGGGTAGGGCATATCCGCGTCGTTGATCACCACGGCGTCCGCCGGCTTGGTGAAGTAGAAGGGCGGCTCCCGCGTCGGGTCGCTGCCCATCTCGATGGCGTGTTCGGCGTAGTTGCGGCCGACGCAGAAGATGCGCCGCACGGGGAAGGACCCGCCGCCCTTCACCGGGATGAAGGCCTGGGCGGGCGGCGGAATCACGTAGTCGGCCATGCTGGAGCTTTCCTTGGGAACGCGATGCGCCGGACCATACCCCCCCGCCCCCGCCGCGCAAGGGGATGATGCCGACCCTCATGCGCCGGGCGCGCGCTTGGCTGCGCGCCATCGGGCGCGGCGGCCATCCGGCCGCTCACCCGCCTTCGGCGGGCGCGGGTTCGGCTCAGCCCAGGCTGACCCGCCACATGAAGCGCCGGCTCTCGCCAGCGCCCAGCATCTCCATCCCCGGCTTGGCCCAGATGTCGCCCCAGAACTGCGCCGGATCGGCATAGCCCGCCCAGGGCTCGATACAGAGGAACTCCGCCCCCGGCTTCATCCACAGCCCGAGATGCGAGAATCCCTGCCAGGTCACCTCCAGCCCCTTGGTGCCCGGCGCGACATAGCGCAGGCGCCGGCTGGCCGGGTTCAGCAGGATGATGGCGGAGGGGCGGAACAGATCCTCCCGCAGGCCCAAGTTGCGGCCATGCACCGGCAGGGGCTGTGGCGTCGCGTCGATCAGCCCGGCCTCATCCAGCCGCCAGGCGGGGCCGGATTCCGCCTGCTCGAACTCGATCCGGTGCGCGTTCTTGCCACCGGCGCCGGGCAGCGGCCAGCGGAAGGCGGGATGCGCGCCGATCGAGAAGGGCAGCGTGCCCTCGCCCGGATTGTGCACCGTATGCGTCACCGTCAGCGAGGCACCATGCAGCGCATAGGCCACCTCCAGCCGGAAGGCGAAGGGGAACGCGGCGCGGGTCGCGGCGCTGTCCACCAGCAGGAAGCGGCAGGTCTCGGCGCCCTGTTCCAGCAGCTCGAAGCGGCTGTCACGGGCGAAGCCGTGCTGGCCCATGGGGTAGATCTCATGGCCGACGCGCAGCGTGTCGTCGCGCAACCGGCCCACGATGGGGAACAGCACCGGCGCATGCCGCGGCCATTCCGGCCCAGCCTGCCAGAGAAATTCCTGGCCCGCCGCATCCTGCAGGCTGGCCAGTTCCGCGCCCTGCGCCTGCACCGCGATGGTGACCTGGCCGGAGGTGAGGGTGACGCGATCGGTCATGCCGGCCGTCATGGCAACCGCCCCGCCGCGCGCCGCTGGTCATAGGCACGCGCATGCAGATGGGCCATCTCGTGCAACTCCGCGGGAATGCCGGCAGCGCGCGCGGCCTCGGCCAGATATCCCAGAATATGGTCGGCCTCCGTCCGCCCCCCGGCTTCCAGATCACGCAGCAGGGATGCGGTGTAGGTGCTGGCGGGGTCGGCGAACAGGGATCGGTAGCTGGCCATGAAGCCATCGGTCATCGCATGGCCCTGCGACGCGGCGATGGCGGCGTTGCGGTCCAGCAGCGTCATCAGGAAATCCAGGCCGCCGGCGCGGATGATCTCCCCTACGCTGGCACGCATCAGCACGGTAGCGGCGGCGACGGTGCCGAGATGCACCAGCTTCTCCCACATCCGCCTTTCGATATCCGGCACCGCCTGCGCCACCAGCCCCGGCGCCTCCCCCAGCGCGGCGGCCAGCGCCCCGGCGCGGCCATCCATGCGGCCATCCTGCTCCCCGAAGGTCAGCCAGTGCCAGTCGCCCAGGTGCTGCACCACGCCATCCGCCGTCAGCGTCGCCGCGCATTTCGCCAGGCCACCCCAGACGCGCTCACGCCCGAAGGCGGCGTTCAGCGCCGCGATATGCGCCATGCCGTTGAGGATCGGCAGCACGCTGGCGCCCGCTTCCACCGCCGGGCGGATGGCCTCGATGGCGCTGTCCAGGTCATAGGCCTTGCAGGACAGCAGCACGACGTCGAAGCCGGGCCCTGCCGCCCGCGTGGTGGATACAGGCCGGTCGATGTCGCCAAACCCGCTCCGCACCCGCAGCCCGTCCCGCGCCAGGGCGGCCGCGCGGGCCGGGCGGACCAGAAAGGTCACGTCCAGGCCACGCTCCAGCGCCCGCCCACCGAAGTAACCACCGAGCGCGCCCGCCCCCAGCACCAGCATCCGCATGACTTGGCTTTCCCATTCCGGTGGGGAGCAATCCCCACAACCCCGGCCGCTGTCCAGCCCGCCGGACGCAGGACCGCCGCCCTGCGGGGCGCAGGGCGGCGGTGTTGAGCGGGATGCGCCGGCGGAGGAGGGGATGGGCGCATCACGCCAAGGCGGTCACCGCATTGCGGCGATATCCACCACCTCCGCGCCCGGCAGGCCGGCCACGGCGCCCAGTTCGGTCAGCCGGCCATCGGCCAGGTCGATGCTGTGCAGCGTGCCACCCGCCAGCACGAAGCCCATATTGCCGCCCTGGCCATCCGACAGCACGTCGAAGCCCACCGCCACCGGAAGGCTCCGGCCCAGCATGCCCTTCACCTGCTGCACGCCATCATTCGGCGGCGCCTGGAGGTTGTAGCTGCCGAGCAGCGTGTCGATCGTGTACAGCGCCGTGCTCGGCGCGCCCGGCTGGCCGGCGGCCGGCGCACCCGCGGGCGGGGCCACGCTGTTGGTATAGGCGCCGGCGGTGATGCGCGGCGTGGTGCCAGCCTGGGCCGAGCCATCCATGTATTTCTGCTGGCCGTCGCGGACCACCTCGCCGGTTTCCACATTCACCCGGAAGTTCACCCCGCTCATGCCCATCAGGCGCAGGCGATTGGCGACCGGGTTGAAGTCCACCACGGCCCGCCCGCCGCTCTCGAAGGGCATGTTGAGGCGGGAGACCTGCGTCGCGCGGCCGTTCATCGGGTCGATGGTCACGATCTGGCCGCTCTCGGTCACGCCATACAGCCCGCCACCCTGCGGCCGCTGGTCGATGCCGAGCAGGCGGCCATCGGTGCCGGTAACGCGGATGGGGCTTTCGGCGCGGCGGGTCTCGCTGTCGATCCGGACCAGCATGTTGTCGGCGGTCAGCCCGATCAGCGTCGCGGCCTGGGCGCTGGCGGCGCCTCCGGCGATCAGGGTGGCGGAGCCACCAGCCAGCAGGGCGGCGGCGGCCAGGGCGGTGCGAAGGGTCTTCGACATCGGCTTCATCTCCGTTCTCAGGGCAGGCCTTGGCGGCCGTGCTGCTGGCGTTACGGAGGGCGGATGCGAATGGATGCAGGGGCCACACAAAAAACGCGGCGTCAGCTTCCCGTGGCGGGCGCCAGGCGGCCGATGAACAGGATCGGCCCGGTCGGCCGGCCGGTCGGCGACCCGCCCGGCGGCTCCAGCGTGATCTCGATCAACATGCCGGGGCTCGGCTGGATGGTGGCGGGAGAGACGCTGATGCGCCCCGCCGCCGGGATCAGGCCGAGCGAGGTCGGCGCCGTCTCACCCCGCGGCAGCGCCCATAATTGCAGGGCGCGGCCTTCCGGCGCGGGGCGCGGGTTCAGGGAGGCGAGGCGGATGCCGCCGCCATCGGCCTCCACCAGCCAGGCCGGCTGGTCCTGTTCGGTCAGCAGCACGGTCATCAGCCGCGGCGCCGGTTCCGGCTGCAGCAGGATGAAGGCGGCGAGGCCGGCGGCCAGCGCGGTGCCGCCGATGGCCCCGATGCGCCAGGGGTCGCGCAGCCCGGCCAGCCAGCCGCGCCGCGGCTTCGCGGCAGGCGCGGGGTCCAGTGCCGCCGCGATGCGGTCCCATAGATCAGGTGGCGGGGCTTCGGGCGGCGCGAGGGCGGTCAGCGGTGCCAGCCGCGCCTCCCATCGCGCCACGGCCCCGGCCAGCGCCGCATCGGTGGGCAGCGCCGCGGCCACCGCCGCCGCCTCCCGCGCCTCCAGCGTGCCGAGCACATATTCGCCGGCCAGCGCGTCGCGCTCCTCCGGCGTCATGCCGGGGTTGAGCCTGGGCGGGATCATGCCAGGCACTCCCGCAGCCGCAGCAGGCCGCGGCGGATCCAGGCCTTCACGGTGCCCAGCGGCAATTCAAGCCGGGCCGAGATCTGCGCATGGCTCAGCCCATGCACGAAGGCCAGCACGATGCCCCGCCGGTTGCGTTCCTCCAGCGTTGCCAGGCACTGGTGCAGGCGGCGGCCCTCGGCGCTGGCGGAGACTCGTTCCAGCGCCTCCGCCGCCACCGGCTGGTCGCCGAGCGCCGGATCATCCGTGGGAATTTCCCGCCCCCGTGCGCGCGCCATGTCGAGCGCCGCATAGCGCACGATGGCAGCCAGCCAGGCCTCCGCCGTGCCGCGATCCGGGTCGAACTGGTGGGCGCGCTGGGCGATGCGGAGGAAGGCGTCCTGCAGCGCATCCGCCGCCGAATCACGATCCCGCAATATGGCGTTGGCCACCCCGAACAGCCGCACCGATTGCCGCTCATACACCGCGCGCAGGGCGTGGCGGTCCCCCCTGGCGACGGCGGAAAGCAGCGGGGTGAGGTCGGTGGCGGCGTCCATTGGCGGGCAGGATGACCACGCCGGCACAGCGCAGGCAACCCACGATGGGAAGCCTGGCTAGGTTTCCAGCATGCGGCGCAGCAGCTCGACATCCTCGGCGAAGGCGCTGTCGGCCTGCATCAGCTCCGCCACGCGGCTCACGGCATGCATCACCGTGGTGTGGTCGCGCCCGCCGAAGCGGCGGCCGATCTCGGGCAGGGACCGGCTGGTGAGCTGCTTGGCCAGGTACATCGCCACCTGCCGCGGCCGCGCCACCGCCCGCGCCCGGCGGGGGGAGGACATGTCCGTCAGGCGGATATTGTAGTGTTCCGCCACCCGCTTCTGGATTTCCTCGATGGTCACCCGGCGGTCATGCGCGCGCAGGATGTCGTGCAACACCTCCTGCGCGCCTTCCAGCGTCACCGGGCGGCCGAACAGGTTTGCATGCGCGATCAGCCGGTTCAGCGCGCCCTCCAGCTCCCGCACGTTGGAGGTGATCTTGTGGGCCAGGAATTCCATCACCTTGGGCGGCACCGGCACGCCCTGGGTCTGCGCCTTGGCCTGGAGGATGGAGATGCGGAGCTCGTAGGTGGTGGCGTGCAGATCGGCCACCATGCCGCAGCCCAGCCGGGTCCGCAGCCGGTCCTCGATGCCGGACAGGTCCGAGGGCGATTTGTCGGCGGATACAATGATCTGCTTGCCGGCATCGACGAGTGCATTGAACGTATGGAAGAATTCTTCCTGGGTATTGTCCTTGCCGATCAGGAATTGCAGATCGTCGATCAGCAGGACATCAACCGAGCGCAGCGATTCCTTGAATTCCATCGTGCTCTGGCTGCGCAGCGCGGCGATGAACCGGTACATGAATTTCTCGGCCGACATATACGCCACCGAAAGCGGCGGGCGGCCATCGGCGGCGCCATGATCGCGGATCGCCCAGGCGCTGGCATGCATCAGGTGCGTCTTGCCGAGGCCGACGCCGCCATACAGGAACAGCGGGTTGAAGCCCGGGCTGGCCGGACGCTCCGCCACGCGGCGGGCGCAGGCATAGGCGAATTCGTTCGGCTTGCCGACCACGAAGGTATCGAAGGTAAAGCGCGGATCGAGCGGCGCGGCCCAGTCGCCGCGGGCATCGCCCTGGCGCTGCTCCGGAGCACGGCCAAGCGGCTCGGCCAGGCCGGGCGGCGCCTCCTGCGGTTCCGGTGCCGGGCTCCGCGCGCCGCTCCCGGCAGGCCTGGCGGCCGCGCCGGGGGAAGTCCCGGGCCGCAACGCCTGCGCCACGCCATGGTCCTGTGGCTCCGTCTGCTGGCCCTGCGCCAGGCCATGATCCTGCGCCGGGCGTACATCCGCCGCGCGGTTTTCGGGCGTGACACGGAATTCCAGGCGCCGCACCACCGGCAACTCGGCCTGCCACAAGGCGCGCAGCCGGTCGCCGTAATGGCCGCGCACCCAGTCGCGCAGGAAGCGCGTCGGCAGCAGGACCACCACTTCCTCGCCCTGGACGGAAGCCAGCGTCATCTGCCGCAGCCACGTGCGGTATTCGACCTCGCCGACCTCTTCCTTCAGCCTACCCCGGATGCGCGCCCAGACCTCCGCCAGCTGCGTGGGGGAAGACGAGGACGAAGGGCCGACCGCATGCTCCATGTGATGCACCTGCCAACCTCGTGGGCCCTTGCGGGCGGTGTGCATTTGACCGTTCGGCTGCGGAGAACCCGGCCGCGAAGACGGGCGCGCGGCTCCGGGGGGATGAGCGCGACCGTCCCGAAGTTACCGCGACGCGCTTAGTCGGCGCAAATGATTACTGGGGGATTTGGAAATTGCCGCGGCCCGGCGCCAAGTAGTCACCCTGGCACAACCGACACGTTTCACAACAGAAATGGCAAGCCGCCCATCGTGCCGACAGGCTGCTTGTCCTTCATGTCAGGAAAATGGATGTCGTCCGCAATAGACCGGCCTCCGCGCCCCATGGCGCGGCGGCCAGACTGTTCAGGCCTGGGCGGTTGCGCCCAGCGCCTTGATGCGCGCCGAAAGCCGGGACAGCTTGCGGGCGACGGTGTTGTCGTGGAAGACGCCCTTGTCGGCGGCGCGCTGCATTTCCGGCTGCGCGGCCCGCAGCGCTTCCTGCGCAACGGACTTGTCCCCACCCGCAATGGCCATCTCGACCTTACGGATGAAGCCACGCACGCGCGAACGGCGCGAACGGTTGCGCTCCGTGCGCTTCTCGGTCTGACGGATGCGCTTGCGCGCGGAAGCCGTGTTCGCCATGGCGTCTGTATTGACCAGTCAAAAGTTACGGGTACCGGCGGATCGGACCACCAGCGAAGGCGCGGTTACTACCCCTGGTCGCGCGGGGGAGTCAATGCGCGAGAACGGTCGGGGGGCGTCAGCGATGCCGGAAGGCCGGTTTCCGCTTCTCGGCGAAGGCGGCCATGCCTTCCTTCTGGTCCTCGGTCGCGAACAGCGACTGGAACAGCCGCCGCTCCAGCCGCACGCCGTCCCGCAGCGTCGTCTCGAAGGCCGCGTTCACCGCCTCCTTCGCCATGGCGACGGAGGGCGCGGAGAGGCTGGCGATCTTCTCGCCCATCTTCAGCGCCTCCGGCAGCAGGTCGGCCGCCGGCACCACCCGGCAGACCAGATTGGCACGCTCCGCCTCCGCCGCATCCATCATGCGTGCGGTCAGGATCATCTCCATGGCCTTGGACTTGCCGATGGCGCGCGTCAGCCGCTGGCTGCCGCCGGCGCCGGGGATGATGCCGAGGTTGATCTCCGGCTGGCCGAACTTGGCGGTGTCGGCGGCCAGGATCAGGTCGCACATCATGGCAAGCTCACACCCGCCGCCGAGTGCGAAGCCCGCCACCGCGGCGATCACCGGCTTCTGGATGCGCAGCACGTCTTCCCAGCGCTTGCCGATGAAATCATCGAAGTAGACAGCCGGAAAGTCGCGGTCCTTCATCTCCTTGATATCCGCCCCGGCGGCGAAGGCCTTCTCGGAGCCTGTCACGACGATGGCACCCACCGCCGGGTTGGCGTCGAAGTCCCGCAGCGCCTCGCCCAGCTCCGTCATCAGCTGGTCGCACAATGCGTTCAGCGCCTTGGGCCGGTTCAGGGTGATGAGGCCGACCCGGCCCTGAATCTCCGCCAGGATCATCTCATAGGCCATGCGCCGTCTCCCCTGTTGTCGGCCAACCGGTAGCGCACCGCGGCAGGGCACTCAACGTTGGGTGCGCGCGCAATAGAAGGTGCTGCGGCCGGATTGCACGATGCGGGACACCCCCGCACAGCCCGAGCCCGGCCCGGGGCAGAGCGGGCAGGGCTGGCCTTCCCGGTCATAGACCGAAAACCGGTCCTGGAACCGCCCCAGCTCCCCATCCGCCCGCACATAATCCCGCAGGCTGGACCCGCCGGCGCCGATCGCCTCCTCCAGCACCGCCTTGATCGCGGGCACCAGCCGCCCGGCGCGGGCGCCCGGCACCGTTGCCGCCTCCCGCCGCGGGGAGATGCGGGCGCGAAACAGCGCCTCCGCCACGTAGATGTTGCCCAGCCCCGCCACCACGCGCTGGTCCAGCAGCGCCGCCTTGATCGGCGTCTTCTTGCCCACCAGGGACGCCGCCAGGCTGGCCGCCGTGAACCCATCCTCCAGCGGCTCCGGCCCCATCCCGGCCAGCAGCTTGTGGGCATCCTCCACCGCCGTCGGCACCAGGTCCACGCTGCCGAAGCGGCGCGGATCGACGAAGCCCACCCGCGTGCCGTCCTCCGTCTCCATCACCAGGTGCTCATGCGCCTCCGGCGGCTGGTTGTGGCCGCGGGCATCCGAGAACACGCCATGCGGCCCCATGAACGGCGCCACCGGCCCGGCCATCGGGCGCGCCACCATCCGCCCCGACATGCCGAGATGGATCAGCAGGCTCTCCGCCGTATCCAGCCGCGCCAGCATGTACTTGCCCCGCCGCCGGAAGCCGGTGACCACGGCGCCAGTCAGCCGCCGCGCCAACCCCTCCGGAAACGGCCAGCGCAGCCCTTCCCGCAGCGTCTCCGCCCGCACGATCCGCCGCCCCTCGAGCACCGCCCGAAGCCCCCGCATCACCGTCTCCACCTCCGGCAATTCCGGCATTTTTTTCTCACGCTGCCGCAGTCCCTTGGCACAGCGGGGCGCTGGCCTGGCCGGGGGGGCGGACCCATCTGTCATCGCGCTGGGGCGGCCCACTGGCAAGGCACCGGCCGAAAGGGCAGGATGAGGGCATGAGCGACACAACCGATTTCGGCTTCCGCGAGGTGCCCCGCACCGAAAAAGCCTCTCTGGTGCGAGAGGTGTTCGCAAGCGTGGCCCCCCGCTACGACCTGATGAACGATTTGATGTCGCTGGGCATCCACCGCATCTGGAAGCGGATCTTCGTCAATTCCATCGCCGCCTCCCCGCGGGAGACGCTGCTGGACCTGGCAGGCGGGACGGGGGACATCGCCTTCGGCGCGCTGGCGCGCGGGGCGAAGCGCGTCATCCTGACGGATGTGAACCCCGCCATGCTGGAAGTGGCGCAGAAGCGCGCCCTGGACCGCGGCATCACCACCGGCCTCGACTTCGCCGTGGTCGATGCCGAGCACATCCCGCTGCCGGACCGGTCGGTCGAGAAAATCTCCATCGCCTTCGGCCTGCGCAACTGCACGGACAAGTCCGCCGTGCTGCGCGAGGCCCGCCGCGTGCTGCGCCCCGGCGGCCGCTTCCACTGCCTGGAATTTTCGAAAGTCGCGATCGAGCCACTCGCGAAGGTCTACGACCTCTGGTCCTTCAAGGTGCTGCCCGAAATCGGCGCCCGCGTGGCGCAGGACCGCGACAGCTACGAATACCTGGCCGAATCCATCCGCCGCTTCCCCGACCAGGAAACGCTGGAGGACATGATGCGCGATGCCGGCCTCGAACGCGTGGCGCACCGCAACCTCTCGGGCGGCATCGTGGCGATGCATTCCGGCTGGCGCCTGTAGTGCAGGCTCGGGACCCGGAGTTCCCGGCCCGGATCGCCGCCGCCTTCGCCGCCCAGGGCTTCATGGCGACCCTGGGAGGGCGGCTTGCCGCCGTCACCCCTGGTTTCTGCGTCATCGAGGCGGATTTCGGCCCCGGCCTTACCCAGCATCACGGCCTGTTCCACGCGGGCGTGCTGACCACCCTGGCCGACAACGCCTGCGGCTTCGCGGCAATGAGCCTGCGGCCGCCGGGCGGAGAGGTGCTGAGCGTCGAGTTCAAGTGCAGCTTCCTGCGCCCCGCCGCCGGCCTCGTTGCGATCGCGCGGGGGGAGGTTCTGAAGCCGGGCCGCACGCTCAGCTTCTGCCGTGCCGATGTGCTCGTGCGCGATGCGGAGGGGGTGGAGACGCTGGCGGCAACCATGCTGGCGACGATGATGGCGACCGCGCCGCAGGCGCGCTGAGGGCTACCGCCGCAGGCGCGCTGAGGGCTACCGCCGGAGGCGCGCCGCGCTTTACCTTGCCGCAGGCGCGCTGCGTTCCGCTGTCCCGCGTGGTTGGATCCAGCCACCAAGCGACCCGTCGGTTTTTCTGACAGCACGCTCAAGATGACGCGAAGTTCATCTGCATACAAAGATTCCGAAGTCGCATCAGAAACATAGCGGCACGTAGGCAATGGCATGAATCCTGCTGATGGGTGGTTGTTGTCCACCAGACTCTGGGAGGTTCCTACATGAGTAAACTTTCATCCAAGCTGGCCGTGGCGGCGTTCGCCGCCGGCCTTGCGCTCGGCACCGCGCCGACGGCGCAGGCTGCCATCATCTACGCCGGCAATTTCCGCGGAAACGAGTGCGGTGGTGGACCCGGCGGCTTCAGCAACTGCTACGCGACCACCACGGGCACACAGCAGGGTTCCTCCCCCGGCGCCTCGCCCACCGTCTACAAGCGGGAAGCCGGCGGTGGCCAGGAAATCAGCACGAACTTCCCGAGCATCGCCGGCACCGAGTTCCAGGTCAGCCTGGATGTCGCCACCAACGTGCTCAGCTTCACCTACACGCCTGGCGTGGACGATCCGGAAATCCACTACTTCGCGATCAAGCAGTCGAGTGGCTTCGCGCTGTTCTACGACCTGACGGCGCCGATCACGACCTTCTCGGTCGATCTCGACACCTTCTTCCCACGCAACCCCGGCTTCTCGCACATCACCTTCTTCGACACCGGCCCCACGCCGGTGCCGGAACCGGCGAGCCTGGCGCTGTTCGGCGCCGGCCTGCTCGGCCTCGGCCTGGCACGCCGTCGCCGTGCCGCCAAAGCCGCCTGAGCCGTCGCGGCCAGGAAATGGGGCTGCGCCGGCCACGGCGCAGCCCGCCAGGGAATGTCCGGCCGGCGGAAGCGCCACCCGCGCACGCCGCCGGCCCTGACGCGGTTGCGTCAGTTCAGCCGCAAGCCGATAGCGCGGATCACCGGTTCCCAGGTGTCGCGCTCCGCCGTCAGATAGGTGGTCAGGTGCTCCGGCCCGCTGCTCGCCGCGGTGGCGCCGATGCGGGCCAGTACGGCACGCACCGTTTCGTCCTTCAGCGCCTCCGCCAGGGCGGCGGCCATCCGCTGCAGGATCTCAGGAGGCGTGCCGGCGGGCGCCAGCAGCGCCTGGAAATTCCGCACCACCAGCGCCGGATAGCCCAGTTCGGACGTGGTCGGCATGGTGGGTGCCAGCGGCGAGCGCTCGCTGGCGGTGATCGCCAGCGCCCGTACCTGGCCTGACTCCACCAGCGGCAGCACCGCCGAGATATCGCCGAACAGCGCGTCGATCTTGCCGCCGATCAGGTCGGGCAGGGCCGCGCCGGTGCCGCGATACGGCACGTGCTCCGTCCGGATGCCGGCCAACTGGCCCAGCAGGGCGGAGGCGAGGTGCGGCGTGGTACCGATGCCGGCGGAGCCCATGTTGAGCGCGCCGGGCCGGGCGCGGGCCAGCGCCACGAATTCCGCAAGGTCCGCGGCGGGCAGCGCCTTGGTCACCGCCAGGATCTGCGGGCTGTCCGCGATCAGCGCCACCGGCGCCAGCCTGCGCAGCGGGTCCGGCGCGTCCGCCGCACCCGCCGCCGGCGCGATCACCAGCGGGCCGGGCGAGCCGATCAGCATGGTGTAGCCATCCGGCTGCGCCGCCGCGACAACGCGGGTGCCGACCAGGCCGCCGGCGCCGGCGCGGTTCTCCACGATCACGGTCTGGCCGAGCGCGCGGCGCAGCCCTTCCGCCACCGGCCGCGCCACATTGTCCACCGGCCCGCCTGGGGCGAAGGGCACCACCAGCGTGACGGGTCTCGTCGGCCAGTTTTGCTGCGCCCGGGCCCCTCGGAGCGGAACCAGACTGGGCACGGCCAGCGCGGCCCCCAGCAGCATGCGTCGTGTCGTATTGATCATGTTGTTCCTCCCTCTTCACGCTCCGCGCCATGGCTTCCACACTCGACGAAACAGGAACGCCCGCCATGCGCATCGCATCGATCGAAACGCTTCCCTGCGTGCAACGCCAGGAAGATCCCAGTTGGAATTTCGCCCGCGGCGCGATTCCCGAAGTCCGCGGCTGGATCATCCGCGTGCGCGACACGGATGGCGCGGAGGGTTTTGGCTACGGCCACGCCATGGCGCTGGTCACCGGCCTGCCCGAGGCCTTGCCGCATGCCGTCGCGCATTACGCGAAGCTGCTGAAGGACCGCCCGTTGGCCGATCTGGCGGCGCATGCGGAGGCGATGGGCGCCGCGCTGGTGCATGCGCCCGGGGCGCGGGCCGGGGTGGAGATGGCGCTGCACGATCTGCTGGCCCGGCGCCTGTCCACGCCGCTCGGCACCCTGTTCGGCGGCCGCTTCCGCGAAAGCATCCCCTGCGCCCGCCTGCTGGCGCTGAAACCGCCGGAGGGCATGGCCGAGAAGGCCGCCGCGCTGGTGGCGGAGGGCTACCGCGCCCTGAAGGTGAAGTTCAGCGGCGACCCGGCGCTGGATGCCGCGCGGCTGGCCGCGATCCGTGCCGCGGTGGGGCCGGATGTCCGCCTCTCGCTCGACCCGAACCAGGCCTATTCCGCCAAGGGTTTTCTCAAACTGTTCGATCGCATCTGCATCCATGACATCGCGCTGGTGGAACAGCCGGTGCCGGCGGGCGACTGGGACGGGCTGGCGATGCTGACCGCGCGGCTCGGCGTGCCGGTGGAGGCGGATGAAAGCGCCGCGTCGCTGGCCGATGTCGCGCGCCTGGCGCGGGAGAGGATGGTGGATGTGATGAACCTGAAGCCCACCAAGATCGGCGGCATCCGTGACACGCTCGCCGCGATCGCGATCTGCGAGGCCAGCGGAATCGGCGTGCGCTTCGGCGCCAGCTTCGGACCGGGTCTGTTGCAGGCCTTCACCAGCCATCTGGCGGCTTCGCTCAAGCGGCTGGAACATTCGTCCGAGCTCGCGGAACACGCCCATCTCCTCGATGACCCCTTCGCGCCCTATCCGGTGGTGGATGGCAGCGTGACCGTGCCGGATGCGCCCGGCACGGGGCTGGATTTCATCGCCCCTTGAAGACGGGCTTCCGCTTTTCCGCGAAGGCGCGCAGGGCTTCCTGCGTGTCCTCGGTGGAGGCCAGCGCCACCGTCTGCGACTGCTCGTAGCGGTAGCCATCATGCAGCGGCAGGTCTTCCGTCACCTGGAAACTCCGCTTCGCCGCCCGCACCGCCAGCGGCACCTTCTGCGCGATCTCCGCGGCAATGGATTGCGCCGCCTCCACCACCTTGTCGCGCGGCACGCAGACGGATGCGGCGTTCATGCGGAACAGCTCCGGCCCGGTGATGCGGCGCGCGGTGTAGATCATCAGCCGCGCATCGGATTCGCCCAGATGGCGGCGCACATGCTTCACGCCGCCGGCGAGGCCCACATCGACCTCGGTCATCGACATGAAGCTTTCCTCGGCCACCACCAATATGTCGCAGCACAGCGCCAGCACGCAGCCGGCACCGATGGCGGCACCGTTCACCGCGGCGATGACGGGCTTCTCGCATTCCAGCACGCAATCGAAGCCCGCGCGCACCAGGCGGTTGTGGCGCGGGAAGGCGCCCGGCGCGCTGCGGTCCGGCCGGTCCTTCAGATCCGCGCCGGCCGAGAAGGTCTTGCCCGCGCCGGTCAGCACGATCGCGCGCACATCCTCGCGGTCGTGCAGCTCGTCGAAGACGCGGATGATTTCCTCGCGGAACGCGCCATTCTGCGCGTTCACCGGCGCGCGGTCGATGGTCACGGTGGCGACGAAATCCGCCACCTCCAGCCGCAATGTCGAAAAGCTCATGCCTTGTCCCCGGTCACTGGATTCGAATGCCGCCACGCTCGATCACCGGGCCCCAGCGGTCATGTTCCTCCCGCACCATGGCGGCCAGCGCCTCCGGCGTGCCGCCCAGCTTCTCGATGCCGAGATTGGCGAAGCGGCTGACCAGCGGGGGCGAATCCAGGATCTCGTTCAGCGCCGTATTCAGCCGCGCGATGATCTCGGGCGGCGTGCGCGCGGGGGCCAGGATGTAGTTGAAGCTGGCATCATGGAAGCCCGGCAGCGTGCGCCCGATCGGCGGCAGCTCCGGCGCCGCCACGGCCGGGTCCGCGGTGGAGACGCCAAGCGCCTTGAGCTGCCCGTCGCGCACCAGCGGCAGCAGGGTGGCGATATTGTCCATCATGAAATCGACGCGACCGGCCATCACTTCCTGCGTCGCCGGCGCGGTGCCGCGGAACGGCACATGCAGCATGTCCAGCCCCGCCATCTGGCCGAACATCTCCGCCGCCAGATGGCCGGAGGAGGCGACGCCGGCGCTGGCGAAGGTCAGCCCATCCGCCTTTGACTTGCCCAGCGCGATCAGCCCCGCCACGTCATTTGCTGGAAAGTCCGGCCGCACGACCAGCAGTTTCGGTGCGCGCAGCACCGCGATCACCGGCGTGAAATCCGCCTGCGGATCGTAGGTCAGGTTCCGCATCAGATGCGGGTTCAGGATCTGCACGTTCGGCGTGGCATACAGCAGCGTCAGCCCATCGGGTGCCGAACGCGCCACGTTGACGGCGCCGATGGTGGTGCCGCCGCCGGGACGGTTCTCGATCGTCACCGGCTGGCCGAGCGCGACGCCCAGCGGTTCGGCCAGCAACCGTCCGACGGTATCCGCCGCGCCGCCCGGCGCGAAAGGCACCACCAGGCGCATCGGCCGCGACGGCGCCCATTGCTGCGCCCGGGCGGGCGGGCTCAGCGCCAGCAGGCCGCCGACGGCGGCCAGAAGGGTTCTGCGGTTCATCGGCTCAATCCAGGGTGATGTTGTTGGCGCGCACGACCTCGCTCCAGGTGCCGGAGGTCTGGCGGATGAAATTCGCGAAATCCTCCGGGCTGCTGCCGACCACCCGGCCCCCCTGGCCGATCAGCGCTTCCCGCGTCTGCGGATCGGCCAGCGCGGCCTGGGCGGCGGCGACCAGAGTGGCAATGCGATCCGGCGGGATGCCGGCCGGGCCGAGCAACCCGTACCAGGTCTCGCTGACCATGTTCGGCACGCCCGCCTCGATGGCGGTGGGCAGGTCCGGCAGGATGCCGAGCCGCTCCGCGGAGGTGACGGCCAGCGCCGGCACGGACCCGGCCCGCACATGCGCCAGCAGCGCGGGCACGTCGGCGGCCAGCACCTGGATGCGCCCGGCCAGCAGATCCGTCACCGCCGGCGCCGCGCCGCGATAGGGAATGTGCACGATGTCGATGCCCGCGCGGATCTTCAGCAATTCGCCCGCCATGTGCAGCGAGGAGCCGACCCCGGCGGAGCCGAAGGAAAGCTGGCCCGGCCGCGCCTTGGCCATCGCCACCAGCTCCGCCAGGTTCTTCGGGCCGAGGTTGGGCGCGATGGCGATGATCTGCGGCACGGCGAGCACCTGGCTGATCGGCGCCAGGTCCTTCTGCACGTCATAGGGCATGCTGCGCTGGAGATGCGGCAGGATGACGATGGCGCCGGAGCTCGCGAGCACGATGGTGTGCCCATCCGCCCGCGCCTTCGCCGCCGCATCGACGCCGATGGCGCCACCCGCACCCGCGCGCGCATCCACGACGATCGGCTTGCCGAGGCGTTCGGACATGACCCGCGCCGTGACGCGCGCGATGAAATCGGCCGGGCCGCCGGCGGCGAAGGGCACGATCATGCGGATTGGCTGGTCCGGGAAGGCGGCCTGCGCGCGGGCCATCTGCGGCAGCGCCGCCAAGCCGAGGGCACCGAAAGCGCTGCGACGGGTGATGTTCATTGTTGTTTCCTCCGTGTCGTTGTTGTTGGTGTCAGTCGAAGCCGAACAGCTCCCGCGGATTGTCCGCCAGGATGCGGCGCGCGAGCGTCGCGTCGCCCAGCCATTCGAGAAACAGGTCAAGCATCGCGCCCGCATCCGGTGCCGGCGCCATCCGCACATAGGGCCAGTCCGAGCCCCACAGCAGGCGCGCGGCGTTGGCCGCGACCAGCGCATCCTGCAGCGGCCGCAAGGTCTCGGCCGGTGCGCCGCGCTGCACACGGCACAGCGTGATCTTCACCCAGATGTCGCCGTCGCGCAGATGGTCCAGCACGGTGGTAAAGGCCGGGTCCGCCGCGCCATCCGGCATCGCCAGGTGGTCCAGCACCAGCGGCACGCGCAGCGGGATCAGCGACGGCAGCAGCTCGGCAAACTGCGCGGCGCTGGCCCAGAGATGCGCCTGCCAGCCCAGCGCGCGCAGCCGCGGCGCCAAAGCGCGCAGCGCATCCACGCCGATGCTGCCGGGGTAGCGGCCGGCCCCGTTCGGCGCCTGCATCTCGATGAAGCGCAGCGCCCGCACGCCGGCTTCGTGCCATGCGGTGAGCGTCGCCTCCGTCACCGTCTCGTCCGCGCTCATCACGCCGCGCAGCGTGCCGTTGCCGCGGGCCAGCGCATCCAGCAGGCAGGCCGCATCACGGCCATAGGGCGCCGGTTGCACCAGCACCGCGCGCGGCGTGCCGATGGTGGCGCGCATCGCGGCGTGGGTCGCCAGATCGGCGCGTGGCAGCGCATAGGGCGCCGGGCCCGCCGCGAAGCGCGCATCGAAGACATGCGTGTGCGTGTCGCACGCCCCCACCGGCACCGCATGGCGCGGGCGGAATGCGGCGGGCGCCTCCACCATCACGGGGCAGTCCCTGGGGCGGCTTCCGGCAGCGTGAACAACCCGTGTTCCGGCGCCGTCAGCGGCGGCGCCTCGCCATCCGGCAGCGGCACGCCATGCGCGTTCAGAGTCATGGACACCATGGTGTAGTATCCGACCAGCGCCGTCAGCTCGACCACGCCCTTCACGCCGAAGGCCTCGACCGCCGCGTGATAGATCCCGTCCGGCACGCGGCCTTCCTGTTGCAGGGCGCGGGCGAATTCATAGACCAGCCGCTCATCCGCCTTGTCGAACACCGGCGGGCGGCCTTCGCGCATCGCGTCCAGGATGGCGGGGGCGATGCCGTTATCGGCCGCAGTGCGGGCATGCACGAACCACTCCACCTGCGCGCTCCAGCGGCGGCCGGTCACGCAGATCGCGAGTTCCGAAAGGCGCTTCGGCAGGCTGGTGGAGAACCGCAGCGATTCGCCGAGTGCGGACCAGCGCCCGGCAAGTTCCGCATTGTGGATCGCCGCGCGCAGCGGGCCGATCACCTGGCCGCGCGGGCCGGAGACCACCTTGTCCCAAACTTCGCGCTGCGCCGCGTCCAGATCCTCGCGGCCGGGCAGGGGAATGCGAGGCTTCATGTCACGCCACTTTCGGCCAGGGCCGCACGCGCGGCGTCATCCAATCCCAATTCCGCCAGAACCTCGGCCGTGTGCTGGCCGAGCAGCGGGGGCGGGCGGTCGAATTCCAGTGGGGCATCCTGCAGGCGGATCGGGCTGACCACCTGCTTCACGCTGCCATGCGGATGCGGCAGGTCGCGCAGCATCTGCCTATGCACCACCTGAGGGTCCGCGAAGACATCCGGCACTGTGTTGATCGGCCCGCAGGGCACGCCAGCGGCATCGAGCAGCGCGGTCAACTCGCTGCGGGTGAAATCGGCGAAGCGTTCGGTCAGCAGCGGCGTCAGCAGCAATTCGTTCTTCACGCGATCCGCGTTGCGGATGAAACGCGCATCGGTCGCCCAGTCCGCACGATCAATCGCGTGGCAGAGTTTCACGAACTGCCCGTCATTGCCGACCGCCAGCACGACGAAGCCGTCGGCAACCGGGAACACGTCCTGCGGCTGGATGTTCGGGTGCCGGTTGCCCGCCCGCTGCGGCACACGGCCGCCGACGAAGTGGTTCATCGCCTGGTTCGCCAGGAAGGCGGCCTGCACGTCCAGCATTGCCAGGTCGATGGTCTCGCCTTCGCCCGTCTCCGCTCGCCGCGCCACGGCGGCCAGGATGGCGACGGTGGCGTACATGCCGGTCATCAGATCCACGATCGGCACGCCCACTTTCTGCGGCGGCGTCTCCGGCGCGCCGGTCACGCTCATCAGCCCGCCCATCGCCTGGATCATGAAGTCGTAGGCCGCCTGGTCGCGGCGCGGGCCATCCTGGCCGAAGCCGGTGATGGAACAGCAGATCAGGCTCGGCTTCAGCGCGCGCAGGCTGGCGGCATCCAGCCCGTAGCGGGCGAGCGCACCGGCCTTGAAATTCTCCACCACGATATCGGCGGTCTCCGCGATCCGCCGCACCACCGCCTGGCCCTCGGGCTTCGTGATGTCGATGGTGACGGAGCGCTTGCCGCGATTCACCGCCAGGAAGTAGCCGGCCTCCCTGGTGGCATTGCCGTCCCGGTCCTTCAGGAAGGGCGGGCCCCAGGCGCGGGTGTCGTCGCCGGCGCCGGGGCGCTCGATCTTGATGACGTCCGCACCGAGATCCGCCAGCACCTGGGTCGCCCAGGGTGCGGCCATGATGCGGCCGAGATCCAGCACGCGCAGATGCGACAGCGGCCCCATCATGGACTCCGGAAGAATCGCGCTTGAGCCTTAACGCCCGTTGCAGTCACTGATCTTCTCCTTCGGATGCCGGCACGGACGGGCGTCAATTCTCAAGCGCTCAGGCGTCCACCACCTGCGTCGCCAGCATCGAGGGTCGCTGCGCGAACCCGGCATGGAAGGCCGCGAAGCGCGGGCAGGTCTTGCGCCATTCGATGTCGTCGAAGCGGAAATCGAGGTAGCTGCCGAGCACCGCCAGGGTGAATTGCGCGAGGCCCCGCGGGATCGCGTCGATCTCCGCCTCGATCGCCGCCAGCGCCGCCTCCGCCTTCACGGCGAAGGCGTCCAGCAGTTCCGGCAGCGGGTGCGGCTTGTCCCGCTCGTTCCGCCACAGGATCAGCAGATCGAGAAAACCCGTCGCCAGCGCGTGGCGGCGCAATTCCTGCCACCGCGCAGGGCCCTCGGCGGGGATCAGCCGCGGGCCGCCATGCAGCGTGTCGAGGTATTCGCAGATGACGAAACTGTCGTAGAGCACGCTGCCATCTTCCAGGCGCAGCGTCGGGATCTTGCTCAGCGGGTTCTCCGCCATCAGCGCCTCGTGCGGCTTGGTCATCGCCACCACCGTGCGCGTGGTGGTGATGCGGTTCGCCAGGCCGGTCTCATGCGCGAAAACCATCACCTTGCGCACGAAGGGCGAGCGCGGCGACCAGTGCAGCAGCATGGACACGGTTGTTTCCTCCTGGGCTTCTTAGGTCAGTTCTATGACCTTAAGCCGGTTCCGAGGCCGCCGTCTACGCCCCCCCTCTAGGCACGGGTCGCATCATGATGCGGCCGGCCGGCCTGGAAGGCGGCGATGCCGTCCACGATCATCCGCACGATGTCCACCCGCGTCTCCCGGGTCAGGGAGGCATAGTGCGGCGCCACCACCAGGTTCGGCGCGGCCAGCATCGCGGGGTCCGGCACGGGCTCCGAAGCAAAGACATCCGTGCCGGCACCGCGGATGGTGCCGTCCCGCAGCGCCGCCACCAGCGCCGGCTCATCCACCACGGACCCGCGGGCGATGTTGATCAGGAAGCCGGCCGGGCCGAGTTTTCGCAGGATTTGCGCGTTCACGATGCCTGCGGTTTCAGCCCCGCCGGGGCAGCACATCACCAGCACGTCGGATTGTTCGGCCAGTTCGGCGATGGAGGGCACATGGGCCCAGGGCGCCTCCGGCTTCGGCCGCGGGCCGGACCAGATCACCTTCATGCCGATGCCCTGCGCCCGCCGCGCCACCGCAGCCCCGATGCGGCCGAGGCCGAAGATGCCGCAGGTCTTGCCGAACAGCCTGGTGCCGGACTCCGCGCGGCCCTTGGCCCAGGCGCCGGAGCGCACGAAGGCATCGGCGTACACCACGCGCCGGGCGATGCCATACAGCAGGGCGATGGCGTAATCCGCCGTATCCTCCGTCAGCACATCCGGCGTGTTCAGCACGGCGCAGCCCTGCGCGCGGGCGGCATCGAGGTCGATGCGGTCCAGCCCGGTGCCGGTGCTGGCCAGCATCCGCATCCCGGGCACCCGGGCGAACATCGCCGCATCGCAGCCGGCCATGGCACTGGTCACGCCGATGCGGAAGCCCTCCACCGGACCTGGCGGCAGGGTGGAAAGATCCACCAGACGGTGGCCCGCACCCTCCAGCGCCTGGCGCAGATCGGCGGGCACCGCGGTCATCACCAGAAGGGATTCAGCCTGGGTGGCTTGCATGGGACGTGTCCTGTGGGGCTATGATGCCGGAAAGGCCAGGGTAATGACCTTTTCGGGGAAGGAAAGCCTGTCCGCATGCCCATCACCCAGGATGCCGTGAAGACGCTGTCCGCCCAGTTGTATGACTGGTCCCTGCGCCGTGTGCCCGACGACACCAAGGACGCGCTGCGTCGTGCGCGGGCCACCGAAACCCATGAAGGCGCCCAGCGCGTGCTGGAGATCATGCTGGGCTCCGCGCTCCGCGCCGAGCAGACGGACCGCTTCGTCTGCTCCGATGCCGGCGTGCCTGTCTTTCGCGTGACAATCGGCGCGCAGGCGCGGTGGGAGGGGGACATCAAGGCCGCCATCACCGAGGGTTTTGCCGAGTTGGTGGCGCGCATCCAGCCCCCGCTGCTGAAACACGTGACGAACCCGCTGACCAACGAACGCGGCTACCAGGGCAAGGACATGCCCCTGGTGACGTGGGAGGTCGAATCCGGCGCCGACTGGATCGAGATCGCCTGCCAGCCCAAGGCGCTCGGCTCCGGCCGCTGGGCGCAGGCCGAGACCTTCAGCTTCCCATCGCTCGCCGATATCGAAGCCTATGTGATGAAGGCGGTGATGACGGCGGGGTCGCAGCATTGCCCACCGGTGATCATCGGCGTTGGCATCGGCGGCAGCTTCGACGTGGCCGCAAAAATCGCCAGCAAGGCCACCTATCGCCAGATCGGCAGCGTGAATCCGGAACCGGTGCTGGCGGCGATGGAAGAACGACTGCTGCGCGCGGTGAACGCCACCGGCTTCGGCCCAATGGGCACCGGCGGCGACACCACCGCGCTCGCCGTGCATGTCGATTACAGCGCCGGCCATGGCTACACGCCCGTCGCCGTCTGCTTCAATTGCTGGATCAACCGCCGCACCCGCGCGCGCATCCACGCCGATGGCACCGTGGAGCGAATGGAATGACCGCCTATCGCCGCATCCAGATGCCGATGACGCGGGAGGATGCCCGCAGCCTGCGGGCCGGGGACATGATCCTGCTGGATGGCGAGATCACCATCACCGCCGGCCTGCCCACGCACCACCGCATCCTGGCCTGCGCCGACGAAGGGCGCGACCCGCCCATCGATATCCGCAACGGATCCCTGCTGCATCTCGGCAGCTACAGCCAGGACACGGCGGATGGGGGGCTGGAGGTTCTGTACATGAACCCCACCACCAGCACCCGCTTCAACCCGATCATGCCCCGCCTGATCCGCCACTTCGGCCTGACGGCGGTGGGCGGCAAGGGTGGGCTGGATGCGGGGTGCCGGCAGGCGATGCAGGAGGTGGGCTGCGTCTACCTGTCTTTCCTCGGCGGCGGCGCGCCGCTGCATTCGGGCGCCATTACCGGGGTGAAGGAGGTCGCCTGGAACGACCTGGTCGCGCATTACCGCCTGGTGCGGCTTTCGGTGAACGGCCTCGGCCCCGTCACCGTCGGCATCGACGCGCATGGCAACAGCCTGTTCGAGACGCTGTCCGCCCAGGCGCAGGACCGCATGCCCGAAATCCTGGCGCAACTCGACCGCGACCGCGCCGGCTGAGGAGGGGTCGGGTGGGGGGACTACCGACCGACGCCCCCCCCCGCTCACCCCAGCTCCACCAGCGCATGCGGCAGCCCGCCACCGGCCAGCGTCTCGGCGCCCGTCTCCGTCACCAGCAGCATGTCCTCCACGATGAAGCCGCCGAGGCCGTCCAGGTACCAGGGCAGTTCGAAGGCCATCACCATGCCCGGCTCCAGCACCACATCGCTGTCGGCGGCGGTATAGGGAAACTCCTCCGACCAGATGGAGGCGCCGAGGCCATGGCCGAAATGGCCGCGCGCATAGCTCGGAAAGCCCGCCTGATGCATGGCGGTCAGGCAGGCGGCGTGGATGTCCCGCAGCGCCACGCCGGGGCGGAACATGGCCAGCCCCACCTCGAAGGCGTCCCGCAGCGCCGCATGCACCTGCCGCGCCGGGGCGCTGGCCGGGCCGCAGGTGAAGGTGCGCGCTAGGTCGGCCGAATAACCGCCCACCACCGCGCCCACATCCACTTTCACCACATCGCCCCGCCCCACCACGCCCGGGCTGGCCCAGGGGGACGCGCCGAAGCCCACATATTCCCACGCCGTGATGCCGCCCGTGCCACGCACCCGCGCCACCTGCCGCACCAGATCAAGGAAACGCTGGCCCAGCCCGTCCCGCGTCGCGCCCTCCCGGATCTCCGGGATCAGCGCCAGCAGCGCGGCTTCCGTGATCAGTCCAGCCTCCCGCAGCCAACCGATCTCAGCGGCCGATTTATGGGCACGCAGCCGTTCCACGAGCAGGGAGGCATCGTGCAGGCTGGCGGGTGCGACGGCTGCCTCCAGCGCCGGCAGGTCGGCGGCCGGCACGGCCGAAAGCTCCACCCCCAGCCGGGCATTCGCAAATCCCTGCGCGGCCAGCACCTGCCGCAAGGCGGCCAGCGCCGCTTCCCGGTCGAAGGTGGCGGGGCGGGCAAAGCCGGGGGGGCGGGCCGCGGTGGCGCGCGCCACCCAGGCCGCCACATCGCCCGTGTCATCCAGGAAGGGCCGCAGATCGGCCGTCTCCGGCCAGATGGCGTGGCGCACCAGCGGCGTGCAGCCCGCAGCCTCCACCGGCCCGGCGAACAGATCGCTCACCACCGCGCCCACCGGCCGCGCCAGGTCCGCCGGCACCACCGCGATCGCCGCCCCCAATTTCCGCCAACTCGCCGCCACCCCAGCCGGCGCACCGGTGGCCCACCGAAAACTTTCGGGTGCTGCGAGCACCAGCGCATCCAGCCCCGCCGCCTGCATCAGCCGCGCCGCGCGCGCCCGGTCGATCTGTCCTGCCATGGTTACAATGACGGCCCCCTTCCGGCGATTGTCAACGCCGGTCTCAGGCCCCTATCGTCCGCGTAACCTTGGCGGAGTAACGAAAATGCGGAAGTGGATGTTGGGCGCGATGGCCGCCCTGGCCGGTCTGACCGGCACGGCGCAGGCCCAGAACGTGGAATGGCGCTTCCACAACAGCTACGCGCCGACGCGCGTCGAAAGCCAGCATGTGCGCGACCTCGCCGCGGATCTGCGGGAGCGAACCAATGGCCGCTTCACCCTCAATGTCTTCGAGGGCAATGCCATGAACCTGCGGGACGCGGACATGCTGCGCACCATGCAGGGCGCCACGCCGGAGATGAGCTTCATCTGGCCGCCCTTCCTCGGCCGTGACGACGCGGCGATGTCCTCCATCCTGGTCTTCGGCCTGATCCGCAACGAGGCCGAGCTGACCCGCGTGATGCCGGCCCTGCAGGAAAGCCTCAGCCAGGGCATCCGCCGCTGGAACATCGAGCCGGTGGGCTTCATGCAGCTCGGCCTGCTGGACGCCGCCATCTTCTGCCGCAGCCCGGTTCGCACGCTGGAGGAATTGAAGCGTGTGAAGCTGCGCGTCGGATCCCGCGAACAGGTGGAGACTTTTCGGGCGCTCGGCGTCGCGGCGCAGATCGTGCCGCAGCAGGAGCTTTATGCCGCGATGCAGACCGGCGTGGTGGATTGCGCGCTGTACCCGCCGCGCATCGTCCACACGATCAGCCTGCAGGAGGTGGCGAAGCATGCCACCAGCACCGGCTTCGCCTTCCCGCCGACGCCCTACATCATCCTGGCCAACCAGGCGCGCTTCCGGGCGCTGTCGGCGGATAACCGCGCCGCGCTGCAAGCCTCCGCCGCCGCCATCGAGCAGCGCAGCGCCCGCTTCGCGCAGGATGCCGCCGATGACGAAGCCTCCCGCGAACGCCTGCGCGGCCAGGGCGTGACCTTCCACCCGACCTTCTCCGAGACCGAGCAGCAGGCCATCCGCACCGCCGCCATGGCGACGTGGGAGACGCTGATGCGCGAGGCCGGAGGCCAGGGCCCCGCCTGGCGCACGCGCATCCAGTCGGCGCTCGGCGCCAACTGAATTGGAGCGGATCGACCGCGCCCTGCTGGCGATCTCCCGCGCGCTGCTCGCCATCTCCGCGGCGGCCTGCGCGGGGATTCTCGGCCTGGTCGTGGCGGCGGTGGTGATGCGCTACGCCGTCGCCGCCCCGTTCCGCTTCACCGAGGAACTGGCGGGGCTGCTGCTGTCCGCGCTCGCCTTCCTGGCGCTGCCCTTCGCCATGGCGGGCAACGCGAATATCCGGGTGACGCTGCTGACGGACCGGCTGCCGCCACTCGGCCGGCGCCTCGCCTGGGTCCTCGGCCAGGGCATCATGGTGGCCTTCTGCGCGATCTTCGCCTGGGAGAGCTACGGGCTGGCGGAATTCACCTGGCGGCTCTCATTGATGAGCGAACAGGCGCGGCTGCCGCTCGGCCCCTGGGTGGCGCTGGCGCCGGCCTGCCTGGCTTTCACGGCGCTGATCGCCGCCTGGGCGGCGCTGCGGCCACCGCCGGCGGAGAAGGCGCAGCACCTGTGACATCGACAGGACCAAGGCGTGACCCGCGACCCGCGCAGCGGGCCGAGCGCCCATGCGGCGAGGCAGGCGCATGATCTGGACCTTCCTCCTCGGCATGGTCACGGCCACCGTGCTGTCGGGCGCCGTGCTCGGCGCGGCGCTGGGGCTGACCGGCTTCGCCATCCTGCATTTCTTCGCCGGCGGCTCCACGCGCATCGGCGTGCAGACCGTCTGGAACACGCTGAACGAGTTCACACTCACGGCGATTCCGCTGTTCATCCTGCTCGGCGAATTGCTGGTGGCTTCCGGCCTCGCGCGCGGCGTCTATCGCGCCCTGGCGCCGATCTTCGCGAGATTGCCGGGCGGGCTGCTGCACACCAACATCGCGGTCTGCGCGGTGTTCGGCGCCGTCTCCGGCAGTTCGATGTCGGTGGCCGCGGCGGTGGGGTCCGTGGCGTATCCGGAGCTGAAATCGCGCGGCTATGACCGGGCACAGACGGTGGGCACGCTGGCGGCCGGTGGCACGCTGGGATTGCTGATCCCGCCCTCGCTCTCCCTGCTGATCTATGGCGCGCTGACCGATACCTCGATCGGGCGGCTGTTCCTGGCCGGCGTGCTGCCGGGGCTGATGATGGCGGCGCTGTTCATGGCCTGGATCCTGGTCGCCGCACTCCGCAACCCGGCCTTTGCGCCAGCCGAACGCCGCGTCGCGCTGGGGGAGGCGTTGCGGGGCCTGGCCGGCGTGCTGCCGCTGATCGCGCTGATCATCGCCGTGCTCGGCAGCCTGTTCGCCGGTCTCGCCACACCGACGGAGGCCGCGGGGGTGGGCGTCGCCGCCGCGCTGCTGCTCGGCTTCACCCTGGGCGACCTCACCTGGCGCGGCTGCGGCGCGGCGCTGGTGGGCACGGTGCGGACTTTCGCGGTCATCGCCATGGTGTTCATCGGCGCGCTGGTGCTGGCGCAGGCGATCAGCCTGCTCGGCCTGCCGCAGCAATTGCTGGCGGCCGTCGCCGAATGGGGCCTGTCGCGCTGGGTGCTGCTGCTGGTGGTGGTCGCCGTCTACCTGCTGCTCGGCATGTTCTTCGACGGGCTGTCGATGATGATCATGACCCTGCCGCTGGTTTTTCCCCTGTTGACCGGCGTGGGGTTCGATGCGGTGTGGCTTGGCGTGGTCGTCACGCTGATGATCGAGGTGGGGATGCTGACGCCGCCCGTGGGGATGAATCTTTTCGTGCTGGTCGGCATCACCGGCGGCGAGGTGAAGCTGGGCGAGGCGGCGCTGGCCGCGCTGCCCTACTGGATCGCGCTGCTGGTGGGCGTGGCGCTGCTGTGCCTGTTCCCGGGCATCGCCACCTGGCTGCCCTCAATCGCCTTCGGCTGACGCGCCGGCGTTCCGCTGCGCCAGCCTGAGGCCCGCCACATGGCCCCAGGCCATGTAGGGGCCGATGGTGGTGCCGGTGCCGACGCCGCGGGTGCCGAGCGGATTGGCGCTCGATGCCCCCGCCGCGAACAGCCCGGCGATCACGCTGCCATCCGGCCGCAGCACCTCCGCCTGTTCATTGGTGCGCGGCCCGCCCTTGGTGCCGAGGATGGAGCGGTTGAACGGCATCGCCAGGAATGGCGCGCGTTGCAGCGCCTCCAGCCCGCCCCGCCGCCGCTTGTCGCCACTGGCCGCGGCATCGGCGGCGGAGGGGCGGCCGAAATCGGCGTCGCGCTGGCTGGTGCAAGCTTCGTTGTAGCGCGCGACGGTCGCCTCAAGCGCTGCCGGGTCCAGGCCGATGTCACGCGCCAGTTCGGCGATGCTGGCGGCGCGGTGCAGCCACCCAGAGTCATCCTTCGCCGCCCAGCGCGCCGGCGGCAGGCGGTCCAGCAGCCGCGCATCCGCGATCACCCAGCAGGGCAGGTGAACCGGCTGTCCCGCGGCGTCGCGCGCATCCATCGCCTCGCCGATGTTGAAAACCAGCTCATTCACGAAGCGAACGCCGTGGCGGTTCACCAGGATGGCGTTGGGCTCAGTGTGGAAGGGCACGGGACGGGCCATGAGGTGGCCCCCGTGCCGCACCGGCACCGCCGGGGTCAGCGTCGCCTGGTCCATATGCGCCAGCGCCGCGCCGGCCGCCTGCGCCATGCGGTGGCCATCGCCTTCATTGCCCGGCGGGCTGCCGAGGTAGTCCACCTGACCCGGGAAATGCCGCGCTCGCAGCGCCGCATCCCATTCGAAGCCGCCGGTCGCGATCACCACGCCGCGCCGCGCCTGGATGGCCTGCCGCCGGCCGCGCCATTCCACCACCACGCCGGTCACCGCGCCCGTCTCGTCCTGCAGCAACTCCACCGCCTGCGCCGAATGCACGATCCGCACCCCCGCATCCAGGCAGCCGCGCACCAGCCCCGTCACCAGCGCCGTGCCCTTGCCGCGGCTGTTCACCAGCAGCCGCCAGGCCAGGCGGGGCCACAGCTTCAGCGCGGTGCGGTAGGGGTGGTGGTACAGGTCCGTCTCCACCGCCTCGTGATAGGTGAAGATCTCCGGGATGGTGGAGCGCCGGATGCGGAAGGCGAAGCGCCCGGCCCACCAGCGGCTGAGCGGCAGCGGCGACAGCATCCGCCCGCGCGGCTTGGCGCCCGGCAGGTTCCGCAGCGGGTCGCCCTCCGGCGTCAGCCGGAAGCGCAGCGGTGAATGCGCCTCGACGAAGCGCAGCATGGCCGGGGATGCGGTGACCAGCCGCTGCCACAGCGCATCCTCCGTCGCCGCCCATCCCTCCGGCGCAGCGGCACGGATGTAGTCCAGCGCCTCCGCCGGGCTGTCGGGGATGCCGGCGGCCTCGGCATGGTGGTTGGCCGGAATCCAGGTGCCGGCGCCGGACATGGCGCTGGTGCCGCCGATGCGGTCTGTCTTCTCCAGCACCAGCACGCGCAGCCCCGCCACGGCGGCGGTCAGCGCCGCGGTCAGCCCCGCCGCGCCGCTGCCCAGCACCACCGCATCATACGCATCTTCCACGCCGAGGCCCCCGCAAGACAGGGGCAGCTAAAGCACGGAATGCGGGCGCGCTAAATCCGCCGCGCCGCATGCACCGCGGCGGCGGAGCCACTGCCCACCAGCCAAGCCCAGCCGCGCAGCAGCGGGCCGGGCGGTGCATCGGCGGCCTCCCGCGCCTCGTCGCGGTGCTCCACCTCCTCCTCCTGGCAATGCGCCAGCATCGCGCGGATTTCGGGGAAGATGCGCTCGGCATCCAGCCGGTCGATCTGCGCCTGGTAGTGGTGGTCCACGAAGGTCTCGACCGCATCGATGGTGGCGTAGATAGCGCGGTTGCCGGCGAGTGCCGGCAGCGCCCCCGTCAGCCAGCCCGCCACGCGCCAGATCGGCAGCAGCACGCTGCGCTGGCGCGGCGGCAGCAGACCTTCCAGCAGGTCCAGATGCCCCTGTTCGGTGGCGCCATGGCGCTGCGCGAAATCGCGAATCTCGGGGTCGCGGGCAAAGGCCAGGATGCCGCGATAGATCATCACGGCGCCGGTTTCCCCGGCATGGTCGGAACGCAATTCGCCGACCAGCCAGGCGGGCAGGTCGGCGGCGGGCGAGGGGGGGCAGATATGATTCATTGCCGCCTGGACATGGCCCGGGTGGCGGTGACCGCAAGCGCAATCATGCAGTGGCGCAAACCGCACGCCATGCGCCCGCTGAAGGCGGGCGAGCGGCCGAATGGCCGCCGCGGCAAATGCCGCGTAGCCACGAGGCCGGAGGCCACGCCGGCGCTTGAGGCCGCCAAGCAGATAACAACGCGCCGCTGAACGCGGCCGTTGTTATCAGACCCGCATCGGCATCAGCACATACAGCGCTTCCGGCTTCGCGCTGTCCGTCACGATGGTCGGCGCCGAGCCGTCGGAGAAGCGGAATTCCACCGTCTCCGCGATCTGGTCGGTGATGTCGTTCAGGTAGCGCGCCTGGAAGCCGATCTCGAGCGGACCGTGCTCATAGCTCACCACCTCCCCGTCCAGCTCCTCCTGCGCCTGGCCCAGTTCGGCGCTGGCGGCGGAAAGCAGCAGGTGGTTGCGGTCGATCGAGAGCTTCACCGGCCGCGACCGCTCGCTGGAGATGCCGGCCACGCGGCCGACGGCTTCCGCAAAATGCTTCTTCTGCACCCGCAGAATCTTGTCGTTGCCGCGCGGAATCACCCGCTCGTATTCAGGAAAAGTGCCGTCGATCAGCTTGGAGGTCAGCTGCACCGCGCCCAGGGTGAAGCGGATCTTGGTGTCGGACAGCGCGACCGCGATCTCATCCGTCACTTCCTCGGCCAGCTTGCGCAGCTCGTTCACCGTCTTGCGCGGCACGATCACGCCCGGCATGCCATCCGCGCCATCCGGCAGCGGTTCCTCGACGCGGGCCAGGCGGTGCCCATCGGTGGCGACCGCGCGCAAAACCTTGGTGCCGCCGGCTTCCGTCGCGTGGATGTAGATGCCGTTCAGGTAGTAGCGCGTCTCCTCGGTGGAGATGGCGAAGCGGGTGCTGTCGATCAGGCCGCGCAGCATGGCGGCGCCAATGGCGAAGCGGTGCGGCAGCTTGCCCTCGGTCATGGAGGGGAAATCCTCCACCGGCAGGACGGACAGCTTGGCGTCGAAGCGGCCGGCGCGCAGCGTCATCTGCGCATCGCCGCCCGGGTGGTCCAGTTCCAGCTTGGCGCTGTCCGGCAGCTTGCGGACCAGCTCGAACAGGGTCGCCGCCGGCGCCGTGGTGCGGCCGGCGCGCGCCACGGTCACACCGGGCACGTCCTCGACCACCGCGATTTCCATGTCGGTCGCGGTCAGGCGCAGCCCGCCCTCGCGCGCTTCCAGCAGCACATTGGCCAGGATCGGGATGGTGTTGCGCCGTTCCACCACGCTCTGCACATGCGCGAGCGCCTTGAGCAGTACCGCCCGGTCCACCGTGAACTTCATGACCTGGATTCCCGAAATCTGGCGGCGACAGGCCGACCCCTACCCGCACCGCGCGGGCCGCTACTCTAACAGGCTGGAATCGGCCTTTGAAGGGCCGGGCTTCCGTCCATTTCAGGCCCTGAAGGACGGCGCCCGCACCAGCAGGCAGAGAATCTGGACGGCATCATATTGCGGCGCCACCTCCACCACATCGCCGCCCACCACATCCAGCCCGGCCAGGCCGCGCAGCAATTGCAGCACCTGCAGCGGCGCGAGGCCGCCGACCTCCGGCGTGCCGGTGCCCGGCGCGAAGCCGGGGTCCACCGCATCCACATCGAAGGACACATAGACCGGCCCGGTCGCAACCCTGCGAACCACCTCCAGCACCGCCGGGACGCCCAACTCGGCGAACTCATGCATCTGGATCAGCGTCATGCCGCTGGCCGTCGAGAATTCCCACAGGTAGCCGGCGCCGCCGCGGATGCCGATCTGGATGGTGCGTTCCGGGTCCAGCACGCCGGCCAGCACCGCTTCCCGGAACGGCCCGCCATGGTGGAAGCGCGTGCCCTCATAGGGGCCGCCGGTATCGGCATGCGCGTCGATATGCACCATCCCGAGTGGCCGCCCGGCGCCGAGCGCCTTCAGGATCGGCAGGCTGATCGAATGGTCGCCGCCCGCCGCCACGGTACGGATGCCGGCATCCCGCAGCGCCTTGAAATGCAGCTCTATATCCGCGTGGCATGAATCGAGCGAGAAGCGGGAGGCCATTGGCACGTCGCCGATATCCGCCACCCGCGCCTCCGCCAACGGCGCCATGTGCAGGGCCGGCTCATAGGGTCCGATGCGCTCCACCCCGCGAATGGCGCGCGGGCCGAGCCGGGCGCCGGCGCGGTTGGTGACACCGAGATCCATCGGCACGCCCACAAGCCCGATCTCGGGCGGATTGGCAAATGGGTCCGCCTGGAAGGGCGCACCGCAGAAGGTGGCGAGCCCCGCAAATGGCCAGGTGCGCCGGTCGCCCTGGAACTGGCTTTCGATGATGCGGCGGAACAGCGGGTCTTCCGTCTCGCCCCCGCCCGCATTCTCGAAGCGCGCCCGCAGCGCCGCCAGCTTCTCCGCATCCATCCCTCTGCTCCATGAACGCAAAGCGCCCGGTCAGGGGGGTGACCGGGCGCCACGCTGATAACTTCCGATCGGAATGGTCGGGCGAGCCGGCAGGGGAACCGGGCCTCGTCCGCCGGCGATAGTCGGCCGGCTGCACATCATAGCGCAACCGGACCGGCCGAGGCAAAAAATTCGCGTGGCGCTTGTTTAACACAGCTCCGCTGGGGGTCTCGGACCGCTCCGCGGCGGGGTTTCAAACCGCTCCGCGGCGGGGTTTCAAACCGCTCCGCGGCGGGGTGTCACACCGCTCCGCGACGGGTTCAGGCCGCTTCGCGCCGGGTCGGCACCGTCTCCGGCCGTCGCCCGGCGGCCCAGGCAGCGGCGGCGGCACCGAAAGCCTCGAAGATCACGCGCGAACGGGCATCATGCTCCCAATCGTATTCCGGGTGCCACTGAACGCCCATGACGAAGCCCGGCGCATCGGCCACGCGCACCGCCTCCACCGTGCCATCCGGCGCCCAGGCTTCCGCCACCAGGCGCGGCGCCAGGCGGCAGATACCCTGGTTGTGCAGCGAATTCACCGGCACCGCCTCCGGCTGGATGCGCAGCCCGGCCTCGGCCCAGATGCGGGCGAGCTGGCCGTCGGGGGCCACGCGCACCGCATGGGCCTTGCCGGTTCGCACGCCGGGCAGCTTCTGGTCCGATGGCGTGGAATGGTCCATCCGCCCCGGCAGATCCTGGATGCGCTGGTCGAGCGACCCGCCGAGCGCCACGTTCAGCTCCTGGAAGCCACGGCAGATCGCGAGCACCGGCAGGCCGGCGGCGATGGCGGCGCGGATCAGCGGCAGGGTAGTGGAATCCCGCTGCGGATCCTCCGGCGTGCCCTCCGCATGGGCCGGGCCGTCATAGTAGTCCGGGTGCACGTTGGACCGGCTGCCGGTCAGCATCAGCCCATCCAGCCGGGGCAATATATCCGGCACCAGCGCTTCGCCTGCCGCGGGCAGCAGCACCGGCACGGCACCGATCGGCCCGAGCGAGACGCGGACGTAACTGTCCGACGCCGCATGATTCGGCGTGCCGAACAGGCCGAAGGCTTTTACACAGCAGGAGATACCGACCATTGCGCGCATCCTTGGAGCTTCGTGCGACACCATGGCGGGATCAAGTCAAAGTTGGGTCCTGCGGATGCGCGCGGATTGCATGGCAGACCGGACCTGCCGCTTTCGGCGGCGCAATCCGCCCGGTTTCGCGGCGAAATTCGCGCCGTTGCGGCACCGCAGCGCGTGGTTGCTGTTGCGCCGGCCACGCCAGCCCGCATGATGGGCGCCTCGGGACGGAGGCAGGGCATGGTCGGGCGTCGGCAGGTTTTGGCGGGGATCGGCATGGCGGGGCTGGCCGGCATGCCAGGCGCGCAGGCACAGGCGGCGTGGCCGGAGCGGCCGCTGCGCTGGGTGGTGGGCTATCCGCCCGGCGGCGCCTCCGACACCTTCGCCCGGCTGATCGCGGCGCAGATGTCCCCGCGGCTCGGCCAGAACGTGCTGGTGGAAAACCGCCCCGGCGGCGGCGCCGTGCTGGCCAGCGAGATCGTCGCGCGCAGCCCGGCCGATGGCTATACCTGGATGCATGTCGATAACGGCATCCTGGTCTACAATCCGGCGCTGTATTCGCGCCTGCCCTATGATCCGGACCGCGATTTCACCGGGGTTGGCTTCATCGGCCGCTTTCCGCTGTTCATCGTGGTGCGGCCGGATGATCCGGTGCGGGATTTCGCCGGGCTGGTCGCGGCCTCGAAGCTCCGCGCGCCAACCTATGGCACGCCTGCCGTCGCCTCCCCGCACCATCTGGCGATGGAACTGGTGAAGCGGCGCACCGGGCTGGCCGGGGAACATGTGCCCTATCGCGGCGGCCCGGCGGCGATGCAGGATCTTCTGGGTGGCAATGTCGATGTGGTGGTGATCGATACCGCCACCGGCACGCCCTTCATCAAGGATGGCCGCTGCCGCGCGCTGTGCGTGATGAGCGAGACGCGCAGCGCCCTGTTCCCCGATGTGCCGACCCTGCGCGAACTCGGCCATGCGGAGGCGGTGGCCTATGGCTGGCAGGGCATGAGCGTGCCGGCCGGCACCCCTGCCCCGGTGATCGAGCGCCTGGCGCAGGAAATGGTGCGCGCCATGACCTCCGCCGATATCGCCAGGCGCCTGGCCGACCTCGGCATCGAATACCAGCCCTGGACCCCGGCGCAGTTTGCCGCGTTCGTGCAGCGGGAGAATGCGCTGTGGCGGCCGCTGATCCGCGAACTGGGGATCCGGCTGGACGGCTAGCTGCAGCGATATCCGGTCTGATCGGACCAGCTAGACCGGATTCTTTACCCTAAATTCAAGAGCTTCCAGAGCACGAGATCGATCCGGGAGGATCGGTTGTGCTCTAGACAATGATCCGGGAACACGGATCATGGTCTAGCCTTTGCTGAGAGGGTGATGCACCGCTACGGCGATTCCGCCTTCGCGGATCACGCTCTAGGCAAGCGGCCGGCGGGACAGCAGCAGGTCGGCATGGGTCAGCCCCGCCAGGCTGCCCTCCGCCAGCGGCTTCAACCCGCCGGGCGTGATTTCCTGCACATGCACCAGGCCGAGGTCGCGCAGCCAGGCCTCGAAGGCGCCCACATTCTCCCGCGCCCCCATCATGTGGGTGTCCCATTCGGTGACCATCAGCAGGTCGGGCGACCGGCGGATCAGCGCCTCCGCCCCGCGCAGCGCCTGCGGCTCACTGCCCTCGCAGTCCAGCCGCATCAGATCCGCCGCCGGCAATTCGGCCAGCGCATCGTCGATCCTCACGCCGCGCGCCTCGAATCGCTCCGGATAGCCCGCCACCGTCTCCGCCAGCGCCACATGGCCGCTGCCGATATGGGCGGGGTGGACGGCGAAGGCGATACGGCCGGGCTCGGCCAGGGCGGCGGCGGCATGCACGGTGACGCGGCCGTCGAAGCCATTCACCGTGACGCTGTCCTTCAGCAGGGCGAGCACCCGCGGATTGGCCTCGAAGGCATGCACATGGCCGGTGGCGCCGATTGCCTGGGCCATGGCGAGGGTGTGGTAGCCCATGCTCGCCCCCACCTCGACCACCTGCGCGCCGGGCTTCAGCAGCCGGCGCAGCAGACGCTCCACATGGCGTTCCCATTCGCCGGACAGCGCGATATGCGGCGTCATGCCGACATCCCGCACGTCGAGGAAGATCTTCAGCCCCGAATGGGTCAGCGCCACCGCCCGGTTGCCGAGGAAGCAATAGGTATCGCGCGACGCCGGGGCCGGGCGCGGCAGGCCGGAGCGGGGGGAGAACAGGCGTCTGAACACGCTTCGGCCACCTTTGGAATGGGATCGCGCATCAGCATAGCCGCCGGGGCGCATCCCGCCAAAATCCACCGCCCGACCACAACCTGCGGTTAATCCCGAAGGTGCAGAATGCGGCCTCGGCCAGGTGCCGCGACGCCAGGAGGGCGAACCCGAACCAGGGGAACCCCTCCCGATGCCCGCAACCCTTTGCTTCGCCTCCCATGGCTTCCGTGCGCCAACCCCGGTGCGCGACTTCCTGCGCGGCCTGCGCCGCTGGCTGACCTACCGGCCGGAGCGCCGCTACCTTGGCGGGCGCCGGCGCAAGGACGGCGCGTAGAGCCCGCTATTTCGGCAGGGCCGCATGGGCGGCGAGGCAGGCGATATCCAGGATCTGGTTCACCCCCGCCTCCATGCCGACGATCTGCACCGGCGCAGACAGGCCCATCAGCAGCGGCCCGATGGTCTGCGAGGAAGTCAGCCGCGGTACCGCCTTGGTCAGGATATGCGCGGCGTGCAGCCCGGGCATGACCAGCACATTGGCCGGGCCGGTCAGGCGGCAGAAGGGGTACAGGCTGGCGCGCAGGCCGGGGTCCAGCGCCACGTCGGCGGCCATCTCGCCGTCATACTCGAAATCCACCTCCCGCTGGTCGAGCAGCTTCACCGCGTCCCGCACATTGCCCGGGATGCTGCCCTTGGGATCGCCGAAGGTGGAGAAGGCGAGGAAGGCGACGCGCGGTTCATGCCCCAGGCGCCGGGCGGCGGCGGCGGCGCGCGTCGCGATCTCGGCCAGGGTCGGCGCATCCGGGCGTTCATGGATGGCGGTATCCGCCACCAGCACGGTGCCGGACCGCCGCGCCAGCATCAGCGTCAGCCCGAACAGCACCGTGCCCGGCGCCGGGTCGATCGCGGTCAGCACGCCTTCCAGCGTGGCGGCGTAGCTGCGCGTCGCCCCCGTCACCATCGCATCCGCATCGCCGGCGGCGACCATGCATGCGGCGAAGACGTTGCGGTCCAGGTTCACCAGGCGCTGGCAGTCCCGCAGCAGGAAGCCCTCGCGCTGCTTCTTGGCATAGAGCCACTCGGCATAGGCGGTATTGCGGTCGGACAGGCGGGCGTTGTGGATCTCGATCCCCTCCGGCATCGGAATGCCGAGGCTGGCCACCACGGCGTTCACCCGATCCTCCCGCCCCACCAGCACCGGGGTGCCGTAGCCGGCGTTGCGGAAGGCGATGGCGGCGCGGATCACGCGTTCCTCCTCGCCCTCGGCGAAGACCACGC
>LNFM01000130.1_pt1 | contig 222037 bp, 216 predicted proteins | sample 596031 | NCBI WGS metagenome assembly LNFM01 (sample SAMN04254537, study PRJNA301005) | activated carbon metagenome | isolation source: dual media filters at the Ann Arbor, Michigan drinking water treatment plant | place: USA: Ann Arbor | reverse complement strand
CGTTCCGCGCGCGGCGTTTGAGGCTTGCTCCGCAAGACCCCCGGCGGACTTCGTTTCAGGACCGTCGCCGGTCCTATCCACCGCTGCGGGGCGCAGGCAAAGGCCTCGGCAGTATGACGCCGCCAAAAGCCTCCGCCGTCATATCCCCAGCGACGCGCGATGCGGCGCGTCGGGACCTCACGGCTTGGGCCGCCGCGACACGGCGCACGTCTTGCGCCAAACCGCGGCCACCGCACCCTGCCCCGCATCTCATGACGCTGATCAGACGCCCCTTGCGTGGAGCAGGATGTAAAGGGTTATAATCCTACTAGGAATATTGTCAATAGGCGCGCCGCGTTTTTTTGGACGACTTTCCCGCGGCGTTCCTGGATGGCAAGCCCCACACATCCAGGGGGGCGAACCGCATCCCTTTCGATCGCACCCTTCGATCGCACCTGGCTCTGGCAAAGCCACACAGAGATGCAGCCATTAGCGGCCTCTCCACACAAGACCGCTCCATTTTAAATTAACTACGCACAAAGTTGGTCGTCGCCCATTCACCGCGTTCCCTAACGAATCCTTAAAATCGTGCAACGCACAATCGCGTCGACCCTGAATAGTTTTCAGTGTCGTTTTTGCAGCAATGGAATGCATGTGGATCCAGGCGTCACCATAAAGCCCACCGCGATCGTCGCACCGGCGGCCTTGGCCCGCCACGACGCAGCGCCGGTGCGAGCGGCGGTGCGGACCGAGCTCGCGGCCCCGAAGGCCGTGACGGCGGCGGTCGACACTGCGCAGCTGCAGGCCGCGTCATTGCGGCCGGCGACGCTGTCGCGCGAGGTGTTCATCGACGCCCAGACCCGCGAAGTGATTTTCCGCGTGATCGACGAAAGATCGCGGCGGGTGGTTCGGCAGGTTCCGGACCAGGCGCTGCTGCGCATGCGGGCCTATAATCAGGCTCTGGCTGACGGCGAAAAACCGTCCGAAGCCCGCGCCATGGCCGACCAGGTCGGCTAGCTCTTTTTTCCGATCAGCCATCAATCGGCATCCCGGACGGCGCTCTGCAGCGCCCGACCCGAACGTTGCGCGTTACGGGAAGCGGGGCAGGCCCGGAATCGACGGCAGGCCCGGGATCGACGGAATTTGCGGCGCCCCCGGCAGGTTGCGCGGATCCAGATTGCGGAGATTGAGTCGCTGGTTGATCAGCTGGCGGCCGATTCCCTGCAGCGAGAACACCTGCTGCACCAGATTGCGATCGCGCAGCAATTGATCCGGCGAAATATTCAGCGGCACCGCGATCAGCCGCTGCGCCGCCAACTGGATCGCGAGGCCGGTCGCAGCGCGGGTGAGTTCGCCCAGCCGCGTGCCGTCTCGCCCGAAAATCTCAATGCGCCCGACCGCACCATTGGCATCGGGATAGAGTTTGACATTCGTCGGCTGACCCGCGGGCACATCGACAACGCCGGTGGTGCCGCGGATTCCGAGCACCGCGGTCGGCGTCGCGATTTTCATGTCGCCGGTTTTCGCGACCTGCGCCGCGACAAAGCCGACGGTGCCGCGCGTGACATTGAAGACGGCCGACCCCTTCGCGCCTTTCCGGTAGACGAATTCATCGACCACAATGGTGGCATTGGAGGTCAGGCTGAACGTGGTTTCGTCATCGAAGGTGACACCGAGCGAACCGTTCGGTCCGGTCTGCAGCCGGTCGCCCTTCTTGATCTCGTCGCCCTTCTTGAGGGCAGACGAACCGCCGCCGCGGGCCATGGTCGCGGGCTGCGTCACGGTGGCCACGCTGCCGATCGCGTCCTTCGAGGGCTGCGGGCGGCTCTGCTGGGTCTGGGCCAGGGATGGTCCAGCCAACACGGCACCGCACACGATGAGCGCGGCAAGGGTCTTCAACCCGGCCATGAGCAGCCCTCGCAATAATTGTCTTGGGAAGCAAACAGGAAGTGGCAGCTAGCTAGCCGAAGGCAGGCACGGCGACAAGGGGACAGAGTCTGTCTTCGGCAAAAGGATCGTCAGGGACAAACGATACGCGGGGCCCCGCCGGTATCGACGGTGCAGCATTGCCGGCCGCCCACGGAAATGGGGGTTTCACATGCCGCGGCGCTGCCGCCGCGGGACGACCCGCTGCGCCGCTCATCCACACGGCGGATCACCTCGCGCGCCGCCGGACGATCGCGCAAGGCGCGGCCGCGCGTCGACTCGTCCTGTTTCGCGGGCGGCGGAACGGCCACGGCGACACAGGTATCGCCGTCCGCCTTCTGCCCCCGGCCACAGACCAGCGGACACACGCGCCCATCCTTGCCCCGCACGACACCAAGCGCATCCACGCTTGCCACCTTCACGTCGACTTTGGTGCCGGCATGCCTGTTGAAAAGACCCAGCGCTCGGCGCGATTTGGCCGTCCATATGCCGGTCTCTCCGGGATCGCAGCCGACGCGTTTGAGTTCGGTCTGCAGGTCGCGCGTGAGAGCGGCGGGATCAACCGGCGAGGACGGCGGCGGAGCGGCGGCGTCGGGCGCCGGAAGCACGGCAATCGACTGACGTGCCGGTGCATTCGGCGCAGGCGCGGTCTCGGCCGGTGGTGCAGATGCAACGACGCTGCTCCCACCGGCACCGAGCTTGGCGCGCGCCGCACGTGCGAGGTCCGCATAGAAGCCGTTTTTGTGCGCGGCCAGGAACGAATCCCACGCCGCCGCGGTGCCGACACGCTCGGCGAGTTCATAATCACGCCGCACGTCGTTGGTGGCGATGGCGGACGGCGCCTCGCGCTTGGGCTCCGGCACCAGCGCAACGGTCGTACCGCCGAGCGAACCATACACAAACGGCTCCTGCCGGCTGCCGGTGCTCTTCAGCACGTCGTCGCGCACGCGACCCAAGGCAAGACGCACGTCGAGACCGGGCTGGGCGAGGTTTTTCAGCAGCGCCTGTGTAAAGGGAGAATTGACGCCGTCGCCGTCGGCGGCCGTCGATCCGGCCTTGGCCGCAAAGGCGATCAGCGTGTCGCTTGATGCGGGTTCGACCTTGGCCAGTCCGCTGGCGACCGCACGGGTGGCGATGGTGCGCTGCATGCTGCGCAGGAAGGGATTGTCGCGGCAGGCATCCAGGATAATGAGGCGCAGGCGCTTCGCAGGCTCCAGTGCGCGCACCACACGGTCGAGCGCGAGAGCCTCGTCCTCGGCGTCGAAATCGTTGACCAGCTTGGCGTCGACGGGAATGAGATAATTGGTGCCGCTGACCTCGATGCCATGGCCGGCGAAATAGACCACCGCGATATCGGCCTCGCGGGTCTGGTTGGTGAATTCCCGGATCGCGCGCTTGATGTCGAGGCTGCCGAGATTTTCCCGCGCGTCAACCACGTCGAAGCCGGCCTTGCGGAACAGGTCCGCCATGGCCTTGGCATCATTCATCGGGTTGGGCAGACGGGAGGCGTTCTGGTAGGCGCCGTTGCCGATAACCAGTGCCACGCGCCGTTCGGCCCGCGAATCGGTCGCCGACAGCATCATCGCGGCCAGAAAGCAGCCCAGGACGATCGCCAGACGCCGCATAAGGTCTCCTCGCGCCGTGATCCAGAAGGGAGAAACTAGCAGCCGGGAGCGGCCGATCCAAGGCGGGCCAGCCCCGATCATATCCTCTCCCGCAGGGGTCAGAATATTGTGTATGTCTATCCGGGACGCCGTCCGGTTCAAATCGTAGTCAAAAAATGGATAAAGCAATGCGTTACCGCTGCGCCGTGCTCGATGATTACCAGAATGTCGCTCTCACCTTCGCCGACTGGTCACGCGTGACCAGCGATGTCGAGGTCAAGGTTTTCAACACCGGCCTGGGCGACCTCAACGCGGTGGCGCAGGCGCTGCAGGGCTTCCAGATCGTCTGCGCCATGCGCGAACGTACCCCCTTCCCGCGCGCGCTGATCGAAAAGCTTCCCGATCTGAAACTGCTGGTGACGACCGGTCTGAAGAATGCGGCGATCGATGTCGCCGCCGCCACCGAGCGCGGCGTGCTGGTTTGCGGCACAGAGAGCCTCGGCCATCCCACCGCCGAACTGACCATCGGACTGGTGATCGATCTGGCGCGGCGGATCAGCTTCGAGAGCGCCCGCATGAAAGCGGGCGAGCCGTGGCAGGTGACCGTCGGCGGCGATCTCAACGGCAAGACGCTGGGCGTGATCGGCCTCGGCAAGCTCGGCAGCCGGGTGGCGAAGGTGGCCAGGGCGCTCGACATGGAAGTCGTGGCCTGGAGCCAGAATCTCACGCCGGAGAAATGCGCCGAGATTGGCGTCGAATACGCGACCAAGGACGACCTGCTCAGGCAATCCGATTTCGTCACCATTCACATGGTGCTGAGCCCGCGCAGCAAGGGCCTGATCGGCGCCGCCGAATTCGCCCTGATGAAAAAGTCGGCTTACCTGATCAACACCTCGCGCGGACCGCTCGTCGATGAATCGGCGCTGATCGACGCGCTCACCAGCAAGGCCATCGCCGGCGCCGGGCTCGACGTCTACGACACCGAGCCGCTGCCGAAGGGGCATCCCTTGCGCAGCCTGCCGAACGCCCTGCTCACCCCGCATCTCGGCTATGTCACGCAGGACAATTACCGCGTGTTCTACGGCCAGACCGTGGACGCGATCCGGGCGTTCCTCGACGGCAAGCCGATCCGGGTGATCGGCTAGCCGATCCCGTACCGCCCCGGCGCGATCACGCCGTTGGGGTCGAGCGCGGTCTTCACATTGTTGCAGGCGTCGCGATAGACCGGCATCGCCTGCTGCATGTGGAAGTCGTGATACTGGATCGGCGCGCGCCCGACATAGACGCCGCGCCTGGCCACTTCCTCGGACATCTTGCGATAGCAGGCGTCCGCCCGCGCGCGCTCCTCGGCATCCTCGCGGTTGAAGGTCATCACGTGCAGCCCGCGCGCAAAACGCGGACCGCAGACATTCATCACCATGTAGTCCATGCCGTGTTCTTCATAGATGCCGCGGCAGATGCGCTGGAATTCATTGGCGATCTTGCCGTCCATCGGCGTGCCCGGCAGGAACCAGAGATTGCCGCCGCCCGGCCGCCATTTCAGCAGGCCGAGCTCGCCGAGACTCGGAATGCCGGAAAAGGCGTTGATCGCAACCTGCAGCGGTCCGACGCCGCCGGCATCGGCATGGTCGATGTATTTTGCCTTGCCGCTCTGGCCGAAATGATCGCGCACACGCTGGATCATCGGCTCTAGCGCCGCCGCGCTGGGACCATAGAAGGCACCCGACACATTCCAGGCGCCCAGTCCGTGCTTCTCGCGCAAGGCGCGGCGGCCGTCATCGGAAATGGATTTCTTCCCCTTTGACGCATGATACTCGGCGCTCTCGCCTTCCGAGCCGCAGAGATAGAGGTCGTTCGCCACCCGGAACAATGTCGGGACAAAATTCGACATCTTCATCGGCCGGCAAAGCTCGATGACCTCCTCAAGATCGCTGTCTTCGGGGAAAGCGAAATGGAACGAGCGCACCATGGGCGGGCGCGGCAGCAGCCACACGCCCATGCGGGTGACGATGCCGTAATTCGATTGTGCGAACAGACCGTCCAGGATCGGACCAAACGAGTATTTCGAGGTGTGCCAGTTGGCCAGCGTATCGGACTGGAGCGCGCCATCGCCGGTGCGCAAGATTTCGCCGTTGCCCAGCACGATTTCCAGTCCGCAGGAAAATCCGAAATGATCGAAATACGGCGTATAGCCGGCGCCCTTGTCGAGCGCATTGCCGATCATGCCGCCCTGCGGCGGACCCGACGTGACGTCCAGCATCAGCTTGTTGCCGCGCCGGACGAGTTCGTCATAGAGCGCCTGATAACTGACGCCGGGCTCGACCACCGCAAAGGCGAGCTTCTCGTCAATCTCCAGGATCCTGTTCATCCGGTAACCGAGATCGACCACCACCTGCCCGGCACGCGCCGCAGCGCGGGATCCAAGACCGATATTGTAGCCGGTGCTGACCGGATAAAGCGGAATGCCGTGCGTGTTGGCCGCGCGCACGATCGCCTGCACATCGGCCGTCGATGCCGGATAGACGACACCCGCCGGCATGACATCGCCGCAGGCCATGGTGTTCTCGCCATAGCGGCGGATGGTTTCCTCGGAGCGGTTGACGCCCTCGGTCCCCAGAGATTTTCCAGTGTCGGAAAAGAACGCTTCAAGATTTTCGGCAGCCATGATCGTGATCCTCTTCACCAGATTCCGGCGCCACCAGACGGCGGCGCGTCCGACGGCATGATTGCGGGTTGCTCGCTCAATTCGGCGACAGGCGGCGGCGCGCGCAAGGTGCGGCCCTGCAAGGCCTCCGGCATCGGCCCGCCGCTCGCCCAATCGAGCAGTTCGACGGTGTGAACGATGGGCGTTTCCGCGAAGCGGCCGATCTGCACCATGCAGCCGAGATTTCCGGCGGCGATCATGTCGGGGTCGACACTGCCGACATGCGCCGCCTTGCGCTGGCCTAGCGCATTGGCGATGGCCGGCTGCAACAGGTTGTAGGTCCCGGCCGAGCCGCAGCAGAAATGCTTCTCCGGCACGTCGAGCACGGTGAAGCCGGCCGTCTTGAGCAGACGCCGCGGCTGTTCGGTCACATGCTGGCCATGCTGCAGCGAACAGGCGTCATGATACGCCACGCGATAGGGCTTCATGTCGCCGGTCACGCGCAGACCGAGCTGCGCCAGGATCTCGGTAATGTCGCGGGTCATGGCGCCGATGCGTTTGGCGTTCTCATCGCCAAGCAGATGACCATAATCCTTGACCGTGGTGCCGCAGCCGGAGGCATTCACGACCACAGCATCAAGGCCCTGGTCCAGAAGTCTCGACCACGCCTCGACATTCGCTGCAGCCAGTGTCCGGGCCTGCCGCTCGTAACCCATATGCAAGGGCAGCGCACCGCAGCAGCCGGCGCCGTCCGCGACAATCACATCACAACCATGCCGCTGCAGGATGCGGATGGTCGCCGCATTGATGTTGCGGTCGAGCGCCTGCTGCGCACAGCCCGCCAGCAGCGCGACACGCATAAGGCGCTCGCCCTGTGCGAGATACACATTGGGTGCGAGCAGTTCCATCTTCACCGGCCGCGCCTTCGCCATGCCGACCAGATCGCGCAGACGCCCGGGCATGAAACCTGCCAGCGGCTGCGCCAGCCTCCCCAGTTGCAGCGCCGCCGCAAAACGCCGCGGATAAGGCAGGGTCTTCGCGAGCAACCCGCGCAACATGCGGTCCGGCAGCGGACGCCTGAAATTCTTCTCGATATAGCTGCGGGCGATATCGATCAGATGGACGTAATCGACCTTCACCGCACAGGTGGTCATGCAGGACAGGCACGACAGGCAACGGTCGAGGTGATGCACGGTCCTGGGGGCGGGCGCCCCGCCCTTTTCCAGCATGGCGCGGATCAGGTCGATACGGCCGCGCGGAGAATCGTTCTCGTCGCGGAACAGCACATAGGTTGGGCAGGTGCCGGTGCAGAAGCCGTAATGCACGCAGGTCTTCAGAATGCCGTCGGCTTCGGCAATCTCCGGCTGTGCGAGCTGTTCCCGCGAGAAGGCGGTCTGCAAATCGGGGCCCTCCGGCCGTCCTGTGGACTAGACCCTCCGATCCAATCATATTTGCCCCGGTGTTTCTTGTATAAGAGTGCATGGGGAGTTGGCGCGCAGTGCCGCCTGGGCCCCCATAAGCACGAGGTCCGGCATGACGAGCAGGCACTGGTCCACCCGCACGGTCTCCACGCACGAACAATTCGCGTTCTGGCGCGAAGCGGTCTGCGAGGCCGTATTGAACGTCGCCACCGAACATCCCGCCGAAGGCTTTGCCGGCGACATCACCTGCTCGCAATATGGCGACCTGCGCTTCGCCGCCTTCGCCTCCACGCCGCACGACGTAGTGCGGCTGAAATCACATATCGGACGGTCGCGCGACGACCATTATCTGGTCAGCCTGCAACGCAGCGGATCCAGCCGCATGTTCCAGGGCGACGACGCATGCGAATTGCAGCCCGGCGATGTCGGCCTCGTTGACGGTACCCGACCGTTCCGTGTGGAATTTCCGCAACCTGTAGACCGGGTGGTCGCGGTCATTCCGCATGCCATGCTGCACAGCCGTGCGCCCTGGCTGGAGCGCCGGCCGCTCAACCGTATGGCAGGATGCTCTTCGCTCAGCGGCGCGCTGCGATTCTATATGGAAAGGCTGGCCGGCCCCGACTGCGGATCGGAGGCGGAAGCCGCCGCGCTGACCGATAATCTCTGCAACATCATCGCGCTGATGACGGCGCGGATGGATACCGAACAGGTGTCGGCGCGCAATGCTGCGTTCCAACCCGGCCTCGACCAGATGCTGGCCGCCATGCGGCAGCATCTCGCCGATCCGGACCTATCGCCCAGAATGCTGGCGGAGCGGTTCCGCGTTTCAGTCCGGACTGTTCACAAGCGTTTCGAGGCGGCGGACCTGACATTCGGACAATGGGTGCTGGACAGCCGGCTGCAGGCCTGCCGCCGCGCCTTCGATGATCCCCAGCACGCGGCTTTCACCATCTCGCAAATCGCCTACGGCTGGGGCTTCAACGATCTCTCGCATTTTTCCAAGGCCTTCAAGACCCGGTTCGGCGTCTCGCCGGCGCAGTACCGGCGCCGGACGCATGGCACCGGCGATAATTGCAACGCTTGAACCGGGCGGTGCGAACCGTCAAAGTCCGCCCGATCCGCATCCACGAGTATCCCCGATGTCCTCTCCCATGCTGCCGCGCGAGCGCGCCGAATATTCCGCCATTGTCGACCGTCCCCCGCTGACGCTGCCAAACGGAGCCCGTGTCGCCGTCTGGACCATCGTCAATCTGGAAACCTGGGACATCAGCCGCGCCATGCCGCGCCAGGTATTGACCCCGCCGATGGGGCAGCCGCTGCTGCCCGACGTGCCGAACTGGAGCTGGCACGAATACGGCATGCGGGTCGGCGTGTGGCGCTTCTTCGAGCTTTTCAAGGAGCTCGGCGTGCAATGCTCGGCGGCCGTGAACGGCAGGATGTGTGAGGACTATCCGCGCATCGCACAGGCGATCAAGGATGCCGGCTGGGAATTCCTGCCGCATGGCTATGAGCAGATACCCATGCACAAGGTCGAGGACCAGCCCGCGGCGATCAAGCGTACGCTCGATGTTCTTGAACGCATCAGCGGCAAGCGTCCCGTTGGCTGGCTGGCGCCCGGGATGACGCAGACACTGGAGACGATGGACCATCTTGCTGCAGCCGGCATCAAATACACCGGCGATTTCGTGCATGACGACGAACCGTCGACGATCAAGACCGCGCACGGTCCGCTGGTGACGGTGCCCTATACCTTCGACATGAACGACATTACCATCATGGCCCTGCAGCATCATGAAGGGAAACACTTCTACGAACGCGGCGTGGACCAGTTCGAGCAGCTCTACAAGGAAGGCGAAAGGCGCGCGAAGATCATGGCGATCCCGATCCACGCCTATATCTCCGGCCAGCCGCACCGTTTCGTGCATCTGGAGCGGCTTTACCGCTACCTGAAGCGGCCGGGCGTGACGTTCATGAGCGGCGCGGAGATTTACGACTGGTATCGCAGCGCCGGCAAAATCTGACCGCCTTCGAATCCTTTCACAACAAGAACACCGGAGGTTCCGATGCCCATGCAACCGCGCGAGCGAATTCCCTATTCAGCCATCGAGGGACGCGCACCGCTGAAATTTCCCGACGGGGTACGGATGGTGATCTGGCCGGTCCTTGCTCTGGAGGAATGGGATATTTCGCGGCCGATGGCGCGCATGGTGATCTCCCCGCCACAAGGGCAACCGATGCTGCCGGATCATCCGAACTGGAGCTGGCATGAATACGGCATGCGGGTCGGCTTCTGGCGCATGAAGAAAATGCTGGAGCGCGTCGGCGCGACACCCACCGTGACCCTCAATGCCAAGGTCTGCGAGACCTATCCGCAGGTGGTGCAGGCCTGCGTCGATGCCGGCTGGGAGTTGAACGCCCATGGTTACGAGCAAATTCCGATGCACAAGCTCGACGACCAGCGCGCCAGCATCATGAAGTCCATGAACACGATCGAAAAATTCTGCGGCAAGCGGCCGCGCGGCTGGTTCGGGCCAGGCCTCACGCAGACCTTCGACACGCTCGATTATCTGAGCGAGGCCGGTGTCGAATATATCGGCGACTGGGTGCTGGATGACGAGCCGGTGAAGCTGAAGACCGCGCACAAACCTGTGGTGGCCCTGCCCTACAATTTCGAGATTCACGACATTGTGCTGATGGCGCTGCAGAACCATACGTCCGACATGATGTATGTGCGCGCCATGGATCACTTCAACTGCCTATATGAGGAATCCGCAGAGCGGCCGAAAGTCATGGCCGTGGCCTGCCATCCTTATCTGTCGGGCGTCCCGCACCGCGTCGCGCATGTCGAGCGGACTTTCAAGGAACTGCTCAGCAAGCCAGGCGTCGTGTCATGGAATGGCGAAAAGATCCTGGACTGGTATCTCGGGCAGACAAAGTGAAGGCCAGAACACCTGAAATTCGCAGCCGTTCGGCATTTGTGCCGCACGATCTCACTGCGCCGCTCAACGGCCGGGCGGCGGGACCACTCTCCGGACTGACCGTCGCGATCAAGGACATGTACGATATCGCCGGTGAGCGAACCGGCGGCGGCAATCCCGACTGGCTCATCGCGCAAGAACGCGCGACAAAAAACGCGGCCGTCGTGCAAAAACTGCTCGACGCCGGCGCGACCATTATCGGCAAAACGATCTGCGACGAATTCTTCTACAGCGTCGCCGGCGTGAACGCACATTACGGCACGCCCCTCAACCCGCGTGCGCCCGGGCGCATCCCGGGTGGGTCGTCCAGCGGCTCGGCTTCGGCGACAGCTTCCGGCGCCTGCGATATGGCGATCGGCAGCGATACGGGCGGCTCGGTGCGCATCCCCGCCTCGTTCTGCGGCGTCTACGGCATTCGCACGACACATGGCCGCGTTGACACCACCGGGGCCATGCCGATGGCGGACTCCTTCGACGCGGTTGGCTGGTTTGCGAACGGTCCCGGCGTCTTGCACAAGGTCGGCGCCGTTCTCCTTGACGGCAACGCACACAAGGCCGGCGTGCAACGGCTGCTGGTTCTCGACGACGCGTTCGCGCAAGCCGATGACGGCGTGTGCGCCATGCTCGCCGCCGCGCTTGCGGCCATGGCGCCCGCGCTCCCAAAGGCGGAGCATATCCGCATCGCACCCGACGGTTTTGACATCTGGCGAGAAGCTTTCCGCGTCATCCAGGCGCGCGAGATCTGGAGTGTTTATGGCGAGTTCGTCAGCCGCGTGAAGCCGAAGCTGGGCGACGGCATCCACGAGCGCATGCAGGCGGCCTCGATGGTCGGCGCGGATGAACTCAAGCAGGCCAAGAACGTGCATGGACAGGCGCGCGCCCATCTGCGAGGTATCGCACAGCCGGGGACCGTGCTTGCCCTGCCCACGGCGCCCAGCATTGCACCGCTGATCGGCGCCTCTCCGGCTGATCTCGATTCCGTGCGCACCCGCATCATGCGGCTGACCTGCATGGCTGGTCTGGCCGGACTGCCTCAGATATCAATTCCCGTCGGAACCGTGGCGGGATGCCCCGCCGGGCTGTCGCTGATAGGCTGGCCGGGCGGAGACGAGGTTCTGCTGGATCTCGTCGTATCGTTGTCGCATTATTGTGGTCTCGAAGCATGACAGCAAACACGCAGGACATCGCGATCATCGGCGGCGGCATTTGCGGGCTGGCGCTGGCGCTCAACCTGCACCGGCTGGGCATCCCCTGCACGGTCTACGAGCGCGCGCCGGAGGTGAAGGAACTCGGCGTCGGCATCACAATCCTGCCGCATGCGATGCGCGAATTCACCGCGCTCGGCATCGGCGACGAACTGTTCAAGGCCGGCATCGAGAATGTCGAGAGCTGCTTCTTCAACCGCTTCGGCCAGCTCATCTACAAGGAGCCGCGCGGCAAGTTTGCCGGCTATCAGTATCCGGAGGTCGGCATCCATCGCGGCCGGCTGCACATGATCCTTTACAGGAAGGCGCTGAGCGAACTCGGGCCGGAGCGCGTCCTGACCGACCGCGATTGCGTCGGTGTCGAACAGGATGACGACGGCGTCACCCTCGCCTTCCGCGAAACGTCGAACGGCCGCCCGCTCGACAGCGTGCGCGCGGCGGCGACCATCGCCTGCGATGGCGTCAATTCGACGATACGCAAGGCTTTCTATCCGGACGAACAGGTGGCTTTTTCCGGGATCAACACCTGGCGCGGCGTAACGCGGCGCAAGCCCATCCTCACCGGCCGCAGCTACATGCGCGTCGGATCGATTCTGACCGGCAAGATCGTGATCTATCCGATCATCGACAACGTCGATGACGACGGTAACCAACTCATCAACTGGATGGCGGAAATCAAGTCGGAGAACGTCGCCAAGAACGACTGGAACAAGCCGGGAAATCTCGACGACTTCTACGACATCTACAAGGACTGGCACTTCGACTGGCTCGACGTCGCCGAGATGATCCGGAGCGCCGATCAAATCCTGGAATATCCGATGGTGGACAAGGACCCGGTGGGACGCTGGACCTTCGGCCGCATTACCTTCGCGGGCGATGCCGCGCATCCGATGTACCCGCGCGGCTCCAACGGTTCGGCGCAGGCGGCGATCGACGCCCGCACTCTCGCCGACTGCCTGAAGGCCAGTCCCGACCCGCGCGAGGCGCTGAAAGCTTATGAGGCCGCACGGCTCGCGCCGACCGCCAAGGTGGTACGCACCAACCGGGAATTTCCGCCGGACTTCATCAACATCAAGGTCGAGGAACTGGTCGGCGACAAGCCGTTCGACGATCTCGACAAGTACATCACCCAGGACGAACTGCGGGCGCTGTCGGAGAATTACAAGAAAGTGGCGGGGTTCGCGCTGTCCGACGTGTCACGGCCGGCCGGGAACTGAAATCCGTTTCATCCGTTAAAACCGGCTGCTTTGTTTCAGCGGGGCGATTCCATATTCAAATGGGCGATCCTGTTTCTGATGCTGTCCCTGGTTTCGGGAGCGCTCGGCTTTGCCAATATTTCCGAGATCGCCAGACGCATCGCGATCGTGCTGTTTGCGCTGTTTTTCATCATGTTCATTGCGCTTCTAGGCTTCGCCTGGCTGGTCGCCGGTGCGCTGCAGGGCAGCGGTGTGGTGGAGCCGTCCGCGAGCGATCTCATCAAGAGCCTGCTGGAATCATACCCTATTATTGCGCAACACATGTCGCTGGATCTTGCCGGAATCCGTCTTGGGTAAAGCGGCGAGATAGCGGATAGCGCGGGGATACTTGTAGGGGGCGATGGTGGACTTGACGAAATCCTGCAATGCGCTTGTCAGACCCTCCCCCGCTGCGGCTTCGTCTTTCAGTACAACGAACGCCGTCACGATCTGCCCACGTTCGGCATCCGGCAACCCGACCACTGCGCATTCCTTGACCTCGGGATGACCGAGCAGCACTTCCTCGATTTCGGCGCCGGAAATGTTGTAGCCGGAACTGACGATCATGTCGTCGGAGCGGGCGTGATAGCGGAAATAGCCGTCGTCATCGACGAGGAAGGCGTCACCGGTCAGATTCCAGCCCTCGCGCACATAGATCCGCTGGCGATCGGCATCGTCGAGATAGCGGCAACCGGTCGGTCCGCGGACCGCAAGACGCCCCACCGTATCCGGCGGCAGCGGATTCATGTTCTCATCCACCACCCGCGCCTCGTAAGCCGGCAGCGGCTTGCCGACGGCATGCGGCCTCACCTCGCCGTCCGGCATGGCCATGAACGCGTGCAGCATTTCGGTCGAGCCGATGCTGTTGCGCAAGGTCAGGCCGGTCGCCTGTTTCCACATCTCGAACACCGACGGCGGCAAATGCTCGCCCGACGACACACAGATCCGCAGGCTCGCGACGTCGAAACTCTGAATTTGCAGCGTCATGGCGCGATATAGCGTCGGCACCGTGAACAATGTCGTAACGCGATGGCGCGCGATGGCCGACAACAATATCTCCGGCGTCGCCTGTTCCAGCAAGACCGCGGACGCGCCATAGCGCAGCGGGAACAGCAGCATCGCGCCGAGCCCGAAGGTGAAAGCGAAGGGCGCGCTGCCGAGGAAGATATCGTCCGGCTCGACACCAAGCACGTGCGGGAAACAATCGGTAATCGCCAGAATATCACGATGGAAATGCATGGTCGCCTTGGCCGACCCGGTGGTGCCGGAGGTGAAAGCGATCAGGCCGACATCGTCGTGAGAGACGACGACATCCTCGAAGGTTCCGGTCTGCCTGCCCATGCGAGATTCGAGACTGTCGGCCGCATCTGTATTGAAATGCAGCGTCCGGACGTGAGGGGCAGACTCGGTGACGCTCTGCCATTCGTCGGCCAGCCGGCCATCGCAGATCGCGAACTGCACGTCCGCCTTCGTCCGGACGTAGGCAAGCTCGCGCGCGCGCAAGAGCGGCATGGTGGCGACGACAATTCCGCCGGCCTTGAGCACGCCCAGCCAGGCGGCGGCCAGCATGGGATTGTTGGCCGAGCGAAGAAGCACACGGTTGCCGGGCGCAAGTCCGATCTCCTCCAGCACCGCGGCGATGCGGTTGGCGCGATCGAGCAGCTCGGCGTAGCTGACAATATTACCGGCAGCGCGGATCGCCGGCCGGTTGCCCCAACCTGCCGCCACCGCCTTGTCGAGCAGTTCCGTCGCCGCATTGAATCGCTTGGGATATTGAATGGCCGCCGGATCTGCGCTGCTGAGCGACGGCCAGAGTTCGGCCGGAGGAAGACGATCGCGTGCGAAAGAATCGACGTAGGCGGAGGGATCGAGCATTGCGTCTTTTCGTCTTGTATCGGCCTTGCCGATCATGCTCGCAAACCTATCGCGCGGCGGAAGTCCTTGGCAATCACCCGGCGCATGGCTCGCGATCGTCGCGATTGACGCATGGCGCGGCGGCTCCTAGACCTTTCACATGTGGCGACCACCGCAGCGCATTCGCTTTGAAGCGAAAACCGGCCGGATTCCTTCGCGCGAGGAAGCTGAAAAGTCGCGGCTGTTCTCACCGGTTACTGTGGGACCGCTTGGGCTGGAACAGCGGACCTGGATCCCGGCGATGGTGCCCTGGCGGGCGACCGACGACGGCTTCGTAACCGAGGCGGTGATCGACTGGTATGCACGTTTTGCGCGCGGGCGGCCGGGTGCGATCGTGGTGGAGGCCACCGGCATTCGCGACATCCCAAGCGGGCCGCTGCTGCGGATCGGGCATGACCGCTATATCGAGGGCCTGCGCAAGCTGGCAGACGCCGTGCGCGCAGCCAGCGAAGGCCAGACCCGGCTGTTCATTCAGCTGATCGATTTTCTCGCGATCCGCCGCCGGCCCGACCGCACGAAATTCTTCGAGCGTTTTCTTGAGATCACGGATCGTCATCGGCAAGCTTTCGGCGATCCCGCCATGGCCGAGACGGATGTCCGTATCGCGCTCGCGGCCTTGAACGACCAGCAATTGCTGCAGACGCTGACGCCGTCCGAATACGAGGCGCTGCAATTCGGTTACCGCGAACGCGTCACCGATATGCATCTGCCACACATCCGCTCGCTACCGCAGGTGCTGCCCGGCCTGTTCGCCGATGCCGCCGCCCGGGCGCGCGAGGCCGGCTTCGACGGCGTCGAACTGCATTACGCGCACGCCTATACCATGGCCTCGTTCCTGTCCCGCACCAATGTCCGAGAGGACGATTATGGCGGATTGCGCGAGAACCGTCTGCGGCTGCCGCTTGAGGTCTTTGCCGCGGTGCGCAAGCGCGTGGGCGCTGACTATGTGGTCGGCTGCCGTTATCTGGCCGAAGAATGCATCTCGGGCGGCAACGACACCGACGACACCATTCCCTTCGGCGTCGCCTTCGCCAAGGCCGGCATGGATTTCATCTCCACCTCGCGCGGCGGCAAGTTCGACGACGCCAAGCAGCCCGGCGTGGGCTCCGCCGCCTATCCCTATACCGGACCGAGCGGCTATGAATGCATGCCGCAATACATTTCCGACGAGCGCGGACCGTTCGGCCGCAATGTCGACCCGACCGCCGCGATCCGCAGGGCGATCCGCGACGTGGGACTTCAGACGCCCGTGGTTTGCGCCGGTGGTATCCACAATTTCGAGATGGCCGAGCAGCAGCTTGCCGACGGCGTCTGCGACATCGTGGGTGCCGCGCGGCAATCACTCGCCGATCCCGACTGGTTCCGGAAAATCAGACTCGGCCTCGGCGATCGGGTACGGGTCTGCGAATTCACCAATTACTGCGAAGGCCTCGACCAGAAGCACAAGACGGTGACCTGCCAGCTGTGGGACAAGGAAGCACTCGATCAGCCGGGCGTGCGGCTGACGCCGGACGGCAAGCGCCGCCTCACCGCGCCTGACTGGCAGCCGCCGCGATAGGTTCAAAGGTTCGGGCATGACCGCGCTGTTCTGCTTTGGCCTGAGCTACACCGCAAAAGCCTATATTTCGGCCCATGGCGCGCAGTTCGACCGCATTGCCGGCACGGTTCGCACCGTCGATAAGGCGGACCATCTGACAGCGAAAGGCCTCGCAGGCCACCGGATCGAGGCACTCGTGTTCGACGGCCGACTGACGGCACATGCCGCATGGTCCGCACTGGCGAGCGCCGATCTTGTCATCGTTTCGATCCCGCCGGGTGAACATGGCGATTCCGCGCTCGCGCTCCATTCAGATCATTTGAAGCGCGCCACGTCCCTTAGGGAGATCGTCTATCTGTCGACCGTGGGTGTCTATGGCAACCATGACGGCGGGTGGGTGGACGAAACCATGCCGGCCCGGCCGGTCTCGCCGCGTAGCCGGGAACGGTTGCTGGCGGAAAGCCAATGGCAGGAATTCGGACACAGCATCGGAGTGCCGGTCGCGATCCTGCGGCTGCCTGGCATCTACGGCCCCGGACGCAATGCCCTGGTCAATCTCATCGCCGGAACGGCCAAGCGCATCGTCAAGCCGGGGCAGGTGTTCAACCGGATCCATGTCGACGATATCGCGCAAGCGATCGAGGCGGCTTATGTCCGGCGCGCCAACGGCGTTTTCAACATCAGCGACGACGAGCCTGCACCGGCGCAGGACCTGGTCACCTTTGCAGCCGCACTGCTCGGCATGACCCCACCGCCGGAAATGGCCTTCGACGCTGTCATGGAGACGATGTCGCCGATGGCACGCAGCTTCTACGCCGAAAGCAAGCGGGTGCGAAACACGCGCATGAAGAGGGAACTCGGCGTGACCCTCGCCTACCCCACATATCGCGAGGGTTTGCGGGCTCTGTACGACGCCGGCGCGACGGAGCGCTGATCGCGATCAGCAACTGCGGCGTTACTGTGCCTTTTTCCCCGAGGCGTCGAACTGTTTCAGGAAGGCGATCAGATCCTTGGTGCGCTGCTCCTCCTTCAATCCGGCATAGACCATCTTGGTGCCGGGCATCTTGGCGCGCGGATCCTTGATATACTCAGCGAAGACCGCCTCATCCCAGGTGATACCGGAATTCTTGTTGGCCTCACTGTAATTGTAGCCTTCGACCGTACCCGATTTGCGCCCGAAAAGGCCATTGAGCTTGGGGCCAACGCCGTTCTTGGCGGTTTCGCCGACCTGGTGACAGGCACGGCAGACGGCGAAGACCTTTTCTCCCGCAGCGGCGTCCTGAGCCTGTGCGGCGGAGGTGAGTCCAGCAAGGACCATGATTGCAGCAAACGTTCGCTTCATCGTTTTTCTCTCTCGGATGATGATCAGATCGGAATGAATCGATAGGCGTTGCCGTTGCGCTCGACCATACCCTGGCCGGGCCACATCAGGTGGAAGCCGGTCAGCGTGACCCGCTCGGTCGCCAGAAAATCCAGCATTCGCTGGCGCGTTTTCACGCCTTGGTCGCGGTCGAAATCGCTTCCGACTCGCCATTCAGGCCTCGCGAAAGACACCGCATTGTTGTTGAAGACATCGCCGCCGATAAACAATCTCTGGCCGCCGCTTTCCGCCATTACCGCCATATGGCCGGGTGTATGACCCGGCGTCGCGACATAGGTCAACCCGGGTGCGACAGTGTCGCCATCCTTGCGGCGCTCGACCCTCTTTTCGATGAGCTTGAGAATACGGGCGCTCCCGATGGCCATGCCCTTCAGCCAGTCGGGCGCCTTTGATGGCGTGTCAGGGTGGGTCCAGAAGTCCCATTCCGCTGCCGAGATCACGTAGCTCGCATTCGGAAAGCGCTCGCCTTCGTCGAAATCGTCGATCACGCCCCAGAGATGATCGGCATGGCCATGGGTGAACACCACCTTGGCGATCTTCTCCGGGCTGATCCCGGCCGCCTCGAGATTTTCCGACAGCTTGCCGGCGGTCTGCTGGAATTTCGGGCCGGATCCGGCGTCGATCAGGACGAACTGATCGCCGGTCTTCACCAGCGTCACATTGGCGGGAACCGCCGCACCGTCCGACGGCACCCCTTGCGCCTGCATGAGGGCGATTGCCTCCTGCGCCGGGGTCTCCGGCAGAGAAAAGGACAGTGGCACCATAAGCGTGCCGTCGCTGACGGTCATGATCTCGCTGGTGCCGAACGCGCGCCGGGCCGGGGCTGTTGCAGCAAGAGAAACGCACGAAAGAAATGGCGCCGCGAGCGCGGCACCGAAACCGGCGACAACATCACGGCGATGGGGACGGCAAGCCCCCATCGCCGTATTCTCTGTCATGCCTGCACGCAAACAATCCCGCATTACGAGAAGATGTCCGCGGTGATGCCGGAATACCAGCCCATATTCTCCACCTGAGTCTGCTTGCGCAGATCGGCGGATTCTCCGGTCTTGGAGATGAAGGTTTCCACCGCGGCGATCTTGCCGTCCTTCGCCTCATAGCGACCGCCGACTTTTACCGTGTCATCGGTCTCGATCAGACTCCAGCAGGTATTTGTATAGCGCGCCGGGAAGGTCTTGGCGCCGGCCAGTTCGCCCCGGATCATCAGAGCCGCGACCTTAGCCTGACTGTTGGCAGAGAATGCCGATTTCGGCATGTCGCCCGCGATGCACGCATCACCCACGACATAGATATTGGCATCCATGGCGGATTTCATGTTTTCGGGATTGATCGGACAAAAGCCGCTATCGTTGGCGAGGCCCGCATCGCGCGCAATCTTGCCCGCCATTTGCGCCGGGATCACGTTCACGAGCTGCGCCTTGTACTCGGCGAGATCGGTTCTCACGATCCTGGTCTTGGCATCGACGGATTTGATGCCGCCATGGACCTTCGGGTCCTGCCATTCGACCATGCCGGGATAGTGCTTCTCCCATCCTTCCACAAACAGACCCTGCTTGGAGAAGTTCGGTTTGGGATCAAGGATGACGATCTTCGACTTCTTGTGTCCCTTGGCCTTGAGCACATGCGCCATCATGGAGATGCGCTCGTAAGGCCCGGGCGGGCAGCGATACGGATTGGGCGGCGCGATCATGACGATGAGATCGCCGTCCTTCAGCGCATCGAGCTGCTTCTTCAGAAGCTGCGTCTGCGGGCCGGCCTTCCAGGCATGCGGCATCACGGCGCTGGCGGCTTCCGAGTAGCCGGGGATCGAGTCGAACTTCAGATCAATGCCGGGCGCGATGACCAGACGGTCATAGGGCAGCACCGTGCCGCTCGCCAGACGCACTGTCTTCTTGCTCTTGTCGACGGCGGTGGCGGCCTGATGATTGAGTTTCACGCCATACTTGGCCAGTGCCGAATAAGGGTGCGTGATCGATTTGAAGTCGCGGAAGCCGCCGAGATAGAGATTGGAATGGAAGCAGGTGGTGAACTGCTTCGCAGGCTCGACCAGGATCACATCGATCTTGCCGCCGGAATCCTTGGCGACATATTTCGCGATAGTGGCTCCACCCGGACCGCCGCCGACGACGACGAGTTTTGCCTTGGCCTGCGCGATGGCCGGACATGGCAGGCTGCTGGCGGCGGCAAGCGCGCCGACCCCTCCGAGAAATTGTCTGCGACTGGTGGACATGGACTTCCCTCCCCTGTTGGAGCTTCTGTGAGCTCCTGAAATAGCTTACCGAGACGATTTTAAGCTTCCAAAATAGACCGCAAGCGAAGCAATTTCTTCTTCAGAAAGCCGGCCTGCGATCATTTGCATCACCTGGTTCGGACGTTTCTTGTGTTGGTATTCCTGCATGATTTCAACGAAGCTATCTTCGGGCCAACCGACGATCGGCGGAATGCCCTTGAACTGGCCGCTGAGCTGATGGCAGGTCACGCATTCCGACGACAGGTACTCGCCCAGCGCGCGGTCGCCCTTCGAAGGCTCGCCGCTCGCACGTGCCGTCATATGCGGGACAGACCCCAGAACGGCGCCCGACACGGCGATTGCAGCAATCAGATTTCGCACGGCCGCCGAGTTTGGCATGACTACTCGACCTTCGGTCCCTTTCCGGCTTCCGGCGTCACGTCGATGGTCCTTGCCCGGCCGATAATCTTCGGCTCGCCGGCGGCGCAATTTTTCATGCACGGGTCCTTTCGCCAGAAAGCCTTTTCCGTCGTCTCGCGGTCATCATCGATGAAATTCGGCTGGTTGGGAAGTTTGATCGTTGCGAAATTCCTGTCGCTCAGCTCGAAATTCTCATCCTTGATGACGTCGTTCAGATACAGAACATACGCGGTAATGGCGTAAAGTTCATCATTGGTCAGCGTCTGCGCGGCCCCGAACGGCATGGCGCGGCGGATATAGTCGATCACCGTAGAAGCATAGGGCCAATAGGAGCCGATGGACTTGACCGGATCGTGACTGGCGAGGGTTCCCGCCCCTCCGCTCAGGATCGGCCACCGGCCGGCGCTTTCGCCGAATTCGCCATGGCAGGCGGCGCAACGCTCGACATAGAGCGGCTCACCCTCTTTGACGGTGCCTTTGCCGGGAGGAAGCCCTTGACCGTCCGGCCGCACGCTGATGTTCCAGCCGGCAATTTCCTCCGCCGTCGCCTCGCGGCCAATTCCGATCTTCTTCACGACGGCGGGCGGCTGGGCCGCATGGCCCGCCTGCGGTTTTGGTGCCGCAAGGCCGATACCTGCGCCGACCGCGACAAGCAGCGATGCGACAAGACCGCCAGCGGCGACGTTATGAAATCTCGACATTCTCGATCTCGCCGTTCTTGTGCAGATACCAGGTCTGGATACCGTTGTTGTGATAGATCGAGTTCACGCCGCGAATCTTGCGCAATTCGGCTTTGCCCGGCTGCACGTAACCGGTCTCGTCCATGGCGCGAGACTGCAGCAGCAGTTCGCGGCCGTCCCAGTCGAACTCGTAATAGAACCGCGTCAGCGCCTTGTCCCAGACCGGACCGTCGATGCGGGCAGTCCGCCAGTTGCGTCCGCCATCGAGCGAGACGTCGACACGGGCAATCTTGCCGCGCCCGGACCAGGCGATGCCGGACAAGACCGTCAATCCCGATTTGTGGTTGACCGGCGCCTGCGGACTGGGACTGGTGATGATGGACTTGGCATCCATGACGAACGTGAAACGCCGCGCCTTTCCGTTTTCCAGAAGATCGGTGTATTTCGACGTCTCTTCGCGATGATGCCAGGGCTGATCGCCGACCTCGATTCGGCGCAACCATTTGACCCACATGTTCGCTTCCCAGCCGGGAATGACGGCGCGGGCAGGATAGCCGTGCTCCGGATAGAGCATCTCGCCATTCATACGATAGGCGATCAGGACATCGTCGAGCGCCTTCTGCAACGGCAGCGAGCGTGTCATCGCCGCGGAATCGCCCCCTTCCAGCAGCAGCCACTTGGCGTTCGGCTTCACGCCCGCTTCACCCAGCAGCGTTTTCAGCGTTACGCCGGTATACATCACGCAATGCACCATGCCGTGGGTGTACTGGCAGCCATTGAGTTGCGCGCCGCGCCATTCCATCCCTGAATTGGCCGCGCACTCGCAGAAATGCGCGCGATTGACCCGCGGCAGTCGCTTGAGATCGTCAAGCGTGAAGATCAGCGGCTTGTCGACCAGCCCATGAAGGATGAGCCGGTAATCGGCCGGGTCGACTTCGGCAATTCCGGAATGATGACGTTCGAAACCCAGGCCGTTGGGCGTGATGATGCCATCGAGTTCATGGATCGGCGTGAAGCTGACCGAGCTTTCGCGCGAGGCGGTCAGCCATTCGACATCGCGGCGGATAACATGCGCTTCATGCTTCGACGGCTTGCCATAGGCCCGCACCGCCACGCCGTCGCCCAGCGAGCGGGTCCATTCGGGAATATTCGGAGGCTGGTTCGCCGGATCACCGCCGCCCAGTGCGCCAGCGAGCGCGGACGGTGCGAACGCCGCTGCGCCGCCCGCCGTCAGCCCTGCCTTCAGAAAGGCACGGCGCGACGTCGGCGATTTCGGGGGCTGCTGTTCTGACATCTTCCGCTCCCTGACTGCTTTTTTCTAATTATGCAATTTCCTGCATGTGTTTGGCAAAAATTTTTTAGCCGCCAAGCACCCGCACATGGCCGCTATCCTGCGGCGCAACAATCTTCTTCTTGCGGATATGGCTCATGACGACGTCCCAGACCGGAGGCCCTTCGGTGCCCTCGTTGACGCTGGCCCACCCGGTGACCGTGTAGTCCCTGTTGGACTCCAGCGGCTTGCCGGTGCGCAAGAGCTTGAGGTCGGAAATGCGGTTGCCCATCGCCTTGCCGACGTCGATCGTATAGGATACCCCGCCGACGCGGACCATGTCGCCGCCCTGCTGGTAATAGGGGTCAGGATTGAACAGATTGTCCGCGACGTCTTCCAGAATTTCCTTCAGCCGCGCACCGGTCATGGTCATGCGATAGGCCGCCGGATAGGTCATCGCGGTGGCGTTGTAGATGTCTTCCTGGGTGATGTCCTGCCCGGGCAGGATCGAGGTGCCCCAGCGGAAGCCGGGCGACAGGGCAATCTCGGCGTCACGTTCCGATAGCAGCGCCTCGCAGATCACGTCATCGAGCGTGCCGTTGAAATTGCCGCGCCGGTACAAAAGCGTATCGGCTCTGCCGACGGTTTCGCGCAGCATTTTTTCATGCGGCGCCCTGATCTTCTGGATCGCCGCAGCCATTTGCGGTTCCGGCGCAATCACATCGGAAAATACCGGGATCAGCTTGTAGCGATAACCCTTCACTTCTCCGTCGCGCACATCCAGATCGAGCCGGGACACGAACTTGCCGTGACAGCCGGACGCGACCAGCAGCGTCTTGCCGACCTTGACCACGTCCGGCAGCGCGTCATGCGTATGTCCGGTCAGAATCACATCGATCCCGCCGACACGGGAGGCGAGTTTCCGGTCCAGATCGAACCCGTTATGCGACAGGAGGACAACGAGTTGCGCCCCGTTCTTGCGCGCCGTCTCGACCTGCTTCTGCAGATCCTCCTCACGGATGCCGAACGACCAGTTCGGGATCATCCAGCGGGGGTTGGCAATCGGCGTATACGGCAGGGCCTGACCGATCACGGCCACCCGCGCGCCGCCACGGTCGTACATGGCGGATGCCTTGAAGGCCGGTTCGTTCCATTCGGTGTCCCGGATATTCTGGGCGAGGAACGGGAAGTCAAGGCTATCGACCAGTTCCTTGACCCGCGCTTCGCCGAGCGTGAACTCCCAATGCCCGGTCATGGCGTCAGGTTTCAGCAGTTTCACGCAGTCGACCATGTCTTGGCCCTTGGTGACCATGGACGTGTAACTGTTCTGCCAGGTGTCGCCGCCATCCAGCAGCAAGACCCGGTCGCCGCGCTCGGCCCGGATCGCGTTGACGATGGTGGCGATACGATCAAGTCCGCCAAGCTTGCCGTAGCTTTTTGCAAGTGCGGTGAAATCGTCGGAGGTCAGCGCATAGGCGGACGGCGAGCCGGGCGCGATCCTGTAGTGATCGAGCAGCGCCTTGCCGGTGATGTGCGGCACCACCCCCTTCGCCTCCCCTACGCCGAGATTGGTGGAAGGTTCGCGGAACAGGAGCGGCATCAACTGCCCATGCAGGTCGGTGATATGGACGAGCGTCACGTTTCCGACCGACTCGAACTGCAGGAGATCGGCCTGCGTCAGCTTTTGCTGCGCAAATGCCTGCGACCATCCGCCCGGCATCAACGCCGCCGTCGCCGCCGCAACCTGCAGAAAATCACGTCTGGATAGCATTCATCACCTCCGACGAATCTCATGGATTCGTGGATTCCACCTTCACCCGCCCCAACAGGAACGCGTCAGCTGACCGTAATTTTCTCCTCGCCGACGATCTTGGAACCGTCGTCGTCGATCCAGGTCAGCACAACCGGGCCCGATTCCTGGGCCTTGAATTTGAACTGGATGTACGGATTGGCGGAAATCGCCGGCTCGAAATCGGCCGAGAACACTTCCTTGCCGTTCACGGTACAGATGAACTTGTTCAGGATCTTGCGCGGAATGGTCTTGCCGGCGCTGTCCTTGCGCTGCCCGCTCTCCATGACGTGCGAGACAAGCGCCTTCACTTCAATCAAGTCGCCCTTCTTGGCTTCTTTCTTGTCGAGCTTGATGCGCGGTTTGACGGACATTGAATTCTCTCCTCACGGAATATGTTGGTGGCGCTGCGCTGCGATCAGCCGCCGCAGCCGCCGATCGTCACTTTCACGAGCTTCTTCGCCGTGAAGAAAGATCCATCGTTCATCTTGGCTACCGCGATGACGTTCTGCGTCGACGCAAGCCGGATACGGGTATTGGCTTCGGCAACGCCGCTCGCGGGAGAAAAATGGAACGTCGCAACGCCGGCACGCGGATTTCCATCGGTCAATACCAGCACGTCGGTGACGTAAGACTGTTCCGTCATCGGGCTTTCGACCGACACCGTCATCGGCACCGTGTTTCCGTTCTCGGCGATCTCCGGCAGATCAAACTTGATGCGACCTTCGGTCGCCTTCTTGTCGCCGGTGAATTTCTTGATGACGTCCTCGGAATCGTTCGCGGCATAAGCGGGGGCCGGCAACACTCCGAACGCGGCCGCGACGGCTGCGCCGACACCGATCGTCAGAACCTGACGGCGATCAAAGCTCAACTTCATGTCGAATTCTCCTGCCCTTTACGGCACGTCGCGGCCCGCCTCTCGCGAGCCGCTCTTATCCATATGTGAGGAAGCGGCTATTTGGCTAGAGCCAACAGACCAGCGCGATCAGGAACCGGTCCCGACCTCCACAAGCAAGCGTTTCCTCGGCGCCTGCGTTGTCCGCAGGACATATTCACATAACGATAACTGTCTAGAGGATTTCGCATCGTCCCGCAACCCAATTTAGAGAAATTGCAGATCGCATCTTCCCATGTCGCTAAAGCTATGTTTTGGTTGCCAAAATGGAAACCTATGTTGCGTCGATCATGAGCAGATGCAAGCGCGCAAACTGACCAAACATCGCGGCAGAAATAGAAAATTATTGTCAAGCGGAGGGACGAGAGAGTGAAAATCACACACCATATTGCAGCAACGGTTTTCGTTGCATCACTCGCGGTCGCGCCAATCGCGCTTGCGCAGGACGCCGACACTGAAAAAGCGATCGAAAGATATCGGCAGATGCTGAAGGAAGATCCGTGGAGCAATCCCGGCCTGCTAGATGCCGATCGCGGCGAAGCGCTTTGGACGACGGCGCGCGGTCCAAAAAATGTGTCGCTTGAGACGTGCGATCTTGGAAAAGGACCGGGCAAGGTCGATGGCGCATTCGCCGAATTGCCGCGCTATTTCGCTGATGCCAAGAAAGTCATGGATCTTGAGACGCGCATTCTGTGGTGCATGGAGCAGCTTCAGGGATTTAATAGCGCCGACCTTGTGAAGCGGCCGCATCCCGGCGGTGGCCAGCCGGTGAAGGAACTCGGTGCGATAGCCACTTATGTCGCCAGCAAATCCAACGGCATGAAGTTTTCGGCCAAGCTCGACAAGCCGCAAGAAAAGGAAGTCGTCGCGCTGGGCGATGCACTTTTCCATCGACGCTCGGGTCCGTTCGATTTCTCATGCGCGACTTGCCACGCGGCAGAAGGGTTACGCATTCGCCTGCAGGGACTGCCCTTCCTGGTCAATCCGGAAGCAGCAAAGAAGGTGGTTGGCGAATGGCCGGCCTATCGCGTGTCGACCACCCACGTCATGACAATGCAGCATCGCCTGTATGATTGTTACTGGCAGATGCGCATGCCGGAACTCCAGCTCGGTTCCGATGTCAGCATCGCGCTCAGTGCGTACCTGGCCAAAAATGCCGAGGGCGGGGACATCTCCGCTCCCGCGCTCAAGCGCTGACCCCGGGAGAGAAGAACATGCAGAAGATCTCACTTCTGGTCGGCGCGCTTGTCATTGGCATCGCCGCTGCACAGGCCCAACAGAAAACTCACATTGATCCGGTCAAAGTCGACGCTGCCATCAAGGCCGCCTTCCCGACCGCACCTGCCGATTGGGCGCTGCGCCTCACGCCCGACGAAACCATGAAGCAATGCTCGGCATCGCATAACGACCCCGCCAAGAATGTCGCAGCGGCCATCGTGACGCGCGAAAAGGCAAGCATCGAATATCCTGCCGATGGCAATTTCATCGGCGACTGGAAGAAAGGCGAAGCTCTGGCGCAGAACGGCTACGGTATGCGCTTCAGCGATTATCCGCCGGCACGCCCCAATGGCGGCAATTGTTATGCCTGCCACCAGCTTACGAAAAAGGAAGTCAGCTACGGCACGCTCGGTCCTAGTCTGCTGGAATACGGCAAGCTGCGGGACTTCAAACCGGACGCGGTGAAAGCGACCTACGAGAAAATCTACAACTCGCATGTCGCGCTGCCGTGCTCGAACATGCCGCGCTTCGGCGCCAACAAGATCCTGACCATCGACCAGATCAAGGACGCCGTGGCGCTGCTGATGAGTCCGGATAGCCCGGTCAACAAGGGGCAGTAGGCGTTTTCGCGCTTCCGCACCTGCAAACAACGCCTCCTGCCGCCATCGGCCGGCAGGAGGCTCCGATCACAGGGAGCTGTAATGGCGATGACCAGCCGGCGAAAATTCCTGGGCGCCCTCGCCTTGTCGGGAGCGACGTTCGGCGCCTCGCGCGCTATCGCAATTCCAGCAAAGCTTGACCCGGCTTCCGTCAAGAAGGATACCGACGTCGCCTGTCTCTATCACTGCGACTTCGGAGATCCCGCGCGTTTTTCGCAGATGCTGACCAATATCAGCAACCATCTGTCGGTCTACGAATTCGATCCGATGAGGATCAAGATCGTGGTCGTGGCGCATGGCGCGGGAATCAAATTCTTCCTGGACGATCTGTCGGGAACGTCATGGGAGAACGACAAGATCGATCCGGACATTTACAAACGCTTTGTCGGTCTGACCAAATTCGAGGTCGAAGCCTATCTCTGCCAGATTACCTATACCCGCCAGAAGATCGATCCGGCCAAGACGCGCAAGGATGCATTTCTTAAATTCGTACCCTCGGGCGTGGCCACGGCCGCCGAATTGCAAAGCAAGGGCTTTGCCTATCTGAAGGTCGGCTGATCAGCTGTTGGCCTTGAGGAAGTCGAGCAGGCCTCCCTTCTCGTAGGCGCGTTCGGCGACATAACGAAACATCGCCTGGAATTGCCGAGGCGCCATGTAGCCCTGCGCACGCGCCACCTCGCGTTCACGCGGCTTGCGGGCCGCCAGGCCCTCTGCACTTTCCGGGAAAAACTGGAAGGTCGGCGTGAAGCGAATGCCGTATTTCTCCGCCATCCGCTTTTCCGGCAGCTTTTCGCCGTCGAAATCGGTGACCTCGCGCGCGCCAATGATATTGAGCTGGAGAATGTCAAACCGTTCCTTGATGTAGCTCTCGATCTCCGGCCGGGCAAAATTGATCAAATGGGTGTCCTTGCAATAAGGACACCCACGCAATTCCCACATGATCGCGAACCGCTTGCGGGCACCGGCTGCAGCGCCAAGATCGTCCGCAAGCTCCAGAAAGCTTTCCAGGAACCAAGGCTGGGTATAGAGCCCGTCATCTGTCAGCGTCGCTCCGGCGCGCGCCGGCAGCACCTGGCCTGAGGCCCATCCGGCGGCAAGACCAGCGATCATGGAACGCCGAGACAGCATCAAACCGTCCTCACATTCATTTCGTTGCAAGTGTAGAGGCTTAAACCAAGGGAGAGCAAGCCATGCGTATCCACTCGTTCACCCGATCCGGCCGAGCGCAGGAAAGGTGTCCAGCAGCCAGTTCCCGACCACCGGCATCAGGCCGAAGAACACCAGCAAGCCGGTTGCGATCAAGACAAAGCCCATCACTTTTTCGATAACGGGCAGATATCGCCTCACGCCGCCGAGCATACGGAGCACCGGCCCGCTGAATGCCGCCGCCGCCATGAACGGAATGCCGATACCGGCGGCAAAGGCGGCCAGCAGCATCGTCCCATGCCCGACCGTTTCGCTGGTTCCGGACATCAGAAGAATCGAGGCCAGGACAGGCCCGACGCAGGGTGTCCATCCGAATCCGAAGGCCAATCCAATGACAAAAGCGCCCAGAATTCCAGCCGGTCGCGTGCTCATGTCAAAACGCACTTCGCGCAGGAGCATCGTCCAGCGCAGCAATCCCGTCATGTGCAGTCCGAGCACAATGATAATGGCGCCGGCCGCCCGCGACAGCCATGTCAGATGCTCGGACACAAATTGACCTGCGGCGGACGCGCTTGCTCCCAGCGCAATGAAGACACAACTGAAGCCCAGCACGAAGGCAATTGCGCGCACCAGAACACGGGGGGTATCGGGCCTGTGTCCTTCGCCGGTCAGCGTCTCGATCGACGTCCCGGCAAGAAAGCACAGATAGGCCGGCACCAATGGCAGGATGCAGGGCGACAGGAACGACAGCAAACCAGCGCCGAAACTCGCCAGCAATCCGACCTCGAGCGGCATCAGGGTCTTCCAATGAATAGCAGAGTTCACACATTCAAATTCTAATATACATTACAGTCTTCACCCGAACGATCCAGACCGCATCATGACCCGCCTCTTTTCCCTTGCCGTTGCGTTTACCATCCAGCTTGCCGTGGCTTTGCCGGCGACGGCCGCCGAACTCCTGATGTACAGGAGCGCCGGCTGCCCCTATTGCGCGGCCTGGGACCGGGCGATCGGGCCGATCTACGGCAAGACCGATATGGGCAACCGCGCCCCTTTGCGCCATGTCGATATCGCCAGCCGGGAGAAGCCACCGGTCGTATTGAAAAGCCCCGTCCGTTTCACGCCCACCTTCGTGCTGGTCGATCAGGGCCGCGAACTGGGCCGGATCGAGGGCTATCCGGGAGAAGATTTCTTCTGGGGACTGCTGGAGAGATTAATGCTCCACCATCAAATCTAAACTTGGAAGAACATTTTTCTCTTTCCGCGCTAAACATTCCATATTCTGAATGGATGTGGAGTGCCCCCGATGAGTTCTGGAGCGATGGCCCGCCGCCTGAAAAAGGCCGCGCCGGATATCGATACGCTCCTCAGCAATGCGCGCGAAGCGAGCGAGTTTCTCAAGGCGCTCTCGCATGAGGCGCGGCTCGTCATCCTGTGCCTGCTGATCGAGGGCGAAAAATCCGTCACCGAAATCGAGCAGACGCTCGAACTCCGCCAGCCCGCCGTCTCCCAGCAACTTGCGCGCCTGCGCGCGGACAATCTGGTTGAGACCCGGCGAGACGGAAAGAGTGTCTATTACTCGCTCGCCCGTCCCGAAGTGCGGCAGGTGATCGAGGCCCTGCACGACGCCTTTTGTGAGCCACGGCGCCGGCGCTGACGCGCCCTGGCCGAATCGGGATGATGGACATGTTCGAGGATCTGCCGCTTTTTGCCGTCCGGCTGCTGTTGGGTTTTGGCCTTGGCATCGCACTCGGTTTCGCGGCCCGCCGTGGCCGCTTCTGCACGCTGGGCGCCATCGAAGATGCCACCTATGCCAACGATACACGCCGGCTGCGCAGCTGGATCGTGGCGATCGGCGTTGCGATCGCCGGCGTGCATGCGCTTGAATTGTGGGGCGGGCTCGACCTGTCGCGCTCGATCTATCTCGGTGCGCGCCTGGAATGGGGCGGACTGATCCTTGGCGGCCTGATGTTCGGCTTCGGCATGGCGCTCAATGGCACCTGCGGCCTGGGCACCTTGCGGCAGCTCGGCGGCGGCGATCTCAAGGCACTGGTCAGCTTTCTGGTCATCGGCGTGACGGCGATGATGACCATGCGCGGTCTCACCGGAATCGGACGTATCGCCGTTACAGAACCGCTGACACTCCAACTGCCGAATGGCTTCTCACAGCGGCTGCCGGAAATCGCCGGTCTCAGCGGATCGGCCGTTTCCGTCGCGGCCATTGCACTGGGATTGCTGATCGCGATCGCGGCCTTCGCGCAGATCGGAGTCCGCGCCAATCTCCGATTCGCCATTACCGGAGCGGCCGTGGGCGCTCTGATCGCGCTGGGCTGGTGGGCCACCGGCATTGCCGCCTTCGACGATTTCGACTCGCGCCGAATCGAGTCGTTCACCTTCGTCGGCCCGCTCGGCGAGACGCTCTATTACGCCATGCTGTCGACCGCCCTGCAGCCGGACTTCCCGGTCGGCGCGGTGCTCGGCGTCATCGTCGGTGCGCTGATCGCCGCCAAGAGCAGCGGCACGTTCAAGTGGGAGGTCTCGGCGAACGCCGCGGACATGAAACGCCGTCTGCTCGGCGCCGCCCTGATGGGTTTCGGCGGCATTACGGCGCTCGGCTGCTCTGTCGGCCAAGGCGTCACCGGACTGTCGACCTTGTCGATCGGCTCCGTGCTGGCGACGGTTTCGATCGTTGCGGGCGCAAGGCTCGGCCTCTATGTGCTGGTCGACGCCAAACGCACGGTTCGCCGCGCTCAACCCGGCACGCCTCAGCTGGTGACGGACCGCATCAGCTGCACCGATCCCTGAACGATAGATACTCGTTTTCGGAATAATTATGCGACGCTTTGCGTGGGGCCTGGGATTTCCGCCGCAGGCCTCGCCGACAGAATCCAGATCAGCGATCGCCGCAGAAGGACCAGCCCCGGTTCGTCAGATTTTCCCATCTGACCAAGCACGGTGACCCATTCCTCGTCGCTGGCCGAAGCAGAAAAATGCTGCACGGCCGCGCTGGCCAATTCACCCGCTGTCAGTCCCTCCTGTCCGGCCGCCTCGCGGATGCGCACAGTCAACGGTAAATCATCGAGCAAAAGCAGGGCTTCCGCAGCAACCGCTTCGTCATCAAATCGCGCAATCAGGTCGCCCAGCAGCATCGATCCCTCCTCAATTGACGCGGTGCTCTTCCAAACCCGGCATCTCCACGCCGGTCACCGCAGCCCGGGACAACAGGCGGGCGATATATTGCGCAGTGGCACGGCGGCGGACGCTGTCGGACAGATAGTCTGCGATCTGGTCGGCAACCATCTCGAACGGCAATTCACGGCCCTCGATCCGCCGGTCAAGCCGGATGATATGAAAGCCGTAACGGGTCGCGACCGGCTCATCGGTCAGGCCCCCGGGCGCAAGCGCGTTCAGCGCACGCTCGAATTCCGGCGTCGTCTGCCCATCGGAGATCTGGCCGAGATTGCCGCCTTGCGCACTGGAAGGACAGGCCGAATGCAGGCGGGCAAATTCCCCGAACAATTCCGGCTTTTCGCGCAATTGTCTGAGCAGATCGGTCGCAGTCTGGCGGGCCAGCGTATAGGTTTGATGATCGCGTTCGACGGCCGGGATCAGGATGTGTGCAGCTTCAAAAATGTCAGTCGAGCGAAAACGCCGGCGATTCTGCTCGTAATAGCGGCGGCAGGCTTCGCTATCGGCAACAGGCGTCGTGACTTCCTGCTCGATCAGCGCGCGAATTGACGCTTCGTCCTCCGTTTCCCGCCGGCCTTCGCCGTCATCCATCGGCATCGCGGCGATACAAAGCCGTTTCGCTTCCTGGAGAAGCAACTCGCGGATCACCAGCGAACGGGCCGCTGCCGTCCAGGCCAGAACCGGCGACCCCGACGGATGATTCTGAATCTCACGCGCGATGCGGTCGCGCGGAATGGGAACCCCGTTCACTGCAACGCCATCCCGCTTCGGTAGAACCGTAGTGTGAACCGAACAGCTCATGGCGCTCACTCCGCCGCTGCCGGCCGTGCGCGCGGCGACTGCGACGCACGGCGAGCATAGTTCGTTCGCGCCTCCGGATGGGAGGCACGAACCACCTGATAGCCGCGCCGTCCGAGATACCAGATCGGAGCACTCCAGACATGGACCAGTCGTGTGAAGGGAAAGACGAGAAAAATGGTCATTCCCAGGAACAGGTGCAGCTTGAAGATCAGACTGGTATCGGCGATCAGTGCGGATACACCCGGCTGCAGGGTCAGGATGCCCTGCGCCCAGGTCATGAATTTCACCATTTCATGGCCGTCGAGATGTCCGAGCGACACTGGAATGGTGGCGAGCCCGAGAATCAACTGCGCGTACAACAACAACAGGATCGCGATATCGCCGAACGACGAGGTGCTACGGATGCGCACATCGAACAGGCGCCGATGCACCAGCAGCGTGATGCCGACGAAGCACATGATGCCGGCGATACCGCCGACGATGATCGCCATCCATTGCTTTGCGGTGTGCGAGATGCCCATGGCGTCGAATATCCAGATCGGGGTCAGCAACCCGACGAAATGCCCGAAGAAAATCACGAGAATTCCCACATGGAACAGATTGGAGCCCCACATCAACTGCCGGCGGCGCAGCAACTGGCTGGAGCCGGTCTTCCAGGTGTATTGCTCGCGATCAAACCGGAGCCAGCTGCCGACGATGAACACCGTCAGGCAAAGATAAGGATACCAGCCGAAGACGATATGATTGATGGCTTCGCGCATTGATCATCTCCTTATTGCGGCAGGACGGGACGATGGGTCCCTGTCGGCATGCCGGGCGCAGGGCGGCGTCCCGCGCGAACGCGCGCGATCAGACCATCCTTGCAGCTATCGATCGCTCCCGGTCCGAACTGCACCGGCTCGTCTTCCCAGGCTGCGTCGAGCGCAGCCAGATCGTTGGCATCCGGATCGGGCGCGCTGAGAACGGCCGCGACGTCCTCGCCTTTCGGCTTGGCGTTCGCCAGCGCCACCAGCGCCCGGAACACGGCCTCATAGGACGAATCGCGCTTGCGCAGCCGCTCCGCGAGCGCGGCCAGAATATGGACCGGCTGGCCCAGAAGTTCGTAAGCTTCCGCTCGCGGCTGTGTCGCCAGGAATTCGAGAAAGAGCGGCACGAAATCGGGCAGTTCGGAAGCGCCGATCGCGAGCCCCTTCTCTGCGTACAGATTCTGCAGATCGATCATGGCCTGGCCGCGGTCGCGGCTCTCGCCATGCACGTGCTCGAACAGATGCAGCGAAAGCGAACGGGTGCGGTCGAACAGCAGCACGTAGCGTTCCTGCATGTCATAAAGATCGCCGGATTCGATCTCGTCCAGCAGCGTCCACAAGGCCCGCTGCACTGCGGATGGCAGCAATTTCTCTGCTTCCAGCGCCGACTTCATTTCGCCGATGGCTTGTTGAAGTTCCGCAGTCGGATAACTGAGCAGCGCCGAAAGCACCTTGAACGTCCGCGTCATCACGCCACCTCCATCGGATTTTTGGCGCGCTTGGGCGTGCCGAACAGGTTGATCTCGCTGCTGCCACCAGAGCAGCCATTGCCGAACGAGAAGCCGCAGGAACCGCGGAGATCGTAGGCATCCTCGCCCAGTTCGCGATGCGCAGTCGGGATCACGAAGCGATCCTCGTAGTTCGCGATCGCCATCACCTGATACATGTCCTCGATATGCTGGGCGGTCAGGCCAACCCGCTTGGCGATATTCTCGTCGATCACGCCGTCGACGGTTTTCGCCCGCATGTATGCGCGCATGGCAAGCATGCGTTCGAGACCAAGCGCAACCGGCTCCTCTTTTCCGGCAGTCAGAAGATTTGCTAGATATTTCAGTGGGATGCGCAGCGAACGCACATCCGGCATTTCGCCATCATGCCCGATCTTGCCGGCGGCAGCGGCCGACTGGATCGGCGACAGCGGCGGCACATACCAGACCATTGGCAGCGTGCGGTATTCCGGATGCAGCGGGAAGGCGACTTTCCACTCCATCGCCATTTTCCAGATCGGTGAGCGCTTGGCGCCTTCCAGCCAGGCTTCGGGAATGCCGTCCGCTCGCGCCTGTTCGATCACCTTGGGATCGTTGGGGTCGAGGAACACCGAAAGCTGCGCCTCATAAAGATCCTGCTCGTCGGGAACGCTCGCCGCCTCCTCGATGCGGTCGGCGTCATAGAGCACCACGCCGAGATAGCGGATGCGGCCGACACAGGTCTCCGAACAGACTGTCGGCTGGCCCGCCTCGATACGCGGGAAGCAGAAGATGCATTTCTCGGACTTTCCGCTCTGCCAATTATAGTAGATTTTCTTGTAAGGACAGCCGGAGACGCACATGCGCCAGCCGCGGCATTTGTCCTGGTCGATCAGAACAATTCCATCCTCTTCCCGCTTGTAGATCGCGCCCGACGGACAGGCCGCGACACAGGCCGGGTTGAGGCAATGCTCGCACAGGCGCGGCAGATACATCATGAAGGTGTTCTCGAACTGGCCGTAGATATCCTTCTGGATGCCCTCGAAATTGTAGTCCTGCGAGCGCTTGGCGAATTCACCGCCAAGAATCTCCTCCCAGTTCGGCCCCCACTCGATCTTTTCCATCCGTTCGCCGGTGATCAGCGAACGCGGCCGAGCGGTCGGAAATGCCGGCATTTCCGGCGCCTTCTGGAGATGCTCGTAGTCGAAAGTGAAAGGCTCGTAATAGTCGTCGATTTCCGGCAGGTCGGGATTGGCGAAGATCTTCGCCAGCACCCGCCATTTCGAGCCGATCTTCGGCTCGATCTTGCCGTTGCGCTTGCGAACCCAGCCGCCGTTCCAGCGATCCTGGTTTTCCCAGTCCTTCGGATAGCCGATGCCGGGCTTGGTCTCGACGTTGTTGAACCACGCGTATTCCATGCCTTCGCGGTTGGTCCAGACGTTCTTGCAGGTCACCGAACAAGTGTGACACCCGATGCATTTGTCGAGATTGAGCACCATCGCGATTTGAGCGCGGATCTTCATTCTGCGGCCTCCATATTCCGGGCGACGGTGAGCGGTTCGGGCTGATCGGCGGTCGGTGTATCTAGCCAGTCGACCTTGACCATCTTGCGCACGATCACGAATTCGTCGCGGTTGGTGCCGATCGTGCCGTAATAGTTGAAACCGTAGGATTGCTGGGCATAGCCGCCGATCATATGCGTCGGCTTCACGATCGCGCGGGTCACCGAGTTATGGATGCCGCCGCGTTGGCCGGTCATTTCCGATCCCGGCACGTTCACGATCTTTTCCTGCGCGTGATACATCAGACACATGCCCTCCTTCACACGCTGGGAGACCACGGCCCGGGCCACCAGCGCGCCGTTGGCGTTGTAAGCCTCGATCCAGTCATTATCGACGATGCCGGCCGCCTTGGCGTCGGTTTCGCTGATCCACACGATCGGTCCGCCGCGCGACAAGGTGAGCATGAGCAGATTGTCGGTATAGGTGGAGTGGATGCCCCATTTCTGATGCGGCGTGATGAAGTTCAGAACGATCTGCTTCTCGCCGTTCGGCTTCAGATCGATCACCGGCTTCACCGCCTTGAGATCGATCGGCGGGCGATAGACGCAGAGCGCCTCGCCGAAAGCCCGCATCCACAGATGATCCTGATAGAGCTGCTGGCGCCCCGAAAGCGTGCGCCACGGGATCAGTTCGTGAACATTCGTATAGCAGGCATTGTAACAGACCTTATCGCTTTCCAGCCCCGACCAGATCGGCGAGGAGATGATCTTGCGAGGCTGCGCGACGACGTCGCGGAACCTAATTTTCTCGTCCTCTTTCGGAATGGCGAGATGGGCGTGCTCGCGACCCGTGGCCTTGGACAGAGATTCCCACGCCTTGACCGCCACTTCGCCGTTGGTTTCCGGTGCCAGCGTGAGGATGACCTCGGTCGCATCGATATCGGATTCGATCCGCGCGAGCCCCTTGGTGGCGCCTTCTTCGGTGACCACACCGTTCAGCTTCTTCAGGAAGTCGACTTCGTGCTCGGTGTTCCACGCCATGCCCTTGCCGCCGTTGCCGAGCTTCGACATCAGCGGGCCAAGCGCCGTGAAACGCTTGTAGACGTTCGGATAATCGCGCTCGACGACGGTCACCGACGGCATGGTCTTGCCGGGGATCGCTTCGACTTCGCCCTTCTTCCAGTCCTTGACGTCCAGCGCCTGCGCGATCTCGGTCGGCGTGTCGTGCAGGATGGGCGTCAGCACGACGTCCTTTTCGACGCCAAGCACTTCCGGCGCGACTTTCGAGAATGCCTTGGCGATGGACTTGTAGATGTCCCAGTCGCTCCTCGCTTCCCAGACCGGGTCCACCGCCGCCGTGAGTGGGTGGATGAAGGGATGCATGTCGGAGGTGTTGAGATCGTTCTTCTCATACCAGGTGGCGGTCGGCAGAACGATGTCGGAATAGACACAGGTCGTGGACATGCGGAAATCGAGTGTCACGAGCAGATCGAGCTTCCCGATCGGCGCGTCGTCATGCCAGACCACATCCTTCGGCTTCTTCTTGCCGGTCTCTCCGAGATCCTTGCCCTGCACACCATGCGACGTCCCGAGCAGATGCTTCAGGAAATACTCGTGGCCCTTTCCGGAAGAACCGAGCAGGTTCGACCGCCAGATGAACATGTTGCGCGGCCAGTTGTCCGGATGGTCCGGATCGTCGCAGGACATCTGCAATTCTCCGGATTTCAGTCCCTTGACGACGTAGTCCTTGGCCTCCAGCCCAGCGGCCTCAGCCTTTTTGGCAAGGCTGAGCGGGTTCTGCCGGAGTTGCGGTGCCGATGGCAGCCAGCCCATGCGCTCGGCGCGCACGTTGTAGTCGATCAGCGCACCGTCCCATGGACCGGCGGGGGCGGTTGGCGACAGGATTTCCTCGACGCCCACGGTCTCGTAACGCCACTGGTCGGTATGCGCGTAGAAGAACGACGTCGAGTTCATCTGCCGCGGCGGCCGGCTCCAGTCGAGCCCGAAGGCCAGCGGCAGCCAGCCCGATTGCGGGCGCAGTTTCTCCTGGCCGACATAATGCGACCAGCCGCCGCCCGACTGACCGACACAACCGCACATCACCAGCATGTTGATGACGCCGCGGTAATTCATATCGGAATGATACCAGTGGTTCATTGCCGCGCCGATGATGACCATGGAACGGCCCTTGGTCTTCTCGGCATTGAGCGCGAATTCGCGCGCCACGGTGATGATCTGGTCGCGCGGCACGCCGGTGATCTTCTCGGCCCAGGCCGGTGTGTAGGGCACGTTCTCGTCATAGGATTTGGCGACATGCGCCCCGCCAAAACCGCGATCAACACCGTAATTAGCCACAAACAGGTCGAACACCGTCGCGACCAGTGCCTCACCGTCGGCGAGTTGCACCTTTTTCACCGGGATGCGCCGATCCAGAACGCTGGGATGCGCGTCGCTGACAAAATGATCGTGGTCGATATTGCCGAAATAAGGGAAGGACACATCGACAATTTGATCGTGCGCGCTTTCCAGCGTCAGTCGGAGACTGGTGTCGCGGCCGTCGGAATCTTTTTCTTCCAGATTCCATTTTCCCTTCTCGCCCCACCGGAACCCGACGGACCCAAGCGGCACCACCACGCCTTCCGATGTTTCATCGAAGGCGACGGTCTTCCATTCCGGATTGTTCTTCTCGCCGAGCCCATCCGCAAAATCAGATGCGCGCAACAGCCGGCCGGGAATCAGCTTGCCGTCCTTCTTGTCGAGCCGCACCAGCATCGGCATGTCGGTATACTGGCGTACATAGTCATTGAAATAGCTGGCCTGGCGATCGACATGAAACTCGCGCAGAATCACGTGGCCCATGGCCATTGCCAGCGCCGAGTCGGTGCCCTGCTTCACCGAAATCCAGAGATCGGCGAATTTGGAAGCTTCCGAATAATCCGGGCAGATCACCACGCTCTTGGCGCCGCGATAGCGCGCTTCGGTGTAGAAATGAGCGTCCGGCGTGCGCGTCTGCGGCACGTTCGAACCCCACAGGATCAGGAAGCCGGAATTGTACCAGTCGGCGCTTTCGGGCACGTCGGTCTGCTCACCCCAGGTCTGAGGTGATGACGGCGGCAGGTCGCAATACCAGTCATAGAATGACATGCAGACGCCGCCGAGCAGCGACAGATAGCGAGAGCCGGCTGCATACGACACCATCGACATGGCGGGAATCGGCGAGAACCCGATCACCCGATCCGGGCCATGCTTTTTGACGGTGTAGGCGTTGGCGGCGGCAATGATTTCCGTCACCTCGTCCCATGTCGCGCGCACGAATCCGCCATGCCCTCGCTTGGTGGTATAGGCTGCGCGTTTCTTTTCGTCCTCCACGATGGAGGACCAAGCGGCCACCGGCGTCCGCACCGCCCTCGCCTCACGCCACAGCTTGAGCAACCGCGACCGCACCAGCGGATATTTGACGCGGTTGCCGGAATACAGATACCAAGAATAGCTCGCGCCGCGCGAGCAACCGCGCGGTTCGTGGTTGGGAAGATCGGGCCGCGTGCGCGGATAGTCGGTCTGCTGGGTTTCCCAGGTGACGATGCCGCCCTTCACATAGATTTTCCAGGAGCAGGATCCGGTGCAATTGGCCCCGTGCGTGGAGCGCACGATTTTGTCGTGCTGCCAGCGCTTGCGGTAGCCGTCCTCCCAGCGCCGGTCCTCACCGGTGGTGATGCCATGGCCCTCCGAGAACGGCGCGGCAGGCCGAGTGAAGAAGGTCAGTCGATCGAGAAAATGACTCATCGTTGGGTTCCTTCACTATGCGGGTCGCATGGCGGCTGTGGGCGGCATCGGGGCTGCCGGCGGTTTTCGCTCCACGTCGTAGAGCAGGCCGCCGCGCCGGGTGTAGTAGTACCAAGTGAGAGCGACGCAGCTGACATAGAAGATGAAGAAGGCATAGAGCGCTGCTTCGACGCCACCGGTCAGCGCGATCGAGGTGCCGTAGCTCTTCGGAATGAAGAAGCCGCCATAGGCCCCGATCGCCGAAGAGAACCCGATGATCGCGGCGGCCTCCTTGTCGGAATGCCGCACTTGCTCGGCTGCGGGCAATCCTGGTTGCAGCCGGGGGACTTCCTTGCGCATGATCGCGGGGATCATCTGGAAGGTCGACGCATTGCCCACGCCGGTGGCGATGAATAGCAGCATGAACATCGCGAAGAATCCCCAGAATGCGCCAGGCTGATCTTTGATCGCGAGGAAATACAGCACGCCGACGACACCCAGCAGCATCACGAGGAAAACCCAGAAGGTGACGCGGCCGCCGCCATACTTGTCCGCCATCCATCCGGTCATCACCCGCGACAGCGAGCCGACGAGCGGTCCGAGGAAGGCGAACTGCAACGCATCGACAACCGGGAACTGGGTCTTCATCAGCAGCGGGAAGCCCGCCGAATAGCCGATGAACGAGCCGAACGTGCCGATATAGAGCCAGCACATGATCCAGTTATGCTTGCGCTGGAAGATCACGGCCTGTTCGGCGAACGAGGCCTTGGCCGACGCCAGATCGTTCATGCCGAACCAGGCGGCGAAGGCCGAGGCCGCGATGAACGGGACCCAGATGAAGCCGGCGTTCTGCAGCCACATTTTGGTGGTGCGGCCGCCCTCGGTCACGATCACCGGATCGCCGCCAAGCCAGCCGAACACGCCCGCGGTAATGACAAGCGGCACCACGAACTGCACCACGCTGACGCCGAGGTTGCCGAACCCGGCGTTGAAGGCGAGCGCGTTGCCCTTCTCCGCTTTCGGGAAGAAGAAGCTGATGTTGGCCATCGACGAGGCGAAGTTGCCGCCGCCAAAGCCGCACAACAGCGCCAAGCCCAAGAATACCACATAGGGTGTGTCGGGGTTTTGCACGGCAAAGCCGATGCCGAGCGCCGGGATCATCAGCGACCAAGTCGAGACCGTGGTCCACAGCCGGCCGCCGAAGATCGGCACCATGAACGAATAGAAGATCCGGAGCGTGGCGCCGGACAACGCCGGCAAGGCCGCGAGCCAGAACAACTGGTCGGTCGTGTACTTGAAACCGATCGACGGCAATTTGGCCACGACCACCGACCACACCATCCAGACGCTGAAGGACAGCAACAATGTCGGGATGGAGATCCACAAATTGCGCCGCGCGATGGCGCGTCCGGTTTCGTTCCAGAACTGCGCGTCCTCCGGCCGCCAGTCTTTGATGAGATGCGTCGCGCCTAGCACGCCGACATGCTTCTCCTCGTGGATCGGCTGCATCTCCGGCAGTTCCGGCAGCTTCTTGAGCGCTTCTTCAGCAACGCCGTGCTCCATTTGCCGGATCGCCATGTGCATCCACACCAGCGCCGCGGCAACAAGCACGAACAGCAGCATGAAGCAGCTGGTCCACACGCCGGTGAGATCGTTGAGCGCACCAAAGGCGATCGGCAGCACAAAGCCACCAAGTCCGCCGATCATGCCAACCAGGCCGCCGACCGCGCCGACGCTCTTGGGGTAATAGACCGGGATGTGCTTGTAGACCGCGGCCTTGCCGAGGCTCATGAAGAAGCCAAGGATGAAAACGATAACGACGAACTGAATCAGCCCGGTCTCCATGTGGAAAGTGATCGGACCCCTGATGCCTTTCACAACGTAGTCGGTCGGCGGATAGGACAGAATGAAGGTGCAGATCACCGAGACCAGGAACGTCCAGTACATCACCCGCCGCGCGCCGTAGCGATCGGACAAATGTCCGCCATAGGCGCGGAAGATGCTGGCCGGGATCGAATAGGCCGCGCCGATCATGCCGGCCGCGGTGATGCTCAGGCCATAGACGCCGATCAGATAACGCGGCAGCCACAGCGACAGCGCAACGAAGGCGCCGAACACGAAGAAGTAATACAGCGCGAAGCGCCAAACCTGGATGTTCTTGAGCGGCTCAAGTTCGAGCCAAACGCTCTTTGGCTTTTCGCCCCGGGCGCGGCGCTCGCGCAACACCGGATCGTCGGCGGTCGTGAACCAGAAGATCACCGCCATGGCGGCGATGGCGATCGCCCACACCTGGGCGACCGTCTGCCAACCATAGGCCACCAGCACGAACGGGGCGATGAACTTGGTCACCGCCGCGCCGACGTTGCCGACACCGAAAATGCCGAGCGCGGTGCCCTGCTTTTCGGTCGGATACCAGCGCGACACATAGGCGATGCCAACCGCGAACGAGCCGCCGGCGACGCCGACGCCCAGCGCCGCAATCAGGGTTTGCTCATAGGTCGTGGCATAGGTCAGCAGCCACGTGGCGACCGCCGCGGAGAGCATCACCGCCGTGTAGACGATTCGGCCGCCGTATTGGTCGGTCCAGATGCCGAGCAGCAGGCGAACCAGCGATCCGGTGAGAATCGGCGTGCCGACCAGAAGCCCGAACTGGGTTTCATTCAGACCAAGATCGGTTTTGATTTGAATACCGATGATCGAAAAAATCGTCCAAACAGCGAAGCAGACGGTGAAAGCAATGGTCGACATCCAAAGAGCCGTGCCTTGGCCCTCAGGAACCGATTGCGCTTTGGCTTGCATGAAACTCCCCCAGCCGGTGCAGCAAATTCGCAGTACGCACACAACATCAGGAGATCAGCCAAAATACTTTGCGCTAACTCAAAACTACAAGCCAATACGAGGACTGCTCACAGCAATGCTGATTACTTTCATCAAATACTCATTTGATATCTTGTCATTTTCTGCTTGATAAAAATCAAACGGCGTGAGCTGCCTTGTGTTAAAAAATTCAAATGCGGCTGTCAGAACTAAATCTCATCCGGAATTTGCCTCTGTTTCACGAGGTGACGGAGCCACAGTTCGAATACCTCACCGAAGCGGCGCTGCTGCAGCGCTTTCCCGCCCGTGTTGACTTGATCAGCGAAGGTGTCTTGCCGGATTTTCTGCATATCGTTGTGGACGGCAGCGTGGAGTTGTTCTCCACGCACGAGGGTCGGGAAACCACCATCGACATCCTCCAACCTATTACGACGTTCATTCTTGCCGCAGTGATCCGGGACGAGGTCTATCTGAAATCGGCACGATCGCTCACCGAGACGCGCATATTGATGCTGCCGGCCGAAAGGGTCCGCGAGGTGTTCAGCCGGGATGCCGCGTTTGCCCGCGCTGTCGTAAACGAACTAGCCATGCGTTATCGCAGCGTTGTTCGTGCACTCAAGAACGAGAAGCTAAGGACAAGTTCCGAGCGACTGGCCGCCTGGATACTGAAGGCGAACGATCAGCAGGGCGGGACAGGACATGTGGCACTCACATGCGACAAGCGGACGCTGGCCTCGCAACTGGGCATGACACCGGAAAATCTGTCCCGCAACTTCTCGCTTCTCGCCAAGCACGGCATCAGGAGCAACGGACGGGAGATCGTGATCGAAAACCGCGCGGCGCTGGTCTCTTATGCACACCCGACCTCCCTGATCGACGGCTAACGCAGCCAACCGGACGCCTGTGCTTCAAGTTGCGAACGCTGAGCCACCCTTTGCGATTGCACCCGTCAGAGGCTCGCCATCCTGTCGAATGTTCCGCAACGATAGCCAATTGCAAACCGGAACTGCATCGACCGGGCATTCGTCCGCCAGATCGCCGGCAAAAATGCGCCATTGGTCAAGGTTTCGGAAGGGGACGCCAACGACGACCGGGACATTGGTCTGGATCGCCATCGCGATGACGTCGCGGAGTCCCGCTCCTTCCGCTTCGATCTTGCCGAATTTGTTCAGAACCAGAATGTCAGGCTTTTCGCTCAACGCGCTGATCAACAGCGCGGCGGCTTCCGTCAGGGCGAACCGGTCCAGCCGGCATCCCCGCGCTTCACGGCCGCGATCCTCAGACAATTGCAGAACCGTCGCAGAGAACAGCTCTTCGACTGCCATGTCGCATTTGACCGGATCGCGCTCGAAGGAATTGAGTTGTACAAGACCGGCAACAGCCAGCCCCTCAGACCGAAGCGCATAGCCAAGATCAGCCAGAAACCGGTCGGCCGCCAGGCCGTCCGTATAGACAACAGCCAGGATCGGCCGGAACATTTCGCGCTGCATATAGTTCCCCTCTCCGGACCGGCCGTGACTGCTCAATTCGATATACGCGTTGCGTTCATCAACGCCTTGGCTTTTTCGAAACGCCGGCCATTCGGACAGAATTCCGGCACACGGTCGATCCGCTCGCCGGCATGTTCCAGCCACCCACCGCAGATATCGCCACTGGGACAGGACTGGCAGGCGCGCATCGAGCTTGCGAATAGGGTCCCCAGCCGCTGTCTGGCAAATTCCGACGGATCAATGCCAAACCGCGCCAACATGGCGCTCATGTTATCGATTTTGCGATCAATCCGTTCAAAGACAGACATCGCACGTCTCCCGCATTCAATAATATTGATACATTATCCTCCATTCTGATCCACCTCAAATTGACCCGGATCAAGGAACCGAGAGGTCGTTTTGTCATCATTCCAAAATGAATATTGGTTTGATCCGCGCTGAACGGAACGTTCCGCGCTACACGTCCTACCCGACGGCGCCACATTTCACTCCGCTCATCGGAGCGGACAGCTATGAAATGTGGCTTGCGGCATTGCCGTCCGCGGCGACATTGTCGCTTTATCTGCATGTCCCGTTCTGCACTGAGATCTGCCATTATTGCGGATGCCACACCAAAGCAGCCCGACGGCGCGAGCCGATCGAACGCTATGCCGACCGACTCCTGGACGAGATCGCCCTGATCGGTGCCACAGCCGGCGGCAGAAAGGTCCTGCATCTGCATTGGGGAGGCGGAACCCCGTCGATTCTGGGCAGCAGGCAGCTTGGCCGGATCATGGAGAGACTGGCCGCCGCATTCGACCTGTCCGCGCTTCTGGAGCATGCCATCGAGCTCGACCCGCGCCATGTCAGCCAGCCGCTGGCGGCCGCGCTCGCGGAAATCGGGGTCAACCGCGCAAGTCTTGGGGTGCAGGATTTTTCACCCCGCGTGCAGCAGGCGATCGGCAGAATCCAGCCTTTCGACACCGTCGCTGCAGCGGTTGCAAAACTGCGAGACGCCGGCATTGCCCGCCTCAATATTGATCTCATGTATGGATTGCCCTCGCAGACCACATCTGACGTCAGACGGAATGCGGAGATTGCCGCCTCGCTTCACCCCCAGCGCATTGCGATTTTCGGTTATGCGCATGTCCCATGGCTCAAGAAAAATCAGCGTCTCATCGTCCAGACCAACCTGCCGGATCTCTCTGCGCGAATCGCGCAGGCGCAGGCTGCATCCGACACCCTCGCCGGACTGGGATATGTGCCGGTGGGACTGGATCATTTCGCCGAGCCCGGCGACGCGCTCGCCGTCGCAGCACGCACCGGCCATCTGCACCGGAATTTTCAGGGCTATACCGTCGACCGTGCCGATGCGCTGATCGGATTCGGCGCGTCCGCAATCGGGAAATTGCCGCAGGGCTTCGTGCAGAATGCGGTTGACACCGGCGGCTACACCCGCGCGATCGAGGCCGGGCGGCTGGCAACGGTGAAGGGGCTGCGGCTGTCGCCGGAAGACCGTTTGCGTGGGCTGATCATCGAACGGCTGATGTGCGACATGTCGGTCGATCTCGACCGTGTCGCCGGCGAACCGGACGCGACGCCTGAGGACAATTTCGCGTTCGAATTGTCAGCGCTGGAACCTCTGGTGGCGGACGGCGTGGTGCGGGTTGACGGACGGCGCATCGCCATCACCCCCGAAGGCCGGCCGTTTGTGCGGCTGGTCGCGGCCGCCTTCGATGCCTACCTGACCAGCGCACAAGCGCGGCATTCAATCGCAGTCTAGTTCTCAGTCCGCTTAATTCCCCACAAGGCTGGCCCATAGACAACCGCAAATCCGATGAATGCGCCGGTCCAGGCCAGGCCCGACAGCCACAGCAACGGTTCGCTTGCTTGTGGCACCAGCGCCGCGCCGATGCGCGCGCAGGCAGCGATGACAGCGAGTCCGTACAGAACTTGGGTCGCAGCGGACGCGACAAGCGGCTGGCCGGTATGTCCAAGGCTCGCGCGAGTCATGACGGCGAGCGTCATCAGCCCGGCGGCTCCGACCATCCAGGCATGCAGGCCGGCGCTGAATGGGACCGCCCTCAACGCCGCTCCACCGACCAGGAAGAAGCCAAGCGGCACGAAAACGTAGCCGACATGCAGAACAAGCACGAGGCGATCGCGCCAGGTGCGGTCCCCGGCCCATCGCGCCATCCTGACAACATGCAACAATCCTGCGATCATCAGCGTGGAGCCGGTCCACGGCGAATCGGGAAAGCTGACCCAAAGCGCCAACGCCGCGACGCTGGCGGCGATCACGACAACATCGAAGCGCGCAAAGGTTGCCGGCAAACGACCGGGATTCTCACGCACCAGCCAGTTGCGGGTGAAGCTTGGGATAATGCGGCCACCGATCACCGTGATCAGCAAAACAATCACGGCGACTCCGATCCGGATTCCGTAATCCGCTGCACCGTGCAGGTACGCTTCGATGTGAAACGCGATATTTCCGGCAAGCAGCAAACCGACCAGTCCGACAATTTTCAGATTGCGCCAGTTCCGGCCGGCCATGATCTCGCGTGCAATCGCCGCGGCCAGCAGCGCAAGAAAGCTGACATCCACGATGGCTGCCGGTAGCCATCCGAGGCTCGCCGACCACGCAATCGCGAACCGGCCGGCCAGCCAGACCGCCACCAGGACCAGCAAAGCCGCACCCTGGATCGGCAGCCGGCCGGTCCAGTTCGGTATCGCGGTCAGCAGGAAACCCGTGATCGCGGCCGCGATATAGCCATACAGCATCTCGTGAACATGCCAGTCACGCGGCGCAAAAGCGGTCGCCACCGACAATTCGCCAAAAGACATCGGCAGCCACAGCCATATGGCCAAGCCGGCATAAAAAGCACCCAGCAGGAAGAAGGGACGGAACCCGTAAGACAGAAGAGCCGGGCCATCATAGGCGCGCAAACGCGGAATCGAAGTCATGGTGGCCTCGCCAAGCGATCATCTTCTCCGGATGAAGAATGGGAAATGATCTTCAGAACTAAATACCACATCGGATAGCGCAGCGGGTATTTGCGCTCGATCGAGACATGCAGGAAGACCAGCGCTGTGGGGCCGCTGACAAGTCATGCGGCGCAAAGATGCGAAGCTATTCGCCCGCCGCATTTTTTTAGCGAGGAAGACTGGTGGGCCCGGCGGGACTCGAACCTGCAACCAGACCGTTATGAGCGCAACGCCTCAAAGCAAGAATCAAGACGAATCAAACGATTAATCGCTCCCTTGATAACGTTCGTTGTCGTTAGGAGAGGCCACATCATGAGTGAAACGTTGGTAGAGTCCATTTTGTAACAGAAGTCGCACGACACTGGCGCGATTTCAGATTTTCTGCCATCAAAACTCTGACTGCCAACCAGGGTCAGATGCCGATTTCCCTCGAGTCCGCCCGCCGATCGTGGCCGCCATCCATGGTGCCGCTCGCATGCACAACCACCTCCCCCAGCATGGCCCATGGTGCCCCAACCAGGAAAACGTGCGTCACAAGTCCAGCTAAAACAACTTGGCCGAATTGGCCCGTCCGATCTTGATCCGGTCGCTCTCGCTGATTGCGGCAACATCGAACCAATCCGCCGCATGATCGATGTTCTCGAACGGCCAGTCGGTCGAAAACAGGATGCGATCGGCTCCCACTTCCAGAATGGCGTCGATCAGCGTCTGCGTGCGGAAATTTCCGGATGTTGTGAGATAGAAATTGTTCTGGAAATATTCACCCTCAATATCAAATCGCAACAGGTTTTCGAGCCCTTGGGGCATTTTTTGCTGGGGGTTCTTCAAGCGGGTGGGACCTACGCCATGCAGGACGCGCCGCCTAGCGTCCTCGCAAGTTCTTACACAGAAGGGAAACTTCTGGATACGATCGTACCATTGCGGGCCCGCGATGCTCCGCAATTGTCAGCGCGTAACGACTTGAGCGATGTGATCCCGGCCGTCAACTACATCAAGGACGCGTCGGCGCCCGCAGTGCTCTGCGACGAAAACCTGCGACCGTGCCCCTTTCGAGCCGCATTTGATTGGCGCAGGCGATGGCTGCGGTCAAGGAAACGCTGAAGCCGCAAAAGCCGTCCAGGGAAAAAGGCAAGGCAGAGAGGCAGCGCATCGCCGCTGCTGCCGAACCAAGCGTGGCAGCCAACAGCATCGGACGGGGCCGCTCCGATCACGACACGAATTATCATGGCCGCATCATCGCGCATCTCAGCCGCCACAAGCGCTTTCCCTCCGAGGCGCTCGCCCGTGGCGAGACAGGTATCGCCTCGGTGACATTCGGCCTCAATGTTAATGGTGTCGTCACGTCTGTACGATTGGCACGAAGCTCGGGAAGCGCCGCGCTTGATCGACAAGTGCAGACGATGGTTCAGCGGACCTCTCCGTTTCCCCCACCGCCCTCACGACAGGCGATGCTATTTACGGTCCCGGTCAATTTCAATTTGCGGTGACAGATGTCCTGCTCTCGTTGATTAACTACAGCTTGATTGGCCGCCTCTTCACGTAACACACGCCAAGATTGGAACGGCCGTTGGAGATCCGAGCGATGCGCGGTCTCATAGATTGATTGTCCATATCTTGCTGCCAACACTCGTATTGCACGCGATTCATAGTCAACACCGACACCTACGGCGAAAGGTCGTTTTGGCATTTTGGATTCGTTCGGCAGCGCATCCTGAGGATGCAGAGCAGAATCTGCATCTAGGATTTCCGTATAATTTGCGTACCCGAGCTATGCGAAGCTGCTTATGATTGGCGCTCCCTAGGGGGGTGCCCTCACCTATATAGCTCAAGGACTTAGGAAAAAGTGGGACACGATATGACTCTACGGACTTCCAATGCTTTTTGCCGCTAGTGTCCCACCGATATCACGCACCTAACCTGACCGATTAACCGCGTGTACACGCGAATCAGTCAGATTCGCCATTGTCCACGATTGCGACCCGGCGCCGAAAGGCGGCCGGGTTTTTCGTTTTGGAATACCGCTGTGACTGACACCACCAAATCGCCAAAAGCCGCCAAGCGTATCGCCGATATGATCGAGTCGGATGATCTGACTTGGGAAGCGCCGGAGGCTACCGAGCGGCCGTCTGCAGCCGAAAGCGACGCACCCGCCGCGCCTCGGGCGATGGGTTTTGACGTTGACGAGATCAACCGGGAGCTTGCGTTTGTCCTTTGGGGGTCTAAGGCCGTCGCGGTCAAAGAACAGCCTGCCGGGCCGATCGAAGATCGAGTCCGTGTCCTTTCCATCGAAGCGTTGCGGGGATGGTTTGGAAATCGCCCGACCGAAGTGATTGGGCCGGACGGTAAGATCAAAACCACGACCTGGGGGGCGGCTTGGCTGTCTCACAAGCGTCGCCGGCAATATGAGGGGATTGAGTTTTTTCCAAATCCGGATGGCGCCGAAGGCACACCCGGTTATCTCAATCTCTGGCGCGGCTACGGAGTCGCGCCTGCCAAAACGGGAAGCTATGCGATCTTTCGCGATCACCTGTTCACCAACGTGTGCGGCGGCGACCCTGCGCTCTTTAAGTATGTTTTTGCGTGGTTCGCTCACATTTTTCAGAAGCCGCGCGAGCGCATTGGGACGGCCCTTGTCCTGAGAGGGCGCATGGGTTCTGGAAAAACAAAGGTTGGTGAGGTGATCGGATCATTGATCCCGGCGCACTATTTCATGGTTGATGATCCTCGATACATCGTCGGCCAATTCAACGCCCACATGGCAAGTTGCCTTTTGCTGCAGGCCGAGGAGGCGGTCTGGGCCGGCGACAAGCACGCCGAGGGGCGATTGAAAGGACTCATCACATCGGAATCGCAGATGATCGAGAGCAAGGGAATCGATCCAATCCGTATTAAGAACTACGTGCGCGTGATGATGACCAGCAATGAGGATTGGGTTGTTCCGGCTGGAAAGGATGAGCGGCGATTCTGTGTGCTTGATGTTCACCCGCACTGTGCGCAGAATCACGATTACTTTCGCGAAATGGATGAGGAATTGAACGCCGGCGGGCGCGAGGCGCTGTTGCACGACCTCTTGGATTTCGATCTCAGTGCGGTCAATCTTCGCCAGATTCCACGCACACGCGCGCTCTTGGAGCAAAAGGTGCGGTCTTTCGATTCGGTTGAAAGCTGGTGGTACAATCGACTTATGGACGGCTCGCCAATTCGGTCGCTGGATGGTTGGCCGAATGAAATCGCGATCTCTGCCGTCTTTGATGACTACATCAAAACGTCCGACACGATCGGCGTTGGACGGAAGCGCGATCCGGCGACGTTTGGATTAAAGCTTGCGAAACTTGTGCCGGGTATTGGCAGGACGCGCCCCCGCCGTGGGGGAGACGATGGCGCCGAGCGGCGGGTGTGGTGCTATTCGCTGCCGCCACTGGATGCTTGCCGCGAGGCGTTCGAGGACGTGATTGGCCAGCCGATCGACTGGCCTGCTTCTTCGGCGGGCGAGAGCGAAGCGCCGGCGCCGGAAAGTGATCCGGACGCCGTTCCGGTCTAGGCGGTCTGGGCGCACATTTGTCGCATAGACCAAAACTAAGCCAATAAAATCGCGGGTTGGTCCTAGCTGTCCAAGCGGTCCTAGGAGACTCGCGCGCGCGTGAGAGGCACGCATTAGGCGCCTCTCGATCCCTGATCTGTTTTTGAAAATGCCTAGACCACTAGGTCCGCTAGGACCAAGCGCTGCAACGCACGGGCTTCCTTTGGTCTGGGCATTTGATCAGTACCCAGACCACTAGGACCAAGCGAAAGGAGTGGTAATGAGTGAGCCGACCGAGGAGCAAATGAACTTTGCTCGCCAAATGACGCCCAAGCAATGGGCCGTACTGCGTTCCCTGATCATGTTCCCGTTCCCGCTCACGGCGAGCGAGCGTGGCGATCCGTTGCTGTATGCCTTGATCCGGCGAGGGCTTGCGCGAGTGATTGCCCATAGCAAGGAAGGATGCCCGATATGGAGCGCAACCGAAGCCGGCAAAGCGATCTTGCGCCAGATGCGCAACGATGAGTGGCGCGCGATCATGGGCGAGCCTTGACGTTTTTCGGGTCCTTCCCTGCCCCACCCGGCATGCGCCCGCGCGGCGGCCCGAGATCGCACTAGCGGCCTACTCGAAATTCTGACTTGACAGGGTTGACACGCCTGACGCTCGGGTCGGCCCCACGCGGGCTTAAAGGCGCGCCTGTGGATCGCAATGTCGGGGAAATTCCACGGTTGACAACCTTAGGTTTCGGCCCCCCAATTGCGTTGCATCGACCGCTTATCGGGGGGAACCATGGCAGTCGAAGATGATGAGAAGTACAAAAAGTGGGATGTGGCCAATTCCAAGGCAGAAAAACGCCGCCAATTTTACGCGGCGGTAAAAGGCAAGTATCCGGACAATCATCCCTTGGTCAAAAAGCAAAAAGAAGAACTTGAGAAAGCCGAGGCCGAACTACAGAAAATCTTGAACGAGCTCTGAATGGTGTGGGGGGAAATCACCGTTTCACCTGCCCCGGAGAATAGTCAGGACACTCTTGTGGTTCACTACAACCCGGGCGGACCTATTGATTTGGCTGCGTTAGCGCACAGCTTCGCAGGCCTCGCGAGGATATATGCGCGGCACTACGGTCAAAAGATCAACGATCAAGACGCACCGAAGCTATTCATTTCGAAGCTTGAAACAGGCAGCATTGTTGCGGAGATTGTTCCCTACGTCATGATTATGGGAACGGCAGTCCAGTACATGGACGCATCCATGATCATTGCGGACTTCACCCAACGTATTAGTCGCTCGCTCCGAGCGTTTGTTGGGTCAGAACCGACACAAATAGCTCCTCTTGTTTCCGACGAAGACGCGCGTGACCTTCGCGAATTTATCAAGCCTTTGACATCGCGAAGAGGTGCAAGTCTCGGCATAAAGCAAGCTCGGTACGAAAAGAAAGACGGCAACAAAAGCGTTATAGTCGAATACAATTTCGATGAAACCGAGTTGAATTTAGCCGCGTCAAATCTTGATTTGGACTTGCGCCCAATCGAATCCTCGATCGACGTCGCGGCATTGCCGGCCGAGACGGGCGATATGGTGAGAGAAGCAATGCTATTCTTCCATCAAGCGAGTCGTGACCCCGGACGGGAAGAAGGTCGCACAGGCGACAAAGCAATCATACCTTCTGTAAGCGACAAACCGTTGCCTGTACATTTTCGAGAGGGAATAGATGACCTAAAAGCCCGAATGGTTAAGCAAGACGTCAACCCGCTAACAAGCGCTTACGTTGTTGATGCCCAAATACAGCGCATAGCTGGACAGCCAAAAGGCTATATTGTCACTGAAGTTCACCGGGTCATACCGGGAGAGTAATGAATTGCGGCATACGCAATACAAAGATTGCTTTGCATTGATCGAATCGTTGTTCAGCTATGCGCTACCTCGAAGTCGAGCAAATTGGCAGTCCTATCCGGCGGCACCGCTCGCAGCGAAAGACACTGGTCGGGCTCGGGCTCAACAAGATCGGACGTAGGCGGTGGCTAGAGGACACGCCGGCGACCCGGGGCATGATCGCGAAAGTGGCGCATCTTGTGCGGATCGCCCACGACCCATCCGCCCCCAAGCTGCCGCCACCTGCTCCGGTTTATGATGAGGCCGCCGATGCGGCCCTCATGCGCAAATTGGCATTCGATCCAAACGGCATCACGCTGGAGACGTTTGATGCCGCAGAGAAACGCGCGGGCAAGACACCAGATTTCAAGCTGCTCAAAGACGGTAAACTGTGTGGATATTGCGAGCTCAAGTCGCCTCGGGACGACTTTATTTTCGAATCACCCAAGCCGGGCGGCGTGGCTATTCGGGAGAACGTGCCCTTCTACCGGAAGCTCGGAGGCCACGTGCGCAAGGCCGGCAAGCAGTTCGATGCGGTGAACCCAAACCACGCGCTTCCTAATTTTATGGTCATCGTGAGCCATTGCCCTGATATCGATCGACGCGATCTGATCGCAACTATCGCCGGCCTACCCATTCATGACAGCGAGCGGCGTCTTTGGATGCTATCACGCAAAGATCAGGAACGGACGATTGCCGCTGCCCGTCGCATCGATCTGCTATTATGGATCGACGCGAAGACTGGCATGATGAAGCACCTCAGCGTAAACGGCGCGCCGCACCAAACGGCTGCGCTCGAGCTGTTGGGGCTGGAAAACGCACCCGACGGAGACTGCTGCTAAGCTGCTGATTCGCTCTGTGCTTGCTAGATCGGTCTTGGCTTGTGGCATGCGTCTGGCGTGAGCTATTGGAAAATCAAATAGTTAGCGTATCACTGCACCCCTTCACCTTCCTCTTGGGTTCACGATCGGCTTAACGTGGCGCTGTCAGTCGCGCAGTGCCGCCGCACGCACCCTGCGTTGTTGTATTCCTCACTTCGAGACTCAAACCCATGAAAAAGCAAATTGATATTCAGATGTTGTTGCAATGGGCATTTCGCGAGGAATTGCCGAAGGGATTGCCGGTGACGGCAACGCCTTGGGAATCGATCAGCCGCTTTGTGGCGCTCGGCGTGCGCATTGACACGAGCGGCTATGGTCCCAGCGACGCCTTCGGCCGTGTCCCAGGCGAACCGCATGAGGATGCCGCCGCGATCGGATTTCAGGTCAAGCAGTTGCCGGGCGCGGTTGCGATCGGTGCGCAACATGACGCGGAAGGGGATGCGCGCGAATTGCTCGGCCATCTGTATGATCTCGATCCGCCGGCGGCGCGGACGGTGACGCGCTCGCAGTTCAACATGGCAGCGATTGTCGTTCATCACGCGGTTATGGGGTCGGCACCGGTTTGGGATTTGGGATCGCCGATGCCGTCGCCGTGTCGGCGGCTATCGAACGGCAGACCGATCGTGATGGGTTTTGATCTTGAGGGCGAATTGGTGATGCTTGAGGCGAATGGCGGCCGGCGCGGGATGATTGAACCTTATAATTTCTGGCAAGCGCCGCGCTCGCAGCTGCAATGGTGCGATCCGAGCATTGCGATGCTCGCCGAGGCGCGCGCTGAATATACGGTCTGGCATGCCGGGCTTGTGCGGCTCGCCGAGGCGCTCGACGGCGTGCTGCGTGATCATGTGGCGCTTACGCCGGCGATGCCGGCCGCGCCGTGGTTTGAGGGCGCGCAGCCGGCGTCGCGCGTGCTTCGCGCGATCTCGGCCGACGCCTCGGCGCCGGAATTTCTGCCGTTGCGGCCCGATCGAGAGGGCGAGTCGATTGCGCGCAGCAAGGCGCAACGCGCCTCCGAGGTGCGTGCGCGGCGCAAGGCGCGCAGAATCACAGCCGCCGATGCGCAGGCAACCATTGCCACCGGCAGCGTGAAACGGCCGACAAAAGCTGCAAAGTTGGCGGATTGCAGCCCCTCCCCTTGACGGGAACGAGGGCCTTGACATACATCCGAACCGTCCCAAAAGGGAAAGCAAGGCGCCGCCGCGAAAACCGCGTGCGGCGCCTCGGCGTTTATGACGCCAGTAGTTGTTGCTGATGTCACCCCTGCCGCTTGACCGGAATGTGGCTGTTGACATACGTTCGAAACGTTCCAAAAGGGAAAGCAAAAGCGCCGCCGCGAAAACCGCGTGCGGCGCTTGGCGTTTCGTGAGCTAGTTTCGCGACAGATTTCCTGCCGCATCTTTGCGGCGCGCAGATCAAACCATTTTTCCGCGAAGGATGGCAGCGCTTTCCGCGCCCCTTCCTTCGCTTTTTTTTGCCCGGAATTTGCTCCGACGCAAAACGCTTCAATCCACAACATGAGGACAAATGCCATGACTGAGGTCGCCGGCCTGAAATTGCAGGAATTCACGGAACTGAATCAGATGCCGCGAGACAAATTTCGCTCGATGTTGTGGCGCGGAAAGCTGCATCTGCCTTCGCGAGCCGATGGATCGGTATCCGGCTGGAATCGCTATCGATATGCCGATGCGTTGTCCGTCGAGGTGTCGCGACAAATCAGCGATCGGAACGGCATCACCCTTGAAGCCGCGCGCGAAATCATCGTCGGTTCCGATGCCATTCGATCGTTTCTCAATGTCCGATCTGTTTCGACGGGCTCGGAGTGGAGTGACAATCCGAAAGCTGATTTTTGGGTCGGCTCAGTTTTCTTTCGAAATACCTGGCCAGCGCACAAACGCCGAAAGACCGAGGTTTCCAGTTTCGGGCCGACAGAGTTTTGGTCATCGGATCACTTTTCCGGAACGATCGAATTTGTGACCAAAGAGATCGAGCGCTGGATCGCACACACCGCCGAGCAATATCCGGACGCCGACCCTGCGCGAATCTTCCTTGTGAATGTATCGGCGGCTGATCGCCGGCTTCGCAAACGTGCCGAGCAGTTTGGCATTCGCGTCATCGGCAATGACTTCGCGGTTGAGTGATCATGAGTGAGACGACGATTGTAATCCGACGCGCTGAATTGAGTGCCGGTTCATACGACTCCAAGTCCGGATCATTCACGGCGATTGCGGCCACATCAACGCCCGTTCAGCGACGCATCTTCGGTGAAACCGTTCTTGAAATCTTGTCGATGCGGCCCGAATCCGTTCGCCTAGATCGGTTCAGGTCCGGCCGCGCACCGCTGCTCGATAGCCATCGCGTCGGCTCGATCGCAGATCAGATTGGCGTCATCACCGGCGCGCGCATTGAGCGCGACCAACTCATCGTGAGTGTGAAGCTCTCCGACCGGAACGACGATCGGATGAAGCAAATTCGCGCTGATCTTGCCGGCGGCGTCATCCGCAATGTGAGCGTCGGCTACAGCGTTCACGCAAGCGAGGAAACGACGAGCGCAGACGGCAACGCCGTCATCACCCGAACAGATTGGGAGCCGGCTGAGCTTAGCCTTGTATCGATTCCTGCTGATCCTCAAGCCCACATCCGTTCCATGAAAGGAAAAAATATGGATAAGACTGCGATCAATGACGACACCGACACCCGCGACGCCGACCCGATCGAGACCGTCGCTCTTGCGTCGGACGACGAATCCGACATTCCACAGGTCCGGCGCACCATGTCTGATCGGCACGCGCGCGAGGCGTACACCATTGCCGCACGGGCCGGTTTCTCGGCCGAGTTCGCTCGCCTGCACATCGACTCTGGCGTTACGCTCAAGGAGTTCCGGACGATCATTGTCAACGAGAAAGCCAACGAGGCGCATCGCTCGCGCACTGTCAGTTTCGCTCCTCACCAAAGAGAGGAACGAAGCTTTGGTAATCCGGAATTCCTCGGTCAGTCGATCGAGCAGGCCCTGTACGCCCGCATGACCGGCAAACCGCCGGAGGGCGTCGCCCGTGAACTCATGGGGCGATCGCTGCTCGATCTGGGTGCTATGCTTTTGCAGGCAAACGGTGAGCGGGTGTCGTGGGCAAACCGTGAGGCGTTGGCTTCGCAGATTCTCACGCGCAGTTACCACACCACAAGCGATTTTCCGGTTCTCCTGACGGGCGCCGGCAATCGCGTCCTCCTCGATGCTTACAAGGCCGCCGAATGTCCGCTCAAACGGCTTGCGCGCCGGCGTAACGCGGCTGATTTTCGTCCGCTCTCGCTGGTGAAGCTGAGCGAGGCGCCCCGCCTGCAAAAGGTTGGCGAGTCTGGTGAGGTGACTTACGGCAGCCGCTCGGAAGCGAAAGAGGGTTTTAAGGTCGAAACCTTTGCGCGCATCTTTTCACTCTCCCGTCAGGCGATCATCAATGATGATCTTGGCGCGTTTGCCGACTCGAATATGGCGTGGGGACGTGCAGCCGCCGAAACCGAGGCCGATCTGTTGGTATCGCTCTTTACTGCGAATGCCGGCGATGGCATCGATCTCGACGATGGCGATCCGATCTACGCGACTGGCCGCAAGAACAAGGCAGCGGCCGGCGCTGTAATCAACGTGACGACGCTCGGCGCAGCACGGCAGGCGATGCGCGAAACCAAGGGGCTTGATGGCAAGACGCCGATCGGCGTCACACCCAAGCATCTTGTGGTGGGTCCGGCAAAGGAAACGGAAGCTGAGCAAGTTCTCGCCGCCATCGCTGCCGCGCAAGTGGCGGATGCCAATCCGTTCAGCGGCAAGCTTACCTTGCATGTTGAGCCGCGATTCATTGGCAATGCGTGGCGGATTTTTGCCGATCCCGCTGAGCTTGCGACGATCGTGATCGCGTACCTCAACGGCCGTGAGGGTCCGGCACTTGAAATGCGCGAGGGCTGGTCAACGCTTGGCGCCGAGTTTCGGGCTGTCTTGGATTTTGGATGCGGCATTGCCGAATGGCGCGGCACGTATCTGAATCCCGGTGAATAACCTCTAGGACGCGGCGGGGTCTCTTCTGAGGGCGTCGCGGCCCGTCCAATAGCGAAAGCTTTCCTCCCTTCCCCGCCTCTGCTTGTCGGCTTGCCGCCGGCCGGCGCGTTTCGTGGGTCAAGGAAAGCAAGGCCGCACCAATTTCCAAGCAATTCCGATGAATTCACCCAATCCACAACGAGGGCGCCGGCTGTCGGTCCTGCCCCCTTCATTGCCGCCACGCGGTATTTCGCGGGAGCAGGCGGCCGAATTCGTTGGCGTTAGCCCATCCACCTTTGACCAAATGGTCCGGGATGGCCGCATGCCGCAACCCAAGCGAATCGGCGGGCGGGTGGTCTGGGATGTCCGGCGACTTGACTGCGCTTTCGACGCCTTGGACGATAGTAACGGGAACCCTTGGGACGAAACCTAATTCACATGCGAATTCGGCTTAAATTCCTTTGCGAGGACATTGACCGCCACGGAAATGTGCGGCGCTACATGCGCCTGCCCGGCCGAAACAAAGTCCGGCTGCGCTCCGATCCCGGCAGCGAGGAATTTATGCGCGAGTATCACGCCGCGCTTGCAGACAAGATCGAGGCGCCGCGTCAGGCGCGCGCGATGGCGCGCGGCTCTTTCGCATATGTATGCCGCGCTTATTATGTCAGTGCGACGTTCAAGGCGTTGGACAAAAGTACGCAAGATTGGCGCCGGCGGACGCTGGACGAAATCTGTGAGACGAAAGGCCGCCATCCGATCGGCTTGATGCAGCCGCGCCATGTGCGCGCATTGCGTGATGAAAAAGCGGACACGCCGGGCGCGGCAAATATGCGAGTTAAAGCATTGCGCGCGCTTTTTCGCTGGGCCGTCGAAGCCGATGAAGCACCGCATGATCCCGCGCGTGAGGTGCAATTGATCCGCTATGTCACCAAGGGCCATCACTCATGGACGCTTGAGGAGGTGGAAGCTTTCGAGGCGAAACATCCGATTGGCGCCAAGGCCCGACTCGCGATGGCGATCATGCTTTACACCGCCTGCCGGCGGGAGGATGCCGTTCGCCTTGGCCCTCAACATATCCGCAACGGTCGCTTGCACTACGTTCAAGCGAAAAACGAACATCGCAGCCCGGTGACGCTGGATATTCCGGTTCATTCTGATCTTGCGGATATCATCGTCGCCACGCCTTCAAGCCACCTCACATTTCTGGTGACGGAATACGGAAAGCCATTTTCGACTGCGGGCTTCGGCAACAAGTTTCGCGAATGGTGCAATGAAGCCAATTTGCCTCATTGCTCCGCCCACGGTTTGCGCAAGGCCGCTGCCGCACGTCTCGCCGAGCGAGGCGCGACGCCGCACGAGATAATGGCGATTACAGGTCACCGCTCTTTGGAAGAGGTGGAGCGATATACAAGAGCGGCCCGCAAAGCTCTACTCGCTGACAGCGCGATGGCAAAATTGGGTGGCTAATGAACGGATCAAACATGCTGCCAATAACCGATCCCCAAGCAAAAGCGATTGAGCAAACCGCGAAGGCGACACAACAGGCAATTAGGGTTCTTGAGGGATTGGGCGGCTACTTAAAGGAGGTGTTCGGCACAGTCCCTGCCGACCTTGTTGGTTATTTCGGTGGCGATTGGCTCAAGGTTCGCCGGGCAGAAAATCTTCTCGAGATTGTTCAGCGCGCAAAGAAGCTACTTAGTGACCGTGGCATCGCGGACGCAGAACCAGCAAGCATGTCGATCACTCTGCCGATCATGATTGCGGCGGCAGACGAGAGCCGCGATGAACTGCGTGGAATATGGGCTGCCTTGTTGGCTGCCGCAGCAGACCCGGCGCGATCAAAAAAGTTTCGAATTCAGTTCATCGAAATTGCCAAGAGTATGGACCCGCTCGATGCCATAGTACTGCAAGCAATTCGCCAGATGCCGAGGGCGGGAGACATTACTCAGAGAATTGAGCAGAAGAGAAAGCTCGCTTCGAAATTGGGACTGTCGGGCGACGAATTTCAGGTCTCAGTCGAAAACTTGGTGAGGCTCGCATTGATCACAGAGTCGCCTGTCAGTGGCGGCTTTAGCCTAACATCACTTGGCCGCGAATTCTTGCGATCAATCGAAGACTAGTTTGAATGAATGCGGCTAATTACACCAGTTTCGTCGAATTGGACCAAATCACACCGTATGCCTGCACCTTGAGCGCGGCGGTTTCAACATCGACGCGCACGATCGAAGCGGGTGACCGTTGTGCAAATGCGTTCAACGACTGAGTAAGAACCCAGACCTCATTGTTGTCGATCACAATTAGGCGATCATGTAATTGGCGTGCTGGCGCGAGCCGCACTTCGAGCGGACGAATGGACAATCCATATTGTTGTACCCAACGTTGGGCCGCTGGTAGGAGTGACGGTTTATTACTGGCGGCATCGGCCAATAGCCTGATAGCGATCCTGTCCGTCGCGAGAGGTGCAAAGTCAGTCAGCGCCTTTTCATCCATGTAAGGATCAACAATTAGCACATCCTGTTTTGCGCCTGACAAAACCTTGCTGACGGCCGCCAAAGCATCAAATCCGTTGCCGGCATTTACGAACATGCCTTGAGCCGACACTGGGGCCAACATCTCGGCGTATGATTGCGCTCGATAAAGCAAGGCTCGGATCATCTGAGCCGGAGATTCGCGCAACATTGCATCTTGAAAAGACGCAAGGTGGTCCGCATTAGATTTGAAAGCGATAGTGTCAGACGTAAAACCGAATAGTGCCTGCATCTGCGCTGTCGCGCGGCCAAGCCACATGAGTGTTTCGGCAGGATACTCGCCATTACCGTCGAGTGTAGGCATGGTAGCAATTAGCTGGCCTATCGTTTGATAGGCCGCTTGCGCCTGCTCTGGACTTAGCTGGGGTGGAATGACGCCCTTAGCCATGCGTTGGGGACCAAAATCAGAACCTTCTCTGTCCCACTCAAAATGCGGGTGGGACAATTCAGGTGAAAAATGACGACGAATCAAAGGTCGTGCAGTTACAATGGCGCTCCCTAGGGGAATCGAACCCCTGTTTCAGCCTTGAGAGGGCCGCGTCCTAACCGCTAGACGAAGGGAGCAACGGCGTTCAAATAGCCTCGAACCCTGATCGAGGCAAGTTGTCTCCCGGGACGCGATGTTCAGGGTTCGCTGACAAACCGCAGGCGACCGGCCGGCTGCAGAGTGCGGGCATCGAAGGCGCGGATTTCGGTCGATCCCTGGATGTCGACGGTAACGATAATGCGGTCACCGGCGGTGGCGGTCGCGACCACCCTGGCGCCTTTCGGCAGCATGGCTACGATTTCGGCCGAGGTGGCGACGCTTCCCTCGCTCCTGAAAATGCGATAGCCGACCACACCGATCACCACGGCGATGCCGATCAGGGTTGCGACCCCCGACAGCATCGACATCCAGCGCACGCGCGCCACCAGGCGCTCCTGCTCGGGGTTGAGAGGCTTTTCGTCGTCGGTCGCAGGATGGGTCATGACTCTCACGCAGGAGCAGATGGAAACCGTTGTCGTCGCCGAGCCGGATGCCGGCGCGCGGCTCGACCGCCTGCTCGCCCAGCGGATCGAGACCCTGTCGCGGACACGGCTGAAAGCCCTGATCCTGAACGGCGCGGTCGCGATCGGCGGGCGGACCATCCGCGATCCCGGCCATCGCGTCAACGTGGGCGACCGGATCGAGGTGACCGTGCCGCCGGCGGAGGAGGCCGAGCCCCAAGGCGAGAACATCCCGCTCGACATCGTCTATGAGGACGACCAGCTCATCGTCATCGACAAGCCGTCCGGGCTGGTGGTGCACCCGGCCGCCGGGCACCCGACCGGCACGCTGGTGAATGCGCTGATCGCGCATTGCGGCGACAGCCTTTCGGGCATCGGCGGGGTGAAGCGGCCGGGCATCGTGCACCGGCTGGACAAGGACACCACCGGCCTGATGGTGGCGGCCAAGACCGACCGGGCGCACAAGGTGCTGGCGGCGCAATTCGCCGATCACGGCCGCACCGGCCCCCTGCAGCGCGGCTATATGGCCTTCGCCTGGGGCGCGCCGGACCGGCCCAAGGGCACCATCGACGCCCCGATCGACCGGCATCCGCATGCCCGCGACAAGATGGCGGTGCGCCAGAGCGGGCGGGAGGCCATTACCCATTGGCAGGTGCTCGAGCGCTTCGTCGGCCCCGACGGCAAGCCCTTGGCCAGCCTGATCGAATGCCAGCTGGAGACCGGCCGCACCCATCAGATCCGGGTGCATCTGGCCCATATCGGCCATCCCCTGATCGGCGATTCGACCTATGGGCCGGGCTTCCGGACCAAGTCCGCCCTGCTCTCCCCGGGCGCGCGCGAGGCCCTGTCGGACCTTGGCCGGCAGGCGCTGCATGCTTATCTTCTGGGCTTCGAACACCCCACCTTAGGCGAAGAGCTGGTCTTCCGATCGGAACTCCCGGCTGACCTCGCCCGTTTACGTATGGCCTTGAGCGATCACGGCCCGGGCCGGATTCCGACCCGGAAAAAGCGATAAAACCGATTTTTATCAATGACTTGTCTGGCAGCGGCCGGGTCACGACGAGGTGACAGGAAGTTAACTTTCCTTCGCCCCGTCCCTCCCATATGCTGCACCTGCGGCTGGGATTTCGCAGCCGCAACATGCGCCGCCTGCCGATGAGGAGGTAGCGCATATGCCCGCCGAATAGGTCGGGGGCATGAAAAATGGAGGGCAAAAATGGCCCGGACTGCGGCTTTGCCGATCATGACCGCCGAAGGCGGTCTGTCCCGTTACATGGAAGAAATCCGCCGGTTCCCGATGCTGGAACCGCAGGAAGAATATATGCTGGCCAAGAGCTGGCGCGAACACGGCGATCGTGATGCCGCGCACAAGCTCGTCACCAGCCATCTCCGCCTCGTCGCCAAGATCGCCATGGGCTATCGCGGCTACGGCCTGCCGATTTCCGAGGTGATCTCGGAGGGCAACGTCGGCCTGATGCAGGCGGTGAAGCGTTTCGAGCCCGAAAAGGGCTTCCGGCTCGCGACCTACGCGATGTGGTGGATCAAGGCCTCGATCCAGGAATACATCCTGCGTTCGTGGTCGCTCGTGAAAATGGGCACCACCGCCAACCAGAAGAAGCTGTTCTTCAACCTGCGCAAGGCCAAGAGCAAGATCTCCGCCCTTGGCGAAGGCGATCTGCGGCCCGATCAGGTCGCGCAGATCGCAAAGCGCCTCGGCGTGACCGAGAAAGACGTCGTGGACATGAACCGGCGGCTGGGCGGCGACGCCTCGCTGAACGCGCCGATCCGCGACGACGGCGATTCCGGCGAATGGCAGGACTGGCTTGCGGACGAGTCCGCCGGCCAGGAGGAAATCCTCGCCCAGCACGAAGAGATGGACAATCGCCGTCAGGCTTTGTCGCATGCACTGGCGGTGCTCAACGACCGCGAGCGCCGCATCTTCGAGGCGCGCAGGCTCGCCGACGATCCGGTGACGCTGGAAGATCTGGCCGCCGAATTCGGCGTGTCGCGCGAACGCGTGCGCCAGATCGAGGTGCGCGCCTTCGAGAAGGTGCAGAAGGCGGTGAAGAACAAGGTGGCGGCGATCGAAACGCCGGCCGCCGCCGCGGCGCAATTGCCGGCGCACTGAACGCCAGGAATTTGGAATGCTGAAATCGCCGGGCCGCAAGCCCGGCGATTTTGTTTTGCGCCGGTGTCGTTCCCGCGAAAGCGGAACCTACAACCACCACCATCCGATATGAGTCCCTGCCTTCGCGGGGGCGACACGCCTCGTTGATCTACGTCATTGCGCGTGACAGCGATTATTATTGAGCATGCATAAAAGTGAAGATCACAGGCCATGAAGCTCACGCTCAAGAAATTCGAGTGTTGGTCCGTCGCACGCTTCCGCCGGTTACGGGCCGGACTTCGCGTGCATTCGATTTTTGTGATCACAAGCGCTGCATTATTGATCCCCGGTGAGGCAGGGGCCATCAGCGGTAAAAAATCGAGCGTGTGCGGCTCATGGAATAACTATTGCGAGGGTCCGAGCCCCACTCCACGAGTTCAGCCACGGCCGGAGGATCTGCAGGCGGCGCGGCAGAAACGCGACGCCAGCCAGCTGAACGAATCCGCGAACGACGCCGTGAGAGCCGGGAACAACCATCGAGCGGCCGAACTCTATCGAGAGGCCTTGCGGTTCTCACCCGATGATCCCGTCATCCGCGCGAATTTGCTGGAAACGGAAGGTATCATCGCATGGGAGGTGGAAAATTACGAACTTGCCTTGCGCAACATTAAACACGCGCACGCGCTGAGGCCACTCAAGCATCGGGCCGACTATATAAGCTCTTTAAGCCAGTTGATTGCCGACCGGGTCCGCGCGGAGCGCGAGCGCGCCGCCGAGGCCGAGCGCAAAGCCCTGGAATACGCGGCCGAAGGGGCCAAGCGTCAAGCTCAGGAGTTGCGTGAGAGCATGCGCGCACCGGTCGAGACGCAGAGTGCGCATGAGAAACGCTTTCCGCCCCCTCCGCCTCCGGTTCTACCGAAAAACCGGGCGCTGATTGGCGGCATGACGTGGGAGTACGGGACATACGCGATGAATGTGCCGACAGGGCTGTCCGGCGAGAAGGCACGGCGCGCACGCCTGGAATCAGAACGTCAATTCAAAGGCCGGTTGAAGCTCGCCGGCATTCGCGAGGACAAGGACTTCGAGCTGAAGGAATATAATTTCATCCTCGGCGTTGCGCGATCTAGCAAAGTCTGGGGCGATTTAGGTCGTGTCTTATTGGACGACTTGAAACGCGGGCGCGCGACGCCCTCGATGCAGAGGGAATACGATTTACTGCGTGGCCGGACCTTTGACGCACTGGATTGTCACAGCAACGGAGCGATGATTTGCCTCGCTGCACTGTCCAACAACCATATTACGCTTACCGAACCCAGGATCGTGCGACTGTTCGGACCGCAAATCACACATGGCGCGCTGGTTGAATGGCAAGGCCTTGCAACGACGCACAAGCTTGATCTCAGAATCTATTTCAATGACGGCGATGCAGTTCCTCGCATCTCCTATCTGGCGCAGTACTTAATGGGTATGTATGCGGGTTCGCCTGAATTGACAGAGACCGTTAAGGACACGATTCCAGTCGCGGAAGCCGTAGCCCGGGAGATTCTTTTGGGCGACGGCCTCAAAATCAAGATTGAGAGAGATGTGCCCTCGGCAAAGGTGCAGAGTTTCACTTGCGGTTATGTGCGCGATATCCTCTTTTGGAACAATTGCCACAAGCTGTCTGTCTACCAAAACTTTCTGCGTTGAGGATTGTGCGGGAGCGTGGCAATACGCTGCGAGAATACGGATGGACTGGTCACAGGCCAAAGCCAAAATAAAAGAGGCCGCCAGTCGAGAGGGCCTCTTTCATTGCAATCCAAGTGCGCTATGTCTCTTCCTGGCACAAACTGGATCTAAATCGATGTCCGCTCGCGTGCCGCTGTTGGAAGAATAGCGGACATTGTGCAGCTTAGATCGGTCCAAGCCGATTTTATGAGTCCACGGCCCACGCCGCATCAGGACGAAAGATCCCAGGAGATTCGAGCGGCTCTAGAAAACGATCGGCGATGACGGCTATCTGACCCGGAAGGGTCTCAGTCCATGGCCGGGGCAGGAACTCGCCGCCACGCGCGTCCGCCACGGAGCCGACGCCGATGGCGCCGCCCCAACAATGAATGCGACGAAGACGCGCCCGACATTCAAGCGCTATTGCTTCCAGGCCGCGAAGGCTTCCGCGAAGGCTTTCTCGCCCGGCGTGCCCTTTTCGATCGCCAGGATGGCGCGGCGGTTGTTGCTGTAGACCAGCGGAATGTCGAACCACGCGCGTTCCTTCAGCAACGCGATGTTGCGCTGCAGATCGGACTCGACGGCGGACAGACCGATCAGGAAAAAGCCGTTGGTGACCTTCACCGCGAGGCCGGCGAGCGGCGTGCCGCGGGTCTGCTCGGCCTGTTTCATCAGGATGCCGGGCACATTGGAAATGCCGCCGGACGGAAAATCCGCCGGCAGATTGAACATGATCTCGACCGTGTGGCTCGCCGGCAGAGTCTGGTCGGTGTTGCGGCGGATCGAGAAGGTCATGTTCAGGCGGCGTTCCGGAATCTCGACATCGGCGCGCACCGCGAGTTCCGGCGGCCGGCCGGGACCGGGCGAGACGGTTTCGGTGCGCCAGATCGCCGAGCCGATGAAACGCTTGCCTTGCGGGTCGGCTGGCTCTTCCTCGTACAGCACGACGCGCTGCGCGACTGCCGGAATGTTGTTGCGCGCGAGATCGCCGCCGGCCGGGCCGATGCGATCGGAAATTTTCGGACGTCCCTGCTGCTGCGGCGGCGTCTCACGCTGCGCCTGCTGCGCCGGCGCGCCGCGGAAGGCCTGGTAGAGACCGGCGAGCGTGTTGCGCTGCCAGTAAAAGAAGCCGATCAGCCCGGCCACCAGAACCACCGCCACCACGGCCTTGATCAGGCCGCCATAGCTGCGCGGCGCGCGCCGCAGCGCCGGCGGCTCGTTGTCGTGATCGCGCGGGCCGCGGCCGCGAACCGGAAGCTCTTCCGGCTCTTCGATCTCATCCATGGATTCGATAAGGCCGGTGTCGCGGCGTTTGGGGCGCAAGGCGTCGGCGTCGAGCCGCGGCTGCGTGCGCGTTTCCAGCCGGTCGAAATCATGCGCCGCCGAAATTTCGGCAAAGGGATCGCGCGGCGGAGTCTTCGGCGCGGGCGCGCCCGGCGGCGCGGAGGGCCGCCCCGGCGCGGCATTCCCGGCAAGTTCGCGGAAGCCCTTCATGGCCTCGTCGGTCAGGCTGGTGCGCGGCGGCTGAGGTTGCGGACGGCGCGCGGCGCCGGACCCCTGGTCCGTTGAAGCCGCAGCCGGCGGCTTCAGCGCCTGCGATCTTGTCAGATCCGGGCGTGGCGCGGGCGTGCGCCAGTCCGGCACGGGTGTCTGCGGTTTCGGCGCCGCAGCGGGCGGCGGCGATGGCGCAGCCGATGCCGGCGCACTCTCCTGGCGGGCGCGACGGGCGGCTTCGGTCTCGACCTTGCGGATCGCTTCCTCGAGCGCCAGGCGCTCGCGGGTGATTTCGGATTCCTCGAGCGGCGGATTGGTGCCCCGCAATTGCGCGACCAACGCCGTCCGCGCGCGCTCATAGAGCGCACGGCGGGCTTCACCGGTATTCTTCTCAAGACCGGTGACGGCGCGGGCAACGAGGGGATAATAATCGGCCATGTGTCTGTCGGGTCAGCCTTGTCCTGTCAGAGTGTCATGCCTCGAACGGATTCTGCACCAATATTGTATCTTCACGCTTCGGCGAGGTGGACAGCAAGGCAACCGGGCATCCGATCAGTTCCTCGATCCAGCGCACATATTTGATGGCCTGCGCGGGAAGGTCGGCCCAGGAGCGCGCGCCCGCCGTGCCATCCGGCCAGCCCTCGACCGTTTCATAAACCGGCTCGACCCGCGCTTGGGCGCGCTCGCTGGCCGGAAGATAGTCGATTTCGCGGCCGTCGAGACGATAACGGACGCAGACTTTAATTTCCTTGAAGCCGTCCAGGATGTCGAGCTTGGTCAGCGCGATGCCGTTGATGCCGCTGGTGCGAACGGTCTGCCGCACCAGAACCGCATCGAACCAGCCGCAGCGACGGGGCCGGCCGGTGACGGTACCGAATTCATGGCCGCGCTCGCCGATCAGCTTGCCGATGTCATTATCCTGTTCGGTCGGGAACGGCCCCTCCCCCACCCGCGTCGTATAGGCCTTGCAGATGCCGAGCACATAGCCGATGGCGCCCGGACCGAGGCCGGAGCCGGTGGCGGCCTGCGCGGCGACGGTATTGGAGGAGGTCACGAACGGATAGGTGCCGTGGTCGACGTCGAGAAGCGCGCCCTGCGCGCCTTCGAACAGGATGCGCTTGCCTTCGCGACGCTTCTCGTCGAGCAGCGACCAGATCGTGTCCATATAGGGCAGAACGCGCGGCGCCAGCTCCACCAGTTCGTTGTAGATATCCTTGCCGTCGATCTCCTTGAGATCGAGGCCGCGCCGCAGCGCATTATGATGCGCCAGCAGCCGGTCGATCTTGAGCATGAGACCGTCGGTGTCGGCGAGATCCATGACCCGGATGGCGCGGCGGCCGACCTTGTCTTCATATGCGGGCCCGATGCCCCGCTTGGTGGTGCCGATGCGGGTGCCGGTGGTGGATGATTCGCGAATGGCGTCGAGGTCGCGGTGCAGCGAGAGAATCAGCGAGGCATTTTCGGCGATGCGCAGATTGTCGGGCGTGACCGCGACGCCCATGGCGGTCAGCCGGTCGATCTCGTCCACCAGGGCGCGCGGGTCTACCACCACGCCGTTGCCGATCACCGACAGCTTGTTGGGACGCACCACGCCCGACGGCAGAAGCGACAACTTGTAGGTCTTGCCGTCGATGACCAGCGTATGACCGGCATTATGGCCGCCCTGGAAGCGGACCACGATATCGGCCTGTTCGGACAGCCAATCGACTATCTTGCCTTTACCCTCGTCGCCCCATTGCGATCCGACGACAACCACATTCGCCATTCGTAAACTTCCCTCGCGGGGCCGTGGCCCGGACCCTCACAATGACCACCGGGACGCCCGGCCGAAGCTGAGGGCTTCCGTGCGGGGATAAAGGATGACGGCTGTGGAGGCAAGGCAGTGGTCCCGGAGCAATTGGGCAAAGTGCTGGATTATCGAGGTTTTTGCGGCCAACGCTGGTGTCTGCGAGGTTATTTTCGCGCGTCCCGGCAGGGCCGCCATGCGGGGCGCGCTCTGGCGGGCGAGCCTGCCCTGTAGCAAAAAGACGCAGCGCCGAATCCGGCGCGCGCAGCCCTTTTTCTCCCACGCGGCGGAGATGGTGATGACCGACCTGTTCGGCCGGATCGGCGGCTGGCTGTACCAGCAGCCCTATCTCCTGCTCTCGGTCACCTTCCTGACCTGGGCCATCAACATCGTGGTCGGGCGCTATATCGCCGGCCACGTGCCGCAGATGGCGCTGTCGTTCTACCGCTGGGGCTTTGCCTTCCTGATCCTGCTGCCATTCGCATGGCATCATCTCAGGCGCGACTGGCCGGCGATCCGCAGGAACCTGCCGCTGATGACGGTGTTCGCGGTCACCGGCACCACCGGCTACACCGTGCCGGCCTATTGGGGCCTGCAATATACCGAGGCGATCAACGCGCTGTTGATCCAGACCACCGCGCCGCTGGTGGTCGCGCTGATGGCGTTCCTGCTATTCGGCGACCGGCTGACGCCGCGGCAGATGCTCGGCATCTTCATCTCGTTCATCGGGGTGGTGGTGATCCTGTGCCGGGGTGACGTGTCGCTGCTGCGCAATATTTCCTTCAACCGCGGCGACATCTGGTTCTTCGGATCGCTCGTGGTGATCGCCTTCTACTCGGCGCTGCTGAAAAAGCGGCCGGCGATGCATCCGCTGTCGTTTCTGGTGTTCACGCTGGGCTGGGGCACGCTGTTCGTAATCCCGCTTTACCTCTGGGAGATGAGCGGCGGCGAGCAGGTCACGCTCGACGCCAAGACCCTGCTCACGCTGATCTATGTCGCGATCTTCCCCTCGATCGTCGCCTATATCTGCTACAACCGCGGCGTCCAGCTGATCGGCCCCAACCGCGCCGCGGCGTTCTATCCCTCGATCGTGGCCTTCGGCGCGCTGTTTGCGATCGGATTTCTCGGCGAACGGCCGCAGATCTTCCACGGCGTCGGGTGCCTGATGATCCTGTGCGGGGTGATCGTGGCGACGCGCAAGCCGCGCGCCGCATAGATTGTTGCGATCAAAATGTCAGCGGCTTGGCCTGCTTCACATGCGGCAGCGCCTGCACCCTGGCGAGCACGTCGGCCGGCACCGCGCCGTCCACTTCCACCAGCGCGATGGCGTCGCCGCCTTGCTCCTGGCGGCCGAGATGGAAGGTCGCGATGTTGATGCCGGCATCGCCGAGGATCGAGGCGAAGCGGCCGACAAAGCCGGGCTTGTCCTCGTTGGTGACATAGATCATCGAGGGTCCGAATTCGGCATCGATCCGGATGCCCTTGATGTCAACCAGACGCGGGCGGCCGTCGGCATAGACCGTGCCGGCGACCGACCGCGTCTGCCGCTCGGTTTCGACCGTCACCGTGATCAGGCTTTCATAGTCGCCTTCCGCTTCGCGCGTCGTCTCCTCGACCACCATGCCGCGCTCCTTGGCGATGACCGGGGCGGAGACGACATTGACCTCCCCCAGCATCGGCCGCAGCAATCCCGCCAGAGCGGCCGAGGTGAGCGCCTTGATCTTCATCTGCGCCACCGCGCCCTCATAGGTGATCTGCACCTTGGCAATGCCGGTTTCGGTGAGCTGGCCCGCAAAGGAGCCGAGCTTTTCGGCGAGCGCGATGAACGGCTTGAGCTTGGGTGCCTCCTCGGCGGTGATGGAGGGGAAATTCACCGCGTTGGAGATCGCGCCGCGCAGCAGGTAGTCCGACATCTGCTCGGCCACCTGCAGGGCGACATTCTCCTGCGCCTCGTTGGTCGCGGCGCCGAGATGCGGCGTGCAGACCACATTGGGATGGCCAAAGAGCGGATTTTCGTTCGCCGGTTCGGTGGAGAACACATCGAAGGCCGCGCCCGCGACATGGCCGGAATCGAGCGCGGCGCGCAACGCCACCTCGTCCACCAGACCGCCGCGCGCGCAGTTGATGATGCGCACGCCCTTCTTCGTTTTGGCGATGGCGGCGGCGTCGATGATGTTCCTGGTCTTTTCGGTCAGCGGCGTGTGCAGCGTGATGAAGTCGGCGCGCCTGAGCAACTCGTCGAGCTCGACCTTCTCGACGCCGATGTCGCGTGCGCGCTCCGGCGACAGGAAGGGATCATAGGCGATGACCTTCATCTTCAGGCCCTGCGCGCGGTCGGCGACGATCGAACCGATATTGCCGGCGCCGATCAGGCCCAGCGTCTTGCCGGTGATCTCCACGCCCATGAAGCGGTTTTTTTCCCACTTGCCGGCCTGCGTCGAGGCGTCGGCCTGCGGGATTTCGCGCGCCAGCGCCAGAATCAGCGTGATGGCATGCTCCGCCGTGGTGATCGAATTGCCGAAGGGCGTGTTCATCACGATGATGCCCTTGGCGGTGGCAGCCGGGATATCGACATTGTCGACGCCGATGCCGGCGCGGCCGATCACTTTCAGGTTCCTGGCGTTCTCCAGAATCTTCGGCGACACCTTGGTGGCCGAGCGGATCGCGAGGCCGTCGTAATTGCCGATGATCTCGGCCAGCTTGTCCTTGTCCTTGCCGAGATTGGGCTGGAAATCGACCTCGACGCCGCGATCCTTGAAGATCTGGACGGCAGCGGGCGAGAGAGCGTCGGAAATGAGAACTTTGGGAGCGGTCATGGTTGAAGACCCAGAATGAGATTGAGATTGGAACCCTCTTCCCTTGCGGGAGAGGATGGCGAACCGAGCGAAAGCGAGGTGAACCGGGTGAGGGGTAAGGGCCGCGAATGACGATGAAACCCCTCACCCGCCTCGCGGCTGCGCCGCTCGGCACCCTCTCCCACAAGGGGAGAGGGAAGAAAGAGGTCAAGCCGCCTTCGCGAGCGACTCTTTCGCCTGCGCATAGGCCCAGTCGAGCCAGGGCAGCAGCGCCTCGACGTCGCTCGTCTCGACCGTGGCGCCGCACCAGATGCGGAGACCCGGCAGCGCGTCGCGATGATTGGCGAAGTCGTAGGCCACGCCCTGCTTCTCGATCAGCGCGACCAGATCCTTCACGAAGGCCCATTGCGCATCGACCGACAAGGCGGTGACCGCCGGATCGACGATCTTCAGGCAGACCGAGGTGTTGGAGCGCGTCTTCGGATCGCTGGCGAGATTTGCGATCCACGGCGTCGTCGCGATCCAGTCGGTGATGACCTTGGTGTTGGCGTCGGCGCGGCCGATCAAACCTTTCAGGCCGCCGACCGACTTCGCCCATTGCAGGGTGTCGAGATAATCTTCGACGCACAGCATCGACGGGGTGTTGATGGTCTCGCCGACGAAGATGCCCTCGTTCAGCTTGCCGCCCTTGGTCATGCGGAAGATCTTCGGCAGCGGCCAGGCCGGCTTGTGGCTTTCGAGACGCTCCACCGCGCGCGGCGACAGGATCAGCATCCCATGTGCCGCCTCGCCGCCCAGCGCCTTCTGCCAGGAGAAGGTGACGACATCGAGCTTCTTGAAATCGAGCGGCTGCGCGAAGGCGGCGGAGGTCGCGTCGCAGATCGTCAGGCCCTTGCGGTCGGCCTTGATCCAGTCGGCATTCGGCACGCGCACGCCGGAGGTGGTGCCGTTCCAGGTGAAGACAATGTCGGTGTCGGAATCGGCTTTCGACAGATCGGGCAAGTCGCCATAGCCGGCCTTGAGGACCGTGACGTCCTTCAGCTTCAATTGCTTTTCGACGTCGGTGACCCAGCCCTCGCCGAAGGATTCCCAGGCCAGCATGGTGACGGGCCTGCTGCCTAACAGCGACCACATCGCCATTTCGACGGCGCCGGTGTCGGACGCGGGCACGATGCCGATGCGGTAATCCGCCGGCACCTCAAGAATTTCGCGGGTGAGATCGATGGCGCGCTTGAGCTTCGCCTTGCCGGGCTTCGACCGGTGCGAGCGAGCGAGCAGCGCATCTGTGAGGGCTTGGAGGCTCCAGCCGGGGCGCTTGGCGCAGGGGCCGGACGAAAAGTGCGGAGTCACCGGACGCACGCCGGGTGTCTTGGACGTCATGATCTATCCTTCCAGATAGCAGCCCCTCGTTGGGGAGGGGTGGCCCACGGACGGGGATAAGGAAGGACATGCCGGACGTCAAGGGATGGCCCTCGACGCCCGGGGAATTCTTTCGTTACAGAGAGATTAATCCAGCCGGATCAATCGAGGTTGTAGCGCAAGCCGATGCGGAATTCGTGCGCCGTGATGTCCTTGACCGTGATCTGGTTGCCGACGACGTTCACCGCCGTCACGGCGTCACCGAGATCCACGTATCGATAGCTGGCGTCGGCGAGCAGATTGGCGCCGATCCGGTAGCTCATGCCCGCAATGGCCGCCCAGGCGAAATTCCATTCGCCCTGCTTTTCCTGCGGCATCACGAGGCTGGCATAGTCATAAAATTCCACGGTGCGCAGATAGGCCGCGCCGGCGCCCGCGCCGATGTAAGGCGTGATGCCCCACCAGGTCCCGAGATCGGCGTAGATATTCGCAAGCGCGGTCGTCATTTCGATCTTGGTGGACAGACCCGGCTGGTTTCCCGCCGGCAAGCCGCCAACGTCCGCCTTGTAGGTCGCGCGGCCGCTGTAATCGACCGTAAGGTCGGCGCGGAACCAGCCCGCCTTGTAGCCGCCGCCGAGGCCGAACACGGCGGTATCGCTGATCGACTGCTCGCCGATCGTATCGGTGCCGCGAAATTCGCTCATGCCGTCGAATCGGTTCAGGCGATAACCGAGGTCGCCGCGGATATACCAGCCGGAGACGAATTCCTGCACCCGGAGGGGCTGTTCGATGGGAAAGGGTATCGAAAAAGGCGGCGCGTCGGCGGCTTGCGCGCCCGCGGCAAACAGCGAGGCCGCGGCCCCGACGACGGCAAAAACGTTCAGACGACTCATCACGATATCCTTCCCAGACGCCACAACACGAAATCAGGAAGGACTATGAATCAGAGAGGTTAAACGGCGATTAACCATAGATGTTCACGAAGCTGATTGCGCGCGTAATCCTAACGTCCGTTAACGAAGATGAATGCCGGCGGCCGCTCAGCGCTGCGGCGCGAACCGCATGTTCGGCTTCAGGCGCAACGCGTTGGGGCGCTCGAACAGGAAGCGCAGCCGCGTGTTGCGGACCAGCCGCTCCATGACCAGCGGCACGACGACCGCGGCAACGGTGACGATCAGCGACAGGGTCCCGACATCGGAAATGAATCCGCTCCGCATCAGCGCCTCGCGCGCGATCACCATCGGCAGGAAGAACGCCAGATAGATGATCAGCGAATATTGTCCGCACAGCCGCAGCGGCGGACACAGGTCGCGCCGCGCCAGCAAGGCCGACACGGCAATCAGCGCCGCGGCGCCGACCAGTCCCAGCACAAGCGAAAGCAACGGACGCTCGGACCAGCCATAAACCACCACCAGTCCGTTGAAGATCGCCCAGGCCGCCACGCCGGTCAGCGCCAGCGGCGCGCGCTGCACGGCCTCGTCGGCAAATCCGAAGACGCCGCGCGCAAAAAGATAGCCGCTGTAGAAATAGACGAAGCGCGCGGCGAATTCGTCGATCACGACGGCGCCGGTCTCGACCGGCGCCATTTCCAGGCCGGCGGCAACGAGCCAGACCAGAAGCGGCGGCAGCGGCCGGGTCAGCTTGGTCACGACAAAGAAGACCGGCAGCAGATAGATGAACCACAGGGTTCCGAACGGCTGCAGATAGGCCAGCAGATAGCTCCAGATCGCCGGGCCGACGCCCTGCGCCTGCGCCATGCCGGGGAATTTGAAGGCGAACTGGATGGTGAGCCAGAGCACATAGAAATAAACGAAATGCAGCACCTTGCGGTCGAGATAGCTGCGCCAGTCGCTGTCGATCGTGCGCGACAGGAACAGCCCCGCGGTCAGGAAGAAGACCGGGATGCGGAACGGCTTGGCGAATTCCACCGCCGCATGCATCCAGCCCTCATGGCCGGCCGCCGCCTCGACGCCGAGCACGGAATGCATCATCACCACCAGGATGATGCAAAATCCCTTGGCGTAGTCGACGAAGGCAATGCGCGGTGCGGGGTCGGTCGTGGCCACGGTCAGTCCTGCGGCGGGTCCTGTCGAACGCTTGACGGGATCAGTTCGGCGGCAAATTGCGTCATCGAAAGGGCCGTCACGGTGAAACGCGCGCCTATCGTTAACGCGCCCTCCACCGGGTCAAAAACGCAACGGCGCGGACCAGGCCGCGCCGTCGTCGAAATCGTCCGTCTCAGGCGCAACGCAAGCCTCTTGCGTTAACCTCTGCGCATCAGCGGCGGCTGTTGCTGCTGCTGATAGACCGGCGGCGGCGGCGGCACATATCGCGGTTGCTGCTGATAGACCGGCGCCGGAGGCGGCGGCGCATATTGCGGCTGATAAAGCGGCTGCGGCTGCGCGTAGACCGGCGGCGGTGGCGGCGCAATCACCTGCTGCGGCGGCAGCGTGATCACCTGCTGCTGCGGCTGCACATAAGCCGGCTGCTGCGCGGTCGCCGCGATGAACGGCCTGTTGCCAAACTCGCTGTCCTGCAGATTCCAGCGCACGCCGAACTTGAAATCGTGCGAGGTGATGTCCTTGAACGTCATCGGATTATTGACAGTGTTGGTACCGTCATAATTGATGAGATCGCCCGTCACTCCATCTCCCAGACTAAGATAACGGTAGGCGAATTCGACTGTGAAGTTTTGCGAGACTTTGTAAGCTAGGCCAGCATGCAGAGCCCAGGCAAAATTCGTCTGGGAAGCGGAATCTGCATAACCACCGCCACCTGCGATGATATTGTTGTCGCGGAAATGATCGATTGTGATATTCGCTGCACCGATGCCGGCGCCGATGAACGGCGTGATGCACCACCATGTGCCAAGGTCGAGATAGGCATTGGCCAAGAACAGCCATTCACGTTTGGTCGCTGTATAGTCGTTGGTCGCCGGCCCGTTGACCGGAGCACCGGCCGTGTAGCGATCGAGTGCATGGAAGCTGGCTTTGCCGCGATATTCACCGGTCAGATCGAAACGGAGCCAGTCGTTGTATTGATAGCCGATTCCTAAGCCAAAAAACGGAGCTGAGTCGAAGCCGCCTTTGTCCAACCAACTAAATCCCGGTGCAGTGGCGAACAGCGAATTGTCGAGCTCCTTGAGCTTCTGATTGCTCATGCCGATATCGCCGCGCAGATACCAGTTTCCAAAGTCCCGCACCGGTACCGGAACCTGCTGGTAGATCACCTGCTGCGGGGGCGGCGGCGCCGGATAATCGGCGGCGAAAACCGGACTGCCGGACACGGCGGCGACGGCAATACCTGAAAGAAGACTTTTCTTGACGCTGCTCATTACACGTTCCTTCCCACACATCCGGGGCGGAGTTGGTCGTGAGCAGACGATGCCAGCGAAACCTTAAGCGGCGCTTAACCCTGTTTTTTAACGACGTTTTTTAACCGTGTTTTTTTCGGGAAATTTCGGACGCGGGCGCGCACGGCAAATCACTGTCGCATCCGTTAACGCGGCGAGTCGGCATTAAGATTCTGGTGAGCTTTGCAAACGCAAGCGGCCGCCTCCTGCCGGACGCGGCCGCGATGCGTCAAGCGGCGCGACGATCAATCGTCGTTAAGCTCGCCGATGTGATGCTGCGAATACAGTTCGACGCCGAGCTTGGCCACCAGGTCGAGCTGGGTTTCGAGGAAGTCGATATGGCCTTCCTCGTCCTTCATCAGTTCCTCGAACAGGTCGCGCGACACGTAATCCTTCACGCTCTGGCAATAGGTCGCGGCTTCCTGGTAGAGCGTGCGCGCGCCGTGCTCGGCGGCGAGATCGCAATCCAGAATCTCCTTCACCGACTGGCCGATCTGCAGCGGGTCCAGCACCTGCAGATTGGGGAAGCCGTCGAAAAACAGGATGCGCTCGATGAACTTGTCGGCGTGACGCATTTCCTCGATCGATTCCTCGCGCCATTTCTTGGCGAGATCCTTCAGGCCCCAATTGTCGAGCATGCGGTAATGCAGCCAGTACTGGCTGACGGCGGTCAATTCGCTGCGAAGCCCGCGATTGAGATATTCGATGACCTTGGCGTCGCCCTTCATGACAGATACTCCCGCATTTTCCAGAGACGGCTCTATTTAGAGTTCTTCTAAAGAAGAAGACCGCGCGGTGCAAGCGCCGCAGGCCGGATCGTCAGGGCTTGTGAAAAGGGAACGAGCGTCAGGACCGGTCGGGCGCGCGGACCGGCAGCAGGTTGCCGGTCTGCGGGCAGATCGCGCAGCCGGCGGCGCAGGCGCCGAGCGCCTCGTCCATGATCTTCTTGATGGTGCGGGCACAGCGGCCGCACTGGGCGCTGCAGCCGAGGCAGCCATAGACCTGCCCGGCCGTGCGCGGCGGCGTCTTGGCGCCGCAGGCGCGGCGAACGTCGCCGTCGGACAGGACATTGCAGGAGCAGACGATCATCGGAGCCCGGCAAGCTGATTAGTACAACTTACAACTACTGTAATCCGGGCGGCCGGCCTTGTGCAAAATCAAACGACCGAACTTACACGTAATCTAAAGTGCAGATTTTACTGGCTCTAAAGTAGGGTCGCGCGATCCGTCGCAGATCCGTAGGGCGGATTAGCCGAAGGCGTAATCCGCCGATCCACCGCACGACAATGGCGGGTTACGCGCCTTCGGCGCTAACCCGCCCTACGTCCTACAATGCCTCGCCGAACGCGCCCTCGGCCGCAGCATCGCCCGCCCAGTCGCGCGGAACAATTCCCCGCTCGACATCACGATGAAACGACGAATGCGGCCAATCCTGCACGCGCGTAACGAGGCCGTGCTTCACCGGGTTGATGTAGCAATACGCGACATGCTGCGCGCAATCGGTGCCGTCGCGGATCATGTGCTCCCAGAAACGCCGCTGCCGGATGCCGCGCTCGTGGCGCGCCTTGCGCACCGCGCTCTGTCGTTCCTGCTTCGGCAACGATTTGGCAAAGCCGATCTTGATGAGCCGTCGCCGGGTGGAGAAATCCGCATCGCCCGGCGGCAGCGTCCAGATCGCATGCATGTGGTCCGGCAACACGACGAAGGCATCAATGTCGAAGGGATATTTGCGCCGCGTCCTCGCGATCGACGCGCGAAGCACGTCGATATGATCGACAAGAAGCGACCCCTCCCGCTCCAGCACATTGATGGTGAAGAACCAGCATCCGCCCGGGACGAAGGCGCGGCGATAGTTCGGCATGGCTGAAATGTATCACGGTGCGCTTTGACCATGTAGAGTGGGTTAGGCGCAAAGCGCCGTAACCCACCATGCAAGTCGCACGATGGCTGTTTAACCGGTGGATTACGCGCCTGCGGCGCTAACCCACCCTACACGCCAAAAACCTCTCACGCCGCCGCCTGAGTCAGCGCCTCGCAGATCTCGTCGACGATCTCCTCGACCAGCACCTGGTCGTCGCCCTCGCCCATCACGCGGATCACCGGCTCGGTGCCGGAGGGGCGGATCACCAGCCGGCCGTTGCCGTTCAGCCGCGCATTGGCGCCGCTGATCACGGTCTTCACTTTCGCGTCCTCGAGCGGCTTGCCCTTCTTGTAGCGGACATTCTTCAGCACCTGCGGCAGCGGCTCGAACCTGTGGCAGACCTCCGAGACCGGCCGGTTCTGCCGCTTCACCACCGCCAGCACCTGCAAGGCCGCGACCAGACCGTCGCCGGTGGTGGCATAGTCCGACAGGATGATGTGGCCGGACGGCTCGCCTCCGACATTGAAGCCGTGCTCGCGCATGTGCTCCAGCACGTAGCGGTCGCCAACCGCGGTGCGCGCCAGCGTCATGCCGAGCGATGCGAGATGCCGCTCCAGGCCGAGATTGGACATGATGGTGGCGACCACGCCCGGCTTGCTGAGGCGTCCGTCATCCCTCCAGCTTTCGGCGATCACCGCCATCAGCTGGTCGCCGTCGACCACGCGGCCGCGCTCGTCGATGATCAGCACGCGGTCGGCGTCGCCGTCGAGCGCGATGCCGACATCGGCGCGCATTTCCCGCACCTTAGCGCAGAGCGCGGCGGGCTCGGTCGAGCCGCATTCCTTGTTGATGTTGAAGCCGTCGGGGTCGACTCCGACCGGAATCACTTCGGCGCCCAGTTCCCACAAGGCTTCGGGCGCCACGCGGTAGCCGGCGCCATTGGCGCAATCCACCACCACGCGCAGGCCGTCGAGCGAGAGATCGCGCGGCAGCGTGCGCTTGGCGAATTCGATATAGCGGTCCTGCACGCCGTCGATGCGCTTGGCGCGGCCGAGATCGGGGGATTTGGCCAGCTTCTTCGACACGTCGGAATCCAGACAGGCCTCGATTTCGCGCTCGACATCGTCGGACAGCTTGTAACCGTCCGGGCCGAACAGCTTGATGCCGTTGTCGTCGTAAGGATTGTGCGAGGCGGAGATCATCACGCCGAGATCCGCGCGCATGGAGCGCGTGAGCATGGCGACCGCCGGCGTCGGCATCGGGCCGAGCAGCAGCACGTCCATCCCGACCGAGGTGAATCCCGCGACCAGGGCGGTCTCGATCATATAGCCGGACAGCCGGGTGTCCTTGCCGATGACCACGCGATGGCGATGATCGCCGCGCTGGAACACGAGCCCGGCCGCCTGGCCGACCTTCAGCGACAGTTCGGGTGTGATCGTGCCATTGGCCCGGCCACGAATGCCATCCGTTCCGAAATACTTGCGAACCATGAAAACCGAACCCCCTGCCGCCCCGCGGGCGCCGGATATAAAGAACATCCTAGCGCAGAAGGCTTCAAAAAATGTGAGCGTTCGTGTCAGGCCGCAAGCATTTGGCAAATATCGTGAATTTGAGCGGGACGCCCGGCCGCAGGCGGCCGGGTCCGGTTTTGACGGCGTCAGGCCTTCTTCTTGTCGTCCTTGTCCTGCCGCGAGGGCGGCGGCTGGGTGACGTTGATCGGATCGGAGGCCGGAAAACTGTCCTCGAGCCCCTCCTCCAGCGCCTTATCAAGACGCTTCTTTTCCTTCAGGTCCGCGTCCGCCTTGCGGTCGTGCCCGTTCTGATGGTCCGCGCTCATGCCGGCCTCCCTCGCCAAAAAGATGTCGTGACATCAGTTATTTCCAACGCCGGGACGGCGGACAGGTTCCATCGGTTTTTGCGGCGCCGGAAGCTGTGCTAGGCACATCCATCCGTACGTGTCCCCCGAGCGCCCCATGAAAACCATCACCTGCATTTCCGACCTGCGCGATCTGGCGAAGCGGCGCGTGCCGCGGGCGTTCTTCGAATATGCCGACAGCGGCTCCTATGCCGAGGAGACATTGCGCGCCAACCGGTCCGACCTCGAAGCCATCAAGCTGCGCCAGCGCATTCTGATCGACGTCGACAAGCGCGACCTGTCAACCACCATCGTCGGACAGAAGGCAGCGCTGCCGATCGCGCTGGCGCCCATCGGGCTGTGCGGGATGCAGCATGGCGACGGCGAAATTCTCGCCGCGAAGGCGGCGAACGAGGCCGGCGTGCCGTTCACGCTCTCCACCATGTCGGTGTGCTCGATCGAGCAGGTGGCGGAAGCCACCGGCAAGCCGTTCTGGTTCCAGGTCTATGTGATCCGCGACCGCGCCTTCATCCAGGACCTGATCAATCGCGCCAAGGCGGCGAAATGTTCGGCGCTGGTGCTAACGCTCGATCTGCAGATTCTCGGGCAGCGCCACCGCGACGTGAAGAACGGCCTGACCGTGCCGCCCGAAATCAAGCTGTCGAACGTCGTCGACATCGCGACCAAGCCGCGCTGGATCTGGAGCATCCTGAACGGCCGCAGCAAGACCTTCGGCAATCTCGCCGGCCATGTGAAGGGCATGGAGAATGTCAATTCGCTGGCGGAATGGACCGCAAGCCAGTTCGATCCCACCTTGAGCTGGAAGGATGTCGCCTGGGTCCGCAAATTGTGGCCGGGCAAGCTGATCCTGAAAGGCATCATGGACGTGGAGGATGCGAAGCTTGCGGCGAAGTCGGGCGCCGATGCGATCGTGGTGTCCAATCACGGCGGACGCCAGCTCGACGGCGCGGCCTCCTCGATCTCGATGCTGCCGCAGATCGCCGACGCGGTCGGCAAGGATATCGAGATCATGTTCGACGGCGGCGTGCGCTCGGGACAGGACATCATGCGCGCGCTCGCGCTGGGCGCGAAGAGCTGCATGATCGGCCGCTCCTATGTCTACGGCCTCGGCGCCGGCGGACAGGCCGGCGTGGCGAAGGCCATCGATATCCTGCGCAAGGAGCTGGATGTGACGATGGCGCTTTGCGGCGTCAGCCGCGTGAGCCAGATCGGGCCGCAGGTGATCGTGGGCGCGAGCGCGACCGACCCGTCGCCGGTCCGCAGCAAGCCGAAGGCGGCCAGAACCGCAGCGAAGAGCAAAAGGCGGGCGTGACGATTACGGCACAAAGTCCGCGCGTTGTTGTCGCCGCGCTGGGCCTGGTGCAGATCCTGGCCTGGGGCTCCTCGTTCTATTTTCCCGCCGTGTTCGCGCCGGCCATCGTCGCCGAAACCGGCTGGCCGCTGCCCTGGGTGGTCGGCGGCGTGTCGATCGGATTGCTGGTGGCCGGGCTGATCTCGCCGCAGGTCGGACGGCTGATCGGCGATCACGGCGGGCGGCCGCTGCTGGCCGCGAGTTCGATCCTGTTCGCGCTCGGGCTGGCCGGGATCGGATGGTCGCCGAACCTGCCGGTCTATCTGGCGGCATGGTGCGTGGTCGGCCTCGGCATGGGCACCGGACTGTACGACGCGGTGTTCGCGGCGCTCGGCCGCCACTATGGCGGCGCGGCGCGCAGCGCCATCACCACGCTGACATTGTTCGGCGGATTTGCCTCGACGGTGTGCTGGCCGCTCTCGGCGTATCTTCTCGAGACGATCGGCTGGCGCGGCGCGTGCTTCGTGTATGCAGCCTTGCATCTCGTCGTCGCCCTGCCCCTGCAGCTTCTTGTGATGCGCGACGGCCACGCTGTTCAAGCCAACGCGGTTGCAGACGCCTCGGCGCCATCCGGCGGACCCACACTGCCGACCGTGACCCATGAACGCGCGCTCATGATCGTGCTGGCGCTGGTCCTGTCGGTCGCGGCCGGCATCGGCTCCATCGTGGTGGTGCATCTGCTGATCTTCCTGCAGGCGCGCGACATCGCCTTCGCGGCGGCGGTCTCGCTCGGCATGCTGTTCGGACCCGCGCAGGTCGGCGCGCGCCTGGTCGAGCGGCTCTTTGGGTCGCGCTATCACCCGGTCTGGACGCTGCTCGCGGCCACCATCCTGATGCTGGCGGGCCTCATCCTGCTGCTCGCAGGTCCCTGGCTGGTGGCGCCGGCGATCGTTCTGTATGCCGCCGGCTACGGCATCAGCTGGATCGCGCGCGGCACGCTGCCGCTCGCGGTCTTTGGCGCGGCGCGCTATCCGCGCATCATGGGGCGGCTGGCCTTCCCGAGCCTGATCGTGCAGGCCTTAGCGCCCGCCGCCGGCGCGCTGATGATCGCGCAGACCGGCGCGCCCGCAACCATCGCCACGCTCGCGGTCCTGTCGGCGGTGAACGTCGCGCTGATGCTGGCGCTGTGGCGGATGACGGCCCAGAGCCGCAATCAGCCGTCCCTGTAAGCGAACTCCCTCCCCCTTTCAGGGGGAGGTCTGTCTCACCGCCACCCCATGCCCGGCGCGACGTGTTTCAAAACCGCCTCGATCACATGCGCGTTGTAATCGACGCCGAGCTGGTTCGGCACGGTGAGAAGGAGCGTGTCGGCCTCCGCGATCGCCTCGTCCTGCTTGAGCTGCGCGATCAGCACGTCGGGTTCGGCAGCATAGCTGCGGCCAAAGATCGCGCGCTCGGCGCCGCCGAGAAAGCCGACCTGGTCCTGGCTCTCGTCGCCGCCGAAATACATGCGGTCGCGCTCGTCCACCAGCGCAAAGATCGAGCGCGACACCGACACCCGCGGCTCCCGCGCATGCCCGGCCTCCTGCCACGCCGCGCGAAAAAGCCGGATCTGCTCGGCCTGCTGCACATGAAAGGGTTTTCCGCTCTCGTCGATCTTGAGCGTGGAGCTTTGCAGGTTCATGCCGAGTTTTGCCGCCCATTGCGCCGTCGCGTTGGTGCCAGCGCCCCACCAGATGCGCTCGCGCAGGCCCGCCGCATGCGGCTCGAGGCGCAGGAGGCCGGGCGGGTTTGCAAACATCGGCCGCGGGTTGGGCTTAGCGAAACCCTCGCCGCGCAGCACGTCGAGAAACACTTCGGTGTGCCGCCGCGCCATGTCGGCGTCGGTTAGCCCATCGGGCGGCGCGTAGCCAAAGTAGCGCCAGCCGTCGATCACCTGTTCGGGCGAGCCGCGGGAAATGCCGAGCTGCAGGCGGCCGCCCGAGATGATGTCGGCAGAGCCCGCGTCCTCCGCCATGTAGAGCGGGTTCTCGTAGCGCATGTCGATCACGGCCGTGCCGATCTCGATCTTTTTCGTGCGCGCGCCGACCGCTGCCAAGAGCGGAAAGGGCGAGGCCAGCTGGCGAGCAAAATGATGCACGCGGAAATAGGCCCCGTCGGCGCCGAGCTGCTCGGCCGCGACCGAAAGCTCGATCGATTGCAGGAGCGCGTCGGAGGCCGAGCGGGTTTGCGACTGCGACGACGGGGTCCAGTGGCCGAAGGAGAGAAAGCCGATGTGTTTCATGGGGGTGTTCGGGGATGAGGTGGTCGGTGCCCTATCTAGTGCAAATCCGCGTGGGAACGAAAGCGCGTAGGGTGACACTTGGCCGCGAGGGCCCCAGCATGATCTTGGGCTTGATCGACAAGGCGCGCGCGATGCTGACGCGCTGCTTCATGCCGCCGGAGAGCTCGGACGGGCGAGTCTTAAGGTTTGGCGCGGACGCGCCGTGCCGCGTGACGTGGCCGCTTTGATAAGACCAAACAATCCTTCGCTGGCGCCAGCCCTTGAATAAAAAGCTGCAGGGAACGCTGCAGCTCTGCGATACCTTTGTCGATATCGAGCTCCTTGGTCATGAGCCACCGACGCAATTCCACCTGAAAGATGCAGAAAGCGACCCATCCAATGAAGCCGGAGTCTTCAGACGACTGAATCATTCCGCGATCCAGGGCTCGCTTCATGACGGCTCCAACCAATTTGATGACGCGTTCGCGCGTGGCCTGAAAACGATCAGCCTGCCGCCCCGAATCGTAAAAGGCCATCTCACGCAGCATCAGACGAGACAACTCTGGCTGACGGCCAAAGAATTCATAGTGGTGGCGAAACAAGGTCAGCAAGCTTTGCAGACAGGATTCGTCCTCCCTGACAGTCGCCTCAGCTCTGCTTGTCGTCTCAGCAAGTTCGTCGTTAGCAACCAGGAACAGAAGATCGCGCTTGTTGTCGGCGTAGATGAACACAGTGCCGATGCCGACTCCCGCGCGTAGCGCGATCTCGCGCGTGGTGGTGTCGTCAAAGCCCTTGGTGATGAACAATTCGCGCGCTGCGACCTTTATCCGGTGCAACTTGTCCATCTTGTTCTTCTCACGCAGCCCCAGCGACGCGTCGTCCGCCGGACGGAGGCTGGTTCTCTTGGTGGTCAAGGCTGGCATTGGGTTCTCACGAACTTTCTGACGAAAAACTTGATGGCTCATCTAGCCGCTTGAGCACAAGCCGACGCAAGTGGTTGTCCCCACGAGAGGACACGGTCCCACCTTAACCCTTGACGAGCGCACTTGACATATAAATGATCATGCTCAATTATGACTATAATCAATATTATGGCAATGCGCGCAGCAAGAAACTTGCAGGGGAGATTTTGATGACCACCGTCGGCCATCGCCGCTATGTCGCCGTGCTGTTGCCGTTCGACAAATCCTTCAAGGTCGATGAGCAGGCCTTTCGGCGCTATGTCCGTTATTTCGCCGACGATCCGCGTTTCGTGCGCGAAGGTGGTCTCTGCATCAATCCAGAAGCCGGCGAGATTTTCTATCTCTCGCGCGAGGAAAAACGGCGTGTGCTCGAGATTGCGATGGAAGAGGCGCACGGCAAGCTGCCGATCATCGCCGGCACCTGGGCGCTGACGACCGAAGAAACCGTCGCAACTGCGAGGGACTGCAAGGCACTCGGTGTCGACGGCATCTTCGTGACGCCGCCTGGCGGCGCACAGGACGTCACGTCATGCTGGGATGCAGACAGCTATCCAGAAATCTGGCTCGACCAGATCATTGCGCAGGATCGCGCCGTCGATCTTCCGATTGTGACCCATCCCGTCGGCGGAGCGAAGCCGCCATTCCACCCGGGCCTGCCGCTCGCCGCGACACTGCACATCTGCCGCGAGGTCAAGAACGTGGTCGGCTGGAAGATGACCTACATGTATGATGGCTTCCGGATCATCGCGAAGGGGCTGCGTGAACTTGATCGTCCAGTTGCTGTCATGGGCGCGCTGGCGTCCCGCTTCCATGAATACCGGGCAACGGGGATGTTCGATGGCACGTTGAGCGGTTTCTGGACCTTTGCCAAGGAACCCATGCTCGATCATCTCGACGCATGGGACGCGCGCGACATCGACAAGGCCTGCGCGATCTGGAATGGCGGGCTGTGCGAACTGCATGAGTACATCGCCGACATGGGCCGGCTGCATGTCCGCTACAAGACGGCAACCTGGTTGCGCGGTCTGATTCCGAATCCGTTTATGCGCGCTCCAATGCCGAAGCCAAAACAGCAAGAGATTGACACGATCTATCGCCTGCTGAAGGGCCTCAATCTCGATGTGATCGAATTGAAAGAAACGCGTATCGCCGCGTGACGTCTGCGGTAGTCCGGGCACTCAAGGAAGCGGCTGAAATGACCAAGATCGACACGAGCACTCTGACACTGAGCTCGAGCGAAGCGCCGCCGACCGATTACGACCGGCCGCCGACATACCAGAGCATGGTTCGCGAGACCGACGTCTATGTTCCGATGCGCGATGGCGTCAAGGTCTGCGTGGATATTTACCGGCCGGAGACGACGGAAAAACTTCCGGTGCTGCTGGCCTTTGCGATCTACAACAAGGATTTCCAGGGGCCGGAGGTCGCGAAGGAACTGCCGCCACAGCCGGCCTGGTCACCCCTGTGGACCGGTCCCCTCGAAGCCGGCGACACCCACTTTCTGGTGTCCCGCGGCTACATCCATGTCATTGGATCGCCGCGCGGTGTCGGCAAATCGGAAGGCGGCGGATCGCGGCAATGGGACAGCTACGATCTGATTGAGTGGATTGCCGCGCAGCCGTGGTGTGACGGCAATGTGGGGATGGTTGGAATTTCCGGCTTCGGCGCCGAACAATTCCACGTCGCGAAGCAGCAGCCCCCGCATCTTAAGGCGATTTTCCCGTTCGACCCGCGCGGCGCCTACGGCGTGCTTGGCAGTTTCCGTGAGGAATATCCCGGCGGCGTGCTGCACCTGTTCCGCTATCTGGTCGGCCACTTCTCGGCAATGCACCAGCACAGGGGTTCGCCGGGGCCGCTTCCAGAGCCCAAGGAAACGCACTGGCGGGAGGCGATGGCCAATCCGGACTACCGGATGTATCCGAACATCCTGAATCTGCTCGCGCAAAAGGGGCAGCACATGCCCCCGATTTTCGATCTGTTTATCGATCCTTACGACAAGGCAGGTACCACTGAACATGCAGAATCCGAACTGTCGAAGATCAAGGTCCCGTTCTACACAGGCTCAGGCTGGTACGGCTACACATACAAGACTCATCTGAACGGCGCACAGAACTATTTCGCCGCGGTCGATGCGCCCAAGAAGCTCATGCTGACGGGACCGGCTCACGTCGAGCGTCCTTTCCATTCTTTCCATCGCGAGATGCTGAAATGGTTCGATCACTGGCTGCGCGGCATCGAGACCGACGTCATGCGCGAGCCGCCCGTAAAGTATTGGGTGATGGGCGAAAACCGTTGGCGTACCGCCGCGAACTGGCCATTGCCGGAGACTCGGTGGACGAAACTCTATCTCAACAGTTGGGAACGCCTGGGTGCGGAGCCGTTTGTGCCGGCCAGCGTCGATCAGTTCATCCCGCCCGATGCCTTTGTGCAAATGCCGCCGACACAAACGAGGGTGATTCAGAAGCTCCGATACCTCACCGATCCGCTCCCTGAAGATCTGTTGGTCGCCGGTCCGATATCACTGACCTTGTTCGCGGAGATTGACCAGGAAGACACCAACTGGTTTGCGATCCTCAAGGATGCAGGGCCGGATGTGTCGGTGATGAGCGTCCGCGAAGGCGAACGTGAACGACCCGACGACATCCCCGAACGCGAGGTTACCCGCGGATGGCTCAAAGCATCCCTGCGCGCAACCGACGATAAGCGTTCAAAGCCGTGGAAGCCTTGGCATCTTCTGACGCGGGAAAGCCGCAAGCCGGTCGTGCCTGGCGAAATCAACGAATATCAGATTGAAATCATGGCGACGGCCAATCTGTTCCGCAAAGGCCACCGAATCTGCCTGGAGATCGCCAGCCTCGACCTTCCGACCGGCGTCGCGGGCGCCACCAACGCCGAGTACGTGCCGTATCACATCTGCAGCAGCAGACCCGTACTGCATAGGGTTTATCACGACGCCAACCGGCCTTCGCACCTGCTCCTGCCTGTCGTTCCGACCTGACGCACCTGAGCAATCACATCACGCAACAACGGGATCGTACATCGTCATGGAAATCAAACAGCCGACACGGCGGATCGTCACCGGGCACGATGCCCAGGGTAAGGCCGTGGCCCTGTTCGATGGACAAGTCACGCCACACCAAAAACGCCCGGGTGGCAACGCCATCTCCATGCTTTGGGTGACCACCGAGAGTCCGGCCGACATCGACGTCACCACCGACCGGACCCAGATCGAGGTCGGCGTCCCTCCGCCGCCGAACGGTTCGATCTTCCGGATCGTGGATTTTCCGCCGACCTCCGGCGCCGCTCCCGTCGATCACCACAAGATGCTGATCGGCATGGGCATCGATCCTGCGACGCAAGGCTATATGCGGCATGCAAACACGCATCGCACACGGAGCATCGACTATGCCGTCGTGCTGGATGGCGAAATCGACATGCTGATGGACGACACCGAAGTGCATATGAAGGCCGGCGATGTGCTGGTGCAGCAGGGAACCAACCACGCCTGGGTGAACAACGGCACCAAGCCGTGCCGTATCGCTTTTATTCTGATCGACGCACAGGAGCCGGCCGCCTGGAAGAAGCGCTGGAATAAATAATCGGCTCGCCAAGAGCCGGACATCACAGGGAGAAGACAATGAACATCTGGCCTCGCGTCCTTTTGGCAGTGGCAACGCTCGCAAGTTCTGGTGCACTCGCACAGACATATCCAACCCGATCGGTCACCATCGTTGCCGCGACGACCCCCGGATCGCTGCCCGATGTGCTGGCGCGCCGAGTTGGGCAAGAGCTCTCGCAAAAATGGGGTCAGCCGGTTGTGATCGAGAACCGGCCGGGCGGCGCCTATGCCATCGCGGCCTCGGCCGTGACCAACGCCCCGGCCGACGGCTACACGCTGCTCGTCAGCGAGGCCGGGCTTTACACGACCCAGCCGCATCTCGTGAAAAAGCGCAGAGATTATTCTGTCAGCGACTTGGTGCCGGTCACCGGAATGGCGAGCATCCCCCTGTCATTCGTCGCTCATCCGTCGCTGGGAGTGAATTCGATCAGCGATCTGATCGCGCTTGCCAAGGCGAAGCCGGGAGAAATCAACTACGGCACCACAGGCCCCGGCACTGCGCCGCACCTGGGCGTGCTTCTGCTCGAGAGCATGGCGAAGGTCAAAATGACGGCGGTTCATTACAAGGGCGTTTCTCTGGCCACGAACGATCTCATGGCCGGACATATTCCCCTTCTGGCGATCGCCCCTTCACTGGCCATGCAGGCTTACAAGGCCGGCAAGGTCAAGATGCTTGGCGTCGCCAGCACAAAACCGATTGCTCAGTTACCGGGCGTTCCGACCGTGGCCGAAGCCGTTCCCGGCTTCGAAATGAACGTTTCGTTTGCTGTCTTCGCACGCGCCGGAACTCCCAAAGACGTGATTGCCAAGATCAATGCCGACGTGCAGCAGATTATTGAAACTCCGGATTTCCGAAAATTCCTGGAGCCACAAGCGCTGCAGCCCATGCTCGGATCGCCGGAACAGCTCACGCGCTCACTGGCGGCCGAGTCCGACAGAATGGAAAAGCTTATCCGGGACGTCAATCTCTCCCTCGAGTGACCCCCTGCATCCCTTGAGACGCGGCCACACACATCGGCTTTAGCCGATTGCGATCCCAATGTGCCGAGGTCGGGTACGCCCGACTCGGTTGCCGCTCTTCAGGATGGGAGCGGATGCTTGTGGATCCCGGTGCGCGCGCCGATTGCCGCCAGCAGCGGAAACGGCGAGGAGAGCTGGCCGGCGAAGTGATGCACGCGAAAATAGGCGCCGTCGGCGCCGAGCTCCTCGGCCGCGACGGCAAGCTCGATCGATTGCAGGAGCGCGTCGGACGCCGAGCGTACTTGCGACTGCGGCGACGGGGTCCAGTGGCCGAAGGAGAGAAAGCCGATGTGCTTCATGGGGGCTGTCGTTGAGAGGAACGGTCGTGCCGGAGTAGCAATAGGTGTCGTCATCGACCTCGTACATGCGCAGGCTCAAGCTTTCTTGCGGTAAGCCTTGCGGATTTCCTCGCGACGCTGATCGCCGGTCAATCCACGCTCATCAAAATTCCTGGAACGCTTCTTCATCGCAGGCGTTCGCACAATTCCCTCAATGGCGCTGATTTTGGCAAATCGGGACGAGCCCAGCACAAACTGCCCAGTCTTGCTGTTTCTTTTGATGGGCTTGCCAGCAGTCTTCTTCGTGTATGTCGACATTTAATGCTACCATATCACAAGATAATTTGCACGCGGCCATGCAGCCACTATCGGATTGATTCAATTCAGAATTCTAGCTCGTAGATAGGTAGCGCCGAAGGCTCGCAACCCATCAACCTTTACGGTGAATTGGCTTAGTGCGCCTGGCTATTCCGTTGCTCCCCGGACACCGCGCGGCATTCTATGGATTTGTCCAGGAGACGTGTTGGGATTAGATTTAATTCATGGGCTACGGGGTTTTTATTCACCGGTTCGACTCGATTTACAAGGACAGTCCAGCCGAGCGTTATCAGTTTCCGGCTCAATATCTCGGCCGCGTAGAATCCTGCGTTGGCGATTGGATCGTCTATTACGAACCTCGCAAGGTCGCCCAGACGCGAGGCTACTTTGCCATAGCGAAAGTCGAGCGCGTCATTTCCGATCCTGAGGCGTCCGGAATGTACTTCGCTCTGATCGAACCCGGGAGCTATCTCGATTTTGCGAATCCCGTACCTTTTACCGATACATCGGGCGTGATTGAGAAAGGCGTCCTGAACGAACAGGGCAAAATATCTGGCCGCGCGCAATCGGCAGTCCGACCGCTTTCACCGGCAGACTTCCAGAGTATTGTTACGCTGGGCCTAAACGAGAGTGAGCCGTTGCTCCCACGCACCGGCGAAGAATTTGCACCGTCGGGCTTTCACGACGAGCAAGTGCCATTCGAGTTTGAGCAGAACCGCGAGCGAATGCGTTTTTCTGTATCAAGAATCGTGCGAGATCGAATTTTTCGTCGCAACGTTTTGCGAGCCTATTCCCAGCGCTGCGCCATCAGCGGACTTCGGCTGATCAACGGAAGAGGCCGCGCTGAGGTCGCCGCGGCGCATATCTGGCCGGTCGAAGCGAACGGCCCGGACATTGTGAACAATGGCATCGCCCTTTCGGGCACGGTGCACTGGATGTTTGACCGAGGCCTGCTCAGTCTGGCTGACGACCTGCAGATTTTGATCTCACGGCAGACCAACGACCCGGAAGGCATTCGCGCTCTGGTCAACAACAGCGGCTATGCACTTCCCACTCGCCACCCGATCGAACGCCCGCATCCTCATTTCCTGCAATGGCATCGCGAGAATCGCTTCAAGCGATAAACTGCTCGCCACGCCGGTTTACGGTGCTCTTGAGCCTGTCGAAAGACGGGCGTGAACGCCCTTTTGAAGGGGGAGGGTGGCCGGCCACCGCCGGCTCCGCCGCGCCCGGCCGCACCACCGGCACATGGCGCGGGTCGTGGCCGGTCCTGTCAAAGTCGCGCGAGCGGGTGACCAGGAAATCGATGATGTGGTTGCGCACCGCGTAATAGAGCGGGTGCTTGTGGATCGCCGCACTGCTCGACATAAAGCCGACAACCCTGCCTCGCGCATCAAATCGCCGGGGATTCGTTTCACCCGCAACCAGATTGCGGCGTCGCCGGACCGGCCCGCGCATCCACTCGGACCGAGCGCGCTGTCTTGCCAATTTCACGGCTCCATGCGACGCGAAGGGCATGACGGCAGACGTGACCATCAGTGACGGCAAGGGCGCGGGCGTGCGGCTGGAGCCGCATCCCTTGCGGGCGGCCATTCTCGGCGAAGTCCATGCCCGCCCGTTCACGCCGCTGGCGACACCCGCCCGAATTCTCCATTTCGCGTTCGACACCGCCGGCGACCGCGCCGGCGCCGACCGCTCGGCGCTGGCGGAGCTGTGCCAGCGGCGCGGGCTCAATGTCCCGAAGCCGTCCGACAAGCATCATCGCGTGGCATTCGGAACAGTCGTCCTGCGCTGGGAGCAGCATTCGGAATTCACCACATATACGTGGGAACTGGCCGCGCTGCCAGGAACCGAGGCTTTTCATCCGGGCGCGACCTCCTTCGCCTCGCCCATGACATTGGTGTCGCAGCCCGGCCCGCTGCTGGTCGCCATCGATCTGCATCTGCTCGCCGATGCCGCCGACCGCACCTCCCCCGAACACATGTTCCAGCGCGCGAGCCTGGCGGTCGCGGAGAATTCCGACGGCACCGCGCTCTATGCCACCGATTTCCAGCCTGATCCCGCCGGATTCGTGCGTATCCTGGTTCTCGACCGGGAGCTCGGCTCGGAGCGCGCCGGTGCTCTGGTCCAGCGCATCATCGAGATCGAGACCTACCGCACGCTGGCCTTGCTCGGCCTGCCGAAGGCGCAACAGCTGGCGCCCTCCATCAACTGGATCGAACGACGTCTGGCCGAAGTCACGGAAGAGATGCGGCGCGCAAAAGATCTCGCCGACAATCACCGGATGCTCGACGAATTGACGGCTTTGGCGGCCGAACTCGAGGCCGGCGCGGCGCAAAGCCTGTTCCGCTTCGGCGCCAGCCGCGCCTATGACGAGATCGTCAAATTGCGGCTGCAGACCATCGGAGAGCGGAAAGTCGGCGGCCTGCCGATCTGGTCGTCGTTTCTGGCCCGGCGCATGGCGCCCGCGATGCGCACCTGCGTCACCACCGAGGAACGGCAGGCCAACCTGTCGCGTAAGCTGGCGCGCGCCGCCAACCTGCTGCGCACGCGCGTCGACGTTGAGCAGGAACGCCAGAACCAGGAATTGCTGCAATCCATGAACACCCGCACGCGCCTGCAACTGCGCTTGCAGGCGACCGTCGAGGGGCTGTCCGTCGCCGCGATCAGCTATTATGTGGTCGGTCTGTTCGGCTATTTGGTGAAAGGCGCGCACGATGCCGGACTGGTGCATTTCGAGCCGAGCTATGCGACCGCCGGCTTTGTGCCGCTCGCGGCGCTGGCGATCTGGTGGATCGTGCGCAGGATCCGCAAGCGGCATATCGCCGGCGAGGTTTAGCCTTACATCGGTGGCGTCAGCCCGTCGCGTCCCACCGACACCCGCGCCGCGGACAATGTGCCGTCCGGCTGCTTCTGCGCCGCGACGATGAAGATCCTGGCGCCCGGCTTCAGTTCGGCCTTGTCTCCCGGCAGATAGGTCACGATAGGCGCCTCCGGCGGCACAATCACTTTCTTTTCGCCGTCCTTGTATTTCACCGTGATGGTTTGACCATCCACGCCGGCCACAGTCTGCTCGACCGTCGCATTGGTCATGGTGCTGCTCGGCCGCACATCCCACGGGAAATGTCCTTCGGCCGTGCCGCGCATCGCGTCCGGGAAGATATGGACATGCAGCGCGCGCTGGCTGCCGTCCGGCTGCGGCATGGCCGAGACGCCGATATAGGAACCGGGCTTGATCTCGGTGAGCTGCGTCTTGACGATGCCGGACACCGCGACATTCTCGGCAAGCCTGATCTTGAGATCGGTGCCGTCGCGCGCTTTCACGATGAGCACCGGTCCTTCGACAAGTACGATTTCCCCGCGCACGCGAACATTCTGCGGTTGCTGGGCAAATGCCGGGGTACCGGCCGCCAGCGTAGCGGCGACGAAACCTGCAAAAAACCTTGCGATCATGTGATCCTCCCGGAGCGCAACGCCGCAATGACGGCTCGGACCGGACGCAAACCCCGCCTGCGACGGCTTATTCCTCAGACTGTCTACGGCCCCGTCTTCCTGACCGGTATGCGGATGTGGGCAGCGGCGTTTCGCCGGGCTCTGGCGGGGCGCGCCAGACTGACGATAATGTCATCCAGCAACTGGTAAACCTTCTCGAGCTTGGCCGACCCGATATCCCGCGCAAGCGCGGCATAGATCGCTTCCGATTGCGGCGCCAGAGCCTCGAACAGGCGTCGCCCCTTGGCCGTCAGCGACACGATCACCCGGCGCTGATCGGTCTTGCTGCCGCGGCGGGAGATCAGACCGTCGGCCGCCAGTTTGGGAAGAATACGCGACAGACTGGCGGCATGCAGGCAGCAGCGCGCACCGAGATCGGCAATCTCAAGATCGTCGACTTCATTGAGCGCGCGGATGATGCGCCATTGCTGGTCGGTGAGCCCGCGCGCGGTGAGATGCGGACGGAAACGCTGCATCACGGCCTCGCGCGCCAGCATCAGCTGCATGGGCAGCGAGCGCTCGAACGGCCGCATGCGGGACGCGGATGTCATGTTTCGTCCGCGACCCGGTTGCGTAATATTCCGATTTCCGGCACCGACACTTCGACGATGTCGCCGGGGACAAGCCAGCGCGGCGGATCGAAGCGCGCGCCAGCCCCAACAGGCGTCCCCGACACAATCAAATCGCCGGGTTTAATGCTCATAAAAGTCGTGATGTACGCGATCAGAGCACCGAAGTCGAAGATAAGATTGGCGGTCGTGTCGTCCTGCCGAATTTCCCCGTTCACCTTTGTCGTGAGATGCAGCGATTTGCCCGGATCGATTTCGTCGGCGGTCACCATCCATGGGCCGATACTGCCGGTGGCATCCCAATTCTTGCCCTGGGTGACATTGAACTTGGCGTGCCGCACCCAATCGCGGATCGTGCCCTCATTGCACAGAGTATATCCGGCGATATAGCCGAGCGCGCTGTCCTTCGGCACCCGGCGTCCGTGACGGCCGATGACCAGCACGATTTCACCCTCGTAATCCAGCTGCTCGGATTCCGGGGGGCGGATGATCGGCTGCTCGTGTCCAACAAACGACTCCGGCACGCGGAAGAACATGCTCGGGTATGTCGACTGCTCCGAATTGTCCTTATATTCCGCGTTGCGGTTGGCGTAGTTGACGCCGATGCAGAGGATTTTCTCCGGCGCGACCACAGGCGGCAGAAGTTGCACATCGGAGAGCAAAACGTCGGGTCTTACACCCACCGCCGCGGCCTTCATCTCCTCCAGCGCACCCGCTTTCAGAACGTCGAGCAGAGACTTGAATCGCGGAACCCGCGCGCGCAGATCGACAATACCGTTATCCAACACCGCGCCAAAACTGCGCCGTCCGCGCAGAACATAGCTTGCGATTTTCATTCGGCAGCTTCCGCGGGCAGGAGACCGGCCTTGGCGAGCACGGCGTCGAGACGCTTTTCCAATTCCGGCGTTGCCGGCACCATGGGCAGGCGGTGTTCGTTACGGGGAATGATGCCAAGTCGCTTGGCCATGTATTTTATCGGAATGGGGTTGGTATCGTAGAAAATGGCCTTGTTCAGGCCGTGCAAACGATGATGAAGATCCTGCGCGGTTTTCAGATCGCCGCGCCAGATGGCTTCGCACATATCGGATAACACGCGCGGACGCAAATTGCCGACCGCGTTCATCAGTCCGCAGGCGCCGATCGCCATCATCGGGAAGGACAATTCCTCAAGCCCGACAAAAATCCTGAAATCCGGTCCGACGGTCGCGAAACATTCGGTGACGAAATCCAGATCGAGCGAAGCGTGCTTCATGCCGACGAAATTTGGCGACTTGTCTTTCAGCTCCTTGACGGTGTCGATCTTGACGTCGATCGCGGCGCGGCCTGGAATATGATAGATCATCCAGGGCAGGTCGATGCCATGCATCACGTCGAGATAATAGGCGACCATGCCGCGCTGCGGCGGACGCGTGTAATACGGTGTCACGATCAGCAGCGCATCGGCGCCGGCCTTGGCCGCGTGCTCGGTAAGGATTTTCGTTTCCCAGATCGACTGCGAACCAGTGGCTGCGATCACCGGAACGCGCCCCTTCACGACCTCGATCGTGTGGGAGACTAGACGATTGCGCTCTTCCGTCGTGAGCGACGCGGGCTCGGAGGTCGTGCCGGTGACCAGAACGCCGTGGGAACCCTGGTCGATCTGCATCTGAACCAGACGCGCATAGGTGTCATAATCCACCTCTCCGTTCCGGAACGGCGTAAGCAGCGGCGGAATCGAGCCCTTCAGGCGATCAGGCGGCAGCGGCATGAACGTTCCTCCGGCTTTTTGTCGTCTGGCGGTCGGCTAACGGCTTGACGTCCGGCCCAGCCCGATGATTAACATGTTAAGGGTTTCAGGCCGGGTGCGTCAACGATTCCATGACCAAGAATCCCGGGAGGAAGAGCCTATGCCGCACGTCATCGTGGAATATTCTGCCAATCTCGACGGCAAGCTCGACATCCGGGGGCTTGTGAACGACCTGCATCAGGTCGTGGTCGACAGCGACGTGGCCGAGGTCGCGGCAATCCGCACTCGCGCCAAGCGGCGCGATGTCTATCGCGTGGCCGATGGCGATCCGAAGAACGCCTTCGTGCACGTCGTGATGCGGCTGCGCATCGGACGCAGCGCGGAGCAGTTGAAAACGCTGTCGGAAGCCCTGCTCGCCGCCACAGACAACACCCTGCAGCGCGCCTACGCCACACATCCGACGGCGATCACCGTCGAGATGGAGGAGATTGACAACATCACCGCGCGCAAGAACACCATCCGCAGCACACCGGAGAAGGCGACGTGACCGCGCTCGAGACCGCAATAGCGAAGGCGGAAGGCTATCTGAACCGCTTCCGCAAGGGCACGGTCCCCCACCTGATCGACGGCAAACCGGATTCGGGCGGCAACGGCACGTTCGAGACGCTGTCGCCTGTGGACAACACCGCACTGGCGAAGGTCGCCCGCGGCGGCGCGGCCGAGATCGACCGCGCGGCAAAAGCCGCGATGAAAGCGTTCCGCACCACGTGGAACCGCACCTCCGGCGAACAGCGCCGTGACATCCTGCACAAGATCGCCGATGCGATCGAGGCGCGCGCAGACGAGATCGCGCATATCGAGTGCATGGATACCGGCCAGCCGATCCGCTACATGGCGAAGGCGGCGTTGCGCGGCGCGGAGAATTTCCGCTTCTATGCCGACCGCGCGCCGAACGCCGCCGACGGCCTGTCGCTGCCGACCGACACCCATCTGAATTACACGCTCCGCCAGCCGATCGGTCCAGTCGGCGTGATCACGCCCTGGAATACGCCGTTCATGCTCTCGACCTGGAAGATCGCACCCGCGCTCGCGGCCGGCTGCACGGTCGTGCACAAGCCGGCGGAATGGTCGCCCCTCAGCGCCATGCTGCTGGCGGAAATCTGCCACGAGGCCGGATTGCCGGGCGGCGTACTGAATGTGGTGCATGGCTTCGGCGAAGAGGCCGGCAAGGCGCTGACCGAACATCCCGACATCAAGGCCATCGGCTTTGTCGGCGAAAGCGCGACCGGATCGCTGATCATGCAGCAGGGCGGTCCGACGCTGAAGCGCGTGCATTTCGAACTCGGCGGCAAGAATCCCGTTATCGTCTTCGCCGATGCCGATCTCGATCGCGCGCTCGATGCCTGCCTGTTCATGATCTATTCGCTGAACGGGGAGCGCTGCACTTCCTCCAGCCGCGCCTTGGTCGAAGCCTCTACCTATGACGAATTCGCGAAGAAGGCGGCGGAGCGCGTCAAGAAGATCAAGGTCGGACATCCACTCGATCCCGCGACCGAGATCGGCCCGCTGATCCACGCGCGTCATGTCGAAAAGGTCTTGAGTTATGTCAATGTCGCGCAAGAAGAAGGCGCCACCATTGCTGTCGGCGGCGGACGCGCAAATGGCGGACATGGAAACTTTGTCGAGCCGACGCTCTACACGCAGGCGCGGCAGGACATGAGGATCGCTCAGGAAGAAATCTTCGGACCGGTGCTGACCATGATTCCTTTTGCGGACGAAGCAGAAGCACTGTCAATCGCCAACGACGTGCGCTACGGCCTCGCCGCTTATCTGTGGACCCGCGATGTCGGCCGCGCGCATCGCGTTGCGCAACAGGTGGAAGCTGGCATGGTGTGGGTCAATTCCGAGAATGTGCGCCATCTACCAGCGCCGTTCGGCGGGGTGAAGTCGTCCGGCATCGGCCGTGACGGCGGCGACTATTCCTTCGACTTCTACATGGAGACGAAGAACATAGCGATCGCGCTCGACAATCACAAGATTCCGAAAATCGGAGGCTGACCGCAATGCCCGTCCGCAAGCCGAATTTCACCCCGCCCTTCAACATCGTGCGCGCGAGCCATGTCGATTTCGGCGTGCGCGATCTGGCGAAGTCAAAAGCTTTCTACGTCGACTGCCTGGGCTATCTGATTACCGATGAAACCCCGGATGCGCTCTATCTGCGCGCGGTCGAGGAGCGCAACCACCATTCGATCGCGCTGCGCAAAACCAAGGAGCCGATCGTACACGCCCTCGGCTTCAAGTTGGCGAGCGAGGAGGATCTCGACCGCGCCGCCTTCTGGTTCGCCCACAAGGGCTTTCCGACCTCGTTCCCGGAGGCGCCCTATCAGGGCCGTACGCTGCGAACCTGCGACATGTTCGGGATGCCGCTGGAATTCTATTTCCGCATGGACCAGGCCGAATGCATGTTGCGCAAATACGCCGCCTACAAGGGGGCGCGCATTCAGCGCATCGACCACATCAACTGCTTCACGCCAGACGTGCAGGCGTCCTATGAATTCTACAACGAGATCGGTTTCCGGCTGACCGAATATACCGAGACCGAAGGCGATGCCCCGAAACTCTGGGCGGTGTGGATGCACCGCAAAGGCAATGTCCACGATCTCGCCTTCACCAACGGCGCGGGTCCCCGCCTGCATCACATCGGCGTATGGACAGCAAGCTCGCTCGACATCCTGCACATCTGCGACGTGATGGCGTCCAGCGGATTCCTGTCCAACATGGAGCGCGGGCCAGGCCGGCATGGCATTTCCAACGCCTTTTTTCTCTATACCCGGGACCCCGACAATCACCGGGTCGAGTTGTTCACGTCGGATTATCTGACCGTGGACCCCGATCTTGAACCTTATCGCTGGTCGCTGCGCGATCCGCAGCGGCAGACGCTCTGGGGCCAGCCGGCACCGAAATCCTGGTTCGAGGAAGGCTCATTGTTCGAAGGCGTGCCGGTGCGGCAGCCAGCGCTGGATGCGCAGCCAATCGTGGCGAGGTAGGCGGAGGTTTCGACCAATCCACTCCGTTGCCCCCGGTCTTGACCCGGAGGTCCGCGTCTTTCTTTAGTGTGCATGGAATCAAGCGTGGACGGCCGACAAGTCCGGCCACGACGACACCGAGAGGCCATGCACAATTCAATGAGATCACTCTTCATCGACTGCAATCACCAGCTTGCTCCGGTTTTCGCCCGCGTCCACCGGACGGACGATCCTCCGATCGACGTCAACACGCAGTCGTTCAGGACCGAAGACCTGCCGCGCCTGCTGGACGGCTACGCCATCGCGATTGACGACCATTCCGCAATGCCCACCTCGATCGTGGCGCAATGCCGCAGCCTGAAGCACATCGTGTTTCTGGGGACCGGCGCGGCGAGCTACATGAACCTGGCGGAGTTGAAGGAGTTCGGTATCACGGTTCACACCATCCGCGGGTACGGCGACACCGCGGTGGCCGAACACACGATCGCGCTGATGTTCGCCGCCGCGCGCGATGTGGCAAAAATGGACCGCACATTGCGCGCTGGTACCTGGAAGCCGCTCGAAGGGACGCAGCTTCTGGGTAAGACGCTCGGAATTATCGGCCTCGGCGGCATCGGCCGTGAAGTGGCGCGCATCGCCAAGGGCATCGGCATGGAGGTGATCGGCTGGAATCGCACCCCGCATGCCGACATTACGGTACCGCTGGTCGGGATCGACGACTTGCTGGCGCGCTCCGACGTGGTCTCGCTGAACCTGACACTTGGCGAGGAAACCCGCAATTTCCTCAATGCCGAGCGCATCGCGCGCATGAAGAAGGGCGCCATCTTCGTCAACACCGCCCGCGGCGCCCTGCTGGATGAGAATGCCTTGATCGCCGCGCTGAAAGCCGGACACATCGCCCATGCGGGGCTCGACGTGTTCCAGACCGAGCCACTGCCGGCCAATCACGCCCTCACCCAGATCGACAATGTGACCATCACGGCGCATTCCGCCTTCCGCACACTGGAGGCCTCGATGACGCTGCTGCGGCGGGCCATCGACATCGTGAAGACGATCAACATCTGAAACTTTTTTGCCCCTCCCGCGTTAGCGCTCGTTGGAGGGTGACCAATGGCGGATCAGAAAACTCTGGCGGCTGTGGCCTCGCATGGTGCCGCGCGCCTGCCGTCCGTGGATGTCAACAGCTACAATGTGGAACTGAAGGACGACGAAGGATTCATCGGCGACCGCGCCAGCAAGGGCGCGTTCCGCGACATCATCGAAAACTGGCGCAAGCCGCTGCGGAAAGCCGGGGAAGACCCATTTGGCGACGAGCCCAGCGAGGCGATTTCCAAGAAATCGCTCGATGAGTTGCTGAGCAACGGCGAGGCCGAAGCCGCGGGCGTTCTGCAAGGCGCGATCGAGGATTTCTCGCAGCAACTTGCCATCATCATCCGCCGCTTCCTCAAGCTGAAAGCCTGGGCCAAGACCGAGCGCATCGTCGTCGGAGGCGGCTTTCGCGCCAGCCGCGTCGGCGAACTGATCATCGGCCGCACGGCGGTCATCCTGAAGGCCGACAAGGTCGATATCGACCTGCGGCCGATTCGGAACGATCCGGACGAGGCCGGGATTATCGGCGCGGCGCATCTCGCACCGTCCTGGATGTTCAAGGCGCATGACGCCATTCTCGGCGTCGATATCGGCGGCACCAATATCCGGGCCGGCGTGATCGATCTCAATCTCAAGAAGAAGGCGGATCTCTCCAAGGCCAGCGTCTGGAAATACGAACTCTGGCGGCATGCCGACGAGGACGACGTCAAGCGCGAAGATGCGGTCGAGAGCCTCGCCGCCATGCTGAAACGATTGATCGCGAAGGCAAAAAAAGAGAGCCTCGCGCTTGCGCCGTTCATCGGAATTGGCTGTCCGGGCAGGATTGAGGAGGATGGCTCGATCGACCGCGGGGCGCAGAACCTGCCCGGCAACTGGGAATCCAGCCGCTTCAACCTGCCCAAAAGCATCCATGAAGCGATCCCGAAGATCGGCGAAGACGATACTGCGATCGTTCTGCATAACGACGCCGTGGTGCAGGGCCTGTCGGAGGCGCCATTCATGCAAGACGTCGAGCATTGGGCGGTGCTGACCATCGGCACCGGGCTGGGCAACGCCAAATTCACGAATCGCAATGCCGACTGACGTGGCACCCTGCAACCAACCTGACGCCGGTCGCCCACCCTTCGTCACCCGCCCCACGGAACGATGACAAAAGCGCATTGACGCGCTCGCCTCCGCGCATCAAGAATAAGAAAAACAGAATGTGGGGAGGGTAGCGTGAAGCCGGCGCCGTTTGCCTACGCCAAAGCTCGTTCAGTCGAGGATGCCATCGCGCTGTTGGCGCAGCATGGCGAAGGCGCCAAACTGCTGGCCGGCGGGCAGAGCCTGATCGCCACCCTCAATATGCGGCTGTCGGCGCCCAGGATCCTCATCGATCTGAACGGGATTGCCGGCCTGAACAGTATCACGCTGAAAGGCGGCGAGGTCGAGATCGGCGCGATGACGCGGCACGCTGAGATCGAGCGCTCCGATGTGATCAGGAAACACGCGCCGCTGATTGCCATGGCGATGCCGCACATCGCCCATCCCGCCATCCGCAACCGCGGCACCATCGGCGGTTCGATCGCCTTCGCAGATCCAGCGGCGGAATTGCCGGCCTGCCTGCTGGCGCTCGGCGGCTTGGTCGAGATCGCAGGCCCCAAAGGCAAGCGGACGGTGAAGGCCGACGATTATTTCAAGGGACTATACGAGACCGCCATCGGCGCGTGCGACATGCTCACCGGCATTCGCCTGCCGGCGGCACCCGCCGCATCGCGCTACGGCTTCGCCGAACTGTCGCGCCGACACGGCGACTATGCCGTCGCGGGACTGGCCGCATCGGCGACGTTCGCCAGCGGCAAACTGACGAAGGTGCGGCTGGCCTTTTTCGGCGTCGATCTGACGCCGGTGCGCGCGAAAGCCGCGGAAATGGCGCTGGCAGGCGGGGATCTCGACAAGGCGGTTGCCGCACTCGCCTCCGATCTCGATCCGCCAGACGACATCCAGGAAAACGGTGCCGTGAAAAAACATCTTGCGGGCGTGCTGCTGCGTCGCGTTGTGCAGCAACTGACGGAGACGCGCGCATGAACGAAATGTGCGACATCTCCCTCACCGTCAATGGCGAACGGGTGAGCGAACGGGTCGAGGCGCGTAAGTCCCTGGTCGATTTCCTGCGCGACGACCTGACCCTGACCGGTAGCCATGTCGGCTGCGAGCATGGCGTCTGCGGCGCCTGCACGGTGCGGGTCAATGGCGAGATCGTGCGTGGCTGCCTGATGCTGGCTGTGCAATGCGACGGCGCGAGTGTCGAGACCATCGAAGGCGTATCCGACAGCGGCGAGATCGCCGATCTGCAGGAGGCGTTCCAGAAACGCAATGCGCTGCAATGCGGCTTCTGCACACCCGGCATGCTGCTGACGGCGCAGGATCTGCTGTCGAACGATCAGACACCGAGCCGCGATCATATCCGCGAACACATTTCAGGCAATTACTGCCGCTGCACGGGCTATCACGCGATCGTGGATGCGGTGGAATCGGTGGCGCAGGCGCGCAAGGGGAGCCGCAAGTGAAAATCGTCGCCGATGTCCCCTCCCCGCTCACCGCCCTCGACCGGCCCAATTCCTATATCGGCCGCGCGGTCCCGCGTCCCAATCTGGCACGGCTGACGCAGGGACGCGCGCAGTATGTCAGCGATGTGGTGCTGCCGCGCATGGCACATGTCGCCTATCTTCGCTCGCCTTACGCACATGCCCGCATCACAAGGATCGACAAGACCGCTGCCGAAAAGGGGAAAGGCGTGATCGCCGTCGTCACCGGCGCAGAATTGTCGAAAGTCATCACGCCATGGGTCGGCGTGCTGTCGCATCTGAAAGGCATCAAATCGGCGCCACAACATGCCGTCGCGGTCGATCGCGCCTGCTGGCAGGGCGAGGCGGTGTGCGCTGTCGTCGCCCGAACGCGCGCCGAGGCCGAGGATGCCTGCGAGCTGATCGGAATCGACTACGAGGAACTGACCCCGGTCACCGATCCGGAAACCGCGCTCGACAAGGCGACGCCGGTCATCCATCCTGAGCTCGGGGACAATCTCACCTTCGAGCGCACACTCGATGCCGGAGAAGTGGACAAGGCATTCAGGGAGTCCGACGCAGTGGTCGAGGCAACCTTCGTTTTCGGCCGCCATACCGGCGTCTGCAACGAGCCGCGCGCCATCGTCGCCGACTGGAACCCCGGCGAACAGCGCCTGACCGTCTATCACGGCACCCAGGCGCCGCACATGATGATGAACCTCTTTGCCAAGCATCTTGGCCTGGAGGAATACCAGGTGCGCGTGCTTACCAAGGATGTCGGTGGCTCCTTCGGCATCAAGGTCCACACCTATGCAGACGAGATGGCCGTGGTGGCGCTGTCAAAATTGCTCAAGCGCCCGGTGAAATTCGTCGCCGACCGGATCGAGAGTTTTGTCACCGACATCCACGCCCGCGACCATCGCGTGAAGGGCAAGATCGGCGTGATGCAGGACGGCACCATCACCGCCTTCGAGATCGACGACCTCACCGGTATCGGCCCCTATTCGGTCTATCCGCGCACCTCCGGCATCGAGGCTAACCAGGTTGTGAACCTGACCGGCGGCCCATACAAGTGCCCGAATTATCGCGCCCGCGCGCGCGTGGTGTTCCAGAATAAAAACGTCATGTGCCAGTACCGCGCTGTGGGACACCCGATCGCCACCGGCGTGACCGAAGGCCTGGTTGATCTCGCAGCCGCGAAGATCGGCATGGACCCGGCCGAATTGCGCCGGAAAAATCTCTATCCTGACGACGGCTATCCGGCGACGGGGGCCTCCGGCATCAAGTTCGAAAAGCTGTCACACCACGCCTCGCTCGACAAGATTCTGGCGATGATGGACTACAAGGCGCTGCGAGCCGATCAGGCGGCAGCGCGCAAGCAGGGCATTCATCGCGGGATCGGTTTCGCGTCGTTCATCGAAGTGACCAATCCGAGCGCGGCCTTCTATGGGGTCGGCGGCGCGCGCATTTCGTCGCAGGACGGCGCAACCGTGCGGCTCGACGCAACCGGCGCGATCTTTATCCATAGCGGCGTTACTGAACAAGGCCAGGGCGCGGAAGCGGTGCTGGCACAATGCGTCGCCTCTTCCTTCGGCGTACCGATTGATCGCGTGCGCGTCATCACCGGCGACACCGACAACGTACCCTATGGCGGCGGCACCTGGGCCTCGCGCGCGGCTGGGATCGGCGGAGAAGCGGCCTGGCAGGCCGGAAAGGCATTGCGGCAGAACGTGCTGGCAGCAGCGGCCTCCATCCTGCAGGCGCAGCCCGAGGGGCTCGACATCAAGGACGGCATCGTGGTCGACAAGGGCACCGACCGCGAGCGGATCACGCTCGATGAGGTGGCGCGCATCTGCTATTTCCGGCCCGACACCCTGCCGCCCGGCTTCCAGGCCGAGTTGATGGCGACGCGGCATTATGTGCCGCGCGCCTGGCCGTTCGCTTTCACCAACGGCGTCCAGGCGAGCTATCTGGAAGTCGACACCGACACCGGCTTCGTGAAACTGCTGAGACACTGGTGCGTGGAGGATTGCGGCACCGTGATCAATCCGCAGCTTGTGGACGAGCAAATCCGCGGCGGCATCGTGCAAGGCCTCGGCGGCGCGCTTTTCGAGAACTGCCTCTATGACGAGCGCGGACAGATGCTGAACGGCAACATGGCGGATTATCTGGTGCCGATGGCCATGGAAATGCCGGACATGGAGATCGGGCACGTGGTGACGCCTACGGCCGACTCGGAGCTTGGCGCCAAAGGCGCGGGCGAAGCCGGCACCGCCGGCGCACCGGCCGCCGTGATGAACGCCATCAACGACGCCCTGCGCCCGCTCGGCGCAATTTCACTAACTGAAATGCCGTTCACGCCGGGGCGCATTTTGAAGGCGCTGGGCAAAGTGTAACCGCATAGCCTCACTAGACGGCACAGCATCATCCGGTCAAAATCCGCCCCGCTTGCAACAAGACTGCCGGAGCAACCGGTGGATCACGGGAGGTCTGTGTGAATATCAAGGTCGGCAAAGAGGCTATCGAGAAGGCGTCGCAGGAACTAAGCAACTGGGGCCGTTGGGGCAAGGATGACCAGATCGGCACGCTCAACCACATCACGCCGCAGGACATCGTCCAGGCCGCAAGCCTGATCCGCACCGGCAAGGTGTTCGCGCTAGGCATTCCGCTCGACCGTAACGGCCCGCAGACCGGCCTGTTCGGCGGTCGCTTCAACCCGATCCATCAGATGCTGGCGACCGGTACGGACGCGGTGGCCGGCCAACAGGACTGGAACAAGATCCGCTATGCCGACGACACGCTGAATCTCTGCGTGCAGGGCGCCACGCACTGGGACGCGCTCGGCCACATCTTCTACGAGGACAAGGCCTATAACGGTCATGATGCCAAGCTGATCGACTCGCGCGGCCTCTCGGTGCTCGGCATCGAGCATTCCAAGAGCAAGATGGTTGGTCGGGGCGTGCTGCTCGACATCGCGCGGCATCGCGGTGTCGACTGGCTGAAGGACGGCGAAGGCATTTCCAACGACGAACTCGACAGATGCGCCAAAGACCAGAATGTCGATATCCGCAAGGGCGATTTCGTCATCGTGCGCACTGGCCAGATGGAGCGCTGCCTCAAGGAAGGCGAATGGGGTGGCTATGCCGGCGGCGACGCGCCCGGCGTGAAATTCGAGAATTGCTACTGGTGCCAAGACAAGCAGATCGCCGCGATTTGCTCCGACACCTGGGGCGTGGAAGTGCGGCCGAACGAGACCACGGAGGCGAACCAGCCCTGGCACTGGGTCGTGATCCCCGCCATGGGCCTGTGCATGGGCGAGATCTTCTATCTTAAGGAACTGGCGGAAGACTGTGAGAATGACGGCATCTACGAATTCTTCTTCGCTGGCCCGCCGCTGATCATTACGGGCGGCACCGGCTCGCCGATCAATCCGCAGGCGATCAAGTAAGCAACCGCCTCGTCAGAGATAAAAGCAGGGAGGACGCCATGGCCCGTCACCTCAAGTGCGGCATGGATGCGACGGTCGCCGAAGCGGCGGACGCCAAGGTGCGCGGCACCGTCGAAGACATTCTGGGCGATGTGAAAGCGCGCGGTGACGCCGCCATCCGCGATCTGTCGAAGAAATTCGATAACTGGGAACCGGCGAATTTCCGCCTCACGCCGCAGGAGATTGAACACGCAATCTCCCAGGTCTCCAGGCGAGATATCGAAGACATCAAGTTTGCGCAGGCGCAGGTGCGCAACTTCGCGCAGAAGCAACGCGAAACGATGCAGGACCTGGAAGTGGAAACGCTGCCCGGCGTCGTCCTCGGCCACAAGCATGTTCCGGTGAATTCCATCGGCTGCTATGTGCCTGGCGGCCGCTATCCGATGGTGGCGTCGGCGCATATGTCGATCGTCACCGCGCGCGTCGCAGGCGTGAAGCGCATTATCGCCTGCGCGCCGCCATTCAAAGGCGGACCGCATCCTGCGATCGTCGCCGCCATGCATTTCGGCGGTGCCGATGAAATCTACGTGCTGGGCGGCGTGCAGGCGGTGGCGGCAATGGCGCTCGGCACCGACGCGATTTCACCGGTGGATATGATCGTCGGCCCTGGCAATGCCTATGTGGCGGAGGCGAAGCGGCAATTGTTCGGACGCATCGGCATCGACCTGCTGGCCGGACCGACCGAGACCCTGATCATCGCCGACGACAGCGTGGACGCGGAAATGTGCGCGACCGACCTGCTGGGGCAGGCCGAGCACGGCCCGACCTCCCCTGCCGTGCTCATCACCAATTCCGAGAAGCTCGCCAAGGAGACGATGGCGGAAGTCGAGCGACTGCTGTCGATTCTGCCTACCGCGGACGCCGCGGGCCAGGCCTGGAGGGATTTCGGCGAAGTGATTGTCTGCGACAGCGTGGACGAGATGGTGGCGGAGGCCGACCGCGTCGCTTCCGAGCATGTGCAGGTGATGACCCGCGATCCTGACTATTTCCTGAACAACATGACCAATTACGGCGCGCTGTTCCTCGGCCCGCGCACCAACGTGGCCTATGGCGACAAGGTGATCGGCACCAATCACACCCTGCCGACCAAGAAGAATGCGCGCTTCACCGGAGGTCTGTGGGTCGGAAAATTCCTCAAGACCTGCACCTATCAGAAGGTGATGACCGATCAGGCGAGCGCGATGATCGGAGAATATTGCTCGCGGCTCTGCGTGCTGGAAGGTTTTCTGGGTCACGCCGAGCAGGCCAATATCCGTGTGCGCCGCTATGGCGGACGCAACATCGCCTATGCGACTGCGGCGGAGTAAGCGTTTGATGAAACCGCATCGAATCTTATCCGTATCTCATCTTTTGAAAGCAGATATGGATGATCCCAATGCTCAAGATCGTGCCCATTTACGCGGCATTTCTTGCCGCGATGTTTGTCGTCTTATCGATCCGCGTGATCGCGTTGCGACGATCCAAAAAACTGTCGCTTGGCTTTCAGGACGACGTTTCGCTGGAACGTCGCGTGCGCGTACAAGCCAATTTTTCCGAATATGTACCGCTCGCGTTACTGCTGTTGGCGTTCGTCGAATTGCGCGGTTCACCGGCTTGGCTGCTTCACGCAATGGGTATTCTGCTGATCGCCGGCCGGTTGAGCCATGCTTACGGCGTCAGCCAGACCAATGAGAGCTTCATCTTTCGTGTGACCGGCATGGCCGTGACATTTACAGTTATCCTGATTACAATCATAGCAATCTTGGCGCAGGCTTTCTGGTAGGAAAGAGCTGGTGAGTTCTCTTCTCCCAATAATCCCATCCTTCCGCCTCGACGGAAAGCGCGCCCTAGTCACTGGTGCCGGACGCGGCATCGGACTGACCGCCGCTTCGGCTCTGGCGGAGGCCGGAGCCCATGTGACGCTTGCCGCGCGCACCACCGGGGAAATCGAGGAAGCCGCCGACGCGATCCGCAAGCGCGGCCAGCAGGCCGAAGCGTTGACCCTCGACGTCACTGACATCGAGATGACGCGCGCCGCCGTTGCCAAAGCCGCGCCATTTAATATCCTCGTCAACAATGCCGGCATGAATCGGCCCAAGATGCTGTCCGACGTCACAGTCGACGATTTCGACACCATCATGGGGCTCAACGTGCGCGCGGCTTTTTTCGTCGCGCAGGCTGTGGCGAAGCGCCTGCTGGACGCGAGGCTCCCCGGCTCGATCATCAACATCTCCTCGCAGATGGGCCATGTCGGCGCGGCGCGGCGCACCGTCTATTGCGCCTCCAAGCACGCGATGGAAGGCTTCACCAAGGCGATGGCGATCGAGCTTGCGCCGCACAACATCCGCGTCAATTCGTTGGGGCCTACCTTTCTTGAGACGCCGATGACGCGGCCGTTCTTCGAGAACAAGGCATTCAAGAACGAGGTGCTCTCGAAGATCAAGCTCGGCCGGCTCGGTCAACTGGAGGAACTGACCGGCGCCATCGTGTTCCTCGCCTCCGACGCCTCCTCGCTGATGACCGGCTCGGCGCTCATCCTCGACGGCGGCTGGACCGCGGAGTGACCGGAAAACACATGACGGACGACACATATAAAGACCGGCAGAACCTCGAATTCTTCCAGTGGCCGGAACTGTCGAAGATTTTCCAGCAGCTCGCCGAGCTGGTGATGGTGTCGCCCAACAATTTGCCCAAGCGGCTGCGCGGCGAGATATTCACCATGGCGAGCATCGCGGGCGGCTGCCAGCATTGCCAGGCTCATGGCGCCTACACGCTCAATCTTCTGGGCGTCGATCCGGCGCGTATCCGCGACATCTGGGTGTTCGAACAGTCTCAGACATTCAGGGAGGCCGAAAAGGCCGCGCTGCGGCTCGCGCGCGACGGCGCGAGCGTGCCCAACATGGTCGAGCCGACGCATTTCTCCGATCTTCGCAAGCACTATTCCGACCGGCAGCTAGTAGAGATGCTCGCAGTCATCAGCCTGGCCGGCTGGTTCAACCGCTGGAATAACTCGATCGCGACCGTGACTGATCAGGAATCCGTGGATTGGGCACAGGACCATCTAAAGGATGTCGGCTGGACGCTCGGCAAACATGCAGGCGAAGCGCACGAAAAGCGCCGCAAACATCCCCGTTCGGGCGAAAAGGACGGGATCGAGTATTGACCCCGTTATTGCCGGATCAAGTTCCCCGGTGACGCGAAAGTCATGTGCCAAGCGCGAACACTTCCATGTTGATGCAGTTCGGCGGACGCCGGCCTTCGACAATGGCGTGGATGTTGTCGACCACGATGTGCGCCATGGATTCGCGCAGTTCGAACACCGCGCTGCCGAGATGCGGCGTCAGCACCACATTGTCCATCTTCAACAAAGCCGACTCGATCTTGGGCTCGTTCTCATAGACGTCGAGACCGGCACCTGCGATGCGACCCTCCTCCAGCGCCCGCGCCAGAGCCGGCTCGTCGATCACCGGCCCGCGCGAGGTGTTGATAATATAGGCGGTGCGCTTCATCAGCGCGAATTGCCGCGTGCTCATCATGTGACGGGTTTCGTTGTTGAGCGCGGCATGCATCGACACAAAATCGGATTCCCCGAGCAGCCGATCCAAATCGGTATAGATCACGCCGAGCTTCTGCTCCTCGCTCTCCGGCATACGACGCGGATCGGTGTAAAGGATCCGCATGCCGAATCCGGCCGCGCGGCGCGCCATCGCCTGTCCGATGCGGCCGCCGCCGACAAGGCCCAGCGTTTTTCCGGTCACACCGGTACCAGCAAGATGATTGGATTGCGAACCGGGAAAGGCGCCGGCCCGCACCAGCTTGTCGCCTTCCACCAGCCGCCGCGCGACCGCCAGCAGCAGGCCGAACGCAATGTCCGCGGTAGCATCGGTGACCACAGCGGGAATGTTGGTGACCGGAATTTTCCGCGCAGTCGCTTCCGCGACGTCGATACCGTCGGGCGTGATGGTCATCGACGTCACCGCCTTCAGGTTGGGATTGGCGGCCAGCACGTCACGATCGACCTTGTCATGCAGCAAGGATAGCAGGATGTCGTTGCGCGCGACACCCTGGATCAGTTTCGGCTTGGCCAGGATGCGGCTGGAATCCTGGTTGATCTCAACGTCGGCGATTTCACGCAGCCGCACTAAGGCACTTTCCGCGATCGGCTGCGTCACGAACACTTTCGGCCGCATCAAATTCCCCTCGAACATACGGCAGGTCTATCGCCCGCCGTGCGAACCAATATAGTAACGTCCAATCCCGGCCAAGACGGGCAAAACTAATGGGGGGCATAAGAATGGCTCAAGGGCAGAAGGGCAGCGTCGGTATCATCGGACTTGGCATCATGGGCGGCGCCTTCGCCAAGCATCTGGCCGCGGCCGGGTGGAAAGTCTGGGGCTATGACACCGATTCCGCGCGCTGCAAGGCGATGGCGAGGCTCGGCGTGCAGATTGTTGACGATGTGAAAAGTCTTGCGGCCGCCTCCCCTGTCATCCTGACGAGCCTGCCCCATCCCGACGCGCTGGCGGCCGCCGCAGACGCCATCGCCGCCTCCCATATTCCGCCGCGGGTGATCGCCGAATGCAGCACCTTCCGGATTGAGGACAAGCAGAGCGCGGAGAAAATCCTGCGCAAGGCCGGGCATACGATGCTCGATTGCCCGGTCAGCGGCACCGGCGCGCAGGCAGCGGTAAAAGATTTGCTGGTTTATGCCAGCGGGGACAGCGCGGCGATCCGCAAATTGCGACCGCTATTTGCGGACTTCGCCCGTCAGACCCACGATCTCGGCGCATTCGGCAATGGCAGCAAGATGAAATATGTCGCCAATCTCTTGGTGGCGATCCACAACGTGGCGGCCGCCGAGGCCATGGTGTTGGGCATGAAGGCCGGGCTCGATCCGAAACAGATTTTCCAGTTCGCGACCGGCGGCGCCGGCAATTCCCGCATGTTCGAGGTGCGCGGACCGATGATGGTAAGAGGCGATTACACGGACGCAACGATGAAGAACTACGTCTGGCAGAAGGACATGGCGGTGATCGGGGAATTCGCCGCCAAGCTCGGCGTGCCGACGCCGCTGTTCAGCGCGACACTGCCTGTCTATGCCTCGGCGATGTCGACCGGCTATGCCGAGCAGGATACCGGCGCGGTGTGCGGCGTGCTGGAGAAGATGGCGGGTCTGAAACGCAAGCGCGCAAAGAAGAAAAAATAGTGCTCACGCCTGCAGGAAATCCAAAGTGGCGGTCTCGATCATCACCGCCTCCGGAATGCTGTGACGCGCCGACGAGGACCGCTCCTCGTCGGTCAATTGTCCGGCCTGCAGATAGGCGCCCAGATGCCGGGCGCGCTGGATGATACGGCCGCCGACGCACAGGCGGGATTCTTCAAATCGTAGCAAGGCCCGTTCCACATCGTCGGATTGCTGCAGCGCCGTGACCAGTTCCCGCGCATCCTCGGCCGCCTTGGTGACGCCGGCCCCGACATGCGGGCGCGCGACAAAGGCCGCATCGCCGATGAGCGCGACACGGCCGAACGCCATGCGCGGCGATTCCAGATCGTAGATCGGCTGAAGGATCGGCTGCGTCGCCAGATTCACGATCTCCACGAATTGCGGGGCCAGCAGACGCCGGGCGGCCGAACGCATGTCCTCCAGGCACTTCCGGCGGATCAGCGGTGGCGGGATCGAGATCGCATGCATGGTCCCGTCTTCATCCGTGAGCAGGTCGACAAGTTCGGTCGCCTCGTCTGCCGGTCGATACCAGACCATATTATAGCGCAGATGGCCGGGGCGCAGGTCGTTGTCGGGTCCGGCGACCGGATAGCCCAGCATCTGCTCGCCCGGCGGCAGGCAGAACGCCATATAAGGAAAAATATCGCGATGCGTCGCCGACGATATGTCGCTCTCGGCAATCAGTGCGCGCCAGGCGACATATCCCGCATAACGCGGCGTGCTATCCGGCAGGCATTGCTGGCGGACCGTGGACCGCAAACCGTCGGCGCCGATCAGCAAATCCACTTCGGCGCGGCTGCCGTCGGTGAAATGCGCCGTGACCGATGCGCCGGTGTCCTCGAAGGAGCGCAGCGTCTTGCCACGATGATAATGCTGTGGCGGAAAGGCATCGCGCAGAAATCGATAGACCCGCTCCCACGCGGTCATGACTTGCGGGCATTCGCCTTCGAGGATCATGCGGCCGGCAGCGTCGAACACACGGCGCCTCTCGACCCGGACCCCAAGGTCGCGCGGAATCAGCGCGAGCGATTCCAGCGCCGCAATCAATTCGGGCTGGGCCACGATGCCGGCGCCGCGGCCGGACAGTTCGCCCTCCACGCGCTCGAAGACATCGACCTCCCAGCCGGCTTTACGCAGCATTAACGCTGCAAACAGGCCGCTCATGGAGCCGCCGATCACCAGTGCGCGCCCACCATGCGGGACATTTGTGGAGTTTCGTGACATTTGGTGTTGGCCTCGGACCTGCTATATATTTTTATAGGACGCTTTGGAGGACATACCATGGCACTCACCATGATGGATAAACAGGCCCTGACCACCAACCGCTCGGCCTGGTCGCCTGAACTCACCGCGGAACTCGAACGGGAACGCAACAATCCCAATCCCTGCGTCGGCTCGCATCTGCTGTCGGAAAACGAGCGCACACGCGTCTGGATGATCCGGCTGCAGCCAGGCGAACGCTTCGGCTTCCATCGCCATGTGCTGGACTATTTCTGGACCTCGGTCTCGGGCGGACGCGCGCGCCAGCATGTGCACGACGGCACGACGGTCGAATATACCTACCAGCCGGGCGAGACCCGTCATGAGAGCTACGGCCCGGGCGAAAGCAAGGTCCACGACCTCGAGAATATCGGCGACAAGGAAATGGTCTTCATGACCGTTGAGTTCCTCAGCAGCGCCAACAAGCCGTTGCCGCTGCCGGAGAGCGTGCGCAAGGCTGCCTAATCTATGCGGCGTTGTCTCGGATGCAAAACCGCCGGCCGCACCGGCGGTTTTTCTTTTCAAGTTAGACACGGCGGCCCACACAGTGGGCAAGACAACCTCGCAGGCCAGACACATCTGAAATCCGCTCCTCAAATGGACTAGCCAACCGGTTCAGCTTCCTGCAAACTGCTCTTAACAACAGGACGCGCCGTGCCCGGACGGCCCCGGCGACGGCCTGAGACGACAAACCACAAGAAGACGCAATAAGCGTCATCAGGGGGGATAATGACGGCCTGCTTCGGCACGACATGTTTGATGCGATCAATAGCCGACGCGCCTTCTGCGCGCGCGCTGACGCGCCAGCATTAAGACGCCCGAGGAACCGGCATGGACTTCCCTTTCGAGCTTCTTCTCAACGCTTTGATCGCCGGCCTTCTGCTCGGCGGCTTCTACGCCGCGGTGACGGTGGGCATCTCAATTTCGTTCGGCATTCTCGACATCGTGAATATCGCGCATCCGGCCTTCATCATCCTCGGCTCGTATATCGCCTATATCGTGAACCAGCGCCTCGGCCTGGACCCGATCCTGACCGCCGTCATCGTGCTGCCGGTCTTCTACATGCTCGGATCGGCGGTCTATCAGGTCTATTATCTCTCGTTCGAGAAGCGCGGACAGGAAGCGTTGCGCGGGTTGGCCTTCTTCTTCGGATTGCTGTTTGTCACCGAAGTGCTGCTGATTCTGGTGTTCGGCGTCGACTACCGGTACGTGCAGGCCGCTTACATCGAAAAGACCCTGCGGTTCGGATTTTTCGACCTGCCGCTGCGGATGCTCGTCCCGTTTCTGGTGTCCGCCGTTCTGCTGGCCGGTTTGCAGATTTTCCTGAGCAAGACCTTCACCGGACGCGCGATCATGGCGGTGGCACAGGACCAGCTGGCGCTGTCGCTGATGGCGGCTGACCCGATCCGCATCAAACGCATCGCCTTCGCCATCTCGATCGCGACGGCGGCAATCGCCGGAGCGCTGCTGATCATCATCCAGCCGGTCGAACCTTCGGTCGGGCGTGAGTATATCGGCCGCGTGTTCGCGATCTGCGTGCTGGGCGGCATGGGCAGCCTGCCCGGAACAGTGATCGCGGCGCTGCTGCTCGGCATCGTCGAAAGCATCACATCGACATTTTACGGCCCGTCCTGGGCACCGGCGGTGGCCTTCGGCTTCCTGCTGCTGACGCTGGCGGTGCGGCCGGCGGGATTGCTGGGGCGGTAACCGTGCGAAACTGGCAATTTTTCCTCGCAGCGCTGGCCGTCAGCGGTCTCGCCTATTTGGGTACCCGCCTGATCGGCAACGATTACGTCTACTTCGCCGGCTATGTCGTGCTGCAATTCGTGGTGCTCGCCACCGCTTGGAATATTCTCGGCGGTTATTGCGGCTATGTGAATTTCGGCTCGGCGGCCTTCTTCGCCATCGGCGCTTATTCGACCGTGGCACTGCACAAATTTCCGCAGCTCAGCGCGAGATATCTGCCGGAGACGCTGAACTCCGTAGTGGAGTTCATTTTCCCGTTGTCGATACCGGTGATGATCGTGATCGGCGGCGCGATTGCCGGACTTGTGGGTCTCGGCACCGGTTATCTGACCTTGCGCCTGCGCGGGGTGTTTTTTGCCATTGCCACGCTGGCGCTCGCCGTGGTGTTGCAGACCCTGATCGTGAACTGGGACTATGTCGGCGGGTCGCGCGGCGCCTATATCATCCGCCCAAACACCACGCCGTATTTCGACATCAACTATATCGAATATCTCTTTATCATCATGCTGCTGCTCGCAGTCATCGCGATTACCGTGGCGCGCAGCATCGAGCGCTCGCAGCTCGGCTATGGCTTCGCCACCATCCGCGACGACGAACTGGCGGCCGAGGCCACCGGCGTCCCGACCTTGCGGCTGAAACTCATCGCAACCACCCTGAGCGGCGCGTTCATGGGCATGGCGGGGGCACCCTTCCCGTTCTATATCGGCTATCTCGAACCCTCGTCCGCCTTCGGACTGGCTTACGCGGTGAATGCGATCGCCATGCCGATGATCGGCGGCACCACCAGCTGGGTCGGGCCGCTGCTCGGCGCCATTCTGCTGGGGACCCTGCAGCAGGTCGCTTCCGTAACGATATCTTCGGCCGTCAGCCTCCTGATCGTCGGCCTGCTGCTGGTATTCTTCGTCATCATTGCGCCGAACGGCATTATCGGACTGTGGCAGGATTATTTCCCGCGCAAAGAAGCCCCAGCCCGCGAGAACAGCAAGGCGGAGGCCACATGACCGATCCGCTCCTGCAGGTGGAAAATCTCGGCAAGCGCTTCGGCGGCTTTGTCGCGCTCGACGGCATCAACCTGGACGTCGCCAATGGCGAGCGGCTAGGTCTGATCGGCCCCAACGGCTCGGGCAAAAGCACGCTGGTCAATTGCCTGTGTGGCACCCTGCACAATGAAACCGGCGCCGTGCGTTTCAACGGCACGCCGGTGAACGGACTTCTGGCGCATCAACGCACCCATCTCGGCATGGCCCGCAGCTTCCAGCTGCCGCGCCCTTTCCACACCCTGACGGTGGCGGAAAATCTCCGCGTCCCCCTGCTCTATACCGTGAACGCGCGCCCCGACACGTCGCTATCCGAAAGCGAGATCGAGGACCGCTGCCACGAATTTCTGCGTCTGGTGTCGCTGGAACACAAGGCGCGCAAAATGCCGCGCGATCTCACTCAAGTGGAGATGCGCAAGCTGGAACTGGCGCGCGCCATGGCCGCCGATCCAAAACTGCTAATCGCCGACGAGTCGATGGCCGGACTGTCGCAATCCGAGGTCAAGGACATCGTCGCGCTGCTGATTCGGCTCAACGAGCGCGGAATCACAATCATCCTGATCGAGCACATCATGTCGGCGGTGATGAGTTTCTCGCAGCGTCTGGTGGTGCTGGTGTCCGGCAAGAAGATCGCCGACGGCAATCCGGACGACGTTATCCGCGATCCCGAGGTCGAGAGGGCGTATCTTGGGTAACAGCCTCACCATCGAGAATATCCACGCCGGCTACGGCGCCGTGCGCGTCATCGAGAATGTCTCGATGGATGTCGGCTCCGGCCAGACCGTCGTGCTGCTCGGCACCAACGGCAATGGCAAGAGCACCCTGATCAAGTGCATCATGGGCATTTGCCGTCCGACCGAGGGACGCATCATCGCCGACATCGACGGCCACAAGCACGACCTGATCGGCATGACCACGGAAGAAATCGTGGATCTTGGCATCGCGCTGGTGCCGGAGGGCCGCCGCCTGTTCCCGAAGTTGACGGTCGAGGAAAATCTGGCACTCGGGGCGTTTCGCAAGACCGCCCGTCAGCAGATGAAGTCCAATCTCGATTTCTGCTTCGAGACTTTTCCGCGCCTGGCGGAGCGCCGCAAGCAACTCGCCGGCTCGATGTCGGGCGGCGAACAGCAGATGCTGGCGTTGGCGCGCGCGCTGATGCTGGCGCCGAAAATTCTGCTGGTGGACGAGCCCTCGGTCGGGCTGTCGCCGCTGCTGGTCGGCCGCACCATCGACGCGATCAGTGACCTGAAAAAGAAGTATCAGCTTACAGTCCTGATGGCGGAGCAGAACTTTACGCAGGCCATACGCATCGCCGATTCAGGCTATGTGATCGTGCATGGCGAAATCGCCTTCAGCGGCAAGTCCGCGGACGAACTCAACAACAACGACCTGATCCGGAAATTCTATCTCGGGCTGTGACGCTGCTATCGCGGCGTCGCTTCCCCACCCTCGACCATGATGGTCTCGACCTCGCCCGCCCCGCTGCGGCGAAAGGCGGCGGCTTCGTCGTATTCGGCAGAGGTGAAGCAGGCCACGCCCTGCTCGAAGGTCGGAAACTCGATCACCACGAAACGATGGAACTTGTCCGGACCTTCCATGATCTGGAACTTGCCGCCGCGGGCGAGCACCTTGCCGCCGAATTTGGCGATGATCTCCGGCACACGGTCGGTATATTTCTTGTATTCGACAGGATCGTTGATCTTCGACCGTGCAACCCAATAGGCAGGCATCGCTCACTCCGGCTCGGTGGGGAATTGCGCCAGGCGCCTACTTGCTGGCGGCTGTGCGTTTCGAAGTATGAATGCGATCGTAATAGATTTCCGGCGTCAGGCCCAGCAATTCGAACCGGCACAGATAACCCATCAGGAACGCGTTCACCCCCATATCATAGAGCCTGCCGATATCGGCGGACAATAGCGCGCTCCGCTCATCCTCGGTCAGGTTGTATTTGGCGACAGCAGCGGCCGGGTCGCTTTTCATCTGCGCGCGAAAGGCATGATCCCGCAGGGTTTCGCGGAACAGATAATTGAGAGCGTAGACCGACATGCTCAATTCCCCTTCCACGCGCCGTAAGCGTGACCATGCGCCATTTCCGGCGCGATAAATTCGGGCACCTTGTTGTCGATGGTGCCGAGCATGGCGATCACGTTGAGCAATTCGCCGCCGGCGCTGCCTGCCGCCAGCATGCGCTTTTCCGTGGCCGCCTCGATCAGGGCGTCGATCTGGTCGTTTTCCAGATAGCGGCAGACTTGCGTGACCCATTCCGGCGCCGGCACGCCGTCGGAGGTGCCGCGCTTGATTTTCGGCCCCCAAACTTCGAGGGAAAAGCTCCCCGTTCCAACAATGGCAACCCGCAAGGGCTCTTTCCAAGACTCGATGGACAGCCGCACTTGCCGGCCCAGTTCGAAACAGCGTCGGGCCGAGGGCAGCGGCGGAACATGGCCGCTGATAAAAATCGGGATGGTCGGCATTCTGAAATCCGGCGTCAGGAAATAGAGCGGCACCGCGACCGAATGATCGACGGAGAAATCCTGTACCAGCGCCAGATCGAAGCCGGCATCGACGCCCTGGCGGCGGATATGCGCCGCAAGCCCGGCATGTGACGGAATGGTATGGACCTTCATGCCGCCGCGCGGCTCGTCATTCGGGCCGGTGAAATGATCGGTCACGCCGACCGCAAAGATCGGCAGATTGTCGAAAAAGAATGTATTGAGATGATCGGTGTCGAAAATGACGACGAGATCCGGCCGTGCCGCATCGAACCGCTTCTTGATCTCGGCAAAAAGCCGCGCGGTCTGGCAATCCGACCCCTCGGTTTCCACGCGCCAGGGAAAGAACGGCGTGTGCGGGGCAGCGAAGGCGCCGACGATCTGTGCCATCTATCAACCTCACATTTTCGACTGACAGATAGGCAATCGACGGCAATGCGGTCAATATTAGCATAGTGCGGACGGTCACATATCGATGTTACGCGCCGTCCGAATCGCCATCCGGGGAACTTCATGCCGCGCAAGCTCATCGACATCTCTGTTCCGCTCGAAAATACGGTCTTCGCCGATCCGCCGGGTTACGGTCCAAGTATCGAATATCTGGATCATCGCCAGACCGCACCTGACCTGTTGAAGTTCTTTCCGGGCCTCCGGGAACAAGACCTGCCGGACGGCGAAGGCTGGGCGTTCGAATGGATTCGCCTGTCTACTCATTGCACAACGCATCTCGATGCGCCGTGGCATTTTGCCTCCACCATGAACGGCGGCCAGCGCGCCATCACCATCGACGAGGTTCCGCTGGAATGGTGCCTCAGTCCCGGCGTTAAGCTCGATTTTCGGCATTTTCCGGATGGCTATGTGGTGACCGCCGCAGATGTCGAAGCCGAACTCAAACGCATCGGCCATAAACTTTCACCATTTGAAATCGTGGTGGTAAACACCGCGGCGGGCGCCGCCTACGGCCAACCGGACTACGTGTCTCGCGGGTGCGGCATGGGCCGTGAGGCCACGCTCTATCTGCTGGAGCGCGGCGTGCGCGTGACCGGGACGGACGGCTGGAGCTGGGACGCGCCGTTTGTCCATACCAAGGAGAAATACGCTGCCACCGGCGACAAGAGCCTGATCTGGGAAGGCCACAAGGCCGGGCGCGAGATCGGCTATTGTCACATCGAGAAGCTGCACAATCTCGAGCAGCTTCCCGCCACTGGTTTCACCATCAGCTGCTTTCCGGTGAAGGTGCGCGGCGGTTCCGCCGGCTGGACCCGCGCCGTGGCGATCCTCGATTGATGCTCGACGCCTCCATGTCGAGCGGTTAGGCTTCCCACCATAAAAATGGCGGTCACATGAATGACCGCCTCTTTCAAGGGAGAGCAGCTCATGGACAGACGCCAATTCGTCGCGGGGTCCGCCGCGGCCGCCGCAACACTGACAGTTCAGCCTTCATTCGGACAGGACGCCTATCCGTCGCGTCCCGTCACCTTGATCAATCCGTTCCCGCCCGGCGGCGCGGTGGACGTCGTCGCCCGCCCGCTCGCGTCGGTTCTGGAACCGATCATCAAGCAACCGGCCGTGATCGAAACAAAAGCCGGCGCCGCTGGCGCGGTTGGTGCGCAGTTTGCCGCCAATGCCAAGCCGGACGGCTATACGATGCTGATGCACATCGTCTCGATTTCGGGCTTTGCCGAAGTCGACAAGCTGTTCGGCCGGCAGCCGAAATTTACTCGCGACGCCTTCATTCCAATCGCACGTTTCATCGCCGACCCAATGGTGCTGGTAGTCAATGACCAGCAGCCCTACAAGTCACTCAAGGATCTGATCGACGACGCAAAGAAAAATCCTGACAAGCTGATTTTCAGTTCGTCGGGACTTTACGGCGCCCTACATCTTCCGATCGCGCTGTTCAACAAGGCCGCCGGCATCCAGATGAAGCATCTGCCAACAAATGGCGGCGGACCGGCCTTGACGGCGATCCTCGGCAACAATTCGCAGGTGCTTGTCTCCTCGATCGCCGCGGCCAGCGCTCAGATGAAGGCCGGCAAGCTGCGACCGCTCGCCTGTTTCGGCGACAAGCGCGCACCAGCGGTGCCCGATGTCCCCACGCTGAAAGAACTCGGCTACAATATCGAGTTCTATCTCTGGGTCGGGCTGTTTGCGCCAAAAGGCACCCCGGACAATGTCGTCGCATTCTGGCGGGACGCCTCCAAGAAGGCGGCCTCGGCGGAACAATTCGTCGCGGCGATGAAAAATCTGGGTCAGGACGTCGCCTACCAGGACCAGCCTGAATTCAAGGCGTTCTGGGACGCCGACGCCAAACGGGTTGAATCCGCCGTGCAGTCGATCGGAAAGGTCGAGGGATAACGGTGTCAGGGCCCGGAAAATCGGCCGCGATATTGCGGGCGGATCACATTGCCGGGGGCGTGTTCATTGCCCTCGGCATTGCCGTCTTCATCCTCGGCTGGAATCTGCCGTTTGGACGACTGTCGGCGCCGGGTGCCGGCATGTTGCCCAAGCTCACGGCCGGGCTGCTGATCCTGTTTGCCGTCATCATCGTGGCGACCGGCGCCGCCAGCGAGAAGCTATCGCAACTGCCATGGAGCGACTGGATCCATGCCGCGTTGGTAACCGGCATTACCGCTGCCGCAGTGTCGCTTTACACTACGCTCGGCTTCCTGATCACCATGTCGCTCCTGATCTTCACATTGCTTGTGTTGGTGGAGCGCAAGAACATCGTCGGCTCCGCGGCCTATGCCGCAGCCCTCACCCTTTTCGCCTATTGGCTGTTCGCAATTGCGCTCAAGGCGCCGCTCGAACGCGGCCTATTGTGGTTCTGACCGCGCATGGAAGTCCTGGACAGCCTGTTGCTCGGATTTTCAGTCGCGCTGCGGCCTGACGTTCTGTTCTACGCGTTTGTCGGCTGCCTGGTCGGAACTCTGGTGGGCATGCTGCCCGGCATCGGACCGCTTGCGGGTGTCAGCATCCTGTTGCCGCTGACATTTGGACTCGACCCCACTAAAGCGATCGTGATGCTGGCCGGCATCTATTACGGCTCGCAATATGGCGGCTCCACCACTTCCATCCTGCTGCGAATTCCGGGCGAAGCCGCCTCCGTCATGACCTGCATCGACGGCAACGCCATGGCTCGCAAGGGTCGCGCCGGCGCCGCGCTCTGCATCGCCGCGGTGGGCTCTTTCATTGCCGGCACTTTCGGCGTGATCATGCTGACCCTGATCGCTCCGCCGCTGGCCAATTTCGCGCTGCGGTTTGGACCGCCGGAATATACCGCGCTGCTGGTGCTGGGCCTGATCTTCCTCGCCTATATGTCGACATCGTCGCTGCCGCGCACCTTGTTGATGGCCGCGTTCGGCCTGATGCTCGGCACAATCGGCATCGACGTGATGAGCGGACATTTCCGTTTCAGCTTCGACATCCCGGAGCTCGGCGACGGTATCGGCATCGTGCCGGTGGCGGTCGGATTGTTTGGACTGGGAGAAATCCTGTCGACTCCCAGCCGCAACGTGAAGACCAATGTGGTGAGCCCGAAGCTGCGCGAATTGCTGCCGACGCGCACAGAATGGCGACAATCGACATGGCCGATCGCGCGCGGATCGGTGCTGGGTTTCTTCATCGGCATCATTCCAGGATCGGCCCATATCATCTCCAGCTTCGTCTCCTATGCGTTGGAGCGGAGGCTCTCGAAACATCCGGAGGAATTCGGCAAGGGCGCGGTGGCGGGCGTGGCCGGACCGGAATCCGCCAACAATTCCGCCTCGACCGGCGCCTTCGTGCCGATGCTGGCGCTCGGCATTCCGACCGGTCCAGTGATCGCGGTGCTGATGGCCGCCCTTCTGATCCACGGCATTCCGCCCGGACCGACGCTGGTCAACGATCATCCCAAACTGTTCTGGGGCTTCGTTGCCTCGATGTATGTCGGCAACCTGATGCTGCTGGCGCTCAACCTACCGCTGGTCGGCGCCTTTGTGAGCGTCTTGCGCATTCCCTATGCCTATCTCTATCCGATGATCATCATGTTCTGCGTGATCGGCGTCTATCAGGTGAACAATTCCATCGTGGATGTCTGGATCATGCTGATCATGGGGGTGGTCGGATATGGTCTGAAGAAGTTCAACTTCGATCCCGCGCCGCTGGTACTGGGTCTCGTGATCGCGCCAATCTTCGAAATGAGTCTGCGGCAATCGCTGATCATGTCGGGCGGCAACTGGCATATCTTCCTGCAGCGACCGATTGCTCTCGTCCTGTTGCTGATCTGCGTCGTCCTGCTGGGGCTGGCGATCTACGGCGCGGTCATCGCGCGGCGCGACTGGCGCGCGAAATTGGCCGCGGCGGAAGCCGGAGAATAAAATTGCTCAGCGCGACGCGGCGTAATGGGCCAGTGCCGCGATATCCGCATCCGATGCACCAAGTATGGCCGCGGTCATGGCAGTATCGGCCCCGGTGCGGCTGTCGGTGAGATAGGATTTTAGCGCATAGATCATGTAGTCGATGCGCTGCTTTGCAAGCCGCGGCATCTGCTCCTGTCCGGCCAGCGACGGCAAATGGCAGGACGCGCACCGCCGCGCCTCGGCAATCTCGGCGCCGCGATTGACCAGAGCAGGATCGACCGCCTCTTCGCTGCGCTTGGGCGGCAGTGAGGCGAAGTGCTTGGCCAGCGCCAGGATATCCTCGTCCTTTAGATCATTGACGAACGGCATCATCGCCTCGATCCGGCGCACGCCTTCGCGCATCAATACCAGCTGGTTGATGGTGAAAAATTCCGGCTGGCCGGCAAGCGAAGGAACCTTCTCGATCTGCGAATTGCCGTCTTCGCCGTGGCAGCCACCGCATTGCTGGATACGTTCGGTCAGCGGAAGATTCTGCGCAACGGCCGCGCTGCTGAGAATCAGGACGGCCGCCAACCCCACAGCCGACGGCCGCCATTGTCGCTTCAGTCCATTCATTCGTCCGGCGCGGTCCCTATTTCTTTCCGGAATAGGAGATGCGGTAGATGGCGCCGTTCTGCTCGTCGGAGACGAGCATCGAACCGTCCTTCATCTGCAAGAGATAAGTGGGACGGCCGTAGAACTCATTCTTCTTCTGATCGAGCAAGCCGGTGAGGAAAGGCTCGATCTTGGCCTTTCCGTCCGACGTTCTGGCCAGCACGACGTCATAGCCGTACTTGTCAGCCTTGTTCCATGACCCGCGCCGCGCGATGAAGGCGACGTTCTGATAGGCCTTCGGGAACATCTCGCCGGTATAGAACTTGATGCCCATGCCCGCGGAATGCGGTCCGGTGAGTGCCGCCGGCATCACCACGCCGGCACATGGACTCGGCCTCTTCACATCAGGATCGGGAATGCCGTTTGCGTGGCAATAGGGGAAGCCGTAATTCGCGCCTTCCTGACCCTTGGCGACGCGATTGAGTTCATCTTCCGGTCCAGCATCGCCGGCCCAGTCGCGGCCATTGTCGGTGAACCACAATTCTTTGGTCACGGGGTGCCAGTCGAAGCCGACGGTGTTGCGCACACCGCGCGCGACGATCTCCATGCCCGAGCCATCCGCGTTGTAGCGGCGGATCTGTCCGTGCACACCGGGATTGATCTCGCAGATGTTACAATTGGCGCCGACCTGGATGTAGAGCTTTCCATCCGGACCGAAGTCCGCATATTTCCAGTTGTGATGAATTTCCGGCGGCAGGTTGAATTCCTTGGTCAGTTCGACCGGATCGCCTGGATTGTCCAGCTTGTCCTCGATGTTGTCGTAACGCAGCACCCGGTTGATCGCGAGCACGTAGAGCGCGCCGTCCTTGCCTATGGCGAGACCGTTCGGCTGCGTCAGGCCCTGCGCAATGATCTTGACCTCGCGCTTGCCGTTCTTGTCGGTGATCGCATAGACGCGGCCGATGATGCGGGATCCCATGAAAACGGTTCCTTTCGGCCCCATCACCATGGTGCGGCCCCCGGGATGACCATGCGACCAGATCTCGGCCTTGAAACCGGCCGGCAGCTTCAACTTGTCGATCGGGATCTTCTCGGCCGGCGTCGCCAGCGACGGCGTCGCATGCGGTTTGAGATTACCGTCCTGCTTGCTGGCCTTGGGATTGGATTTGTCGAGCGGGCTCAGTCCGGGCGGCTGTTGGGCGAAAACGGCCGAAGAAGCCAAAATCAACGATCCGACAGCCCCTGCAAGCAGCGTTGTCCGCCCGGCCGAAAAACGGTGGGTCATAGGAAGTCCTCCCTGATGCGGGCGGTCATTCTCCAAAGCCGTCGCCACGGTCCGCTGGAACGACGATGGGCGCGCGCCCGTCTCAACCAGTGTGGCATTTTTTGCGTCCAACGCAATCCGGCTGCCATAACGAAATTCCGTTCGCCACAGCACCGGTCAAAGTCGGCGCAGATGCTTGGCGGCCATTCGATACGAACCCAGGCCAAGCGCCCGGTCCCGGGGCATGGCTGCGGGGATAGACGGACCCACTACAGTGTGGGCCGATTTCTGCAGTTTATGCAGCGGGACAAGCTGTGCTATTGACCCCTGACCGCCGCCACCGGTTAAAGTCGCTCCAGACTGGCGCTGACTAATGCTGCGCTGCACGCGCGCAAGGAATTTGGGAGAAAACAATGACGTACGTTACCGAGGAAAACCTGACCGATCTGGCCGTCGAGCGCTGGGGCAACATTCCGGATCCGCGTCTGCGCCAGATCATGATGTCGGCGGTCAAGCACCTGCATGGCTTTGTACGCGAGGTCGAGCCCACCCAGCAGGAATGGTTCGCCGCCATCGATTGGCTGACCCGTATCGGCCATATGAGCACCGGCAAGCGGCAAGAATTCATCCTCGCTTCCGACGTGCTCGGCATCAGCATGCTGGTGGACTCGATCAATAACCGCGCACCCGGCAAGGCCACGCCTTCGACGGTCGAAGGCCCGTTCCATATCGTGGACTCGCCGGAAATTTCCAATGGCGGCAACATGGCCGAGGGCGCGCCAGGCATTCCGTGCTTCGTCACCGGCAAGATCACCGATCTCGACGGCAAGCCGATCGCCGGAGCCATGCTAGACATGTGGCAGACCGACGGCGAAGGCCTTTATGAGGCGCAGATCGAAGGCGCCGAGGGCTACATGCGCGGCATTTATCACTCGAACCCGGACGGCACCTATTCGGTGCGGACCGTGGCGCCGATCGGCTACACGATTCCAATGGACGGTCCGATTGGTGAATTGATGGGCAAGACCAAGATCAGCCACATGCGGCCCGCGCACATCCATTTCCACATCGCCGCGCCCGGCTACAAGAGCGTCACCACGCATCTGTTCCAGAAGGGCAGCGACTTTATCGACACGGACGTGGTGTTCGGCGTGAAGGAAGCACTGATCACCGATTTTGTGAAGAAGCCGGCCGGCAAGGCACCGAACGGCGACATGGTCGATACGCCCTTCTACGAAGTGAAATACGACTTCGTGCTGGCTAAGGCGGCAGCGGCGCAAAAGGCGGCCTGACGCATCCAGACGATAATTTCCGAAGGGCGCTCCGTGAGGGGCGCCCTTTTTGTTGCGCCGCCCGTTCCGATCCCGCAGCAGCCGCGACCAGGGCCCCATGATTGAAAGCGGCGTCAGCCCCAGATTGCCTTCGCCGCCTCGACGCACAGTTTGAGTTTTCGGCGCTCAACGTCCTCAGTGACCGGATTGCCGGCCACCGTCGACGCGAAGCCGCATTGCGGGCTGATCGCCAGATAATCGAGATCGAGATATTGCGTGGCTTCCTCCGTCCGACGCTTGAGAACATCCAGCGATTCCAGTGCGGGCACCTTGCTGCTGACCAACCCCAGCACTACACCTTTATTTTTCACGAAGCGCAGCGGCGCAAAGTCGCCCGCGCGCTCGGTGTCGTATTCCAGCAGGAAATGATTGACTCTGGTGTTGGTGAAAAAGCGCTCGGCGACCGATTCATAGCCGCCGGACGCCAGGTAATGTCCCTTGAAATTGCCCCGGCACATATGAACGCCGAACACGACGTCGGATGGCGCGCCCGCGACCGCATCGTTCAGGCTCTGGATATAGAGATCGACCAGATGGTCCGGCTTCTGCCCGGCATCCTCCACCTTCTTGCGGATGGCCGGGTCGCACAGCAACGCGATCGCCACTTCGTCAAGCTGGATGTAGCGGCAGCCGGCCTTAACCAGATCGGCGATCTCTTCCTGAAACACGCGCGCCAGATCGGCAAAGAACGTTTCGACATTCGTATAGACGCCCTTGTCGGCGAAATCCGTGCAGCGGTAGAAATGCATGGTTGACGGTGACGGCAACGTGATCTTCGGGGTCGTCTTGGTCAGTCCCCTGACAAAGTTGAACTCGTCGAGCGCCAGCGGCTTGACGCGCCGCAATTTGCCCGCGGCATAGGGCGCGGTGAACTCGACCTCGTGGCCAGCATCGTCGCGAAACTTGAAGACTGCGGGCTTGATCGTAAAACCCTCGACCCCTTCGACAAACCGGCTCCAGTAAGATCCGCGCCGGAATTCGCCGTCGGTAACAACCTTCAGGCCTGCCTCCTCCTGCAATTTCACCACGTCGCGGATGCACTGGTCCTGAATCTGTGCAAAATGCGCGTCATCGATGCGCTTGGCGAGGTGATCGCGGAAGGCCTGCCGCAAGACCGGCGGACGCAGGAGACTGCCGACATGATCGGCGCGAAACGGCGGACGGCCGGAGGCAGTGAGGGCCATGGGTGTTCTCCCGGAATTGCAGTCGCATGCCATTTTTCTATAGGCCTATAGATGAAATCTAGATCGTCCTCCCCCGTCCGCGCAAGCGCTATTCGCAACAGCCGGCGCGAACTGGCCAAAAACGCCGTGGCGTCCGACGAGCCCTCATCTCGCAAGCGCAATACACATCGGCGCTCGCCCGAAATCATCGACGCCGCCGCGCGGGTTTTCGCCGAGCGCGGCTATCACGGCGCCACCACGCAGGATATCGCGGACGTTCTGAACATCCGGCAGGCCAGCCTGTATTATTATTTCCCGTCCAAGGAGGTTGCGCTCGAAATCGTCTGCACGCGCGGGGTCGAGGATTTTTTCAAGGCCGCGCAGGCGATCGCCACCGGCCCCGGAACGCCGCCGGAGAAGCTGGCGGGTCTGATCCGATCGCATATTTCGCCGATTCTCGACCGTGGCGACTTCGTCAAGGTGTTTCTGACGCAGCGGCAGTTCTTGCCCAACGAAAGCCGGCGCCGTGTGGGCAAATGGTCGCGCCAGATCGAGAAAATCTTCGAAGCCGTGATCCGCGAAGGCATGAAGACCGGCGATTTCCGAACCGATCAGGACCCCCGGCTGACAACGCTTGCACTGCTCGGCATGGCAAATGCGGTGGCGAGTTGGTACGGCAATGAGAAGGCCTCGATCGAGCGGATCGGCGGCGAATTCGTCTCGCTGACGCTGCACGGGTTGTCGGGAAAGGCCGGGCGCGGGGCGCGCGTGCGGTGACAGGCCGCACGAAAATTCGATGAAGCTATAGAATTTTTCCCGTGGCCCCGCTATAGTCGCGCCAGAGGAAACGCTTGGAACGGGCAACGTGATGGCCGACACGATAACGGTCACTCGAGACGCCTTGCGCCGCACGACAGCGCCCGCGCTGCTCTGCGCGCGTGCGCGCAGCGTTCCCGGTCGCGTCGCCTTCCGCTCCAAACATCTCGGCGTCTATCGCGAGCGCACTTGGCGCGACTATGCGCGTCTGGTGGCGCGCACGGCGAAAGCTTTCTCCGCGCTTGGACTGAAGCCGGGCGAGCGTGTCGCCATCATGGGTGACGTCTGCGAGGAATGGCTGATCTGCGACTTCGCCGCGCAATCGCTCGGCGCGATCGTGTACGGAATCTATCCGACCGCGGCGCCGACCGAAGTCGAGTATCAATTGCAGGACGGCGGCGCGTCGATCTTCATCGCGGAGGATCAGGAATATGTCGACAAGATCCTGCCGCTGATCAACCGGCTCCCGCAGGTGCGGGCCATCGTCGTCATCGACGATTCGGCGATGTTCGAATACGATCATCCCAAGCTGAAAAGCTACACGGCGATCGTGGAGGCCGCCGACGCCGATCTCGACTGGCTGGAGGCACAGGCGGCGCGCGTCAAACCGGAAGACCCGGCCTTCATCGTCTATACCTCCGGAACGACAGGTAACCCGAAGGGCGCACTGGTCTCGCACGGCCGGCATCTCGCCGCCACGGCGACGGTCTCCGACCATTATCCGACCCTGTATGAGAAAGATCACCGTACCGTGATCTATCTGCCTTTGTGTCACGTACTCGGCCGCGATGTAGCCTCGACACTCCCGCTGTTCACGCGACTGGTGCCGCATTTCGGCGAAGACCCGGAAGACCTGCCGACGACATTCTTCGAGGTGGCGCCGACGGTGATCTTCACCGTGCCGCGCTATCTGCAGAAATTTGCGTCGCAGATCCTGGTCGGTATCATGAATTCATCGAAGGCCAAGCGGGTCAGCTACGATTTCGCGATGCGCTTTGCGCGCGCGCATGCGCGGCGGCGTTGGACCGGCAGCAACAATCCGGCGCAGGAGGCGGTCTACCGCACTTTTCATGCCGCGATCTTCCGTCCGATACTGAACAAGCTCGGCTTCGACAAGCTGGAGCTGGTGGTCTCGGGCGGCGCCCCCCTGCCGGCCGAAACCATGGCGCTCTGGCACATGTACGGCATCAATGTCGTGGAGATGTACGGCCAGACCGAAGGCGCCGGCGGCATCGTGGCCGGCCAGCGGGGCCCGTTTCCGCAGCCCGGCAATGTCGGCACCGTGCCGGATGGCTGGGAGGTCAAGCTCGGTGACGACGGCGAAGTGCTGGTAAAAAGCGAAGACCTGTTCGACGGCTACTGGAACAACGCGCAGGCGACGCAGGAATTGCGGGCCGAAGGCGGCTTCTGGCATACCGGCGACATCGGCGAATGGACCAACGGGTCATTGAAGCTGATCGACCGCGCCCGCGATTTCATCGTCACCGCCGGCGGCAAGACGCTTTCGCCGTCAGCGATCGAGAGCAGCCTGCGTGCCAGCCCCTATATCGCCGAAGCGATCGTGTTCGGGCATGCCCGTAAGTATCTCACCGCGCTGATCGAAATCGATTTCGACACTGTGGCGGACTGGGCCCGCAGCCGTGACGTCTCCTATACCGGCTTCACCAGCCTCGCTCAGAATGCCGACGTTCAGAAGCTGATCCGCGCCGAAGTCGACCGGACCAACGCCGATCTTGCCCGCGTCGAGCAGATCAAGGTGTTCCGCATCCTGCCAAAGGCGCTCGACCCGGAAGAGGAAGGCGAACCGGTAACGCCCACCCGTAAGGTCAAGCGGAACCAGATGTACGAGCGGTTCAAGCCGCTCGTTGAGGAGATGTACGACGACAGTGAAAGCCGACTGCTCGCCGGTGAAGTGGGAGATGCCTTGCGGGCCTGAACACGTTGCCTGACCGAAAAATAATATCTCAAGGGAGGAAGCTCATGCGTCCATCAATCGTCGTCGCCGCGGCGCTCGCGGCCGGAATTTCAGGCTCCGCTTCTGCACAGGATGCCTATGTGGTCGGTATCACCGCCGCACTCACCGGCCCGCCCGCTTCGACCTACGCGCCGGCGATGGATGCCTTGCGCATCTATCTCGACGGCGTGAACGCACGCGGCGGCATCAACGGCAAGAAGGTCAATTTGGTCATCGCCGACGACTCGGCGGAACCCTCAAAGGCCGCCGCCAATGCCAAGAAGCTGCTGACGCAGGACAACGCGGTCCTGTTGATCAATGCCAGCCTGTCCTCGACCTATGCACCGGTTGTGGCGGAAGCCAAGAATGCCGGCGTGCCTCTGCTGTTCGCAAGTTCGGTCTGCCCGCGCGACGTCTATCCGCCGGCCAATGAAGGCCAGTTCTGCACCACCGCCTTTGCCTCGACCTATGACAGCCGTGCCGCTCTCGCCTTCGTCAAAGAGACCGCCAAGGAACAGGTGAAGATCGGATTCTCGGCGATGGCGATCCCGTTGTCACGCGGCGAGATGGAATTCGCCGCCAAGCAGGCGGCGCTGCTCGCCATGGCCGCGTTGCCGATCGAAGTGATCCCGCCGCCGACGGCCGACTACACGCCCTTCGCGACGAAGCTGAAGGACGCCGGCGCCAACTGGGTGTTCTCCTGGGCGCCATGGGTGACACAGGTGCGCACCTTCGAAGCGCTGCGTCGCCTCGACTGGAAGGGTGACTTCATCACTTGGGCTCATCTGGAAGCCGAAGGCGAGCTCAAGCGCATCAAGGATCCCAAGCTGTTCGTGATCGGCGCCAATGCGCTGTTCGAGGATAACCTGCCGATCCAGAAGGAGATCGCCGAAGCCAACAAGAAAGCCGGCAGCAAATATCCGCCCGAGCAGATGACCGAAGGCTGGATCGCGGGCATGGTGATCGAGGCGGCGCTGAAAGGCGCCGGCTGGCCCGCAACCGCTGCCAAAATCCAGGCCTCCATGTCGAACCTCAAGGTCGATCTCAAGGGGCTGCGCGGCGGCCCGATCGAGTGGACCAAAGACAACCATTTCCGCACCAAGCAATATTACCGAATCTACAAGTGGGACGGATCCAAGATCGCCGTCGTGAAGGACTGGTATTCCTACGACGTGAAATAAGTCACAGCCAATAACAAGACCACAGCGCCCGGCTTGCGAGCCGGGCGCATGTCTCTGACATACATAGGATCATTGTGCAGCTCTTCGTCAACATCATCGTTCTGTCGTCGATCTACGCGCTGATCGCCTGTGGCTATGTGCTGATCTATCGCGTCAGTCGTGTGCTCAATCTGGCGCATGGCGAGTTGATGATGCTCGGCTCCTATCTGCTGCTCACCACCGCCTCGAGTTTTTCCGGCCATCCCGCCGCCGCCATCGCCGCGGCCGTGGTGCTGAGCCTGACGGTCGGCGTGCTGGTCTATGTGTTCCTGATGCGCAAGATGACCGGCGAGATGGCGCTCGCCGCCGTTCTCACCACCGTCGCGCTCGGAATCCTGCTGCGCGGCCTGATGGTGCTGATCTGGTCGGCACAGCAGCAATATCCCGGACAGGCGCTCGGTTTTTCCAATCCGGCGATCGCATTGCCGGGCGGCGGGCGCATCTCGACCTTTGCCGCCCTGCTGGTGCTGGCCACCGCGCTGACCTACGCCGCGCTGTTCTTCTTTCTGCGGTTCGGGCGCTGGGGCGTGCGCATGCGCGCGGCCGGACAGAATCCGCTTCTGGCGGCTCAGCGCGGCATCAACCTGCACGCGGTCTATGCGCTGGCCTGGGGGCTGTCGACATTAACCGGCTCGATCGCCGGCATGCTGATCTCGCTCGATTCTGGCCTCACCAATACCATGGTGATCATCGGCCTGAAGGCATTTCCGGCGGCGCTGGTGGGCGGACTCGACAGCCTCGCCGGCGCGCTTGTCGGCGCGCTCATTATCGGCGCCGCCGAGGTGCTCTCGATTCAATATATCGATCCCCTGCTCTCCGACGTCGTTCCCTTCCTGATCCTGATCGCAATGCTGGTCGTGCGGCCATGGGGCCTGTTCGGCACCCGCGAGGAGCTCGACCGTGTCTGATCGCATGCCTCGCGCCAGCGGCTATTTCCGCACCGGCTATGCGCAGGAAATGGCGCTCACCAAGACGCGGCTGGAGCGCGCGAGCCTGTTCGTCTTTGTCGTCCTGCTGCTGGCCTTTCCTTACTTCGCGTCGGCCTTCTATCTCGATCTCGCCAACCAGGTGTTTCTGGCGGCGATCGGCGCGCTTTCCCTGATGCTGCTCACCGGCTATGCCGGGCAGGTGTCGCTCGGCCATGCCGGCCTGCTGGCGGCCGGCGCGTTCACGGCGGGGATTCTCTACAAGGAGATCAACGCGCCGATTTACCTCACCATTCCGGCGGCGGCGGTGACCGGTGCGGTGCTCGGCGTGATCTTCGGGCTGCCGTCGCTGCGCCTGCGCGGCCTTTATCTCGCCGTGTCCACGCTGGCGCTGCATTTCATCGTGGTTTATCTCGGCGGCGAATATGAGACCAAGCGCGGCTTCTCCACCGGAATCACCATCGACGCACCGGTGATTGCGGGCTTCCGGCTTTATGGCGGCAAGATCTGGTATTTCATCTTGCTCACCTTCGCTGCCGGCACCCTGTTGATCTGCGTGAACCTTCTGCGGAGCCGCACCGGCCGCGCCTGGCGCGCCATCCATTCGCATGAAACGGTGGCGGAAGCGCTCGGCATCAGCATCGCGGGCTACAAGCTGCTCGCATTCGTGATCTCCTCGGCGATGGCGGCGGTTGCCGGCGCGCTGTTCGCCTATTATCGCAGCTTTGTCTCCGTCGAGGCTTTCTCGCTGTTCCTGTCGATCCAGTATGTCGCAATGATCATCATCGGCGGCATGGGCTCTTTGCTTGGCGCGCTGCTCGGCGCGGTATTCGTAACGCTGTTTCCCTATCTGATCGAGGCAGCATTGATGAAACTGCCCAATGCCCAGAGCTATGCCGGCCTGCTGTTCGCGGTGAACTACGCCGCCTTCGGCGTGGTGATGATCCTGTTCCTCGTATTCGAGCCGCAGGGGCTGGTCGGTATCTGGCGCCGCATCCAGACCTATTTCCTGCTCTGGCCGTTCAAGCACAAGCCGGTGGCGGGAGCGCGCAAATGACGCCGCCCCTGCTCTCGGTCGACAAGCTCGAGGTCGTCTACAACCGCGCCATCACGGCGATCCAGGGCATTTCGCTATCGGTGCAGACGGGCCAGATCGTCGCCATTCTGGGCACCAACGGCGCCGGCAAGTCGACCACGCTGCGGGCGATTTCCGGCTTTCTGGGTATCGACGATGCACGCGTGACGGAAGGCGCGGTGACGTTCAAGGGCCAGCGGATCGAGAACCGTCCGCCGAACGAAGTGACGCGGCTGGGCATCGTTCTGGTGCCGGAACGCGAAAAAGTTTTTCCGAATCTCACCGTTGCGGAAAATCTCGCGGCCCCCTTCGCACCCTCCATGAGCAATGCAGAGCGGCGCGAGCGCGAGGACTTGATCTATCATTTCTTCCCGCGTCTTGCCGACCTGCGCACCCGCACCGGCGGATTGCTGTCGGGTGGCGAGCGTCAGATGCTTGCGGTGGCCAGCGGCCTCGTCTGCAAGCCGGAATTGCTGCTGATCGACGAATTGTCGCTCGGGCTCGCACCGGTCGTGGTCGAGGACCTGATGCAGCGGCTGCTGCAGATTCGCAAGGAACTCGGAATCACCATCGTGATCGTCGAGCAGAGCGCAGCGGTGGCGCTGGAGATCGCCGATTACGGCTATGTGCTGGAAAACGGCCGCGTGGTGCTGGACGGCGACCGCGAGCGCCTGACCTCGCATGGCGACATCCAGGAATTCTATCTCGGCCAGTCGTCGGGCGACCGCCGGAACTACCGCGACGTGAAGCAATATCGCCGCAGCCGGAGGTGGTATGGCTGAGCTTGCGATCGACCGGCTGACCTTGCGTTTCGGCGGACTGGTGGTGCTCGATGGCGTTTCGTTCTCTGTCGAGGCCGGGGAATTGCTGGCGCTGATCGGCCCGAACGGCGCCGGCAAGACCAGCGTGTTCAACTGCATCAGCGGCATCTATCACGGCGACGGCGCGATCCGCTTTCGCGGACAGGACATCCGCGGCAAGGCGCCGCATCAGATCGCGCGGCTGGGCGTGGCGCGCACCTTCCAGCATGGCGAGCTGTTTCCTCACATGACCGTGATCGAAAATCTGCTCACCGGCCGCCATGCCCGCATCCGCACCAATCCGCTGGCGGAAATGCTGTTCCTGCCGTCGGTCAAGCGCGAGGAAGTGCGCCAGCGCGAGGCGGTCGAGCGCATCATCGATTTCGTGGAACTGGAGCGCTATCGCCACACGCCGGTCGGCGGCCTGCCCTTCGGCACCCAGAAGATCATCGGCTTTGCCCGCGCCCTAGCGCTGGAACCGGCCATATTGCTGCTTGATGAGCCATCAGCGGGGCTTAACCGCGAGGAACGCGAGGACCTTGCGCGATTCATCCTGCGCATTAAACACGAGTTGAAGATCGCCATGATCTGGATCGAGCATGATATGCAGATGGTGGCCGACCTTGCCGACCGCATTCATGTCCTCGATTATGGCCGCACGCTGGCCTCCGGGCCGGCCGAGTCAGTGTTGAAGGATGAACGCGTTGTCGCGGCCTATCTTGGAACCGGAAAAAAGACGTAACCGCCGCCTCGCCGGCGCGCTCGCGCTGTCCTGCTCGTTTCTCCTGACGACTTTTTTTCCGGTCGCCGCGCAACCCATCCATGCCGAGTTCGGCGCTTTTCTTGAATCGCTCTGGCCGAAGGCGCAGGCGCGCGGTGTCACGCGCGACACATTCGAGACCGCGTTGCGCGGGCTGCAACCCGACACCGAAACAATGGCGCTCACCAAGCGTCAGCCGGAATATGGCCGCGCGGTCGGCGCCTATCTCGGCGGCATGGTCTCGCAATCGCGCCTGCAGGGCGGCATGCGGCGGCTGTCGGACTGGCGCGACACGCTCGCCGCCGTCGAAAAGAGATTCGGCGTGGAGGCGGAAATCATCGTCGCGATCTGGGGCATTGAGACCGGCTTCGGCGCCAATCCGGGCAGCAAATCCGTGATCCGCTCGCTCGCGAGCACCTCATTCGCCCGCTACAAGGGCGATCTGTTCCAGGGCGAACTGATCGACGCGCTTTTAATCCTGCAGCAGGGCGACGTGCCGCGCGAACGCATGGTCGGCTCCTGGGCCGGCGCGATGGGGCAGCCGCAATTCATTCCCTCCAGCTATCTGAAATGGGCGGTGGATTTTTCCGGCGACGGCAAGCGCGACATCTGGACCAACGTGCCGGATGTCTTCGGCTCGATCGGCAATTACCTGAAAGGACATGGCTGGAAGACCGGCCTGCCCTGGGGCTTCGAAGTCATCATCCCGCGCCAGTTCGATTTCCGCCGCAGCCGCGGAAGTTTCCAGGATTGGGCCGCGCTCGGCCTTCGCCGTGCCGATGGCCGGGCAATGCCCGCACAAGGCGACGGCATCCTGTTCTTTCCCAGCGGCGTGCGCGGACCGGCCTTCCTGGTGACCGAGAATTTTAACGTGTTGAAGACCTACAACACCTCCGACGTCTATGCGCTGGCGATCGGGCATCTCGCCGACCGCATGCGCGGCGGCGCGGCCATTGCCGGACGCTGGCCGGACGACGACCTGCAATTGACGCGCGAGGCGCGGCAGCGCCTGCAACGGCGCATCGCCGAACTCGGCTACAAGGTCAGCAATTTCGAGGGGCTGATCGATTTCGAATTGCGCGATGCCATTCGCGATATTCAGGGGAAAGCGGGGCAAGTTCCGGACGGCTATCCGGGACCGGTGTTTCTGGAGACGCTGTTCGCCGAAAAGGGCGCGGCGAAGCGGCGCTTGCGCTAGCCGCATAATTGTCTGGATTCACGCGGGAAATGCGGATTCGGGGCCGCCTGTTTCACGTGGAACATATTCCTAGCGATCTGCGGAATGCGCGCGAATCCACACTTTGTCATGCTCGTAGAACATCGATTCCTCGGTCCGCGAACATGCCTTCCTCGCTCTGAGCATGTCTTTCTCGCACCGAGGATGCGACTCGTTGCTCGCGCGAGCAGATATCTAGGTCCCGCTCCGCCGTCTGATCTCCGCGATCACCTCCGGCACCGCCTCGTCATGGTTGGGCGCCATGATATGCGCGCCGGCCACCCCCGGGATGGACGCGACCTCCTGCACATACTCGACCAGGATCGCCTTGCCCTCGCGGGCGGGATCGGCCGCCTGTTCCATACGCGCGACCATCGCGTCGGGAATGATGGAGCCGAACAGATGCTCCCTGATCCAGCGCGCCGACTTGGCGGAGCGCAGCGGCACAACGCCGACGATCATGGACAGCTTTTCGGGAATGCCGTGCTCGGCGAGCCGCGCCATGTAGCGGCGCAGGATCTGCGCATCCATGCAGAACTGCGTCTGCGCGAATTGCGCGCCGGCCGCGATCTTGGCGCTCAGGCCGTCCGGTTTCCAGTCTGCCGGCGGATCGATCGGCATGTCGGCGGCGCCGAGAAAGAAATCGGCATGGCCGGAAATTTTCCGCCCCGAAGGCAGTTCGCCCTGGTCGCGCAGGCGGGCCGCGGTCTGCAGCAGGCTGCGCGCATCGAGATCGAAGACCGGCTTGGCGTCGGGCTGATCGCCCGCCTCGGGATTGTCGCCGCGCAACGCCAGCATGTTGCGCACGCCGACCGTCGCCGCCGCCAGCAGCGCGCTTTGCAGCGCGATGCGATTGCGGTCGCGGCAGGTCAGCTGCAGCACGGGATCGATGCCGTTCTCCACCAGAATCGCCGCCGCCGTCACGGAATCCATATGCGGACGCGCGCCCGCCCCGTCGGTGACATTGACCGCGTCCGCCAGTCCTTTCAGCGGCAGCGCCTTGGCCAGAAGATCCTTGCGGTCGCAGGACACCGGCGGCGTGATCTCGGCGGTAAAGACGAAGCGGCCGCTCTTCAACGCCTGGTCGAGACGCCGGGTCGTGCCCGCGCCGGCTTTTGCAGTCATGGTCATGTTGTGACGTGTCCTCAGGAAGCCAATTCGGCGCTTCTGGAAAAAGCCGGCATCACGTCGCGGCCGAACAGCCGTATCGACGATGCGGCTTCATCGAAGCTCATGTCGCCGAAAATCATCTGTCCCAGCACGTAATTGACTCCGGCTTCGGATTTGAGCGTCTCGAGATAGCGATGCACGGTCGCCGGCGAGCCGGCCACGCCATGCCCGATCGCCGCCAGTTCCTCGAAGCTCCTCGGATAGATGTCCTTCAGCGTGAAATCGGCGCCGGCATGTTTCCAGATATATTCCATCGCAATGCGCCAGGGCTCATAGGCGCGCTGCGCCAGTCTCTCCGCCGCCGCGTCGCTGTCCGCCACCACGATGTGGCGCGTGATGCCGATACGCGGCAGATCCGCGGCCTTGCGGCCGAGTTCGGCCCATTCCTTGCGGTAGCGGTCGCCGATCTCCTTCGCGCGCGCGGCCGGTCCGAGCGAGACGACATTGATGCCGCGCGAGATGCCCCACACGATCGCGTCGGCGTTCGGCGCGCCATACCAGATCGGCGGATGCGGCTGCTGCAACGGCCGCGCCTGCACGAGATAGTCGCGATATTTGAAGAATTGCCCTTCGAAATTGAGCACGTCTTCCTGGAAGGCGCGCATCATCACGATGAAAGCCTCGTGATAGCGGGCCGAGGCGGTGGCCGGCTCGACCCCATACCGCTCGTGTTCGAGCAGGGCCCCGCCGCGCCCGACACCGAGCATCAGCCGGCCGTTGCTCAGATGGTCGAGCATGCAGACTTCCTCGAACAGCCGCAGCGGGTGATAGAGCGGCAGCACATAGACCAGCGGCCCGAGCCGGATGCGGGTGGTGCGCTGGATGGCGGCGGCCAGGAACACGCTGGGCGACGGCACCACGCCGAGCGGCGTCGAATGATGTTCCGCCAGATGATAGCCGTAGAAACCCTGCTGCTCGATCAGCTCGACAAGTTTCAGCCGGTTCTCGAACAAGGTTGCGAGCGACGTGCCGTTGTCATCGAGATGGTCGAAAATTCCGAATTCCAGCACGCAAGGCCCTTCCTCCGCGACTGCGCGCGGTTTCCTCCCGGAAAGGCATCTTACGACGAGGATATTTGGAAGGGAATTTGGTACAGCTGGGTGGGCTCGAACCACCGACCTCCGGTTCCACAGACCGGCGCTCTAACCAACTGAGCTACAGCTGCACATGGGAAAGCGGGCGGAAACTAGGAGCAAAGACCCGTTTTGGCAAGCAACGCCCGGCAAGTTGGGCAGAGGCCCGCAAAGCGCGGCTACCGCTCTCAAAAGCAAAAGGCCCGGACAGGGCCCGGGCCAAATGCTGATCGAAAAGTCTTGAGCGAGTGAGGCTCAGGCGACCTTCTTGAAGGCCGAGGTCATGCCGGCCTTGAGCGGCTCGGCAGTCTCGGTGGCAACCTTCTGGGCCAGAGCGGTGAGCTCCTTGGCCTGCGCAGTCGCGGTCTCGAATTGCTTGCGGGCATGCGTGGTCGACAGCTCGACCATTTCCGACAGCGACTTGGCGGTGACGATCTCGCTGAAGAAATCGAACGCCGAATTGACGTTGGTGCGGGTCGCGTCGATCACGGCCTGGCCGTAATCGGCGGCGCCCTTGGTGGCGGTGGAGTAGCTGGTTTCCAGGACGTCGGTGGCTTCTTCGGTCGCCGCCTTCATCTTTTCCCAGTTGTCCTTGGCCTGGGAGACGCCCTTTTCTGCGAACTCACGGAACGCAGCCGGGACTTCCATTTTCGGCATGTCGAAGCTGGGCATTTCGAGCTTCGGGGTCTCAAAGCTGGAGACGGGTTTCTTCGCCTTTACGGTCGTGGTGGCCTCAGTCATGGCGCAAATCCTTCGGGTTGGGCGGTATTTGGCTGCCGGACCGGCTCCATCTTGGGGCGATCCGGACGGTGGACTTGCTTAACATTTTTGATTGTGCGGCGCAATAGACATTATTGCGCCGCAATAATCTTGCGCCCGCCCGGAGAACTTCTGCTTCGTGATATTAGATTTCACGTACTATTAGACTTCGCGTACTCACCTAAATAACTGAAAAACAATCATTTTTTGGACTCTGGAAAGAACTGACCGAACCGGGTCATACCCACTCCCATCAGTAAAAAATTTCATTTGGGTGGCGAGTTTTTCCAGTGGACATAAGAGAGAGTCGCCGTTTATGGTCTGTTCCAATATGGCCAAGAAGATCGAAGAAATGGTGGCTCTGCTCGGAGCGGAACTCGCGTCGCCGGACGTGATTCCCTCCATCGATCACGCAATCGAAGTGCTCGGGAAATTGCGGCAGACTGCGGTCGCTTTGCATGGCGACCTAGGTCGTCCGGCTCCGTTGGTCGCGGTGCCTGAAGCCATTGTACGAAAGCCTAGCGCATTGATTACCGTGTCGGACTTGGTGCATGCGTACAAAACTGACGAGCGGTCCCCCTATCAAGCCATCCGCTATGCTACCCGCATCAACTACGACCACACCATCAAGCGAATTGAGGAAGAGCTTGCCGAGCAAAAGCTGGCAGAACTCACCGAGGCGAGGCTCAAGGGTGTTTACGATGGGTGGGTAAAGCGCGGCAAACCTGCAATGGGGCACGCCGTGGTCACTCAGCTTCGTGGACTCTTCAATTTTGGAATGGGCAAGCTGGAGGATGGAGAGTGCGCTCGCCTCTCATTGATCCTTCGAAGCATGCGAATTCCCATGCACCGAGTCCGCTCCGAACGGATGACTGCGGAGCACGCCATAAGGATTCGCGCCGAGGCCCGGAAACGTGGGCTTGCTTCAATTGCGCTTGCTCAGGCGCTCCAATTCGACTGTCAACTTAGGCAGAAAGACGTATTCGGAGAGTGGGTGCCGAAGACCGAGGAAGGCGCGACGGATATCCGGGACGACAAGCACAAATGGCTTCGCGGAATTCGGTGGGATGAGGTCGATGAGAACCTGATCCTGCGCCACGTCGCCAGCATGTCCGACAAGATGGTGGAGGTTGATCTTAAGCGCGCCCCGATGGTGATGGAGGAGCTTTCGCTGGTCTATGGCAATGGCTTCACGCGATGGGATTTGCCGGCCTATGGCCCGGTCATCCTCAACGAGGCAACCAACAAGCCGTACCGCAAATACGTCTTTAGCCCGCTTTGGCGCGAGATTGCCGACGCCGCCGGGATACCAAAGAACATCAACAATGCTGACGCTCGCCGTCCCAAGGAAGTCGAGGAAGAAATCGACGAGGACGAGTTGGATCTGGATTTGGAGGAATCGGGAGAGCGCCCCGCGCTCACCCACTGAGTTCTCGGGCCTCGGTCCGAGATAGAAGCCCGGAGGGTCTTTCGACCGCTCCGGGGGCTACGCGCACCCGGCGACCCCCGTTGGTAAGGGGGATTCCCCGGGGAATTTCCCACCCCCGCACGTCAGGGGGACTAGGAAAACCGCCTCCGCGTCTTACCACGCGGGGGCGGTGCTTTTTTAACATGCCTGATTCTTCTTATCAATTTGGGTATGATGAAAGTTTGAATCAAGCTTCACTCTTATTGCGCCGCCGAAGGGTGCTAAGAAGCCGTCTTGGGCACGAAAGTCCAATATTGCCTTCTGCGCCTGCCGTGCAGAGAAACTATTGCGGCTTGACGGTGTCCTGCGTGGCCTTCGAGGCCGTCTCGCCCAGTTCCTTGGCCTGATCGCTCAACGCCTTCATCTGCGACTGGATGTACTCGCTCTGCAGGCGCATGATTTCCTGCATGTCCCTGGCCTGGACCAGCTTCTGGGCGAAATCGAACGACGTCACGATATTGCGCTGGGCGAAGGTCATGGCCTTTTCGCTCACATCCTTCGCCCCGGTGCGGGCGGCGGTGGCGCGGCCTTCGATGTCGCTGACGGCATGGTGGGCCGCCGAAATGAAGCCGTCGAAGGCCTTGCGGGCCTGTTCGACGCTCTGCTCGGCGAATTTCCGCATATCGGCCGGAATCTCGAAAGTCTTCATCGGATCGGTCGTCATGGTCTCGTCTCCCTGATCGGCTCCCAACCGCCGTCGCAACTCCAACATGTCATCCGCGAAGCGGTTGCAGGACACCTCGAAAAAAGCCCGGCAGATTAAGGTTTATTGGCATCGCCACAGGCCCGCGCATGGACGCCGTGCGGCACCAATACTATTAACAATCCTATAAAATGCATCAGCCATCAGGCCGGAGCCGGATCCCGAAGTGACCATCCATGCGTGACCCCGCGTTTCCCTGGGAGATCCTGGGCGAGCCGAAACTGGCCGTTCACGCCACCAGCGCGCTCCCGGCATGGCTGTGGAGCGTGGACGGAACACGCCTGCTCTGGGCCAATCCGGGGGGCGCCGCGATTTTCGGAGCCGCAACGTCGGCGGGCAGCCGGGACCGCAGCTTCGAGCGGGATCACCCGGCCGCCGCACAGGTCGCGCGGGTGGCGGCCAGCCTGCCGCCCGGCGGCACGCCGCGGCTGGAACGCCTGCGCGGATTTGGCGCGAGTTTCGGCCGCCTGCTGACCTGCGCCTGTGCGCGGATCACGTTCGACAACGCGCCCGCCATCCTGATCGGCGCGGTTGAACCGGCCGGTCCCTACCTGCCGCTGGCCGAACGCGCGCGCCGCCTGTTCGAAGGCTGCGGCGAAGCGGTGGCGGTTTACGCCGCGCGTGGCGATCTGCTCTACGCCACGCCCGAGGCCAGCGCGCAGCTCGGCGGCGCGACATCGCTGTCCACCACCGCCGTCACCGAGCCGGCAAAACATCTGGGCCAGGGCGCGGATGAAGTGCAGGTGCTGCGCCTGCCGAAGACCGAGACCAAGACCGAGATCAAGACCGCGCCCGCGACGGTGACAGAGGAGACAGAGACGGCTGCCGATGCGGTCGACCTCAGCCCGATCGCGATGGCGATCAGCGCGGCGCAAAAAATCATTGCAGACGAACACGCCCGGCAGGCGGCGCGTCCGGCCGGCGACAGCGACGCAGCCAGCCCAGCGGCCGCGCATGACGACGCGCAGCCAGCGCACGATGAAACGACCGCCGTCTCCGCACCGGGCGCAACGATCGCGGACTCGTCTCCGCCAAACGAGCGCCGGCATCCCCTGCGTTTCGTCTGGAAAATCGACACCGAAAACCGCTTCAGCATCGATCCCGGCGACTTCATGGACGTGATGGGTCCGAAGATTGCCGCCGAACTGAACCGGCCCTGGATTTCGATCGTGTCAGATCTCGATATCGATCCGAACGGCGATGTCGCGCGCGCCATCGCATCGCGCGACACCTGGAGCGGCGTCACCATCGACTGGCCGGTCGAGGGCAGCGCGCAGCGCATCGCCGTCGAGCTTGCCGGCCTTCCGGTTTACGACCGCGACCGCAATTTCCGCGGCTATCGCGGTTTCGGCGTCTGCCGCGATGTCGCCCGCGTCATCGAATTGCTGGCGCAGCGCCGCCAGCAGGACAACATCCCGGTTGCGGCGGACATGGCGCAAGCTGTCGCGCCGGACACACGGTCGGCGCTGAGTCTTGTGCCGCCCTCGGAAAATGTCGTTCCGTTCCGGCCGTCGGCGAACGACGCCAAGGGCCCGACCCTCAATCCGCTGGAGCGCAGCGCCTTTCGCGAACTGGCGACGCGCCTCTCCGCCCGGCTCAAAAGCGCGGATGAACTGGCGCGCGGCGAGATCGCAGCTGATGCCGACGAACAGCCCGCCGCCGGTGAACCGGTTTGCGACGCCGATGCCGTGACTGCGCCGGAAGAACGGGTGCCGATCGCCGGCATGGCGTCGCCGGACCGCGTCGCCGCCAGGCAGGAGCGACTGGTTCTCGATCGCCTGCCGGCCGGAATCCTCATTTACCGGCACGAACATTTCTTCTACGCCAACCGCGCCTTTCTGGACTGGGCCGGCCACGAGTCGCTACAGGATTTCGTCGAGGCCGGCGGCCTCGACACGCTGTTCATCGAACCGCAAGCCGGCGAACAGGACGAGACGATCCGCATTGCCGCGCCCGGCGGCGACAAGCCGGCGGTCAAGGGCCGGCTGTCCAGCATTCCCTGGGACGGCGCAACGGCGATGATGCTGACGCTCGCCGACGCAACGCCGGCCGAGCAGGCCGCGCCGCCAGTCCCGGCGCCCTCCGGCCGCAACGAGTTGCGGGCGATCCTCGATGTCGCGATCGACGGTGTGGTGACGCTGGATCGCGCGGGAACAATTCTCTCGGCCAATGCCGGCGCGGAGCAACTGTTCGGCTACGATGAGGGACAGCTGGTCGGATTGCCGTTCACCAATCTGTTTGCCTCCGACAGCGCGGCCATCGCGCGCAATGCGGTTCTCAAGACCACCGCCGCCGGTCCCGACAAGGGACGCGACATCACCGGCCGCACGCGCCGCGGCAATTCGCTGCCGCTGCTGATGACGGCCGGCCTGATCGACGAGACGGGAGAGGTGCTCTGCGCGGCGTTCCAGGATCTGTCGCGCTGGAAAACCACCGAACGCGAACTGGTCAATGCGCGCAAGCAGGCGGAAACGGTCTCGTCGGCGAAATCCGAATTCCTCGCCAAGGTCAGCCACGAGATCCGCACGCCGCTCAACGCGATCATCGGCTTCTCCGAAATCATGATGAACGAGCGTTTTGGGCCGATCGGCAGCGAACGCTACAAGGAATATCTCAAGGACATTCACGGCTCCGGCACGCATGTGGTGTCGCTGGTCAACGACCTGCTGGATCTGTCCAAGATCGAGGCCGGCAAGCTCGACCTCGCGCTGGAGCAGGTCAACCTGAACGACCTCACGCAGCAATCGGTCGCCGTCATGCAGCCGCAGGCGAGCCGCGAACGCATCATCATCCGCACATCGCTGGCGCCGGAATTGCCCTCGGTGGTAGCCGATGCGCGCTCGGTGCGGCAGATCGTGCTCAATCTGCTGTCCAACTCCATCAAGTTCACCGGCGCGGGCGGCCAGGTGATCCTGTCGACGGCGCGCAGCGATCACGGCGAGGCGGTGTTGCGGGTGCGCGATACCGGCATCGGCATGAGCGAAAAGGATATCGCCACCGCGCTCGAGCCGTTCCGCCAATTGTCGACTGCCGTCCGGCTGGGGTCGAACGGCACCGGACTGGGCCTGCCGCTGACCAAGGCTTTGGCCGAAGCCAACAGCGCGCGCTTCTCCATCAAGAGCGCGGTCAATGCCGGCACGCTGGTGGAAATCGTGTTTCCGGCGGTCCGCGCCGCCGAATAGGCCGCCCACAGGCCCGATCACGCCGGCTGACTTTCGCCGCCTTCGCCGCTAGCATGACGAGCGATGCGCAAGCTCGGTCTCGCGGTGCTGGTTTCTCTCGCTCTCGTGGTGACGCCGCTTGCGGCCCGCGCCGGCGAGGCGGTCGATCTGCTGCTGGTGCTGGCCGCCGACGTCTCGCGTTCGGTCGACCAGCCAAAGTTCCAGTTGCAGCGCGACGGCTATGCGGCGGCGATGTCCGACCCGCGCGTGCTGGAGGCGATCTCGGCCGGCATCCACCGCCGGATCGCGGTCAGCTTCGTCGAATGGTCGGGCGTCGGCGCGCAGAAGCTCGTGATCGACTGGATGACGATCGACGGCGCCGACAGCGCGCGCAGATTCGCCGACGCCATCGTGGAGGCGCCGCGCTCCTTCGCCGACCGCACCTCGATCTCGGGCGGAATCGAGTTCGCCATGGCGCAGTTCGACCGCGCGCCGTTCAGCGCCAGGCGCCGCACGATCGACGTCTCCGGCGACGGCACCAACAATTCCGGGCGCGACGTCACGCTGGCGCGCGACGAAGCCCTGGCCAAAGGCATCACCATCAACGGGCTGGTGATCCTGAGCGAGCGGCCGCTGCCGTGGAATCCCGAACACACCAACCCGCCCGGCGGCCTGCCGCATTATTTCCGCCAGAACGTCATCGGCGGACCGGGCGCCTTCGTCATGGTGGCGGACAATTTCCAGTCCTTCGGGCAGGCGCTGATCAGCAAGCTGATCGCCGAGATCGCGCTCGACCGCGCCCCCGCCTCCACAACCGGCCTGGCCGCGCGGGACTGAGACATTTTGCTGCAAGCCGGCCGGCGGCGCGGCCGATTTTTGCCGGCCGGCAATCCTTGTGGCCGCTCAGAGGGCAATGCCCGACTTTCGATTCATTCCAGACTGCACAGTCTGGAATCGTTCTAACCTATTGATCTTTCACCGGAATTTCGCTTGACCGCCGGCGGTCTCCCTCTCTAGCTGCGTACAACAGCAACAGGGAGCGCCAGCCATGGCAGCCATCACGTTCCGCGCGCTTGCGCGCGCATCCATCGCAGCCCTGATCGCCGCGGGCAGCGCGGGCGTCGCCGCCGCGCAGTCGGGTGAGGTCAATGTCTACACATATAGAGAGCAGAAGCTGATCCAGCCGCTGTTCGACGCCTTCACCAAGGACACCGGCATCAAGGTCAATGTGGTCTCGGCCTCGTCCGGCCTCGAGCAGCGCATCAAGACCGAGGGCGCCAACAGCCCGGCCGACGTGCTGCTCACCGTCGATATCGGCCGCCTCGAAGACGCGGTGCAGGCGGGGATCACGCAGCCGATCAAGTCGTCCACGATCGACAAGGCGGTGCCCGCGCAATACCGCGATCCGGAAGGCCACTGGGCCGGGGTCTCGATGCGCGCCCGCGTGGTTTACGCTTCCAAGGAGCGCGTGAAGCAGGACACGATCACCTATGAAGAGCTCGCCGACCCGAAATGGAAGGGCAAGATCTGCATCCGCTCCGGCCAGCACATCTACAACAACGCGCTGATCGCGGCGATGATCGCCAAGCACGGCGAAGCCAAGGCCCAGGCCTGGCTGACAGGCCTGAAGGCCAACCTGGCGCAAAAACCCTCCGGCGGCGACCGCGAGACCGCCCGCGACGTCGCGGCCGGCAAATGCGATCTCGGCATCGGCAACACCTATTACTACCCGCTGATGCAGAACAATCCGCAGCAGAAGGACTGGGCCGACGCCACCAAGGTGATCCTGCCGACCTTCGAAGGCGGCGGCACCCATGTGAACATTTCCGGCGTGGTGCTGGCCAAGAACGCGCCTCACAAGGCCGAGGCGATGAAGCTGATCGACTGGCTGGCCGGCGACACCGCCCAGCAGATGTATGCCAACAGCGTGTACGAATATCCGGTGAAGGCCGGCATCGCGGTCAACCCGGCCATCGCCAGCTTCGGCCCGCTGAAGCCCGACGCCTTGCCGATCGTGAAGATCGGCCAGAACAAGAAGGCCGCCGCCAACCTGGTGGACAAGGTCGGCTTCGACAACTGAGTGACATGACAGCCGCGGCTGCCAACACCATCCTGCGGACGTCGCGCACCTTGCGGCGTCCGTCGCATGTTGTCGCGACGCTGTTCGTCGTCCTGCTGGCGGCCGCCGTGCTGGCGCCGCTGGTCAGCCTCGCCGTCATCGCACTGGCCGGCGACGCCGAGATCTGGCCGCATCTGGCGGCCTATGTGCTGCCGAAGGCGATCACCGACACCGCCATGCTGCTCGCGGGCGTCGCCGTCCTCACCGCCGTCATCGGCATCGGCACGGCCTGGATCGTCACCACCTATCAGTTTCCCGGCCGCGACGCCCTGTGCTGGCTGCTGCCGCTGCCGCTCGCCTTTCCGACCTATATCGTCGCCTATGTCTATGTCGACATGCTCGACGCCATCGGTCCGGTGCAGTCGGCGTTCCGCGCGCTGTTCGGCTACGCCACGGCGGCGGAATACTGGTTTCCGCCGATCCGCTCGCTGCCGGGCGCGGTCTTCGTCATGGGCCTCGTACTCTATCCTTATGTCTTTCTCGCAGCCCGCGCGATGTTCCAGACCCAGAGCGCCTCGCTGATCGAGGTGGCGCGCACGCTGGGCGCATCACGTCTGATGCTGGCGCGGCATATCGCGCTGCCGCTCGCCCGCCCCGCGCTGGCGGTCGGGCTGTCGCTCGCCTTGCTCGAGACGCTGAACGACATCGGCGCCAGCGAATATCTCGGCGTGCAAACGCTGACGCTGTCGGTCTTCACCACCTGGATCAACCGTTCAAGCCTGCCAGGCGCGGCGCAGATCGCCTGCGTGATGCTGATCGTGATCGTCGCGCTGATGGCGCTGGAGCGGCATGGCCGCCGCCACAAGCGCTTCATCGTCTCCGCCCGGCGCGCGCGCATCGCGCCGCGCATTCCGCTCAAGGGCCGCGCCGGCTGGATCGCGCTCGCGCTCTGCCTGCTGCCGGTCTGTCTCGGCTTCATCCTGCCCGCCGGCGTGCTGGTGCAGGAGGTGGTGCGGCGCGGCTTGCTGTTCGGTTTCGACACCGACCTGATCGGCCACACGCTCACCACCGTGTCGCTGGCGGCGGCGGCCACCGCCATCGCCATCGTGCTCGGACTGGCGGCCGCGATCTGCGTGCGCATGGTGAAATCTCCGCTGTCGAATGCGGGGCTGGTGATCGCCGGACTCGGCTATGCGGTGCCCGGCACCGTGCTGGCGCTCGGGCTGATGACGCCTCTGGTGTCGATCGACGAGGGGCTGAACTGGATCACCCGCAACACCGCCGGCGTCACGGTCGGGCTGGTGCTGGCAGGCTCGAGCGCGGCCTTGGTCGTCGCCTATGTGCTGCGGTTTCTCGCGATCGCCACCGGCTCGGCGCAGGCCGGGCTGGCGCGCATCCCGCACGAGATCGACGATGTGGCGCGCACGCTCGGCACCCGCTCCGCCGGCATCGCCTGGTTCATCCATCTGCCGATGTCGCGCGCCGCGCTCGGCGGCGCGGCCTTGCTGGTGTTCGTGGATTGCCTGAAGGAATTGCCGGCGACGCTGCTGCTGCGGCCGCTCAATGTCGAGACCCTGTCGACCTATATCTACCAGTTCGCCACGCGCGGGAATTTTGAGGAAGGCGCGCTCGCCGCGCTCCTGATCGTGGCGGTCGGCATCCTGCCGGTGATCCACCTCACGCGCTTTGCCGACATCGCGCCGGCGCCGGTGGCGAGCAGTTCGGGGCGATAGAATCTACCTGAACAGATTCAACCCGAACCGGTAGCTCAATCCGAGCTTGCCGGTGAACTGGTCGACGCTGCCGGCCTGCGCGATCGGCAAATCCGCGGCGTCCCCGACCAGTCGCTCATAGGCGAGCGTGCCGAGCAGCGACCATTGCGGGGTGAAGGCATAGCGGCCGTTCACTTCCGCGCCAAATCCCTTGATGCCGCCGCCCGGATCATAGGCGACAAGACCGGAGGCCAGCGACTCCGACGGCGTCACGCCGAGATAAGTGCGCATGTATTCCTCGTCGGCGTAGCTCATGCGCGGGCCGAACGAAACTTCCGTCACCGGGGTCGGATTGAAGGTGACATCGAGGCCGGCCTCGCCGACCAGCCCCTCATGACCGCCAAGTCCGCGCCGCAGCGAAGCATGCGCGCGGAATATCCCGAAGGTATAGGCGAACTGGCCGCCGAGCTCGAAGGCGGCATCGACATCGTTCAGGCCGCGCAGCTTGTCGTAATCGGCGCTCTCGCGCTTGCGCACATAGCGGAAGGACGGACCGAACGCGAAGCCGTCGCGCCGCACATTGCCCTTCTTCACTTCGCCGAGGCCGGGCAGCCAGAGATAATGCAGGGTGACGATGGGATACGGGGTGAGCCGGTAGTCGCTCGCGCCCTCATAGGCGGGGCGGTAGGACCCGCCGGCGCCCAGTTCCAGTTCGATGTCATATTGACGGACCTGTTCGCGCGCCTGCACCGGCGGCACGGTCTGGGCCGGCATGACCATGTCGGCTGCGGCGGCGGCGGCCGCGCAGAACGGCAGGGCAAGAAGGGCGGATGTCAGGGACGAGCGCAGCGGCGGCATTCCGAATTTCCAGGGTTCAGTGGCGATTCCAGCACGCACGACTCGGTCCGCCGAACAGCCCACCATAAACCCATGACCGAATGGTTAGAGGTGCGGCCGTAGGGCGGCACTGCGCCGCACTGTGGCTCTGGAGATACGGGCGGACCGATCGCAGGTTTCAGCCGATGCTGTGCCAGTGCGCGGAGAAAAGCCGCTGAAACAATCTGCCGGCGGCGCACTCACATCCGCGGCAGGTCGCGGTCCGGCGGCACCGGATCGACCAGCGGGCGATCCTCGTTCGGCGCAGGCGCGGGCGGCTTTTCGACCGGATAAGGCTTTCCGGGCACTTCGGCCGGCGGCTTGCTGGGTTCGGCAGGTTTCGGTGTCGGCTGCTGGACGGGTTCTTTTGTCATGCCGACTCAACGAACCGGCCGCCCATGCGTTCCGCGGTGCGCGTTGGCGCAAAGGCAACGGCAATAATGGCGGATATGCCGCAGCTGCTGCGACCATATGGCATCGCGGTGCGCGGAACCATCACCTAGCCTCCGTGTCCATAGAAACAGCGGAGGGGGCGATGGAGGGACTTATCCTGCTTGGGGTCTATGTGGTGCTCGCCGCTGTTGCGGAAGTCATTGCTATCGGCATTGGCCTGATCGTCGACGAATTCAACAAGATGGCCAGCGTCATCGTCTTTTTCGTCTGTTCCGCCGTCTTCCTCCCGCTCGCATGGCCGATTGCGGTGCGGGTCTCGAAACGGTTCGGACCCGCGACGACCTGACGAGCGGGTCGTTGCCCGCGCAACGCGTTCGCGGGGACGCTCGAAGTCAGGTGCGAAGCTCCGCCAGATCCCTGTACAACGCCAGCGCCTCCGGGTTGGCGAGCGCCTCGGTGTTCTTCACCGCGCGGCCCGATACCACGTCGCGCACCGCAAGCTCGGTGATCTTGCCAGACTTGGTGCGCGGGATGTCGGCGACCTGGATGACCTTTGCCGGCACATGGCGCGGGCTCGCGCCGGTGCGGATTTTCGTCTTGATCTTCGCGGTCAGCGCGTCATCGAGGGTGACGCCGTCCTTCAGCCGCACGAACAGCACCACGCGCACGTCGTTGTCCCAGTCCTGGCCGATGGCGATGGCCTCGATCACTTCGGGAATCTGCTCGACCTGCGCGTAGATTTCGGCGGTGCCGATGCGCACGCCGCCGGGATTGAGGGTGGCGTCGGAGCGGCCATGAATGATGATGCCGCCATGCTTCGTCCATTCGGCGAAATCGCCGTGGCACCAGACGTTGTCGAAGCGCTCGAAATAGGCGGCGCGATACTTTCTGCCCTCGGGATCGTTCCAGAACATCACCGGCATGGAGGGAAAGGGCTTGGTGCAGACCAGTTCGCCCTTCTGCTCGACAATGTGCCGGCCGTCGTCCGACCAGACATCCATCGCCAGCCCTAGGCCGGGCGCCTGGATCTCGCCGCGATACACGGGCGAGGTCGGGTCTCCCAGCACGAAGCAGGACACGATGTCGGTGCCGCCCGAGATCGAGGCGAGGTGCAGATCCTTCTTGATGTCGGAATAGACGTAATCAAAACTTTCGGCGGCGAGCGGCGAGCCGGTCGAGGTCATCACCTTCATGGCGGAGAGATCGTGCGTCTTCGCCGGCGCGAGCCCCGCCTTCTTGCAGGCGTCGATATATTTCGCCGAGGTGCCGAAGACGGTGATCTTCTCGTCCTGCGCATAGTCGAACAGCACTTCCGGCCGGGGCGCGAACGGCGAGCCGTCCCACAGGATCAGCGTCGCGCCCGAGGCCAGCCCGGTCACCAGCCAGTTCCACATCATCCAGCCGAGCGTGGTGAAGTAGAACAGCCGGTCGCCGTCATGCAGGTCGGTCTGCAGGCGGTGTTCCTTCAGATGCTGAAGCAGCGTACCGCCCTGGCCGTGCACGATGCATTTCGGCACGCCGGTCGTGCCGGACGAGAACAGGATGTAGAGCGGGTGATTGAACGGCAGGCGCTCGAAAGCGAGCGGTTTTGGCGCGACGCCGTCGAGGAAGGTGTCGAGCGTCGTGGCGCGCGGCACGCCGGCGGCGACCTTGCCGGCGTTCTTCAGATAGGGAACGATCACCACCTGCCGCGCGGTCGGAAGCTGGTTCGCGATCGCGACGAGGCGTTCGGTGAGATCGATCGCCTTGCCGTTGTACCAATAGCCATCGACCGCAAAGAACAGCACCGGCTCGATCTGGCCGAAGCGGTCGAGCACGCCGCGCTCGCCAAAGTCCGGCGAGCAGGACGACCAGATCGCGCCGAGCGAATTCACCGCCAGCAGCAGCGCGATCGAGACCGGCAGATTGGGCAGCATGGCGGCGACGCGGTCGCCCTTCTTCACGCCGGCGGCCTTCAGCGCCTGCTGCAGCCGCGACACCAAAGCGCGCAATTCGTCCCAGCTCATGCGCTGGGACACCTTGTCCTCGCCGCGGAACACCAGAGCGGTCCCGCCGCCCGACTTACGCAGCAGGTTCTCGGCGTAATTGAGGGTGGCGTCGGGGAAGAACTGCGCACCCGGCATCCTGTCGCCATCGATCAGCTTGCGGGCGCCCTTGTCGCCGATCACGCCGCAATAGTCCCAGATCTCGTCCCAGAATTCGGCGCGGTGCGCGACCGACCAGGCATGCAGGTCGCGGTAGGTCTTCAGTGCGGTGCCGTGGCGGGCATTGACCCGCGCGATGAACTCAAAAACCTGCGCCGCCGCCGCGCGCTCGCGGCCGGGCGTCCACAAAGGCTGTTCCGCCATAACGTCCCCTCATTGCAGGCCGGTCCCGGCGAACGCCTTGGAACCGCACCCGTTTTACACATACAAAACAGAGGCCAGCCCCAAAAGGGTCACAGAGGCCACCCATGGTTGCGCCATGAGACCCGCCCGGTATAGTCCGGCGGCGTCCAGCTCTAAATCGGAAAAAACCCTTTGTCCGCAATCACCGGCTTCAAGCGCCTGGGATTTGCCGTCCTCGCCCTGGTGCTGGTCATGTTCGGGGCGCTGGGGGTGGTGTCGCTCCTGATCCCGGCCGACCAGGTCCGCGATGCGGTCAAGGCCGAGATCAAGGCGGTGACCGGGCTCGACCCGGTCCTGCGCGGCGAGACCCAGGTCTCGCTGTTCCCGACCGGGCATGTGAGTTTTGCCGACGTGATCCTGGGCGACGCCAATTCCAGCGAGCCGCCGCTGACGGCGGAGAAGCTGACCGCGCGGCTGCGTTTCTTTCCGCTGCTGACCGGCCGCATCGAGGTTTCCGACGTCGCCCTGGTCAATCCGCGCATCGCGCTCACGCTCGATGCCGAGGGCCGCTCCAACTGGGCGCCGCTGATCGCCTCCCTGACCCGCAATTTCGATCCGAAGACCAAGAGCGCCGACAAGACGGTGGCGTTCTCGGAAATCCGCATCACCGGCGGCACCATCTCGGTGCAGGATACAGCGCGCGGCGTCTCCGAACTGTTCCGCGATGTGGACGTGTCGCTGGCCTGGCCGGCGATTTCCAAAAGCTTTGCCGTCACCGGCCGCCTGACCTGGCGCTACGAGCCGATCGACGTGAGCGTCACGCTCGCCGATTTCGCCGCCGCGCTGCAGGGCGAGCGCTCGGGGCTGAAAATCCGCGCGGCCGGCGCGCCGATCAAGGCCGTCTTCGACGGTGCCATGGGCATGCGCCCGACGCTGAAGATCGACGGTTCGCTGTCGGCCGATTCTGTCTCGCTCCGCCGCGCCATGACCTGGGCCGGACAGAAGCCGCTGCCCGGCGGCGGCTTCGGCAAGTTCTCGCTCAAGGCGCAGACCAATGTGGTGGCCGGCACAATCGCGCTCTCGCAAGTCAATGTGGAGATCGACGGCAACGCGGCGGAAGGCGTGCTGACCTTCGCCAGCGACGGACGGCAGACCCTGCAAGGCACGCTCGCCGCCGACGAGATCGATCTGACGCCCTATCTCTCGACCATCCGCCTGCTGGCCATCAGCGACCGCGAATGGAGCCGCACCCCGCTCGATCTCGAAGGGCTGGCGGCGAACGAACTCGACCTGCGGCTGTCGGCCGGCAAGATGACGATCGGAACCGCGAAGCTCGGCCGCACCGCGATCGCCGCCAATCTGCGCGGCGGCAAGTTGACGGTGACGGTCGGCGAGTCGCACGGCTTCGGCGGCGTGATCAAGGGATCGATCGCGCTCGCCAAATCCGAGCGCGGCGCCGATTTCAGATCCCAGCTCCAGTTCATCAACGTGAATATGGAAAGCTGCATCGGCGAATTATTCGGCATCCGCCGGCTTGAGGGCAAAGGCAATCTCACCGTGACGCTGGACGGTTCCGGGCCGAATGTGCACGCCCTCACCCGTACCCTGAATGGCGGCGCGGCGCTGACCGCCACCAAGGGCGCGCTCACCGGACTGAATGTCGAGCAATTGCTGCGGCGGCTTGAGCGGCGTCCGCTCTCGGGCGGCAGCGAATTCCGCGCCGGCCGTACGCCGTTCGACAAGCTCGGCGTCGAGGTCAAGATCGAGCAAGGCACCGCGCAGGTGCAGGACGTGACGCTGGAAGGCACGGCCGTGCGGCTCGCGGTCTCCGGTCAGGCCTCGATCCCCTCGCGCGATCTCGACCTGAAAGGCACGGCGACCCTGCTCGGCAGCGCCAACACCTTCGAATTGCCGTTCGTGGTCTATGGCCAATGGGACGATCCGGTGATTCTGCCGGATCCGCAAATCCTGATCCGCCGCTCGGGCGCGGCGGCGCCGCTGCTTGACGCCGTGCGCGACCGCCGGACCCGCGACGCGGTGCGCTCGACGATCGAGCGGCTGGGCGGGCGGACATCGTCGGCGCCTGCGCCGGCCCCGCCGAGTGAAGCGCCCTTACCCGCCAGCGACACGCTGGACACCGCGCCGCAGCCGGAATAACCGCTTCAGCCGAATTGTCTGCCGAGCGCGGCAAGCATCTTCCATTCCCGGCGAATCTTTTCTCCCGCCTCCAGCCCGCCGTTCACACAGCGGCAAAACGTTTTTCGTATTCGGCGGCGAGCGCCGCATGCGTGGTCCAGAACGGGCGCGGCTCCACGCCATTGATCTGATCTTCGAGGAGCCCTGTATGCGCATGCCAGCCGGCGGCCACGTTGATCATCGTATTGCGCTCGCCCAGCCAGACGTGCGTGACGACCAGAAGCGTCTGGTCGCCGCGCGGAAACAATTCGAAGGTGACTTCGGAATCCGCAGGATGGGCCCATGTATAGCTCAGCACATGCGGCGGCTCGCACCGCGTGACAACGCCGTGCATGGTGTGGCCGCATTCCAAGCCCTTGAATTTCTCGGGCACCTCTTTTTCCGACGACAGGTCGGCGTGCATGAAGTTCAGCGTCACCTTGCCGCCAACGCGCAGTTCCATCTCGCCCGGCGCCAGCCACTTTCCGCGCTTCCCGGACTCGGTGAGCCAGGCCCAGACGCGTTCGGCCGGCCCGGGCAAGAGTCGCTCCAGCCGCACAGTTCCGGGTTCGGTCATGACGCCGTATTCGTTCATTTTTTTCTCCGCGGATTCTGACTCGCGTCGTGCGCCTTGAGTTCCCGTTCCAGAAGATCGAGCCGATGATTCCAGAAGGCGCGCTGGTTTTCGATCCAGGCGGCGGCGGCATCGAGCGGCTCCGGATTGGCGGCCAGCACATGCTCGCGCCCTTCCCGGCGGCGCTTGACCAGATGCGCGCGTTCCAGCACCTGGATGTGTTTCGACACCGCGTTGAGCGACATGTCGAAGGGCTTCGCGAGCTCGGTCACACGCGCCTCGCCGTGCGTCAGGCGCTGCAGAATGGCCCGCCGCGTGGGGTCGGCGAGCGCCATCAGGGTGTGATCGAGGCCGGTTTGCGGATTCATTATCATTCAACCATTTGGTTGAATGATAAGTGCCGCCGGCCACAAGTCAACCCTGCCGCGCGAGGGGCCTGGCGCTGCGGGCGGGCGGCTGCCGTGGCGGGGCAAACGCGATGGTCTATGATCGCGCGAGACGAATCAGAGGCGGCGGGTCCGCCGCCACCGAGAGCCCATGCTCCCTCGCCTGCTGCTGACCCTGGTCAAGATCGTGGTGGCCTCGCTGATCGTCGGCACCATCCTCTCGCATTTCGGCATCACCACCGAACAGATCATGCGCGATGTCGGGCTGACGCCGGAGCGCGTCGCCGAGATCGGACACCGGGCCTGGGACTGGGCGCTGCCCAACGTGATGCTGGGCTCGCTGTTCATCCTGCCGATCTGGTTCGTGATCTTCCTGTTCCGCCCGCCGGGACCGAGCAGCGAATAGATCTACATCGGCGCGCCGAGCGCGTGCTGGTCCCGGCTCGCGGCATTGCGCTTGGCGAGCAGCGAGGCGATCACCACCACCAGCGCCACCACCGCGATCATGATGGTGCAAATCGCGTTGATCTCCGGCTTCACGCCCAGCCGCACCTCGGAATAGATGCGGATCGGCAAGGTGGTGGCGCCGGGACCGGTGGTGAAGCTCGCAATGACAAAGTCGTCAAGCGACAGCGTGAAGGCGAGCATCCAGCCGGACACGATGGCCGGCAGGATCAGCGGCAATGTCACGGCGAGGAAGGCGCGCAGCGGCGGACAGCCGAGATCCATCGCCGCCTCTTCCAGCGACCAGTCGAAGGACAAAAGCCGCGACTGCACGATCACGGTGACGAAACACATGGTCAGCGTGGTGTGCGCCAGCGTCGTTGTCCAGAAGCCGCGGTCGACGTTCAGCGCCACGAACAGCAACAGCAGTGACAGGCCGATGATCACTTCCGGCAGCACCAGCGGTGCATAGATCATCGCCGAGAAGGGAAGACGCCCCCGGAAATATCCCGCGCGAACAAGCGCGAGCGCGGCAAGAGTACCCAGAATTGTCGCGGCGGTGGCGGAGAGCAAGGCGATGCGCAAGGACACCCAGGCCGCGTCCAGCATGGCGCTGTCCTCGAGCAGCGCGCGATACCAGCGCAGCGACCAGCCGCCCCAGACCGTGACCAGTTTTGAATCGTTGAACGAGTAGATGACCAGAATGACGATGGGCAGATAGAGAAAGGCCAGCCCCAGTGCCAGCGATGCCAGATTGAAACGGGAAAAGCCGCGCAGCATGTCAGCGGCCCTCCAGTTCGCGGGTCTGCAGGCGCTGATAGATCACGATCGGGATCAGCAGCAGCGCGAACAGCATGACGGCGAGCGCGGAGGCCACCGGCCAGTCCTTGTTGGAAAAGAATTCCGTCCACAAGGTCTGGCCGATCATGACGGATTGCGAGCCGCCGAGCAGATCTGGAATGACGAATTCGCCGACGATGGGAATGAAACACAGCAGCGCGCCGGCAAAAATGCCGGGCAAGGCGAGTGGCAGCGTCACGAGCCAGAATGTCTTCCAGCGCGGACAGCCGAGATCGGCGGCGGCTTCGAGCAGCGACTCGTCCATCTTCTCCAGCGCGGCGTAGACCGGCAGCACCATGAAGGGCAGATAGGAATAGACGATGCCGATATAGACCGCAGTGTCGCTGGCGAGCCACGCCACCGGCTGGTCGATGATGCGGAGTGCCATCAGCAGGTCGTTGAGCAGGCCCTCGCGCTGCAGGATGTTGATCCAGGCATAAATGCGGATCAGGAAGGCGGTCCAGAACGGCAGGATCACGGCGGTGATCAGCAGCGGCTGCCAGCGGCGCGGCGCGCGCGCCACCGCATAGGCGACCGGCAGGCCGAGCAGCGCCAGCAGCACAGTCGATACCAGCGCGATGGACAAACTCCTGAGATAGGCGCCGACATAGAGCATGTCGCTGAACAGGAAACGATAATTCTCGAACGACAGCGCGCCGATGAAATCCTTCAGCCCCTGCCAGCCGGCCGCCAGATCCAGCACCGGCAGATAAGGCGGCTGCGCCATCGCGGTCTGCGAGAGGCTGAGCTTGAGCACGATCAGGAACGGCAGGATGAAGAAGAGCGCCAGCCACAGATAGGGCAAGGCGATCACCAGCCGCCGGCCCCATCGTGTCTGCGTCAATCCGGTCTGCGGCATCCGGCTCACGGGTCTAGCTCGTCAGCACGACGGCAGCGTCGGGCGCGAAGGTGAGCCAGACCCGCTGGTTCCAGCCGATCGGCCGCTGCAGCAGCCGCGTGACATTCACGCTCGCCGCTTTCACGACAATGCCGGTGTCCAGCTTCACCTTGTAGAGCGACATATCGCCGAGATAGCCAACATCCGTCACCTCGCCGGCCAGGCCATTTCCGGCTTCTCCGGCCGGCTGTTCCGCCGAGATATGAAATTTCTCCGGGCGGATCGCGACCGCAACGCTCTGGCCCGGAGCGACGGCACCCGGGCTTGTCGCGCGCAGCGTGCCGGCGCTGGTGGTGACGGTGACCGCCTCGCCCGCCGCCTCGCTCACCGTTCCTTCCAGCAGATTCACGTCGCCGATGAATTCCGCCACCCAGCGTGTCGCCGGCTGTTCGTAGATTTCCGCCGCGGTCCCCACCTGCGCCAGACGGCCCTGCGACATCACGCCGATGCGGTCGGCCATGGTCATGGCCTCTTCCTGGTCGTGGGTGACGACGATGAAGGAAAGACCGAGCTTTTCCTGCAGCGCCATCAATTCGAACTGGGTTTCCGCGCGCAGCTTCTTGTCGAGCGCGGCGAGCGGCTCGTCGAGCAGAAAGACCTTGGGCCGCTTGACCAGCGCGCGCGCGAGCGCCACACGCTGACGCTGGCCGCCGGACAATTGATGCGGCTTGCGTCCGCCCAGATCGTGGAGTTGCACCAGGGCCAGCATTTCGGCGACACGGCGCTCGATTTCGGGCCTGGACAGATGTTCCTGTTTCAGCCCGAACGCGACATTGCCCGCCACCGTCAGATGCGGGAACAGGGCGTAGCTCTGGAACATCATGTTGACCGGCCGCAGGTGCGGCGGCATGGCGGCGATGTCCCGACCGTCGAGCAGGATGCGGCCCTCGTCCGGCGTCTCGAAGCCGGCCAGCATACGCAGCAGCGTGGATTTTCCGCAGCCCGAGGGGCCGAGCAGTCCAAAGAATTCGCCGGCTCCGATATCGAGCGACAGGTTATTGACCGCCGCGACGCCGCCAAAGCGTTTGGTGACCGCCTCAAAACGCACCAGCGGCGGCCGGGCAGCCGCATCCGTCATTCCGCCGGCCGCGCCGGCGCCGTCCTTCGCCATAATGTTCCGCACCATCCCCGAGCCGTCGGCAGACCCCTCCGGCGCGCCGACACGCTAACGCATGCCCCGGCGCAGTGGAATCATCCAGCCGAAAGATTGCAGGCCGGCGCGCGACCTGGGGATATGTGGACGGGTCTTACCCGATCTGGGCGGAGGGCGCCGTCACCGGCGCGATCTTGCGCGGTTCCGGCCCATAATAGTCGCCTTTGCGGATCATGGCGCGCGGCTTGGCGCGCACCGACAGGATGCGCTCATACAGCGCCTTGGCGGAGACCGGCTTGCACAGGAACTCGTTCACGCCCAGACGCACCGCGTGCATGACGGTGTCGCGGCTGTGGTTGCTGGTCAGCATGACCACCGGGATATGCGGCACGGGAAAGACATCCGGCACACGCACCCGGCGCATGAATTCGGCGCCGCCATTGTCCGGCATGTCCCAGTTCAGCAGGACCACGTCCGGATTGATCGCGCAGATCGCGTCAAGCCCGGCAGTTCCGCTCTGGACTTCATTGATGTCCTTGATGCCGTTCGACAGCAGCAGGCTGCGCAGCAGCTTGCGCATGTAATGGTCGTCATCGACCACAAGCACCCTGGTGGCCCGCACCAGCGATTCAAAGTCCTTGGAATTCAACGCGCGCATCATCACTCCGGAGTGACAATTTGATCTGGGTTTATAAAAACCTTGCCGGATTACCGCCCTGTGTGTGCGATCGCTAAAATTGATTGTTTACCCTGCAAGGGCACGAAGGGAACAGACAGGGTCAATGACGGGTTAACGCCCCGCGCGGGCGCGGGTAGCCGCGGGCGGCTTTCGGGGCATCAGATCAGCCAGGACGGCTCGGTCGGGTCGAGGAACTGCTTGCTGTTGGCGACCATCTTGCGCGGTTCCGGGCCATAATAATTGCCGATGCGGACCATCGGGCGCGGCCGGGTGCGCACCGCCACGATGCGTTCATACAGCGACTTGGCGGAGACCGGCTTGCACAGAAACTCGTTCACGCCGAGCTTGACCGCTTCCACCACGGTCTCGCGTTCGTTGTGGCTGGTCAGCATCACGATCGGAACGCCCGGCACCGGATAGGTCGCGGGCGAGCGCACGCGCCGCATGAATTCGGCGCCGTTGATGTCCGGCATTTCCCAATCCAGGAAGACGAGATCGGGACTGATGGTGCAGATGGCGTCGAGCCCGGCGCTACCATTGTGGACGTCGTGGACGTCCTTGATGCCGTGCGACAGCAGCATGGTGCGGATCAGCTTGCGCATATAGAAGTCGTCGTCCACCAGCAGGACGCGAGTGTCGCGGATATGCGCTTCGATGTTTCTCGCGTTTAAGGAATGCATCGAGCAACCCCAAGCGTGACCGGCACGGATACGTCACTTCCATTATATGAGCATTGCTAAAACCCGCTTATGCAACCGCGTGTGGAATCGGGCCGGTCGCCGGATTTTGGCGGCGATGGTCAATAGCGCGTTAATGTGCGCCGTACGGCATCCTGCCAGCCGCAATATTTGCGATGGCGCAACGCATCGTCCATGGCGGGAACAAAACGGCGTTCGCTGCGCCAGTTGCCGGCAAAGGTCGCGACGTCCGGACAGACGCCGGCGGAGAGTCCGGCCAGATAAGCGGCGCCGAGCGCGGTCGTCTCCTTGACGGCCGGCCGGTCGACCGGCGCGCCGATCATGTCGGCCAGAAACTGCATGGTGAAATCGCTCGCGGTCATGCCGCCATCCACGCGCAGCACGGTCTCGGCACCCATCTGGGGCCAGTCGCCGCGCATAGCCTCAAGCAGATCGCGAGTCTGGAAGCCAACGGATTCCAGCGCGGCGCGCGCCAGTTCCGCGGCACCGGCATTGCGCGTCAGGCCAAAGACGGCACCGCGCGCCTGCGTATCCCAGTAAGGCGCGCCGAGACCGACAAAGGCCGGCACCAGATAGACGTCCTCCTCGGGATTCGCGCGATCGGCGAGCGCGTTAATATCGGGCGCATACGTTACAATCTTCAGGGCATCGCGCAGCCATTGCACGGCGGCGCCGGCGATGAAGATCGCGCCCTCGAGCGCGTAAGTGCGTTCGCCCGCGAGCTGGCAGGCAATCGTGGTGAGCAGGCGGTTCTTCGAGGTCACCGGCACCGTTCCGGTATTGAGCAGCGCGAAACAGCCGGTGCCGTAAGTCGATTTCATCATGCCGGGGCTGAAACAGCCCTGCCCGACCGCTGCCGCCTGCTGGTCGCCGGCCATGCCGAGAATGCGGACCGGGCCGCCGAGCAGATCGGTCGCCCCGAAATCGCCCGCGCAATCGCGCACGTCGGGCAGCAACCGCATCGGAATGCGGAACAGCTCGCAGAGCTCGGCATCCCATTGTCCCGTTGCGATATCGAACAGCATGGTGCGCGCGGCATTTGTCGCATCGGTGGCGTGAACGCGGCCGCCGGTCAGCCGCCAGAGCAGGAATGTATCGATGGTGCCGAAGGCGAGCCGGCCCGCCTCCGCCGCCTCGCGCGCGCCGGACACATTGTCGAGCAGCCAGGCGATCTTGGTCGCGGAAAAATACGGATCGAGCAGAAGGCCGGTGCGGTTGGCCACCGTCGCCTCATGACCGGCCTGCCGCAACTCCTCGCAAGCCGGAGCCGTGCGGCGGTCCTGCCAGACAATCGCGTTGTGGACCGGTTTGCCGGTTTCGCGGTCCCAGATCAGCGTGGTCTCGCGCTGATTGGTGATGCCGATCCCGGCGATATCCTTCGCGGAAAGGCCCGCCTTCGCCACCGCATCGCGCAGGGTGGCGAGCGTAGTGGCCCAGATTTCCTCGGGATCGTGCTCGACCCAGCCCGGTGCGGGATAGATCTGCGTGACTTCCTGCTGCGCGATGGCGCGCGGCACAAGGTAGGCGTCGAAGACCATGCTGCGCGTCGACGTGGTGCCCTGATCGATGGCGAGCAGCATATCGGTCATCGGTCATTCCGCCGCGTTCAGGGCGTTGGCCGAAGACATGAACTGCGCCAGCACCGCGCGCTGTTCGGACGTGAAACGCAGGCCGAGCTTGGAGCGCCGCCACAGCACATCGTCGGCCTCCTGCGCCCATTCCTGCGTCATCAGGTAGCGCAGCTCGGCCTCGGTGAAATCGCCTCCGAAACAGGCGCCGAGATCGCCGAGGCTTCCGGCATCGCCCAGAATCCGGTCGATACGCGTGCCATAGGCGCGGATGAGCCGCCGCGCATGATCTTCGGTGAGGAACGGCCAGATACGGCGCGCCTGCGCGATCTTGGCCTCGACCGCGTTGTAGGAAAAGTCGCCGCCCGGCAGCGGCGCGTTCGCCGTCCAGGCCGGCCGGGTGACGAAGAAATGCGCCATGCGTTTCAGCACGGCCTCGGCCAGCCGCCGGTAGGTCGTGATCTTGCCGCCATAGATGGTGAGGACGGGCGCCAGGTGAAACTGCTCGTCGAGCACGAGATGATAATCGCGCGTGGTGTCCTTGGCCTTTTTCGAACCGTCGTCGTAGAGCGAGCGTACGCCGGCAAAAGACCAGATCACGTCGGCGGGCCCGATCATGGTGCGGAAATAATCGGTCGCCACCTTGCAGAGATAGGTGACCTCGGCGGGGCTAGGCGCAACGCCGGCGGGGTCGCCGTTGAAATCCTCGTCGGTCGTGCCGATCAGCGTGAAGTCGCGCTCATAGGGCAAGGCGAAGACCACGCGGCCATCGGCATTCTGGAAGATATAGGCGCCGTCGTGATCGAACAGCTTCGGCACCACGATATGGCTGCCTTTCACCAGGCGCGCATGCGCGGCTTCCGGCGTGCGCAGCACATTGTCCATCACCGCGCCGACCCAGGGACCGGCGGCATTGACCAGCGCGCGCGCGGTGACAACCTCGCGATTGCCGTGCGAATTCAGGACCAGGCGCCAGACTTCGCCGCGTTCGGCGCGCACGCATTTGGTCCGCGTGCGGATCACCGCACCGCGCGCGGCGGCATCGACGGCGTTCAGCACCACCAGCCGCGCGTCATCCACCCAGCAATCGGAATACTGAAAAGCGAACTTGTAGCGCCGCTTGAGCGGCACCCCGACCGGATGATGGGTGAGATCGAGCGTGCGGGTGGCGGGAAGGATCTTTCGCCCGCCGAGATGGTCGTAGAGGAACAGACCCAGCCGCAGCAGGACCGGCGAGCGTGCGCCCGCCTGCGGCGGCAGGGTGAAGCGCAGCGGCCAGATGATGTGCGGCGCCATCCGCAACAGCACCTCGCGCTCGGTCAGCGCCTCGCGCACCAGCATGAGGGCGCCGTGTTCCAGATAGCGCAACCCGCCATGGATCAGCTTGGTGGAGGCGGACGAGGTTCCCGAGGCGAGGTCGTTCTGCTCGACCAGCAGCACCCGCAGGCCGCGGCCGGCGGCGTCGCGGGCAATGCCCGCGCCATTGATCCCGCCGCCGATGATGGCGAGATCGAACTGGGCCGGTTCCGCCTGCGCCATGGGTGATTCTCTCCGCAGGTCAGCATGGCGCGCCATGACCGCGCCTCACAAGCGCGTCAATGGGATACCGGCATTCGCAAATAGGCCGCAAAAGCCTATATGACAGTGACACCCGCTTCTGACCCGCCGCCGGACCCGCAATGCCTGCCCCGCGCCTGCTTGTAATCGAAGGAAATACCGCCGACGGACGGGCCTTGCTCAAGGCGGCCGGGGGCGACGCCCCGAGCGTGGGCTATTCCGGCCTGCTGCGGGACCTGCTGCCCGGCGCGGTCACTGACATCTGCTATCCGGCCGATATCGGCGCCAACCTGCCCGATGCCTGCGGCATCGAGGGCTATGACGGCGTGGTCATTACCGGCTCGGCGCTGCATGTCTATGACGGCGGACCGCATGTCGATCCGCAGATCGCGCTGGTGCGCGCCACGCTGTCGACCGGCATCCCGATATTCGGAAGCTGCTGGGGGCTGCAGGTGCTGAATGTAGCGGCCGGCGGCAGCGTGCGGCGCAATCCGAAAGGCCGCGAGATCGGCTTTGGCCGCCGCATCCGCCTGACCGCCGCGGGACGCGGACACCCGATGTATGCCGGCAAGGACGAGGTGTTCAATTCGGTGACCGTGCATCTCGACGAGGTGGAGTCGGTCGCGCCCGGCACCAGGGTGCTGGCCTCGAACGCGGTTTCGGCCGTGCAGGCGATCGAGATCGCGCATGGCGACGCGGTCGCCTGGGGCGTGCAGTATCACCCCGAATACACATTGAAGGACATCGCCGCGACCCTGCGGCGCTACGGCAAGACGCTTGTTGCGGAAGGCTTCTTCCCGGACGAGGCGAATCTCGTCGCCTATGCGCACGAACTGGACACGCTCGCCACCGATACCTCGGTGAAATGGCTGGCCTGGCGGCATGCGCTCGACCATCTCATACTCAATGAGTCGTATCGCGTGAAGGAAATCCAGAACTGGATCACGCATCAGGTGCTGCCGATGCGATCGAAACGCGGGCGGGAATAATGGGCTATGCCGGATGCCACGTGATCGTGACAGGCGGCACCGGCGCGCTCGGCACGGCTTTGGTCGGCGCGCTGCTGCAGGCCGGCGCGCATTGCCACGTGCCGTTTATCGAACAGACCGTCGATGCGCATTTCGAGCACGCACAAAATACAGGCGTCACGCTCTATCCCGGGATCGATCTCGCCGACGAGGCGCAGGTCGAAAAACTCTATGCCGGCCTGCCCGCGCTCTGGGCCTCGATCCATCTGGCGGGCGGTTTTGCGGCGGGCCGGATCACGGACATCTCGAAAGCCGACCTGATGCAGCAGATCGACATGAATCTGGTGAGCGCGTTCCTGTGCGCGCGCGAGGCGGTGAAAGCGATGACGCGCGGCCAAGGTTCCAAACAATTAGGCGGACGCATCGTCAATGTCGCGGCGCGTCCGGCGCTGGAGCCGCGTACCGGCGCCGGCATGACGGCCTACACGGTCAGCAAGGCCGGCGTGGCCGCGCTGACCGCGGCGCTGGCGGAAGAAGTCGCGGCGCAGGACATTCTGGTCAACGCGGTCGCGCCCTCGATCATGGACACGCCCGCCAACCGCGCCGCCATGCCGAAGGCGGATCACGCCAGGTGGCCCAAGGTCGAGGAGGTCGCGGCGACGATCCTGTTCCTGGCGTCGCCGGAGAATACGGTGACGCGCGGCGGCGTCGTGCCGGTTTACGGGAAGAGCTGATCTTTACTCGATCCCCCGCACCCGCGCGCGGTTCATGCCCAGCGCCAGGATGCGGTTGAGCATCTCGGAGTAAGTGAAGCCGTCCTGGATGGCGGCCTCGGCAAACACCTCGTCGCGGGAGATTTCCGGATTGGGATTGGCCTCAATGAAATACGGCACGCCCTCCGGCGACAGGCGGAAATCGATGCGACCATAGCCGTCGAGCTCGAGCGTGCGGCAGATGCGCTTGGTCAGATTCTTGATGCGGCCGGCGAGCTCGGGCGAGAGGTTTTTCGCCGCGCCCTGGATGATCCCGCGCTTCTCTTGATACTTGATGTCGAATTTCAGCTTCTCGGTGGCGATCCGGCTGCCGTCGCCGAATTCCAGCTCCCATGCCGGCAAGACCCGCAGCCGCTCGTTGCCGAGCACGCCGACATAGATTTCGCGACCTTCGATATATTGCTCGGCGATGGCAGCGGTGCCGAGGCGCTCGTGGATGAAGGTGACGCGCTCTTCCAGCTTCTCGTCGCTGTCGACCAGCGATTTCTGCGCGATGCCGATGGAGGCATCCATGCTCAGGCTTTTCACGATCAGCGGGAATTGCAGGCGCGCCGGGCGCCGCACCTTGCGGCGCAGCGGAAACACCGCGAAGGCCGGAACCGGAATGCGGTGATAGGTCAGCAGCTTCTTCGAGAGATCCTTGCCGCGCGCCAGCATCAGGCCGCGCGGATTGCAGCCGGTATAGGGAATGCGCACCAGTTCGAGGTAGCTCGCGACGTTCTGGTCGTAGGCGGTCTCGCCGTGAAATTCCTCGAGCAGGTTGAAGACGACGTCGGCCTTGAAGCTCTCGATCTCGTCGCGGATCGGGCGAAGCTCGTGCTGCACGCCAAGCACGCGGACTTCGTGGCCGGTGGCACGCAACGTCTTGACCACATCGTAGCCGGTCTTCCAGGCCAGCGATTCCTGTTCGGTAAAGCCCTTGGATGACGCGGGCGGCTCCTGCTCTGGATGCAAGAGCACCAGAACACGAAGCTTTTTCATAATGCGAACCACTTCCTTCGCCCGGGGCCGTAGAGCGAATGTACCGTCTTGGCCGTTAACAAGACGGTAAAATCCGTCCGCAGTTGCCGTTCGGGCCCCACCGCCCGCAGATTCAGCTCACGGCAGCGGTCGATCATGTCGTCCAGCACCGAATCCAGCGTCAGCTGATATTCGCCGGTCCAGCGCGACACGATCTGCCGGAATTTCGCGCGGTTCTTGCGGATGAAGACCGACGCCGCGAGCGAGCGACGATGGCGCGGGTCGGCGGAGAAGATGCGGTGCAGTTCGCGGTCATAGGTTTTTGGCGTATCGACCGCGTAGAGCGCCTGCTTCTTCTCGTAATGCTTTTCCAGCGTGTCGGTCAGCCGGCTGAGCGGATCGACCAGAACGCGGCGGGTGACCACCGGCTTCTGGTCGGCGATCTCCGCCATCAGCTGGTCGACATATTCGAGCTTCTTCAGCGCGCCCCAGCCGGCGTAACGCTTGCGCCAGTCCGAGCGCGGCTTCAGCCAGACCGCGAAGGTTTCGGCAAAATCCTCGTCGGGATGACTCTGCGCGTACCAGAGTCGCAGATGCTGGACATAGTTCTTGCTCGCCGGATTTGGCCGATAATAGCTCGGATAACGCGTCGAGGAATGGCCGAACAATTCCTGCCAGCGGCGGCGGCGCTGCAAGCGATAGGCGTTCTGCACGACATGCCCCATCTCGTGACGGAGAATCTGCATGCATTCCCACGTGGTGCCGCCCTCCACGTCGATGATCTTCTTTTTCTCAAGCCGCATCAGCCGGCGATGCGCCAGATAGAACGGGATCGCGATGCCCGGCGTGGTGGTCGGGCTGAACCATTCGTTCGACAACCAGACATGCGGCCTGATCCGCAACCCACGCTGATCGAGCTCGTCGTGCAGGTCGTCGAGGCAGCGTTTGAGGAAGGTGCCCTCAATGCCGACTTTCAGATCCTTGAGACGGAGCTGAAGCAGCTTGTCTTCGGGAATCTTGGCGAGGGAAACTTTGCGCGGCATGGGGCTCCGTAAGCGGCGGGTCGTCAATTCATAATGGTGTCACGCCGGGCGGACAGCCACAACCGCCGGGCGCCAGCCCGGGGCAACGCGCACGCTGACAGAAGGTTCGGATGGCGGCGGCTGGAAAATATACCTAATTTTTCAGTCGATAGCCAGTCCTGAAAATCCACCACACCGCCACCATGCAGGCCGCCAGAAACGCCAGCGTCATGGCGAGACTGATGCCGACGCCGACATCGGCAATCTCGAAAAAGGCCCAGCGGAAACCGGAGACCAGATAGACCACCGGATTGAACAGCGTGATGGTCTGCCAGACCGGCGGCAGCACGCTGATCGAATAGAACGAACCGCCGAGAAAAGTGAGAGGCGTGATGATCAGCAGCGGCACCACCTGCAGCTTCTCGAAGCCGTCGGCCCAGATGCCGATGATGAAGCCGAACAGGCTGAAGGTCACCGCCGTCAGCACCAGGAAGGTGACCATCCAGACCGGATGCGCGATGCGGATCGGCACGAACAGCCAGGCGGTGGCGAGAATGATCAGCCCGAGAATGATCGATTTGGTGGCGGCGGCGCCGACATAGCCGATGACGATCTCAATATAGGAGACCGGCGCGGACAGGATCTCGTAAATGGTGCCGGTGAAGCGCGGAAAGTAGATCCCGAACGACGCGTTGGCCACGCTCTGGGTCAACAACATCATCATGATCAGGCCGGGCACGATAAAGGCGCCATATTCCACGCCCTCGATCTCGCTGATGCGCGAGCCGATCGCCGCGCCGAACACGACAAAATAAAGCGAAGTCGAAATGACCGGCGAGACGATGCTCTGCAGCAAAGTGCGCGCAGTGCGCGACATTTCGAACTTGTAGATCGCGGCAATGGCCCGGAGATTCATTGCTTCTGACCCACAAGACCGACGAAAATATCTTCCAGCGACGACTGGGTGGTCTCCAGATCCCGGAATCTGATGCCGGCCTTGTTCAGATCGCCGAGCAAGGCGGTGATGCCGGTGCGCTCGCCCTGGGTGTCATAGCTGTAGACCAGATCGTGGCCGTCATTCGTGAGGGTCAGGCGATGGACCGCCAGATCCTGCGGCACGGCGTCGAGTTTCTTCTGCAGATGCAACGTGAGCTGCTTCTGGCCGAGCTTGTGCATCAGCTCGCTCTTGCCCTCGACCAGGATGATCCTGCCGCCATTGATGACGCCGATGCGGTCGGCCATCTCCTCGGCTTCCTCGATGTAATGCGTGGTGAGGATGATGGTGACGCCGGAGGCGCGCAGCGCGCGCACCACGTTCCACATGTCCTTGCGCAGGCCGACATCGACGCCGGCTGTCGGCTCGTCGAGAAACAGGATCTGCGGCTCGTGCGACAGGGCCTTGGCGATCATCACCCGGCGCTTCATGCCGCCGGACAGGGTCATGATCTTGGAATCCTTCTTGTCCCACAACGACAGCTCGCGCAGCACCTTTTCGACATGCGCAGGATTCTTCGGCTTTCCGAACAGGCCGCGGCTGAACGTGACCGTGTTCCACACCGTCTCGAAGGCATCCGTGGTCAGCTCCTGCGGCACCAGCCCGATCAGGGACCGCGCGGCGCGGTAATCGTCGATGATGTCGGCGCCGTCGATGGAGACTTTTCCCTCGGACGGATTGACGATGCCGCAGATGATGCTGATCAGCGTGGTCTTGCCGGCGCCGTTCGGGCCGAGCAGCGCAAAAATCTCGCCGCGCCGAATATCCAGATCAACGCTCTTGAGAGCCTGGAAACCGGAGGCGTAGGTTTTTGAAAGATTCGAGACTGAAATGACGGATTGCATGGATAAACCATCGCCGATGTAACGCCTGCGGCCCGGATTGGAAGGGGCGGAACGGCAGAATAATCGAGGATCGCGGGTCTCATATTCGCGGCAATGAATGCCGGGCTGACCCACGATGCGGGACGAATTCCGCCCACCGGCTGCATAGACCGCCGCGACTTGCCCCGTCAATGCTGTTAGAATTTTGCCAGTGAACGGCCTCCAGACCGCTCGCCAATCAATAACAGCCATGGGGAAACGCTATGTCGCGACAAAGACTTTTCGCCGGATTGCTGGCAACGCTGATTGCGGGCGCCTTCGCATCTCCCGCGAATGCCCAGACTTATCCCTCGCAACCGATCAAGATCATCATACCGACCGCGCCCGGCGGCGTCGCCGATATCGTGGGACGCGCACTCGCGACCAAGCTGAGCGAAGCCGGCAAGACCGCGGTCGCCGAAAACAAGACCGGCGCGGGCGGCGCCATCGCCGCCGATTTCGTCGCCAAATCCGCGCCTGACGGCTACACCGTCTATGTCGGCTTTCACGCCACGCAGGCGATCCTGCCGCATCTGCAGAAGCTGACCTACGACGCCGAGAAGGACCTGATCCCGATCACGATCGCGGCGCGCACCGCGAATGTGCTGGTCGTCAATCCCAACGTCCCGGCCAAGTCGATGAAGGAACTGGTCGCCTATGCCAAGGCCAATCCGGGCAAGGTGACGTTCGCGTCGCAAGGCAACGGCAGCACCGGACATATCGTCGGCGAACAGTTCAAGCAGCTGACCGGCGTCGATATCGTGCACGTGCCCTATCGCGGCGGCGCCCCGGCGGTGCAGGATCTGATCGCCGGCCACGTCACCATGATGTTCGACGTGCTGACGCTGGCGGTGCCGCAGATCAAGGGCGAGAAGGTGCGGGCGCTCGCCTCCGCCTCGCCGCAACGCATTTCTCTGATCCCGGACGTGCCGACCGTGGCCGAAGCGGGCTTCCCGCAACTCGAAAGCGGCCCCTGGTTCGGCTTCTTCGTGCCGGCCAAGACGCCGAAGCCGGTGGTCGACTGGCTGTATGCGGAAGCCAAGAAGGCCTTCAACTCGCCCGACGTGAAGGCGCAGTGGGAGAAACAGGGCCTGAACGCGATGCTCGCCACCCCGGAGGAGACGCAGAAATTCGTTGCCTCCGAATACAAGCGCTGGGGCGAGGTGATCAAGAAAGCCAACATCACCATGAACTGATCCACAGCGCCGGATCAGAAAGACAACGGCCCGCAGCGATGCGGGCCGTTTCGTTTTCAGTCCAATCGTCCGCTTTGCGCGACGACCGGCGGACTCGCGTCATCTTAAAGTTTTCCTTTGATCACCGACCGCAATCACGCGGAACGCCGACATTCAGGCGTAAAGATTCTTGTTCCGCTCGCGCAGCACGTTCTTCTGCACCTTGCCCATGGTGTTGCGCGGCAGATCGTCGACAAAGATCACGCGCTTGGGCAGCTTGAACTTGGCGAGCCGCGATTCCAGCTCGGCAATGATGCCCTTTTCGCTCAGTTGCGTGCCCGGCTTGCACACCACCACGGCGGTGACGCCTTCGCCGAAATCGGGATGCGGGCATCCGATCACCGCCGATTCCACGACGCCCGGCAGCGCATCGATCTCGGCCTCGATCTCGACCGGATAGACATTGAAGCCGCCGGTGATCACAAGATCCTTGGCGCGGCCGACGATATGCACATAGCCGCGCGCATCGATCTTCCCGACATCGCCGGTGATGAAGAAGCCGTCGGCCCGGAATTCGGCCCTGGTCTTGTCGGGCATGCGCCAATAGCCGGGAAACACATTGGGTCCCCTCACCTCGATGCCGCCGATCTCGCCCTGCGGCAACGGCTTGCCGCTGTCGGGATCGGCAATGCGCAGCTCCACACCCGGCAGAGGAAATCCCACCGTGCCGGCGATACGCTCGCCGTCATAGGGATTGGAGGTGTTCATGTTGGTCTCGGTCATACCGTAGCGTTCGAGAATGGCGTGACCGGTTTTTGCCTTGAATTCGACATGCGTCTCGGCGAGCAGCGGCGCGGAGCCGGACGTGAACAGCCGCATATGCGCGCAGGCCGCCTTGGTGAGGCCGGGATGCTTCAGCAGCCGCGTATAGAAGGTCGGCACACCCATCATCGACGTCGCCTTCGACAACAGCGTCATCACCTGATCGGCGTCGAATTTCGACAGAAAGATCATCGACCCGCCGGCCAGCATCAGGGTGTTGCTGGCCACGAACAGGCCGTGGGTGTGATAAATCGGCAAAGCGTGCAACAGCACGTCCTTGTCGGTGAAGCGCCAATAGTCCTTCAGCGTCTGCGCGTTGGACGCGAGATTGCGATGCGTCAGCATCGCGCCCTTGGAGCGACCGGTGGTGCCCGACGTGTAAAGAATGGCGGCGAGATCATCGTCGCCGCGCGCCACGTCGGCGAAGTCCGTAGCCGCCGTCGCCGCAGCGTCGATCAGGTTGCCGGCGCCCCTAGCGTCAAGCGTCTCCACCGCCACCCCCCCGCGCTTGCGGGCCAGTTCGGCGAGACCGGCGCGCTTCGCCGGGTCGCAGACCACCAGGGCCGGTTCGGCATCGCCGATGAAATAGTCGAGTTCCGCCAGCGTATAGGCGGTGTTGAGCGGCAGATAGACCGCACCGGCCCGCAGCGTGGCAAGATAGAGCAGCAGATTTTCCGCGCTCTTTTCGACCTGCACCGCCACGCGGTCGCCCGGCTTGACGCCGCGCTGCACCAGCACATTGGCGATCCGCGCCGAGCGGTCGAGCATGTCGCCATAGGTGAGAGTCTTTCCGGCGCCGTTCTCCAGAAAGAGCTTGTCGAGCGAGACGATGCTTTGACGGATAAGTCCGAACAGATTCATGGCAATGCAGGGATTCTTGAGGGTGGGGAACAGATCAGCTTGCGAGCGGCACCGCTTCGCCCGGCGCGGGACGCGCCAGTTTTTTCACCGCGCTGGAGGCCGCGATGGTGCGGTTGGCCGCGTAGGCTTCGTGGTTTTTCTCGATATCGTCGAGGTCGTAAAGGTAATTGACCATCACGCCGTGCGACTGGCGCATGCCCTTTTCCGAACCGTCGGCCAGGAAATGGATCTGCTCGAGCCGCGCGCCATTGCCGAGATGGAAGCGCGCCACAGGATCCACCGGCAGCCGGCGCCCGGTGCGCGCATGCAGGAAATACCAAGCGGCGGCGCGCAGCAGCGGATCTTCCACGCCTTCGCGCGTCTCCGGGCGCTGCCACCAGCCCTCGATATCGAGCTTCTTGAGCGCCTCGCGGTCCTCGTCGGTCAGCACCTTCGAACTTTCGGACTGCCGTTCGCGCCGCAGCCATTCCGCGAAGGCAGGAACCGGCGACAGCGTGACGAAATTCGACAGGCGCGGAATGTCGCGCGAGATTTCCTCGACCACCTGCTTGATCAGGAAATTCCCGAACGACACCCCGGCGAGGCCGCGCTGGCAGTTCGAGATCGAATAGAACGCCGCGGTTGTCGCCTTGTCGGGATCCAGCACCTCGCGCTGCGCGGTCAGGATCGGCGCGATCGCGCCGGGAATGTCGCGCATGAGCGCGACTTCGACGAAGATCAGCGGCTCATCGACCAGCGCCGGATGAAAGAAGGCGTAGCAATGCCGGTCGGGCGGATCGATGCGGCGGCGCAGATCGTCCCAGCTTTTGATCTTGTGCACGGCCTCGTGCTTGATGATCTTTTCCAGGATATTGGCCGGCGTCGACCAGTCTATTCGGCGCAGCACCAGAAAACCGCGATTGAACCATGATGAAAAAAGATGCACGAAATCCGCGTCCACGACGCCGAGATCGTCACGATGATCCATGGCGTCGATCAGCTGCTCGCGCATCTTGACCAGGGCGGCGGTGCCGCCGGGTGCCAGATTGAGGCGGCGGAACAATTCCTGCCGACGCGGCTCGGCCGCAAGATGCACCGCGGCGGCGGTCTCGTCGCCAGGGGCGGCTTGCCAGGCCTTGATTGCCGTTTCGAGCTTATCGCGGTCCGATCCGAACCGTTGCGCCAATGCTTCGAAAAAGGCGATGCGCGGACCGGTTGTCAGTTCTTCATAGCGGTTGAGAATTTCACGCGCGAGCGCGACCCCGGACGCTTCGCCCCGCCCCGACAGCAGATGCTCGCATAATTCGACAAAATCTTCCGAGCGGGTGCCGGCATCTGTGCGCCGCACACCGGTGCTCTCCAACAGGGCCCGGCCGCGATCCGAAATGGTCTGCAGCAAATCGCTGAAAAATGAGGTGTTCATCGAAGGGAAATCCGCCTGAAACCCATGTTCTGCGGCTTTTTCGCGCAGGGAGCCCGACGCCGCAAGGCCTGAAATGCCCAGGGTCTGGGCCGCTTTTCCATGTAGTCGTTCCAACCTCGATCGGGTATAGCGGTTTAGCGACCAATAAAGAAGAAATCGTGTGACGATCGTCGATACGCGGGTGGAAACGCAGAGTCGGGATGTGGTGTCTGGGGGGAACTCGCCTTTATTGAAGGTCGAGGACCTTCACGTCCATTTTTTGACCTCACGCGGGGTGGTACGGGCCGTGGAAGGCCTGAGCTTCCATGTCGACCCCGGCGAGATCGTCGCCATTGTCGGCGAATCCGGATCCGGCAAGTCCGTCTCCGCCCTGTCGATCATGCGGCTGCTGCCCCGGCACACCGCCCGCATCCCCAGGGGCCGCGTCAATTTCAACGGCCGCAATCTGCTCGAACTCGATGACGAGCAGATGCGCGAGATCCGCGGCCGCGACATCTCGATGATCTTCCAGGAGCCTATGACCTCGCTCAACCCGATCCTGACGATCGGGATGCAGATCACCGAACCGCTGCTCATCCATATGGGCATGACCGCCGAACAGGCGCGCGCCCGCGCCGTCGAACTGCTCGGGCTGGTCGGCATTCCCGACCCGGCGCGGCGGCTCGACCAGTATCCGCACCAGTTTTCCGGCGGCATGCGCCAGCGCGTGATGATCGCGATCGGGCTCGCCTGCAATCCCAAGCTGATCATCGCCGACGAGCCGACCACCGCGCTCGACGTCACGATCCAGGCGCAGATTCTGGAACTGATGAAGGATCTGTCGCGCAAGCTCAACATCGCGCTTATCATCATAACGCACAATCTCGGCGTGGTCGCGCGCTACGCGGACCGCGTGATCGTGATGTACGCGGCGCAACTGGTCGAACAGGGCGACGCCGATCCGGTCTTTCATCAGCCTCGCCATCCCTACACCATGGGATTGCTGCGCTCGGTGCCGCGGCTCGACCGCCCGCGCGGCGCCAAGCTGGAAACCATCGAAGGCCTGCCACCCAACGCGGCGGCGCCGCCCGCCGGCTGCCGCTTCGCGCCGCGCTGTCCGTACCGTATTCCGATCTGCGACACCGAACCGCCGCTGCTGAAGACCGATACCGGCGGCCTGTCGCGCTGTCATCGCCACGACGAGATCGCGGCCGGAAAGATCGTCTGGGCGGCCTCCGACGCCGCGCTGCAGACGGCCCTGGCGCAAAGCGCGACGCCGCTTCTGTCGGTGCGCCATCTGGTCAAGCATTTCGCCGTCGCCGGCGGGCTGCGCGAGAACCGCGGGGTGGTGCGCGCGGTCGAGGACGTCAATTTCGATATCTATCCCGGCGAGACGCTGGGTCTGGTCGGCGAATCCGGCTGCGGCAAAACCACGGTCGGCCGCCTGATCCTGCAGCTTGAGGAACCGACCGCCGGCGAAATCCGCTTCGAGGGCGTCGATCTCGCCAAGACCTCGGCCGCCGAACTCAAGGCCGTGCGGCGCAAGGTGCAGGTGATCTTCCAGGATCCCTATTCATCGCTCAATCCACGCATGACGGTCGGCCAGATCATCGGCGAGCCGCTGCACGTGTACAAACTTGCGCCGGACAGGAAGGCCGCGGAGACGCGCGTCGCGCAATTGCTGGAACAGGTGGGATTGCGGCCGGAAATGGCGGCGCGCTATCCGCACCAGCTCTCCGGCGGCCAGCGCCAGCGCGTCGGCATCGCGCGCGCGCTAGCGATGGAGCCGTCCTTCATCGTCTGCGACGAGGCGGTGTCGGCGCTCGACGTGTCGATCCAGGGGCAGATCATCAATCTGCTGGAAGACCTGCAGCGCCGGCTCGGCCTTGCCTATCTGTTTATCGCGCACGATCTGGCCGTGGTCCGCCACATCTCGATGCGCGTGGTGGTGATGTATTTCGGCCGGATCATGGAAATCGCCGACCGCGACGAGATTTATCGCGAGCCGCTGCATCCCTACACGAAGGTGCTGCTGGACGCCGCGCCGGTTCCCGACCCGGCGGTGGAAAAAGACCGCGCGCCGCGCCTGATCACGGGCGAATTGCCGAGCCATCTGGCGCCACCCACCGGATGCGTTTTTAATACCCGCTGCCCGATGGCGAGCGAGGAATGCCGGCAGATCGTTCCGCCGCTGCGCGAAGTGCGCCCGGGTCACTATGCCGCGTGCATCAAGGTGTGAAGGCTGAAAGACTGAAACTGAACTGACAAAAGACCGGCCATCAAAAAGCAAGGCCGGCGCATCAAACGATGGAGGAAACACGATGCTGAAAAAATTTGGGGCTGTCGTCCTGACGGCCGGGGCTATCGCATTCGCAGCCGGCGCTGCCAATGCGCAGACGCCAAAACGCGGAGGCAATCTCACCTTCGCCATCAGTGCGGAAACACCGCATTACGATTGCCACGGCAGCGAAACCTACGCCACGTTGCATTTTTCGGCACCGTTCTATTCGACGCTGCTGCAATTCGATCTCGCCAAATTCCCGCAGGTGAAGGGCGATCTCGCGCAGTCATGGACCGTCGCCCCCGACCTGATGACCTACACTTTCAAACTGCATCCCGGCGTGAAGTTCCACGACGGCACGCCGCTGACGTCCGCCGACGTGAAAGCGACCTACGACCGGATGCGCAATCCGCCGGAGAAAGTGGTTTCCCCCCGCAAGGCGACCTTCGGCGACATCGCCAGCATCGAAACGCCCGACGCCAACACCGTGATCTTCAAGATGAAGGCGGTGAACGCGGCCATGATCGAGCATTTCGCCTCGCCGTGGAACTGCATCTACGCCGCCAAGGATCTCGCGAGCGATCCCAATTTTCCGCGTACCAAAGTCAACGGCACCGGCCCGTTCACCTTCGTCGAACACGTGAAGGGCAGCCATGTCTCGGGCAAGAAAAACCCGGATTACTTCAAGAAGGGCCTGCCCTATCTCGACGGCTTCAAGGGTGTGTTCACCCTGCAGGCCGCGGCGATGTTGAACGCTGTGCAGGGCGGCCAGGTGCTCGGTGAGTTCCGCGGCATTTCGCCGGCCGAACGCGACCGTCTGGTGGCGGCGATGGGCGACAAGATCCGGATCGAGGAACAGAGCTGGACGCTCAACCTGCTCGTCGCCTTCAACACCGAGAAGAAACCGTTCGACGACGTGCGCGTCCGCAAGGCATTGCTCATGGCGATCGACCGCTGGGGCGGCAGCAAGGGCCTGTCGCGCATTTCCACGTTGCGCGAAGTGGGCGGCGTGATCCGCCCGGGCTCGCCGCTGGCGACCCCGCCTGCGGAACTGGAAAAGCTGCCCGGCTATCAGCGCGACATGGCCAAGGCCCGTGCGGAGGCGAAGAAACTGCTCGCCGATGCCGGCGTTCCCAACCTGAAATTCGTGTTGTGGAACCGCAACCTCGCCATGCCCTATACGCCGGCCGGCATCTTCCTGGTCGACCAGTGGCGGCAGATCGGCGTCGAAGTCGAACACAAGCAGTCCGACACCGCGCCGTATCTCGCAGCCCTGAACTCCGGCAACTACGAGGTGGCGGTCGACTTCTCGAATCTGTTCATGGACGATTCGACGCTGGCGCTTGCCAAGTATCTGTCGCGTGACCGCTCGCCGCAGAACCTGTCGCGTTCGACCGACCGCGAACTCGACAAGCTCTACGACGACCATGTCCGCGAGCGCGATCCCAAGAAGCGCGTCGCACTGATCCGCGCCTTCGAAAAGCGCGTGTTCGAACAGGCCTATCAGCAGCCGATCCTGTGGTGGCACCGCATCGTGCCGACCCACAAGGTTCTGATGGGCTGGAAGATGTCGCCAAGCCACAATCTCGGCGCCGATCTGGCCGAGGTCTGGCTGAACCAGTAACTCCAACGCAAACCGCGGTCCGGGTCGCCCGGACCGCGGCGGACTTTCACCATGCTGCGCTACGTCATCAGCCGCCTGCTCTACACCATCCCCACCCTGCTCGGGGTCGCGGTGCTCGTCTTCTTCATGCTGCGCGTCGTGCCCGGCGACATCGTCGAGGTGAAACTGCGCGGCGACGGCGGCACGGTCTCGCAGGAAGTGATCGAGATGGAGCGCAAGCGGATGGGCCTCGACAAGCCCCTGCTTGAGCAGTTCGGCAGCTGGATGGTCGGCGTGGTGACGCTGAATTTCGGCAATTCGATGTGGACCGAGCGGCCGGTGATGGAGGAGATCCGGCTGCGGCTGGAATTGTCGCTGCAGGTGGCGATCATGGCCACCATTATCGCGGTGTTCATCGCCATACCCTTGGGAACGATGGCGGCCTTGTTCCGCGACACCTGGATCGACTACGCGACCCGCATCATCACCATCGGCGGATTGTCGATTCCGTCCTTCTGGTTCGGCATGCTGATCATGCTGAGCCTGCTCGGCTTCTTCAACTGGCTGCCGCCGATCACCTTCACGCCGATCTATGTCGATCCGGTCGCCAATCTGACGCAACTGATCTGGCCGGCGCTGGCAGTGGGCTATCGCTACTGCGCCGTCGTCGCGCGCATGATCCGCTCCTCGCTCCTCGAGGTGCTGAACGAGGATTATATCCGCACCGCCCGCGCCAAGGGCGTCTACGAGAAGCTGGTAATTTCGCGGCATGCCCTGCGCAATGCGCTGCTCCCCGCCATTACCGTGATCGGCCTCGAATTCACCTTCCTGATCGGCGGGCTGGTGGTGACCGAACAGGTGTTCAATCTGAACGGCATCGGTCAGCTCTTCGTGCAAAGCGTGTCGCGCAACGACTTCACCCTGATCCAGGGCATGGTGATGCTGATCGCGGCCTTCTACGTGTTCGTCAACCTCGCGGTCGACCTGCTTTATGCGGTGTTCGATCCGCGCATCCGCTATACCTGAGACCGGCCATGACGCTCGCGCTTGAAACTCCCGCCGTCATTCGCCAGCCCCGCGGCCCGGTGATCGAATTCTGCCGTCAGCAGCCGCTCGGCGCGGTCAGCTTCTTCATCATCTGCGCCATGATGTTCGCCGGCATCTTTTCCGAGTGGGTGGCGCCCTATGACCCGCTGTCCATCGACTTCGCCTCGATCCTAGCAGCGCCGTCCTGGGAGCATTGGTGCGGCACCGACGCCTATGGACGTGACATCTGCTCGCGACTGATCTTCGGCTCGCGCACCGCGCTGGTGATCGGGTTCACCTCTTCCTTCGTCGGCTCCTCGCTCGGCGCCATCCTCGGCATCGCCTCCGCCTATTTCGGCGGACGCGTCGACAACATCATCCAGCGCATCATGGATATCCTGCTGGCCTTTCCGCTGATCGTGCTGGCTCTGGTGGTGGTCGCGGCTTTGCGCAAATTCGTGCTCGGCGGCGTGGACGTGAACCTGATCTTCGCCATCGCGATCCCGATCATCCCGCGCGTGGCGCGCGTGGTGAGGGCGGCCGCCCTCTCGGTGCGGGTGATGCCCTATGTCGATGCCGCGCGCGCGGCCGGCTATTCCAATACCCGCATCATCTTCCGCCACATGGCGCCCAATGTGGTGGCGCCGTACCTGATCATGCTGACCGCCTTTATCGCGCAGGCGATCCTGGCGGAAGCCTCGCTGTCCTTCCTCGGCCTCGGCGTGACCGAGCCGACGGCGGCCTGGGGCCTGATGCTGTCGGGCAACGCCGCCGATTTCTACCGCGAAGCGCCCTGGATGATCATCTTCCCTGGCGCCGCGATCAGCCTTGCAGTTTTTGCATTCAACCTGTTCGGCGACAGCCTGCGCGACTTCCTCGACCCGAGGTTCAAGGTATAAGGACCCCATCATTTTCATCCGCCGCGTCCGACCGAGGGCCGGCGTGACGGATGAGTCAGTGGAGTCGCCTTATGCCCGGTCCGCTTTCAGGAATCCGCGTTCTCGAACTCGCCCGCGTGCTGGCCGGCCCTTGGGCCGGGCAGGTTCTCGCCGACCTTGGCGCCGAAGTGATCAAGGTCGAGCGCGAGGGTCTGGGCGACGACACCCGGCAATGGGGGCCGCCCTTCGTCGAGGGCAAGAACGGCGAGAATCTCGGCGGCTCCTATTATCATTCCTGCAACCGCGGGAAGCGCTCGATCGCCGTGGATTTCGAGAGCGAACGCGGCCGGCGCATCGTTCACAAGCTCGCCATGCGCTCCGACATCCTCGTAGAAAACTTCAAGCTCGGCGGATTGAAGAAGTTCGGGCTCGATTACGAGAGCCTGTCGGCGGAGAATCCGCGCCTGATTTATTGTTCGATTACCGGTTTCGGCCAGACCGGGCCCTATGCCCCGCGCGCGGGCTATGACCTGATCATCCAGGGCATGGGCGGCATCATGAGCATCACGGGCGAGCCGGACCGCGACCCGATGCGGCTCGGGGTGGCCTTCGCCGACGTATTCACCGGCGTTTATTCCGTGGTCGGCGTGCTGGCGGCGCTGCATGAGCGCGAGCGCACCGGGCGCGGATCGCATGTCGACATGGCCCTGTTCGACACGCTCACCAGCGTGCTGGCGAACCAGGCGCTGAGCTATCTGGTGTCGGGCCAGGCGCCGACCCGCATGGGCAACGCCCATCCGACCGTGGTGCCCTATCAGGTGTTCCCGACCTCGGACGGACACATGATCATCGCTGTCGGCAATGACGGACAATACCGCAAGTTCTGTGACCTCCTTGGCGTGCCGGACCTCGGACAAGACCCTCTTTACAAAACCAACGGCGACCGCGTGGTGAATCGCGGCACGCTGATCCCGCGCCTGACCGCCCTGACCGCGCAGCGCACGCGAGCCGACCTGCTGGAGAGATGCGAAGCCGCCGGCGTGCCCGCAGGGCCGATCAACACCATCGACGAGGTGTTCAAGGATCCGCAGATCGTGGCGCGCGGCATGCAGATCGCGCCAAAAAGCGAGCTTGCGAAAGGCGGGGTCATTCCCGGCGTGCGCACGCCGATCGTGATCAACGGAGAGCCGGCAGCCTCCGATCTGGCGCCACCCGATGTGGGGCAGCATACGCAGGACATCCTGCGGGAGATTGGCGAGGCTTAAACCGTCAATGCTTGAATAGCAGGTCGCGCGTCAATTCGCCGAGATGGCGCACGGCGTTCAAGGCGCGCTGCAACAGCTCGCGTTCTGTGGCCGACAGCCGCTTTACCGCCACCTTGTTGGTGGGCGGCCGGCCATGCTCGATGTCGTCGATCTGCTGATCCAGAATCAGGTTGAGGAAAATCATCTGCGCCTCCGCCAGCGCATCGAGATCGCGCTCGCCGCCGATATTCAGCGCCATGATTCCGGCCAGCCGCCGCGGCGTCGAACGCTCCAGGATGTGGTGGCGGATCGCCAGCACCCGCGCCATGGTCACGATTCCGAACAGGCCCGCGCGCTTGAGGTCGATGCGACCGGCGGCGGTCCTGATTCCGCCGAAGAAATTCAGGCCCGTTTCCGTTTCACCGGCGGCTTCCGCAAGCAGCTTGGCAAAACCCGCCTGCCCTTTGGCGGCCTCGAATCCGTCACGCCAGAGCCATTCGGCCAGCGCGTTGGCACCGTGCACGCCGCGGAGATCGAAGAAGATATCGACAGCCAGAAGATCGGCGGGATTCGAGCGCGTGATCCAGTGGGCGACACGCGCGCGCCAGGTGTCGACCGAACCGCGCCATTGCGGATTCTTCGCCATGACGCCGCCATGGCAATAGGGCACGCCGACTTCGTGCAGGTAATCGGCGATATGCACGGCCAGCTCCGCGAACCACTTGTCTTCCGGGCCGTCAGGCTCGCCACGCTCGAAGATCAGTGCATTGTCCTGGTCCATGGCGAGCAGGCTTTCGCCGCGCCCGGCCGAGCCGAGCACCGCCAGCGAATAGGCGCAGGGCGGCGCACCGCGGCCGTCGTCGCGCATTCGCTGTTCCGCCAGCACCGCCGCCTGCCGGGTCAGCGCACCCAGTTCGCGCGAGATCACCGCCGCGATATCGGAGGACGGCACGCCTTCCGTCAGCAGAGAGGCCGCGACCTGCGGCAGCTTCGCCCAGGCCTTGCCAAGCTGTGCGACAGTGACGGCCTGGTCGATCTCGTCGCCAAGCGAGATCGCCTCGCTGGCGCGCAGACGCAGCAGATCGCGCGCCGACAGGGCGCCAGCGACCATGCCGGAATGATCGATCACGCCGAGATGACGGATCTTGAGACGCTGCATGCGGCCGATGGCGCGATAGACGAAAGCTTCTTCCGGAATCACCGCCAGCGGCCGGCTTATGAACTGGTCGACCGGCAGCCGCAGCGCATCGCGATCCTCGATCGCCAGCGCCCGCAATATGTCGCGTTCGGTGATAATGCCGGCCTCCGCCGCAGGCAGCGGCTGGCCTTGCAAAGCCGGCGGACAGACGAACAGCGACGACGATTTTTCCGCGATCATGCGCGCCAACGCCGCCGCCAGCGTCTGGTCGGCGGCGATGATCTTGGCCGGCGCGCTCATGACGTCGCGGATGCGGTGGCGATAGGGATAGCTGTCGAAGCGATCGAGCGAGCGTGCCACCGGCTGCTCGCGGCCGGGCGCTTCGGCGACCTCGACCCAGCCGGCGCGATGCTGCCCTTCCAGCACGTCACTGAGCGAACGGCAGGACTGCATGGCTTCCGCCAGGGTGCGGATGCCGCGCTCGCGCAATTTCGGAATCAGCGCCTGGAACACGCGCGCGGTCGTGACTGCGTCGCCTAGGGCAGAATGCCGCTCGATCATCTCGACGCCGAGCCAGTTGACCAGTTGCTCGAGCGAATAGCCGGCCAGATTGGGTTCGGCGACCCGCGCCAGGAGCTGGGTGTCGAGCGCGCGCGGCCTCACCCATTTGATGTCGCTGCGTTCGCATTCGCGCTGCAGGACCGAGAGGTCGAACCCGAGCGTATGACCGACGACGACGCCCGATCCCATGAAGGCGGAGAATTCCGGCCATATCTCCGCAAAGACCGGCGCATCGGCCACACGGAGATTGTCGATGCCGTGGATGGCCGTGGTCTTCGCCGGAATGGATTCGCGCGGGCGCACCAGATTGCGGAAGGTCGCAGCCTCGTCCACTCGGCCGCCGGCCAGCCTCACCGCGCCGATCTCGATCACAAACGCCTTGCGCGGATCGAGGCCCGTCGTTTCGGTGTCGATCACCACGGCATCGAGCGCGATCAGCGGGGTCGCATTGTTGACGGCGGCCATCTTTCATCCATCGCCGTTCAGCGGCGCCCAGTTAGCTCACCCGCAGCTTGTTCGCCATGGCCGCAACGTCCATGCGTTTTATCAATTCTTCCTGGATACTGACCAGCGTAAGCTGGAGGAAACCGCGGGCGGTCGGGGCATCCATCGTCAGGAACTGCTTGTCGAACGGCATCAGGTCGAAATAGCGGTCCACAAACGGCACCGGGATGTCGATCACGCGCTTGGGCGGGTGGGTGCTGAGCCGCTCCAGGTGCAAAGCGAGTTCGTCGCGGCCCCGCCTCCACTCGTCGTCGGTCAGCACCACGGGCTTCGGATAACGGTCGTGGACCGACAGCACGAGCCCGATCAGCGGATCGAGAAGGGCACGGCGTTCGCCGCCGTCCTGCGGCGCGAAAACGGTGTCGATCATTTCTCCCACCATCGCCAGCCCGAGCGGATAGCCCTGCCAGCGCGAGCGATCGAGAGCACCGTGGAAACCCTTGTCCGCCATCAGCACTTTGGCGTAATGGCCCGAGCGCGCCCGCGCGTAATCGTAAATTCCCTTCTGGATCAGGAAAGCCGATTGCGCGTCGATGAAATCCGCGAGCTCGCCGACGTCGCGGACCGGCGGCTTGCGGCGAAAGAAACCAAAAAAACCCATCGCGATTCCCCGACGTATTCGCGTTGCAACAAACATCTCGCAGTTGCGAACAAGACGTTCGCCGGAAAACTCTAACCTCTTCAGCGGGTAAAAGATCGTGTTTTGGCCGAAAGTCTTATAAGGGCGCGCGCTGCCGCAATGTTACCTTTTTTCATCGTCTCCCGACCCGGCAGCAAGACCGGGCGCGAGCAGCGGCAGCTTCGGGGGGTGCCGCATCCAGCCGATCTTCGGCGCCCCTCATATTATCACATCCGGATCCCGGAATGGGTTCGGAATCGCAGGGAGGGTAACCGACCCATGGCTCAAGAAACATCTGCCAATGATCTGGCGCATTGGAAGAAGACGACCAACCTGATGTGGATTCATCTCGGGGTCTGGTTCTTCTTCGGCTTCGTGGTGCACATGTTCGCACCTGCTTTGAACAAAATCGTCATTCTCGGCTTCCCGCTCGGCTTCTACATGGCCGCGCAAGGCTCGCTGATCGCGTTCGTTGTCCAGCTTTTCTTGTTTGCCAAGCAGCAGGACAATATCGACCGCGAATTCGGCGTGGCTGAAGACGACTGAGGGGGAGAGAACACATGGCTACGCAAACTTCAGGCGGCGACGACTTCATCAATAATCTCGGGAAAATCTACGGACTCTATGCCGGCGGCTTTCTGGCATTCGTGATCTTCCTCGCGATCCTTGAGCAGGTCGGCGTCCCCAACAAGGTCCTTGGCTACCTGTTCGTGTTCTTCACGATCGCGGTCTACGCCATCATCGGCGTGCTCTCCCGGACCATGCAGGTCTCGGAATATTACGTCGCCGGCCGGCGTGTTCCGGCCTTCTACAACGGCATGGCGACCGGCGCCGACTGGATGTCGGCGGCGTCCTTCGTCGGCATGGCCGGCACGCTGTTCCTGCTCGGCTATGACGGCCTGGCCTGGGTGCTCGGCTGGACCGGCGGTTACGTGCTCGTCTCCGTGCTGGTCGGTCCGTATCTGCGCAAGTTCGGCGCCTATACGGTTCCCGACTTCATGTCCTTCCGCTTCGGCGGCAACTTCGCCCGCGGTCTGGCGGTGTTCGTGCTGTTCTGCTGCTCCTTCACCTACGTGACGGCGCAGATTTTCGGCACCGGCATCATCGCCTCGCGCTTCCTGGGCATGTCGTTCGAAGTCGCGGTGTTCGTGGGTCTCGTCGGCATCCTGCTCTGCTCGATGCTGGGCGGCATGCGCGCGGTGACCTGGACGCAGATCGCCCAGTACATCGTGCTGATCGTGGCGTACCTGACTCCGATCGTGATCCTGTCCACCAAGCAGTACGGCATTCCGATCCCGGAACTGACCTACGGCCAGGCGATCGCAGACATCACCGCCCGCGAAGCCCAGATGCTCAAGGACGGACTGGCGACCGTGGCCAATCTCAAGCCGCATATCCAGCCGTGGACGACCTACACGCCTCTGAACTTCTTCGGCATCATCCTCTGCATGATGGTGGGTACGGCGTCCCTGCCGCACATCCTGATGCGCTACTTCACCACCCCGTCGGTGCGTGAAGCGCGTCAGTCAGTGGCCTGGTCGCTGTTCTTCATCTTCCTGCTGTACTTCTCGGCGCCGGCCTATGCGGCGTTCTCCAAGCTCGAGGTGTACACCAACATCATCGGCAGGAACCTGACGGATATCCGTCCCTGGATGTTCACTTGGGGCGAACTCGGACTGATCCAGATCTGCGGCAAGAACGCCGCAAGCATCGATAGCATCGTGGCCGCCTGTAAGGCGATTGCGGGACATCCCGGAGTCGTCCTGATCGTGCTTTCCACACCGGAAATCGCGGGACTTCCCTATGTGATCTCGGGCCTGGTCGCCGCCGGCGGTCTCGCCGCCGCGCTCTCGACCGCCGACGGCCTGCTACTGGCCATCGCCAACGCGCTTTCGCACGACGTCTATTACAAGATGATCGATCCGAATGCGCCGACGGTGCGCCGGCTGATGGTCGCACGCATCCTGCTGCTGATCGTGGCGGTCGCGGCCGCGGCAACGGCCTCGACACGGCCAGGCGACATCCTCGCGATGGTCGGCTGGGCGTTCTCGCTGGCCATGGCCGGCAACTTCCCGGCGCTCGTCATGGGCATCTGGTGGAAGCGGGCCACGACTGCGGGCGCGATTGCCGGCATCATCGGCGGCTTCGGCATCGCCATATTCTACCTCGTCTGCACCCGGTACTTCCCGGGCTACGGGGTGGCGTATTTCGGCATGTCGGCCCTGAGCAGCCCGACCGGCGCTCCGCTGGTCGACGTGGCGAAGGCGATGGCGGCTCCGAACGCGATGGATACCTGGGTCACGCTCGCCCATCCGATGGCCAGCAAGGTCGGCTGGTTCGGCATCAACAACATCGCAGCGGGTCTGATCGGCGCGCCGGTCGGCTTCCTGCTGATCTATGTTGTCAGCCTGATGGGCAAGGAACCGTCGAAGGAAATGCAGGCCTTTGTGGACGAAATCCGCAAGCCGCGTGGCCGCACGGTTCTGCAAGAGAAGGACTAAGTCTTTCTCGGCCAAGACAAGACGGAGCGGGGTCCTTTGGGACCCCGCTTCTTTTTTTCGGGACCGTCTCGAGACTTTGAGCTAGAAGTCCGGGGCCAACCTGCCGGAGTGACTGCGTGGACACCATCCCGTTCTGGAGCCTGTGGTACTTTCACCTGCCGAACTTCATTCTGGCCGCGGTGATGTACACCATGCTGGGCCGCGTCATGCTCGGCCTGATCATGGATGCGGAGTCCAAGAATTACATCTGGCGCGCCTTCTGCGCGATTACCGACCCGTTTCTGAACCTGTTCGCCAAGGTGACGCCGAAGGCCACCGCGCCTGTGGTGCAATGGCTGTTCGGCTTTGTCTGGCTGTTCTGGCTGCGCGTCGCGCTGCTCTACATCTTCCTGCTGATGGGCGCGATTCCGAGGGCCGGACTATGAGCGAGCGCAATTTCTATTACGTCGGCATCGCGTTCTTCGGGATGATCAACGGCATCTTTAATCAACTGGCGCTGATCTTCGCGCTGATCCACGCCCAGATCCTGGCGCCGGCGCTCCTGTTCGGCAACGTGCCCCTGACCCTGATGTTCGCCTCGCTGATGGTGTCGACCGCCACGATCATCCTGGCCGGCATCCCGGCCGCGCTTTACGAGCGATATGTCGGCGCCAAGGACGATTCCACCGTCGTCTCGCTCTGGATCTGGCTGGCCGGAACGGCCATCCTGACCCTCCCGGCGATCGGAAATTTCGTCGCGATCGGTCTCTGAGGACGGACGGCCGCCGGGCCCGGGCATCGCCGCTCTCCCGACGCTTTCCGGAACCAGTCTCGATCTGTTGAGTTTGCGACTCGGCGGGCCGTGCTAGTCTGGCACGGCATGCCGTTTGCATCGCCTCAGGCTGAGGAATTCCAGGGGGTAGTTGTCGGTCTCATACGGGAGACGGTCATGGACTCGTTTGGACGCATTGCGTTTTTCACCATTGCCCGCGATGCCAGTTGTTCGGCCATCGCCGCCGCCATCCTGATGGTGGCCTACAGTTTCGACCCGCCGCTGGCGTTCTTTCTCGGCGCCTCTGTCGCGTTATTCTTCACCGGCGTCATGCTGGTCCGCTTCGTGCTCCTGTCAGAGGACCGGATCGTGGCCAGCGAGCCTTGGCAGGTGATGGAGCCGGAGCAGCGGCCGGTGGGACATGACGGCCTGCGCGGGGCGCTGGACCAGTTCGAGCGGATGCTGCTGCGCTTTGCCAAAGTCGGATCGGGAGCCGCCTCGGCCCTGTTCGGGGTGTCGCTGCTGGCATCCTGGATCTGAGGACCGAAAGGCGGGCGGGGCCGTTCTACACCGGCTCGTGATCGTCAGCGGCGCCGGACCGGGTTAGATTCGGCCGGTTCGTTTGCCGGCCATTCGACGCGCGAGGGCGACATGGAGCATATGCGCAGGATTGCGTTCGAGACGGTTCTGCGCGCCTGCGGGTTTGGCTCCCTGGCGATTTTCTGCGTCATGATCGGGATGTCGTTCAATCCCCGCCTCGCCTTCCAAGCCGGCGGATTCCTCACCACCATCATGGCCTTCATCCTGATCCTGAAATCGCGCGAGGCGCTGACCAAGGATTATCGCAGGACCGAGATGTGGCTTTACCTGGACAAGGATTTCCGGCCGCCCGAGGCCTATGCGCAATGGGCGAGTTCGACCATCCTGCGCGACACCTATCTCACCTTCGCGCTGTGGACGTCGCTGATCTCGATCGCGATGTGGGTGCTGGCGCTGCTGTTCTCGCTCATCGGCACCACCAGCACCCTCGCGTTCGACGATCCCAAACCGCCCAGACAGATGCAGACGCAGCGGGCGACACCAACACCGCCGCAGCATTCGGTCAGCGGCGCGCCCATACCTGCGCCCGCGCCCTCCATTCGATATCAGGTCCTGCCCTAACTGTCTCTCGCCGGCATACGCACGCTGTTTTCGGCAGATAGAAATCTACCGCACCGCACGTTGATAATTCCATTTTCAAAGCGAATCGCTTGCTCGTCCATCATGCGGACATTCTTGCCCAGCGGGCCGCCATGCATTCGCGCGCTGCAGATCGTTCCCGCAGCTGCGGCGGAGCCAACACATTGACAAAAACGAATATGTCTGCGGTACTTGGTGCGGGGAAACGCCCATAACGGCCAGATCGTAAGGCCGGAAAAAATAATGATGCGACACGGAGGAGACGGCGTGATGCGGAAAACGATGGTCGGCGGCCTGACCGCTTTTGCGATGATGTTCGCAATCACCGGCGCCATGGCTCAGACGCCGGGCCTCGTGCTCTACAATGGCAAGATCGCCACTCTCGATTCAAAGTCGAGCATCGCAAGTGCCGTCGCGATCGCAGGCGAGAACATCATTGCCGTCGGCGACGACAAGACCGTCCGAGCACTGGCGGGGACCGCGACCAGAAGTATCGATCTGGGAGGCCGCACCGTCATTCCCGGCCTGATCGATTCCCACTTGCATGCCATCCGGGCCGGCGTCACGCATCGCAGCGAAGTCGACTGGTCGGACGTCAGTTCGATCGAGGAAGGTCTGGCAAAGATCGCGGCGCACGCCAAAGCCCGGCCCGGCGAGTGGGTGCTGGTCGGGGGCGGATGGCACATGACCCAGATGAAAGAGCAGCGCGCGCCGAGTGCGGCGGAGCTTGCACGGGCCGGCGGCGACAACCCGGTCTATGTGCAGCACATGTACGACTTCGCCGTGCTCAATCCGAAAGCCATGGATCGGCTCGGCATCACGAAGGACTCGAAAATTCCGCCTGCGGGAAAAGTGCTGCTCGACGACAAGGGTGAGCCGACAGGACAAATCGAGGGTGACTTGGCGACGTTATCGAGCCTCTTCGCGCGTACGGTGAAGCCCGATTTCGCCGAGCAGGTGGCGGGCACGCGCGCGTTCTTCAAGCATCTAGCATCGGTCGGCCTCACCGGTGTGATCGACCCGGCCGGTGGCGGCATGAGTCCGGAGGCCTATCAGCCGCTGTTCCAGCTCTGGCAACGGGGCGAGCTGCCGATCCGGGTTTCCTTCTTCTTCAACGGCCGCCCCGGCCAGGAAATCGCCGACCTCAAGCAATATGCGCTGATGCTACCGCGCAATTTCGGCGACAACTGGCTCAAGGCGCTTGGCCTCGGCGAGGTGATGGTCTGGGGCTTCCACGATGGGGCACTTGGCCGCGCGCCCGATTTCAAGCCGCGACCGGGTGCGCCGGACACGCTGCGCGAGATCGCGCATTGGGCCGCCGGACGTGGCCTTCGCATCCAGATGCACGCCACGATGGACACCACCGCCAGCCAGATTCTCGATATCTTTGAGGAAGTCGATGCGAAGCACCCGATCAAGGATTTGCGCTGGGTGATCGCGCATCTGGAGGACGCCTCGCCGCGATCCCTCGACCGCATGAAAAAGCTCGGGATGGGCTACCTCATCCAGAACCGCACCCTGTTCGAAGGCGACCGTTGGCCGAAATTCGTGGCGCCCGAGATCGTGAAGCGCGCCCCGCCGGTGCTGGAAGCGCTGGAGCGCGGCATCGCCGTGGGAGCCGGCACGGACGGCACGCGCGTCTCCACCCACGCTCCGTTCCGCACCCTGCAATGGATGCTCGACGGCAAGACCGCGAAGGGCATTCCGCTGCGGGCCAAAGAGCACACGCCGAATCGCGAGCAGGCGCTGCGCATGCATACGATCGGCTCGGCCTGGTTCTCCACCGACGAAGACAGGCGCGGAACGATCGAGGCCGGCAAATGGGCGGATATGGTGGTGCTCGACGCCGACTATTTCACGGTGCCGGAAGACCGGATCTCGACCATCAAGCCGTTGCTGACCCTGGTCGGCGGCAAGGCCAGCTACGCCGCGGGCCCGTTCGCCGCGCTGGCCGCACAATAAGCGGCGCGGTGAATGACCGGACCGGTCCCCGGCGCCGCCGCGCCGGGACAGGTTCGTTCAATCCGCGTGCGACGCGCATCGACTGAGTGCAGATGACTGAAGAAGAATGATGGTGCCCAGGGGCGGGATCGAACCACCGACACTGCGATTTTCAATCGCATGCTCTACCAACTGAGCTACCTGGGCGCCGAAGCCCACCAACGCATAAGACCTTGGGGGCTGTGGGCTGAGCGGTGCGTTATAGAGGCCCGTTTTCGCCCTGTCCACCCGGCCCCGGCGCCCGGTTTGCGGCGCCGCCAGCCGGGCGGTTTCCTCTTTGCCGGCCGCGCGTCAGGGCCGCTCATCCTCGTCCTTCGCGGGCCGCTCCTCCTCGTCGGCGGCCTCCTCGGCCGGGACCGCATAGACCCCGGACAGCCAGCGGTTGAGGTCGATATCGGCGCAGCGCTTGCTGCAGAACGGCCGGAACCGCTCGACGGCGGGCTTGCCGCACAGCGCGCAGGGCTTTTCCGGGGCGATGGAGGGGCTGGTCATGGCCCATGACATAGGCAGCGCCGGCGGCACCGTAAAGCGGTCATGATCCGCCCGGGCCGCGCCCGGCCGCGGCCTTCGCGTCCCGCGCGCGCAATTCGGTCTTCAGGATCTTGCCGTAATTGTTCTTGGGCAGCGCATCGAGGAAGACATAGTCCTTCGGCCGCTTGAAGCGGGCGATCGCGGACCGGCACAGCGCGTCGAGTTCGGCCGGGCTCGCCTCCCCGACCACGAAGGCGACCACCGCCTCGCCCCATTCGCGGTCCGGACGGCCGATGACCGACACCTCGCGCACCCCGGGATGCCGCAGCAGCACCTCCTCGACCTCGCGCGGATAGATGTTCGAGCCGCCGGAAATGATGAGATCCTTGGAGCGGTCCTTCAAGAACAGATAGTCCTCGTCATCGAAGGCGCCGATGTCGCCGGTATGCAGCCAGCCGTCCTGCAAGGCCTGCGCGGTCGCCTCCGCGTTGTTCCAATAGCCGCGCATGACCGGCGCGCCGCGGCACAGGATTTCCCCGCTCTCGCCCGCGGGCAGCGATGCGCCGTCCGCGCCGGCCACTTTCACGTCCATGCAGGCGAAGGCGCGGCCGGCCGAGGCCAGCCGCTCGCGCCAGCGCGGATGATCGCGCGCGGCGATATCGTCGCGCGTCAGCCGCGTGATGGTCATCGGGCTTTCGCCCTGGCCGTAGATCTGCGCGAGCCGCGGACCGAACCGGTCGAGCGCGCGCAAGGCGTCCTCGACATACATCGGCGCTCCGCCCCAGACGATGGTGCGGATATTCTCCGCCGGACAATCGGCGGCGCAGTCCACCAGCCGCTTGACCATGGTGGGCGCCGCAAACATCGAGGCGCGCGGCCAGGACGACAGCAGGGAAAAGATTTCCTCCGGCTCGAAACCGCCGGATTCCGGCACCACGTTCACGCCGCAGCGCATGACATGCGCCATGATGTAGAGGCCCGAGCCATGGCTCATGGGTGCGCCATGCAGGATGGCGTCGCCCGCCGACGCAGAATCCACCTCCGCGAGATAGGCCTCGCTCATCGCCGCAAGATTGCGATGGCTGAGCATCGCGCCTTTCGGCCGGCCGGTCGTGCCGGAGGTGTAGAACAGCCAGGCGAGATCGTCCGGCGCGCGCTCGACGATCGCGGCGGCATCGGATGCAAGCAGTTTTTCGTAATCCCGGCCGCCGAGAACGATCAGACGCTCAAGACTTTGCGGCGCATGTGCGGCGATCTCGGCATCGAGCCCCTCCGACGCGAAGCAAAGCCGCGCCCCCGATTGCGCGAGAATATAGCCGAGCTCCGCGCCATGCAGCTTGGCGTTGGCCGGCACGGCGGCAAGTCCCGCATGCCAGACCGCGTAAAGCGTTTCGAGATAGTCCGGGCCATTCTTCGCCGCGATGACGACGCGGTCGCCGGGTGTCAGGCCGAATGAACTTTGCAATGCGCCGGACAGCCTCGCGACGCGTCCGGCCAGCCCGGCATAATCGTGCAGTACGCGCGCGCCCCTGCCGACCGCCGGAGCTGCGGGCCGGTTCCTGCCGGCATATTCAAGCCATCGCGCGAGATTCATAGCCTCGCCTCGTTATCCCTCCCCTTCGGCGAAGGGAGGAGGCGTCATGTATTCAGCCAGCCGAAATGGATCGGAAAACCTTCGCCCTGCAGCAGGTTCACCGTCTCGTACAGCGGCAGCCCGACGACGTTGGTATAGGAGCCGACGATCTTGACCACGAACGACCCGGCCAGCCCCTGGATCGCATAGCCGCCGGCCTTGCCGCGCCATTCGCCGGAGGCGAGATAGGCCTCGATATCCTGATCCGACAGCCGCTTGAACCGCACCCGCGTTTCCACCAGCCGCTGGCGGAATGTTTCCTTCGGCGTCACCAGGCAGATGCCGGTATGGACGCGGTGATTGCGGCCCGACAACAGCCGCAGGCATTGCGCGGCCTCGTCGATCAGTTCGGCCTTGGGCAGGATGCGGCGGCCGACCGCGACCACGGTATCGGCGGCGACGATATAGGCGCCGCGCAATTCCTCGTCGAGCTGCACCGCCGACAAGGCGGCTTCCGCCTTGGCGCGCGCCAGGCGGTTGGCGCAGGCGCGCGGCAATTCGCCCTTCAGCGGCATTTCGTCGACATCGGCCGGCTGCAGGGCGTCGGGCTCGATCCCGGCCTGATTGATCAGGGACAGCCGGCGGGGGGACCCGGAGGCAAGGACAAGTTTGGGCCGGCCGATCATTCTGCTTTCCTCGTCATTACCGGAGGCGGCCCGGCAATCCATCCCGTAATATCCGGCTCTTGAAACGCTGTATGGATGCGCGGGTCAAGTCCGCGCATGACGGACAGGGCGGGTCACTTGAAGCGGTAGGTGATGCGGCCCTTGGTGAGATCATAGGGCGTCATCTCGACCAGCACCTTGTCGCCGGCGAGCACACGGATGCGATTCTTTCGCATGCGTCCGGCAGTATGGGCGATGATTTCGTGCTCGTTCTCGAGTTTGACGCGAAACGTGGCATTCGGGAGCAGTTCCGTCACCACACCGGGGAATTCCAGCAGCTCTTCTTTCGCCATCGATATCCAGCGTTGCTCTGACCGGGGCTGGCCGGTCTCCGGCACCTGCTCCACTCATTTCAACTCTCAATGGTCGCGGAAATTAGCGGAGTCTGCAGTTTTTCACAACTGCACCGGAGGGTCGCCGGTCCGCCCGATCATTCGTTGCTTCGGAACGACGGCCCGAACCGCTCCTTGATCCGGTCCATGAGCTGGTCGCGCACCGCGCGATAGGCATCGAGCATCTGCTCGCGATTGCCGGCGACACCGGTGGGATCGGGCGTCGGCCAATATTCGACATCTGCGGCGAGCGTACGGGTCAGATCGAGCGCCTTGTGATGCGCCTCCGGAGACAAGGTAATGATCAGATCGAAATTCAGGCCTTCCCATTCGTCGAGTTCTTCGAAGGTGGCCGGCCGGTGCTTGGCGATATCGAGGCCGACCTCTTCCATCACCGTGACGGCGAAGGGATCAAGCTCGCCCTTCTTCACCCCGGCCGAGCCGACATAGACATTCTTGCCGAACATGTGGCGGAACAGGCCCATGGCCATCGGCGAGCGGATCGAGTTGAGCCCGCAGGCAAACAAAACCGCTTGCGGCTTTGCAATACGCCCGCTGTCGGACATGGCTTCCGCCTCAGCCTTTCCAGTGCAGCACGCAGATCAGCGTGAACAGACGCCGTGCGGTGCCGAAATCCACCGTCACCTTGTCCTTCAGCCGCTCCATCAGGATATGCGAGCCCTCGTCGTGCAGACCGCGCCGGCCCATGTCGATCGCCTCGATGCGGTCCGGCGTCGCGGTGCGGATGGCCTGGTAATAGCTGTCGCAGATCATGAAATAGTCCTTCACGATCCTGCGGAACGGCGTCATCGACAGGAGATGCGCCACCACCGGCGAGCCGTCCTGAAGCCGGATGTCGAACACCAGCCGGTTGTCCGCCATGCTCAGACGCAAGGCATAGGGGCCGCCCTCATGCTCCACTGGCGCGAAGGAATTGTCCTCGATCAGGTCGTAGATCGCGACCGCGCGTTCATGTTCGATATCGGGGCCGGACCGGCCGATGGATTCTTCATCGAGCGTGATCTCGACCAAGCGCGCCGCGGGTTTCTCGCCGCCGCTCATCTGATGTTGAGCCGGATGGCGACCGAACGTGCATGCGCGTCGAGCCCCTCCGCCTCCCCGAGCGCGATGGCCGCAGGCCCGAGCGCGGCAAGCTGCTCAGGTCCACATTTCAGGATCGAGGTGCGCTTCATGAAATCGAGCACGCCGAGGCCGGACGAGAACCGCGCCGAGCGCGCGGTCGGCAGCACGTGGTTGGAACCGCCGACATAATCGCCGATCGCTTCCGGCGTGTGGTCGCCGATGAATATGGCGCCGGCATTGCGGATTTTTGCAACCAGCCTTTCGGCGTCGGCCGCGATCAGTTCCAGATGTTCGGGCGCGATGGCATCGACCAGCGGCAAAGCCTCGTTGAGATCGCGCACCAGGATGACGGCGCCGAAGTCATTCCACGATTTCCCGGCAATGGCGGCGCGCGGCAATGTCGTCAGTTGCGCAGCCACCGCCTTCTCGACGCTGTCGGCGAGCGATGCATCGTCGGTGATCAGAATCGACTGCGCGGCCTCGTCATGCTCGGCCTGCGCCAGCAGATCAGCGGCGATCCAGTCGGGATTGCCGTCGCAATCGGCCAGCACCAGCACTTCCGACGGGCCGGCGATCATGTCGATACCGACCTTGCCGAAGACAAGGCGCTTGGCGGCGGCCACATAGGCATTGCCCGGCCCCACGATCTTGGACACCGGCCTGATCGTCTGCGTGCCATAGGCGAGCGCCGCCACCGCCTGCGCGCCACCGACGCGGTAGATTTCGTCCACGCCGCCGAGCCTGGCCGCCGCCAGCACCAGCGGGTTGAGCACTCCGTCGGGTGCCGGCACCACCATAACGATGCGCGGCACGCCGGCGACCTTGGCAGGGACGGCATTCATCAGAACGGACGACGGATAAGCGGCGGTCCCGCCGGGCACATACAACCCGACCGCCTCGATCGCGGTCCAGCGCGAGCCGAGTTCGACCCCCAGTGCGTCGGTGAAGCGATCATCCTTCGGCTTCTGGCGGCCATGAAACGCCTCGATGCGTTCGCGCGCCAGTTTCAGGGCAGCGAGCGCCTTCGGATCGCAGGACTTTTCGGCCTTCTCGATATCGGCGGCGGCGACCCGCAGCCCGGCCTGGCCGAGATCCAGCCGGTCGAATTTCCGGGTCAGCTCGGTCAGCGCCGCGTCTCCGCGGGCGACCACATCGGCGATGATGGCGCGCACCGCGGTTTCGACATCCGCCGAGGCCTCGCGCTTGGTGGCGAGAAAGGCGTCAAATCGCTGGGCGAAATCGGCGGTCTTGCTGTCGAGGCGGATGGGCATGTCCGGATCCGTCGGGACCGAAAAGCCCCGTCACCCGCTGAATGACGTGAGGCCGTTCATGCGTCAACCCTGAGCTTCGGAAATGCCCGAAGTCCGCCGCCCCTGGTGCCCGATCAGGCCACCCTGACCGTCCGTTTGCTGGCCACAGCGGGCTTGTCGAAATGCAGGCCGAGTTGGGTTTCGGTCGTCCAGACCACGTCGCAGGGCCGCCTGGGATCGGCGGCTTCGGTCAGCCTCAATACGACCTGATCCGGCAGTTTCGAGGGATGGTCGATCAGGACCCGTGCACCGGTTTCCGAAACATCGGCCAGCGTGGCCTTAACCACCCCACCCTGCCCGATCTCGACCCAGACCGGATATTCCACCGGTTTCCGCCTGCTTTTCCTGCGTTCCTTGCTCATGGCGTCATGAATAGCGCAGCGCCTCTTTTCGGATGATGAATCCGTTCCGCGAAACGTCATGCACCAAGGTATGACTGCGTTGCAGAAGATGCGCCTCAGGACGGCAAAAAGAGCGCCTTGCGGGTCAGATCATGCCGCGCCGGCCTGATCCTTGATCCTGACTGCGGCTTCGAGATCGACCGAAACCAGTTGCGACACGCCGCGCTCGGCCATGGTGACTCCGAACAGGCGGTTCATGCGCGCCATGGTGATGGGATTATGCGTGATGATCACAAAGCGCGTGTCGGTGAGCTTGGTCATCTCGTCCAGCAGGTCGCAGAACCGCTCCACATTGTGATCGTCGAGCGGCGCGTCCACTTCGTCCAGCACGCAGATCGGCGCCGGATTGGTGAGGAACACCGCGAAGATCAGCGCCATCGCGGTCAGCGCCTGCTCGCCGCCGGAGAGCAGCGAGAGCGTCGCCGGCTTCTTGCCGGGCGGTCGCGCCATAATTTCAAGACCCGCATCCAGCGGATCGTCGCTTTCGATCAGCTGCAGTTCCGCGCTGCCGCCGCCGAACAATTCGGTGAACAGCTTCTTGAAATGGCCGTTGACCACTTCGAACGAGGCCAGCAGACGCTCGCGCGCTTCGCGGTTCAGGTTCTGGATGCCCTGGCGCAGGCGCTTGATGGCTTCCACCAGATCGTCGCGCTCGGTCACCAGCGAAGTGTGCTGGATCTCGACTTCGCGCAATTCCTCTTCCGCGCGCAGGTTGACCGCTCCCAGCCGCTCGCGATCGCGGCGCAGCTTCTCAAGTTCGGCCTCGATCTCGGTGACCTCGGGCAACACCGCGCCCTCGGCGATCTCCGCCAGGGCGGCAACGCCGGCCGGCTCGACTTCCAGCATTTCCCGGATTTCATGCGCGATGTCGGAGAGCCGGCGCTTGGCGCCTTCGCACCGCTCTTCGGAGCGCGCCGATTGCTCGCGCGCCGCGCTGAGCGCTTCGAGCGCCGCGCGCACCGCCGCATTGGCTTCCGTCAGAACCTTTTCGCCTTGCGCCAGCCGGTCGCCGGCGTCGCGCTGGGCGGCTTCCGCCGCCTGCACTTCACCGATCAGGGCAATGCGCTTTTCCTCAAAAACCTTCGGCGCGTCGGCGAGCGTATCACGCTCGGTCTGCGCTTCGCTCAGACGCTGTTCCAGCGTCGCGATCTGGGTCGCCGTGCGCTCCCTGGTTTCGATCCAGGAGCGCTGTTCGCTGGCGATGGCTTCGAGCCGCTTGCGGGCGATCTCGGCCTCGCGGGCAAGTGCCTGCGCTTCCGCACGGACCTCGGCGACGCGCACGCGATGCGCGCCGATTTCCTCGCGCACGGCGTTGAGCTTGCCTTCGAGTTCGGCGGCCGGAGCCAGATCGGAGAGAGCGCGCGCGGCTTCGTCGCGCGCGGCCACCGCTTCGCCGAGATTTCCCCCGAGACGGGTCTTGGCCTCGGTGAGCGCCGATTGCCGCGCGGTTTTCTGGTTGATTTCACGCTCGGCGCCGGCATGCCGGTCGCGTGCCGCGTCGGCGTCGCGCTGCAGATCGCGCCAGCGCGTACGCGCGGCGGTTTCCGCTTCATTGGCGGCCTTGACCTCGGCTTCAGCGGCCGTGACCGCCTGGCGCTTCACCTCGGCATCGGCGCGCGCTGCCTGCAATTCGGCTTCGATCTCGATCAGGCGATTGCGTTCGGCCAGCCGGCGCGCCGCGCCGGTCGGCGCATTGGCGGCGACGGCAAAACCGTCCCAGCGCCAGAGATCGCCTTCGCGCGACACCAGCCGCTGTCCGGGCCTGAGCGATGACACATGACGCGCCCCTTCGGCGCGGTCCACCACACCGATCTGACGCAGGCGGCGGTCGAGTTCTTTCGGAGCCGTCACGTAATTCGCAAGCGGCTCGACGTCCGCAGGCAACGCCGGATCGGACGGATCGACGGCCGCGCCGCCCCAGCGCATCGGCGCCTGCTGATCGACCGGCGCTTCCAGATCGTCGCCCAGCGCGGCGCCAAGCGCGGTTTCATAGCCCTTGGTGACGGTGAGCTGATCGATCACCGACGGCCACAGATTGCCGGCATCGACATGCAGCAATTTGGCCAGCGTCTTGGCTTCGGTTTCGAGCCGCTGCGTGCGGCGGTCGGCTTCCGCCGACGGCTTGCGCGCGGCATCGAGTCCCTGGCGCGCGGTCGAATGCGCGACCTCGGCCCGCGTGGCGGCAGCTTCACCCTGCAGAATGGCCTGCTGCGCGGCCTCGACCGCGGCGGCGAGTTGAAACAGATCGGGGCCGCCACTCGCCTCGCTGGTGATGCGCGACAATTCGGATTCCACCTGGGCCACTTCGCGCTGCAGGCGCGAGACCCGCTCGGTCTGCTCGCGTGCGGCGCCTTCCAGCGCATTGCGGCGCGCGGTGAGATCGGCCAACTGGCCGGTCAGTTCGGCAAAGGTCTTCTCCGAAGTGGACAGGACGGCATCGGCCTCGGTGACGCGCTGGCCGACATCGTGCCGGCGGCTCTCGCCGGCTTCAAGCTCGCGGCGCAACCCGCCGGCTTCGCCGGTCAGACGCTCCAGCGAGGCTTCTGAATCGGCGGCCAACTGGCGTTCGCGGGCAATATCGTCGTTGAGATGGAGGATGCGCTGTTCGAGTTCGGCGATGCGTTCCCGTGCACGGGTCTCCTCGCGATCGAGCGTCTCGCGCGCGACCACAAGGCGCTGCAGGGCGGCGCCGGCGCGCGCTTCCGCCTCGCGCAAGGGCGGCACGGCACTTGCGGCAGTTTCCTGCACCTTCGCGGCTTCGGTCTGTGCCGAGGTGGCGGCGGCAACCTCGCGCACGCCAAGATCGCGGGCGCGTTCGGATTCGGCCACCGCGGTATTGGCATTCACCCAGCGCAGATGAAACAGGGTCGCTTCCTGCCGGCGGACCTTGGCGGAGACGTCGCGGTAACGCACCGCCTGCCGCGCCTGGCGCTTGAGCGCATCCATCTGCGTGGAAAGCTGGCTGATGACGTCTTCCAGCCGTTGCAGATTTTGCTCGGCGGCACGCAGGCGCAATTCGGCTTCATGACGGCGGGCATGCAGACCGGAAATACCGGCGGCCTCTTCCAGCACCCGGCGGCGCTGCTCGGGCTTGGCCTGGATGATCTCGCCGATGCGGCCCTGATGCACCAGTGCCGGCGAACGGGCGCCGGTAGAGGCATCGGCGAACAGGATCTGCACGTCGCGGGCGCGCACTTCACGGCCATTGATGCGGTAGGTGGAACCTTCGTCGCGCTCGATGCGACGGGAGACTTCCAGCGAGTCGAATTCGTTGAAGGCGGCCGGCGCGGTCTTGTCGGAATTGTCGATCGCCATCGCCACTTCGGCGTTGTTGCGCGCCGGACGATTGCCCGAACCGGAGAAAATCACGTCGTTCATGTCGGCGGCGCGCATCGACTTGTGCGACGTTTCGCCCATGACCCAGCGCAGAGCCTCGACAAGATTCGATTTGCCGCAGCCATTCGGCCCGACGACGCCGGTCAGGCCCGGCTCGATCAGGAAATCGGTTGGTTCGACGAAGGACTTAAAGCCAATCAGCCGCAGGCGACTCAGCTTCATGGATGTTTTGTTCTTTCTTGCATTAATAATACCGTCCCGCACCGGCTTGCCGCCGGCCGGACGATCGAAATCCCGCGTCAGCACAGCGACTCGCCGCAGGGAGGCTCACTGGCGCGGAGAATGAATAGCCGGACGCCCGGGGGCAAGCCTTCCTAGTATTTTACCGCCCGGAACCCACAGGAAGCCCCATTCAGCTCTTCAGAAGCGGGGCTATCTGCTTTTCGAGTTCCTCGATGGTGAGCGAGCCGCGATGGACCTTGCCGTTGATGAAGAAGGTCGGGGTCGAATTGACCCCCAGTTTCTCGGCGCCCCGGGTCCGGACCGCTTCGATGCCTTCCAGCATCTTCTGGTCCTTCAGGCAGGCATTGAAGCTGTCCTCGGTGAAACCGGCCTGTTTGGCGATCGCCAGCAGGGGCTCGATCGGCTTCTGAACGACCCAGTCCTTCTGCTTCTGAAACAGGATTTCGACCAGCGGATAGTATTTGTCCTTGCCGGCGCAGCGCGCCAGCATGAAGGCGCCGGCGGCGAGCGGATCGAGCGGGAATTCCCGCAGGATATACTTCACCTTGCCGGTATCGATGTATTTGCTCTTCAGCGTCGGATAGGTGGTGGTGTGGAACGTTGCGCAGTGGCTGCAGGTCATCGAGGCATATTCGATGATTGTGACCGGGGCGTCGTCCTTGCCGAGAACCTCATCACCCAAGGGGCCTGCCACAGCCAGATCGGCGGGGCTGGGGGATTGCGCGAACGCGCTGCCGATCAGGCGCAAATCGAACGCGGACAAGGCGGTTGAGGCCAGCGCCAGAGCGGCCGTGCCGGCAACAAAATCCCGTCGGGTGATGGTCACTGAAAACTCCTGCGCTGAAAACGGTCTGTGCGGGCGATATCGGCGTCTGGGCTACCTTTTCACGGCAAATGTGGCAATGCCGGGCCGTCCTGCAAGGCTCTTTTTGCGGTCACGTCCGTTTGATGGCGGCGCCCAGCCGGCCCAAAGCCTGCCGAAGCGCGTCATCCTCGACGCCCTGAAGGGTTTCGGCCACCCTGGCGGCCGCCTCGGGGGCAACGCGCGGACGGGCTTTTTTCGGCTTCCGCGCCACCGGCGCCTGGCGGATGGCAATTTTCCCCACCGCCTGCCAGCCGAAATAGCGGTTCACCCGCTCCAGAATGACACCCGAGAGATGCTGGATTTCGATAGCGGCGGGGCCTTCCACCCTTAGTACCAGCGTGCCGGACTCCTGCGCCTCGCCCTCCCGGCCGCGCGGCCACTGGATTTTTAGCGGCTCGGCGCAGAGCGCGATCTCCGCGCCGATGATTTCCGGCCATGAGGTGACGAGTTCCCTCGACGCAAAGCCCTGTTTCGCGAAGCTGTCATGGAGCAAGCCGGCCGCGAGATCGGCCAGTGGACGGGCGTAACGTCTGGGCTTGTTCACGGGAAACGCCTCTGTCAGATCAGAGCCATGACGCTAGCAAAAGCGCGCGCGCGGCAAAAGAAAGCAACGCCAAAAGCCGGAATGCCGGTGGCGTCCGCCCGCACCCTGCTTGCTTGGTATGACCGGCATCGGCGGCGATTGCCGTGGCGCGCGGAAAACGGCGCACGGCCAGACCCTTACGCGGTGTGGCTGTCGGAAATCATGCTGCAGCAGACGACGGTGAAGGCGGTCGCGCCCTATTACGAGCGCTTTTTGTCGCACTGGCCGACTGTAAGCGATCTGGGCTCCGTCATGCTCGAAGACGTGCTGAAGCTCTGGGCGGGACTGGGCTATTACGCGCGTGCTCGCAATCTTCACGCCTGTGCTCGCACGATCCTCGAAAAGCACGACGGCGTCTTCCCGGATACCGAGGAAGGCCTGCTCGCCCTGCCCGGCATTGGCCCCTATACCGCGGCCGCCATCGCCGCCATCGCCTTCGACCGCAAGGCGAGCCCGGTGGACGGCAATATCGAGCGGGTGATTTCACGCCTGTTTGCCGTTGCAGAAGCGCTGCCGGCGGCCAAGCCGAGGATCAAGGCGCTGGCGGCGGCGCTGACACCTGAGAACCGCCCCGGCGATTTCGCGCAGGCGATGATGGATCTCGGCGCCACCATCTGCTCGCCGAAGAAGCCGGCCTGCTCGCTCTGTCCGTGGAACGAGCCGTGCGTGGCACGCAAGCGCGGCGAACAGGAGAGCTTTCCGCGCAAGACGCCGAAAGCCGAAGGCAAGCTGCGGCGCGGCGCGGCATTCGTGGTGACGCGCGCGGACGGCGCATTGCTGGTGCGCACGCGGCCGGACAAGGGGTTGCTGGCGAAGATGACCGAAGTGCCGACCACCGAATGGTCGCATGGGTTCGATGAGAAGAACGCGCTGGCGCAGGCGCCGCTGAAAGCGAAATGGCATCGCGTCGCCGGTGTCGTGAACCATGTGTTCACGCATTTCCCGCTTGAGCTTGCGGTCTATCGCGCGCAGGTGCCGAAGGGAACGCGCGCGCCCAAGGGCGCGCGCTGGATGTCATTCGATAAAATAAACGGTGCGGCGTTTCCGAATGTCATGCGCAAGGTGATCGCACATGCCTTGGACGGAAAACGCTAGACCGCCGGAATGCCGGCCGCCGCCATCATCATGCGGTCCTCGTCCTTCCGGCTAACCTTGGGCTTCTTCTTCGACGCCGCCTTCTTGTTGATCTTGCGCTTGGCGATGCCGTTCAGCTTCTTGTCGGTCGCCTTCTCCTCACGCAGGTTGGTGTAAAGCAGCTTCGCGACATCGTTGCGGCCGAGCAGCTTCGCCCAGGAAACCAGGGTGCCGTAGCGGGTGATCTCGTAATGCTCGACCGCCTGCGCGGCCGCGATCAGGGCGGCGTTCAGCACCAGCTTGTCGGTGACATCGCCCGCGATCTCGTTGGCCTCGTCGATGATGCCGTCAATCGCCGGGCATTTGGTGCCCTGCGGCTTTTCCTTCATCTTCCTGAAGGCCTGGTCGAGCCGCTTGATCTGACCCCTGGTCTGCCGCAGATGCATCTGGAAGCCTTTTTTCAGCTCGGCATCCGACGCCTTGGCGATCATGTCCGGCAGCGCCTTCTCGATCTGGTGTTCGGCGTAATAGATGTCCTGCAAACTGTGCAGGAACAGGTCGTCCATGCTTTCGATGTCTTCGGAAAACCAGCCCATGTCCGCATCTCCTGTTGGGGGTCCAGCGGGATAAGCAGCGAAGCGGCGGGAAGTTCCAGGGACAAAGAGGCCGTTAACCGCGCCTTGCTAGGGGATCGGGAGACCGGCCCCGGCCACCACAACCTCAAACGGACAAGCCGGGGCCGGCAAGGAGCAGCCAGCGTGCAGGACCGGATCCGCTATCGCGAGTACAAGATCCTGCTGCGGCCGGACCGCGTCGGCGAAGCCGACGGCTTCGAGAAATTCTGGCACAAGGTCGAAACCATCGCCGGCGACTGCAAGGTCGATATCGCCCGCAGCAAGGGCGCTTTCGAACCGCAGGTCCGCGACGTGCTGTTCTACGACACCACGCGGTTCGATCTGTACCGCAACGCCTTCATCCTGCGGCAGCGAACCGCCCATGACGGCGGCCGGCCGGGCGGTGAACACGAACTGACCGTCAAGTTCCGCCATCCCGACCTCACGACAGTCGAAAAGCTCGACATCCATCCGGCCCTCAGCAACGACGGCAAGATCAAGTTCAAGGAAGAAGTGTTGCCGTTGCGCGAGGAGATCGGGGGATTGCGCAGCCTCTATTCGCACAATTGCGTGGAGACCTCGCCGGACAGCGGGCTGTCGCAGAACCTGCATGACCTGCTGCGCTCGTTCCCCACGCTCGCCGCCCTCGGCGTCGGCCCCAAGGCGCCGGTCGCGCTCGTCAACGACGTCGCGATCGAGGAGACGGAAGTCGAGCCCGGCGCGTTCGATTTCGGCCACGGCTATGCCGCGAAGGCGACGATCGCGCTGTGGCGCGACCGCACCAGGAATTCCGCGCTGGTCGGCGAGTTTGGCTTCCAGGCCAAGTTTCACGACTACGAGGACATCCATCAGAAGGCATTGGCGCGGTCCGAGGCATTTTTCCGTGCGGTGCAGACCGGGTCGCCGAAATGGCTGCATCTCGGGACCACCAAGACGGCTTTGATCTATGCCATGCGTGGCGCCGCGGTGCCGGACCATGAGTGACGCGCAAGCGCCTGGCGCTTCTTCGCGCGCGCCGGTGGCGCTGCCGGACATCTTTTTCACGTTCCTGCTGATCGGCGCGACCAGTTTCGGCGGCGGCGTGGTCGCCTATCTGCGCAACGGCCTCGTCGTGTCGAAGCAGTGGTTCGACGAGGAAGAGTTCCTGTCCCTGCTCGAAATCTCGCAGGCTTTGCCCGGCCTCAACGCCACCAATATGGCGGTCGTCGCCGGCGACCGGCTGCGCGGCCCGGCCGGCGCCGCCGCGGCCTTTGCCGGCATTACCTTGCCGGGCAGCCTGCTGGTCTTCGTTCTCGGCGTGCTCTACGCCGCCAATCATTCAAATCCGGAAGTGAACGGCGTTTTGCACGGCGTCGCAGCGGCCTCCGTCGGTCTGCTCGCCGCGGTCACCCTGCAGGTCGGCCATCGCCAGTTCGAGCATCTGCGCGATATCGCGATCATCGCCGCCGTCATCATCATGGTCAGCGTGCTGCACCTGCCGTTGCCGTTGGTACTACTTATAGTCGCGCCGATCGCCATATTTCTCTACCGCCCGCATCCGGAACGGCCGCTCGCGCCCGACCGGTCGGGCCACGACAACAAGCCGGCGGACTGACCATGAACGACACGAACTGGACGGTCCTCGGTGTCTTCTCGCTGCTGTCGGTGCTGGCGGTGGGCGGCGGCACGGCGGTGCTGCCGGAGATGAAGGCGCTCACCGTCACCTCCCATCAATGGCTGACGGACGACCAGTTCCGCAACATCTACGGTCTCGGGCAGATCGCGCCCGGACCGAACATGCTGATGGTGATCGTCATCGGCTATCACGTCGCCGGACTGCCCGGCGCCGCGCTTGCCTTTGCCGGATTTTTCGGGCCGGCCAGCGTGCTCGCCTTCGCCGCCTCGCGCGTCTGGAATCGTTTCGAGGGCTCGCCCTGGCGACTGTCGGTGCAGCGCGGGCTGGCGCCGCTCGCCGTCGGCCTGATGGCGGCGGGCACCATCGCCATCGCGCGCACCGCGATCACCGGGCCGGCGACCATCGCGTTGGCCGCAGCGGTGTTCGGCATTCTCTATTTCACCAGGACGAATCCCGCCCTGCTGATCCTTGCAGGCGGCGTGGCAGGCCTCTTCTTACCTCACTAGGGCGGCGCAAGGTTGCGCTGCGCCCTACTCCGCCGCTTCCACCCGCTGTCCGCCGGCGACCGGCGGCACCGGCACGATCGGCGGCTTGGCGTTGAGCGCATCGACCTGGAAGCCCGCCACCTTCTTGTAGTTGGCGGCGATGTCTTCCAGCTCCTGCCGCGAGAGCACGTCGGTAACGGTCACGAAGCTGTTGGGCGCGCGCTCCTCCACCAGCTGCATCACCTGCTCCGGGCCATTCTGCCGATTGAGCAGAACAAGCTGGGTGGTGGCGGGCCGGCGCTCGTCTTCGTAAGCCGCCAGCGCCTCGTGGGTCTCGCCTTTGGCGAGGATTTCCCGCGCCAGAACCCGCGCATCGAGAATCGCCTGCGAAGCGCCGTTGGAGCCGATCGGATACATCGGATGCGCGGCATCGCCCAGAAGCGTGACGCGGCCGAAGGTCCAACGCTCGAGCGGATCGCGGTCGACCAGCGGATATTCGTAGCAGTATTCCGCGTTGCGGATCAGGCCCGGCACATCGAGCCAGTCGAAGGTCCAGTTCTCGAAATAGGGCAGAAATTCTTCCAGCTTGCCGGCGCGGTTATAATCCTCGCGCCGCCATTGATAGTCCGGCGGAAGCAGACGTTCGGCGATCCAGTTGATGGTCGGGCGGCCGCGCTCGGAGGCGTCGCGCGAAATCGGGTAGCAGACGAATTTCAGGCTTTCATGTCCGGCCATGATCATGGTGCGGCCGGACAGGAACGGCTCGCCCTCGGTGACGCCGCGCCAGAGGATACGGCCGTTCCAGATCGGCGCGCCCTCTTCCGGATAAAGTTTCGCACGCATCGCCGAATGAATGCCGTCGGCCCCGATCAGCAACGCGCCTTCATATTCGCCAGCCGGCTTGCCGTCCTTGCCGGTGAATATCGCGCGCACGCCGTTTCCGGTTTCGGCCCAGTTAGCCAGATGATGACCAGTGAGGATGTTGCCTGGGCCGATGCGCTCGCGGGCGGCGTCGAGCAGCAATTGATGCAGGATGCCGCGATGGATCGAGACCTGCGGCCACTTATAGCCGGCGTCGAGGCCGCGCGGCTCCGACCAGATCTGTTTTCCGTGCTTGGAGAAATAGGCCAGCTCCTTGGTGCGGATGCCGGTCTCGTCGAGCTTGTCCAGAAGGCCGAGCTCAATCAGCTCGCGGCAGGCATGCGGAAGGATATTGATGCCGACCCCGATCGGCTTCAGCTCGGTCACGCTCTCGAACACCCGCACCGGCACGCCGATCTGGTGCAGGCTGAGCGCCACGGTCAGGCCGCCGATGCCGCCCCCGGCCACAAGCACAGTCATGGGCTTCCCCCTCTACGCAACTAACGGTCCGGGTTCTGTCACAAGGTCCCCGGTTGCGGCAAGGATAGCGCAGTCCGGCGGGCTTGCCACCGGCCCGGCATGCTTTAGGAATGCGCCCCGACAGCGTCAGAAGAGGACAGAAAATGACCATCCAGCGTTTCGAGACCGGCCCGCGCATGAGCAAGGCCGTGGTACACGGCGACACTGTCTATCTGGCAGGCCTGGTGGCCGACGAGCCGAAGGGCAAGAGCGTCACCGAGCAGACCAAAAGCATCCTGGCGCAGATCGACGGCTTCCTGGCCAAGGCCGGCACCGACAAGAGCAAGATCCTGACCGCCAGTATCTGGATCACCGACATGACGACCTTCGCCGAGATGAACGCGGTGTGGGATTCCTGGGTATCGCCCGGCAATACCCCGGCCCGCGCCACGGTGGAAGCCAGGCTCGCCACGCCCGACTACAAGGTCGAGATCATGGTGACGGCGGCGCGCTGAGAATTTCTGCGGTTCAACGAAAGCGGCGTGACCGCGAACGGTCACGCCGTTTTTTATTGTCCGGAGGTCACGCGGTCTGCACGGAGACGCGCACGATGTCCTTGCTGTAGATCGAGGCGATGACCAGCGCTATGCCGGTCATCAGCAGGTTGATTCCAACCAGGAGGCCGATCACCCAGGCCGCGCTGCCGGGCCAGCCCGACAGGATCAGGGCCGCGAGCCCGACATCGAGCAGTCCGCTGAACAGCATCCAGCCCCAGGCCTTGGGGAGCGCGCTGCGGATGTTCATCGACATCACGATCTTGGTGATGCCGCCGGCGATCAGATATGCGGCAAGAATAAGCGTGAGTGTCAGCGCACCCGCGACCGGATGCCAGAGCAGGGCGACGCCGGCGAGCAGATACAGCACGGCGACCGCCAGATTCCACCAGAAGCCGGGCGCGGATTGCCCGCCCGAGAACGACGCGATCAGTCCGATCACGCCGCTGATGACCAGAAGCCAGCCAACGGTCCATTCAACCGCCAGGGTGGCGAAATTCGGCATGGCGATCGCCAGCAGTCCGAGCGCGATCAGCAGCACTCCGTAGATCATGAACCATGTGCGGTATTTCTTCAGGACATTAGCATCCATTGTGAGCGCATTGGGCATGGCCGCCTCCATGAATCACCTGACACCCAATCCTAGCGCCCGCCCGGACCAGCGAATACCGGCATTTGCCTCAACTTGACGGCGAAATCTCACGGACCTGAGCCGGAATTCCACAGATCAAATGAGCACCGTCCGGTTCGGCAATGCCCAATCTGTGCCGGCAACGTCCCGTCGCCGCTGCCTTTTCAAAAATCGTCTGCAAACCGTCACATAACCGTTATGCGGTTGTCTCGCCAGCTTCATCCACCCTCCTTAGTGCTCAGGGTGCAGCGCAACAGGAAGGCGAGCGATGATACAGGTCAAGAATCTCGAAGTCGTCTATCCCAACGGCACCCGCGCGCTGGCACCGACCAGCCTGTCCTTCGGCGCGGGCGAATTCACGGTGTTTCTCGGCGCCTCCGGCGCCGGAAAATCGACATTGCTGCGCGCACTCAACGGACTGGTGCAGCCGACGCGTGGGAATGTGCAGGTTGACGGCATCGGCGAATTGTCGGGCGGAAAAAACATCCGCACGCACCGGCGCCGCACCGGCATGGTGTTCCAGCAGCATCAACTGATCGGCCGCTGCAGCGTGCTTACCAATGTGCTGATGGGCCGGCTCGGCTATCACGCCAGCCTTCGCACCGTGTTCCCGTTCCCGGCCGGGGAGAAGCAGATCGCGCTCGACGCCATCGAACGCGTCGGGCTGATCGATTACGCCCTGCGCCGCGCCGACCAGCTTTCTGGCGGACAGCAGCAGCGCGTCGGCATCGCCCGCGCACTGGTGCAGAAGCCCACACTTATTCTGGCCGACGAGCCGGTGGCAAGCCTCGATCCGGCCAGCGCTGACCGCGTGCTCGGGTTGCTGCACAGGATCTGCAAGGACGACGGCATCGCCGCCATCGTCAGCCTGCATCAGCTTGAATTCGCCAAACGCTATGCCGACCGCATCGTCGCGCTGGCGCACGGGCAACTCGTGTTCGACGGCCCGCCTGCAAATCTCGGCAAACGGGAAATCGACCGCATCTACGGAACCACGCCCGCCGACGTGGATAAAATTCCGGACGAAGACTTCACCTCCAGGACAGGAACCTACGCATGATCACCCGCCGCATTTTCCTCGGTGGCACCGCCACCGCGCTCGCCCTTTATTCGCTACCGGCCTTCGCGCAAGCCAAGGATCCCGCCAAGCTCCGCGTCGCGCTGTTGCCCGACGAGAACGCGGCGACGCTGATCCAGAATGCCCAGCCGCTGAAGGCCTATCTGGAGAAGACGCTCGGCAAGGACATCGAACTTGTCGTCACCACCGACTATTCCTCGATGATCGAGGCCATGCGCTTCGGCCGCATCGAGATCGCCTATTTCGGCCCCTTCTCCTATGTGCTGGCGAAATCGAAAGCGCCGAATATCGAACCGTTCGCGGTGGGCATCGAAAAGGGTTCGTCGACCTACAATTCTATCCTGATCGCGGCCGTCGACGGACCGGTCAAGTCGGTCGAGGACGTGCGCGGCAAGCCGTTCGGCTTCGGCGACCAGGCCTCGACTTCGAGCCATCTCGCGCCGCGCGCGCATCTGCTGAAGAAATACAAGCTCGACGGCAACACGGACTACAAGGTCGTGCATCTGGGCACGCATGACGCGGTCGCCCGCGCGGTGCAGAGCGGGCAGATTCCGGCCGGCGCGCTGTCGGAACAAATCTATCGCTCGCTGATCGCGCGCAAGACCATCGACGAGACCAAAATCCGCAAACTCGATCTGTCCGAGCCGATCCCGAATTATCCGATCACGATGCAGGGCGATCTTGCGCCAGCGCTGAAGGAGAAAATCCGCACGGCGTTTCTCGAAGTCAAGGATCCTGCGGTGCTGAAATCCTTCCGTGTCGAGGGCTTTGCGGCGACCGACGATAAGGCCTATGACATCCTGCGCGAAACCGCGAAAATCCTGCAGCTCGATCTTGGCAAGATGAGCTGATGACAATTGTTGCGGATCGCCATCTGACGATTCTCTCCGACGAACGGCGTGCCGCATTCCGGCACGCCGGCCTCGCCGGTGCGATTGCGGTCGTTTGCATCATCTCGCTCTGGATCACGGGATTTTTTGACGCCCAGAGACTGATGGAGGGCCTGCCGGCCCTGGGGCAACTGGCGTCGGAAATGGTGCCGCCCGACTTTTCGCGCTGGCAGAGCTGGATCAGGCCGCTGATCGACACACTCGCCATGTCGATTGCGGGAACGGCGCTCGCGGTCGTGATCTCGCTGCCGCTGGCGCTGCTCGCCGCGCCCAATACATCTCCGAATGCCGTCGTCTACCAGGGTTGCCGCGTGGTGCTGAGCGCCCTGCGGTCGGTGCCCGAAATCATCATGGGCATCATCTTCGTCGCCGCGGTCGGTTTTGGCGCCCTGCCCGGTGTGCTGGCGCTGGCACTGCACTCGGTCGGCATGGTCGGAAAATTCTACGCCGAAGCGATCGAGCATGTGGACCCCAAGCCGCTGGAAGCCGCGCGCGCGGCCGGCGCGAGTTCTTTTCAGATCATCACCCACGCCGTGCTGCCGCAGGTCCTGCCGCAACTCGCCGACATCACCATCTATCGCTGGGAGTATCATTTCCGCGCCTCCGCAGTGCTGGGCATCGTCGGCGCTGGCGGCATCGGCTTCGAGCTGATCGCGGCCTTGCGCATCATCCGCTACGACCAGGTCTCGGCGATTCTGCTCACCATCCTGCTCTGCGTGATCGTGGTCGATGGCCTCGGCGCATGGCTGCGCAAGCAACTGAAATGATGCCGCATCGTCCGCGCATCCTGGTGACCAACTGGGCTTTTCCGGAAACGCTGGAAAAGCTGTCGGCGACCGGCATGGTGGACGCCAATCCCGGCCGCAATGTCTGGGCGCAGGAGGAGATCCTCCGCCGCGCCAGAGATGCCGACGCGGTCATGGCCTTCATGCCCGATTGTGTGGACGCTGATCTTGCCAACCAATGCCGGCGACTGCGCATTGTGGCCTGCGCGCTCAAAGGTTTCGACAATTTCGATATCGCGGCCTGCACCCAAGCCGGAATCTGGGTCAGCATCGTGCCCGACCTGCTGACCGCGCCGACCGCGGAGCTCGCAGTCGGTCTTGCCATCGGCCTCGGCCGCATGATCCGGGACGGCGACGCCATCGTTCGCGCGGGATCGTTCCAGGGATGGCGTCCGATCCTTTACGGCACCGGTCTCGACGGCGCGACAGTGACCATCGTCGGCATGGGACATGTCGGACAAGCCATCGCGCAGCGGCTCTCGGGCTTCGGCTGCCGCATCCTCGGCGTCGACCCGAAGGCGGACATGCCGCCTGGCGTGACGCGCCGCGACCTCGCCGGCGCGCTCTCCGACAGCGATTTTGTGATCCTGGCCGCGCCGCTCGCTCCGACCACACATCATCTCATCGGCCGGGAGGCGCTCGTGGAGGTCAAGCCGGGCGCCTTGCTGATCAATATCGGGCGCGGCTCGGTCGTCGACGAGACGGCGGTCGCCGCCGCTCTGGAAACCGGCGCGCTCGGCGGCTATGCCGCCGACGTGTTCGAGATGGAGGACTGGGCCCTGCCCGACCGGCCAAGACTGATCGACCCGCGACTGCGCACGCATCCGCGCACGTTGTTTACGCCGCATCTGGGCTCGGCCGTCGAGCGCGTCCGCCGCGCCATCGAATTGCGCGCCGCCGACAACATCGCCGACGCACTGGCCGGTAAACGGCCGCGCGATGCGGTCAACACATTGCCGTCCCATCCGCGACGGCTGAAGAACGCCGGCTAGCTCTGCATTCACAGCGATCGACAACCGGCTGGCACTGCACTGGCCTCATGCTATGCAATCGCCCTCGCGTGATTCGACATGGCGAATCTCAGCACCCGCCAGGAGACAACAATGCCCAAGCTCATCGCCTGCCTGCTCGATCAGGGCTGGTTCGCCGTTCTCGCCCGCATCGTCCTGACCTTCGCGTTCTGGGGCAGCGGGCTCGCCAAGCTGATCAATTTTCAGGAAGGCGTGGCGGAGATGGCGATGTTCAACCTGCCGCAACCCGTACTGATGAACGTGCTGACCATCATCACCCAGCTCGGCGGTTCGCTGCTGATCATTGTCAACCGCTGGACCTGGCTGGGCGCCGGCGCGCTCGCGGTGTTCACCGCGCTGACTATTCCGCTGGTCCATCATTTCTGGACGATGCAAGGACCGGACGCGATCAAGGCATTCCATACCGCCGGTGAACACGTCACCGTCATCGGCGGCCTGATGATCGTGGCGATCCTGTCGCGCTATACCGGCGGCGCCGGCAACGGCGCACAACGCTAGGCCGGATTGCGGGTCACACCATGTCCGCGCGCACCTGCGCGCGGAGCTCGTCGATCAGGGTCAGGCCCTTCTTGGTCTCGACATGCCAGAAGGTCCAGCCGTTGCAGGCTTCCAGCCCCTGCGCCAGTGCGCCGATCCGGTGAATCGAGCCGACCTGCTCGCCGAGCGAGATGGCGCCGTCGGCGCGCACCAGTGCCTTGTGGCGCTTCTTGGCGTCGACCAGCTTGGCGCCGGCCGAGACCAGCCCGCGCTCCAGCAAGGCCGAGAACGGCACCCGCGGTGCTTCGCGCGCGGTCATGAAAGGCTGCAGGGTCGGCGCCTCCAGCGGCTCGACAGCTTCGATGCGCCTCATCGCCGCTTTCGCATAGCCCTCGTCGCGCTCGCAGCCGATGTAACGGCGGCCGAGACGCTTGGCGACCGCGCCAGTGGTGCCGGTGCCGTTGAAGGGGTCGAGCACGAGATCGTCCGGCCGCGATGACGAGAGAATGACCCGGGCGAGCAGCGCTTCCGGCTTCTGGGTCGGATGCAGCTTCTTGCCGTCCCTGCCCTTGAGGCGTTCCTCGCCGGTGCACAGCGGCAAGGTCCAGTCGGACCGGACCTGCACATCCTCGTTGCCGGCCTTCAGCGCCTCATAATTGAAAGTGTAGCCCTTCGCATGGGCGTCGCGCGAGGCCCAGATCATGGTCTCGTGCGCGTTGGTGAATCTGCGGCCGCGGAAATTCGGCATCGGGTTGTTCTTGCGCCAGATCACGTCGTTCAGGATCCAGAAGCCCAGATCCTGCATGATCGCGCCGACGCGGAAGATGTTGTGATAGGAGCCGATCACCCAGATGGTGGCGGCCGGTTTCATCACCCGCCGCGCGGCCAGCAGCCAGGCGCGGGTGAAATCGTCATAGGCCGCAAAGCTCGAAAACTTGTCCCAGTCGTCATCGACCGCATCCACGCGGGAATCGTCGGGACGTTTCAGATCGCTCTGAAGCTGAAGATTGTAGGGCGGGTCGGCAAACACCAGATCGACGCTCGCAGCCGGCAATTTCGCCATTTGCGCGACGCAATCGCCCACAAGAATGCGAGCGCTTTCGGCCTTTTCGGAAGTCAAACGGGGCGCCCGAAGGGGCGCCCCGCGACGCATAACACCCATGACTCAGAACTCTGACTCAGGCGACGCGGTCGGCGACGCGGGACCTACAACCGACAGGTCGGGATACTGGCCCCGCAAGGTAAAAAACGGCTTAATTCGTGAGCGATTTTAAGTATTTGCACGCGCCAATATGAAAACGATTTGGTAACGATACCTCCCGACGTCGCAATGGGCGCGGTTGTACATACATACCCGCACGCGACAGCGTGAATGGACGGAACGCTTTGCATCGGCGAAAATTGAACAGGACGCGCCAGGAGGGATTTCGATGCGTTGGGAAGATTTTCGCCGCAGCGACAATGTGGAAGATGTTCGCGGCGAAGACGGCGGCGGAATCGGCGGGGGCGGATTTCCGCTTCCGGGCGGCGGCGGCGGACTTGGCATCGGCACCATCGTGGTGCTCGGTCTGCTCGGCTGGGCGCTCGGCATCGATCCGCGCATCCTGATCGGCGGCGCCGAAATCCTCGGCGGCGGTTCTCCGCAGGTGCAGCAGCAACAGCGCACGCCCGACCGCCAGGCCGGCGCGCCCAGCGACCGGCAGGGCCAGTTCGTGGCCGCCGTGCTCGGCAGCACCGAAGACGTCTGGACCGAGATTTTCGCCCAGAACGGCCAGCAATATCGCCCGCCGCGGCTGCGCCTGTTTGCGGGGGCAACGCAATCGGCCTGCGGCTTCGCGCAAGCCGCGATGGGGCCGTTCTATTGCCCGCAGGACCGGCGGGTGTTTCTCGACACGTCGTTCTTCCGGGAAATGGAAACACGCTTCCGCGCCTGCAGCGGCAAGCAATGCGAATTCGCGCAGGCCTATGTGATCGCGCATGAGGTCGGCCATCACATCCAGAACCTGCTCGGCATCCTGCCGCGCGCACAGCAGATGCAGCAGCAGGCCGGCAGCAAGGCGCAGGCCAACAACATCCAGGTACGGGTCGAATTGCAGGCGGATTGCTTCGGAGGCGTCTGGGCCAACCGCGCGCAGAAGAAAGTCAATTTCATCGAGCCCGGCGATATCGAGGCGGCCTTGCAAACGGCCTCGGCCATCGGCGACGATACCCTGCAGCGCAAGGCGCAGGGGCGCGTGGTGCCGGATTCCTTCACCCATGGCTCAGCGGCGCAGCGCCAGCGCTGGTTCACCGTCGGCTTCAAGGAAGGCCGGGTGTCGAGCTGCAATACATTCCAGGCGGCGAATTTGTAGAGTTATCCCTCCCCTGAAAGGGGAGGGATAAGAGAGAAGACATGCCCGGCATCGACCAAACCAAGCAATTCATTCCGCTCAAGATCGCGGTCCTGACCGTGTCCGACACGCGTGCGCTGGCCGACGACAAGTCGGGCAGCACGCTGGCCGAACGGATCGATAAAGCGGGACATGCGCTCGCGGCCCGCGCCATCGTCACCGACGACGTGGAGAAGATCCGCGCCCAGGTGAAGGCCTGGATCGCCGATGCGGCAATCGACGTCATCATCACGACCGGCGGCACCGGCTTCACCGGCCGCGACGTGACGCCGGAAGCCATCGAGCCGCTGTTCGAGAAACGGATGGAGGGTTTTTCGACTCTCTTTTTAATGGTCAGCCACGCCAAGATCGGGACGTCCGCAATTCAGACCCGCGCGACGGCGGGCGTCGCCGGCGCGACCTATATCTTCTGCCTGCCCGGCTCGCCCGGGGCCTGCAAGGATGCCTGGGACGAGATCCTCGTGCACCAACTCGATTACCGCTACCGGCCGTGCAATTTCGTCGAGATCATGCCGCGGCTGGATGAGCATCTGCGGCGCGCCAAGGCGCAAGGCGCGACCGCCTGACTAGGCCGTGAACCCATAAGTTTCCCGGGCGGAAGGCTTGCCAGAGTCCGCTGCGCCCCGATAGCGGACAAAATTCCGCATCGCAACGAATGACGCGATGTGCCAATCGCGTCATTCGTTGCGATGCAGAAAAGCTGTGGGCTTTTCGTTGTCTCCGACGAACCGGCCTATGGCACTCAATACCGGGAGCGGGCGTCGTCCACCACATCAACAACAGACATACCGATCTCGTCCTCGACGGCTCTCGGAAACTCTGACCATGCTTACGCTGCGGCCGACTCCCCACTTGCGCCGCTTGCCGGCGCGAGCTCTCTCGCCGAGATGACCCGGTTCCGCCCGGTTTTCTTTGCCCGGTAGAGCGCAGTGTCAGCCGTCTTGACGAGATATTCGGGAGCCATCGCATCTGGCCGCCGGCTCGCGCAGCCGATGCTGACGGTAATGCCGATACCCTCGCCGATCGGACAATTGAAAGAATGATCGACGATGGTTCTGCGCAGCCGTTCCGCCGTCGCCATGGCGCTGTCCTCGTCGGTCTCGGGAAGAATGACGGCGAACTCCTCGCCGCCATATCGGGCCACAACGTCCTCCGGCCGGGCCGACTCGTTCAACAGCCGGGCGACGGTCTGCAACACCCGATCGCCGGTGTGATGCCCATGGTCGTCGTTCACGCGTTTGAAAAAATCGATATCGACCATCAACAGGGACAGCGGCCGATTATGACGGTCGGCACTCTGGCACTCCGCGGACAGCCGCGCATCGAAGGCGGCGCGATTGAGCACACCGGTCAAGCCATCATGGGTCGCGCGCCGATCAAGTTCCTTATACAATTGCTGAAGGGCGGCGGACGCGATGTTGAAGGCTCTTCCGAGCTGCCCCAGTTCGTCCTTGGTGTTGCGCAGCCTGACCCGGTGAGAGAACTCTTTGTTGCCGAGCTTCCGAGCAACTCCCTGAAGTTCCGCGATGGGTTGGAGAACCGAACGGCTCACGACGAGCCCCACTGCGATCAACACACCTAGACCAACCAGAATGGCGCCGAAGATCGCAAGAAAGGCCCAGCCTGCGACGGTCTGGGCAGCGCTCAGACGCACCTGCAAATCCTTCATTGAGCCATGTTGGAATTCGGAGATCGCATCGTAGACGGGATCAATCGCTGCATGCGCGCGCCTCAGAGCTTCGGTGGCCTGTGGTGTGCCCGCCGCGTGCTCGAACACCCGGAGTGCCGCGGCTTGCGCGTCTTGCCATCCCTTCATGGTCTCGGGAATTGAGATATTGGAATGGGCGTGTTCGACCAATCCGAATCGCAAGTTGATTTGCGCCAGTGTTTGAAACTGACGATCCACCGTCTCCGCGGCCTCTTTGAAATGGGAGGGCGCCGACAGATCGCCCTCAATCGCGTAGAGGAACGTCAAATTTTCTATCTCCCGCAGCGACGTTTGGAGACGGTGGGCCGGCATCAACTCGAAATGCGATTCCGACACGCTGTTCTCATAAGTACTCAGGAGAATGCGGCCTGATACGAGTGTGATCGCAGCCATGAGCAAAATGCCAATAATGGCAAGACCGAATGCGTATTGAAATCTGATATAGATCGATCTGTGTAATGGGCGAACAATGGTTGACCAGATTCGACCGAGCCAGCCAACACCAATTCGGCGGCTGTCAGAATAGAAAGCCGCTCGCGGAGTTGCCGCACCGCCAAGCTCGCGCCTAGAAAGCCCCAAAATAGAAAACTGCTTCACCCTTGCCTCCCCGCACTTCCCGATCGTGCAATATTATGGAGCCAAGCCACAAAATAGCGTGGTTACAGAAAATCGAATTTGTACTATTTGTTTAACAAAGAGTTCACGCTGCGGAAGTTTTGCAGTTACAACTCGGGGCCGATGTAGCTCGCTAGGCCTTCAACCTGACGGACTTGCACCCATCTACTCCTTGCCTGTCTCCCGGCGCACCCGTCCACTGCATCATTCGCAATCATCTTTAGTTTTATCTTTTGTTTATTTGTCCGTTGTGGGTCATTCGCGACCGGGTCGAGTCAATAGCAAGTCCGGCCATGTCCGCTGTTCTACCGAAAGCGGAGGCAAAATTAGAGCATTAGCGGCTTGTGGCCAGCTATAGCGACTTGATGGTATGGCCGTGGTCGTGATTCAAGCTCTGAAACCGCAGCCTCGAATCATGCGCTACGAACTCAGTGACTATGAATGGACCGCTATCAAGCCGATGCTGCCCAACAAGCCGCGCGATGTTCGGCGCGTAAAAGACCGTCGCGTGCTAAATGGCATCTTTTGGGTTCTGCGCTCTGGTGCGCCATGGCGCGACCTGCCAACGATTTATGGTCCCCGCACCACTTGTTACAATCGCTTCGTTCGTTGGCGGCAGGCTGGTGTCTGGGACCAGATCATGGATGCGCTGGCCGCCGGTCATGACACAGCGGTGCAGATGATCGATACCTCCGTCGTGCGCGTGCACCAGCACGGAGCCTGCATTGCCAACACCAATAATCAGGATATGGGGCGGTCACGAGGCGGGCTTACAAGCAAGATTCACGCGGTCGTGGACACCGATGGCCTGCCGGTCCATCTCGCTCTCACGCTCGGTGAGGCGCATGATAACCGGCTGTGTTCGGTTATCCTCAGCGCATTGCTTCCACAAACGATGTTACTCGCGGATCGCGGCTACGACGCTGACTGGATCAGGGAGCTTGCCCGCCAGCAAGAAGCATGGGCGAACATTCCGCCGAAACGAAATCGCAAAGACCCGATCTGCTTCAGCCCGCATCTGTATCGCGCGCGCAACTTGATCGAACGGTTCTTCAACAAGATCAAGCAGTGGCGGCGTGTCGCGACCCGACACAACAAACTCGCGACCAACTATCTGGCGTTCGTCAAACTCGCATCAATCCGAATTTGGCTACGCGCTAATGAGTCCACGCCCTAGAGCGTCAGCTCCCAGGTTTCGCCGACAAGCGGCACGCCCCAGCCGTCGTGCGGCTGCTCGGCGACGCGCTTGAATCCATGTGACTCGTAGATGTGACGCGCGCCGGTCAGGATGCTTTGGGTCCAGAGCGTAATCTTGCGATAACCCTTGGCGCGGGCGAAGCGGATGCATTCCTCCACCAGCCTGCGGCCGACACCTTGTCCGCGCGCCTGGGGATCGACGATCAGCAGCCGCAATTTTGCGACACCAGCCGATCCATTGACCAGAAAAACCGAGCCCACGGGCTCGCCGTCCATCTCCGCGATCCAGCAATGCTCGCGCGCGGGATCGAAATCCTTGAGGAACTTCCCGACGATCTCGGCGACCAGAGCCTCGAACGAGATGTCCCAGCCATATTCCTCCGCATAGAGCGCGCCGTGGCGCGCCACCACCCACCCCATGTCGCCGGGCCGGTGCGACCGCAGGGTGACGGCGGGTGCACCGCGGTTATCGTTGCCGACCAGCCGCTCGATCGTCCCCATCGCGGCCACGATGCGCGCCTGATCGCCGGCCGCGAGCGGGCGCAGCATCGCTTCCATGTCGCGCTGCGACAGATGATCGAGCGTGGCGAAAGCCTTGCGGCCCCTGGTGGTCAGCGACAGCACGATCTGGCGGCCGTCCTGGCTGCTGCGCTTCCTGTCGATCAGTCCCTGCTGCTCGAAGCCGCGCAGGATGCGACTGAGATAGCCGTGATCGAGACCGAGTTCGGCGGCGAGTTCGGTCGCCGAGCAATTCTGCCGTTGCGCGAGTTCGTACAGCACCCGCGCCTCGCTCAATGAAAAGGGGGATTCAAGCAGGCTGGCCTGCAGCAGGCCGATCTGGCGGGTGTAGAAGCGCGAAAAACGCCGCACCGCGGCCACGCGCTGCTCGAAGGCGGGATCTGGCATCAGGGTCATGGCTGCGCCGGCAATCTCGATATTGGCTCGATATTTGCCAGTGTCAAATAATTGTTTGACTAAGTCAATTATCTCCGCTGACGCTGGATCGCAGCAATGCGATCCGTCGGCGCCCGATCTTGCGGATCAACTGGGCTTCGGGATCGCGGCCGCCGGCATGCCCGCCCAGTGCGGCGTAATCGGCCTTGCTCAACAGCAATCCGTGCTCGGGCTGCGGGCCGCCGCCGAGCATCTGGCGCAGCAGATTGAGAAACTGACCGGAGACGGATTGCGCGCCGCCCTCCAGCGAGCGGAACGCGGCTGCTTTCGCCCCGCCGTCATCGCCCGCGCTCATCAGGAAACGCTCGACATCCGCGATCCAGCCGGAATCCAGCACCGAGCCCGGCCGCAGAAACAGCAGCCATGGCCCCCTCGCTTCTTTCGCGGCGGCTGTCAGACGGCCGCCCAGCGGCCCCGGCAAGGCGATGAACCGGCATCCGGCGATATCGGCGACCTTTTCGGTCTCATCGCTGGAGCCGGCATCCGCCAGGATCACCTCACGCACCAGCCCGGCGGTCGCACCCGAGACCAGACAGGCCAAGGTGCGGACGACCAGCCGCTCCGATTCGTGGGTGGGGATGATGACGCTCAACATCGTGGATCTTTGGAACCCGAACTCTTCCGTCCGGTTGCCCCAATATCATGGGGCCTTCGCCCCGACACGCCACGATATTCGGCATTTTTAGCCAGAGTAAATGATGTTCTTGTTTTGTTCGTAATCCTGACCTAGATAGAAACCATGGCTCGATCCTCAGCAGCCCGAAGTCGTCCGCCGGTGGAGGTGCCCTCCAGGCCGGCGGACGACTTGCCTCGCAGCGGACCGGAGACCACCGGCCTGCTCGGCACCGCCGTCGACCGCGAGCGGCGGCGCGGGCGCGGCACACTCTCCAACGCCTCCGGCCGCTATGAGCCGATTGCCCGCATCGCCTTCGACGATGGCTGGCAGAGCCTGGAAGAGCTTCCACCCTTCAAGACCGAGGTGCAGATCGACGCCACCCGCAAGATCATCACCCGCAACGAATCCCCCGACATCTCGTTCGACCGCTCGATCAATCCCTATCGCGGCTGCGAGCATGGCTGCGTCTATTGCTTCGCACGGCCGACCCACGCCTATCTCGGCCTGTCGGCAGGGCTCGATTTTGAATCCAGGCTGTTCATGAAGCCGGACGCGCCGGTGCTGCTGGAACGCGAACTGGCCGCACCCTCCTACACCCCGCGCACCATCGCGATCGGCACCAACACCGACCCCTATCAGCCGATCGAGAAGAAATACGAGATCATGCGCCGCATTCTGGAAGTGCTGGAGCGCGCCGGGCATCCGGTCGGCATCGTCACCAAGTCCGCGCTGGTGACGCGCGACATCGACATCCTCGCGCGCATGGCACAGCGCAACCTCGCCAAGGTCGCGATCTCGGTGACGACGCTCGATCCGAAACTTGCCCGCACCATGGAGCCGCGCGCGGCGACGCCACCGAAGCGGCTGGAGGCCCTGCGCCAGCTCAGCGATGCCGGCATTCCGACAACGGTGATGGTGGCGCCGATCATTCCCGCCATCAACGACACCGATATCGAGCGCATTCTCGACGCCGCGCACATGGCCGGTGTGCGAGGCGCAGGCTATGTGCTGCTGCGTCTGCCGCTGGAAGTGCGCGACCTGTTCAAGGAATGGCTGATGGCGAATTATCCCGACCGCTATCGCCATGTGCTGAAGCTCATCCGCGACATGCGCGGCGGCAAGGATTACGATTCAAGCTGGGGGCAGCGCTTCACCGGCGGCGGACCTTATGCCTGGATGATCGGACGCCGCTTCGAAGCGCATTGCACCAGGCTCGGCCTCAACACCCTGCGCTCCAGGCTGACCACCGAACATTTCCAGAAGCCGGTGAAAGGGTCGGAGCAACTGAATCTGTTTTGAGTGCGACACAGAGAATTGCATGACGCCCTATCCCCGTCTCACCGTCGTCACGCTTGGCGTGCGCGATTTCGCTGCCAGCGTGCGTTTCTACGAGATGCTGGGCTTTGTCCGCAAAATACGATCGACCGGCGACGAGGTCGCCTTCTTCGATGCCGGCGGCGTGGTGCTGGCGCTGTATCGCTGGGCGGATCTGGCGGGGCCGACGCCCAGCTCGCGGCCGAACCCGCCCCGGCCGCCTTTCGCGGCATGACACTGGCCTGGAACAGGGCCAGCACGGACGAGGTCGAGGACGGATTGACACGCGCGCTCAAGGCGGGCGGCACGCTGCTGAAACCGGCCGAGAAAACCCATTACGGCGGCTATTCCGGCTATTTCGCCGATCCCGACGGCCATGTTTGGGAAGTGGTGCAGGCGCCGGGTTTCGGCTTCACCGCGGACGGACGGCTGGCGCTGCCGGACTGACGACAGAAAATATTTCCCCCGTATTTCACAAAGACGATTTCCTGCGTTGACATGAGAGGCCGGCCGCGCACCATCGCGGCCATGACTCGCAAGCCTGCCCCCGCACCGCGCCTGCCGCTGAAAGAAGAAGCCATCCGCCCGACATTCCGGCGCGAACGCGCCGCCATGAAGCGCGGAATCTGGCCGATCGCCGGCTGCGACGAGGCCGGGCGCGGACCGCTGGCCGGTCCGGTGGTTGCAGCCGCCGTGATCCTCGATCCCAGCCGCATTCCGCGCGGGCTCAACGATTCCAAGAAACTGACGCACGAGGAACGCGAAAAGCTCTACGCAAAAATCTGCGCGACCGCCGAGGTCGCAGTCGCGTTCGGCTCCACCGAACGCATCGACAAGGACAATATCCTTCGGGCCTCGCTCTGGGCGCTGGCGCGGGCGGTGGCCGCGTTGCCGGTGAAGCCGCAACTGGTGTTCGTGGACGGCCGCGACCGCATCGACGTCGCCTGCGACTGCCAGGCGGTGATTTCGGGCGACGCCCTGGTGCTCTCGATCGCCGCCGCCTCGATCGTCGCCAAGGTCACGCGCGACCGGCTGATGATGCGTGTAGGTGCGGAATATCCGGGCTACGGCTTCGAACGCCATATGGGCTATTCGGTGCCCGAACATTTCGCCGCGCTGGAAAAACTCGGCCCGACCGTTCATCACAGGCGATCGTTCGCGCCGGTGGCGCTGGCCCATGCCGCGCAGGAGACCTGCGGCACGGCGATACCCTCGGGCCCGGCCATTCCGGAAAGCTTGTTGCCTCTCTAGGCCTCCGGCGGTTATCACTGGTGCGGCTTTGGAATTGACCTTTCTGCGAAACTCGCGGCGATACTCCCAGGACCGTCAAATCCGCCACACCAGCCGGCCGATCCCGCGAGCCCCGCCGCAGCGATGCATTTTGTCTCCCTTCCCATCGAAATCCTGCGGACCAGGCCGGCGCTGGTCTTCTGGCTGGCGGCGCTGGCGCAGGCATTGCTGTGGATCCTGGTGCCGTCGCTGTTCTATGCGACGCCGCCCGGCGAACTGGCCGAACTGCTGTCGGTCTCGCGTTATTTCGGGCGCCTGATCACGGTCGTGCCGCCGCTCGCCTATCTTCTGGCCGACATCGCCTTCCAACTGGCGGGAGCGTTCGGCGTCTACACCCTCTCGCAACTTTGCATTCTTGTGACCTTGTGGGCGGTTTTCACTTTGGGCCGCGCCACCGTCGGCGACCGGCATGCCGCGCTGGCCACGCTGCTGATGACCGGCGTGTATTTCATGACCGTGCCGACGCCGGATTTCTCGCCCGCCATCCTGGCCCTGCCGCTCTGGGCGCTGGCATTGCTGCATTTCTGGCGCGCGGCCGGAGAGAACCGCACGCTCTACTGGCTGGCGCTCGCCGCCGACCTCACGCTTCTGCTGCTCACCACCTATCTCGCCACCTTCCTGATCGGACTGCTGGTCCTGTTCGCCCTGCTGCATCCGCAATGCCGCGCCCGGCTCAACACGGCGGGCGCCGCTGCGGCAGCGATCATCGTGCTGTTCATGCTGATCCCGCACGCGGTGTGGATAAAAGACAGCGGCATTGCCGCTTTGCCGCCCTTGCCGAATTTGCGCAGCGCCGATCTGATCGAAAAAAACCTGCTGTCGCTGGGGCGCATTCTGGGGCTGCTGCTGGTCGGTCATGCGGGGCTTGCGGTCATGATCCTGATCGCGGGCAGCGCCTTGCGAAGCCCGCGCGCGGAAGCCGCGCTGATCGAGCGCGCGCCGGTATCCGACTTCGCAGCATCGTTCATCTATTACTTCGCGCTGGTGCCGGTTCTGCTGCTGGTGACCGCGGCGGTGATCACCGGCTATGCCGGACCGATCAGCTACGGGCCGGTCGTCATCCTGTCCGGTCTCGCCGGCGTGCTCGCGGCCGGAGACGCGATCGCGATCTACCGCCAGCGCACGACGGTGTTCACCTGGTTCGCGTTTCTGCTGGCGCCGCCGGTGATCGCGGTGATGACGGCGATGCTCCTGCCCTGGACGGCGGTGACCGATCCGCGTGTCGCGCAGCCCTCCGCCGAGATGGGCCGCTTCTTCACCGAGAATTTCGAGCGCCGCACCGGCCGGACGCTGGAGATTGTCGCCGGCGATCCGGCGCTGACATCGCTGATTGCGGTCGGCGCAGCGAGCAGGCCCTTCGTGTTCGGCGACGGCAAGCCGGGCCAGCCGCAATTGCTGTCGCAGGACGAGTTGTTCGAGAAAGGCGGCATCGTGGTGTGGCGCGCCACCGACAGCGCCGGCACGCCGCCGATCGATATCCGCACGCGCTTCCCCGAGCTTGTGCCGGAAATACCGCGGGTATTCGAACGGCGCGTCGAAGGCCGCCTGCCGCAATTGCGGATCGGCTGGGCGATGATCCGCCCGAAATCGCAGACGCTGCCGCAATCGCCAGCGGCACCGGCGAAGGTTCAGTGATAGGCCTCGCCTTCGCGCACCTTGCCGCGGAACAGCCAGTATATGAAGACGATATAGCCGAGGATGATCGGCAGCAGGAACACCGTCCCGATCAGCATGAAAATCTGGCTCGCCGGCGCTGCCGCGGTATCCCAGATCGTGAGGGAGGGCGGCACCAGATACGGATAGATCGAGATGATCAGCCCGAGATAGCCGAGCAGGAACAGCACGATGGTCGCCACGAATGGCAGGATCTCGCGGCGCTGTCCGATCCAGTACCACAAGGCGGCGGCGACGACGGCGGTGACGGTCGGCACCGGCCAGAGGAAATAGAAATTCGGCAGGCTGAACCAGCGCTGCGCGATGCGCTCGAATGCGAGCGGCGTGTAGAAGCTGACCGCCGCCATGAAGGCCAGCACCGCCATCAGCAGGAACTTGGCCTGACCCCGCGCGCGCTCGGCGACATCGCCTTCGGTCTTCATGGTCAGCCAGGTCGCCCCCAGCAGGCCGTAACCGGCGATCAGCGCCAGACCGCATAACAACGCAAACGGCGTCATCCAGTCGAAATGGCCGCCGGCGAAGGCGCCGTCCTTCACATGAATTCCCTGAATCAATCCGCCGAGAATCACGCCTTGCGAAAACGCCGCAAGCGTCGAACCGATGGTGAAGGCATAGTTCCACCAGGTCTTGCTGTGCGACACCAGACGGAACTCGAAGGCGACGCCGCGGAACACGAGCGACAGCAGCATCACGATCACCGGGAGATAAAGCGCCGGCATGATCACGGCATAGGCGGTCGGAAACGCCACCCACAATCCGCCGCCGCCCAGCACCAGCCAGGTTTCGTTGCCGTCCCAGAACGGCGCGACCGAGCGCATCATCTGGTCGCGCTGCGCCTCGCTGCGCGCCGACGGAAACAGGATGCCGATGCCGAGATCGAAGCCGTCGAGAATGACGTACATCGCGACGGCGGTGCCGATCAGCGCGGCCCAGATGACTGGCAGATACCATTCCATGACGTCACCGCCTTTTCGACATGGCGTCGCTCGCGGCGCCTTCGGCCGCCATCAGCGGACGGCTCGGCACACCTTCCGCCGCATCGACGGCGCGGCCTTCCGGCCCCTTCGCGATCAGACGGTTGATGTAATAGATGCCCATCCAGAACACGATGCCGTAGGCAAAGACGAACAGGACGAGCGTGCCGAGAATGCTGGCGCCCGGCACCGGCGAGATCGCGTCGGCGGTCCGCAGGATGCCCTGCACCAGCCAGGGCTGGCGCCCGCTTTCGGTCACCACCCAGCCGGCGATCACGGCGACGAAGCCGGTCCACCAACTATGCGACAAGATCCAGAGGAACCACCGCGTTTCGAACAATGTCCCGCGCCACCACAGGAAAGCGCCATACAGCGACGCCGCGATCATAAACAGGCCGATGCCGACCATGATGCGGAAGCCGAAGAACACGTTCAGCACCGGCGGGCGATCCTGCGGCGGCACGCTCTTCAGCCCAGGGAACAGGCCGTTGGGATCGTGGCGGAGAATCAAGGACGCGCCATGCGGGATGGAAATCTCGAAGCGGTTGGTTTCCGCCTTTTCGTCAGGCCAGGCAAACAGGACAAGCGCGCCGGGTTTCGAGCCGTCCCAATGGCCTTCCATTGCCGCGACCTTGATCGGCTGATGCTCCAGCGTGTTGAGGCCATGCTGGTCGCCGATGACGAGTTGCAACGGCGCGAGGATGACGAGCAGGCCGATTGCCATCTTCATCATGGTGCGGGCTTCCGCCTGAAACCGTCCCGCCAACAGATAGCGCGCACCGACCGCCAGCACGACAAAGCCGGTGGTCAGATAGGCGGCGTTGAGCATATGCGCGAAGCGATAAGGAAAGCTCGGATTGAACACGATGGTGAGCCAGTCCACCGGAAAAGCGATGCCGCCGCGCATCTCATGCCCCACCGGGGTTTGCATCCAGCTATTGGCGGACAGGATCCAGAACGCCGACATCGCCGTGCCGATCGCCACGATCGCCGCCGACGTCACATACAGCCAGGGCGGCACGCGGTTGAACCCGAACAGCAGGACGCCGAGGAAAGTCGCTTCCAGGAAAAACGCGGTCAGCACCTCGTAGCCGATCAGCGGACCGACCACGTTGCCGGCCACCACCGAGAAGCGGCTCCAGTTGGTGCCGAACTGGTAGCTCAGCACGATGCCGGACACGACCCCCATGGCGAAGGACACCGCGAAGATCTTGGTCCAGAACCGCATCAGCCGCTGATAGCGGTCCTCTTCGCGCCGGATCCACAGCACGCCAAGCGTCGCGATATAGGCAGACAGCCCGATGGTGAAACTCGGAAATATGATGTGGAACGTGACGGTGAACGCAAACTGGATACGGGCCAGCAGAACGGGATCAAGGTCCATCGGTCACTCCCGAGGCGCGTCTCACCGAACAATGTTTGCATATTTATACTATGACCGTGCTTTGCCCATCACCCCCGATGCCGCATCCCTGCTCCGCGTGAAGGCCGGGCTGCCCAATCGATCCAGTGGACAACTCCGCAACGCCCGCGATCCCGTTGAGCCGGTTCGCTATTCTGCGGGGAACTTTTGGGCAGGGGGACCACATGGTGAAGAAAGCGCGTGTAACGAAACCCAAGCCGGCCAGCGGCCCGACCGGCATCGAGGCCGCACTCGACAATTATTTCGGACTGAAGAAGAACGGCACCGACATCCGCACCGAAGCGCTGGCCGGGCTGACCACCTTTCTGACGATGGCCTACATCATCTTCGTCAACCCGAGCATCCTGGCCAAGGCCGGAATGGATCAGGGCGCGGTATTCGTCGCCACCTGCATCGCCGCCGCGGTCTGCAGCATGGTCATGGGGCTTTACGCCAATTATCCGATCGCGCTGGCGCCCGGCATGGGGCTCAACGCCTTCTTCGCCTTCACGGTGGTCCTGACCTACAAATATTC